>ENA-OQNI01000018-OQNI01000018.1-human-gut-metagenome-genome-assembly--contig:-NODE-18-length-271897-cov-11.437488_pt1 | contig 271897 bp, 224 predicted proteins | sample MGYA00242627_ERZ504876 | MGnify/ENA primary metagenome ERZ504876 (study PRJEB26092, sample SAMD00036386) | human gut metagenome | host: Homo sapiens | study: EMG produced TPA metagenomics assembly... | reverse complement strand
TGTTGATGCTTCTGGAAGAAAAGACAGACCAGATACAGAAACTCACAGACGAAAATCAGCAATGGCAGGAATTGGCACAGAAATTAAACAGCGAGAACCGGCTATTGCAGAAACAGAACAGCGAATTACTGAACTTGAACAGCAATTAGAGAAAGGAAGGTTGATTGATGAACGAATTAAGAAACTCAAAGAGCGACGATCAACTGGAAGAGTTGCTTCTGCTGACAGAGCAGATGCAGGAAGAACTCGACCAGAAAGACCGGACTATCAGGGAACTGAAAGTGCAGCTCGACGAATCGCTGACCTTGAACGAGAAGTTAAACAGCGAGAACAAAACAGAGAACATTCAAGCCTTAAAGAACGACTTGAGGAAAACAAAAGAATTGTTGCAGAGCGAGAAAGAGAAAACACACACCGTCCAAGCCATGATAGAGGAATGTCGAGATAAGCAGAGACAGGCAGAACAGGAACGGGATTATGCACTCTCCCATCAGAAAAAAGTAGAGATACCGGTTGAAAAGCCGGTACTCTATCAAAAGTGCGGGAATTGTAAACAGACAGCTTATCTGAAAGCTAAGGAAAAGTATGATATGCAGAGGGAAAAACTGGCAGGCAGATATAAAACAAAAACAGCCATGTATGAAGCATTGATGTTTCTGCTGATATGGTATTCCGTATCAACTACTCTTTTTCAGATGATACGGTCAAAAATATTTATTTCTGATTGCGTGGTATTCTTTGATACAATCGCAACTTTCACACAGACCATTGCTGGCTGGGTTGTACTGGCAGGAAAGAACGTGGCACAGATTAGTGATGGAATATCCAATCCTGTCGTTGCTGGAATTATAAACTGGCTGATAAGAATATTGATTTGCGGTGGATGTCTGGTGGGTGTGGGAATACTTTTGGCATTCATCGAAATAAAGATTGCAGGGCTATATAAGAAATACTGTTGGGATATGATTACCATAATGGTGATACTTGTAAGTATGGCAATAGCTATCTACTTTGGGGATTGGATAAAGGAAGTATTGCCAATCAATCTGCTATTTCTCTTATTATTCGTGCAACTGGTATATGTTGGAATCAGGTGGTATGTAAAGGGATGGCGGGAAAACAGAGGTTATGTTTAAAAATAAAAAAATTGTCTGAGACGCAGCGAAGTAAATAAAATGAGTAGTATTATAAGAAGTCAGCAGTGCGTGAATAAACTGCTGGCTTCTTTTTTGATAGATACAGTCACTCTCAGAGAGTGTGCAGGATAGTAAAGTAATAATATCAACATGCCGATATAGAAAATGCAGGGAAGCATTGTATTTCAAAGAGTTTGAGATACAATGCTTCTGCGTTCCTATAGGAGATAGTCGTTATATGCGGAAAATAGCCATTTGATGCGGAGAATGATCGAGTGGAAGATTTGTTTGATATAATAAAGAGTGCTAGGTGAGACTTGTATGGTTTACAGGTATGAGAGCAATCAAAGACAGGAATGAAAAGTATGAACATTATTATTTGTGATGACAGGATAGATGACAGAAAAAATCTGTCAGATTTGCTGTCAGACTATGGTGAAAAAAAGAAATATGAGTTTGCTATTACAGAATATGAATACGGAGAACAGTTATGCGAAGATCAATCAGCTTTGGAAGCGTGTCAGCTATTATTTCTGGATATCAATATGCAGGGGATGGATGGGCTGAAAACAGCTATGAGGATTAAAGAAAAATATCCAAAACTTCCAGTTGTGCTGGTGACGGCATACATGAATTACGCACTGGATGGATATAAGGTGAAAGCAAGCCGTTTTATGCTGAAAGATAACATTGCAGATACTATAGAAGAATGTATGGATGATTTGATAGCAGAAATTAATAAAAACCGTAGGATTCTCGAATTTCGTTTTGTGGAAGGAACGATAAAACTTTATGCAGATGACATCATTTATATAGAAACAGAGCTTCACAAAAATGTATTTTATACTGAAAAAGGTACGTTTCAGATTTATAAAAAACTGGATGAACTGGAAAATGAATTGAAGGATATGGGATTCGTGCGGGCACATCTAAGTTTTCTTGTAAATATGAGGTACATCACAAAAATCAGCGGTTATGTGATGACACTTACCACGGGAAAAAAGATTCCGGTTCCCAAGGCACGATATGCACAGGTAAAGAGGGAATATATGCTGTATAAGGGAGAAGAATAACATGACATTCTGGGTATTGGCATTTATTGCGGAAATGCTGGAAGTAAAAGGAACGCTATACTTTTTTGATACTTTTATGGAAAAAAGAGATGGCGGATATAGGAACAGATATAGATTTTTTGTTTATTGCGGAGTGCTTTATCTGGTAGCAGTCACAGGGGCATGGATCGGAATGTTAAAATGTATCCCGATTATACTGGTTATGTCTTTCCTGAATCTGGCTTATTATGAAGTTTCCTTCCGGCAGAGTTTTTTGTTTTCAATCATCAACTATACAATGCTTGTATTGATTGATTATGTGACTGTTTTGCTGGGAAGAGGAGGTTCAATCCAAGAAAAATGGTTTTTACAGGCACTGATATCAAAGACGGTTTTTATCATTCTGATGTTGTTTATCAGAAGATTTAGCAAGACAAGAAAAAGCTGCGGTCTGATTACAGGAAAAGAATGGTTACAGTTTTTCTGTGTTCCTGTATTTACGGTGGTCGGTTTCATTCTTATGTTTTATTCAGAAAACGATGATATGCAGAATGTATTTTTATTTCTTTCGGTGGGACTGGTTGCGATTAACCTTATCCTTATGGAGTTCATGCAGAATACCATTGAAAAAGAAGAGAGAATAAAAATTGCGGTACTTACGGAACAAAATCAGAAAAATCGTATTGCAGATTATCAGGATCGGGAAGAAATCTATGAGCGTCAGCGAAGAAAAATGCACGATTATAAAAATCAGCTTTCCACGATCCAGACATTGATAAAGAATGGACACACAGATGAGGCACTTTCATTTACGCAGAAGCTGACAGAGAGCATAGCTGTCGAGATGTCGGCAATCAACACGAACCATCCGGTGGTCAATGCTGTTTTAAACCAGAAGTACCGCAGCATGCAGGAGAAACACATAGCGGTTATCCTGAAAGTAGGGGATTTGTCTGGAAGAGGAAGAGATTGTGATTCTGCTTTCCAATTTACTGGATAATGCAATCCGGGAGAGTGAAAAAGTACTGAAAAATACCGGAAAAGCGGACATTCATCTGAAATTAGAGTGCGAAGATCATAAACTGATATTTGCGGTGCGAAATCCGGTGACAGAAAAGGTGGAAATTGAAAATGACACGATAAAGAGCAAAAGAGGGGATCATCACGGTATTGGATTGTTAAATGTAAAAGCAGTTGTGGATAAATATGGCGGTGATATGGTGCTTTCCTGCGATGAAAATGAATTTAAGGCAGTGGTCATCTTGTAAAAATATGGTCTTTGTGTGCGTAATATGGTCGTTTGATGATATGGGACTAGGAGAACAGGTTATTTTATCCGATAAAGAAAGCAAAGGAGGTTACTATGAGTAATACAATTAATGTGAACTATATGACACGGGCTTACAATCAGTACCAGCAGAAAAATGCGGCTAAAGATCAGGAGAAGGAAGATACAAGGTTTGCGGATAGTGTAAGAGAAAAGAGCGAAGCTAGTGGAAGTATAGTGGGCAATTCAAAAATAGGTTCTGTGTCTGCTAAAGATATGACGATGGTGGAATACAAGCAGTACATTTACAATTCAGATAAAATGATTGGAGGAACAGAAGTATGCACATTGGTTCTGGTCTAAATACGGTATCTTCAATGTACCGCCAACAAAAAGGCAATAATATGAAAACGCCTGCATCTGGGGAAAAGACATTTTATACGGCAGAAACACCGAAGGTATATCAGATATTCACAACAGATAATATGTTGTGGACAGGAGGTAATGGCACCGGTCTTTCTTATTGTCTTAAATATGCGGATGATTCAACGGATGAAAATCCGGTGGTGTTAGCGAAAGGTGTGGATGAAAATGGAAAAGAGTTTGAACAAAGAATATATATCAATGACGTTAATCCATCAAGTGCTACAGTAGTCGAAATGCGTGCATTGGAGGCACATTACAAAGTGGAGAAGCAGGGAGGTTTCACATCTTTGCCGCTTGAAGCTGGTAATATGGGACTTAACGACAGAAGAGATTTTATCTCAATGTTCAAAAAAAGCATAGAAGATTTAAACAAATTGGGAAGGTTTGACTTATCGTTGCTTTGGACGAAAAGTATGGATACATATCTTAATTTGCCAAATGCAAATAGTAAGTATAAATAAGGCTTAGTTATTTGGACATAGAAGGAAAAGAGAATTTAGAATAAACGAAGGAGATTGAGACAATGCAGTCAATATCAAGTTATATTAATCCTAATACAAGAGGACTTACATCTAATTACAAAAATACAGCTATTAAAGATAAGGAAACCTATAATGAGGCGATGTCGCAGCACTTACTAAATCCGGTAGAAGATTTGGTTCAAGTGTTAAAAACACCTATAAAATTGGCGAAGAGTTCGTCACTTAGCAGACAGAATAATTCTGTTAATATTGCGGAAGGGCAAAGAATCCGTGTTAATGGAGGTCATGTGCTTACGGTTACGGCGCATGGAGTAGAGGTTTCTGGTGGAGATAATCCGTATGATACACAATCATATGTAAAAGCACAGAGAATGGCAGATGCATTGGCATCCATGCTGCGAAATGCAGGTGGGACAATGACTACTGTAGCACATTCAAAGGAGGAATATGCCCGGTATACAGAGGGAATTACGGATGTTATGTCTTATCTGGGTGTAGACACTTCCAAAGATTTTACGGTCAATGGTATGAAATATAGCAAAAATAAAGATGGTTGGTATGAGTCAGAAGCGAACAGTGATGCGCAGGCGGCATATGAACAGTTAAAAGCGAATAACAGAACCTACCAGTTTGCAGATGAAAAGACCAAAAAGCAGATTGCATATATTAGTGATTATTACCTTCAGACAGTGCCGGAGAGTGTAAAGGCGGCGTGGCAGGAAACATTGGAAGAAACTGGTTTTAATCCATTTCAGACGGATGTAACCAGTACATTAACGCAGTTATCTGTAGAGCAGGATTTTCTGACAGGTGGTGATGACAATATTTTTGGTGAAACGAAAGAAAGTTGTTTAGCAGCTATCGACAAAGTATTGGAGAGAATAGAAAATCCGTTGGCAGCAGTTACAGAGGAAAGGGCAGCATATCTGCAGCAGGAAAAAGAATTTTATACCGTACTGGCATCTAAAATAAGAGAATAAAATGCCGGGAGGAATTTAAAAAATGATTGGAAGTATAGGAGCGGAGAGCCGTTATTCAACAGGTTATAACAACCTAAAACCAAATCGGAACCAGAATAAGTGGGCTGACACTTTGGCTCAGACGGTGGATAAGGAGGATATTAGCAGTAGAGCGGATATCAATCGTGCTAAGAAAAGTACAGTGATGGATTCTTATCTGGCACTGTCAGGAAAAACGATAAATACTTTGAAACAGGAATATTCAGAGTACGAATCCGAAAATTATAGAATCGTACCCGATAATGAAGCTGAATGTTTTGATATATACAATAAAGACGGGGAGCGTTTGGGGGCATTTTCCTATTCTGATATAAAAATAAGACAGGATGAAACAACAGGAAAGCAGTTTTTGATTTCTGAGCATGGAACGATGAGTTACGATGCCCTGGTATTAGATGATGAATTAAAAGATGCATTGCAGAATGTAATGGATAAAGATTCGCTGGATGTGGAGACTTTGCAGGGATTTACATTAAATACACATTCAGGTACCGGCATCCAGTATTTAGTAAAAGACGGTGAAGAAGGCAGAGGTGGCAAGGTTCTTCTGCAAAATGAAGCGGATCGGAAGAGGTATGAAGAATTAGCGGAGATGTATTTTGACAAATACCATAATTTAATTGAGAGTCGGGAAGAAGGTTTTATCTGGGCTGATTTAGAGATTAGAGGAATGGCAAAACGGACAGATCAGGGAATTATATCCATAGGAGCTGATGGAATGTCATACAGTGACAATGAAAATTATAAAAACAATTGGAGTGTCCGGTTTTCTGGTTCTATGTATGAAAAGCTGTATGAATGGCTTCAGAATAACAAGGATAGCATGGAGGAAATCCATAAATTTTCTACATGGCAAAAGGTTTTTGACGAAATTGGTGGAACGTATGAAAGAGTCTGGTCGAAAGAAGAACTGGATCAGGGATATTTGAATAATTGAAAGAGGTAAAAATATGAAAATATCTAGTTATATGAATAATATGAATCCCATAATAGAAAAAAATGATGCTAAAGTTCAGAAAGAAAATAAGCAGGCAAATGAAAAACATACGATGGAACAATCCGTAAAGCTTTCGATTTCTAATGAGGGATTGGAGTATTATCGTAATCGTATACAGCAGAGTGGACAGGAAAAATATGATGATGTGGTTCAAAGAAAGGAACTGTTAGAGAGTAAAAAAATCAGTGATATTGATTATAGTTATGAAATTCAAAAGAAGGCAGCACAGCAGAATCAAAATGTTGATACAGGAAAAAGTGCCTTAAATATTACTGACAAGGCAAATAATTATGTTAAAGCATACGCAGAATTATATGATGAAATTGTGAAGGGCTATGAAAATGGAACCAGAGAAATATATGTAGCTGATGAAAATGGACCTCGTAAGCTTACAAAGGATGAAGAGTTAAGCAATTTAGATGCTGCATATAAAAAAACAGTGGATGACTTTGTGACAATGGAGACAACCAATCAGCATGCCCGTGGAATTATTGGTGAAGAAATGAATAAAATTTCAAAAATTACCACAAGGTCAACTTTGGCATCGGCTTACATTGAGGAGCAAAAAACCAGGGGAAAGGACGAAATCCCAGAAAATTTAACTGAGAAAATGTATGGTGCAATTACCTCATTTAAGGAGAAATATACAATGATTCAGCCTAATAGAGAGCAGTTATTGATGAGTATTAAGATTTGATGATGTTAGTACTATGATTTACAAATAAAAATAGTAATTACATATCATATTGAGGCTGAGAGAAATTAAATATCCAAGTCGTTCAATATAATAGAAATTATTTTAAGTTTCAATAACAGGGAGGTAGGATTATGGCAATTACAGGTATCAATAACAGCAGTTGCACATCGTATTATGCTTCAAATTACAAGAATACTGTTAAAAAAACAGATAGTGAAAAGGATAGTACAAATACAAAAGACGGCAACGTGACAACAAGTACAGTTGAATTAAAAACATCACGTCCCGGTGTGACAAAAACAGAGCAGATTAAGACGGGGTATAGCAATGTAAATGATTATTCAAAATACTTGCAAGGAAAATACCATTATATGAATACGGGAACGACTTCAATGCAAGGGGTTCCGACAACAGTATCCGTTTCAAGTGCATTTTTACAGAAGTGTATGAATGATCCAGAAAAAGCAAAGTATCTGGAGGAAAACTTAGCAGCCATTCCAGATTGTGCAAAAAGTGCGGTGAATGGATGTTTGGGCACTTTGACAAATCTGAGTTATATGATTGATGCAAACGGAAATATTTCGGTGGCAATATCTGGTACAAATGATCCAGATGGGAAAATAGCGAAAGAGAATGCTGAACGAAAGGCAAAAGAGAACAGAGAAAAAGAGGAAAAGGTAAAAGAAAAAAGAGCTGCTAAAAAAGCAGAGGAAGAAAAAGCTGCAAAGAAACGTGCAGAAAAATCGGCAGAAGGAAAAGAAACGGGTGATTATACCTTATCCGTAACTGGTAATGATGTAAAAAGTATGACACAGAGTCTTGTAGCAGAATCTGTGAGTATTTCTGCACCTGATAGATCAAGTTTTGATATTAAGGCATAAGAAGGTTCGGTAAAAGGAAAATATCAAATCAATGCATTAGTTGGAAGTGCTTGTTTCCTATTATGGCATATCCAAGCTAACGATAGCAAAAATGGCTGGTGTTGAGGAAAAAGATATTGACAGGCTTTTAGCCAATCCACCAGAAAAGATTGAAATCGAAGTAAAGTATAAAATTGCTGTGACGGTTATGGAACTGCGATTTTGGCTAAAAGATTGTGAATCACCGATATAATCGGGATTTGTGAGTAGAGGGCACTTATGAAAAATAAAAGTATCAATCAAGTTTCCATAATAAATGGTGAAGATGGTCCCACAAGTGTTTTTATATTTGGAGAAGCTCAAAAGCAATCTCTAAAGATTAGAATCCGAAATGCTATCTATCAATCCAGACGAAAAAGGATAGAAAAGAGAATAGCGGCCAACCCGCATACCCTTGCGGAAGTGGTGCAATACGCAAAGGATCATTATGATTTAGTGGAAATCAATCCTGCCGCAACAAATTGGATAGAACGACAGAAAAATCTAAAAGCTAGTTTGATTATGCAGCATAAACCAGAACTTTTGGGCTAAAGGAAGGATATTCCAAAACCAGATTTTCATAATGAAGAATCTGTTAAAAATTTTTTGAATGAAATGGAAATTAGAAATAAATTGATTGACCAAATGCCTGATAATGTAATTCCCATGGATTTTCATTTATATGAAATAAAAATTGGTGAGGATTTAATGGAAATAGAGGTAGATTATACCTGGAATATATTTGGAATATCTTACTCTGGAAATAAGTTGGTCATAAAAAGGTTTAAGAAAATAGCCAGAGATTTATATTGTTATTATGGTGTCAGTGAGGAGGATATAAAGAACCGGACAAAAAGATATTCTTCACTGGTAACGGAATTGAGTTCATAAATAAGCAGTTAATTTAGCAACAACTTGTTGCAGATTCTAAAGTTATCTTGCATAATTAAAATATAAAAGATGTATATAAGGTCGGAACAGATACCTTAAACCTGTTCCAGTGGTCGGGATGGAGACCGAAAACCCATTCCCATTGCGGAATAAACTGCAAATACAGTGATCGCGTTGCAGAAACCTGTGAGGCCTGCGACCGGGGGAGAACCTGCGGGGACTCCTCTTTTCTATATTATGGAGATGGTGTATATGCAGAAGATGCTTGATTTTATAACATAGAAGAGAGTACGTGTAATGCGGAGTAAATAATGGTCAAAAAACAATCGACATCCGACCTCACACACGTTATAATATAGATAATCTAATAAGAAAACAGTGTTATCATTACCGCATATTCAGTGAGAATGGTAGCCATAAATATGAATTCGCAGGAACGGAATGGTTGAACCCTCAGGGTGACAGTGTCACTCATTTGTCAGCGAGAGGTGCTTAACTTAGATGATTTTCAGTTTTCTTATTTTGACATGGATTTACAGGAAGGGTAGAAAAATCAATGATTTCATTGACTTATCTTAACTCAAAATAATATAGGTTTCCAATGGGGACTCGAGCTCCTAAGCACTAGATGTGGGTTCGATTCCCGCACGGGACGTCCTATCAAAAGCGGAATGTATTAGAAAAATTTCTAATATAATTTCCGCTTTTTTGTTTTTTCAGAGGGAAAATGGAATGGAATATCAGCTAATACGGAAAGAATCCTATTAGCCGCTGTCTAATAAAACGCACTGCTGGTATAATAGATGGAAATAAATCGAAATTCTAATAAAAGAGAAAAGCCAGCTGTTTATTTGAGAAAGTGGATGTAAATTCAAGCTCAGATAAGAAAAAAGAGGAAGGGAAATATCCGGCGGTAAGTTATTAGGTGTGAATACAATAGAATCTTTGCTTAGTGAGAACTAAGGTCAACAGTAAGCCTGTTTGGATCAGATTTCAAAAAGAAATTTATCTGGACAGGCTTTTTCTGTTGCAGATAAGAAATGGAAGAAAGATATGGATACAGTGGATACACGAAGTGCATAAGTTGCTGAAGAGTTGTTTTAATCAGGCTGTGAAGTGGGATATCATGGAGAAGAATCCAGCATTTAAAGCAACGGTACCAAAGCATAAATCAGAGAAAAGGGTAATATGGGATGCAGAGACCTTTGCATATGCTCTGGATGTGTGTGAAAATGAGTGCCTGAAATTGTGTATGAACCTTGCCTTTGCCGGTTCTCTTCGAATAGGAGAACTACTGGGGCTTACCTGGGACTGCGTAGATATATCAGAAGAAGCGATCAAAGAAAACCGGGCGTATCTTTATGTAAATAAGGAAGTACAGAGAGTCAGCAAAAAAGCGTTAGAGGAATTAGACCAGAAAGATGTGATCGTCATATTTCCAGAGGAGCGGAAAACGAATAAGACGGTACGCATTATGAAAACACCAAAAACAGAAAGCAGCGTGCGGAAAGTGTTTTTACCCAGGAGCGTAGCTGAAGAACTGATTGCATGGAAAGCACAGCAGGAGGAGATAAAGGATATTTTGCAGGAAGAATACCAGGACTATGGCCTTATCCTTGCTACTGAATATGGACTTCAAAGGGGCGGTGCGTATATCAGAGATTCCCTGAATAAGCTGATCAAACAACATGATTTACCACAGATTGTGTTTCACAGTTTCCGGCATATGAGTGTTACCTATAAGCTTAAGCTGAACGGCGGTGATATAAAGGCGGTACAGGGAGATTCTGGTCATGCACAGGCAGATATGGTTACAGAAGTATATTCGCATATCATAGATGAAGACAGACGGCGCAATGCGACACTGTTGGAAGATTCCTTTTATAACAGGAAGAATCTGAATCCGCAGATCCATGATACAGAAAAGAGGACGATGATGGAAGTTCCAGAAGGAGTGGACGCAGAGTTACTTGCAAAAGTTCTCAGCAATCCGGAAATGGCTGTGTTGCTGACATCATTAGCAAAATCAATGCAAGGGGAACATAATTAGGATAAAGGCAGACCGGTGGAGAGCAAAATCTCTACCGGTTTTATTTATGAGATCAAATCAGAGCATGTGAGAAAAAAGAGGTAAAATCATAACAGGAATTATCTCTCAGGCCAGTAGTATTGACTGTTGGGTATATGTGCAGGACAGGAAGAAGAGGCTGCAGGCTGCGGGATATGATTATGGGGCAGTGCAGAGAAAAGTGAATGAGTTGATGAGATAGTAGGAAGCCTATTGTTGTCTGTGGAGAAATCTGCGGATGATGGCAGGCTTATTTTTTGTTTGAGTGTTCAAACTTCTATGTGACAAACGTAACTGTCTGTAATATTATAAAAACGATATAAGCGAAAATGACTTTTGCGGAAACGAAAGTATCTTTATATTTTTTATCCGTATACTTCCTATAATGGGAATGAATACTTGCAAAATTGATTACTAATATTTTTTCATTATTACAGGTACAATAAGAACATGTAATAGCGGAAATGAGGTATAGTTACTTGCAGATAGAGAAGTATATTGCGGATAAAATAACATTTTTGTGTGAAAAGCGTGATATCAGTAAATATAGATTATCGCAGCTGTCGGGAATTTCCCAGTCATCACTGGGAAGAATCATGGCGCAGGAAAACCTGCCGTCGCTGATTACACTTGAAAAAATATGTGCAGCTTTGGGCGTGACATTATCACAGTTTTTTCAGGAAGGTAATTCAGAGAATCTGACAGAAAAACAGAAAGAAGTTTTAAGGATATGGAACAATCTGAGTACAAATGAGCAGGAAACAGTAATGTCAATGCTGCGTGGACTTCGGAAGTAGGAGAACAGTTCGAGTATATGTATCGGCTGTTCTTCTTTTGTTTTTAGGCGTTAAAACGGTAATGTTTTTCTTGTACATAGTCGAGCATTAGAGTATAATAAAACCAGTTTTTTTCATATGTTTAAAAGCTATAATAAGAAAAACGGCAAAACAGATGAAAGTCTGCGACGCAAAGCTATAGGGCCTGTAAAATGGTAGCCAGTTGCCACGTTAAAGATGCATTGTCTGCAATGACAATGCTTTTTTCATTTTTGGAGATTAAAAAGAAACTAAAACAGGCAATAATTGGTGGCTGCTAAAATATAAAAATGAAGTAGATAAAAACGCAGGTGTAAAGGAAATCGGTTATGTGGAAGAAAATTAAGTCAGCACAGGAACAAAAAAATACATTTAGGATAAAAAAAGAGTTATGGATTCCGGTATTTGTATTGATGATCGGTTTGGTTGTTCTGGTGAATATAGGCATTCGTGCGGATAGCAGTCAAAGGGATTTGATAAGGTCAAGAGCTGAATTAAACGCAGTAACGTATGCAGATCATATGAAGGCTGATATCGTGAGGGGAATTGATATTACAAATACTTTTGAACAGATTGTTATTAGTGAAAACGGAAAAATTTCCATGTTCTCGAAAGTTGCGGAGAATATGATGGCAGATTATGTCCAGAGTATTCAGATCGCACCAGACGGCGTAGTGACTGAGATTTATCCGGAAGACGGAAATAAGGCTGGAAAGATAGATCTTATTCATGATAAAGAACGAGGAAAGATATCTTGTTATGCCAGAGACAATGATGTGATAACCATGCAGGGACCATTTTCTTTGAAACAGGGTGGAACGGGGATTGCTGTAAGAAATCCGGTGTATGTGGAGCAGAAAAATGGCGAAAGGACATTTTGGGGATTTACAATTGTAATTATTCGTGTACCGGATATATTCGCTGATTCTATAAAGTCACTTACCGATTTTAGCTATGAATATAAGTTGTCTAAAAGTATTGCACCGTGGGATGAAACATACGAAGAAGTGTATGGCTCAGTTGTGGAAATGATTGATCCTGTCACATATACTTTCGAATTAGGTGACAGTCAATGGGTTCTGGAAGTGATGCCTGAAAACGGATGGAATAGCAATGAAAAGTTATATAGACTATGGGGCTGCGGTTTACTGATTGTTTTGCTTTTAACTGGATTTGTTTTTATGATTATGTTACTGCACAGGACACAGGAATCGGAAAACACAGTAGTGAAATTAAATAAAAAACTGCAGAAAGCATTGGAGCAGGCGAAAACAGCCAGTGTTGAAAAATCTAATTTTCTGTTTAATATGTCACATGATATACGTACTCCTATGAATGCAGTTATTGGTATGACGTCATTAATAAGACATGATGCAGGAAATAAAGATAAAGTAATAGAGTATGCAGATAAAATAGATATTTCATCCCAGCATCTGTTAGGGATTATTAATGATATTCTGGATATGAGCAAAATTGAGGCAGGAAAAACAGTTTTTAAATACGATGATTTCTCTATTCTGAATTTTATACAGAAAATCAATAATTTATTTCATTCACAGATAGATGAAAAGAAACAGACTCTTACAACAAAGAAAAATATCCGACATGAGTGGGTGAACGGGGATCAGCTTCACCTGATGCAGATTTTCAACAACCTGCTTTCTAATGCAGTGAAGTACACGCAGGAAGGTGGAGAAATTCAGTTTCTGGTAGAAGAATGTGAAACAAATTCATCCGTCTATGCAAAGTACCGTTTCTTAGTCAGGGATAATGGAATAGGAATGTCAGCAGATTTCAAAGATAAAATCTTTGATGCTTTTACCCGTGCCGAAAATTCTGTGACGAATAAGATCCAGGGAACCGGTCTTGGAATGGCTATTACCAGAAATCTGGTTGAAGCAATGGGAGGTACCATTGATGTGGAGAGTGAACTGGGACAGGGAAGTTGTTTTGAGGTTCTCATAGAGCTGAGAATTGCAGAGGATAGAACAGTTGCTCTGGCGGCACAAGAAGACACAGATGAGCAGGATGGTAATATTCTGCAGGGAATGAGGTTCCTGTGTGCAGAGGATAATGAGCTGAATGCTGAGATCCTGACGGAACTGTTAAAGATTGAAGGTGCAGAATGTACCATCTGTGAAAATGGTGAAGAGGTTTTGAAAGCATTTGAACAGTCTGCTCCGGGGGATTATGACATGATCCTGATGGATGTGCAGATGCCTGTTATGAATGGTTATGAGGCAACAAAGGCAATCCGCAGAAGCTCCCATGAACTGGCAAAGACGATTCCGATCATTGCCATGACTGCGAATGCATTTTCCGAGGATATTCAACATTCCCTGGTAGCTGGTATGAATGCACACGTTTCAAAACCAGTTGAGATGAAAGTACTGGAAAAGACAATCAGAAGCATAAAATCCGGCGGGGGGGGGCACCGAACCGCAGGGCATTGAACAGTGACAAATGGTTTTGATACAGTAGTGTAATTTTATTAAATCAGAAGGTTGACAAAGAGATGTATAGAGAAATATATTTGACAGACAGACAGACAGACAGACAGGAGATTTAATATGATTTCGAGAGCAAAGAAATATGTGGCAGTATTACTGGCTTTTGTATGCGTGTGTATGATATTTTCTCCCCAGACTGCATATGCAGCCGAGGACAGTTCGCAGCATGAAACTGTCAAAGTCGGTTTCTTTGCCATGGATGGTTATCATGTGATGGATGAAGAAGGCAACCGCAGTGGGTATGGCTATGATTTTCTTCGGCTGATGGCCCGTTATTGGGATGTAGATTACGAATATGTCGGATATGATAAGAGCTGGGATGATATGCAGCAGATGCTTGAAGATGGCGAGATTGACATGGTAACATCTGCCCGCAAAACACCGGACAGAGAAGAAAAGTTTGATTTTTCACGTCCGATCGGAACCAATTATGGGATGCTGACCGTCCGCAGTGACAACAGCACGATTGTGGACGGCGATTACAGCACTTACAACGGTATGCGTGTGGCGCTTTTGAACGGAAACACCCGGAATGAAGAGTTTGCGGATTTTGCAGACAACAAAGGATTTACATATGTTCCATCTTATTTTGATACGACCGCAGAGATGGAGGAAGCCCTTCAGAGCGAAAAAGTTGATGCGATTGTTACCAGTTCTCTGAGAAAAACAAACAATGAGCGAATCGTGGATAAATTTGGCAGCAGCGATTTCTATGTCATTGTTAAAAAGGGCAATACAGAATTGCTGAATGAGATCAATTATGCGATCGATCAGATGAATGCGGTTGAGGGGGACTGGAAAACGACGCTTTACAATAAAAATTATGAAAGCATAGAAACTAAAAATCTGGAATATACGGAGCAAGAAAAAAGTATTATTGCACAATATTCCAAGGACAACCCGCTTCATGTTCTGTGTGATCCGACCCGTTATCCATATTCTTATAATGAAAATGGTGAGATGAAGGGTATTATCCCGGATTACTTCCGGAAAATTGCAGACTATGCCGGGATTTCCTATGAGTTTCTTACACCTGCTACCAGAGATGAGTATATTGCTTATCAGAAAAATACGGAAACCACAGATATGAGTATCGATGCACGCCTGGAAACAGATAACTATGCTGAGACGAAAAAATGGGGGCTTACTGCACCTTTCATTACAATGCAGCTGGCAAGGGTGACACGGCGTGACTTTGATGGAAAAATCAATGTTGTTACTACGGTTGACCAGACAGCATCAAATTCCATTGAAGATGCAATGGCACCAGGCGCAGAAAAACTGATGTGCAGTACCCGACAGGAAATGATGGAGGCTGTCCGTAAGGGAAAAGCCGATGCTGCCTTCGTCTACTATTACATGGCACAGGCGTTTGTGAATAGTGACACCACAGGCACCCTGACATATACTTTGCTGGAACAGCCTACATACACCTACCGCATGGTAATATCATCAACAGAGAATCATGCACTGGCTGGCATCCTGACGAAAGCAATGTATGCCATGCCCCAAAATCTTGTCGAAGATATAGCAGCACGGTATACCACATACAAAGCAGCAGATCTGACATTTGTTGACTGGATCCGTCTGCATCCTGTTGTTACTGTTTGGGTTCTTCTTATTTTCGGATGGCTGCTGACTACTATGGCTGTGATAGCAATGCGTCTCAGTGCAAGAAAAAAAACTCAGAAGGCAGCCCAGGAGACGGCTGAGAAAATGGCGGAACTGGCAGAGCATGCGCAGGCTGCAAACAAGGCAAAAACAGCATTTCTGTCACATATGTCCCATGATATGAGAACACCGATGAATGCAATCATGGGATTTACCGGTATTGCAATGAAAAAAAATCCTTCAGACGAAGTGAAAAATTGTCTGGAAAAGATTGATGAAAGTTCAGAGTATTTACTGTCGCTGATCAATGATGTATTAGATCTGACTCGCGTGGAAAGTGGAAAAGTGAAATACAATCCGGTACCGGCAGATTTGAAAAGTATCACAGATTCTGCACTGGATATTACAAAAGGTTTTCTTACGAACAGGGATATCAGCTTTAAGATCCAGCGTGAAGAAGCAAAGATCCCAAATGTACTTGTGGATCCTGTACGTCTGCGAGATGTGCTGGTTAATATTCTGAGCAATGCCGTGAAGTTCACTCCGGATGGAGGGACGATTACATTTGAAACCCGGTGTCAGGAAAAGGGCGGGGATGGATATATAAATATGCATTACCGCATTTCGGATACTGGTATTGGCATGAGTGAGGAATTTACAAAAGAAGTTTTTGAGGAATTTGCACAGGAAGATTCCGATGTGAGAACGCAGTACCATGGAGCGGGACTGGGGATGGCTATCGTAAAGAAGTATGTAGATATGATGGGTGGAACCATTTCCGTGCAGAGTAAAAAGCATGAGGGAACCACATTTACTGTGGATATTCCTTTGGAAATTACAGATAAGGAATGTAATAAGTCAGACACAGGTTTTTCTGAAAAGGTAAATCTTACAGGTGTGAATGTTCTTATTGCAGAGGATAATGAACTGAATGCAGAGATTGCTGCCGTGCAGTTGGAAGAGTTCGGGATGAATGTAGAAAGAGCTGTGGATGGAAAGAATGCTGTTGAGATTTTCAGAAATCATCCGGAAGGCACATTTGATGTAATCCTGATGGATATCATGATGCCTGAAATGAATGGTTATGAAGCGACAAAAGCAATCAGGGCAATGAATGACAGACCGGATGGAAAAAACATTCCTATTATAGCAATGACAGCCAATTCATTTGCAGAAGATGTTCAGGCATCACTGGATGCAGGAATGAACGCACATTTGTCAAAGCCGATTGTGATTGAGGAAGTTATAAAAACGATTTTAAGGTATGTTCATAATGATTAGTAATGATTAGCAGAGGTTCATGAATTAGTGGAATACAATTGACAGGAGGGCTAAAAGATGACAATGCAGGAGTGCTATAAAGCTATCGGAGGAAATTATGAGGCTGTTTTGGGACGCCTTCACAGCGAAGCACTGATTCAGAGATTTACATTAAAGTTCCTTGAAGACCAGAGTTATCTACAGTTAAAACAGGCATTGGAAAATAAAAATTATGAAGATGCTTTCCGCAGTGCGCACACATTGAAAGGGGTGTGTCAGAATCTTTCCTTTGACCGTCTGTTAGTAAATTGACACAAGTTGGCTGTAGAGTATAATTATAGTAAAAGTACAGCAGAAGCTGTCGCAAAGATATTTATAAAAATGTTGTGGGGGTATTGAACATTAATGAATGTAAAATTAAAATCTGGAAGCAAGCAAGCAAGCAAGCAAGCAAGCAAGCAAGCAAGCAAGCAAGCAAGCAAGCAAGCAAGCAAGCAAGCAAGCAAGCAAGCAAGCAAGCAAGCAAGCAAGCAACTGTAGCCCGGAGGGTGGGAGAAAGATGAAGAAGTGCAAATTAGTACAGAATATAAGAAATTTCAAATCTTGTTATTTTATATTTTGCACAATGATATGTTTAGTTGTTTTTCCTGTTTCCACATCTGCCCAAGAAAGATCCAGAGCGGATCTTTATCACAGGAAATACAGGAATTGATGCTTTGCACTATACGGTGCGAAGTGATTTTTATCATCCGGAAACAGAATGGGCAAAAGGCAGCAGACTGATTGCTGTAACAGCACACAGAAGGGAGAATCTGGGAGAGCCCATGCGTGATATGTTCCGGGCTATACGCAGGATCGTGGAAGAATTTACAGATGTGAAGGTTATTTATCCTGTACATTTGAATCCGCAGGTCAGGAAGATCGCAGATGAGGAATTTGGTGGATGCGAGAGAATACACCTGATCGAACCAATGGATGTGGTGGAATTCCATAACCTGATGAAAGCCAGTTATCTGATCATGACAGACAGCGGCGGAATTCAGGAAGAAGCTCCTGCACTGGGAAAACCGGTACTGGTCATGCGGGATACAACAGAGCGTCCGGAAGGTGTGGAAGCAGGAACCTTAAAGCTTGTAGGCACGAAGATGGAGGATATTTACAGAGAATGCAGGCGGCTTCTTACAGAGCCGGAGACATACAGAAAAATGAGTGAGGCTAGAAACCCTTATGGTGATGGGACTGCAAGTATCAAAATCAGAAAAATCCTGGAGGATATAGATGCATAAGCATAAACAGAGCCAATGCAAAAGAAAAGTGAAACATCGAAAGAACTTGATGGGACTTATTATATTTTGCATAACTGTGTGCATTGTGTTTATGTTTGCTTATTATCAGAACCTGAGAAAAGAAATATCTGTCCGGCAGGAATGGCTGGAAACCGTCCTGACCAGAGAAAAAAAGTGGATCCTTGAGAATCAGGGCCCTGAAGGCGAAATCTATATGAATGGAAGTAAAGCCGGAGATGTTAATCCATACTTTGCATGTATGGCTGCACTGGGGCTTCTGGCAGAAACAAAGAATTGCCCCATGACTGAAACAGAGCAAAAAGCTGTTGGCAGGTATCTGGACTGGCATACTGGGGTTTTGCTGGAAACAGATGGAAAAATGGGAATCTACAGGAAAGAGGGTGGGGAACTTATTTATAAAGAAAAGGCTGATTCCGAAGACGGATATCTTGGTATGTACCTTTTTCTTATGGGAAAATATCTGGAAAAGACAGAAAGTACAGACCTGCCGGAATCCTGGAAAAATGGAATCAGCCTTGCATTAAAAAAGATTCAAAGCCTGATGCAGGATGGAATTACACAGGTTTCAGAAGAAAACACAACAGTTTATCTGATGGATAATCTGGAAGTGTGGAAAGGCCTGTATGAATTGGAACTTGCAGGACTGGAAGATACGCAGGCGATCAGTGAAATTCGTAAAAAGATACAGAAACAGATAGAAAAGATATTCTGGGATGATGCGAATCAAAGATGGAGAATTATCGGAAACAGTGATCGGTATCATCAGACAGAATTTTATCCGGATGGTGTTGCTCAGATTTATCCGCTGATTTATGAATTTCCGGTAAAAGAGAAGAAAAAGCAAAAGGTATTATATGATCAGTTTACGGAAAGATTTCAGTGGCAGAAACTGAATAAAAAAAGAACTGGCTTTTTGTGGGCAATGACAGGAATGGCTGCTGCGCAGATGAGGGATATCAATAACCTTGTGGAATTAGTAGGAAATTATGAAACAGAATATTGTAAGAAACGAAAATATCCGCTATATACAGGCGAAGCAGGATGGATATGCATGGAATGCGAGAAATTGTATGGATTATATGAAAGAAAAATAAAAACAGCATTTATACCATGTATATGATCTTGTGCAGAGTGAATAAACGAATACTATCGCAATTTTCAAAAATAGTGCCTGTCAAAACAGCATATTTGCAATATGCAGTTTGCGGATGTTGATGAAGCCCAAAGAACCCGAATCTGATTGTAATCAAGTAAAACGCCGGTTGTGTGAATTTCTGAAAAAACGTGAGGAAGAATTAAGCTCCACGCATGAAAACCTCCAGTTTATTGCCGTGAACCAGGAAGGATACTATTATTCCGATGAGGGTCTGCAGGGCGTGTGGTACAGATCTAAAGATCTGCAGGATGCGGATATCAAAAGCTTTCTGACATCGGACTGGATCACCAATGAAAACCAGATGGTATTTGCCAGAAAACTGCAGAGCCAGCTGGTGGTCGACGGCAGTATCATCACACACTTTATTCTGATCCGTTCGATGGAGGAGATGGCACCGTATTTCAGAAGCAGTGCATTCAGCAACCAGAGCACGACGTATGTGGTGGACAGCAACGGAACGAAGATGTTCGAGGATACCGCTGTCGAGGAGCTGAGGATTCTGGCAGTAATTCTGCTTCTGATCCTGGCATCGGTTCTCTTTGTGACGAAATTCCGGAACAGCAGCCACCCGCTGGCAAAGAAAATCCCGATTCTTGCGATGACAGCCAACGCATTTTCAGAAGATGTGCAGAATGCCTTCAATGCGGGCATGAACGCACACATAGTAAAACCGGTGGATATGAAGGTACTGATAAAAACAGTGCGGAATCTTCAGACGGGCGCCGGAGCGGCAGGAACTTTAAATTGAAAAAATCCGGCAGAGTGTTTATAATGGATGGGAAAAACAAAACAGAAAGGCAATGCCGTTATGCGTAAAATTACAGAATTAAAAGAAAAACAGGAGATTGCGCTTGGAATATTACTGTATCTGGATGAAGTCTGCCGGAAACATCACCTGATCTATTTTGCAGCAGATGGAACGCTGCTCGGGCTGATCCGGCATCAGGGGTTCATTCCGTGGGATGATGATGTGGATGTCTGGATGCCGAGAGCGGATTATGAAAAACTGGAACAGATTGTAAACAGCGAAACGGATACACCGTACCGCGTCATGAATTTTCATAATACAAAGGGTTTCACACTGGCATACGGAAAGCTGGTACACACCGGAACGAGTCTTGTGGAGCACGTGGCAGGAGCTGTGGATACCGGTCTTTTCGTCGACATTTTCCCGTTTGACGGACTGCCGGAAAAAGATACACCGGAGTACGACCGTCACTGGAAAAAGCTGCTGTTTCTGGAAAGCCAGCGGATGAATGCATTCCGCACCTACCGCCAAACCTTAAAAGGAAACAAAGGAAGCTTCGCAAAATGGTGCAAATGGGCGATCCGGAAATGCTATGGAAAAGAGCGGATTCTGCGCGAGATGGAAAAAGAGTGCAGAAAGTACCGCGCGGAGGACTCAAAGTGGGTGGCCTGCCAGTGCGGCGGTTACCGCAAGTCGGACGCGATTCCCAAAACAGCGATCGAAGAGATCGTGCGCCTTCCGTTTGAAGGCCATCTGATCAATGCCCCGGCGGGATATGAGACGTATCTTCACACCCTGTACGGCGATTACCATCAGCTTCCGCCGGAGGATCAGCGTCATCCTGCGCATGTGGGAGATGCCTACTGGCGTTAGAACAGAGAAAAAAGCAGATGAGAGGTAAGCAATGAGTAAAATACTGGTGCTGGGACGTACCATGGACATGGGCGGAACGGAAGTTGCCATGGCAGCGCTGCTGCAGAAACTGGTGGAGAAAAAAGAAGATGTAACGCTTCTTCTGGTCGAAAAAAGAGGCGTTCTGCTGGAGCGGATTCCGAAGGAAGTGGAAGTGCGCCAGATGATCTGGAACAAAAAACCGCATCCGGCTTTGGAACGGATTGTGGGAAAACGGGAGACACCGGCAGAACGGTCTTTCTATGCCAGAGGAATGGGCGTATTTCTGATGCGCGTCGTGTATGGAAAGAAACGGTATGGAAAACTGTATGAACGGATTCTGGAGTGTGTGGAGCCGGAAACAAAACAATACGATCTTGTTTTCGACTTTTTCGGATTCGGTGCGTTCACAACCGCATTCGGAGCCAGAAAGACGAATGCGCGGAAAAAAGCGGTCTGGTTCCACGGAGAAAATCTCTGGTGGCTGTTCCGGACCAGGGACTTTATTCCGGAGTATGATAAAATTTACTGTGTTTCCGAGCCTGTCCGAAAACAGGTCATTGCCCGTTTTCCGGAACTCGCGGACCGGACAGAGGTTCTGCTGAATTTCATTGACATCAAACAGGTGCAGAGACGGAGTGAGGAGCCGCTTAGCGATCCGCAGTACACAGGAGAGCTGAAATTTCTGACGGTGGGAAGAGCTTCGGAAGAAAAAGGATATGATATTGCGGTGCAGATTACGGCGGAGCTGAAAAAACGGGGACTTCGCTTCAAATGGTTCATCATCGGTGATGGAAGAGATCTGAACAAGCTGCGGACCATGGCAAAGGAATATCAGGTGGAGCAGGAAATTATTTTTCTCGGAATGCGCGAAAATCCTGCGCCGTACGTAAAATCCTGCGACCTGTATCTCCAGCCGTCCCGTCACGAAGGCTATCCGATTACGATTGTAGAGGCGAGAAGCCTGCAGAAGGTCATCATCGCTTCCGATATTCCGTCCATGCGCGAGCAGATCCGGGATGGGGAAAACGGATATCTCTGTCCGCTGGATGTGATGCAGTTTGCCGATAAAATCCAGAAAGTGCTGGCAGATCAGGAAGGACGCGATGCGGTCAGAAAGAAGCTGCGGGAGGAACCCATTGATTTTTCAGCGGGATATGCGCAGATAGAAGCGTTTGCAAAAAAATAAAAGAGAAACAGCAAGAAAAAACGCCAGAACCGGCGATAAGATATTTCCGGTTCCGGCGTTTCTTTAGTCTTGGCGTCCCTGCTTGCTCTGCTGCTTGTTTTCATACATATATTTATCTGCTTTGTCAAACAGCGTGCGGAGCGTACATTCGTTGTAATCGGTGGAAAGTGCCAAGCGGTGGGAATAGCTGATGCGGAACTGGGTTCCGTAGCCGTTGAACTGTTCGACTTCGTTCTGAAGCTCTGTGAGGATTTCTGTGATGCTTTCGCGGGTTGCATCATAGATGACCGCCATAAATTCATCGCCGCCGTATCTTCCTACGAAATGCTTCGTGGGAATCGAGTTTCGCAGCAGCCGGGCAAAGTTCAGAATCAGCTGGTCGCCGATGGAGTGGCCGAGGCTGTCGTTGACGCGTTTCAGGTTGTTCATGTCAAAGACGATACAGGCGGTAGGAGTTTTGATGAATTCCACATTGTGGAACAGCTCTTCGCACTTGCTCTTGTTCGGCAGTCCCGTGTGAAGGTCGATGTAGGCTTTCTGTTCCAGCTGGCGGTTGGCACGGGAAACTTTGACTGCGGCAACCGTTTCATCTGCCATCTGGAAATACGTCTCGCTCATGTCTACCAGATCCGCCGTTCCGTTTTCTCCGGATTTGACCTTCTGAATTTCATTTTTCAGTTTATCCCAGTAGGCAATCTGGACATCCAGTTTTTTCTGATAATCCTTGTCGGAAAGACTCACGAGATCGTAGTGGCCATCCTCGTATTTCAGTCCGCTTAAGATATCGTCCAGGTAAAGTCTATCTCAAATCCGGAAAGATCCCAGACTTCAATACTCTTTTTTCCCTTCCTGAAGCTCCTTTTTCTCCCCTCGTCCCGCTGAAACATGCTTTCCGCATCCTGAAACAGAAGCCTTCTTTCATCTTTCAGACGGATTACCGTTTCTAAACCGCATTCTTTCAAAGTATTGATAAACGGGGCATTCAGGTACAGCGCATCCGCCACAATCACATCTGCGAAATGACCATGCCTTTTCTTTAAATGCCGGATGAGCCTTTTCGCTCCTGTCAGTTCCCCTTCATCTTTTTCTGAACCATCTCTGGGTTTCAGCATTTCCTGCCCAAAGATCACATGCGGCGATTTTCCTACCGTCATACATACCACACTTCGATGAAAGTATTTTGTCTTCCCCGTCCCGTTCTTCCGGCTCGGGCAGTCTGGACAGGACTTTTTTGTACTGCTGAATAATTCCACCCCATCAATACCTGCCGCAACATATCCGCCTATGGTTCCTTCCCGAAATACGCGGTTGCGTTTCAGAACATCAATCGTCTGCGCGTGAATTTCCTCGATTTCTTTTGGATCAATCCGGGAAAGAAGATCCCTGACTGCATCAACTTTTGGGATTTTTCCACGGATACAGTTTTTCGGTCGTTTCTCCATGCTTTCCGGCGCTGAAAAAATGGTGTGAAAACTTTCATACTGAAGCATCAGGAAAATCAGCACTGGCATAACGATATTAAACAACGGGATGGATTTTCTTTTTCTTTCATCGGATAAACCCTTGATTTTTTGTGGAATTTTGTATACACTTTTCATATAAGTTAGCAGTTTCTTCAATGCTAATTTTTCATTAAGGACACCTTCTTTCGTATGTTTGTGGGGTAACATAATTATACAATAAAAGGTGTCCTTTTTGAGTGTTTATCCGGACTGCGGCACAGATGGCCCGGGCATTTGGTGCTAATTTTACAGCACTGTATGTGCAGACCGCGGAACCGGCAGAGAAAACGCCGGAGGATCAGGCAAGGCTGCAGAAGCATATCCGCCTGGCAGAACAGAGCGGGGCGGAGATTGTAACGACGCACAGCGAGGACATTGCCCTGCAGATTGCAGAATATGCGAGAATTTCCGAAGTAACGCGGATTGTCATTGGAAAAAGCATGATGGATCAGGGATTTTTTCGAAAGAGAAGGGGATGGACCGAACGGCTGACCGATCTGGTGCCGGATTTGGAAATCCATATCATTCCGGATTCCAATATCATTACCATATATCTGGTCGGCGTTATGATGACGTCAATTCTGACCAGCGGTTATACCTGCAGCGTAATCAGTTCTGTGATCAGTGTAGTGCTGTTTAACTACTTCCTGACAGAACCTTCTTTTCAATACCAGCCAGCTTCTGCAGAAGGCAGAGGATGCGTCGGAGATTTTTGATATTACAGCGACAAAGCTTGTAAAACTGCTGGGAAGGGATCTGACGGCCGCACCGGCAGGGGCACAGGAGAGCAGAATTGTCCGCGGAACACTTTACAGCGCGCAGACAGGAGGAAAGACGGAAAAAATCTTTGACCCAAGGGAACAGGAAATCATTCAGTGGGTTCTCGACAGCCAGAAAAGAGGAGAAAAATGTCTGGATCGCGGTGGAGGACAACGGCCCCGGGATTCCAAAAGAGTCCAGAGAGCATGTGTTTGAGATGTTCTATTCCGGGAAAAATAAAGTAAGCGACAGCCGCAGAAGCCTTGGCCTTGGACTGGCACTCTGCCGTTCGATTGTAAATGCGCACGGCGGGGAGATAGCACTTTATGACTGCGATCCACAGGGCTGCTGCTTTTGGTTTAACCTGCCGCTCAGTGAGGTGAATTTGAATGAATAAGACATTAATTCTGGTTGTGGAAGATGATACGCCGGTTCACAACCTGATTACTACGACGTTAAAAACACACGATTATAAGTATATTTCTGCAAAGAACGGTGCGGGTGCCATTATGGAGGCATCCACACATAATCCCGACATTGTTCTGCTCGACCTTGGCCTGCCGGATATTGATGGCGTAGAGGTGATTGAAAAGATTCGAAGCTGGTCGAATATGCCGATTATCGTAATCAGTGCAAGAAGTGAGGACAGCGATAAAATCGAGGCATTGGACGCAGGAGCGGATGATTATCTGACGAAACCGTTTTCTGTGGAGGAACTGCTGGCCCGCCTTCGAGTCACACAGCGCCGTCTGTCCCAGATGCAGGCAGAAAATGGAGTCCAGTCGGCTGTCTTTGAAAATGGCGCACTGCGGATCGAGTACGCAGCGGGGTGCGCATATCTTGACGGAGAGGAACTTCATCTGACCCCAATCGAATACAAGCTGCTCTGCCTGCTGTCGCAGAATGCAGGGAAGGTGCTGACGCATACGTTTATCACACAGAAAATCTGGGGAAGCAGCTGGGAGAATGATATCGCTTCCCTCCGTGTTTTCATGGCGACGCTTCGGAAAAAGCTGGAAAAGAACGGAGAGCAGACGCAGTATATTCAGACGCATATCGGGGTTGGCTACCGGATGCTGAAGGTAGAGTAAAAGAAGAAAAAATTTGACTTTACAGGCCTAAAATGATAGCATAAAGGACAGAGAACGCAGTTTTGGGAGGACGAAAAAACGGATGATGAAAAACCTCGAAGTACTGGAGGAAATAAAAAAACAGGGAAAAAACCTGATTGGGACAAAACGGGATGAATTTGTAAAGCAGAATCTTTTATCGGATGAGTTTATTGAGATGATGCAGAAGAACAAAAAGCCGTTCGATCTTCTGATGTCGTATTATCAGTGCGCCATTATGGAAATCGAGACAAAGTTCCGGGTGCTGAATCAGGAATACTCGCTTTCCTATGACCAGAACCCGATCGAAGGAATCAAAACAAGGGTCAAATCGTATGAGAGCATTATGCGGAAAATCCGCGTGAAAGACATCCCGGTCACACTGGAGTCTATCGAGGAAAATATCCGCGATATCGCCGGTGTGCGCGTGATCTGTTCTTTTCCAAGCGATATTTATAAGCTGGCAGACAGTTTTCTGAAACAGGATGACATTACGCTGATTGAGCGGAAGGACTATATTCAGCATCCGAAGGAGAGCGGCTACCGCAGTCTTCATCTGATCGTTCAGGTGCCGATCTTTTTACAGGATACAAAGAAACTGGTTTACGTGGAAGTACAGTTCCGTACGATCGCGATGGATTTCTGGGCGAGTCTGGAGCACAAGATGCGCTACAAGAAAAATATTCCCGAAAATCATGTCAAATATCTGCAGGATGAACTCTACGACTGCGCAAGACAGAGCGCGGAGCTGGATAACCGTATGCAGAATATCCGGAATCTGATTGCAGAGGAAGCAGAAGAGGAAGAGTGCGATACGCTTGCAATGCTGCCGATGAAATAGAGAACGGATTTGGGAGTTGGAGAAAAAGAGCATAAAAATACGCCGCAGGTCTAGTGATCAGATCTGCGGCGTATTTTTGCTCATGCTTCTTTCGAATAATGAATATGCTGCAATTTCCATTTCTCGTCCTCTTTGACGGCGACCTGTGTCTCGAGTCCGCGGATGCCGTACGAAGTGCCATCCTCACGGCGGATGCATTCGGTGTGGTAAGAGAAAAGGATGAGAGCTGTGTTTTCGTTGATCAGACGCGGTTCAATTTTATCTGTGCGGAACAGGATGGAAAAATCAAGCGAAGGTTCATAAGCGGCTTGCGCGGCTCGATTCGGTTAAAAAATCAGCTCCTGTTCCCGAAAGAGCGAATCAACGGCCTCTTCATACTCGGCAAGGCGATTTGCTTTTTTGATCTTTTTCAGATACTTCTGGGGATTCGTAAACGATGTTCCGAGGTAAATCCACAGTGCCTTTAATTTAAACAGCACATTTTTATCCCCGGAAATAACGCGCGCATAGCCGGCACAGAGATCTTCGCAGAATGCGCGCAGCAGCTCCTTATCTGCCGGAGCTAAATTTTCACTGCTGGCAGGATCTGTACTGCGCAGCATCCCGATCAACCAGGGGTTCTGCAGCACCCCGCGGCCGAGCATGACCTTTTCCGTCAAGGGAAAATCATGGCAGAGCTTCTGAAAATCAGCGGTTGAGAAAAGATCCCCATTGTAGCACAGCGAGTGGCGGCTCGTCTCATATGCTGTCCGATAACACTCCATGCGCGGCGTATATTTGTAGAAATCTTTCTGAATCCGCGGATGAATAATCAGCTCTTCCAGCGGATATTTGTCATAAATCGCAAGCAGCGTCTCCCACTCATCGGTGTCGGTTGTGCCAAGTCTTGTCTTGATGGAAATCCGGCAGTCGCAGGACGAAAAGATTTCATCGAGAAATGCATCGAGTGTATGCGGCCACGCAAGCAGTCCGGAGCCGCGCCGCTTGGCGACAACCGTGCCGGACGGACAGCCAAGGTTCAGATTGACGGTATCGTAGCCGTACTCCTTCAGTTCTTTTGTCAGAGAAAGAAAGTCCTCCGCCTGGTTTGTGAGAATCTGCGGGAGCACCGTCATCCCTTCGTTATGCTCCGGGAGAATGTCATTGCGCTCGCGGGAGCTCATCTTTTTATTTGTAATAAATGGCGTGAAATAACGGTCAGCCGCCGGAAAATATTTGTGGTAGGCGCTCCGGTACACATATCCGGTCAGCCCTTCCATCGGGGCGAGATAAAATTGCATGATGATAAAATCCTTTCAAAAAAATCGGTTTTCCAATACGAAAAGTGTATCATAAAACTGCCGGAAGGGACAGAAAAAAATGAAAGTAAAATAATATCTACTAAACAAGTAAGAGGTTAAAAGAAGAAGCCGGTGCGACGTCTGTTTTACAATATGTGATGAGATGTAGAAAAAATCCGATACAGAATCTTTTTTGAGGGGTCCTCAAAGATTTCTGTACCGGATTTTTCTAATTCTGCATATGGATCTGCTCGCCCGTCACCGGCGCAAAGCAGCGAAGCGTTTCGCCATCGAGATTCTCGCGGTGCATATCAACCGCAGAAATCTGATGATTGTCATACGTCGTATAATAGTAAATTCCCTGCGTCGCATTGCAGCAGGAAGTATAGAGCGTGATCTCATACTTTCCGTCCGCCACCTCGCAGCATCCTCTCTGCTGGTCGACAGAATTTAAAATATGGAAAAACTGGCTGACACTCTCCGTTTCGCTGTTTCCCGAGATCGAGTTCTGCTTTACAAACGCCACGCGTGCAAAGCGGGAAGCAGACGAGAGGTCGCCCGGCAGTCCAAGACCGCCCATGCCACGGCTGTACGTAGAAAGATCGAGCTGGTTGGAAAACGTGTTGGCCGGCTGTTTTGGTGACAGATGCAGGTAATTGTTCAGTGAGAACATCTGCATTGGAAACGGCGGATTGTTTGTCAGAACGCCGACCGGATTGTCGTAGACATGCAGACCGTCCGCCGTGGATTCCACGGTGATGGCACCCGATGCATCTGCGATGATCCAGTGAAGCTGTGCGAGCGGAAGATTCTTTTTAAAAGGTGTGCTGATGAGATTGATACGGGAGAGGGATTCTTTTGCTTCCGCAAGCGAAGCACATGTACCGAGAATCCACGGGATCAGCTCGAACTGCGCGATATTGTCTTTCTCCGGTTTCGGATCGAAATAAACGGCATTTCCTACAAAATTAAGGCCGGCGATACCAAGCCCCTTTTCATTGAACGCCTCATAATAGAGCGGGTAATCATCCATCACACACGCCATGCCGATCATTGCATAGTGATGGGAAAGGGACGGCATATGAAGAAAGGAAAACGGGTAATTGCGAGGTGTAACGGTGATCTGGTCGCCATAGGAAAATTCATAATCGAGTGTGCGGCCCATATAAAAGTCGCGTGTTTGATAGGTTGCTGCTGTACACATAGAAAAACTCCTTTCGATGGATGATTTGTTATTGCTGTAAGGTATCATAGCACAGAAGCGGAGGAACGAACAGGAGAAAAATATGAAAAAAGTATAAAAAAGGATCCTGCCAGGCAGGATTCTTCAGATCAGTCATAGATTTTGTGATTTGAAACATTCACCGGGCAGGAAGAGGTGGATTTAAGCATGATATTTCCGGAAGTGTTCTATGACAGCAACGGATTCTGCACTGACAGGTTTCGGAACAGCGGACGGTTTTGCAAGAAAATAGCCCTGCAGGAGATCAACATCCAGTTCCAGTACCTTCAAAAGTTCAGCTGGAGTTTCCAGACCCTCGGCAATGATTTTCATGCCTCTTTGATGTGCATAGGAAACAATATTTTCTACGATCTGCTGCTTGTCCGGATCGGAGTCGATATCGCGGATGATGGAAAGATCCAGCTTGATATACGCCGGTGCAAGCTCCAGAAGCGTTTTTTCATTGCTGTAGCCGCTGCCGTAGTCATCCAGGGCAAATACACCGGAAAATCCCGGCATCTCACGTTTTTTCAACAGAGCTGTAAGATCCTGTGAATCCTCCTCTGTGATCTCGATGACAATCCGATCCTGAAGAAAGCTGTATTGTTCGACGTAAGCCACTGACTCATCGTGATTCATGTATTGGCTTGCAATCGAATTGACAAAGAGAAGCTCATCACCGCGTATCTGATGGGTGGAGAGGAATGTGGCATAGGATTTTGCAGAGAGAAACATAGTCAGACGTTCTATTTCATGCAGGCACTCTTCCTCGTGAGCCAGCTGCAGGATCTGATCCGGACGAGTAAGCGCCGGGAGATTTCCGCGCATCAGCGCCTCGTAGGCGTAGATACTGCCGTCCGCAGCGGAAACAATTGGCTGGAAGTAATACGTAAACAGCTCTTCATTCAACATTTTATGGAACAGGCGGCGCATCTCGGTTTCCTTTGCGTTTTTTGTAAAAAGCTCCAGATCGAATTCGGTAATGTACCCTTTTTCTGCTTTCTTTACCTGGTACATTGCGAAATCCGCATATTTTTTCAGCGTAGACAGATCTGTACTGTTTTCCGGATACCAGGAAACTCCGCCGGAAAGGCGAAGGGGCAGTTTACGACCACTTGGCAGCTCCAGGGCTGTATTTGAAACCGCAAGGGAAAGATTCTGCAGAAGTGCTCGAATTTCTTCCTGCGATTGGTAGCCGTAGAACAGAAGATTAAATTCATCGCCGGAAATACGGGCACAGAGCGTTTTAGCCGGCACAGAGGAGATAAAACACTGTCCTGCCTGCCGGATATAGGCATCGCCCCAGTCGTGGCCGAAGGTGTCGTTGGTGCGTTTTAGATTGTCAAGGTCGATCATCAGAAGGGCAGCGTGACCGAGAACTTCCGAATGCTCAAAAAGAGCTTCACTTTCCCGTTGAAACGCGCGTCGATTGTAGAGACCGGTCAATGCATCGTAATCACGCTCGTGCTCTATACGCTGCCGTTCCAGCATAACGGAGGTAAAATCTTCGACAAGTCCGATCTGCGCATAGCCCTCGCGGGAGGTCTCCATACGGATGTAGCGGATTGTTCCGTCAGAAAATGAAATTTCATACACCTTAGAATGCCCGACCCATACGGTATGAGAATGTGTCTGGTCAAATTCACGCAGCATCTGCTGGAAATACCGGGTGGAAAGCCCGGAGACATCTTCAGATGGAAGGTTGAGCATGGGAAAAAAGTTCTTTGTGACATAGACCGTGTTGAGATCAAAACGCATCTCATAGCCACCCAGTTCAATACTTGCCATTTCCATGATACGCAGGAATTTTGTGGAGGTTGTAAGAATATCCTGACTCAGCTGTGTAATTGCCTGCGAAAACTGATCGAGCTCGCGAATTCCCGTGCGGGAGAGAGTCGGCAGCTTTTCCCTGTTTTTTTGTGCGACAGCCACCTCTGCGGAGAGCTGGGAAACAGGATGCGCCAGCAAACGGCTGGTGATCAGGCTGGAAACGAGTCCAACGAACAGAGTCAACACAATGGCGGTCATCAGAATACGCAGCAGTTGCCTGGAAAAATGAAACAGGTTTGATGCTTGTACGGTACCGGCCAGTGCCCACTGTTCATCGGAAAATGGCGCATTCCTGCTGTAAAGCGTAAGCGGTGTGACGGAAACGTAATACGTGCTTCCGTCACTTCGCAGCCAGAAGGAACCGTCAGGATGTTCTTTAAGCTTAAATGCCTGCTTTTCCTCTTCAAAAAGCGTCATACCGTTTCCGGTAGAGCAGACAGCTGTGCGGCAGATGATCTGGGATGGGGGTTCGCTGTTCAGTGAAGCGGCAGACGCGGAAAAGAGAAGATACGTTCCATTGCTTTCGTTCTGCAGCTCGGAATAGGGAAGAAGCGACTGCAGATAGGAGACAAGCATCTCGATACCGACAACGCCGTAAATGGTACCGTCGGATGTGATAAGCGGAATTGTGTAGGCAATGGCAGGACGGTCATCCCCGGAAAGCGTGTAGGGCAAAATCGTCCAGCGACCGTAATTATCCGCGTCCAGCGCACCGTGATCTGCCCATGTGGCAAGAAAAACCGGTGTGAGGAAAGCACTTTCCGGCTTCTGCGTCAGGTCAAAGGAAGTTGTCCAGGATTTATCTGTAGAAATACCCATGGAACGGACAAGCGCTATGGGAGAGCGTTCCAGAAAAAGATCGTCGTTGGCTGCGGAAGCAGGGGAAGTGGGATCCAGATCCCGCAGATACATGCCCGGAATTGCGGAAACCGTACTTGATTTTGAGAACTCCTCCGTTGTAAAGGCAACGAAAACCCCGGTGACGGATTTACTGCGCAGTGTGGAAATCATAGCAGAACTGATTTCTTCCAGAAGAGGAAGCGCCTCGGCGGAACTGTCTCCAATCCTGGAAAGATCCAGCTTTTGGGCAGCGGAGAGTTCAGAAGCTTTTTCGTTGATACAAGAAGAAAGCCTGGAGAGATCCTGGTTGAAAAGCAGTATGCTTTCCAGATAATCGGCGCGGTTGTTGGTCTGCATGTCGAGAAGATCCATGGCGTTCTGATTCAGTCTTGTACTGACATTGCTAAGATACAGGGCAGAAACAAGAAGGACAATTTCAATGCCGAGTACGAGAAGCATGGCGAACAGGATCGTCCGAAAAATTGTTTTTTCTTTCTTTCTTTTTTTCATTGTCATTCTCCTGTCAGAGTTTCATGGTCAACCAAAGTTGAGAGTGTGGAAAGTGTGTTTTGATACCAGGCTTCAAAGTAGTCGTCGGTCAGAAAGTCGGCAGCTGCTTCGCCGAGTGTCTGACCCTGCTCCATCCGGTCACGGACAATGAGGAGGGCAGCAGAAGCCTGGTCACTCATGGCATGTTCCAGAAAAGAGCGTGCTTCATTTCCGTTTTCAAACGGTTTGGTTGTCCGGCAGATAACTGGAGTCTACGGAGAAGGTAATGTTGTTTTCCGGTGTGGTAAACCATTTGAGGAAGGTTACGCACGCTTTGATTTCCTGCTCGCTGCCCTGTGTGACAACCATACCGGCACCCTGCTGTACCGCATAAGCTTCTCCGTCTGCAAACTTCGGACAGGGAAGAACCTTCATGGAAATACTGTGGGCATCGGAATATGAGGTTGTATTGAATTCCTCAACAAGACGTTCAAAGGAAGCTAACTGATCTCCGTTGTAATACGTCCATACGGTCAGCGTAACGGGTTTGTCGGAGGCGCGGCATCCGCCAAGAAGCGATACAGCGAGAATAGAACTCAAAAGAAAGGTTGTGACTTGATTTGAAAGAATTATAACATAAAGGAACAGGAGCCGCAATCGAAATTAAGCCGTGGAACAGAAAAGTTGTTACAGTTCACTGGTTCCCAGCGAACTGTAACATTCGCAGCCCTCATTTAAAGTTTTGCTTCGCAAAAGGAGGGCTGCTCACGCCTGAATCACTTTCTTACGCAGCGAAACAGCAAGTGTTTCACTGCTGAGTGAACAGTAACGAAAAGTTACCTGTTGTTTGCCGGGTACCGGTGAAGTGTAATGCAGCAGGAAAGAATCCGGTAAAGGAAAAAAGCTCCGCCGGAAAAAAAGGTGGTATTTCCGGTGGAGCTCTGTGAAAAAAGTGATCAGAATTTTACTGATGATAATAAGAGAGGAAGTCGGTGATCTTTTCAACCGCATCCTTTAAAACTTCAATTCGCGGCAGGTAAACAACGCGGAAGTGATCCGGCTGTCCCCAGTTGAAGCCGCCGCCGTGGACGATCAGAAGTTTTTTGTCGCGCAGCAGATCGAGAGCAAATTTTTCGTCGTTTGTGATATTGAACTTTTTCGTGTCAATTTTCGGGAACATGTAGAACGCAGCTTTTGGTTTGACTGCGGTGATACCCGGAATATCGCAGAATGCCTTGTAAACGTATTCGCGCTGCTCGTAAATCCGTCCGCCCGGAATGATGTAGTCGTTGACACTCTGGTGGCCGCCAAGAGCGGTCTGGACAACGGACTGTGCCGGAACATTGGAGCAGAGACGCATGTTGGAGAGCATTTTGAGCCCTTCAATATAGTCCTTTGCGATAGCTTTATTTCCGCTTAAGATCATCCAGCCGATACGGAAGCCTGCGATCATGTGCGATTTGGAAAGACCACTGAAGGTGACACAGAACAGATCCGGTGCGAGGGATGCAATAGAAACATGCTCGAGACCGTCCATGACGAGCCGGTCATAAATTTCATCGGAAAAGATGATCAGCTGATGTTCTCTGGCAAGCTCGACAATCTGCTGCAGTACCTCTTTCGGATAGAGTGCACCGGTCGGGTTATTCGGATTGATGATAACAATCGCTTTTGTGCGGTCGGTGATCTTCTTTCGCATATCATCGATGTCCGGATACCATTCGGACTGTTCGTCGCAGATGTAGTGGACGGCTTTTCCGCCGGCCAGCGTTGCGCAGGCAGTCCAGAGAGGGTAATCCGGGGATGGGATGAGGATTTCATCCCCGTCATCCAGAAGAGCGGACATACAGAGGTTGATCAGCTCACTGACGCCGTTTCCTGTATAAATATCATCAATAGAAACATTTGGCAGTTTCTTTAACTGTGCGTATTGCATGATTGCTTTTCTTGCGGAGAAAAGTCCCTGGGAAGGAGAGTAGCCCTCACAGTCGGTAAGCTGATGACTCATGTCGTAGATGACCTCATCCGGGGTACGGAAACCAAAAGGAGCCGGATTTCCAATGTTCAGCTTCAGAACCTGCGTGCCGCACGCTTCCATGCGGTTGGCTTCTTCTACGACAGGTCCGCGGACATCATATAAGACATTGTCGAGTTTTGATGATTTTTTAAATTCTCGCATAGGGGAACCTCCTGTTTTTTTCTGGGAAAGAGAAGCAGCAGATGGATCAGAACAAGATTCTGTCGAATCAGAAACCGTATCTGCCGTATAGTTTACTGTGGAATCTTTTGCAAGCAGCCAGTCGGGATCGACCTGGAGCACATCGGCCAGAAAGTGAAGAATGTCGGAGCGCGGAACCGTTTTTCCGCTGACATACTGGCTGACATGGCTTTTTCCAAGCTTCACACCGCGCCGCTGGGCCGCTCGGATCAAATCGACCTGCTTGAACTGTTTCGCCTGCATGGCTAGTTTCAGACGGTCGGAAAAGGTTTCGTTTGTCATAGAAAATCTCCTTAAGATAGAATACAAAATAAAAAAAAGTTCAAAACTGTGCTTATTGTAGCATGGACAAGAAAAAAGTTCAATAGAAAAACTGAAAATTGTAAAAATGTTGAAAAGTTCAAAATTAAAGCGAAACAAGTTCAATTATAATATTGTCTATTCTGTACAGGTAAAGCGTTAAACCTTGCGCATTTTGCAAATTGACAAACGATGAGATTTCGGTAGAATAAAAAAATAGGATGCTATGCGTTTCTGTTGGGATCCGCCAATAGAAACGGGAGAGAAAGGAAGGAAAATGTATGGGGGAAGGTCATAAAAAACTGAATTTTTCCGATTGTATGGGACTTGCGATCGGACAGATCATCGGTTCGGGCATCATGGTACTGACGGGAATCGTCATCGGTCTGACAGGACACGGCATTGCCGCAGCGTTTATTTTAGGTGCCGTGCTTGCCATTATCACCTGTGTACCGTTCATCATCCTGACGTCCGCAATCCCGTCATCAGGCGCCGGCTTTACTTACATCCGACGATTGATGGGTGAAAAAGCCGGCTTTATGTACATTGCGATGTTTGTCTTAAGCCAGGTTCTGATCGCAACGTACGCGAAAGGCTTTGCGAGCTATTTCTGCTCGATTTTTCCACAGTTTGGCGAGTCGGCTGTCGCAATGGCAGCACTTGTAATCTGTACCGCCGTCAATCTCATCGGACTGAAATCGAGCGCACTGGTGCAAAAGGGCATGGTTGTGCTGTTGCTTTTGAGCCTGTTCTTATTTATTGTATTCGGTCTGCCCAAGGTGAGCTGGGATGCCCTGACACCGACGGTATCCAACCTGATGCCGAACGGTCCGAAGAACTTTTTCACAGGCGTAGCGCTTTTAAGTTTTGCGTGCGGAGGCGCAAAATTCGTTGCGGAGAACGGAGATGATATCGTGGAGCCGTCCCGCACGATTCCAAAGGTTATCGTGCTTTCCACGAGTATCGTTGCTGTATTCTACGTGCTGATCGGTATCGTGGCAGGCGGCGTGCTTCCGGTCGAAACGGTCGCATTTCAGAATCTGACGCTTGTCGCACAGGAGATTTTTCCAACCTGGCTGTACCTGTTTTTCGTGTTCGGTGGTGCCGTATTTGCGCTGCTTACCACCCTGAACGGAACCTTGAGCTGGGTGACAAGAGGACTGCAGGCTGCCGCAAAACAGGGCTGGCTGCCGGAAAAAACCGCGGAGGAGAATAGAAACGGTGTTCCGGCGATCCTTCTGATGGTCTTTTTCCTGATGGGCGCCATTCCGATCCTTACGGGAATGGATCTGACATTGATTTCCAACATGGGTGTCGGAACCGATATGGTGACGGAATTTATGGTACTCCTGGCCTGCTGGCGTCTGCCGGATATCTTCCCGGAAGAGTATCAGAAATCTGCGTTTTGTATGAAAAAGCGGACACTTCACATTCTGCTGTTTTTCATCGGCATTCTGATGATCGGAACCTCGTATGTCAATCTGTCGGATCTTACCGTTCCAGCGGCGATCGCATGCGGCATCTATATTCTGGTGATGTTTGTTTACACGCAGGTCCGATACCCGTATGTGAAGGCAAAACAGGAAAAGAAAGAAGACAAATAAAGAAGAGAAATGGAGAAGAAACATGAGGGCAACAACAAAAGAGCAGGGCTTTTACAGCCAGATTTTTAAGCTGGTTCTGCCGATTGTGATTCAGAATCTTTTAAGCGCGGCAGTCAACTCTGCCGATGTCGTGATGCTGAACTACGTGGGACAGTCCGCTATTTCCGCGGTATCCCTGGCATCCAACTATGCAAATGTATTATTTATGGTTTATTACGGACTGGGAACAGGAGCAACACTTCTGTGTGCCCAGTACTTTGGAAAAGGCAATATGCGAGCAATTCAGACTGTCGAGGGAATCGCACTTCGATTCTCCGTCATCATCTCCGTCGTTGTGGCAGGAATTGCTTTTACCATGCCACAGATGATGATGCGTCTGTTTACAGATAATGCGGAACTGATCCGGATCGGTGCTTCGTATCTGCGCGTCATGGGTGTGACCTACCTGTGCTGGGGCATTACGGAGATCTATCTTGCGGTGCTTCGAAGCCTCGGCCGTGTGACGATCAGCATGGCGATGAATATGATGGCATTCGCACTGAACGTATTTTTCAACGCATGCTTCATTTTTGGTCTCTTCGGATTTCCGAAGCTTGGAGCAACCGGTGTTGCAATCGCAACGGCGATGTCGCGTGTCATTGAACTGATCGGCTGTGTGATTGTATCGATTATGAGTAAGGATATCAAGCTCGATCTGCGGTACATGTTCATCCGCAACAAGCTGCTGTTTTCCGATTTTGTGAAGCTGTCACTTCCGGCGCTTGGAAATGATCTTTCCTGGGGCGTTGCATTTTCGATGTATTCTGTGATCCTGGGGCATTTGGGAAGCGATGCGGTAGCGGCAAACTCGCTCGTTGTCGTTGTAAGAAATATCGGAACTGTGCTGTGCTTTGGTGTGGCAAGTGCGGGCGGTATTCTGCTTGGAAATGTTATGGGAGAAGGAAATCTGGAAAAGGCGAAGGAATATGCGTCTAAACTGCTGAAGCTGACGGTTGTTACCGGAGCTGTGGGCGGACTGGTTGTACTGGGTATCACGCCGTTTGTACTGAAGTTTGCCTCTTTAAATGAGACCGCGATGCATTATCTGAAATATATGCTGCTGATTAACACCTATTATATTATGGGGGCGGCCGTCAATACGACGCTGATTGCCGGAGTATTCCGTGCCGGAGGTGACACAAAGTTCGGACTGGTCTGTGATACGATTGATATGTGGTGCTACGCGGTGCCGCTTGGATTTATTGCAGCGTTTGTCTTCAAGCTTCCTGTCCTTGTGGTTTATTTCCTGCTGTGTACAGACGAGTTTGTAAAATGGCCGTGGGTTCTGAAACGGTATAAGAGCGGACTGTGGGCAAAAAACATTACGCGGGATCACCTGTTTGAGGATGAAGAAAAAGAATAGATGATATAGAAAAAAGACATCTGCAGGGGTGAAAAATCACTTCGCCAGATGTCTTTTTCAAACACGCTCTAACTGTGCTGCAAGAGTCAAAGAAACAACAGCGGAAAGTCAGAATGGTTATAGCATAACGGATCGGAAACTGGTATGATCAGACCGTAAAAGGATAGTGCAAAAGTTTTAAAGAACGGTATATCCTTTGCTCTTTAAGCTTGCTTCTGTCTCGTACACATCCGGTACATGGAACACCATGATCGGGCAGCCGGACTCGCGGTTGAAGGAGAGATAGATATAGTCGATGCTGATATTTGTCTCAAGCAGTGTTTTCAGAAGGGAATTTAAGTTGCCCGGCTGATCAACTACCTCGACACCGAGTACATCTGTCTGGCGTGTCATGTAACCGGCAGCCTGAAGCGCCTGCTCTGCTTTATCCGGATCGGAAACGACCATGCGGACAATGCCGTACTCTGCGCTGTCGTTGTTGACAGAACCTAAAATATTGACGTCGTTTTCAAACAGAATCTGTGTGATCTGCTGCATCGTGCCTTTTTTATTTTCTGCGAAAATAGAAAGTTGTTTTAACATAATGGGGGCCTCCTAAAATTGATCTCTGATTCCATTATACTGCCAAAATCAAACGCGTCAACGAATTTTGTAAAAGAAGACGAAAAAAAGGTAAAAAAGCGTATCGTTTACAGAAAATTAATAGAATAAAAGCATCAATATAAAAAAATAAAAAAAGAAATCAATGAGCGAAAAAAAGACAGAAAAGTCGGATAATAAGAGAAAATGCACAAAATACAAATAAAATATGAGAAAACGGGTGAAAAAACTTTTGCATAATGACGAAAAATGCGTTACAATATAAGCGCTATATGTGAATTTATTATTGGGAGGTATTAGAATTATGGCAACATTTTATGCATCAAAAACAGGAGAAGTATCTGCAAGAGAAAAAGAACATTCCGCGCTGGTACGTGAACTGGCCGGTGAGTGTATGACACTTCTTGAAAACGACGGAACCCTGCCGCTTGCCGGTGCAGGAAAAGTCGCAGTTTATGGTAACGGCGTCCGCCACACGGTAAAAGGGGGTACCGGTTCCGGAGACGTTAACACAAGAACGGTTGTTACGATCGAACAGGGCTTAAAAGAGGCCGGCTTTGAAATTCTGACTGGTAAATGGCTCGATGAATATGACAAAGTGCTTGCAGATGCGCAGGCTGCATATCAGGCAGAGCTGGCAAAAAAAGCAGAGGAGCTTCACGTTCCGATTTTTGCTGTTATGTTCTCGGAAGTATTTGCACAGCCTGATGTGCCGGTAATTACCGAAAAAGAGGACACCGATACCGCTATCTATGTTCTGTCAAGAAACTCCGGTGAAGGTGCAGACCGCTATAACAGAGCATGCGATTATCTGCTCGGCGAAAACGAGCTCGCTGACATTGCCTATCTGGCAGAGCATTATGAGAAAACAGTTTTAATTTTGAATATTGCGAACCTTGTAGACACCACAGAGTTAAAGAAAATCAAAGGACTGAATGCAATTCTTCTTGCAGGACAGGCCGGAAATGCAACCGGAAACATCGTTGCAGACGTTGTTCTCGGAAAGAGCATCCCATCCGGAAAGCTGACTGATACATGGGCTGCTTCCTATGAAGACTATCCGTCCTCAAAAAATTTCAGCCACAACAACGGTGACACCAACGATGAGTATTACAGCGACGGCATTTATGTCGGCTACCGTTATTTTGACACCTTCAACGTAACCCCGAACTACTGCTTCGGCTATGGCAAAGGTTATACTGATTTTGAGACGGAAGTAAGGGACGTGGAGGCAGATGCCAAGAACGTTACCGTTACCGCATCCGTAAAGAATATTGGTGATGCATTCGCCGGAAAAGAAGTCGTACAGGTTTACTATTCCGCACCGGATGGCACGATTGAGAAACCGTATCAGGAGCTTGGCGGCTTCGGAAAATCCGATCTGCTCTCGCCGGGTGAGTCCCAGACGATTACCATTTCCTTCCCGACGAGATCTATGGCTTCCTACGATGAGAAAAAAGCAGCATGGGTACTCGAGGCAGGAACGTATTACATCCGTGTCGGCAACAGCTCCAGAACAACGAAAGTGGCAGCAGCCCTGAATCTCAAAGAGACCGTTGTTACGGTTCAGGGAAAGAATCTCTTCCCTGCAGATGACGCTCCACAGGAACTCTCCAAAGCAGGCGTAACACCGTACAGCTATGAAGGTGAGGCAGAAGAAAAAGCAGCTGCAAAACAGATCGATATCTGCAGCAAATGCATCAAGACGGAGACTGTTGTCTACAGTGAGACACCGGAAGCATTCCCGGCTTATGAGGGAGAGAAGCTGACCGCGGCAGATGTAAAGAGCGGAAAAGCGACGTTAAAAGATCTCGTATCGCAGCTGACCGTAGAAGAGATGGCTGCCGTTTGCAATGGTACTGCAGACGGACTTGGCCAGGAAGGATTTATCGGATCTTCTTCCGATATGGCGCCTGGAGCAGCGGGAGATACGACTTCCATTCTTCTTGAGGACAGAGGTATTTACAATACGATTCTTGCAGACGGTCCGGCCGGTCTTCGTCTGATTCCGCACTTTGTCGTTGATGCAGACGGAAAGATGGTATCCTCCGGAAATCCTCTGGAAGATGCGTTTAACAAAAATGAAATCGAAGTTCCGGAAGGCGGCACGGAGTATTTCCAGTACTGCACCGCAATCCCGGTAGCAGCGCTTCTTGCGCAATCGTGGAACATGGATCTGATCCAGAAATGCGGTGATATCGTCGGAAAAGAGATGGAAGAATTCCACATTTCCGTATGGCTGGCGCCTGGCATGAATATTCACAGAAATCCGCTTTGCGGAAGAAACTTCGAGTACTACTCGGAAGATCCGCTGGTGGCAGGTATGTGCGCCGCAGCCGATACCAGAGGAATCCAGTCCCATGCCGGAATCGGAACCAGCATTAAGCACTTTGCAGCCAACAACCAGGAAGACAACCGTATGTACGTCAATGAGCACATCAGCGAGCGCGCAATGCGTGAAATCTATCTGAAGGGCTTTGAAATCGCAGTCAAGACAGCACAGCCGATGACGATTATGTCTTCCTACAACCTGGTAAACGGTGTGCATACTGCCAACAGCCACGACCTTTTGACCGCAGCAGCAAGAGATGAGTGGGGCTTCGCAGGCTATGTCATGACCGACTGGGGAACCTCAGAGGACATGAGCGGATTGTTCGCTTACAAATATAACCTGAAATATGGACATTCCACTTCAAGAGAGTGTGTTCTTGCAGGAAACGATCTGCAGATGCCTGGCCAGCAAGGAAACCGTCAGGAAATTGTAGCATCTGTTGCAGACGGAACTCTGCCGCTTGGACAGCTTCAGACCTGTGCATACCGCATTCTGAATGTTGTTCTGCAGTCCCTCGCCTATGATGATTGCAAACCATACGGTGATCAGTTCGATCTCGAAGAGGCAGTTACCGTTACAAAAGCATAAAAAATCAAAAAAACATAGAAGCAGCCCCGCAGACCTTTACCATAAGGCTTTGCGGGGCTGCTTTTTGTACGGTCAAAGGAGCAAGGCTGTGACTGCAAGAGATAAGCGATTTCCGCAATCTGCAAGCCCAGCTTGGTGGCATAAAATGTAAAAAGCTCACGAAAGAACTGTAAAACTGGAGAAAAATACAGAATAAAATCGGTAAAAAAATAAAAAATAGTGAAAAATGCACAAAAAGATTGTCCATAGAGCAAATAGTGTGTTATAATGAATGCATCTATTAAAACAGGGGGATAGATTATGGCAAAAGAAATGATAGCAATGCTTCTTGCCGGAGGTCAGGGATCTCGCCTTTATGCGCTGACCGAGAAGCTTGCAAAACCGGCAGTTCCATTTGGCGGAAAATATAGAATCATCGATTTCCCACTTTCTAACTGCGTAAATTCCGGAATTGATACCGTAGGTATTCTGACACAGTATCAGCCAATGGTGTTAAATGAGTACATAGGAAACGGCCAGCCGTGGGATCTGGACCGCCTCCATGGAGGTGTTCACGTGCTGCCTCCTTATCAGAAAGCCTCAGGTTCTGACTGGTATAAAGGAACTGCAAATGCCATCTACCAGAACATTCCATTCATCGAGAGCTACGATCCGGAGTACGTCATCATCCTTTCCGGAGACCAGATCTGCAAACAGGACTACAGCGATTTCCTCCGCTTCCATAAGGAAAAGGGCGCAGAATTCAGCGTTGCGGTTATGGAAGTGCCGTGGGAGGAGGCATCCCGTTTCGGACTTATGGTGGCAGATGAAAATGACAAAATCACCGAGTTTCAGGAAAAACCAAAACAGCCGAAATCCAATCTGGCATCCATGGGTATCTACATTTTTAACTGGGATATCCTGAAAAAATATCTGATTGAGGACGAGGCAGACCCGAATTCTTCGAATGATTTCGGAAACAACATCATCCCGAATCTTTTAAAAGACGGACGCAATATGTACGCTTATCACTTCAGCGGATACTGGAAAGATGTAGGAACCATCTCCTCCTTGTGGGAGGCAAACATGGAAATCCTCGATCCGGAACACAGCGGAATCAACCTGTTTGACAATGACTGGAAGATTTACAGCCGAAACAGCGGAAAAACAGGTCATAAGATCACCGAAACCGCCGTTGTGGAAAACTGTATGATCACCGATGGCTGCCGTATTGCAGGTCATGTCAAACGTTCGATTTTGTTCTCCGGTGTAAAGGTTGCAGAGGGCGCAGAAGTAGAAGATGCCGTTATCATGGGAGGAACCGTGATCGAATCCGGAGCAGTCGTGAAACACTGTATCGTTGCGGAAAACGTTGTGATTGGCCAGAATGCCGTGGTAGGAGAAATGCCGCATGACGGTGAAAAAGGTGTTGCCACCATCGGATCCGGAATCCATATCGGTGAGCGTGCCAAAGTAGGACCAAATGCAATGGTAAATGCAAATGTAAAGGATGGTGAAGAAGAATGGTAAACGCAAATGCAGATGCACTGGGCATCATTTTCCCAAACAGCTATGATGAGCAGGTACCGGATCTGGTAAACGAGCGTCTGATGGCCTCCATTCCTTTTGCCAGCCGTTACCGCATGGTGGACTTTATTTTATCCAGCATGGTAAACTGCGGAATCGGAAATGTATCCATTATCGTCCGCAAAAATTACCATTCGCTGATGGATCATCTCGGCTCCGGACGTGAGTGGGATCTTGCCAGAAAAAAAGGCGGCTTAAACATTGTTCCGCCTTATTCCGAGAAGAAAATTCAGGTGTACTCCGGAAGAGTGGAAGCACTGGCAAATGTTCTCGATTTCCTGAAATGGCAGAAAGAAAAATACGTTGTTATGGCAGATACCAACATTGCCTGCAATTTTGATTTCAAAGAGATGCTGAATCAGCATATCGAAAGCGGCGCAGATGTTACTGCAGCTTATACCAAGCAGCCGATTCCGGAAGGCGTCAGAAGCTCTTACGAGAAAACCAATTATCTGCACTACACCTTCTCCATGGCAGGACAGAAGATCAGCAAGATTTTTGTAAACTCAGAGGAACACGGAGTACAAAATGTATCGATGAATATCTACGTGATGGAGCGTAAGCTTCTGATCGACGAAATCAAAAAAGGCTTTGTCCTTGGAAATAAATTCTTTGAGCGTGATGTTCTGGCACCGCAAACGGAGAAACTGAACATTCAGGGATATGAGTTTACCGGTTATCAGGCAAGAATCGACGATATGAAGAGCTATTTTGATGAGAACATGAAGCTCTTAAAAGATGAGAATCTGGATAGTCTCTTCTCCGGCAACCCGATCTATACCAAAGTCCGCGACGACAATCCGACCCGTTATATCAACGGATCAAAAGCGAAAAACGTGATGGTAGCAGACGGCTGTGTGATCGAAGGCGAAATCGAAAACAGCATTTTGTTCCGTGGTGTCAAGGTAGCCAAGGGAGCAAAAGTAAAGAACTGCATTCTGATGCAGGATACCGTGATTGAAGCAGGCGCTGAGATTGAGTACGTTGTTTCTGATAAATACGTTACGGTATCTGAAGGAAAACAGCTCAAAGGAACCGATTCCTTCCCGGTATTTATTGCGAAGGATCAGGTTGTATAAAGAAAAGAATAGAATGAAATAGAAATACCGACTGCCAATGTAGAATATATCAATATTGATGGGCAGTCGGTATTTTTTGGAAAAATTCAGAGAAAAATAGTAGATTGAGTAATGCATCTGTGATATGGTAATAAAACAAAACAGTGATAGCCTAAGGAAGGGAAGATTCTTACCATAAAAATTCCCGGTTGTACAGCTTATGGTTACAGTACAGTCTGTTTTTAGGCTTTCAGCGTTGGCAGCTGATACTGTTTTTTCAGCTCTTTATATTCTGTCTCAAATTCTTCTTCTTTCTTTAATGCATGCAGATACTCATGTGTATCAAAGGATCCGCTGTGGATCTGGCTGACGCAGACGGCAATGTTGGAGCAGTGGTCGGAAATCCGTTCGAAGTCGGTCATCACATCGGAAAGGATAAAACCAAGCTCGATCGTGCATTTTCCACTCTGGAGCCGTTCGATGTGGTGGTTCTTCAGGCTGGAATTCAGGCTGTCAATCACCTGCTCGAGTGGTTCCACTTCATTTGCTTTTTTTACATCCTCATTGTTGAAAACGGAGAAGGTCAGGCTGACAATATCTTTGACTGCTTTTCCATAAACAGCAAGCTCTGCGGCTCCGTCAGAAGAGAACTGCAGGTTCTTGTCATGCATCTCTCTTGCAGCTTTCATGATGTTGACGGTGTGATCGGAAATTCGTTCGAAATCGCCGATGCAGTGCAGAATCATGGAAAGTGTCTGGCTGTCCTTCGGGGAAAGCTTTTCGCTGGAAAGCTTCACCAGATATGTGCCGAGGGCATCTTCAAAATGATCCACCTTTTTCTCAAGAATATCTACATTTTCCGCATCCGCCTCGTTGTAGGAGGCCATCAGGTCAACAGAAGTAACAAGGCCGGTTTCGGTCAGTTCTGCCATTTTTGCGGCTGCAACTTTACACTGCTGCAGAGCAAAAGCCGGGCTGTCGAGGAAACGGGTATCGAGCATCTGAACAGCTTCGTCTGCTTTTTCTTCCGGTCCGTCCGGAATGGTCAGTTTCGCAAGTTTGACCAGTCCGTCTGCAAACGGGAACAGGATCAGTGTTGCGAAAATATTGAAGCCGGAGTGAACGATTGCGATGCCGGCTGCATTTGCCGAGGTTTCCAGGAATGGAAAATGTACAAAGGCATTGATTCCATAGAAGAGAACCAGGAAAAGAACAGTACCGATAATGTTAAAATAAAGGTGAACCATTGCGGTACGGCGTGCATTGCGGCTTGTACCGATGGAGGAGAGCAATGCGGTGATACATGTACCGATATTCTGTCCCATGATGATCGGGATCGCTACGGCGTAGCTGACGGAACCGGTTGCGCAGAGTGCCTGGAGAATACCGACAGAAGCAGAGGAACTCTGGATCACGGCGGTCAGAATGGTTCCGGCAAGAACACCGAGCACCGGAATTGAGAATTTTACGAGAAGTCCCGTGAATTCCGGTACATCTGCGAGCGGTGATACAGCGCTGCTCATGGTGTGCATACCAAACATCAGAATGGAAAAACCGGTTAACAGGGTACCGACATTTTTCTTTTTATCGCTCTTTGCCAGCATCAGCATAAAAACGCCGATGATTGCAAGAATGGGGGAAAAGGACGACGGGTTCAGCATTTTAATGAATACATTGTCGCCCTGAATGCCGGTAAGACTTAAGATCCAGGAAGTGATGGTGGTACCGATATTGGCGCCCATGATGATGCCGACTGCCTGGTTCAGCTTCATGATGCCGGAGTTTACGAATCCGACAACCATAACAGTAGTTGCAGAAGAGGACTGGATAACTGCGGTAACACCGGCACCTAAAAGAACTGCCATAATCCGCTTTGATGTCAGCTTTTCCAGCAGGTATTCCAGTTTACCGCCGGAAAGTTTGGTCAGGCCATCGCCCATGGCACTCATGCCGTATAAGAACATGGCAAGGCCACCGACAAAGGATAACACTCCAAAAATGTCCATAATTTCTCCCTTTACGTAATTTTCTTTTTCTTTTCGTGGTTTTAACAATAGATACACGTTTTGCAGGTCTTACTCGAGAAAAAACCTACATTTAGAAGATAACACATCTAAAAACAGTTTTGTGTTAAATGTATGTAAAGTTTGTAAAACGGTCAAAACAACTCAAAATCCGGTGCGGCACTGTTTTGTGCCGGTACCGGATCGTTTCTCGATTCCTTTGCATCCGAAAGAAGCTGCCACTCGCAGGATCTGCAGATGCGGGTAGTTTGGCTGAATATGATTTTCATAAGAAATCTTTTAACTTTTCCATGTTGTATTCTTCAAATTTTCGCAGCTTATCCATCAGATCCCGGATTTTGGGATCCGCGTCCTCATACTGGCGGTACTTCTGGATTGCCTCGACGATGCCCATGCTGCTTCCGGTAATCAGCATGCTGGCAATGTGTGAGACGGACGGATCCGTCATAGTCTGCAGGTTTATCATAAAATACGTGCGTGCTTTTTCCATTATGCCAAGGCCTTTTTCATCGTAGCCGTGTTCATTCAGCAGCTCCTTTGCCGCCTGATGAAATTCCTCATAGCCCTGAAACTGGGTTTTCAGATGTTCTTTTAAGTCTTTGTCCTCAACGACTCCAATGAGCTGCCGGATCGTGTCGACACCCATCTGGGAGTTCTGGTAAATAAAGTTTAAAAGCTCTGCATCTCCACTCATCGTGCATCTTCCTTTCTTACTTTCTTTGGTGGTTTCATGAAAAAGTATTGCCGGAAATCGGGGCAAATATACCTGATTTTAATTGTAATTTTACAGGGGAAAAAGTATAATAAAAGCATCGGAAAAAGAGTACGAAAAAGCGGGAAAAACCGCAGAAAAACGGAAAGGAGAAGAAAAAAATATGCAGTTATTTTATACCCCGCAGCATGCCCGTGTCGGCGATGTGATTCCTTATTATGAAGATGGGAAATTCCACCTTTTTTATCTGAAAAACTGGAATCCATATTTCGGCAGCGACAGGAAAGACGGCTGGCATCTGCTAAACACAAAAGATATGGTGCATTACGGGCCGGAGACGGCGATTGGGATTCTGGGAGGAACGGGATCTGTCATCAAGGCAGATGGGATTTACCATTTATATTACTGCGTCTTTGAACAGAATCCGCAGCGGCAGTACGTCTGCCACGCGACGAGCAGTGATCTGGACAGTTGGACGAAACACGAAGAAGAAACATTCGGACCGGACGAAACGATCTATCTGCCGACCGACTGGCGCGATCCATACGTGTTCTGGAATGAGGAAGAAAACTGCTGGTGGATGCTGCTGTGCGCGCAGAGCCAGGGAAAAACAGGCCGCCGCGGCTGTGTGGGCTTATGTAAATCTGCCGATCTTCACCACTGGGAGTGCTGTGAGCCGCTGTATGCACCACATGCGAGCATGTCGGCATACGAATGCCCGGATATGTTTTACGAAAACGGCTGGTGGTATCTGATCTTTTCGCAGTTCACAGACCGTTTCCAGACCATTTACCGCATGAGCCGTTCCTGCCATGGACCATGGAAACGCCCGAAAACAGATTCCTTTGACGGTCGTGCGTTCTACGCGGCAAAAAGCTGCGGGGATGGAAACCACCGGTATCTGTTCGGCTGGAATCCGACAAGGACACAGAACACCTGGAATTTCGACCCGGATCCGAACCACGAGGGATACGATTACAAAACATATGACTGGGGCGGTACGCTGATTCCGCATGAAATTTATGCACGGGAGGACGGCACACTGGCGGTAAGACCAAATCCGGCGCTGAAAGAGGTTCTGACCATTCAAAATGACGTAAAGTGGGCACCGATGAACGGCGCGTGGGAGATTGGTGAAACATCTGCCGTTGTTGATACGCCGTATGCTTATGCGTCTGCACTCAGTGAAAACGATGTTCCGCATCAGGGCTGTCTGGCATTTGATTTCACGTTTTCGGAAGGAACAGAGCGTTTTGCCGTGGCACTGCAGGTGGATGAGGAGTTTGCGAGAGGCTACTATTTCTACTTAGATCCGAAGCGGCAGCGTCTGGAGTACAAGAGCGCAATCCGTATGCATGAGCAGGGCGGATGGACGTTCCAGTACGATGTCGAGCTGGAGCGGCCGCTGGAACTGATTCCGGGGAAAACGTATTCCATGGAAATTTATATCGATGAGTCTGTGATGGAAGTCTATGTGGGCGGAACAACGGCTCTCAGTGTGCGCGCGTATGACTTGCACGACCGGAAGTTTGGTCTTGCTGTATCTGACGGAAAGGTGCGCTTTGAAAATATTCAATTGACAACGATGGGAGGGTGAGCGGATGAGTCTTTATTTTCGACCGGAAAAGGCAGTGCTGGGTGATGTGATCCCCTATTATGACAATGGTGTTTTTAAACCGTTTTATCTTCGCAATTACCGTGCGAACCGGGATGAACAGCATCAGGACAGCTGGGTGATGCTGAGCACGACAGATCATATTCATTATACGGAGCATGATACAAAAATTGTGGGCGGCACGGGTTCTGTGATCAAAGTGGATGGCCTGTATCACATGTTTTACTGTACCTTTCAGAAGCTGCCAGAGAAGAACTACATGAATCACGCCGTCAGCACCGATCTGGATGTGTGGACGGAAATCCCGGAGGACCGCTTCGCATCGGATGATGTGATCTATGAGCCGATCCACTGGAGGGATCCGTTTGTTTTCTGGAGTGAGGAGGAAAACTGCTGGTGGATGATTTTTGCGGCGCAGAAAAAAGGAAAAACGACGAGGAGAGGCTGTGTGGGTCTGTGCAAATCGAAGGATCTGCATCACTGGGACTACTGCGAGCCGTTCTATGCTCCGATGAATGCACAGTGTGCGTTTGAGTGCCCTGACTTTTTCCGGATGGGAGACTGGTATTATCTCGTCTTTTCTTCGTATGCGGACCGCTATCAGACGATGTACCGGAAGAGCAGAAGTCCGTATGGACCGTGGCAGACGCCGGAAATTGATACGTTCGACACGCGTGCTTTTTATGCGGCAAAGACGGGAAGTGATGGCGTTCACCGATACGTTTACGGCTGGAATCCGACAAGAGAAGTCAACGAGCACAATTTTGATCCGCCGGGATATCCCGGAAAAGACTGTAATACATGGGACTGGGGCGGCAGTCTGGTGGTGCATGAGCTGTGGCAGGATGAGAATGGCGATCTTTTTGTGAAGCCGATTCCACAGGTGCTGGAAGCCGTGGGATGGGAAGAAACGCTTCAGATGCAGGCACTGACAGGAGAGTGGAAGCTGGAAAAGAACCAGGCAGAGGTTGATGCACCGTACGATTTTGGTGCGCTGCTGCTGAATCCGGTGGGGGAAACGAGCCGTCTTTCCTTTGACGTCGAAGTGGACGGGGATTGTCCGAGCGTTGGAATTGCCGTGCATGTCGAAGAAACATTTACGGTCGGTTATTATCTTCTGATTGATTTTGGCCGCCGCCGGATCGAGTTTAAATCCGGAGTCCGCATGACAGAGCGGGGCGGACAGATGTTCCCATATGAGGTGGAACTGGAACGGCCGCTGCCGTCATCAACGGGAAGAAGCTTTCATGTCGATGTGATTGCAGACGGTACGATTCTGGAAGCTTATGTGGATGGCAAAATTGCGCTTGGAACACGGATGTATGATCAGACGGGCGGATGCTTCGGGCTGTATGCATCGGATGGGAAAGCGGTATTTCGGGATATAAAAGTTTTTCACGCATGATAACCTTACTGCACGCGCCGTCCGCATGCGGAATCCGGCAGATGGTCTCTTTTGAGAGAGTTATTCATTTGGGAACTTTTGCTTGCAGTTTTGCCGGAGTGTGGTAAAGTAGTAGAGGAGTTATATGAATTTCAGCGGGAGACAGAAAATCGGATCTGTCGTTCCGCGTTCAGAAAGAGGATAGAACATTATGCTGAAAAAAATTGGAAGAAATGATCCCTGCTGGTGCGGCAGCGGGAAGAAGTACAAAGACTGCCATCTGGCGCTGGATGAGAAAATCAATTCTTATAAATTAAAGGGATGGAAAATTCCGCCGAAGAAAATTATCAAAAGACCTGATCAGATCGATGGAATTCGTGAAAGCGGTCTTGTCAATATTGCAGTTCTGGATTATGTGGCCGAAAACATTCATGCAGGCATGAGTACGGAAGACATCGACCGTCTGGTCGCAGAAAAGACAAAAGAACTCGGCGGAATTGCAGCACCGCTGAACTATGAGGGATTTCCGAAGAGCGTGTGTACCTCCATCAACGATGCGGTATGCCATGGAATTCCGAATGAGGAGGAAATTCTGCAGGACGGAGACATCATCAATGTTGATGTTTCTACCATTTACAAGGGATATTTTTCCGACTCTTCCCGTATGTTCTGTATCGGTGAGGTAGACGATGTTTCAAAGAAGCTGGTGGAAGATACGTTAAAAGCCGTACAGCTCGGACTCTCCGAAGTACGTCCGTTTAACCGGCTTGGCAATGTCGGCGCGGTAATCAATGAATTTGCCCAGAGCCAGGGCTATAAAGTTGTCCGTGACATCGGTGGCCATGGCGTCGGTCTGGAGTTCCATGAGGATCCGTTCGTCAGCTATGTCACAAGACGAGATACCGGAATGCTGCTCGTACCGGGTATGGTATTCACCATTGAGCCGATGATCAATCTCGGAACGGATGAGATCTTCATCGACTCCGACAACGACTGGACTGTCTACACTGAGGACGGCGCACCGTCAGCCCAGTGGGAGGTTACGGTTGCGGTAACAGAAGATGGATATGAAATTCTGGCATATTAATTGACGCATAGAAATACAAAAGCTGTGTCTGTGGAAGAAACTATTCTCCGGAGACACGGCTTTTTTCTAAAGAGAAAAGGGAGAAATATTATGCTGGATTTGGAACAGGAGATGAGCCGGTGCCGGGTCTGTCCGCGGAAGTGCGGAGCGGACCGGGAGCATGGAAAGACGGGATATTGTAAGGCGCCCTCCGGGGTTGCGGCGGCGCGGGCTGCACTGCATTTCTGGGAGGAGCCGTGTATTTCCGGGACGACGGGGTCGGGGACGGTTTTCTTTTCCGGATGTAATCTGCGGTGTGTTTACTGTCAGAACCATCATATTGCGGAGATGGAGAGCGGAAAAGTGATTTCGATCGGGCGGCTTTCGGATATTTTTCTGGAGCTGCAGGCGCAGAATGCAAACAATATCAATCTCGTGACACCAAGCCACTACGTGCTGCAGATCCGGGAGGCACTTTTTCAGGCAAAGAAAAAGGGACTTACCGTGCCGGTTGTGTATAACTGCGGCGGGTATGAGAGCGTGGAAGCCCTGCAGGCCCTGGATGGGCTGATCGATATTTATCTGACAGATTTTAAGTATATGGACTCCTCCCTTGCAAAAGTGTACTCGCGGGCAGAAGATTACCCGGAAACAGCAAAACGGGCGCTGGCGGAAATGGTGCGTCAGACAGGAGAGGCTGTATTCGATGAGAATGGTCTGATGAAAAAAGGTGTGATTGTGCGCCATTTATTGCTGCCCGGTGCTGTAAAAAATGCAAAAGCTGTGGTAAAATACGTCTATGAGACGTACGGCGATACCGTCTGGCTGAGCCTCATGAGCCAGTACACGCCGCTTCCGCAGGTGGAAAACATAAGTCCGCTGAACCGGAAAACGACAAAGCGGGAGTATGAGCGTCTGCTGGACTATACGTTTTCCCTCGGCGTCACCAACGCCTTTTTACAGGAAGGCCCGGTGGCCGAGGAGAGCTTCATTCCGGAGTTTGACGGAAGAGGAATCTGACGTTATAGTTCACTCGTGCAAAAAGGAGCTGCGCAGCAGCAAAAAGCGCTGGAAGCGCGGTTTTGAGAATGCAAGCAAAACACAGTTGTCTATGATTAGATATGGCTAACTATATTGTTTTAAGGAGGAAAAACTTTTGAGCAACGCAGTTGTAACATTGAAAAAAGGAGAGGGCCGCGCCTTAAAGCAGGGCGGAGCCTGGATTTTTGATAATGAGATCGCTTCGATTTTAGGAGCATATGAAAACGGAGATATCGTGCTGGTGCGCGACTTCGACGGATACCCGATGGGGCGCGGTTTCATCAACGAGCATTCCAAAATCCGTATCCGTATGATGACAAGAAACATCGACCAGGAAATCGATGAAACATTCTTGAAAAAAAGAGTGCAGGATGCCTGGGAGTACCGCAAAAAAGTGACGGACACATCAAGCTGCCGCCTGATCTTTGGCGAGGCAGACTTCCTGCCGGGACTCGTAGTGGATAAATTCTCCGATGTGCTGGTCGTTCAGTCGCTGGCACTCGGTATCGACAAAATGAAAATGACGATCATCCGCCTGTTGGAGGAGGTTCTGGCAGCTGACGGGGTTAAGATCCGCGGCGTGTTTGAGCGAAGCGATGCAAAAGTGCGTGAGCAGGAGGGCATGGAGCGTGTGAAAGGATTTCTCTCCGAGCCGTTTGACACCAGCGTGGAAATCGTCGAGAATGGTGTCCACTATCTCGTCGATGTCAAGGACGGCCAGAAAACTGGTTTCTTCCTGGATCAGAAATACAACCGTCTGGCTGTGCAGAAGCTCTGCAAGGACGCGAGAGTGCTCGACTGCTTTACCCATACCGGGTCGTTTGCACTGAATGCGGCATATGCAGGAGCAAAGGAAGTTATCGGCGTTGATGCATCAGAGCTCGGTGTAGAGCAGGCACGGAAAAACGCAGCCTTAAATGGTCTGGAAAACGTAGCATCTTTCGTGTGCGAGGATGTCTTTGAACTGTTGCCGCGTCTTGAAAAAGAGGGAGAAAAATTCGACGTCGTTATCCTTGACCCGCCGGCCTTCACAAAATCAAGAAACTCTATCAAAAACGCAATCAAGGGATATCGTGAAATCAATCTGCGCGGCATGAAACTGGTCAAAGACGGCGGCTATCTGTGCACCTGTTCGTGTTCCCACTTTATGGACTACGAACTCTTCACGAAAACCATCAACCAGGCGGCTCACAACGTCCACAAACGCCTTCGTCAGGTAGAATACCGCACTCAGGCCCCGGATCACCCAATTCTGTGGGCGGCGGATGAGTCCTATTACCTGAAGTTTTATAGCTTCCAGGTTGTGGATGAAAAATAGAAATTCTTCCTCTGCCGGAAGCGCCGAAACGGAAAAGCAAAGTGTAAGAAATGGGAGGAATTGCCATATGATAGAACCAACACCCCATGCACAAAAGAAAAAGCACTCCCGCCAGATGGCCACAAGCTGTGAGTCGTGCGGTAATTTTGTGTATGATGAGGATTATGAGTGCTACACCTGCGAGGTCGATCTCGATGAGGATGAGATGGCACGTTTTCTGCAGGATAAATTTTACAACTGTCCGTACTACCAGCTCGGCGACGAGTATCGGATTGTGCGGAAACAGATGTAGGCAGGCAATGCGTCCGGTATACAAAGCTGCGGCGTTTGCGATAAAATACATATATAAAAGAACAGGAGGATTTTTACCATGAACAACGAAGTATTAAATGCAATCAAAACAAGAAGAAGCATCCGCAAATACAAAGCGGAGCAGATTACCGATGAGCAGCTCGATGCAATTCTGGAGGCCGGAACGTATGCGGCAACCGGCATGGGAAAACAGTCGCCGGTGATTGTTGTGGTACAGAAACCGGAGCTGATTGCAAAGCTTTCGAAAATGAATGCGGCTGTTATGGGTACAACATCCGATCCGTTCTACGGCGCTCCGACTGTTCTGATCGTGCTTGCTGATCCGGAGCGCGGAACTTATGTGGAGGACGGCTCTCTTGTTATGGGAAATCTGATGCTGGCAGCACATGCCGTTGGTGTGGATTCCTGCTGGATCCATCGTGCAAAAGAAGAGTTCGCGAGCCCGGAGGGAAAAGCCCTCTTAAAAGAGTGGGGACTTTCCGAAAATTATGTTGGCATCGGACACTGCATCCTCGGTTATCGCGACTGCGAGTACCCGGAGGCAAAAGAAAGAAAAGCAGATTATATTGTAAGAGTATAATCATCTGCGAAAACGGCTCCGGGAGCGGCTGTGCGTTGAAAACACCCGCCCGGAGTCCATATTTTTAACCGAATCAAGCAAGTAGCGAAGCGGATTGCGAATATCCGCTTTGCTAGAGACAACAGAGGAACAGCCATGTATCGAATTATGATTGTAGAAGATGATGAAGTCATCGCCCGCGCCGTGCAGCAGAGCCTGGTTTCCTGGGGCATGGATGCGTTCTGCGTACAGGATTTTTCCGGCGTTCTCGCCGAATTTGCCGTGAAAAATCCGCAATTAGTGCTGATGGACATTCATCTTCCCTTTTTTAACGGATTTCACTGGTGCCAGGAGATTCGAAAGGTCTCTAAAGTGCCGGTAATTTTTCTTTCTTCTGCATCGGACAACATGAACATCATTATGGCCGTTAATATGGGCGGCGATGACTTTATCGCGAAGCCGTTTGATTTAAGTGTCCTGACCGCCAAAGTCCAGGCGATGCTCCGCCGCACCTACGAATTTGCCGGAGAAACGAATTTCCTCGAGCACCGCGGTGCCATGCTCGATACGGGAAGTGGTGTGCTGAATTACCGGGGAAAGCGGATTGAGCTGACAAAAAATGAGTGGCGCATTCTGCAGTCCCTTCTCGAAAATAAAGGAAAAGCCGTCAGTCGCGATATGCTGATGATGCATCTGTGGGAGTCGGACAGCTTTATAGATGACAACACGCTGACCGTCAACGTCACGCGCCTGCGGAAAAAACTGGAGGAGGCAGGACTTACAGACTTTATCCAGACGAAAAAGGGTGTTGGCTACCTGATCGCATGACGGAAGCAGAACAGGAGAAAAAGGATGGAACAACAGAAAGAGGGAATCCGGCAGGAGTTTATGCTTCTTAACTGGTATTTGAAAGAGCATCTTGCATCGGCCGTGCGGATTGCCGCTTTTATAGGAGTATTTTCACTCCTCTGTTTTCTGCGCAATGTGCCGCAGGATGTCACCGTTTATATGATCGTGCTGATGGCTGCTGCCGGAGCCGCAGGTTTTTGCTTTCATTATGGGAAGTACCGGAAACATCATCTGGTCTTAGCACTCCTTGCCGCCGAACCGCAGGGCAAAACAGAAGCGCTTCCGGAGGCGGACGGGCTTCTGGCGCGGGATTACCAGCAGATCATCGCATCCTACGAGCGGCAGTTTCAGGAAGAACAGATTAAGATGGAGCAGAAATACCGCGATATGATGGAGTATTACACCATGTGGACCCATCAGATCAAAACGCCGATTGCGGCGATGCGGCTGCTTCTGCAGGAGGAGGATACGCCGCTTTCGCGTGAAATGCAGAGCGAACTTTTCCAGACGGAGCAGTATGTGCAGATGGCGCTGCAGTACCTGCGCATGGAAAAAATGACATCGGATCTTGTCTTTGCAAGGTACGATTTGGATGCGCTGATCCGCCAGGCTGTGCGGAAATATGCCCCGCTTTTTATCCGCCGGAAAATTATCCTTTCCTACGAGCCGGTGCACTGCGAGGTGCTGACAGATGAAAAATGGCTCGTCTTTGTGCTGGAGCAGATTCTGTCAAATGCGCTGAAATACACGAAAAGTGGCAGCATTCACATCTATCTGTCACCAAATGCACCAAAAACGCTGGTGATTGAGGACACCGGCATCGGCATTGCGCCGGAGGATCTGCCGCGGATTTTCGAAAAAGGCTACACGGGCTGCAACGGCCGCGCAGACAAGCGGTCAACGGGCATCGGACTGTATCTGTGCCGCCAGATCATGGAGAAACTTTCGCATACCATCCGCATCGAGTCGGAGATGGGAGTGGGAACGAAGGTGTATCTTGGGCTGGATACCGTATCCCTGTAGTACATAGAGAGCTTCGCCGGGAATCTTACAGAAATGTAAGGTTGCCGGTCTTTTTGTAAGATGATCCTAAGGCAGAAGAGAGCGCGGACGGGTATAATAAGCCTTGTCAATTAAAAAAACAGTTCAGACAGAAAGGAAAATGTGACATGGCAATTCTGGAAGTAGAACATCTGAAAAAAACATATACCACGCGCCTTGGCAGCAACCGGGTGGAAGCGTTGAAAGACGTTAATTTTACAGTGGAACGGGGCGAATTTGTTGCAATCATGGGCGAATCGGGAAGCGGAAAAACGACGCTTCTGAACCTGCTCGCGGCACTCGACAAGCCAACCGGCGGACAGGTGCGGTTAAATGGAAAAAATCTCGGCGAATTAAAAGAGAAGGAGATTGCCGGATTTCGCCGCGAAAACTTAGGTTTCGTGTTCCAGGACTTCAACCTGCTCGATACCTTTTCCCTGCGTGACAACATTTATCTGCCGCTCGTGCTGGAAGGAAAAAAATACGAGGAGATGAGTCTTCGGGCAGAGCCGATTGCGAAAAAACTCGGCATCACCCAGATCCTCAATAAATACCCATATGAGGTGTCCGGCGGACAGAAGCAGCGTGCAGCCGTTGCGCGTGCGCTGATTACCAATCCGGAGCTGGTTCTTGCGGATGAGCCTTCCGGCGCGCTCGATTCCCATGCAGCGGATGGCCTCATGAAACTGTTCGGGGAGATCAACGAGGAGGGCCAGACGATTGTTATGGTAACGCACAGTGTGAAGGCGGCCTGCTCGGCGAAGCGTGTGCTGTTCATCAAGGACGGCGAGGTCTTCCACCAGCTGTATCGCGGTTCTTTAGGGCGCGATGAGATGTATCAGAAGATCTCCGATACGCTGACAATTCTTGCGACGGGTGGTGAACGGGATGAATAATCTGCTGTATGCCAGACTGGCAAAAACAAATTTGAGCAAAAACCGTCAGAATATTCTTCCGTATCTGCTGTCATGCATCGGCACGGTGGTGATGTTTTTTATCATAGATACACTGGCGCAGGGAAGTGGCTTTGATTCCATGATCGGAAAAGATACGATCCTGACAGTGATGGGGATGGGAACCTATATCATTGGCCTGTTCGCGGTGATTTTTCTGATCTACAGCAACAGTTTTCTGGCAAAAAGAAGAAAAAAAGAGTTCGGTCTGTTCCAGATTCTCGGCATGGAGAAAAAGCATCTGGCGAAGATCCTCTTTTTTGAGAGTCTGTATCTGTGGGCGGCATCGCTTGGAATCGGTATTCTGCTCGGTGTGTTGCTGTACCGCCTGCTGTTTCTGGTGCTGATGAAGCTGACCGGACTGAACGGAACAATTGGTTTTGCGTTCAGTGCAAAAGCCGTGGGAAGTACGATGCTGCTGTTCGGCCTGACTTTTGTGATCAATTTTCTCTTAAGCCTTCGCCAGATCCACGTCTCACAGCCGGTCGAACTGCTGCACGGCGGCGCGCAGGGTGAGCGGGAACCGAAAACGAAGCTTTTGACGGCGGTTCTTGGATTCATGCTTCTTGGTGTTGGCTATTATCTGGCTCTGACCTGCCAATCCTCGATGGACGCACTTGATAAGTTTTTTAATGCAATCGCTTTGGTTATGGTGGGAACGTACTGCCTGTTTTCTGCTGGAAGTATTGCATTTTTGAAAATTCTGAAGAAAAACAAGAATTACTATTACCAGACACGCCATTTTACAAGCATTTCGGGCATGCTGTACCGCATGAAGCAAAATGCGGTCGGTCTTGCGAATATCTGTATTCTGTCAACGGGTGTGCTTCTGGTTATCTCCATCAGCACATGTCTGTGGACGGGAATTGAGGAGGTTACCTATACGCGGTTTCCACATCAGATTTCGATCGAAGCAAATACTGGCGTGAGCGGCATTATGAAGACGGTGGAACCGGTCAGTCAGAAGATGATAGAGGAAGTGAAAACTGGGATTGATCAGCATCTGGAAGAAAAGCAGCTCAGAAAAAAGTATGAAAGTGATCAGAGATACTATGTTATGCTTGCTGATGTAGATAGAAACAAAGTAGAAAAAACACAGTCAGATGATGCTGCGGCGAGTACACTGATAAAGATTATGGAAGAGTCGGAGTACGAACAGGTAACCGGCGAACAGGTAGAGCTGGAACCAGGGCAGGCTCTGGTTTTTCAGGCAAAACAGAAAAATTATGGATATGACACGATTGAACTGGGAAATCAGACGTATGAAGTAAAAAAATGGAATACCGATAAGAAATCGTACATTCTGGATGAGAAGACGCAGGTGTATGAGACAATGACGGTGGTGACGCGGAACCATGAAGCAAAGGAAGCGTATGCGGCTGTGCAGGGAAAGGAGCCAGAAGGATACAGTTGGGAATATGCTCTGGATCTTATCGGGGATGCCGGCGAACAGATCACAGTTGGAGATGAGATTGAGACGATACTGACGGAGTCATCTTTTAACGGATGGGTGGAAGTGCGCGAAAAAGAGCGCAATACGGTTTACAGTCTGTATGGTTCACTTCTGTTTTTAGGTGTTTTCGTCGGTGCGCTGTTTTTGATGGGTGCCGTTATGATTATCTATTACAAGCAGGTTTCAGAAGGCTTCGATGACCGAAAACGGTTCCAGATTATGCAGAAGGTCGGCATGAGCCGCAAAGAAATCCGTCAGACGATTCAGTCACAGGTGGTAACGGTCTTTTTCATGCCGCTCGCGGTGGCCGTGGTGCATACAATGGTAGCGTTTCCATTGACCAGGCGTATCATGGCAATGCTGAATTTCCCGGACAGCAATCTGTTCCTGGCTGCAACAGCGATTACGATTGCGGCGTTTGCCGTGGTTTACCTGATCGTCTATGTGCTGACGGCGCGGGCGTATTACAAAATTGTGGAATAAGAAGATGTACTTTTTTTAATACATCGAAGCGCCTTTGAAAAAAACTTAACAAAAAAATAATAAGAAAAAGACATCCGGCGCAGACGGAAAATCTGCGGGGGATGTCTTTTTGGTTGTTCTATTTATAAATGCCGTTGATGGTAACTTTGAAAAGAGCTTCCTTTCCATTGAGTTCGTCTTTTCCATAGTCTTCCGGGAAAGTGACGGTTACATCTACGCTGTCGCCCGGGTGATGGCCGATGAGCTGTTCTTCAAAGTCATCGATGTAAGTGTGGGAGCCGATCACAAGATCAGCGCCGTTTCCTTTTGTGTTTCCACCTTCAAATTCCACGCCGTCAATGGAGCCGACATAGTCGATATTGACGGTATCACCGTCCTCAATGGTGAGGGAAGTGTCGGTCTGCAAAGAGGCAGAAGCCGAAGTGGAGGCTGATGAGGCGGATGCGGCCGATGAGGCTGTGGAGGTATCCTCCGAGGCACTTTTGGCAGAGAGTCGTTTGGAATCGAGTACGCTGGCGATGATAAGGCCGACGATCACAACGACAATCAGAGCTGGTCCGGCCCAGCTCCAGATCTTTTTGTAATGCGCTACTTTCGCTTCGTGCTCCCGCTCTTTGGCACGCCGTTCCCTGGCAGCTTTTCTGTTTTCTTTGTTCATAAAAAGGATCTCCTTTGCGCTTTTACGACTGCAATCGTATTTTATAATATCAAGTATATCATAAAAATATGGTAAAAGTGTGAAAAAAATAACACGATCCAACATTGTCAATGCTCAAAAATGACGATATAATGAGTGCAAGTGAGCCAAATGAAAATTTATTTTCAGTTGGCGAACGACGAATGTCGCTTACGCGATAGCGTAAGATTGAGTGCAAGTGAGTCAAACGAAAATTTATTTTCAGTTGGCGAACGACGAATGTCGCTTACGCGATAGCGTAAGATTGAGTGCAAGTGAGAAAACGCGGCGAGTAAGGGAGTGAATAAAATGGATGACTGGAGTAGTTTCAGAACGACGACATCCGAACAGCAGCGCCTCCGGGCTGCACTTTCCGGCTTTTGTGAATCGCAGGATCTTCCGGAAGAACAGCGAACCGCATATACCGCATACCTGCGGAAACGCATCCGTTCCGCTGTAGAAACGCTGATCCGTGAAGATAACTTTTCACGGCTGGAAACGCTTCTGCAGACCGGATGGCTGTCCGATGCAGACCGAAAACGTTTTCTCAACCTTGCTGCCGACCAGCAGAAATGGCAGGCCTTCCGCATTCTCCTGAACCGGAGCTCACAGGATCCGATGCAGGAGAATACGGAAAGCAGAAAAACAGAAGCTGCGTTTCAAAAAGAAAAGCCCACAAAAGAAAAAGAAGCGCTGGCGCTCCGGCTTTTCGAAGAAGCCCGCAAAAACCTCTGCTGGCTGTACCCGGAACTTGGTGAAGCGATTCTTTTCTTTCAGCATCAGCCATCCGACAGGACAAAAGCCATCACATCCGACGGTCATACGATATATTTTAACTCCGATTTTGTACTCTGCATGTGTGCCGAAAATTCATCGTTCCTCAAGGAAGGCTATCAGCACCTGCTGCTGGAATGCATCCGCCGGTTTGGGAAAGAAACACCGGAGCCGGAAAAAAAAGAACAGCCCCCGGTTTCATGGCTGATGCCGGAAAAAGAAAAACAGTCTCCGGTTTCATGGCTGGTGTCGGGAAAAGAACCGGAACTTATCGAGTCTTTTCAATCAGTCTGGAAACGTGCTTCCCGCAAGTTGGCGGAAAACTACGGCACCGGCGGCCTGCGGCGAGGCCAGAACCGTGGTGGAAAAAAAGAAACCCTGTCCGGGATCGAAAAAAGAGCGTACGATTACCGCCGCTTCCTGAAACGCTTTACCGTTACCCGCGAGGAAATGGAGCTGGATCTCGACAGCTTCGATCCAGTCGCTTACCATTATGGGCTTATGTATTACGGAAATTTCCCTTTCATCGAGCCGCCGGAGACGCGCGAGGGAAACCGTCTCGAAGAGCTGGTTATTGCGATCGACACATCCGGTTCGTGCAAAAAAGAAATCGTAGCAAAATTTCTCGGTGAGACGCGCAGCATTCTTGAAGAAAAAGAAAACTTCTTTTCCAGATGGAACGTCTGCCTGATCCAGTGCGACAGCTTCGTGCAGGATATCACGATGATCCATTCACCGAAAGAATGGGAAGCTTACCATGAAACAATTATCATCAAGGGCCGAGGCGGAACCGATTTCCGTCCTGTCTTTCAGAAAGTGGAAGAGTTGCGGAAACAGCATGTATTCCGAAACTTAAAAGCGTTGATCTATTTTACCGACGGAGACGGAATATATCCCGAACAAAAGCCAGATTACGAGACGGCATTTGTCTTTGTCAGACAGACCGAAAAAATGAATCTTGTCCCAAAATGGGCAAAAAAACTGCTGACAGAAGAATGTACTCTTTGAACAAAACTGACAAAAAAGCATCTCGCAAAATCAAACACAGAAAGATTTCGAGAGTATATAAAGAGTGCATAAGATAAGAGAGATCATATGAACATACAAGAAGCAAAAGAGACAATTGAAACAGCCCTGCGCGCATACTTTGCAAGAGATGAAATTGGTTTTCCATTGGTTCCCCTCCGGCAGCAGCGTCCCATTCTCCTGATCGGCCCGCCGGGCATCGGAAAAACGGCAATTATGGAGCAGATCGCAGAAGAGTGCGGTGTGGGGCTTGTCGCCTACACGATGACACACCATACGCGTCAGAGTGCCATGGGCCTTCCGGAGATCTGCAAACGTGAAATCGAAGGGAAAACGGTACATACAACGGAATACACGATGAGCGAGATCATCGCCTCGATCTATGACTGCATGGAGCAGACCGGAAAGAAGCGGGGTATCCTCTTTCTCGATGAAATTAACTGCGTCTCCGAGACCCTCGCTCCGGTAATGCTGCAGCTTTTGCAGGACAAAAAATTCGGCAATCAGCACATCCCGGATGACTGGCTGATCGTGGCCGCCGGAAATCCGCCGGAATATAATAAATCTGTGCGGGAATTTGATGTGGCAACGCTTGACCGTGTGCGGAAGATCGAGGTGGTTCCCGAGCTTTCCGTGTGGCTTTCCTATGCAGAGAAAAATCAGATCCACAGCGCCGTGACAACGTACCTTATGGCACACAGTGACCATTTTTATTCTGTTTCGCAGGAAGCGGATGAGAAGCGTTTTGTGACAGCACGCGGCTGGGAGGATTTGTCGGCAGTGCTGAAAAGTTATGAAATCCTGCATTTTCCGGTCGACGAAGCACTGATCGGACAATATTTGCAGGAAGAAAAGACGACGGAGGAATTCAGCTCGTACTACCGGATTTACGAAAAATATGGACAGGATTACGGTGTAGAGGAGATTCTGACCGGTGCATTTTCCGGAAAAATCATGGCAGAAAAACAGAAGATGGCGGCAAATGGTTCCGCAGAAGAGCGATCTGTACTGCTGTCTCTGTTTCATGCGGCACTTCAGAAAGAGGCATCCGGCTGCCAGAAGCAGGAGCACACGGCAAAGGAGCTCTCCGAGTGCTTTCGCCAGTTTACCGGGCTTTGCAGGCAGAAAAAAGATGAGACATACGCATCCTGGCTACAACAGAAAGAGCAGGGATTTGCAGTGTGCAAACAGCAGGGACTGCTGAAAAAGGGCGAGGAAGAAACGAATGCGCGGGTCTTGAAAAAGTTAAAAAAACTCGAGGAGACCGCTAAAAAATGTCGCAAAACCGATTCGGATCAGATGAAAGAGCTTTTTGAAACGGTATGTGAACTGGAACAGGAAAAAGTGGAGAAGGAAGTAAAGGATGTGAAACTGCAGATCCGCCGTGCCGCTGAATTTTTACAGAACAGCTTTCCGGGCGGAGCAGAAGTGGTGCTGTTTGAAGCAAATCTGGCGCGAAGTCCAGCGTTACGGAGCTTTTTGATTGAGAAAAGCATGGATGCCAAATGATAAGCTGCCACTTTGTAAAGAAGAAAATGGTTCTGAAAAGCCCATTTCTGGAGAAAAATGATTTGAAAGGAAGAGGAAGAACAGGACAGAGGAAGGAAGAAAAAGATGAATTATAAAATGATCCTGCAGTACGATGGCACGCGCTATAACGGCTGGCAGAAGCAGGGAAATACGGACAACACGATTCAGGGCAAGCTCGAAACGCTGCTGTCCAGGATCGCAGGAGAGCCGGTGGAGATCCACGGCGCGGGCAGAACCGATGCCGGCGTCCATGCGGCGGGACAGGTCGCAAATGCAAAGTTCCATACGGATCTATCCGATGAAGAACTTCTGCAGACAATCAACCATTATCTGCCGGAAGACATCGAAGTTACCAGCCTCGCGCGGATGCCGGAGCGCTTCCACAGCCGTCTGAATGCGGTGGACAAAACATACGAATACCGTATCGTGATCGATGGCAGAAAGCATGTTTTCGAGCGGAAATACGTGTATTTTCCGGAAGCACCGCTCGATGTGGAAAAAATGAAAGAAGCATCGAAAGCGTTTATCGGAACGTATGATTTCAGGAGCTTCTGTGCCAACAAACGTATGAAAAAATCGACAGTACGGACGATTACCGGAATTGATTTCTGCGAGAAAGACGGGATTCTTATCATTTCCTATACCGGAACCGGTTTTCTGTACCACATGGTGCGGATCCTGACCGGAACACTTGTGGAGGGCGGGATGGGAAAACGGGATATCGCATCAATGACGGAGCTTCTCAAAGCAAAAAATCGCGAAAGTGCGGGTTTTCTTGCACCGGCATGCGGACTCCTGTTAAAAGAAGTCCGATATGAATAACCGAAATAATCAGGGCAATGCACCAGCCTTTTTTGCATAAAAAACCGAAAAAAGGCTGTGAATTGATAAATGCAGCATAGAAAAGAGAAAGGATGAGGTGAAAAGCATGTTTCAGAAGAAAAGAAATACTTTTCATGGCGGCGTTCACCCGTACGAGGGAAAAGAGCTATCCAAGGACAAACCGATTGTCAAAGCGCAGGCGGGCAACTTATTGTATTACGCAGTGTCACAGCACATCGGAGCGCCTGCTGTGCCGATCGTACAAAAAGGCGACCATGTAAAAGCGGGACAGAAAATCGCAGAAGCGGGAGGATTTGTTTCGGCTCCTGTTTACGCATCAGTTTCCGGCATGGTAAAAGGAATTGAGAAAAAAGTTTCCGCAGCCGGTTCCCCGGTAGACTGTATCGTTGTGGAGAACGACGGGGTGTATGAAAAAGAAACATTTGAGGAGTGCCCGCACTGGGAAAAACTCGACGCAGATACGATACGGAACAAGATCAAAGAGGCTGGAATCGTGGGAATGGGAGGTGCAGGCTTCCCGACACACGTCAAAGTATCCCCGAAAGATCCGTCAGCGATTGACCACATTCTCGTCAATGGAGCAGAGTGTGAGCCGTATCTGACGAGCGACTATCGCAGAATGCTCGAAGAGCCGGAAAAGGTGATCGGAGGCTTAAAAATCATGTTGCATATGTTCCCGAGGGCAAAGGGAGTCATCTGCATTGAAGACAACAAACCGGACTGTATCGCGAAGTTCCGTGAGCTGGTGCTTCCGGAGGATAACATTGAGGTTCTGGAGCTTAAAACGAAATACCCGCAGGGTGCCGAGCGTATGCTGATCTATGCAGCAACGGGACGAAAGGTAAATTCCTCCATGCTGCCGGCGGACGCGGGCTGTATCGTGGACAACATCGACACCGTAACCGCTATTTACCAGGCAGTCCGCTTCGGCGAACCGCTGATGAGCCGTATCGTTACCGTGACAGGAGATGCCGTACAGAATCCGTGCAACTTTGAAGTGCCGGTCGGCATGCTCTTATCCGAACTTTTAGAGCAGGCAGGTGGTCTGAAAAACGAGGCATCCAAGATCATCTGCGGCGGTCCGATGATGGGAAAAGCCCTGTTTACAATGGAGGTTCCTGTAACCAAGACAACATCTGCACTGACCTGCCTCACCGAGGATGAAGTATCTGCGCTGGCACCATCTGCCTGCATCAACTGCGGACGTTGCGTTTCCGTCTGTCCGGGTCAGATTCTTCCGGCCCGCCTTTCCGTTTTTGCGGAGCACGGAGAGGAAGAGAAGTTCCTGAAATACGGCGGAATGGAGTGCTGTGAATGTGGCTGTTGTTCCTTTATCTGCCCGGCAAGACGTCCGCTGACGCAGGAAATCAGCTCAATGCGTAAAGTGCTTCTGGCAAAGAGAAAGAAGAAATAGGGGGATCTTACATATGAATGGATTATTACACGTATCATCTTCCCCACACGCGCGGTCCAAGGTGACGACAGACAAAATCATGTTTGCCGTCCTGCTTGCCCTTGCCCCGGCAGCCTGCGTGGGAGTCTGGAATTTCGGCCTTCGGGCACTGCTTCTGATTGTGATTTCGATGGCAGTCTGTCCCCTGACGGAATATCTGTATGAAAAAGGAATGAAGAAACCGGTGACGATTGCCGACGGCAGTGCACTGGTAACCGGCCTTCTGCTGGCCATGAACATGCCGGTGCAGGCGCCTCTTTGGATGCCGGTGATCGGCGGTGTGTTTGCAATTCTCGTCGTAAAACAGCTTTTCGGCGGTCTTGGCCAGAACATTATGAACCCGGCGCTTGCAGGAAGATGCTTCCTTTTGATTTCCTTCCCGGGCCATATGACCAATTTCGCCGCTCCGGCAGCCGCACATCTTGTGGATACCGTATCCGGTGCGACACCGCTTGCCGCAGCAAAAGCAGGAGAGCAGGTGAATCTGCTGTCCATGTTCCTTGGGAATACGGCCGGAACGATCGGTGAGACTTCCGCACTGGCCCTTCTGATTGGCGGCATTTTCCTTGTCTGCATCCATGTGATTGACCTCAACATTCCGCTCATTTACATCGGAACCGAGCTTTTATTCGCCCTGCTTTTCGGCGGCCACGGCTTTGACATCAATTTCCTTGGCGCGCATCTTTTGGGCGGCGGTCTGATGCTCGGCGCATGGTTCATGGCAACCGATTACGTTACCCGCCCGATCACAAAGAAGGGACAGTATATCTATGCGGTCATTTTAGGACTTCTGACCGGCGTATTCCGTATCTTTGGAAATTCGGCAGAGGGCGTTTCCTATGCCATCATCTTTACCAACCTTCTGGTTCCGCTCATTGAGCGCGTGACCGTGCCGGTTGGATTCGGAAGAGGAGGCAAGAAAAAAGCATGAACAAAATTATAAAAAACGCACTGATTCTTGCGGCGATCACGCTGATTGCCGGATTGCTTCTCGGGGCGGCACATCAGGTAACCCTGGAGCCGATCCAGAAGCAGCAGGAGAAAGAAAAACAGGAATCCTGCCAGAACGTATTCCCGGAGGCAGCTTCCTTTGAAGAAGTAACAATGAGCGATGCAGAACAGGCAGAGCTTACGGCAGCACTGATCGGCCACGGTTTTGAAGCACAGACGATTGACGAACTGCTGCTTGCAAAAGACGCATCCGGCGCGACGATCGGCCTGGTTGAGATCATCTCCACAACCGAAGGCTATGGCGGCGGCATGCAGTTCTCGATGGGAATTGCATCGGACGGAACGACAAAAGGAATCTCTTTCCTGTCACTTTCCGAGACGGCCGGCCTTGGTATGCGTGTCGACACAGACGATTTCAAGAATCAGTTCAAGGATAAAAACGTAGAAGCATTCTCCTACACAAAATCCGGCGCATCCGCGGATGATGAAATCGATGCGCTGAGCGGAGCAACTCTGACAACGAACGCTGTAACAAACGGTGTCAATGCAGGAATCTGCTGTTTTAACTACTGCAACGAATCCGGTCTGCTTTCCGGAGAGGGAGGGAACTCATGAGAAAAGATACGCCGCTGGAACGGCTTTATAATGGTATCATAAAAGAAAACCCGACCTTCGTCATGATGCTGGGTATGTGTCCGACGCTTGCGGTTACCACTTCTGCAAAGAACGGTATCGGCATGGGCCTTGCGACGATGGTCATCCTGACCGCCTCCAACCTGATGATTTCCCTGCTTCGGAAAATCATCCCGGACGGCGTGCGTATGCCAGCATACATCGTTGTTGTGGCATCGTTTGTAACCATCGTGGAATTTTTGATGGAAGGTTTTATTCCGGCACTCTATTCCGCCCTTGGCATCTACATCCCGCTGATCGTTGTAAACTGTATCATCCTGGGACGCGCCGAGGCATATGCTGGAAAACATGGTCCGATCCCGTCTTTATTTGATGGTATCGGCATGGGCCTTGGATTTACCGTCGGCCTGACCCTGATCGGTATGTTTCGTGAGCTGATCGGAGCTGGAACCCTGTTCGGTATCCAGGTAATGCCGAGTGCTTACGAGCCGGTCAACATCTTCATCATGGCGCCGGGTGCATTCCTTGTGCTGGCAATGCTCGTTGCGGTGCAGAACCGCATCAAACGCCAGAAGTCAGAGAAAACCGGAAAACCGGCAGTCCCGGCAGAAGAGACCGGCTGTATGGCATGCGCCAATAAGGCATACTGCCAGGCTGTGAAAGGAAAGGAGGAAGCGAAATGAAAGAACTGATTTTAATTGCGATCGGTGCGGCGCTGGTGAACAACGTTGTCTTAAGCCAGTTCCTCGGCATCTGTGCTTTCCTCGGTGTTTCCAAAAAGATGGATACGGCGGCCGGCATGGGCGGAGCGGTTATTTTTGTCCTCACGATTTCTTCATTTGTGACAAGTCTGATTTACAAATTTATCCTGGCACCGGCAGAACTTGATTATCTGAAAACGATCGTTTTCATTCTTGTCATCGCGGCGCTGGTACAGCTCGTTGAGATGTTCCTGAAAAAGACGATTCCGTCTCTGTATCGAGCGCTCGGCGTTTACCTTCCGCTGATTACAACAAACTGCGCGGTACTCGGTGTGGCACTCATCAACGTACAGAAGGATTACACGATTCTGCAGGGTACGGTTTACGGTCTGGCAACCGCAATCGGCTTTACGATTGCCATGGTGCTGATGGCCGGCCTGCGGGAAAAGATGGAGTACAACGATATCCCGGAGTCATTCAAGGGAATGCCGATCGTTCTTCTTACGGCTATGCTGATGTCAATGGCATTTATGGGATTTTCCGGAATGATCTAGGAGGGATGAAGAGATGAATGGTATTTTAGCAGCCACCCTGATGGTGGGTGGAACCGGCCTTTTGATTGGTATTCTCCTTGGAATTGCCGGAAAGAAGTTTTATGTGGAAGTGGACGAGCGCGAGACGAAGGTCCGTGAAGCGCTGCCGGGCAACAACTGCGGCGGCTGCGGTTACCCGGGCTGTGACGGAGCGGCGGCTGCAGTGGTAAAGGGTGAAGCCCCGATTTCGGTCTGTCCAGTCGGCGGAGCGCCGGTTGCGGCAGCGATCGGTGCCATTATGGGACAGGAAGCCGGAGCACAGGAGCGCAGAAAAGCAGTGGTACGGTGCGCCGGTACGTGTGACGTGGCAAAGAACAAGTATGAATACACGGGTGCAAGGGACTGCTCCTACGCTGGTTTTGTACCGGGCGGCGGTCCGAAGAGCTGCGGAAACGGATGTCTTGGTTTTGGAAACTGCGTGAAGGCATGTAAGTTTGATGCGATCCATATTGAAAACGGCATTGCCGTTGTGGACGGCGAAGCGTGCAAGGCATGCGGTGCCTGCGTGAAGGCCTGTCCGAGAAATCTGATCGACCTGATTCCGTATGAGCAGAAGATCACGGTGAAATGCCGCTCAACCGAGAAGGGCAAGGCGGTGATGGCAGCGTGTGAGATCGGCTGTATCGGATGTAAGAAGTGCGAGAAGAACTGCCCGTCGGATGCAATTCACGTTGTGGACCAGCGCGCGGAGATCGACCCGGCAAAATGTACGGGCTGCGGCCTCTGCGCGGAGAACTGCCCGCGGAAGTGTATTATGGTAGAAAAATAAAAATGAGAAATTCCATGCTGTGGGAGGGAACTTCTGCGGCGTGGAATTTTTGCTTTTCGGTGATATCGTGTTAGCCAATGCCGGGGGTGGCTGGCTTGACTTGAATTTGGGAAAATGATAAACTGAAAGTCAGAAAACGAGGGGCAAAAAGCTAAAAAAATATAAAATGGCAGAAAGGACGGGGCAAAAGTATGACAATGACAATGGATGAACTGATGAAAGTGCTCGATATGCAGGAGGATATTCTGCAGTTTACGCATTTTACAAATGCAGACGCATGGGAACTGGGAACGATGATCCTGATGGAGGCAAGACGGCGCGGAGCACAGGTTGGCATCATGATCCGCAGAAGCAACGGGGAAGTTGTATTCCAGTATTGTGATAACGGCATTACGCCGCACAATGTGGAGCTGATGAGACGGAAGAGCAATTCGGTGCTTCTGACTGAGCGGAGTTCGCTGCAGCTCTACATGGCAGCGACGAATGCGCCGGAGAGCGTAAAACAGATGGTACTGGACCCGAAGGAATACGCAATGCTGGGCGGAGGTTTTCCGATCTGCGTGGAAGAAGTCGGCGTTGTGGCAACCGTAGCAGTGTCCGGCATGGGACAGGTTTCGGATCATGATGTGATTGTGAAATGCATCAGCAAATATTTGCATATCGATGAAGTACCGAGAATCAGAACTGTATGAAAATGATGATTGAAACTAAATTTTGTGTATGATACAATGTCACCGGCAAAAAGACATGACAGTTCCATCAGGGACAACAAAACCCCCGTGAGCGGCAACTCACGGGGGTTGGTTTATGTCAGCAGGTTTTGCATATCTTCCGGCAGTGGTGCGTGGAAGTTTAAGGGTTCTCCGGTGATCGGATGGACGAAGGAGAGCGATGCAGAGTGAAGTGCCTGGCGGGGGAAAGTGCCGGGAGTTTTGTTGTAGAGGGTATCGCCGAGCAGCGGATGGCCGATGTAAGCCATGTGGACGCGGATCTGGTGGGTGCGGCCGGTTTCGAGATTGAGTTCGAGGTGGGAGAAAACGGAGCAGTGCGCGAGGGTGCGGTAATGGGTTACGGAGCGCTCGCCGGAGGCAAAGTCGACGGTGCGCTGGATGAGGGAGCCGTTGAGGCGGGCGATCGGGGCGTCGATGGTGCCGGATGCAGCGGTTTCGCCGAGGGCGAAGGCCTGATACGTGCGGTGGATTTCGCGGGAGCGCATGGCCTGGGAGAGGACGGCGGCGCTTAAGGCGTGCTTGGCGAGCACGATAAGGCCGGTGGTGTCGCGGTCGAGGCGGTTGATACAGCGGTAGACGAAGGGTTCACCTTTCTGTTCAAAATACCATGCAATGCCGTTTGCCAGCGTATTTTCATAATTTCCAATCGACGGATGAATCGGCGTATCAGCGGGTTTATCCACAACGAGGATGTCGTCATCCTCATACACAACCAAAAACGGAACCGGCCGCGGCAGAATTCCGTCGGAGGGTTCTGTTTCGACAAGGTGCGTTTCGATCACATCCCCGGCGTGCACGGCCTGGCTCGTCCAGGCGCGGACGCCGTTTCGGAAAATGCCGTCCTCTGTGCGTTTTAAGCCCGTAATAATATGGCGCGAATATCCATGCCGGCGGAGAAACCATTCCACAGTCAGATTTTCCCGTTCCTCCTCCGGCGAAACCACATATGTAAACCTGTGTCCCATACACAAAACCTCCGTTTCTATAGCTTTTTTATCGAATGAACCCCGTCATTTCGGGGCAAAATTTCAAAAAGAGACTTTCCCAGTCTTTCGCAAGTATAGCCGAAAACAGATGGAAAAGCAAGAAACTTACCTTTCTATAGCGAAAATATAAAAAAGTATAAAAGTTTCATGAAATGTCAGAATTTGATTGATTTTAGCGAAAGAAAAGTTTATGCTACTAAAAAAGAAAGAAAATCAAGAAACAGGAGGGGATACAGATGAAACAGGTGCAGAAACCGAAAAAACCCATAATTTTTTATTATGTGATTGCGCTGATCGTCATTCTGCTGTTAAATCTTCTGCTTTTCCCGAGACTTCTCGAGCCAAAAGTAACAGAAGTTGATTACGGAAAATTTTTGCAGATGGTAGATAACAACGAAATCAGCGAAGTCCAGATCCAGTCAAATGAGATTATTTTCAGCGACAAATCAAGCCCGGCGAATTATTATAAGACGGGTGTGATGAATGATTACAAGCTGGTAGATCGTTTATATGAGGCAGGTATTACCGAATTCGGAACGCCGATCATAGAGCAGATGTCGCCACTCATGGAATTTCTTTTAACATGGGTAATACCGATCGTTGTGATGGTTGCGCTCGGACAGTGGCTGATGAAACGCATGACGAGCAAGATGATGGGCGGCATGGGAAATGCGATGAGCTTTGGAAAGAGCAACGCCAAGGTTTATGTACAGTCCGAAACCGGCATTAAATTTGCAGATGTTGCCGGAGAGGATGAGGCAAAAGAAATTTTACAGGAGATTGTTGACTTCCTGCATAATCCCAAAAAATATGAAGAAATTGGTGCAAAAATGCCGAAAGGAGCACTGCTTGTCGGCCCTCCAGGAACCGGTAAAACGCTGCTTGCAAAGGCAGTAGCCGGAGAGGCAAATGTTCCGTTCTTCTCCATTTCCGGTTCTGAGTTTGTCGAGATGTTCGTCGGCATGGGAGCTGCGAAGGTGCGTGACCTGTTCCAGCAGGCAAATGAGAAAGCACCGTGTATCGTCTTTATCGATGAGATCGATACCGTCGGCAAAAAACGTGACGGCGGCGGATTCTCCGGAAACGACGAGCGTGAGCAGACCCTGAACCAGCTGCTTGCCGAGATGGATGGATTCGATGGAAAGAAAGGCGTTGTCATTCTGGCAGCGACGAACCGTCCGGATTCCCTGGACCCGGCACTTCTTCGTCCGGGCCGTTTCGACCGCCGTGTGCCGGTTGAACTGCCTGACTTAAAAGGCCGTGAGGAAATCCTGAAAGTCCATGCGAAAAACATCCGCGTGGGCGACAATGTCGATTACAATGCGATCGCACGTATGGCATCCGGTGCTTCTGGTGCAGAACTTGCCAATATGATCAACGAGGCAGCACTCCGTGCCGTCCGTGATGGAAGAAAATTCGTCACCCAGGCGGATCTGGAGGAGAGCGTTGAGGTTGTCATCGCCGGATACCAGAAGAAGAATAAGATCATGACCGACAAAGAGAAACTGATCGTTTCCTATCACGAGGTCGGCCATGCACTCGTCGCAGCACTGCAGAGCCATTCCGCTCCGGTTACGAAGATCACCATTATCCCGCGTACGTCCGGCGCCCTCGGCTATACGATGCAGGTGGATGAAGATGAGCACAACCTGATGAGCCGCGAAGAGCTGGAAAACAAGATTGCAACGCTGACCGGCGGCCGTGTGGCAGAGGATCTGGTGTTCCATTCCATCACGACAGGTGCTTCGAACGATATCGAGCAGGCAACGAAGGTGGCAAGATCCATGATCACCCGCTTCGGTATGAACGAGGAATTTGGTATGGTTGCATTTGAGACGGTAACGAACCAGTACCTCGGCGGTGACACTTCCCTGGCATGCTCCGAATCGACAGCAGCACAGATTGATGAGAAGGTTGTTGCAGCAGTCAGAAAACAGTACGACAAAGCAGAGCAGCTCTTAAAAGATAACATGCCGAAACTCCACGAGCTGGCAAAATATCTGTATGAGAAAGAGACGATCACAGGTGATGAGTTTATGGAAATCCTGAATTTATCCCCGGATCAGCTCACGACAACGAGAATAGAAACAAACTAAAAAGCGATAAAAGCAGATGAGAATCCCGCGTTACTGTTCACCCAGCAGTGAAACACTTGCTGTTTCACTGCGTAAGAAAGTGATTCACGAATCCCGCGTTTCAAGGCGACTTCAGCCTTGCGCGGGATTCTTTCTTGTGCTATAATGCTGTAATGCGAAATTATGACACAAAAAGACAGATTTTTTTAAGATAGACCAAGAGAACATAAGGAGAAACGCAATGAAGAAAAAACAGGCATGGAAAGTGATGGGTGCTGTCCTTGCGGGCACACTGGTATTTTCCGATGCAGTTCCGCTTCGTGCCAGCGCATCGGCAGGAACGGAAAAAAGCGCAGTACAGAACGAAACTGTCTCCGGAACGGAGAACGGTACAGAGACAAAGACAAAACGGGCAGCCGTTTATGTGAATCTGAAAACCGGCGATGATACGGCAGACGGTACAACGGCAGAGACAGCAGTAAAAACCGTGGAAAAAGCACAGGAGCTTCTTGCAGTTGCAGCGGCAGAACTGCAGGCGGATGGGAAAACAACTGAAAAAAACACTGCTGCAGATACCAGCAAAACGGCAGCGGAGGAAGCAGCAGAAAAATATCTGGTATTCGTCGGCATGGATGAAAAAGAGCTGGAAACGTATCGAAAGAAACAGCAGAAAACAGACTTCTGGGGAAGAGTAACAGATACCGTTTTTGCGGCAGATGAAATCGTGGTGACAGAAGCCGGATATGAGGCTGTTCTGGCAGCAGAAAAAGCAAAAGAAACGGTTTCGGAAACACCAACGCTTGCGCCAGGCGAGTCTCCGGCACCGGATGCGGCAGAAGATACCGTAACACCAACTCCGGGTCCGACGGAAACGCCGGATGCAGAGCCGACCGCAGAACCAACGGTGATCCCGGACGCAGAACCGACGGAAACGCCGGACGCAGAGCCGACCGTAACGCCGGCGGAGGAACCAACGGCAACTCCGACACCGGATGCGGACCGCGGAGAAGATACAGGGGATACACCAACGGCAGCTCCGACACCGGATGCGGAACCGACCGTAACGCCGGAAGTAACTCCGACGACAGCACCGGGCGAGAATACCGATGACAGTGAAAATCCGGAGAATCCGGAAACTCCGGCAGAAGATCCAACCGTGACACCTGCCCCGGATGATACAGCAAAAGACGATCCTGCAGCAGATGATACAAACCAGGACGATACAAACCAGGATAACCAGAACGGAACGGGAAATGATGCATCATCGGACCAGTGGAAACAGGATGAAAATCTGGATGATCTTGTAAAAGATGAAATTCAGAAAGAAAACGAAACCGTAAAAAATTTCGATGAAATTTCCAATCCATCCGGTACGGACAGCACAGAAGAAGGCTATCTGGTCTCCGATGTCTCTCTTTTGATCCAGCCGATGGCAGTAAGTCTGTCCAGAAGCCTTGTATCAGAGGAGCAGACGGAAACAGCAGAAGCTGAGACGGCGGACGAAGGCGAGCATGAACTGCTTGCAGCTGCAGAGCAGAAATCCAACCTGAGTGCCGGTGAAATGACAGCAAGTGCAGCCGATGACGTAAGTACGCTGCGTGCCGCAGGAACGATCCTTGTAGGACCGGACAACTACGGAACGAATAAGACATCTACTCCGGCTCCGACAGCCACACCGTCGAAGAGCAGCAGTAACAACAGCTCTTCCAATTCCAATACCGGAAGCACAAAGATTCCGCAGAAGAAGACACAGACCACTGCAAGCATCCGCAGCATCCCGGTCAACACCGGCGATGAGACGATGGTGCTTCCGCTGGCGATCAGCTCCGCACTTTCTGCAGCCGTTATGTTCTGCATGGCATTCCTTCAGATGCAGGCGAAACGCGCAAAGAGCATGGCCGCATGGCTGGAATTCAAAAAGAATCATCCGTTTGACGAAGAATAAAGAAACAGGCATATCCGAAAAAGCCATTCCATACATTTACAGTATGGGAGGGCTTTTTCTTATGGAAGAAAAGAAAACATGGGCGGTGGGTGCGGGCAGCGGGATCGGCTGGCTGAAGGCTCTTCTCGTTTCCTATCTGATCTCGGTGCTTCTTCTTTTGCTGCTGTCTTTCCTGCTCTGGAAATTTTCCTGGAAGGAAAGCTGGGTGCAGGCGGGCATTGTGGTGATCTATCTGGCATCAAGCTTTTCCGGCGGAAGAATGGCAGGAAACATGGCGGGAAAACGGCGGTTTCTCTGGGGCATCTGCTTTGGAATCGTGTATTTTGCCATTCTGATCATCGTCTCCGCAGTCTTCCTGCCGGGCGGATTTGCCGGAGCCGGAAGACTTCTGTGGGCGGCAGCAGTCTGTGCCGTCGGCGGAATGGCAGGCGGAATGACGGCACACGGCAGATAAAAGCGGACAAAACAGAACATTTTTTCAAAAAACAGACTTTTAAATTTGAAAAACCTATGCTATAATGGAAAGAGCTAATGGCCGAAGACTATAAAAAAGTCGCGCGTCAACTACAATGAAGGAGGAATGTGCCATGAAACACATCAAAACTTTAAATACAAAAAGCTTACAGAACACTGTAAAAAAAGGTGGATGCGGTGAGTGCCAGACATCCTGCCAGTCCGCATGTAAGACTTCTTGCACCGTAGGCAACCAGAGCTGCGAGCATAAGTAAAAGTAATCCATAAGGACGAGTAAAAGGTGTTCCCAGAACCGGTTTCGCCGGATTTGGGAACATTCTTTTTGCCAGGCACATCAAAAAAAGAGAGAGTTATAGAAAGGAATACCACAGTGATACATTTATATAAAAGCAATGGCTTCAACATGGTGCTGGACGTCAACAGCGGCTCCGTCCATGTTGTGGATGACTGCGTATACGATGTCCTTTCCTGCATGAACGAAGGAAAAAATGCAGAAGAGGCAGCAGAGGCGCTTAGCAGTAAATATGCCGAGCAGGACATCACCGAAGCCAGAGAAGAAATTCAGGAACTTACAGACAACGGCATGCTCTTTACAAAAGACATCTACGAAAACGCAATTGATCAGTTTTCCAACCGTCCGACCGTCGTAAAAGCACTCTGCCTCCACATTGCACACGACTGCAACCTTGCCTGTCGTTACTGCTTCGCAGAAGAGGGCGAGTATCACGGAAGACGTGCACTGATGTCCCTGGAAGTCGGCAAAAAAGCGCTTGATTTCCTGATCGCGAACTCCGGCAGCAGAAGAAACCTCGAGGTAGATTTCTTCGGCGGTGAACCGCTGATGAACTGGGATGTTGTAAAACAGCTCGTAGCCTACGGAAGAGAACAGGAGAAGTTACATAACAAGAACTTCCGTTTCACACTGACCACCAACGGTGTTCTCTTAAACGACGAGGTCATGGAGTTCTGCAATAAAGAGATGGGCAACGTCGTGTTAAGTATCGACGGAAGAAAAGAAGTTCACGATCACATGCGTCCGTTCCGCAAAGGTGCCGGAAGCTACGATCTGATCGTGCCGAAATTCCAGAAATTCGCTGAGCTTCGTCATCAGGATAAATACTATGTGCGCGGAACCTTCACGCATTACAACACAGACTTTGCAGCTGATGTTCTCCATCTGGCAGACCTCGGCTTCAAGCAGATCTCGGTTGAGCCTGTTGTAGCGCCTCCGACCGAGGACTATGCGATCCGTGAGGAAGACCTTCCGGTGATCTTCGAACAGTACGACATTCTGGCAAGAGAGATGATCAAGAGAGAAAAAGAGGGAAGAGGCTTCAATTTCTTCCACTTTATGATCGATCTGACCGGCGGACCATGTGTTTATAAACGTCTTTCCGGCTGCGGTTCCGGAACCGAGTACCTTGCGGTAACACCGTGGGGCGATTTCTATCCGTGCCACCAGTTCGTAGGACAGGAAGATTTCTGCCTCGGAAATGTTTACGAAGGCGTGAAAAAGACAGAAACTGTCAACGAATTCAAAAAATGCAACGTTTATTCCAAGAAGGAGTGCAGCCAGTGCTTTGCACGGTTCTACTGCAGCGGCGGATGCGCGGCAAACTCCTACAATTTCACAGGTAAGATCAACGATGTTTACGAGATCGGATGCAAGATGCAGCAGAAACGGATCGAGTGTGCATTGATGATAAAGGCAGCTCTGGCCGAAGATTAAAGAAAAGAGGAAAATCGCGACATGATGAAGAAGAAACAGAGTATCATCGCACTCGTCCTGGCAGCCATTGTAACAGTGCTTCTTGGATGGACGATGATCAAAGGATGGGGTCCTACCGGAACCGGTTCGATGAAGAACATCAACCTGGGTCTGGATCTGTCCGGCGGTGTCAGCATTACCTATCAGGCCGTAAAGGACAACCCGACAGACGAAGAAATGTCAGATACCCGCTACAAGCTGGAACAGCGTGCGCAGCAGTACAGCGAAGAGGCACAGGTATATCTGCAGGGCGACAACCGTATCACCATTGAAATCCCGGGTGCAACCGATGCAACCACCATTCTGGAAGAGATGGGTAAACCGGGAAGCCTGTATTTCATCAAACAGACCAACGATGACGGAACAGAAAACTACACCTACGACAGCTCGACCGGCGAGTACGTTCTGAACGGAAAAACTATCGAAGAGCTCGAGGAGGACGGCTCCGTCGTTCTGACCGGTAAAGATGTGGAGAGCGCAGAAGCCATGCATCAGCAGAACTCCACCACAAAAGCAACCGAGAGCGTCGTTCAGCTGAAAATGACCGACGAAGGAAAACAGAAATTTGCAGACGCAACCCAGGAAGCCTACAGCGCAGGAAAGAGCATCGGTATCTACTATGATGAGAAATTCGTCAGTGTACCGAGTGTAAACGCTGTGATTTCCGATGGTACTGCAGTCATCTCCGGCGGAAACATGGACTGGGATGAAGCAACCAGCCTGGCATCCACCCTCCGTATCGGTTCCCTTTCCCTGAAACTTGAGGAGATCAACTCCAGCGTCGTTGGAGCACAGCTTGGATCTGCAGCTGTTTCCACCAGCGTGAAAGCAGGAGCGATCGGCATTATCCTGATCATCATTTTCCTTGCAGTTGTATACCGCCTGCCTGGTATTGCAGCCGGATGGGCACTGCTCATTTACGTTGAGCTGAACCTGATTTCTTTAAATGCATTTGACCTGACCCTGACTCTGCCTGGTATCGCCGGTGTTATCCTGTCGATCGGTATGGCAGTCGATGCGAACGTTATCATCTACGCCCGTATCGAGGAGGAGATCGGTGCCGGAAAGACAGTTCATGCAGCAATCCGCGACGGATTCAAGAAGGCAGCTTCCGCCATCCTGGACGGAAACGTAACGACTCTGATTGCAGCAGCCGTTCTGTATGCACTCGCAAGCGGAAGTGTCCGCGGATTCGCTATGACACTTGCTCTTGGTATTGTTCTTTCCATGTTCAGCGCCATGGTTGTTTCCAGACTGCTGGTCAACAGCCTGTACGGTATGGGACTGAAGGATGCGAAATACTACGGAACCAAGAAAGAACGCAAGGGATTTCCATTTGTGGAAAAGAGAAAGATCTTCTTCACGATCTCCTGCATTCTGCTGCTTGCCGTTCCGGCCAGCATGATTTTCATGCATCAGACAAAGGGAAGCGCACTGAACTTCGGCCTTGACTTCAAGGGCGGTACTTCCATCAACGTTCCGTTCAACGAGGATTACTCCATCGAAGAGCTGGACAAAGAGGTAGAGCCGGTTGTGGAAGGCGTGACAAAAGATTCCAATATTCAGATGACAAAGGTTGTCGGAGGCAACAATGTCATCATCAAAACACGTTCTCTGACTCTGGAAGAGCGTGAGCAGGTTTACCAGGCAATGGCAGACAATTTCGGTGTCGATACTTCTGAAATCACTTTCGACAACATTTCTTCTACTGTAAGTAAAGAAATGAGCCAGAATGCGATGAAAGCAGTTATCATCGCTGTAGTCTGCATGCTGCTGTACATCTGGATCCGTTTCCGCGACATCCGTTTCGCATCGAGTGCCATCCTTGCACTGATGCACGATATCGCCATTGTATTCGGATTCTATGTGGTATCCCGTATTTCGGTCGGCAGCACCTTTATCGCGTGTATGCTGACGATCCTCGGCTATTCCATCAACAGTACGATCGTCATCTTCGACCGTATCCGTGAGAATCTGCCGGAGTTAAAGAGAGAGCCGATTGAGTCCCTGGTTGACCGCTGCATCACGGACACCCTGACCCGAAGCATTTACAGTTCCCTCACCACCTTTATCACCATCTTTGTTCTGTTCGTGATGGGAGTTTCTTCCATCCGCGACTTTGCAGCACCTCTGATGGTTGGTATCGTATGCGGAGCTTACACTTCTGTCTGCATCACAGGTGCCCTGTGGTATGTGATGAAGCACGTTGGAAAAAACAAATATGTGCCGTCCAAAGCAGTACAGAATAAGACAAAAAATAAATAAAAGCAGCAAAAATCATAAAAAGAGAAACGCCGGACCGGAAAAGTCCGGCGTTTCCTGCTAACAGGAAAGAGGAGAACATATGAAGAAAGAACGCTGGGTAGTTTCGGCAAAACGCGCCGATTTCCAGGCAATTGCGGACCGGTTCGGCATCGATCCCGTCATCGCCCGCCTGATCCGGAACCGGGATGTGACCGGGGAGAAAGAGATCGAAGAGTATCTCTTCGGTGATCTGGAGCAGCTCCACGATCCGCTGCTGATGAAGGATATGGAGCGCGCGGCAGATCTGATCGCAGAAAAAATCCGGGAGAAAAAGCCGATCCGCATCATCGGGGACTACGACATCGACGGTGTTACGGCAACGTATATTCTGCTGACCGGCTTAAAAGATCTCGGTGCCGATGTGGATGTGCGTATCCCGGACCGGATTGCAGACGGATACGGCTTAAATGAGCATCTTGTGCAGTTTGCCGCGGATGAGGGGCGGGACACGATCGTCACCTGTGACAACGGCATCGCGGCGAGCAGTCAGATCCGTCTGGCAAAAGAGCTTGGCATGACGGTTGTTGTGACGGACCACCACGAGGTTCCGTTTGAGGAGGATGAAAACGGAGAACGCCGCTACATCCTGCCGCCGGCGGACGCGGTTGTCAATCCGAAACAGAAAGACTGTTCCTATCCGTTTCCGGGCCTCTGCGGTGCGGCCGTCGCATGGAAACTGATCCAGACGATGGAGGCAAAAGCAGGTATTCCAAAGGAGCACAGCTTCCGCTTTCTGGAATTTGTCGCCATTGCGACGATCGGTGATGTGATGGATCTGCAGGGAGAAAACCGGATTTTTGTAAAAGCCGGCCTTCGGGCGCTCCATAAAACGCAGAACCTCGGCCTGCAGGAGCTGATCCGTGTGCAGGGCATCGAGGCGGAAAACGTGACACCGTATCACATCGGCTTCGTTCTCGGCCCGTGCATCAACGCATCGGGACGGCTTGACACGGCGGAGCATTCGTTAAAACTGCTCTGCGCAAAGACACGTGAGGAGGCCGCAAAGCTTGCCGGGGACTTGAAAGACCTGAATGAAAGCCGCAAAGAGCTGACGCGCCAGGGTGAGGCGAAAGCAATCGAGCTCGTGGAAACCTCCCCGCTGCAGAACGACAAAGTCCTCGTCGTCTATCTGCCGGACTGCCACGAGAGCCTTGCCGGAATCATCGCAGGTCGCCTGCGGGAGCACTTCCACAAACCATCCTTCGTACTCACCAGAAGTGAGGAGGGCGTCAAGGGCTCCGGCCGCTCGATCGAAGCGTATTCGATGTATGAGGAGCTCTGCAAATGCAAAGAACTGATGACGAAATTCGGCGGCCACCCGATGGCTGCGGGCCTTTCCCTCGCAGGAGAGGAGATGATCGAACCGTTCCGCCGGGCACTGAACGATAATTCCACGCTGACGGAAGAGGATTTCGTCGAAAAAGTTGTGATCGATGTGCCGATGCCGATCACCTACATCACCAAAAATCTGATCCGCCAGTTAAGTCTCTTGGAGCCGTTCGGAAAAGGCAACACGAAACCGCTGTTCGCACAGAAAGGACTGACTGTATTAAATTACCGCATTTTTGGAAAGAATAGAAACGTGGTGAAAGTACAGCTTGCCGATGCGGGCGGATACCAGATGGATGGTGTCTATTTCGGCGAGGGAGAAGCGTTCGCCGCATACGTGGATGCACATCCGACCCTCTCGGTAGCGTACTATCCGTCGATCGATACGTGGAACGGACGCGACAAATTACAGATCAATATCCAGAGTTATTTTTAAAGATGCAGAAAAGCCGCAAATACCTGATTTTTCTGCCCTGTTTTCTATCGGAAACAAAATTGACGCAGAAGAATATTGATGCTATACTGTAAGGTGAATTGTCAAACCTTGACGAAACGGAGGAATATTTTATGAAAAAAGTAGAGGATTACGTAAGAAGTATTCCGGATTTCCCGGAACCGGGTATTATTTTCAGAGATGTAACGAGTATCCTGCAGGACGCAGACGGACTGCAGCTTGCCATAGATGAGATGCAGCATTTTGTAGAAGAAGTAGACTGTGATGTAATCTGCGGAACCGAGTCCCGCGGCTTCATTTTCGGTATGCCGATTGCTTACAATCTGCACAAACCGTTCGTGCCGATCCGTAAAAAAGGAAAACTTCCTCTGGAGACCATCGAGGAGAGCTATGACCTGGAGTACGGCAGCGCAACGATCGAGATGCACAAAGACTCCATCAAACCGGGCCAGAAGGTAGTCATCATCGACGACCTGATTGCAACCGGCGGTACCGTGGAGGCTTGTGCAAAAATGATCGAGCGCCTCGGCGGCGAAGTAACCAGAATCGTGTTCCTGATGGAGCTTGCCGGCTTAAAAGGACGCGAAAAACTGGCAAAATATGATGTAAAATCTGTCATCCGTTACGATGGCAAATAACGTATCCAACGAAACGCAGGGGTTAATCATGAGAGCGGAGGATACATATGGAAGAAGAGAAAAGAATCAGTGAAGAAGAATTAAAGAAGGATGTGGCGGCGGCAGAAGCCAGAATCCGCAAGACGGACGATTTTACAAGTCCGGAGGAATTATACGGGGAATTGATCGCTTCTGTGAAAAAATATCATCCATCGGACGATATTTCCCTGATCGAAAAAGCATACCGCGTGGCAGCGGATGCACATAAGGACCAGAAAAGAAAGAGCGGGGAACCGTACATCATCCATCCGCTCTGTGTGGCAATTATCCTGGCAGATCTGGAGCTCGACAAGGAGTCGATCGCGGCAGGCCTTCTGCACGACGTTGTCGAAGATACCGTCATGACCGAAGAAGAGCTGACCGAGGAGTTCGGCCCGGAGGTGTCCCTGATTGTAAGCGGTGTCACGAAGCTGGCACAGCTGAAATATTCTGCGGATAAGGTCGAGGAGCAGGCAGAAAACCTGAGAAAGATGTTCCTTGCGATGGCAAAGGATATCCGTGTTATTCTGGTAAAACTGGCGGACCGTCTGCACAACATGCGGACCGCACAGTACTGGTCGCCGGAGACGCAGAAGAAAAAAGCGCGTGAGACGATGGATATTTATGCCCCGATCGCACAGCGCCTCGGTATTTCCAAGATCAAGGTCGAACTCGATGACCTTTCTCTGAAATATCTGGAGCCGGATGCGTACTATGAACTGGTGCAGAAGGTCAGCATGAAGCGGGAGCAGCGGCAGGAGTTTGTCGATGCGATCGTAAAAGAGGTGACCCGTCATATCCACCAGGCCGGCATTGAGGCAGATGTCAACGGACGAATCAAGCACTTTTTCAGCATCTACAAAAAGATGGTCAACCAGCACAAGACGCTGGATCAGATCTATGACCTTTTTGCGGTCCGCATCATCGTGGAATCCGTCAAAGACTGCTATGCAGCGCTCGGTGTCATCCATGAAATGTACACGCCGATCCCGGGCCGTTTCAAAGATTACATTGCGATGCCGAAGCCAAACCGTTACCAGTCCCTGCATACAACCCTGATCGGACCGAACGGACAGCCGTTTGAGATTCAGATCCGTACTTATGAGATGCACCGGATTGCAGAATACGGTATCGCTGCACACTGGAAATACAAAGAGGCCTCCGACGGCAAGAAACCGGGACCGGAGCAGGAAGAGGAAAAACTGACCTGGCTGCGCCAGATTCTGGAGTGGCAGCAGGACATGGCGGACAACCATGAGTTCATGAACCTCTTAAAGAGCGATCTCGACCTGTTTGCCGACAATGTTTACTGTTTCAGCCCGGCGGGCGATGTCAAAACGCTTCCGGTCGGCTCCTGTGCCATCGACTTTGCTTACTCCGTCCACAGTGCGGTCGGCAACAAGATGGTCGGAGCGAGGGTCAACGGAAAACTCGTGCCGATCGAGACGGAACTTCACAACGGAGACCGCGTCGAGATCATCACCTCGCAGAACTCCAAGGGACCGAGCCGCGACTGGCTGAAAATTGCGAAGAGTTCCCAGGCAAAGAGCCGCATCAACCAGTGGTTCCGCCAGCAGAACAAGACGGACAACATCGTCAAAGGCAAGGAAATGCTCACCAACTATGCAAAGCTGAAGGGCAAAAACCTTGGAATCTATACGAAACCGATGTACGAAGAGGCTGTCATGAGAAAGTACGGCTTCCGCGACTGGGATTCCGTTCTTGCGGCCATCGGCCACGGCGGCTTAAAAGAGGGCCAGGTCCTCAACAAGCTGATTGAGACGTACGAAAAGCAGCATAAAAAAGAGATCACCGACGAGCAGGTGCTCGAGGCGGCATCCGGAGAGAAAGTTCTGCCGGTTGGAAAGAGCAAGGGCGGCATCGTCGTGCGCGGTATCCACGATGTGGCAGTTCGCTTCTCAAAATGCTGCAATCCGATCCCGGGCGATGAGATCGTGGGCTTTGTCACAAGAGGACGCGGCGTGACCATTCACCGCACCGACTGTGTCAATGTCCTGAATCTGCCGGAATCTGAGCGGGTGCGCCTCATTGATGCTGAATGGCAGGCAGAGGACAACGGCGGCTCTCTCTATACCGTGGAGATCAGCGTTTACGCAAACAACCGTACCGGTCTTCTGGTGGATATCTCCAAGATCTTTACCGAGCGGAAGATCGACCTTGCGGCGATGAACGTGAGAACGAGCAAGCAGGGAACGGCTTCCATCGATGTGACGTTCGACGTGCACAACAACGAAGAGCTGAACAGCATCATCGAGAAGGTGCGCCAGGTGGAGAGCGTGATTGATATTCAGAGATCGAGAGGATAAAAAGGAGAAAAGCGTATGATAAAGGTAAATTACCGGGCACTTGGAATGCTCTCGACAAACTGCTACGTTGTGGAAAATCCGGACAGCCAGAAGGTGCTGATCGTGGACCCGGGCGATTCGCCGCTGGAGATTGAACGCCAGATCGACGAGATCGACGGCGACCCGGAGGCCATTCTGCTGACCCATGGCCATTTCGACCATATGCTGGCAGCGGATGCGCTGCGGAAAAAGTACCATATCCCGGTCTATGTCCATGAAAAAGAGCAGCACCTGCTGGGGGATCCAAAGGAAAATCTTTCCGGGCTCTGGAGCAAACCGTACACGATGCAGGCGGACAAAACCGTAAAAGAGGGCGATGTGCTGCATCTCGCAGATTTTGAAATCCACGTTCTTGCGACACCGGGGCACACGGCAGGCGGTGTCTGCTACTATATTCCGGCAGAGAAAACACTTTTTTCCGGTGATACGCTGTTCTGCGAGTCCTACGGAAGATACGACTTCCCGACATCCTCCGGCAGAGAGCTGACCGCGTCGGTCAAGCGCCTGTTAAAAGAGCTTCCCGGGGATGTGACCGTGTATCCGGGCCACAACGATGAAACTACGATTGAACATGAAAAGAGGTACAATCCCCTTGCTTAATATCAGCCTTTGTTTTAACAGAAAAGATTTTGAATACGATGTGTATTCCCTGATCAAGGCATTCTATCCGGGCTGTGAGATTACCTCATGGTACGAAGAGGATGGGGCGCTGGACGGGAAATTTGCATATTATGATACGATCACATACGAGGCGGATCAGATCTGTTTTTCGATTGCAGACGAGAAACATGAGACGCTCGCTTCGCAGTGTGAGGCGGTGGAATATGAAAAAGACCGCCATGAAACGAAAAATGTCCTGAAACGGATGGTATACCGCACGCTTTCCGAAGTGAGCGGCAAAGAACTTCCATGGGGCGATCTCACCGGCATCCGTCCGACGAAAATTCCGATGAAGATGCTTGAAGAGGGTAAAAAAAATGTAGAGATTGCGAAATACATGCGCGAAACTTACTACACCAGCCCGGAAAAGACGGCACTTGCGATCACGATTGCCAACCGGGAAAAGGACATTTTAAAGACGATCGACTACGAACACGGTTACAGCCTGTACATCGGCATCCCGTTCTGTCCGAGCATCTGCCTGTACTGTTCCTTCGGCTCCCATGTGTTAAGCCGCTGGGAGCATATGGTAGATCCGTATCTCGATGCACTGATCAAAGAACTGATCTTTATCAGTGAGAACATGAAGGGTTACACCCTTGATACGATCTACATCGGAGGCGGTACGCCGACCACGCTGAATGCGGCACAGATGGAGCGCCTGCTCACGAAAGTGACAGAGCTCTTCCCGATGGAGCAGGTGCAGGAGTTCACCGTGGAGGCAGGACGGCCGGATACGATCAATGAGGAGGTCTTAAAGGCCATCCGCAAATTCCCGGTCACCCGTATTTCGATCAATCCACAGACCATGAACCAGGAAACGCTGGATCTGATCGGACGCCACCATACCGTGGAGGAGATCGAGGAGAAGTTCCGTATGGCGCGTTCCCTTGGATTTGACAACATCAACATGGATCTGATTGTCGGTCTGCCGGGCGAGGACAAGGAAAAAGTGGCGCATACGTTGGAAAAAGTGGAAGCGCTGAATCCGGATTCCCTGACCGTCCATTCCCTTGCGTTAAAGCGTGCAACGAGACTCAACCTGTTCAAAGACAAATATCAGGAAATCTCGTTTGAAAACTCTGCCGAGATCATGAAAATGACGATGGACAGCGCACATCGCATGGAGATGGGACCGTATTACATGTACCGCCAGAAAAATATGGCGGGTAACTTTGAGAATGTCGGCTACTCCCGCGAAGGAAAAGCAGGTATCTACAACATCCTCATTATGGAGGAAAAACAGTCCATTCTGGCCGCGGGAGCCGGAGCGTCCACGAAATTCGTGTTTGAACACGGAGAGCGCATTGAGCGGGTGGAGAACGTGAAGGATCTGAAAAACTACGTGGAGCGTATCGATGAAATGATCGAGAGAAAACGTATCGGAATGGAGAAGTATCTGCCAAAATGAAAGAAAATTCCAGTCAGCAGCTTCACATGCTGCGCTATACCCTGACCGAGCAGCTCATCCATGGCATGGAAGTGAGCAATTTAGCTTACGATCTTGCGCGGGAACTTGGGTATGAGAAAGAAATCTGCTATGAGCTTGCAAAAGCGGGCGTTCTCCACGATATCGGAAAGATTGTACTGGAGAATTACGTAGAAGAACAGGATACGCTCGTCGTTGAGGAGATGCGCTTTGTGCGGACCCATTCCACACTGGGCTATGAACTCCTGCAGGGACGCGGCTACTCCGATTTTGTGCTGGAGAGTATTCTGTATCACCATGAAAATTATGACGGAACCGGGTATCCGGCCAATCTGGCGGGAGAAAAGATTCCGTTTGGGGCGCGTATCTTACGCATCTGTGATGTGTACTGCGCGCTGACCTCCGACCGCCCGTACCGGAGTGCGTTTACGCGGGAACAGGCGATGGAGCTTATGACAGAAGAAGTCAAAAATTTCGATCTGAAAATGTTCCTGGCATTTCAGAGAGTGATCCACAGCGGCAGCCGGAAAGCGATCGAGCTTTCTGATGTCGATGAATTGATACGGGAAATCATAAAGGAGAAAACAGAAAATGGCATTAAAAAAGAAACCGGTTACCGGAATGAAAGATATTTTACCGAAAGAAATGGCAATCCGTGACTACGTGATCCGTCTGATCAAGGAAACTTACGGAACCTTCGGCTTTACCTCCATGGAGACCCCATGCGTGGAGCACATCGAAAACCTGAACAGCAAACAGGGCGGCGAGAATGAGAAACTGATTTTCAAGATCTTAAAAAGAGGAGAGAAGCTGAAACTCGAGACCGCTGAGAAAGAAAACGATCTCGTAGACAGCGGCCTGCGTTATGACCTGACCGTTCCGCTCTGCCGTTACTATTCCAACAACGCAAACGAGCTTCCGTCCCCGTTCAAAGCACTTCAGATGGGAAATGTATGGCGTGCAGACCGTCCGCAGAGAGGAAGATACCGCCAGTTCATGCAGTGCGATATCGATATCCTCGGCGAGCCGACCAACCTCGCAGAGATTGAGCTGATCCTTGCTACCACCACACTGCTTGGAAAACTGGACTTCAAGAACTTTACGATCCGTATCAATGACCGCCGTATCTTAAAAGCAATGGCAGCCTACAGCGGATTCCCGGAGGAGTCCTATGACACCGTATTTATTATCCTCGATAAGATGGATAAAATCGGTTTTGAGGGCGTTGCCAAAGAGCTCGAGGAAGCCGGCTTTGCAAAAGAGTCCGTAGAGAAATACCTGAAAATGTTCGAGGAAATCACCCCGGATACCGCAGGCGTAGAGTACTGCCGTGAGAAACTCGAGGGATTCCTTGACAAAGAGTACGCAGACGGCCTGAAGACCATCATCGACAGTGTCAATGCCGTGAAGACCGCAGAATTCAAGATCGCTTTCGATCCGACTCTGGTGCGCGGAATGTCCTACTACACCGGACCGATCTTCGAGATCGCTATGGATGAGTACGGCGGATCTGTCGGAGGCGGCGGACGCTACGATGAAATGATCGGAAAATTCACCGGAAACCAGACCTGCGCATGCGGATTCTCCATCGGATTTGAGCGTATCGTTATGCTTCTGCTTGAGAGAGATTACCAGATCCCGGGCGCACAGAAGAAAAAAGCGTACCTGATCGAGAAAAACATGCCGGCAGAGGGAATGCAGAAGATCATTCAGCAGGCGACAAAAGAGAGAAGTGAAGGCACGGCCATCAACATCGCCGTGATGAAGAAGAACAAGAAATTCCAGAAAGAGCAGCTTGCCAGCGAGGGCTACACTGAGATCGAAGAATTTTTTGTTGACAAAATGTAAGGAATATCCAATAATAGTAATCGCATGAAAAAACGATGTGCTGCGGATGCAGATTCTTTGTGTCCGCAGTTCCAAATAGGAGGAACAAGAAAATGGCTGAATCCATGAAAGGCCTGAAGAGAACCTGCCGCTGTGCGGAAGTCACAAAAGCAGATATCGGAAAAAAAGTAACCCTGATGGGCTGGGTACAGAAGAGCCGTAATAAAGGCGGAATTATTTTCGTCGATCTGCGCGACAGAAGCGGTATTATGCAGATCATCTTTGAGAACGGCCCGATCAGTGAGGAAGGTTTTGAAAAAGCAGCAAAACTGCGCAGCGAGTTTGTGATCGCCGTAGAAGGCGAAGTCATGGCCCGCTCCGGTGCGGTAAACGAGAATCTGGCAACAGGAGAACTTGAAGTAAAGGCTGAGTCCTTACGCATCCTTTCCGAGGCAGAAACCCCGCCGTTCCCGATCGAGGAGGATTCTAAGACGAGAGAAGAGCTCCGTCTGAAATACCGTTACCTGGATCTGCGCCGCCCGGATATCCAGAGAAACCTGATTATGAGAAGCAAGGTGGCAATGCTCACCCGTGAGTTCATGTCAAAAGAAGGTTTCCTTGAGATCGAAACCCCGATGCTGACCAAATCCACACCGGAAGGCGCCAGAGACTATCTGGTACCGAGCCGTGTTCATCCGGGCAGCTTCTATGCACTGCCGCAGTCTCCGCAGCTGTTCAAACAGCTTCTGATGTGCTCCGGCTATGACCGCTATATCCAGATTGTAAAATGTTTCCGTGACGAGGACCTGCGTGCTGACCGTCAGCCGGAGTTCACCCAGATCGATATGGAGCTTGCTTTCGTTGATGTAGATGATGTTATCGATGTCAATGAGAGACTGCTGGCACACCTGTTCAAAGAGGTGCTCGGCGTTGAGGTACAGCTCCCGATCCAGAGAATGACCTGGAAAGAGGCTATGAACCGTTTCGGTTCCGACAAACCGGATCTGCGTTTCGGTATGGAGCTGGTTGATGTTTCCGAGACCGTAAAAGATACCGAGTTCGTTGTATTTAAGGGCGCACTTGAAAACGGCGGTTCTGTCCGCGGTATTAACGCAAAGGGACAGGGCGCAATGCCGAGAAAGAAAATCGACAAGCTCGTTGAGTTTGCGAAAGGTTACGGTGCAAAAGGTCTTGCATACATTGCAATCCATGAGGATGGAAGCTGGAAATCTTCCTTCTCCAAATTTATGACAGAGGAGCAGATGGAAGCCCTCATCAAAGCCATGGACGGACAGGCTGGAGACCTTCTTCTCTTCGCAGCAGACCGCAACAAGATTGTTTGGAACGTTCTTGGCGCACTTCGTCTGGAACTGGCAGAGCAGATGGGACTTCTCGACAAGAACGAATACCGTTTCGTATGGATTACCGAGTTCCCGCTTCTGGAGTGGTCCGATGAGGAGAACCGTTTCACCGCAATGCATCACCCGTTCACCATGCCGATGGACGAGGATCTGCCGCTTCTGGATACCGATCCGGGCGCAGTTCGTGCAAAAGCTTACGATATCGTCCTGAACGGCACTGAGATCGGAGGAGGAAGCGTTCGTATTCACCAGAACGATGTGCAGGAGAAGATGTTTGAGATGCTTGGTTTCACAAAGGAACAGGCACATGAGCGATTTGGTTTCCTTCTGGATGCTTTCAAATACGGAGTTCCGCCTCACGCCGGACTGGCTTACGGACTGGACCGTCTCGTTATGCTGATGGCAAAAGAGGACAGCATCCGCGACGTCATCGCATTCCCGAAGGTAAAAGATGCTTCCTGTCTGATGACCGAGGCTCCGTCACCGGTTGACGCAGCACAGCTGGAAGAGCTTGGTCTTGAGGTTGAGCCGCAGGCTGAGGAAGAGACAACAGAAGAGTAAAGAAAATTTTGTAATTTACAGGACAGACAATTTTGCAGAAGTGCAGCGTTGTCTGTCCTTTTTTAGGTTTCACTCGATCGGTGTAAAGAAAAACTTAAGAAATTCTTCCACGTCTTCCCCGTTGTTTTGCTGGAAAAAAGTGCTACAATATGGTTTGTAAGAAAGATACGGAAACATCCACAGCAAGTGGAACACATAGAGAAAAGGACAAGGAGGAATCACGATGTTAGTTACATTAGTCATGCTGGCAACCTGTTTTGGTCTGCTCTGCGGAATTGGAATTCTATTTGGGATCGTTGGACTGCTGCTGAAATTTGGAGGAAAAGTCCTCGGCGCATGCGCCACTATTCTTCTCCCGATCGGCGTGATCTGGCTTGGATTTAAAATCGTGTTCGCCGTCGTTCCGCTTCTGTTCAAACTGGTCTGTGCAGCGCTGGTCTGTTATCTCGTATACCGCATTCTGCGGGAGATGAAACTTGTAGCATAAAAAATAAAATCTAACAGATTCGAAAGAAAACCTGCTTTCCGTCATAAACACGGAGGCAGGTTTTTAATGACAAAAACAAAAATCTATTTTCAGAAAAAGCCAGTATTTGCTAAAAAAAGAGTAAGGAAAAAGTAAGAAAACAAAAAACAAAATGTGATACGATAGAACTAACTTGGGAAAGCAGAAAATTAATTTGTAAAATAGAAAAGTGGGAGGAAGCATATGAAGAAAAAAGTAATCGCGATTGTGTGTGCAGTCGCAGTGCTGGCGGCAGCCGGAGGGGGAGTGACATGGCATTTCCTTGGAAACGGTACAAAAGAGGACGATAACGTCGTCTATGTCAATACTGTAAAAGCCCTGACCAATCTGGGAACCGGAAATGGAATGGAAAACCGCTATGCCGGTGTTGTGGAGTCGGAAAATACCTGGAAGGTAGAGAAAAACAGCGAGAAAAAGGTAAAGGAAGTTTATGTGGAAGTCGGTCAGGAGGTTCAGGTCGGAACACCGCTGTTCTCCTACGATACCGAGAAATTCCAGAGTGACCTCGAGCAGGCGCAGCTGGATCTGGAACGTATAAACAATGAACTTTCAAGTATGAATACCAATATCGACCAGCTTTACAAAGACAAAAAGCAGGCATCAAAAGACCAGCAGGCAAGCATCACACTGGAAATTCAGGAAGCGGAGCTGGATTTAAAGAAAAAAGAATATGAAGGAAAATCAAAACAGGCGGAGATTGATAAATTAAACGATAACATCACCAATGCGACCGTGATCAGCGAAATCGCAGGTGTTGTAAAATCAATCAACAACGATGACAGCAGCGCCGGCGCTTACTCCGGTGACAACTCCGACAATTCCTTCCTGACCGTTCTTGCAACGGGAGATTTCCGTGTAAAAGGCCAGATCAATGAACAGAATATGAGCGACGGTTCGATTACCGAAGGAAGCCAGGTGATCGTGCATTCTCGTGTAGATGAGAATCAGACCTGGACCGGAACCGTGACAAAGATTGATCGGGAAAATGCACGGACAGGAAGCAATAACGTTTACAGCAGTTCGGGAGACGGTATGACGCAGTCAAGCAACTATCCGTTTTATGTACAGCTCGATGGAACAAATGGCCTGATGCTCGGTCAGCACGTTTACGTAGAGCCGGATGTCGGCCAGCAGGAAGTCAAAACAGGAATCTGGCTGTCTGACTCCTTTATCAACGATGTCGACAGCAATCCTTACGTCTGGGCCGATAATGGAAAAGGCAAACTGGAAAAACGAAGCGTAACCCTTGGAACACACGATGAAAATATGATGGAATATCAGATCACCGACGGCCTTGCAGAAGATGATGCAATCACCTTCCCGGAGGACGGTCTGGAAGAAGGGATGAAGACCGTAGTCAGCACCGACGGATCACTGGGACAGAGCAATCCGGCCGGCGGCGAGGATGACGGAATGGTGGATGACGGTATGCTTGACAACGACGATGGAATGGTCGACGACGGTATGACGCAGGATGAAAACGGCATGGTTGACAATACCATGGACGGCGCAGAGTACAGCGGTGAGGAAGATACAACGAACGTGATCGGCGGCGCCGACAATGGTAAGGCAGAACCGGCAGACACACAGGAAGCCGGATCAGCAGATGACGGGGAGGTGCAGCCGTGATTCTGGAATTAGAGAATATCTGTAAAGAATATATGCAGGGCAAAATCCCGGTTCCGGTTCTGAAAAACATCAACTTCTCCATGGAAGAAGGCGAGTACGTTGCGATCATGGGTCCTTCCGGTTCCGGAAAAACAACACTGATGAATATTGTCGGCTGTCTCGACCAGGCGACGAGCGGACGGCTGATCCTCGACGGACAGGACATCAGCAAATGCAGTGACAATCAGATGTCGGACATCCGCCTGCAGAAAATCGGCTTTGTCTTCCAGAACTTCCAACTCCTTGCAAGACAGAGCGCAATGGAAAATGTATGCCTGCCGTTGACGTACGCGGGCGTGCCGAAAAAAGAGAGAAGAGAGCGGGCAGCGATTGCCCTCGAGCGGGTGGGGCTCGGCGACCGTATGAGTTTCAAACCGACCCAGCTCTCCGGCGGACAGAAACAGCGTGTGGCGATTGCAAGAGCGATCGTCAACCATCCGAAAATTCTGCTGGCTGATGAGCCGACCGGAGCGCTCGACTCCCATTCCGGCGAGCAGGTCATGGAGCTGTTCCAGAGCCTGAACGACGAGGGAGTCAGCATCTTGATGATTACGCATGACGCGGAGATCGCATCGATGGCACAGCGCACCGTGGAGATCCGCGACGGAATGATGAAATCGAAGGAGGTGGCCGAAGCATGAAAAAAGGAAAAGCCGCAAAGAAAGCAGCGATTGCAGTCGTGACAGCGGTTGCCGTGGGTGGCGTAAGTGTCGGCGGCTATTATGGGATTCGCCAGGCGCAGAAGACAACCGTAAAAGTGTATCCGGTCAGTGACTTTACGAGTGGATACTGGGGAGACAGCATGAACATGGAAGGCCAGATCACCTCGACGGCTTCCCAGAACATCTATCTTTCCGACAGCCAGACCATTTCCCAGGTTCTCGTCAAAGAGGGCGATGTGGTAAATGCCGGAGACACGCTGATGACATACGATACCAGCATGATTGAGCTGGATCTGGAAACGCAGCAGTTACAGCTTGCACAGACAAAGCTGAAAATCCAGCAGAGTGAAAAAGAACTGGAAAAGCTGAAAAAGACAAAACCGGTATCGGATACGCCGCTGAATCCGGTGGAGCCGGATTTCCCGGATTTTCCAGATGAACCCATCGATCCGGATTTCCCGGACGAACCGATTCCGACCCCAGAACCGGAGCCGACGTACGAGGATGCTGTTCTGTATAGCAGTACGAATAAGCTTGTATTTGGTTCCAAACCATACAAAGGAGAAGGAACGCAGGAAGACCCATACACCTATCTCTGCGCACCGGGAACAGTCCTGACAGGCGGATTCCTGAATCAGATGGCAGGATACGCGGATGAAAAGGGAACGAAAAAAGAAGAGGACAGCGAAGGATACTGGTTTCGCCTGGAGATTCATGAGGAAAACAAAGCCGCAGAGGCGCTGGAAACCGTGTGGGAGCAGGATGGAACGAAAATTGCGAAAGCATACGAGACTTCGTATGAAGCAGTCCTGAGTCTGAAAGAATCCGAATCGGCGGATGCACCGGAAATAAAAATCACCACGCCGCTTGCCAACACAGAGGTGGCAGAGGGCGGCGAGCTGAAGCTGAAAATCGGAATCAATGAGAAGAAAGATACCGAAGAGAAGCCGGATGAGAAAGCCGACGATAAAACGGATGATAGAACCGAGAGTCCGTCCGAGGACGATGTGACACAGCCGGGTGAAGCCGGAAATGGAAGCGGTGAGGCAGACGATTCCACGGAAAACACCGAAACGGATGTCACTTACACATACGTCTGGAAACACAACGGAAAGACAATCGACGGAGATTTTAAGGATACTTACACAAAAGAAAACATCACAAAAGAGGATGCCGGAATCTATACAGTAGAAGTGACAGCGAAAAATGACAAGGGTACTTCCATGGCAGTCAGCACTGCAAATGTGGCGGTAAAAGAAGGAACGATTACCCCGACACCAAGTGTAACTCCGACCCCGAGCGTTACGCCGGGACCGAGTGTAACTCCAGAGCCGACCGTCAGCCCGGAACCAAGTACAACACCGATTCCGACCACAGAGCCGGTTCCAACAGAAATTCCGGTGCCGAGCGAGACCCCAGTTCCGACGGAAACGCCGACGCCAACCGAAGCCCCGGCAGAACCGGAAGCGGAACCGCAGAGCGAAGATGTGCCGGAAGCAGTGCAGACGACAGCAAAAACCGTATTCTACGGTGAAAAAGCATCGGTACAGTCCCTCTTTACATCATCCACAGGAAGCAGCGCAAATAACAATACTTCTTCCGGTGATGATACCCAGATGACCTACACAAAAGATGAGTTGAAAAAAGCCATCAGCGAAAAAGAAAGCCAGATCCGTAATCTGAAGCTGGATCAGAAGGAAGAGGAACTCAAAGTCAAAAATACGCAGAAATCCCTGGATTCCCAGACCGTAAAAGCGACGATCAGCGGTGTGGTAAAGAAGGTTGGAAATGCAGAAAACCCGTCCAACGACGGAAGCGCCTTTATCCAGGTCAGTGGAAACGAAGGTCTGTACGTGCGCGGCTACTTAAGCGAGACGTATCTCGATCAGGTAAAAGTCGGCGATGAACTCAACGTGACTTCTTGGTCTTCGGGTGCTTTTGCAGCGGCAACCGTAACCGAGATTTCTCCGTACCCGACAACAAGCTACATGTCGTACAGCGAGACACCAGCCTCCTTCTATCCGTTCACAGCCGTTATCCCGGAAGGCGGAGAAGGTTTTGAAAACGGTGACTGGATCGAGATTGCAATCACTGTCGGAAACGATGTAGAAAACGGCAACGGCCTGTACGTCAGCAAAGAATTCATCCGCGAGGAAAACGGACAGAAATTCGTTTATATCCGGGATGAAAATGATAAATTAAAGAAACAGAATGTGGTAACCGGAAAACTTCTGTGGGGCAGTTATTACGAAGTGAAGAGCGGTCTTTCCGAAGAGGATTACATTGCATTTCCGTACGGCAAAACCGTGGTGGAAGGCGCAGACACGAAGGAATCCAGTTCATCGGATTATTACAACAGTTAAGGAGGCGCATTATGTTAGAAAATGTAAGACTTTCCTTTCAGGGAATCTGGTCACACAAAATGCGTTCCTTCCTGACGATGCTGGGCATTATCATCGGAATTGCGTCGATCATCTCAATTGTCTCCACGATCAAGGGAACGAATGAGCAGATCAAACAGAACCTGATCGGAGCCGGAAACAACAACGTGACCGTCAGTTTAAAGCAGGGCGACGGCGATTACTGGATGGACAACGGACTGCCAAGCGGCGTGTCGAAACTGTCCGATGATCAGAAAAAGCGGATCCGTGAGCAGGATCAGGTGGAAAATGCATCGTTTTACACCGAAAGAACGTATGTGAGCGGCATCGCAAAAGGAAACACAACACTGGACAGTGCGAAGGCGCTTGGCGTGGATGAAAATTATCTGTCGACGTGCGGATATCAGATTTATCAGGGACGCGGCTTTGTGGAGAGCGATTTCTCGAAGATCCACAAAGTTGTCCTCCTCGACGATACCGCAGTGCTGACACTCTTCCCGGATGAGTCGCCGGTCGGCAAAACGATCGAGATCATGGGAGAGCCGTTCACGGTGATCGGCGTGATCAAAAAAGCCGATTCGTTCCAGCCGGTCATCAATTCCAGAGATGACTACTATACGTACAATCAGGAATCCTATCCGCTGGTGCTGATGCCGGATGTCTGCTGGCCGATCGTATTCCAGTATGATGAACCGGAAAATGCCGTTGTGATGGCAAAAACGACCGAGGATATGAGCACGGTGGGAAAGACAACAGCGGATATCATGAACGAATCCGTGACCAATACAACTGATTCTCTTTCCTATCAGGCAGAGGATCTGCTGGAGAAAGCAAAGAGTCTGCAGGAGTTAGGCCAGAGCACGAACCAGCAGCTGATCTGGATCGCGAGCATTTCGCTTCTGGTCGGCGGTATCGGTGTTATGAATATTATGCTGGTATCTGTAACGGAACGTACAAGCGAGATCGGCCTGAAAAAGGCGATCGGAGCAAGAAAACGCAGAATTCTGTTCCAGTTCCTGACCGAGGCGGCAGTGCTTACCAGCATCGGCGGACTGCTCGGTGTACTGGGCGGCATCATCATGGCGCAGGTGATCTCGAGAGTATCACAGACGCCTGTGGCAATCAGCATTCCGGCGATCATCTTCTCCGTGGTATTCTCCATGGTGATCGGTATCGTATTCGGACTGCTGCCGTCGGTAAAAGCAGCAAATCTGAATCCGATCGATGCGCTGCGAAGAGAATAGAACAAAAAAGAGTTGAAAAATCCGTGCGGGCACAGCGTAGGTGCTGGATCCGTGCGGATTTTTTGTGCGGCGTGTGCGGATGAAACTTAAGATCTTTACTTTTTGCGGAAAGTCGGTTATACTGGAAAATAAGCGCAATTTGCGGCACAGCAAAGAGGCATTCGAGTTTCGGATTCGGTATGTTTATGAAAATATAAGAAAGATTCAAAGACATTTCACATTCGTTTATGGTATAATCAAACAAGAGTATGACCAACGAAAAGGAGTATACGCGAATGAATATTTTGTTTTTTATCACACCGAAAAGTGAAACGGCTTATCTGTATGACGACTGCTCACTTCGGCAGGCCATCGAGAAGATCGAATATCATAAATACACGGCGGTTCCGGTACTGAACAAAAAGGGCTGCTATGTGGGAACACTGACGGAAGGAGATCTGCTCCGCATCATAAAAGAACGGTATCTGCTGAATTACCATGAAGCAGAGGATATCCCGCTCTGGCAGGTTCCGAAACGGTGGAATTATGAGTCCGTCAACATCAACAGCAACATCGAGGACCTGATCGAGATGTCCATGCGGCAGAATTTTGTTCCAGTTGTGGATGACGAGGGAATCTTCATCGGCATCATCCGAAGAAGAGATATCATCCAGTACTGTTATCAGAAAAGCGGCATCAAAGAAGAGGAAGAAGCCCGGCGCAGCGCGCGGAAACAAAACGCAGAACAGATGATTCTGCAGTAAAGAAGAAAATGAGGGAAACATTATGAAAAAACTGATCGATCTTATCCAGGAAGAGCTGGTAAAAGCCTTTACCGCTGCGGAGATGGACCCGTCCTATGCAAGGGTTTCCGTTTCCAACCGCCCGGATCTGTGCGAATACCAGTGCAACGGCGCAATGGCAGCTGCAAAAGCATACCACAAAGCACCGATCCAGCTGGCTGAAGCAGTTGTAGAAAAAGTGACCGATCACAGCGTGATCGGTGAAATTGAAGCCGTAAAACCGGGATTCATCAACCTGAAAATCAACCCGGAATTTCTGGCAGATTATCTTTCCAAAATGCAGAACGATGAAGAGCTTTCTGTAGAGAAAGCAAAAAATCCGAAAACCATCATTGTAGATTACGGCGGAGCAAACGTGGCAAAACCGCTTCACGTCGGCCATCTCCGTTCCGCGATCATCGGCGAGAGCATCAAGCGTATGGGACGCTTCATGGGCCACAACATGATCGGTGACGTTCATCTTGGAGACTGGGGTCTGCAGATGGGACTGATCATCACCGAGCTGCAGGAGCGCCATCCGGAGCTTGTTTATTTTGATGAGTCCTTTACGGGAGAGTACCCGGAGGAAGCACCGTTTACGATCAGCGAGCTCGAGGAGATTTATCCTTGCGCAAGCGGCAAATCGAAAGAGGACGAGGACTATAAGAAACGTGCACTCGAGGCAACGAGAGAGCTGCAGCAGGGCAGAAGAGGATATCGTGCGATCTGGAAACACATTATGAACGTTTCTGTTGCCGATCTGAAAAAGAACTATGGAAACCTCGACGTTCATTTCGATCTGTGGATGGGTGAGTCCGATGCACAGGAGTACATTCCGGACATGGTAGATTACCTGAAAGACAATGGTTATGCACATTATGACCAGGGCGCACTCGTTGTTGATGTCAAAGAAGAGACAGACACAAAAGAGATCCCGCCGTGCATGATCTTAAAATCCGATGGAGCAGCTCTGTATGATACGACAGACCTGGCAACCATCATCCAGCGTATGAAACTGTACAAGCCGGACGAGATCTGCTATCTGGCAGACAAACGTCAGGAGCTTCACTTCGTACAGTGTTTCCGCTGTGCAAGAAAAGCAAAACTGGTGAATGATGATACCGTTCTTTCCTTTATCGGCTTTGGTACCATGAACGGAAAAGACGGAAAACCGTTCAAGACCCGTGAGGGCGGCGTTATGCGTCTGGAGCGTCTGATCGGCGAGATCAACGATGAGATGTATCAGAAGATCGTGGAGAACCGCAGCGTAAAAGATACGGATGCAAGAGGAACGGCACAGATTGTCGGACTGTCTGCTATTAAATACGGTGACCTGTCCAACCAGGCATCGAAAGATTATGTATTCGATGTTGAGAGATTTACTTCCTTCGAGGGAAACACCGGTCCGTACATCCTGTACACGATCGTTCGTACAAAATCCATCCTCGGAAAATATAAAGAAGAGGGAAATGAACTGAAGAAAGGCGCACTTCTGGCACCGAAGAGCGACAGCGAGAAAGCTCTGATGCTTTCCGTATCCCGTTTCAACGGCGTTGTGGAGAACGCATTCGAGGAGAAAGCACCGCATAAGATCTGTGCTTATATCTACGAGCTTGCAAACGAGTTCAACCATTTCTACCACGAGACCAAGATCTTAAGTGAGCAGGATGAGGCAAGAAAAGCATCTTACCTGGCACTGCTGGATCTTGTCCGCGAGGTACTTGAGACCTGCATCGACCTGCTGGGATTCTCGGCACCGGAACGGATGTAAGATTCGTCAAGAGGGAAAAAATAGATAAAAAACAGGCGATTTTTTTGGCAGCCGTCGGCTTCTGTAGTTCTTGCAGAAACGGCGGCTGTTGTGTTATACTTACATCACGATTTTTCATCCGCTTGGACATTTGTCCTGAAAAATCGATTCTATATTACTCTATCGAAGAGCCATTCGGCTCAATTTATATCCATGTACAAAAACAGAATATCGGACTGACAAACACTTTGACGTAAAAAGAGGAGGCGGGATCATTGGAAAAGTAGAACTTCCGGGAGGGAAGTATCGCCTGCTGTCAGTGCTCGGAAGAGGGGCAACGTCTGTCGTTTATCTTGCAGAGAAAACTGGATCCGGAAAGCGGTATGCAGTCAAGGTAAGTATATGTGACAGGGAAAAACTGCGCCGGGAAGCGTTTCTTTTACAGAAGTTTTCATATCCCGGGATTCCCTGTGCGGTGGAACTTCTGGAAAGTGGGACAAAAAGCTTTCTGGTGATGGAAGCTGTAAACGGAAAATCTATCGGACAGTGTATGCGTAAGGGAGAACGGTTTTCCAGCCGGGAAATTCTGAAAACGGGAATTGCCCTGAGCGGGATTCTCTGTTATCTCCATGCACAGAACCCGCCGGTTTTCTACCGGGATCTGAAGCCGGACAACGTGATGATAACAGAGCGTGGTGAAATATACCTTGTGGATTTCGGTGCAGCCGGAACAGAAGAAACGGGTGTGGAAGTCCGTTATGGAACCCGCGGTTATGCAGCGCCGGAGCAGTATGACGGGAAGTGTGACGCCCGTTCCGATCTTTATGCACTCGGCGCACTGCTTGCGGCAATGGCGAAGCATGCGAAAAAGCGGCAGAAAAGAGGACTCTGGCGGGTGATGGAAAAGTGTATGCAGAAAAAGCCGGAGGAGCGGTATGCGTCTGCCGGAGAAGTCAAAAAGGCACTGCGGCGGCTGGAAAGAAAGCAAAAAGGCAGGAAGACTCTGCGGATCTTTGCAGTTTTTGCTTTTCTGACAGGAGGAGCGGCTGCAGTTGCCAGCAGGATGCCATGGGGTCAGTTTCCGGCGGCAGACGAATGGGAGGAGCAGGGCGATCTCTGGTTCTGCGGAAATCCGGTGGAAGAAGGCAGTCTGCCGAACTACCAGAAAGCGCGGGAAGCGTTCTTAAAGGCAGACCATCTCAGTCAGGCGGGGCGTGTGGAGCAGGAACTTGTGGAATACTGTCTGGCGGATGATGCGGCAAGGGAAAAAATGCAGATGGAGCCATTGCTGGCTGAATTTTATGATGACACGCAGCAGGAGCCGGAAAAAGAAAAACGCTGCTGCAGATATCTTGCTGTTGCAGGAATGTATTTCAGTTTTTCCGAAGAACTGGCGCGTGAAAATGACACAGACGCCATGCGGAAAGGAATCGAAGTGCTGGAAAAGGCCGCAGGCGAGAATATGGAGGGGCAGTGGGAGACGGTTATCTGGCAGAGACTGGCGGATGCGTGCTATCTTGGCGGAAAATCCGGGGATGGGGAAAGAGAACAGGACTGGTGCCAGGAGAGCTTTCTCTATTACGAACGGCTTCTGTGCAGCAGACAGGATGGAAACCGGCGGAAAAATCTGCTCAGGGCCGCAGAGCTGGCACTGCAGTTCGACATGCAGGAAAAAGCAGAACAGTACATCAACGAGGCAGCAGAAATTCCGGGAATGGAGGAGGACATTTTTTATCAGCAGATCAGAAAAAGATGGGAGGAAGCAGGATGAGAAAAAAGACTATATGTGCAATGATGACAGGATTCCTGGCCGTCCAGGGAATCGAAGTCCACGCGGAGACACAGCAGACGACAGGCGAGGCCGCAAGTGCGGTGGAAAGCGTGGAATTAGAAGCTGAAATCATCGGGAACAGTGATGTGACAGATGCAGACGGGAAAGCCGGACCGGAGGAACTGCTGCCGGACGAAAAGTCAGAAGAAGAACCGCCTATAGAAGAGAAACCAGAGCAGGAACCAGAGCCGCCGGAAGAGAAAACAGATCCGGCAGAGACCGGAAAGAAAGAGACAGAAGGAGAAGAAAAAATGCTTCCCCCGACGGTAGTTCCGGATCCGGAGAAAGAACCTGCGGAAAGGTGGGAAGAAGAGGAGGAAGAAATTTCGGAAGATTCAGAATCGGGGAAGCCAGAAGAATTGCCGGAGGCAGGAGATATGGGTTCCGGGGAATCGGAATCAGAGGAAGGATGTGAAGAAACAGATACAAAAGAATCAGAGACAGAAGAGTCAGATTCGGAGAGAACGGATTTTGGAGAAATGGACACAGAAAAACCAGATTATGAAGATGCAGGTTCAGAAAAATCCGGAACGGAAAATTTGATGCCAGAAGATCCGGAACCGGAAAAGCCTGATATGGAAGAAACGAAGCAGGAATCTCCGTCAACCGAAAAAGAGTCAGAAAATCAAACCTCGGAAACAAAAGCACCAGAAAAAGAGGAGCCTACCGTAATGCCAGATGCCGGAAAGTCAAACACAGAAAAGCAGGAACAAACGGAGCCCGGGCAATCGTCTCCGGAGAAAGAAGAACTCAAAACAGACGAACAGCTGCCCGTTGCTGCAGCCACGCCCGAGGAGGTGACCCAAGATCCAGATGATACTCCGCTACAAACAGAAGAAAGCAGTCCTCAGTCTGCCGAAACTCCATCTGAGAGTGCCGGGGAGGAGCCATCTCAAATACCGCCGCAGATCATCGCCGATTTCATATTATCACAGATAGCAGACGAAGATTTCGAAGCGCCGAACCCCCTGATTATCCGCCCGGCCGACACCAGCGTCGAAATAGATCCCGGTTATACCCCGGAAATTCTGCTCGAGGGAGCCGCCGACACGGCTGAAATTCTTTCCTGCATGGTAAATGGCTCCGAAGCCGAATACGAATGGAAAGAAAACAAAATCTGTCTGAAAGCCGAGAGCCTTTCCGAAGGCTACAACCGCATCACTGTAAAAGTGCGTGGCGCAGACGGCATTGTCCGAACCATGAAACCGTGGGAAGTCAACGTGAAACCAAAAACTTCCACACTTGTCAGCCAAAGAACCAGCCAGAAACCAAAAGGAACCCGCCTCTGGCAGTCCTTAAGGCGCCTCTGGAACCTGATTCGTGCCATTGCCGAAATTCAGAATCAGACCACCCGCTATCTGCGTGCACTCTGCAGAAAATAGCCTGATCCGGTTTTGTTTGTATTTCTAATTTCGATATGCTAGAATAAAAGACATGTCATACGATAAAAAAGTAAAAGAGGAAATAAGAGTATGTCAGATATGATATTATTTGATCTGGACGGAACCCTGACCGATTCCGGTCCTGGAATTACAAGATGCGTACAGTATGCGCTGGCATCCTTTGGCATCGAAGAGCCGGATCTGGAAAAACTGAACTGTTACGTGGGGCCGCCGCTTCTGGAATCTTTCATGAATTTTGCAGGCCTTGGCTGCGAAGAAGCACAGCAGGCCATCACAAAATACCGGGAGCGGTACGAGGCAGAGGGCATTTTTGAAAATGAAGTATACGAGGGAATCCCGGGGGTTCTGGCGTATCTGAAAGAGAAGGGAAAAATTCTGGCGGTAGCATCGTCCAAACCGGAAAAATACGTAGAGCAGATCCTGGAGCATTTCGAAATCAGAAAGTATTTTACCGTAGTAACCGGTTCAGAAATGAACGAAACCAGAACCGACAAAGGAGAAGTCATCGCAGAGACGCTGCGCCGACTCGGAGCAGAAGACAGCCGTTCCGACGTGGTGATGGTTGGTGACAGAAGCTATGACGTAATCGGGGCAAGAGAAAACGGACTGCTCTGTGTCGGCGTATCGTATGGGTACGGCGGAAGAGAAGAACTCGAGGCAGCAGGTGCCGCAAAGGTATGTGATACACCGGAAGAACTGAAACTGCTGGCGGAGGATCCGAAAGAAGAGAAGAAAAGACGCGACCGCATCAAAAAAATGAAGCCGGAGCGTATTCCGTGGCTGACAAGAGGAGAAAGTGGAACAGGAATCTTTGCGCCGAAAGAGAAAAAAGCAGAGAATATAAAAGAAAAAAGGACAGCGAAAACAGAGCCAAAAACGGAGGAAATCGTAATTCCTATCCAGCGGAAGCTATGGCGTCTTTTAAAACCGCTTCTGACGTACGAACTGTTTCTGATCGGAGCAACCGTACTTCTGGCGCTGATCCTGATGACGTTTACGACCGGCGGTTATCTGGAAGAGCGTATGCACGCGACATCCGTTCTTGCATCAGCAATAGGCAGTCTGGCGGCGATCCCGGTTCTCTGGAAACAGTACAAAAAAGATGAAGGCATGTTCCCGAAACCGGAAAAACGGTGGAGTGCGGCAGAGGCAGCCGCCTGTATTCTGCTGGTTATGACCTTCGGCCATCTCCTGAATACTGTAATGAACGTGACCGGCTTTACCAGAATCTTTTCCGGCTATCAGGACATGGCATCAAAGATTTATGAAGGACAGAACCCGCTGCTTCTGATCCTGTCCGTCGGTGTGCTGAGCGCGGCCGCAGAGGAAATTGTTTTCCGCGGCATGATTTACCGCAGGGCAAAAGATTTCTGGGGAACCGGCTGGGGCATCGCAGCATCATGTCTGCTGTTCGGTGCATATCACGGCAATGTGACGCAGTTTGTCTATGCAGCCGTGGTAAGTGTGCTTCTGATCCTTATTTATGAGCGGTGCGGAACACTCCTTGCCCCGGTTCTTGCGCACATGGCAGAAAATATCTGGGGACTTTACCGGAGCCAGTTCGTATCCTGGATGACCCAAAAAGCGCCGGCAGGTGCATGGATGTTCATCTTTTTGGAAGCGGTAATCTGCGCCGGAACGTTCTGGTATCTGTTTTTAAAGGATAAACAGGGAAAAACACAAAAATAACAGAAAAAAACCGCAGAATCCGCGAAAAAAATGCTTGTCATGAAAAAAACTCTGTGATACAATCTTACTGTTGCACAATAAGCACCCATGCGGTACCAAGGATGGTGCCTGTTTTTTGAAAAACAGGTTCCAAGGTGAAAAAACATGGGGAAGAATAAAACCATAAGGAGATAAAACAATGAGCGTAATTTCAATGAAACAGTTACTGGAAGCCGGTGTTCATTTCGGACATCAGACAAGAAGATGGAATCCTAAAATGGCTCCGTACATCTACACAGAGCGTAATGGTATCTACATCATCGACCTGCAGAAATCTGTAGGAATGGTAGATGACGCATACAAAGCTGTTGCAGACATCGCAGCAGACGGCGGCACAATCCTTTTCGTAGGAACCAAAAAACAGGCTCAGGACGCTATCGCTGTTGAGGCAGAGCGCTGCGGAATGTACTATGTAAACGAGAGATGGCTCGGCGGTATGCTGACCAACTTCAAAACCATCCAGAGCCGTATTGCAAGACTGAAAGCAATCGAGACCATGGAGCAGGATGGCACCTTCGAAGTTCTTCCGAAAAAAGAAGTCATTGAGTTAAAGAAAGAGCTTGCAAAACTGCAGAAAAACCTTGGCGGTATCAAAGAAATGAAGAGACTGCCGGACGCTATCTTCGTAGTAGATCCGAAAAAAGAGAGAATCTGCGTACAGGAAGCTCATACACTGGGAATTCCGCTGATCGGTATCTGCGATACCAACTGCGATCCGGAAGAGCTTGACTATGTAATTCCGGGTAATGACGACGCTATCCGTGCCGTAAAACTGATCGTTTCCAAAATGGCAGACGCAGTTATCGAGGCAAAACAGGGCGAGGCTGAGGAAGCTGCATACGAAGAAGCAGCAGAGACAGACGCTGAATAATTTACGCGAAGTAATGAACTGGGGGGAACTTGAAATTCAGGTTCCCTTCGGCGAATCTCACAATAGCAGACCGGCATGAAGATGCAGTCTGCTGAATCACGTATACGGAGGAATAAAACAATGGCTATTACAGCAGCAATGGTAAAAGAGTTAAGAGAAGTAAGCGGTGCTGGTATGATGGACTGCAAGAAAGCTCTTACAGCTACCGAAGGTGATATGGACAAAGCAATGGAGTTCCTGAGAGAAAAAGGACTTGCTACTGCTCAGAAAAAAGCTGGCAGAATCGCAGCTGAGGGTATCGTTATGCTGAACGTATCCGAGGATGGAAAGAAAGCTGTCGCTGTAGAAGTAAACGCTGAGACAGACTTCGTTGCAAAGAACGAGAAATTCCGTGGCTATGTAGCACAGGTTGCAGAGCAGGCTATGGATACAACTGCAGCAGACGTAGAAGGATTCCTGGCAGAGCCTTGGAAATTCGATACCAACGAGACCGTTGGCGAAGAGCTGGCTCATCAGATCGCTACCATCGGCGAGAACATGAACATCCGTCGTTTCCAGCAGGTAAAAGAGGAGAACGGTTTCGTTGCTTCTTATACTCATATGGGCGGTAAAATCGGTGTTCTGGTTGACGTTGAGACAGATGTTGTAAACGATGACCTCAAAGAGATGGCTAAAAACGTTGCAATGCAGATTGCAGCTCTTCGTCCGCAGTACACAAACCGCGACGAAGTAAGCGCTGATTACATCGCACATGAGAAAGAAATCCTCATGGCTCAGATTCAGAACGACCCGAAAGAGTCCCAGAAACCGGAAAAAGTTATCCAGGGAATGATCCAGGGCCGTATCAACAAAGAGCTCAAAGAGATCTGCCTGCTTGATCAGGTATACGTAAAAGCAGAAGACGGAAAACAGTCCGTAGCTCAGTACGTAGCACAGGTTGCAAAAGCAAACAACGCAACCGTAGCAGTAAAAGGCTTCGTTCGTTTCGAGACCGGTGAAGGAATCGAGAAGAAAGAAGAGAACTTTGCTGAGGAAGTTGCTAAACAGATGGCACAGTAACTCCTGTGAAGAACTGGTTTTCAAAATTCTTGAAAATACAGTATTTATAAGGAATACAGCCGTTTTTGTGAGAAAAAGCAGCTTATCGTATTTTCCCGTAAATTAGCGTAAAATAGCATGGAATTTTGGGTAAAGATTGGGTGTTGGTTTGGGTAAAAAGAAATACCCAACTGTTTAACGAGAAGTTTGCGTGTTGTTTAAAACAAAAAATATCCGGGATGATGCTTTTGATTACAAATGAAATAATAGGTCTGCACATTGATAGAAATATGAGTGTGCAGGCTTATTTTTATGTGAATAAAAATAAGCACTGACCTTTCAAAAGAGAGATCAGTGCTTCTCGTTATTTTAAGATTTATTTTTGAATTTTACCACAGATAGAGCATACTTTTTGCTTGATAGTCTCAGTCCAAGCTTCTTTGTCAACAACTTTAACCTGCTCATCCCAAGCTTCTTTGTCAACGATGGTCTCTGTCCAAGCTTCTTTGTCTACGACTTTTACCTGCTCTGTCCATGCTTCTTTGTCTACTACTTTTACCTGCTCATCCCATGCTTCCTGATCGATTACGTACTCATCCCAAGCCTCTTTGTCGATCACTGTCTTCTCTTCTGTCCATGCTTCCTGGTCTACAACTTTTACATTTTTTTGAGCATAAGCTATTGACTCTCCGCGCATAAAGTGGTATTCGATATGTGCATCGATAGTGTCCTGTGTGTCTCCCATATCAGCTCCACACAAACCACACACATAATGAAGTTCCTCATGGGAGACTTCAGGGTGCTCGATGTACTCTGTGTGAGTCTGTGCATCATGATGCACGTAGTGACCTACTTCCTCATGATGAACAGTCTCCATGTGGGATTCTTCCGGATGATTTACAGTTTCGTAGTGGAATTCCTCTTCATGGTTTACTGTATGGGTTACAGCATCATGGTGCTTGATCTCGATATGGCTTTCTTCCGGATGGTTTACAGTTTTCGTTTCTTCTACCCACTTATGTGTATGTTCTTCGTTCTTCGGATCTTTAATCCATTTTCCCGATGCATCTACATAATATCCATCAATCCAAGTATCAGCAGCCATTTCACCATTCGCATTCATATAGTAACAATTACCATTAATCCAATGCCAGCCCTCGCCATATCGTTCGCCGGTAGTTTTGTCCATATAATATGTAACATTACCGATTTTCTGCCATCCGGTAACCATCCAGCCATCTTTATCAAATCTGTAATATTTTCCATCAATAACTTCCCAGTCATTCTTTGTATAGCTGCCGTCGGCATGACGATACCATTTGCGGTTTCCGCTGGTGATCCATTTGTCCGTTGGTTTTTCTTTGTTCGGAATCCAGACACCGGAAGCGTCAACATAATAGTTGTCAATCCACGTATTGGCTGCCATGGTGCTGTCACTCTGGAAATAATACCATTTTCCATCTGCTTTCAGCCACTCGTTCTGGTAAGCTGCGCTGTTATCATGCAGATAATATTTCTTTCCGCCGGAAGTATACCAGCAGTTCTTATAAGCACCGCCCCAGCTGCGGAAGAAATAGAGCTTTCCACCGTCGGTAAAGGCTTCATTGGCTTTCATACTGCCGTCACTGTTCAGATAATAAAGATTCTTATCCCATGTCTGCCATCCGGTTGCGATCCGTCCGTCTTTTGCCAGTTTCCATGTGCCATCCATGATGATCCACTGGGTATTGGTTACATCTGCATTGTTGTTGAAAGTGTAGGAACGTCCGTTAATTTTTGCAGAACGATTTTTATACGCACCGCCCCAGCTGCACAGATAACGGATTTTTCCGGTATCGTCTAAACGCCACTCGTTGCTTCTCATGGTTCCGTCACTGTTCAGATAGTATTTACTTCCCTGCCATTCCTGCCAGCCAGTCGCAATCTTTCCGTCTTTTGTCAGATACCAGTTGCCGCCTTTTACGATCCACTGGGAACCCTGCATTTTGCTGTCAGCGCCGAAGGTGTAGCTTCTTCCGTTGATGACAGCGTTACAGTTCTTGTAAGCACCGCCCCAGCTGCGGAAATAATAGATACTTCCGTCGGCGTCGATCATCCATTCATTTGCTTTCATGGTTCCGTCGCTGTTCAGATAGTAGAGTTTTTCATCCCATTCCTGCCATCCGGTGGCTTTTGCACCATCCTTGTAAAAATACCACTTGCCAGATTCTTTCACCCATCCCGTCTTTACAGCAGCGTCTACCGTCTGCGCCGACAGCACCGGAGCCGCGTTCATTGCGATCGGAGCCGCAAGCAGCACCGCGCCGGTCATAGTTACAGTTGCAATTTTCTTTGTGTTTTTCTTCATGTGATTCTCCTTTCGATAAAGATATGTCTTTTATCCTACTTTATCCTACTTTATCAGAAGAGTCAATACCTTATCCTGCTGAATGATATAGTAAGAGAAAAAGGAAAAAAATATGAAACCATTAAAAGAAAAAGTAAGCATTACACTCGATGAAAATATCGTAGAGGAGATTCGCAAAATGGCTGAAGAGGATGACCGAAGCTTCAGTCAATATATTAATTTGATTTTAAAAGAATGGGTCAAAAAGAAAAACGGAACAAAAGACTGATAAATAATAACATCTGATAGAAGGAGCCGCTCTATAAAAAGCGGCTCTTTTTCTATATAAGAATTTAGTTATCTGAATTTTCAGAATCAAATGACATTTTGATAAGAGTTTCATCAGAAGCGGTTAAAGTAATTTTTTCTTCGTGTAAAGAATCTCTCAGCTTGATTAAGTTTAAACGACATTCAGCCAGGTCCTTTTCATAAAAATCTAAAAATTCTTTTGGGGTTGAAAAACCTTTAAAAAAAAGAAAAGACTCAATTCGTGAACTTATTTTTTTTGCTAAATTTTCTGAAATTGGTAAGTCATTGCTGATAGATTTGGAGATAAGAGAAACAGAAACCCCTAATCGTTCAGCTAAATTGGTGTGTGAAATTCTCAGTTTTTCAAGCAGTATCACCAAAAAATGCTTCTTTAGCGATGCGGCAAAAAAGGAAGAGAACTTGTTTAACGCGGAAAGATCAGTTTCTAATGCCTGTATGATCGTTTCTGTGATTTCAATTTGAGTTTCGATCGTTGTCAGACGCTCGAGAATTTGGTGGTGTAATGCACAAAAATCGTTACTTGAATTTGACCCTTTGAGTTCTGATGGGTCACAACGTAATGTTTGAGCAAGCTTTAAACAATCTTCTGGAGAAGGAGTCAAATGCCCATTCTCTAACTTAGAAATCCAGGTCTCCTCATGAAAAACAGCTTTTCCCAGTTCTTTTTGTGTCATCCCCCAATTTTTGCGAAGACGTCGCACGTTAGCTCCTAAAATATTATTATTTGGTGACATATAAATCACTCCTTTACTAGTACTCGGCATGCGCCGGTACCTATAAAGGAGGTTTTCTAAATGTCAGGGGACAAAAAAACAGTTGGTTTTAGAAGCGAGTTCTTCAGGGGTAGGCATCGAAGGGGGTATATGAGGGGTAAACAAGGTGTTTTTAGCAAATTCAGGACAAAAAGTGAAATCTTTGGGAGAGAAAGCAGAATGTCTGGGGGAAAATGGGCATTTTTCAGGTTAGCCATCAAGAGGGGGTATTTCGGGCATGTATAGGGGTGTTTTGATTTTTTGAGGTCAAGGATAGGCATAATAGGGGGGATTATGGCATCTTTGAGCAAAAGGAAGGAAAAATCGACATGTTCTAGGGCTTGAAAAACATTTTAACAGAGTTGCCTTTATTCAACTTTTTCAAGTTATTTATTTACCATATTCAAAAAAAATGCCTTATCATAATAGCATCCACAGAGAGGAGGTGACAAAGATGAAAGCATCAATGATTACAAGCCGGAGGTATCCACTGGAAGATTTTTTTTCTGAATCGGTGTTCGTTCTGACCGATATTACGGCACGGCGACACTTCGAAAACGGAACGGCAACAGACCAGATAGATGGATACACCTATCTAGCAACTAATGCAGGAAATTACAGAACGGTTCAGATTTTTGTTCCAGATCAGCTCCCAGTAATTGAACCAAAGCAACTGGCAGAGTTACAGGAGAATGGCGAAAATATTTTCGTTGAGTTCATTAGTGCAACAGTTGGTGCGTACTATAACCGTCGAAGTGGACTCATCGAAGATTCTATCCGTGCCGAGTCAGTGAAAATTGTAAACGAAAAATAATAAGAAGAGGGGGGCGTGCCCCTCTCTTCGCACAACAAATGAAGGAGAAACAATATGGTAAAAACAATATTTCTTTTATTAGTAGTTCTGTTTTGGTACGGCGTGGCGGTATGTGTCGTACAGACGGTAAAACACTGCACAACCAGAGAAGCCGCATCATTCTGCATTCAGAAGATCAAAGAAGTGTTTGCATGGAGCTGGAAAGAAGCGTTTGCAAAGCCGCCTGTCCAGTATATGACGCATATCGGCTGGGATGGGGAAAGACAGTGCTTCAATCCAAAAGTTGCAGACGAGGAACTTGTGGAGCTTGGCAAACTGTTCCAGTTCTTTCGGTGCATCGACATCCGGTATAATGAGAACATTTATGCCTATCGAATTTCCATCGTTTACGCAGATGCCGGACAGAAAAATTCAGAGGAATTTAAAACACTGGTCACAAAGGTGCTGGGCGGCTGCCTTGCAGATCATATGATGAAATATAGTATGTGGTGCGGTGAAAACAGTTCGTTGTTCATGGTAACTTTATACCCGGAGTATATGGAGATCGCCATAGCGCGTAATGATGCGGGAAAAAGCTGGTTGGAAGCCCTTAGAAAGAAACGGGAACAGGCAAAAATTGAAGACCAGAGAAAGGCGCAGGGCATCTGCACACTGGAAGAGGTGTGGGGAGAAAATAAAGGGGATCGGATGACATGGGGATACGATGCAAAAATAGCACATCAGTATCAGACAAAATCATCCATTCAGACAGAGATAGACACCCATTGCCATGCACTGATTACGGGAAGTTCCGGTTCTGGAAAATCAGTAGCGGTTTCGTACCTGCTGGGAAGAAGATTACAGGCAGACCCGAAGACACACATATTCATCTGTGACTATAAAAATTCTGAGGATTTCCGGTTCTTAAATGGTTATGAGAATTATTATAAGGGTGAACGGTGCTATGACGGCATCATGGCGTTTTACCAGAGGTTCCATGAAACCAGAGAGTCCGGCGGAGCAGAAAAAGAACGGTATCTGCTGATCTTCGACGAGTACCCGGCATTTCTGAACCGCTTGCAGATGCTGGATAAGCAGAACAAAGAGAAAAGGGCTGCGGATGTTATGAACGCGGTATCAGAAATTCTGATGCTTGGCAGGGGTTTGCATTATGGAATCTGGATTGTGACGCAGCGGGCAGATGCCGCCCTGTTCGCAAATGGCAGCCGGGATAATTTCATGTGCATCCTTGCGCTGGGAAGACTCAGCAAAGAACAGAAAAACATGCTGTTCAGCGGCGAGGAGCTGCCGGAACGGAGCTATCAGCAGGGAGAGGGCGTGATCCTGCTGGATGGTCGGGAAGTAGAAGAAGTTAAGATTCCGTGGGTTACGGATGTTCCGGGATGGAGAAAGCACATGCTGGATACCCTCGAGCAGAGCGCGGACGGTAACGTCCGGCGCGAAGGCTGAGAGGGGATGCAAGCGGGGGTATAGTATTACCCCCGCTTGCACAAAAAAGCCCACCATCACTCAAAAAATCCAGTATCTATGCGGCTTTCCAGCCCTCAAAACCCTGTTCGCACCCCATAAACAAAAGAAACACAAAAGAAATAAAACACGAAAGGCAAAAATTTCCCATGAACCCATTAAGAGAAACCGAAATAAGAACCCGAAGACAATGGAACGCACAAAGGAGAAAGAACAAATGGTCGAAGAAAAGACAGAGACAGAGAAGAAAAACGCCGCCACAGAGGAGATAAAGGAAGAACCAGAAGCCACGGAGGAGCCGGAAAAACCACGGAAATCGAGGATGGACGGCATCCAGCGGCAGGCGTTTCTTTTAACCATCAACAACCCGCAGAAGTACGACATGGAGCATGAAAAAATAAAACAAAATCTGGTGATGAATTTCCCGACGCTCAAATTCTTCTGCATGGCGGATGAAATCGGGGAGCAGGGAACCTACCATACACACGTATACATCCATTTCAATTCCCGGGTACGGGTTGGAAAAATCAAGAAATATTTTCCATCCGCGCACATTGACATAGCAAATGGAACCGCAAAAAATAACGTGGAATACGTCAAAAAGAGCGGCAAATGGAAGGACACAGAAAAGGCAGAAACCAGCGTCCCGAACACCTATGAGGAATGGGGGACGATGCCGACACAAAAGGGCAGACGTTCCGATCTGGAAGACCTCATGCAGATGGTAGAAGCCGGATATACGGTAACAGAAATTTTACAGGAAAACAACGACATGATCCTTTACATGGATAAAATCGAGAAAATCCGACAAGCGTTTCTGAATGAAAAGTTCAAAGGAAAACGCAGACTGGATCTGCACGTTACCTATATCTGGGGAGCGACGGGAAGGGGAAAAACGAGATCCATTATGGACGCATACGGAGACAGCAACGTTTATCGCGTGATCGAAAATGGAGGAGGGCATCCCTTTGACCAATACGACGGTCACGCGGTCATAGTATTCGAAGAGTTCCGCAGTTCCTTTAAAATATCGGACATGCTCAACTATCTGGATGTATACCCGGTGACGCTCCCGGCGAGATACTGCAATAAAGTCGTTTGCTATAACAGGGTATTCATAACAACGAATATCCCGCTGGAAGACCAGTATACAGAGGTACAGAAGGAAAGCCCGGAAACGTGGGCGGCATTCCTACGCCGGATTCATGAAGTGCAGGTGTATCTGGAAGACGGAACCATTGTGAAATACGATTCGGTCGAAAAATATCTGAACCGGAACAAAGAGTTTCACAAACTGGAACCCGCGGACGAATGCCCTTTTAAATAGGAAGTGAGGGAAAGAGATGGACGAAAGAAACAAGGACGAAGAGCAGGGCGTGAAAAAGAAAAAATATATCGTTCCGGAAGAAATCGAACTCGAAGAGGGGGTAGAGTTCCGGCGGGTATATGACTGGCTGCCTTATACCTACTGGCGAATCTTGCGAGTGATGAAAGAGCTTGGCTGGGATATGATACAGATCTGGCAGGGATACAAGGCAAACCGCCGCCCGGGATACTGTGAGAAATACCGCATCGTGGAGCATGAAACCGGAAGAGTGATCCGGGAGGAGGTAACCATTTATCAGATACAAAAGGCATTCGCACACGAGGAAGTCCCATTGGAAGATAAGCAGACAGAGAAATATCAGCGGAAAAGCTGTTAATCGCAGCCGGAGAAAAAGAAAAATGGAAGCAGCGCCCTGCCAATGAGAAGGTATGGAACCCGGCGGCAAAGGAGTTTTATATGAAATACATAAAAGAAGACCCCACCGACGGGGAGCCGGGGACAGAAGAAAACGAGCCGGAATAAAAGAAAAAAAAAGAGAAAGAAAAAGAACAAAAATAAAAAAGCAAGAGGGCTTATCCGGTCTATTCCAGATAAGCCTTTTGCAGAAAGGAAAAGCCAGATCAGCACGCCCATCGTAACGTATCGCAAAGTAAAATCAAGGGAAGAAGGATGTTGATAAATGGCAGAGCAGAAACATGGCAGCGTAGTTTTATGGAAAAAGCATTGCTCAATGTAAAAGAATTTGCAGAGTATCTAGGCATCGGGCAGACCAAAGCAAGGGAACTCCTGCACGATCCGGGTTGCAATTTTACAGTGAAAATAGGAAATCGTTTATATGCCAACAAGTTATTAGTGGATAAATGGCTTACATCCATAAGCGGTAGTCGAAAATACAGGTGAAAAAAAGGAGGTTGCTTTTCATGAGAACTTTGAGTATAATGAGTACAACATCAAAAGCATCACCCTCGAAACAGAAATAAGAGAGGATGATTATAGATGGGAAAAGATTTAAAAGGTAAAGAGTTAGGAACAGGAATAAGACAGCGAAAAGATGGAAGATATGAAGCGAGAGCGCTTGTAAAAGGGATAGAAATTAATTTATACGGACTTAATCTGAAAGAATTAAAGAAAGACTTTGAACAGGCGAAGGAGCAGGCAAAGCAGAATGTTGATGTAAGATGGAATAACATCACGCTGAATGAATGGTTTGAGGAATGGTTTACAAAGTACAAGGCTCCAGTTATTAAGGAAACCAGTATTTTCCCAATGAAAAGCAAGTATTATAATACGTTTGGAAAAATATTGGGCGATAAGAAAATTGTAGATATTCTGAACATTGACATTCAAGAAGCCATTAACACAATGCATCAGCAGGGGCGAGCGTCTTCCAGTATGAGAGAAGCACTTGGAAGGGTCAGAGAGTGTATGGAGTCGGCAAAGAGAAACAAAATCATAGCCGAAAATCCATGCTTTGAAATCTCAGTACCATGGGAGAATAAAAGTAAGGAAAGACGCTTTCTGACGAAAGAAGAGCAGACGTTATTTTTAAAAACTGTTGAAAATAATTGGTATAAGGAAATGCTCTATATCATGTTTCTGACGGGAATGCGAGTAGGAGAAGTTGGCGGGCTTCGTTGGGAAGACGTTGATTTCAAAAACAAGTGTATTCACATAACACATTCGCTATCGTGTAATTATGAGAAGGGTGTAAAGAAGCAAATATTAACGACACCAAAAACTCATAATTCATATCGTAAAATCCCGTTTATGGGAGAAGCGGAAGAAATGTTTTTAGCTCAGAAGAAAAAACAGGATATTTTGAAAAAAGAATTAGGCAGTCGTTATAGAGCGGTTGACGAATTTGCTGACGTTGTGTTTTGTACGACAATGGGATCTCCGGTATTAAGGTATCATGTGGAAAAAGAGTGTAAGAAAGTAGTAAAGGAAATTAATGAGGAAGAAGCATTTAATGCAGTAAGAGAAAACAGAAAGCCTGTTATATTCGAAAGCGTTTATCCTCATGCAATCCGACATACATTTTGCTCCAGATGCTTTGAAAAAGAAATGAATCCCAAAATTGTGCAGATGCTAATGGGACATCAGCACTATAGCACAACGATCGAAATTTATACGCATGTAACGCAGATGAATTTCGATAAGGAAGTTCAGAAGTTTGGACATGCGGTATAGAATTTTGTACCCAACATTTTAGAAAAATACCCAAAAAGTAAAAGCGGGAGAGTGCTAGAGGGAAAAATAAGATTAAAATTGTACCCAGACATTAAATTTGGGTACACAGTGATCTTAAAAGCGCGCAAGCCTTTATTTACTGGGGAAAATTTTGAAAGTTAGCAAAACAGATGAACGCATAATTCAACTGTGAATTTGTAAAAATAACGCAAAAATATAAAACCCTCATAAATGTGCAGAAAATACACGATTTATGAGGGTTTTTTACTGTCACAGGCAGTATCCATCGGAAATGCAGTAAGTGCCTTGAAGGATACCGTCCCCGGAGATTTCCCGGCAATGAATCTTTCGGAGATTTGTGAATTAATCCAGGAACATAAATCGAATGGTCCGGTAATGGAGATGAAACGTTAAACATAAGAAAAGAGGAACAAATTTGAAAAAACAAGACAAAAGAAACTGGCCGAAAGCAGTGATTCAGATCCTTTCTTTCCTGCTGATTCCGGGCTTGTTTGAGGCGCAGTTTTCTGCGGTTGGGACGATTATTTCCACAGTTTATCAGGGGACGGTTTCGTGGGAACGGATCAGATATTCGGTATGGATGCTGCTGGCGACGGTTCCGGCGGTGATTATTGTGGGACGGTTTTTCTGCGGATATTTCTGCAGCTTCGGGGCTGTGCAGGATTTTCTGTGGTTTGCAGGAAATAAGCTGAAAAAGCAGTTTCGAAAAGCAGGTGCGAAAAACCTGCATTCAAATTCAAAGAAGAGTGGAAGAAATGTTCCAACAGGCTGGATCAAATATGGTGTGCTCCTGTTCTGGGCAGTCTTCGTATGGAGCGGTATGATAAAATGGAACATCGCAGGGCCGTGGCAGGTATTTGGACAGTACAGTTCCATCGGACACTGGCCGGGTGTGAAGCCGATGTTTTCGATTGGCGGTGCGCTGATTCTGGTGATTTTCGTCGGATCCATCTTAATCCAGCGCTTTTTCTGCCGGTATCTCTGTCCCATGGGAGCCATCTACAGCCTGATTTCCAGATGTACGCTGTTAAAAATTGTAAAACCGCGGAGCAAATGCGGAAGCTGCCGTCTCTGTACTGCAAAATGTACCATGGGAATTGATCTGACAGAAAAAGAGCAGACGGCAGGCGGCGAGTGTATTGGATGCGGGGTATGTATAAACGGATGTCTGAAGAACAATGCACACTGGAAGTACCGATACAGCGTGTGGATCGGTGTCGGGGTGACCTGCCTTACGATTGCAGCGTCACAGTTCCTGATCCGGAGCGAGAGCGGTTCCGTTGGTAAGACAGCAGGTGATGCGGCCATTGATACGGCAGAACAGAATCTGGACAGCAGATTCCAGGACGGCACTTATTCCGGAAGTGGAGAAGGCTACCGCGGAACCGTGACCGTTTCCGTAAAAGTGGAACAGGGAACGATAACCGGACTGACGATAGAGAACGCCGAGGATGATCAGACATATCTGGACAGAGCAAAGTCAGGAATCTTTTCGGAAATCATGAAAAAACAGAGTGCCGAGGAGATAGATACCGTTTCCGGCGCCACCTACAGCAGTAAAGGGTTGATTGAGGCCACTCAAAATGCGTTAAAAGAAGCCGCCGGAGATGAGAATACTGTACAGGAAAATACAGCATCTGAATCGACGGATACAACGGAAGAAAAACAGGCATTCCTGGACGCCGGCCGTTTCCACGACCTGAAAGACGGCATCTGCACGGGTACCGCCGATGCCTTCCGCGGGGATGTCGAAGTGCAGGTAACGGTAGAAAACCAGAAAGTGACCGACATCTCCATCCTTTCCTACTGCGACACCGAGGAATACTTTTTCCGTGCAGCGCCTTACGTGATAGGGCAGATGAAAGAAGAACAGAGCCTTAACATCGACGCCTTGAGCGGTGCCACCTACAGCAGCAACGGTATCATTCACGCCACCGCCAATGCACTCGAAATCCCGGAAGACGAATATGCACCGCGTCCTGGCCGGGATCTGGCACATAAGCAGAAAGAGCACGGTCATATTGTAAAACATACGATCGAGAGCCAGGAGCAGTATGAAGAAAAAGTAAAAGAATACGAAGACGCACAGAATTAAAAAACAAAAATAATCTCAAAATAAGCACTGTAAATACATCCATCTGTATTTGCAGTGCTTTTCTGCTGTAACAGAACCCCGCCTGACTGCATCAAAAATATAAAAAATTTAACAATCATTTGATATAGACCTTATAGGAACAGGATAGCAGTTAAAATACAAATGTGCTACGATCGTGATTGCAGTAAAAAATATTCTGAAAGAAATGGCAGGAACAGCAAAAATACAGCGGTTAGGCTGGAGTCTGGAATGGATGCAGTCAAAAGATTGCAGTCTGAAAAAGAGGAGAACGAACGATTGACATACAAGGAAATTATAAAAAACGAAGAAATTAACGCATATCTGAAAAAAGGAAACGAAAACCTGGGACAGCTGGGATATACGGATCATTCGCAGAAACACTGTATGCAGGTTGCCCATCAGGCAGAGTACGGTGCACTTCTTGCAAATGAACTTTTAAAAGAAACGGATATGACGTTGGAAGACAGAGTAACCATCGTTCCTTGGTTCTGCAGTTATTGCAGCTGTAAAACTGGCAGGCGGAACGATCAACGTGGCGGTTGCATGCCTGGCGATTTTATCTGCACTGGGATTTGTTTTCCTGAAAATTGCAGATCGGCAGCCGATGGCGGGGGAGAGATAAAACAGAACATAGCATAAAAAATCTCAAAGCAGAAGAAAAAGCCGCTTTGAGATTTTTTGCGTTTCACTCCGGGGTTCCGCAATGAGAGGTTTTGTGGTACAATAAGCAGTGAGTCGGGCCGCAGGGGATGAGGGGGCCTGAAAAATATGAATCATACAGACAGGATGAAACAAAATGGAAAAAACCAAAAAACTGGCGGTAGGCATTTTAGCGCATGTCGATGCGGGAAAGACGACGCTGGCAGAGGGAGTTTTATATAAAACAGGCCAGATCCGGAAAGCCGGAAGAGTGGATCACAAGGACGCCTTTCTGGACACGGAGGAACTGGAAAAAGCAAGGGGCATCACGATCTTTTCCAAACAGGCCGTGCTGAAGCTGAACGAGACGGAGGTCACACTCCTTGACACGCCGGGCCATGTGGATTTCTCGGCGGAGATGGAGCGCACTTTACAGGTCATGGACTATGCGGTTCTTCTGATCAGCGGTGCGGACGGCGTGCAGGGGCATGTGGAAACCCTGTGGCGGCTGCTCGCGCGGTATGAGATCCCGGTCTTTCTCTTTATCAACAAGATGGATCAGCCAGGCACGGATGCGGAAAAACTGCTGGAAGAACTGCAGAGCCGTCTCTCAGAGCACTGCCTGAATTTCTCGCAGGATCTCCAGAACGCAGAATTGCTGGAAGAACTCGCCATGTGTGATGAGGACGTGCTGGAGCAGTATCTGGAAACGGGAAGCGTGGAAGAAGACCAGATCCGCACGATGATCGCAGAGCGGAAGGTTTTTCCGTGCTGCTTTGGCTCTGCACTCAAGATGGAGGGCGTGACGGAATTTCTGAAAATTCTGGACCGGTTTACAAAAACGCCGGAGTACGGCGGGGATTTTGGCGCGCGCGTTTTTAAGATTTCAAGGGACACGGCAGGAAACCGTCTGACGCATCTGAAAATCACGGGCGGCGTGCTGAAGGTGAAGCAGATGCTCGGCGAAGAAAAGGCAGACCAGATCCGTATTTATTCCGGTGCGGGCTATACGATGGTACAGGAAGCACCGGCGGGGACGATCTGTGCCGTAACGGGACTGAACAGCACTTTCTCCGGTCAGGGCATCGGCAACGAAACCGAGGCGGAAAAACCGGTGTTGGAGCCGGTGCTGACGTACCGCATCGAGCTTCCGCCGGACTGCGATGTCCATCAGATGCTTGGAAAACTGCGCCAGTTAGAAGAAGAAATCCCGGAGCTCCACATTGTCTGGAATGAGCGCCTCGCGGAAATCCATGCGCAGGTCATGGGTGAGGTGCAGATCGAGATCTTAAAGAGTCTGATCCACGAGCGTTTCGGCGAATGGGTGGAATTCGGAGCCGGAAATATTGTATACAAAGAGACGATCCGCAGTACCGTGGAGGGTGTCGGCCATTTCGAGCCGCTGCGCCATTATGCGGAAGTTCATTTGCTGCTGGAGCCGGCAGAACCGGGCAGCGGACTGCAGATTGGAACCGTCTGCAGCGAGGACACCCTGGACCGCAACTGGCAGCGTCTGATTCTCACACATCTGCTGGAGCGGAAGCATCCCGGCGTGCTGACCGGGTCGGAGATTACCGATATGAAAATCACGCTGGTCAAGGGCCGTGCGCACATTAAGCACACCGAGGGCGGCGACTTCCGCCAGGCGACGTACCGTGCGGTGCGGCAGGGACTGAAAAAAGCAGAATCCGTTCTGCTGGAGCCGGTCTATGCGTTCCGTCTGGAAATTCCGTCGGAATCGACGGGACGGGCGCTGAACGATATCCAGCGGATGTACGGCAGCTTTGAACCGCCGGAAATGGAAGGCGATATGACAGTGATCACCGGAACCGCACCGGTTGTGACGATGCGGGATTATCAGAAAGAAGTGACTGCTTACAGCCGGGGACGCGGAAGAGTGTTCTGTACCTTAAAAGGATATGAGCCGTGTCACAACGCGGAGGAAGTGATTGCCTCCATCGGCTACGATTCCGAGGCGGATGTGGAAAATCCGACGGGTTCTGTGTTCTGTGCCCACGGGGCAGGCTTTGTCGTTCCATGGAATGAAGTGGAAGACCATATGCATCTGGAATACACGCTGGAAAATCCGGAAGAAGAAAGCGATTCAGCCGAATCTGCGGCAGACCGGAGCGGCGGAGCATCCTCTGTGCAGAAAGCAAAAAAAGCATCCGACCGCGTGCCGATGGCAGCTTCCCTGCAGGAGGCAAAGGAGCTGGAAGAAATCTTTACGAGGACATACGGCAAAGTGGAGCGGAAGCGCGCCGGTTTCGAGCGGCGGACACGTCCGGTCACCTCGTCATCCGGCATCGGGGATCCCAAATATGCAAAATCAAACCGCCCGAAGGAGCCGCAGGAGGAATATCTGCTGGTGGACGGCTATAACATTATTTTTGCATGGGATGATTTAAATGAGCTGGCGAAGTATAATATTGAGAGCGCCAGAGGAAAACTGATGGACATCCTGTCAAATTATCAGGGATATAAAAAAATGACGCTGATTCTCGTCTTTGATGCCTACAAAGTAAAAGGCAACCAGGGTGAGGTAGGCATGTACCATAATATTCATGTCGTTTATACGAAAGAGGCGGAGACGGCTGACCAGTACATCGAGAAAACGGTTCACAGGATCGGCCACAACGGCAACGTAACGGTGGCTTCCTCGGACGGTCTCGAGCAGATCATCATTATGGGAGCGGGCGCGCATCGTCTCTCTGCACGGGATCTGCGCACCGAGATTGAACATACAAACGGCCAGATCCGGGAAAACTATCTGGAGAAAGAACAGAAAACGAAGTCGTACCTGCTGGAGAACGCCTCCGGAGAACTGGGAGACTTTTTAAAAGAGCTGGAAGAAGAGCGAAAAAAAGAGAGTAAAAAGAGCAAAGGAAAGGCTTAAGATGAATTACGCAATCATACTATCGGGGGGAATCGGAACGAGAATGCAGATGGGGGATTTTCCGAAGCAGTATCTGGAAGTGGAAAAGAAACCGATTCTGCTGTATACGCTGGAGCAGTTTCAGAAAAGCAGTGCCGTTGAGAAAATCGTCATCGTGGCGGCAGATGCCTGGAGAGAGAAGATCCGCGGATGGATGGAAGAAGACGGGATTACGAAATTTCTCGCCTTTGCGGATGCCGGGGATACGCGGCAGGAATCCATTCATAATGGCCTTACCGTCTGCATGGAGGATTCCGTATCGGAGAACGACGGTGTGATCATCCACGACGGCGTGCGGCCTCTGGTGAGCGGACAGCTGATTGGCGACTGCCTTGCGGCGCTTGCCGATCATGAGGGCTGTATGCCGGTGCTGCCGATGAAGGACACGATCTATCAGAGCAGCGACGGAACGAAAATTGACCATCTGCTGGAGCGCAGCACGCTGTTTGCCGGTCAGGCGCCGGAAGCCTTCCGGCTGCATCCGTACGCGAAGATCAACCGGGAAGCATCGAAAGAGGAGCTGTCCCTCACAAGGGGAACGAGTGAAATTGCCTACCGCCATGGAATGGATGTGGCGATGATCCCAGGGGATGAGCGGAACTTTAAGATTACAACAAGGAGCGACCTGGAGCGTTTCTGTACGATTGTGGAAGGAGAAACGAAATGAGAGCATACGAGCTGCATGGAGTCAATGATTTAAGAAGGGAAGACATCGAAAAACCGGAAATCCCATCCGGCTGGGTTCTGGTGCAGGTAAAGGCATCAGGAATCTGCAGCTCCGATATTCCGCGGATTTTCACAAACGGAACATACCATTTTCCAACGATTCCGGGTCACGAGTTTTCAGGCGTGGTTGCCGCATACGGCGAGGGTGTGCCGGAAGAGCGAGTTGGAAAACGGGTCGGCATTTTCCCGCTGATCCCATGCCGCACCTGCCCGCAGTGCCGGCAGAAAAAATATGAGATGTGCGAACACTACGATTACCTCGGCTCGCGCCGGGACGGCGGCTTTGCGGAATACGTGGCCGTGCCGGACTGGAACCTGATGGAGCTGCCGGAAAACGTCAGCTTCCGCGAGGCAGCAATGCTGGAGCCGCTCTCTGTGGCGCTTCATGCGGTGAAACGAAGCGGTGTGAAGCCGGGCGATACCGCAGCAGTGATCGGAACGGGCATGATCGGTTTTGCAGCGGCAGCGTGGGCGAAAGCGCTCGGCGCCGAAACCGTTTTTGTGATTGGACGGGGCGAAGCAAAACGTGCGATCGCAGAACAGATCCCGGGCATCTCATATGTGACGGAAGAGGAGAGTAAAGCGATTCAGGCGGATGTTGTAGTAGAAGCGGTCGGAACGCCGCAGGCCGTTTCCAGTGCAGTTCTTCTTGCAAGACCGGGCGGAAGCATCGTGCTGATGGGAAATCCATCGGGCGATCTTGCGATGGAAAAGAACGTGTACTGGCGCATCCTGCGCAAACAGCTGAACCTGATGGGAACGTGGAATTCTTCTTATGAAAAAGATGAAGCCTGCGACTGGACGGAGGCACTCGATGCGCTTTCGAAGAAGAAAATCCCGGCACAGGCGCTGATCACGCACTGTTTCCCGTCCGAAAAGCTGATGGACGGACTGGAACTGATGAAAAATCATAAAGAGCCATACTGCAAAGTAATGGTTTCATGGGAGTAGAAAAATATGAGAAAAAGCCAGATATCGGCATCCATGATGTGCTCGAACCTTGTGGACCTGCAGGCGACGATCGATGTATTTGAAAAAGAAAAAGTCGAATATCTCCATATCGATGTGATGGACGGCGAGTTCGTTCCGAACTTCGGCCTTGGCGTCGACTACATCCGCGGACTGCGGGAACTGACGAGTATTCCGCTCGATCTTCATCTGATGATTAAAGACCCGGAGTACAAGCTGCCGTGGATCGGCATTCACAAAGAGGACATCGTGACGATTCATTATGAGAGCACTTTCCAGGTGCAGCGCGCGCTCGATTACCTCGTGCCGTACGGCTGCAAGCGGTTCCTCGCGATCAACCCGGCGACACCGATCGGGCAGATCGAGGAAGTGCTTGATTATATCGACGGTGTCAATCTTCTGATGGTGAATCCGGGCTTTGCCGGACAGAAAATTGTGCCGAGTACGCTGCGCAAGGCGGAAAAGCTGCAGAAATTTCTGCAGGAGATGCACCGGGAGGACATCATTTTAGAAGTGGACGGAAACATTACGAAGGAGCACGGCGCGACGCTGCGTTCCTGTGGAGCCAGCATTTTTGTGGCGGGAACTTCGAGCATTTTCTGCACCGATGTATCGCACTTCGGAGAAAAAATCCGGGAATTCCGGAAAGCAGTGGAATAAGAAAAAGAACTGCCTTCCCGGGATGCACGGTTTGAAAAACAGACGAATACTGTAAAGTGAGAAATGACGGAGTGTGTCATATGGTAGAATTGCTTCTGCTTGCTGCGGCGCTCTCAGCCGATAACTTTGCAGTAAGCATCGGATATGGAAGCAGCAATACGAGAATTTCACCCGGCATGACGGCGCTGCTGAATCTGTTTTGCAGTGCTGCCCTGGTTGCTTCCGCGCAGTTTGGAAAAAGATTTCTGCAGTCCGCAGGACCGGAATGGGGAACCAGAGTGGGTGCGGGCTGCTTTTTTCTTATGGGAACGCTGAAAATTTTTGAAGAACTGAGAAAACGCAGAAGAAAAAAGCAGGGAAAACCAGAAACAAGACTGGAACATCTGGAAAAACAGCTCCACCCACTGGAATTTGGCCTGCTGGCGGTTTCGATGTCGGTGGATGGAATTGTCTCCGGCGTCTTTGCCGCGGATCTTCCGGTGACAGGAGGACAGATCTTTTTTGCCTCCTTCGCGGTCGGAATGGCGGCGATGTATGCCGGAACTGCCATCGGAAAAAAGACGGGGCAGAAAAACGGCGGAAACGGAGCACTGTTCGGAGGAATTCTGTTCTATTTACTGGCGTTTTTAAAGCTCACATAGAATTACATGTAAGAAAGAAAAACCAGCAGATCCCGGCGTAAAATTGACAAGCCCGTGCAGATATGCTATAAAAGTAGGAGGTTTGCTGCTGGAAAATTTAAAAAACAGATGCAGCAGACAAAGTAAGAGAGGAAAATACATGATTTCAGTAGTAATCCCTTCGTACAACGGTGCAGAAACACTGTTTCAGGCAATCGACTCAGTCCTTTGCCAGACAACAAAAACCCCGCTGGAAATCCTGGTGATCGACGACCATTCCACGGACGATACGATGGAAAAGATGGGGCGTTACGGAGAAAATGACCGGGTACGGTATATCCGGAATGAGACAAACAAAGGAGCATCCGCATCCAGAAACCGCGGTGTACAGCTCGCAAAGGGCGATTACATTGCCTTTCTGGACGCGGATGATTACTGGGATCCCGAAAAACTGGAAAAGCAGGAAAAAGCCCTTGCAAAGAACGATGATGTGCTCTGCTGTACGGGTCGGGAGCTGATTTACGATCAGGAACCGGAAAAGCAGAAGATTTTTTCTGTCCCGGAGCGGATCACCTACAAAATGCTGCTGCGCGGCAACGTGATCGGCTGCTCGTCGGTACTGGCCAAAAGAAGTGTTCTGCTGGAATTCCCGATGGAAAAGGACGAGTGCCACGAGGATTATCTGGACTGGCTGCGGATCCTGAAAAAATACGGGACAGCCTGCGGTGTGGATGAGCCTTTGCTGAAATACCGGCTGTCCAGCACAGGAAAATCGGGGAATAAACTGCATTCTGCAGGAATGACTTACCGTGTTTACCGCGAGCTGGGAATGGGAACGTTCCGCTCCCTGTACTGTTTTGCGTGCTATGCCGTAAACGGTGTGCGGAAGTATTACGGTAAGGGCAAAAAGAGAGGAAGAGATTGATGAACTATAAAAACAGGGAACAGTACAAACATCTGATGCGTGTCCTGGCGGTCGCGGCGATTGTGCTTCTGGAATGCGCTGTTTTTTCTGTGTTCTGGGACAGATACTATGCGAGCCACCTGTGGCTGGAGCCGTTCTGGGATAAGGGAAATCAGATTATCGTCGTGATCTACGGCATTTTTCTTCTGGTTTTCATGTACATTTACGGCGGCATGAAGATCGGCTACATGAAGGGAAGCAGCATCATCTATTCCCAGATGATGACGGCATTCTGTGCCAATGCGCTGATGTATCTGCAGATTATCCTGCTGTGGCGCCACCTGCCGTACATTCTGCCGATGGTCGGCATGACACTCGTGGACTTTGCGCTGGCAGGCATTGTATCCTGGCTTTTTGAGAAGACGTTTGCGCGTCTCTTTCCGCCAAGAGAGGTGCTTCTGATTTACGGTGAATACCCGATGGAAAGCCTGGAGCTGAAGATGAACCAGCGGCCGGACAAGTATATTGTAGCACATAAGGTGAGCACGGAAGTGGGAGAGAAAGAGCTCTGCCGCCAGATTGACGCATACGGTCAGGAGGGCGTGATCCTGGGCGATCTTCATTCGGAGCTGCGCAACCGTCTGCTGAAATATTGCTATGCGAAAGAAATCCGTGTCTATCTGACGCCGAAGCTGTCGGATATTATGGTACGGAAAGCGGAAGCGCTCCATATTTTCGATACACCGCTTCTGCTCGCGCGAAACAGTGGTCTTTCGTTTGATCAGAGATTCTGCAAGCGCCTGCTGGATCTGCTCGTATCGACGATTCTTCTTGTGATCACGTCACCGATTATGCTGATCGCAGCGCTCTGCATCAAGCTGTATGACCATGGCCCAGTGTTCTTTAAACAGAAACGTCTCACGATCGGCGGAAAAGAATTCTATGTCTACAAATTCCGAAGCATGATCGTGGATGCCGAAAAAGACGGCGTAGCCCGTCTGGCAACGAAGAACGACAGCCGCATTACGCCGGTCGGAAAGGTGATCCGCGCGACGAGAATTGATGAGCTGCCGCAGCTTCTGAACATTTTCAAGGGCGATATGAGCGTCGTCGGACCGCGCCCGGAGCGGCCGGAGATTGCAAAGGAATATGAGGAATCGATTCCGGAGTTTGCTTACCGTCTGAAAGTAAAGGCAGGCCTTACCGGCTACGCCCAGATTTACGGAAAGTACAACACGACCGCATACGACAAGTTGAAGCTGGATCTGATGTACATAGAGAGCTATTCGATTTTAGAGGATCTGAAGCTGATTCTTGCAACCTTTAAGATTGTCTTCACAAAGGAGAGCACAGAAGGGCTCGAGGAAGGACAGACGATCAGCCTGAACGCAAAGGAAGAGGAGAAAAAAGATGTTTAATACCGAGGACGAAATTCTGCGCCGGCTGCAGGAAAAAAATCTGGAAATGGCCGTTATGTTTTACCACTGGTGCCAGAGAAATCATCTGACCTGTTATCTCTGCGGCGGCGGCTGTATCGGTGCAATCCGCCACGGCGGCTTTATTCCGTGGGACGATGATCTCGACTTTTTCATGCCGCGGAAAGATTACGAGAAGTTCCTGAAAATCTGGGATACGCAGGAGGAGAGTAAAATCTACAAGCTCGAGTACCCGAAAGAGGGCTTTTGCAATGCGCACACGTTTGCGAACATTCGCGACAGCCGCACCACGCAGGTGAAAAAGGAGCAGGTCGATATGGATCTCTGCCACGGCGTTGCGCTTGATATTCTCCCGATCGAGGGCTATGCACCGGGAAACCTTGCGCGGAAATGGCAGGTGATCGAGGGAAAGATTTTCCAGCTCTTCTGCACGCAGGTTATTCCGACCAAAGAACGCCACGGCGCGTTTATGCATTACCTGGGAACGATTCTGCTGGCGCTGGCTCCGACGCAGAAGATGCGGTACCGGATCTGGAAGCAGGCAGAGAACTATATTACAAAATTTGATATCGACAGCCCACGGGTGGACGGCATCACCGAGATGTGCGCACCGCAGGCGATTCTCCGGAAATATCCGAAAAAGATTTTTGCATCGGCGATTGAGGTTCCGTTCGAGAATGAGCGCCTGCCGATTCCGGTCGGATATGACACATATCTGCGCATGGCGTTCGGCGATTATATGAAACTGCCGCCGAAAGAACAGCAGAAAGGGCACCACGATGCGGTGTTTCTGGATCTCGATCATCCGTATGAGCAGTATAAGGGGATACACTACTGCTGTAAGAAATAAAGAAAGAGGATAAAACAATGCCGGAAATTTCAATCATTACCCCGGTGTATCAGGCAGAAAAATTTTTAAAAAAATGTGTGGATTCCATTCTCTCCCAGTCTTTTACGGACTGGGAGCTGCTTCTTGTAGATGATGGAAGCACCGACAAGAGCAGTGAAATCTGCCGGACATACGCAGAACAGGATGCGCGGATCCGTTATCACCAAAAAGAGAACGGCGGCGTCAGTTCGGCGCGGAATGCGGGCGTTGCGCTTGCAGAGGGGCGTTATATCACGTTTGTGGACAGCGACGATTTCGCAGCGGAGGATCTTCTGGAAACACTGTATCGTCTGGCGGAAAAATATGATGCCGAAATGAGTATCTGCCGCGGATACGATCTCTATGAAGGAAGGCCGGTGCCGGATCTGAAACAGGAGGGAATCGAATCTGTGACCGACAGCGAGGAGGGACTGCGCCAGGTGATGAAGGCGCGCGTGTTCGGCGTGATGCCGTGGGGCAAGCTGTATCGGAGAGAGATTTTCGAGGGCGTTGTCTATCCGGAGAAAACAATCGCCGAGGATGCATACGTCATCGTTCCGTTAATGGAGCACTGCCGGAAGGTGGCCTTTTCCACAGCACAGAAATACTATTATGTGCACCGGCGCGAAAGCCTCACGACAAGCGGTTTTCGCTGGTCAGATCTGGGTTCGGTGGAAGTATGGGATCATAATCAGAATGTCGTGGAAGAACGCCACCCGGCGCTGAAAAAAGAAGCAGGTGTGCGCTGCTGCTGGGCGCGGTTTTTCGTGCTGGACAAGCTGATGCTGTTGGAAACCATGGACGCGGAGAAAAAGGCGCTTGCGAAGAGGCTGGCAAAAGAGCTTAAAAAGCATCCGCTTCTGGTACTGGAAGGCGATCACTTCACGAACGGGCGGAAAATCGCCTATCTGACCCTGTTTCTGGGAACCGGAATTTACCGGCAGTGCGTTCGTGCACTGTTCCGGAAAAGAAATTTATAAAAAATGCGGCAGAAACGAATGAGATTTTCGTTTCTGCCGCATTTTTATATGGATTTTTCTAGCTTTCTTTTTCGGAAAGCAGAACACCGTTTTTATCAAACACATACGTTGTTCCGTCAATTTTTTTCGTCCCGGTGACGCATCCGCCCCAGCTCTGGAAATAATATGTTTTTCCGTCAATTTCTGCCCAGCCGGTCTGCATGGAAGCATCATCGTTGAAGTAATACCAGTTGTTTTTATAATAGAACCACTGCGATTTTCTCGCACCGCCCCAGCTGTAGGTAAAGTACCAGACACCGTCCCGGATCACCCATTGGTTTGCCGGCATGACGCCGTTTTCATCAACAAAATAAAGATTGTTATCATACGTAAAGGCTTCATCCGTTTTCCGTGTACAGTCCTCATTAATATAATAGTATTTATTCTGAAGCAGCAGCCAGCCTTCGTGTGCGGCACCGCCCCAGCTTCTGAGATAATAATAGTTTCCATCCCATTTCAGCCACTGGTTCTGATACATTTTTCCGCTCTTATTTACAAAGTAGAGATTGTTGTCATACAGGAAACTTTCGTTCTGCTTCAGGGAACCGTCCGCATTCATAAAATACCAGGCGCCATCGATCTGATACCAGCCATTGGTTACGCAGGAATATTTCTGTACATAATACCAGGCACCGTCATGGTACAGCCAGGTGCTGCCGGAAATACCGCCCCAGGAAAGAAATTTGACGCGGTAACCGTTTAAGGTAAGTGTCGTATTGCGTGCGGCACCTCCCCATGTGTAAAAATAGTACATCGTTTTGGTCTCCGGATCAGCGTGCCATCCGGACGAATACATAATACCGGTATCCTTGGCGAGATAGTACCAGTTGTTGCTGATAAACTGCCATCCGGTCTGCATCTCACCGCTGCCGGAAAAATAATAGTAATCTCCATCAAGCAGAAGCCAGCCTGTTGCCATAACGCCGTCCGCGCCGAGGTAATACGTTTTGTGGTCGAGGGTGAGCCAGCCGGTATACGGTGTTTCATCATCGTTGTAGTAATACCATTTTCCATCCCGTTTTATCCAGCCGATGACGTGGCGTTCGTTTGTGATCACGCCGTTTTCATCGGAGGTATATTCGATGCCCGTTTCTGTGTCGCGCCAGGAAGTGGAGCATACGAGAAGATGGCTGCTGTCTGCATAATATTTCTGTCCGCCGCGGGTGAAAAATCCGCTGTACGGGATGCCGTCATGATAAGCAACGAGCTTGGAAGAACGGCCGCGGTAAATTTCATAGGTATCATCCACGTTGGAAGTGACCGCGGAACCGGAAAAGTCAGCAATGACTGCCGGAAGATCGCCGGAATATTCTGTCGTGGAAAATACGCGCAGCCCCAGAGAGGTCAGGGTCTCGACGGTATCGTTATCCATAATACGGAAGTCACCGGTCTGGATAAAATATTCCGGGTTGACGGCAGCAAGATAGTCTGCATCGACAGCATTCGGATATCCGTGATGATTGGAAGTCATCAGATCAATGCTGTACAGCCCGTAGTTCGAAACAATCCGGCTGGCATCGCCCTCGACGTCGTCGATATCGCTCGTCAGAAAAGCGCGGTGGTCGTTTGCGGAGGCAATTACACCAAGACAGAACTGGTTGGCGTCCTCTTTTGGACTTGTGAGATAATCTTCCTCGTAGTTGACAATCTGGATCTGGAAATTTCCAAAAGCAAAATCAGGAGATCCTTCTTCTGCGGAGGCGGCACCGGGATTCAGATGCTGGATCAGGGTCACACCTTCAGTCTCTTCTACAGCAGTAAGAAGCTGGTCGTAGACATAAAGATTGTCCCAGAGACGCGCAGTATTATAGATATAACTGTCATCATACGGGAGCAGATAAACCCGGTCGGGGGAATACAGCCGCACGATGGTATCGCCGGTTCCAATATGGTCGCTGTGCGGATGTGTTGCAACATAAAACTGCAGATTATCGGAGGTGACACCGAGGGAGTCCAGGTAGGAGAGTACCTCATCGTCGTAGCCGGTCGACGTTGTGATGCCGCTGCGCAGCGGATAACGCGGATCAGATCCGTCAGGGTAATCCCAGTCCTCGCCGGAGTCTACCATGCCGAAAATTTTCTGGCCATTATCGTCTACACTTTCCAGAACGATGGCATTGGAGCCGCTGCCGAGTGTCAGAATGTGAATTTTTGCTGTAGTATCAGCCGCATGTGTGTTTTCCGGGGTGAGAAAAAGAAAAGCAGCGGCAAGGGATGCCGCGCCGATGGAAAACACGGATCTGCGGGTATGCCGGGAAAAAGGCATATCAATGGCTCCTTTCGTAACATATATCATTAAAACAAAAAGTAAAACAGCCGGGTGGAAAATAAGCGCTCAACATCACAATTATACAAAATTTCAGGGAAAAGTCAATGTTTATTAGAATTTCGATTACTTGACGCAGACAGGGCATCATGTTAGAATGAGTGGGATTGGGAATGTAAGGAAAAGAAAGGAACCAAACATGATTACCTTATTAAAAATGCCGGCACTGTTTCTGGGAATGCTCGCAGTGTTCTGCTGCCTGGGTTCTTTTTTTATCAGAGAAAACAGGTATGAGAGCGGACATCTGGGTGAAACTGTGCTGTTTGGCTTTATTGCATATTACTTCTTATTTGAACTGATTTCTGTGCCGATGATGGTGCTCGGTGCAAAGCTGCATCTGCTCGCATGGGTATGGGCCGCTGTTGTGGCTGTCCTTGTAATTGCTTCCATCTGTCTTCATCTGGGAATGTGGAGAGAGTGGGGAAAAAGAAGCGGCGGTTTCTGGAGAGGAAAGACGGCGGCTTTTTATGTGATGCTGGTGCTGATTGGAATCCAGCTGTATTTTGTTGCTGCACTGCAGGAAAACGGCAGTGCGGATGCAGCGTATTATGTGGGAAGTGTGACAACGAACCTTGCGACAGATTCCATCAGCAGCTTTGACCCATATACAGGAAAAGCACTGGATTTTTTTAACATCCGTTATGTGTTCAGCATGTATCCGGCAGCAAATGCAGTACTGTGCCGTTTAACGGGCCTTCATCCGCTCGTAGTGACAAAGGTGATTCTCTGTATGATGACGGTAGTTTTAAGTTATCTCGTCTATGCACAGATCGGAAAGGCGCTGTTAAAAGAAAAACAGATGGTATGGGTGCTCCTGTGCTTTATTAGTGTTGTGAATCTGAATTTTCATACGATCTTTTCGAATGCGTCGTTCCTGCTGACGAGGGGATACGAGGGAAAGGCCGTATTGTGCAATATCATCCTCCCGTTTCTGTTTTATCTTGGTCTGCGCATGTATCAGGAGAAAAACGGAAAGAGAGTCTGGCTGCTGTTTTTCATGACAGGCGTCGCTGCGATTGACCTTACGATGTCATCCATGATGACTGTACCGGTGGCCATGAGTGCTGTGATTCTGCCGAATCTTGTGCGGAAAAAACGCTGGGGACAGAGCAGGCTCTATCTGCTTGCTGTGCTGCCGTGTGTGCTGGTGCTTGGGATCTATCTCCTTGGTGTGCGCGGTATCCTGCAGATTCCGGTTGTGCGGTAGAAAGGAGAAAATGTGGGCGGAATAAATCTGAATGAGAGCGGCCTCGATTTTGTGAGACAGGTCTTTGTGACGTTTGGAGGAAACACAACCGTACTGACGCTGTTTCTGCTGTCGGTGCTGTATCTCGCTTTAAAAGGAAAAAAGGAAGAGCGGTATGTGTTCGTAACAACCGCTGTTTTTCTGGCCTTTACGGTATACAATCCATTTGCGGTGAAATATATCCTGGGAAAACTTGGAATGGTCAATGTCTATTACCGGTTTTTCTGGATTCTGCCGATGGTACTGACCATCGGATATGCCTGCACGAAAGTTGTGGGCGGGCAGAAAAAAGGCTGGAGACGGTATCTGACCGCGGCTGCGCTGGCAGCGGTCATCTGTTTTGGCGGAAATTCCGTACTGGCTGGCGGACTGCCGAAGCTGCCGGATAACCAGTACAAGATGCCAGATGATCTTCTGGCCGTCTGTACGGTGCTGCACGAAGAAGCGGGAGAGGGAACCGTAAGAGTTGTCTTTGAACCGGATTTCAACCTGATCGTGCGGCAGTATGATGCTTCGTTTGAACTGGTTCTGGACCGCGATATGGTTCTGACCTATCAGGGCTCCAATACGGTATCAACCGATGCACTGACCGAGCAGGAAATTGAAGACGAAACAAAGATCCTTCAGATTATCACACAGATGGATCTGTCGCTGGATCAGAAAGAATTTTACAGAAGTCTTAGGGAAATGAATGCAGAGTATATTGTACTTTCGAGCAGTTCAGCGGCAGTATCCTATGTGGAAACAGCGGGGTGCATCCCGGTAAGAGAAGTAGAAGGGCATATCATTTTCCGCGTGGAAGAAAAGTAAGAAGGAGGACTTGTTTTTGAATAAGGCAAAAGATTATATTCAGCTGCACCTGAATATCCTGCTGTTTTCTCTGACGAGTGTGTTCTCGAAAGCAGCATCGGTTCAGCTGAACCGGGGAGGAATCAAAAATCCTCTATTATATGTATTTTTATTTCTGATGGTTGCAAACTGTGGCATTTACGCTATTGCATGGCAGAAGGTAATCAAAAAATTCTCTTTGTCAACCGCATATGCAAACCGCAGCGTCTATCTGATCTGGTCCCAGATCTGGGCCGTGCTCATTTTTCATGAAAATCTGACGGTAAAAAATATCATCGGCCTTCTGATTGTGCTGGTGGGAGTTATGGTGGTGCAGCGATATGAATAAATATATGATTTTAATGCTGATCTGTACAATGTTTTCAGCAGTATCACAGATTCTGCTGAAACAAAGCGCCAACGAGGAGCATGCATCTGCACTTCGCGAGTATCTGAACTGGCGCGTGATTGTGGCGTATCTGATTTTTGGCAGTGTACTTCTTTTAAATACGTATGCCTACACACAGGTAGATTTGAAATACGGTCCGGTGTTGGATACCTTTACGTACGTCTTTGTCCTGCTGCTTTCCTTTGGCGTTTTGAAAGAAAAGGTATCAAAAGGAAAGCTGATTGGGAATCTGATTATTATCCTGGGAGTACTGGTGTATACATTGCCGTAAAACGTTCCGATGATGGAAAGAAAGCGATATCAGCTAAGCAGTCCTTGTCCTTTGAAATAGGGGGTCTGCGTACAATAAACGAACGGCTTTTGATTATGAATAAGAAAAAAATAGATTATCGTTTTAAGATATTATATGCTGTGGCGATTCTGATGGTTGTTGCGGGACATTGTGATGGTGGTGGAATTTCTTTGGACTTTGCGCAGTGGTTTCCGTATGAGGGAATCCATCTGGCGCTGTTTACTTTTTGTTCAGGATATTTTTTTAAAGATGCAGCACTGAAACGACCGGGGAGATATGTCTGTAAAAAGCTTCGTACCCTGATACTTCCAATGTATGGGTATACGATTGCGTATGGGCTGCTTGTCAGGTTATTACATCGGTGGGGCTTTCAAATCGGTGGAAAATTTAATTTGCACAATATTCTGATTTCACCTTTAAACGATGGGCATCAGTTTGTCCTTAATATGGCCGGCTGGTATATTGTGCCCTTGTTTATGGTAGAAATATTAAATTGTATGATTCGGGCATTTTTTAAGCGAAAAGGATGGCAGATACCGGAATGGATATTTTTTGCAGGGGCAGTACTTATTGGAATGGGCGGCAATTTTTTGGCGATTATGGAATATCGCACCAGCTGATGGCTGACAGTGGTCAGAATTCTGTATTTTGCTCCGTTTTATGCAATGGGTATTTTTTATAAAAAGATACTGGAGAAATATGTGGACAGGATTCCATCTGTAGTGTATTTTGCGATTGTGTTTGCTGCAAAACTTATGATTTTTCTTCATTATAAAACTAGGTTGGCTTATACGCCAGCGTGGTGCAATGACTTTAATCAAGGACCGGTCATGCCAATTATTATTGGTTTTTTGGGAATTGCACTTTGGATGCGGATTGCAACGATAATGGAACCAGTATTTGGAAGAAAAAAGTGGATTAATCTTCTTGCAGACAACACATTTTCGATTATGGAAAATCAGTTTTTGGGTTTTTTACTTGTAAAAGTTGCTTTCGGAACAATTGCGAATGGCACAAAGCTGTTTTTGAAGTTTGACTGGTCAAGATGTAAAAGTGATATTTGGTGGTATTATATGCCGAAGGACGTAGAACAGACAAAAATTCTGTATTTATTAGCAGCGATTTTTGTTGCCTTACTGATCCAGTGGATCCTTATACAGGTGAAAAAAATGGGAAAAAACATATTTTTGTACGTAAGACAATAGTTAAGCGTATACTGCTTTAAATATTTTGCAAAATAAAAATCCCGCAGAAAAAGAAATGAAAACTTTTTCTGCGGGATTTTATTTTATATTGCATAGATCTGAATCGTTATCAAATTTTTATTGATAATCGATAGGAGACAGGTCGTGAGGATCATCTTCCGCAGAAGAGCCTAGATGTCTGATGGTTTTGGAATTATCCTCATTTTCAGAGAAATCGTCCTCATCTATTCCAGAAGAAGAACTTTCGACTGTGGAATCCAAATCGTTTTCTGTAAAAGAAGAAGCGGAGGAAATGTCACTTACCGAAGTGGAGTCGGGTGTTTCCTCTTCCAATTCAGGATTTGTATCGCAAGGACCCTCGATGAGATGGTAATCCGACTCGGAAAAATGATACCATTTCCCATCCTCAAGCTTTTGCCAGCCGGAAACCGCGTGGCCGTCCTTATCAATAAAATAAGACTGCTTACCGTCAGCCCAGAGCTGATGTGGATTGTAAGTTACCCATTCGTTATTGGCAAATCGATCTTCTTCCTTAATATAAAATTTCTGATATTCGCCATCGCCGACCCAGACGGGGGTAAGATCAGCATCAAGTTCATCGAAGAATCGGGAGCCCATAGAGAGCTGGCGATTCAGTTCATCGAAGCCAAGTTCTTCGGCAAGTGTAGGCTTGTCTGAAAAAAGATTCGTACCAAGTCCAAGACGGTCACCGTCAATGACAGCTCCAAGGCTTGCGAGAGTAGTTGGGAACATATCCATCGTGGTGAAAATCCGATTTTTTTCATGAACCGGAAGAATGGGTGAATTTAAAATAGCGTTATAAGTAGAACGTTGATAATCTTCATCGATGTTTTCACAAAAATCAGAGTCCATGGTCAGATGATCACCGGAAAGAATTATAGTCGTGTTTTCATAAAAAGGCTGTTCCTTGATCCAGTCTATAAACTCACTGACACGGGAACTGGAGCAGTCAATCACCATACCGTAGTGGTCATCTCCGTACTGCTTTTCATCACACTCGTCACATTTGTAGCCGTCCTCGAAGTGGGTGGCAACAGTCAGCATACTGAAGTTGAACGGTTCGTCATTCTTGGAAATCTCCGTCAGTTTATCTTTTGCATACTCAAACAGTTTGGCATCTTCATAGCCCCACCACTGGTAGTAGCCTTCCGGGATCAGTCCCTCGCTGATCGCCCAGTAGTAATCGTCAATTTCATAATCACCGTGCGAAGTGAAGTAATTCTTCCGTCCGCCGAATGCGGCATCGGAACCCATCATAAAGTACTGTTTGTAGCCGGCTTCATTGAGAACGTCGCCAAGTGTTGAAAGCTGCGGAAAAAAGCTGTCCTGATAAGCCATCTCATTGCCTTGAATCGAAAGCTTCAGCGGAAGACCGGAAGTCTGTGCAAAGAGACCGCCCATGGTCCAGGTGGTTCCGGTTGTCGGATAAGCGCCGCCCAGCTTGTCGGAGTTGGAAAAATTGATATTGTCCAGGGCAAGATTAGTCAGGGCGGGAATAAAATTGTGGTCGTAAGCACCGCCGTCTTTTTTATCAGAATAGGTGCTTTCCATTGATTCCAGATAAATATAGATCAGATTCCGTTTCTTTTCCGGGAATGTAATCGTTGTCTGGGACGGATTGACGTAATTATCTTCGATCAAAGTGCTGTAGCTGTTCTGAATGTGCAGGTAAGTATCGATATCCAGCGTCGTCCAGACATTATAAAGAGAATAGGAAGAAAGAGCGATTCCCAGGGCAATGCAGATGCAACCGAGAATGATTTCCACTTTCTTCCGATGGCGCAGGATAATAAAAAGCGCGATCAGAATAGCAAGAACGGCAAAAGAGATCATGCCGCAGGACCAGACGTAACTCCAGAGCACATCCTTGCTGGTACCCTCAAGGGGTGCCTTTAAGTGATAAACAAGTTCTTCCATATCAAGATGCGCCCAGGTCGCGAGCATCCAGCGGGAAGACGTAAAAAGAAGGATCCCAAGGAATCCTAACAGAACGGAAAGAATGGAAAAAAGTATCTTTCCAACATGCTGTACTTTTTTGCGAGACACAGTAAATAACCTCCAGTTTTCTTTAGTGTTTTATAATAGGTAACAAACAGGTAGCGTTAGGTATAAAATATAATTGGGAACTTACAATATTATAACAGAAACTTTACGAAAAAAATAGTATTTTGTTAAAAAATACGAGTGGAAAAATGAAAATCCGGGAATTTACATAAAAAGCGGCGGGGCGGGCGTGAAAATGGGTTCTTGAGTTTCTCAGAAAAGAATGGTATAATAGCAAAGATTGTAGACACAAAAGAGGTCAAAAAAAGATCTGTTCACATTTTTGTGGAGAAGAGAAAGGAAAGAAAAATGGGAAAAATTAAAGTAGAATCTTGTGAAATTGAAGGATTAAAAGTAATTACCCCAACCGTATTCGGCGATGAGCGCGGATATTTTATGGAGACATACAATTACAATGATTTTAAAGAAGCCGGCATTGATGTCCAGTTCGTACAGGATAACCAGTCTGCATCCAAAAAAGGTGTCCTGCGCGGACTTCACTTCCAGATCAATTACCCGCAGGACAAACTGGTACGCGTGGTAAACGGAGAAGTATTCGATGTTGCGGTTGACCTTCGCGAGGGATCCAAAACCTACGGAAAATGGTTCGGCGTCCTGCTTTCCGCAGAAAATAAGAAACAGTTCTTTATTCCGAAGAACTTTGCACACGGATTTATCGTACTCTCTGATTATGCAGAGTTTGCTTATAAATGTACCGATTTCTATCATCCAAACGATGAGGGCGGTCTGTACTTTGACGATCCGGAGATCGGCGTGGAGTGGCCGATGCCGGAAGGAATGACAAAAGAAGATCTGATTATTTCGGAAAAAGATCATAAATGGGGCGGAATTAAGGATTTAAAGAAATAAGGAGTAAAAAACATTTATGAACGTATTCAAAGAACTTTATCAGAACCGGAAACTGATCTGGAAACTGTCAAAAAATGATTTCCGCAATAAATTCGCCGGAGCGTATTTTGGCATTATATGGGCATTTATCCAGCCGATGGTGACGGTTGCTGTTTACTTTGTCGTATTCCAGCTCGGACTGCGCGTGCAGCCGGCTGCCACCGGATATCCGTATATCTGCTGGCTGGTTTCCGGTATCATTCCGTGGTTCTTCTTTTCCGATGCGCTGCCAAGTGCATCAAACTGTCTGCTGGAATACAGTTATCTGGTAAAGAAGGTTGTATTTAAAATCAGTGTACTTCCGATTGTAAAGGTGATTTCTTCCCTGTTTGTACATCTGTTCTTTATTGTGTTTGCTATTTTGATTTTTGCACTGATGGGAAAACTTCCGCCGGTTCAGATTATCCAGATCGGGTACTATACCTTTGCAGTGATCTGTCTCGTCGTTGTGCTTTCCTATCTGACCTGTTCCATCACACCGTTTTTCCGCGATTTCGGCCAGATTATCAACGTAATTCTGAATGTCGGCATGTGGGCAACCCCGATTCTGTGGGATACCACAACGATTCCGAATATTCCGAACTGGCTGAACAGCCTTCTGAAGCTGAATCCTCTGTACTATATTGTCCAGGGATATCGTGACAGCTTTATGAATGGACTCTGGTTCTTCGAGCATCCATGGCACACCCTTTATTTCTGGGCTTTTGTGCTTATGGCAGGACTGATCAGTTCCAAGGTGTTCAAGCGCCTCCGGGTTCATTTCTCAGATGTATTATAGGAGGATGGAATGAGCACAGAAAATACAGAAGCAGTAATTTCAATTAACCATGTCAGCAAGGTCTACAAGCTGTTTGAAAAGCCGATGGACCGTCTGAAAGAATCGCTTTCACTGACACATAAAAACTATCACACCGATCATTTTGCGCTGGAGGATATCTCGCTCGAGGTGCACAAAGGCGAGTGTGTCGGTATCATTGGAACGAACGGTTCCGGAAAATCCACACTGCTGAAAATCGTCACAGGTGTCTTAAACCCGACGAGCGGAAACGTGGAGTTAAAGGGAAGAGTCAGTGCCATTCTGGAACTGGGTGCAGGCTTTAACATGGAGTATACCGGTATTGAGAACATTTTCCTGAACGGAACGATGCTTGGCTATACTGAGGAGGAGATGAAGGCAAAGCTCGACGATATCATTGCGTTTGCAGAGATCGGTGACTTTATCAATCAGCCGGTTAAGACGTATTCCAGCGGTATGTTTGCCCGCCTTGCCTTCGCGGTTGCGATCAATGTGGATCCGGATATTCTGATTGTCGATGAGGCCTTAAGCGTCGGAGACATTTTCTTCCAGTCCAAGTGTTACCGGAAATTTAACGATCTGAAAGAAGCAGGAAAAACGATCCTTTTCGTTTCCCACGATATGGGCAGCGTCATCAAGTACTGTGAGAGATGTCTTCTGATTAACAAAGGAAAACAGGTGATGGTTGGAAAATCGTCGGAGGCAGTCGATGTCTACAAGAAGATTCTTGCCAACCAGTACGATGATGAGACAAAAGAAGAGGAAGAGACCGAAGAGAGTGCAGAACAGACCGAAGAGAGAACCGAAGCAGATGCATCCGGTGCCATATCGGCAGAAAAGCCGAAAAAAGGCCTCTGGAGAGAACGCCTGATTGCGAATGCGCAGCTGGTAGAGTATGGAGACAAGGCTGCGGAGATCGTGGACTTTGCGATTATCGACCACAAAGGTATGATTACATCTTCTGTGGATAAAAACCAGAGATTCCGCATCAAGATGAAAATCAAGTTCCATGAAACGATGGAGCATCCGATTTTTGCCTTTTCGATCAAAGACCGGAAGGGAACGGAGATTACCGGAACGAATACGGCGCTGGAGGATTACACAAAAGACGTGGTGGAAGCAGGAAAGACCGTCACGGTATGCTTTGACCAGATCATGCCGCTGCAGAGCGGACAGTATCTGATGTCGTTTGGATGTACCAGCTACCATCTGGAAGAGCTGGTGATCCACCACAGACTGTACGATGCTTGCTTCCTGGAAGTCTTCTCCATGAAAGACACCGTAGGATTTTTTGATATGAACTCTACCGTGACCTACGAGTAGGATGCGGAGGATAAACGACGGGGGTTATATGAAAGAAACAATAGGAAATGTTCTTTTGAACCTGGATTATTATGACGGCGAAGATGCTTACAGCGACGGCAGCATTGAGGACCGGCTGCTGGAGATCGTCAAGACGACGCCGAAAGAGGATTACCAGAAGGTAATCCTCACAGAAAAAAGCTGGCCGATTTTTTATCATCTCTCTCCGGAACGGGAAAATATTCTGGACTGGTATGAGTGGAAAGACGATGCTTCCGTATTTGAAGTCGGAGCCGGCTGCGGAGCCATTTCCGGCGTGCTCTGCAGAAATGCAAAGCGGGTAGTGGCAAACGATCTGTCGAAGCGGCGCAGTACGATCAATGCCTACAAAAATCAGGATGCGTCCAACCTGGAGATTATGGTTGGAAACTTTAATGTTGTTGCAGAAAAAATGGAAGAACGCTTCGATTACGTGACACTGATCGGTGTTCTGGAGTATGCAAAAAGCTATATTGGAAAGGATAATCCGTATCCGGAATATCTGGAAAAGATCAATCGTCTCTTAAAACCGGGCGGAAAAATCCTGATTGCGATTGAGAACCGTCTGGGACTGAAGTATTTTGCCGGCTGCAGGGAAGACCATGTGGGCCGGGAATTTGTCGGAATTGAAGGATATCCGGGGATCGATTTTGTCGAGACATTCAGCAAACCGGAGCTGGAGCAGATGCTGCAGGAAAACGGTTTTTCGAAGTTTAAGTTTTATTATCCTTATCCGGATTACAAATTTCCGGCGGTCATTTATTCGGATGAATATCTGCCGAAGCCGGGTGAATTGAGAAAAAATCAGCGGAATTTTGATGCTGACAGGATCACACTTTTTGACGAAGGCAAAGCATTTGACGGAATCCTGAAGTCCGGTCTGTTTCCGGTTTTTTCCAATTCCTTTCTGATTGAAGTGGAGAAAAAGGAGTAAACGTATGAGGAAAGTTCTGTATACGAAATTTTCGAGAGAACGTCGGAACGAATTTCAGATTATGACCCGGATTACAGAAGAGGATGGGATCCGGCGTGTGTGGAAGCTTCCGCTGCAGAAAGAGGGAGAACTCCACATCCGGCATATGTATGAAAACTATAGAAAGCTGGAGCATCTGTACGCCTATGCGGACGTACAGATCTGCCCATGCGAACTGGATGAAGAAAAATGCGCGCTTGCATTTCCTTTTGTAGAAGGGGAAAGTCTGGAAACGCGCATTTCCCGTCATGGAAAAGAAAAAGATTTTGCATCGCTGAAAAAGGATTATGAACTGCTGTATCAGATCATTGCATCGGCAAAAGGGCAGAAATCCTTTGTGGAAACCGATGCGTTCTGTGAGGTGTTCGGCCATCCGGCATTGAAAGAAGGACTTGCCGCAGCGGAGATTTCCAATATTGACATGATTCCGGGCAACCTTCTTCTGGATGGAGAAAAGGTCTGGGTGGCAGACTACGAGTGGGTATTCCCGTTTGCCGTACCGATTGCATTTATCTATGCGCGGAGCGTCTTTTTACAGGAGGCGGCGAGTGCACTGACGAAGGAAGAGCAGGAAGAACTGTACGCCATTGGCGGTATTTCCATGGAAGAGATTCCGGTATACTACCATATGGAAGAGTGCTTCCAGGAATTCGCGGCCGGAAAGGGTGAGCCAAATGCGCTCGCCACGTTCTATGGAAAACTGCACCGGCACAATTATCCGCTTTCCATCTGGGAAAAAGAAAAAATGATGTACCCGGTTGTGCTCACCGAAACAGCACCGGAGGAGAGAGAACTCTATTATGAGGACTGCTTCGGCTTGGATGAGCAGAAGGTGATGATGCTTGAAAAGGCAGACGCGGACGGAGAGCTTTCCCTTCAGCTGATGCAAGAGGGGGCTGTCATTAAAATCCGTTCTCTCGCGGGCGTATGCAGCGATGGAAAGACGGAATGTATCGCTTTTTCGCACAACGCCGAGCTTGAGATTATCGACGACTATTATTTCCTTGGAACGCCGGTTCTGAAATTCCGGAATGCCGGTTATGAACAGATCCGGATTGATTACCGGATTTACTACAAAGGCGATGGCGTTACGTCCCAGTTTATTCAATATATCCGTCAGAATAAAGATCTGAGGGATGAACTGAACGGGGAGATTTATCGGAAAGGCCAGCTGCAGGCAGAAATCGAAGCAGAAAAAGCGGCACTTGCACACAGGGAAGAAGAACTCCAGGAAACGAGAAAACAGAAGCAGTTTCTGGAGGAAGAGCTGGAGCGGATGCGCCAGCGTAAGGTTGTGCGTATGGCAGATAAAGTGCAGCATGTGATAAAAAGGAGTAAATAACTATGGATGTATCCATTGTCATTCCTACCAAAAATGGTGGGCATCTGTTTGAAAAAGTGCTGGATGCCGTTTTCAAACAGAAGACAGAGTATGAATATGAAGTAATTTGCGTGGATTCCGGGTCAAAGGACGGAACTCTCGATGTGATCCGCAAATATCCATGCCGTTTGTTTCAGATTGAGCCGTCCGAATTTGGACATGGAAAAACGAGAAACTATGGTGCTTCCAAAGGAAACGGAACGTATATCATCTTTATTACGCAGGATGCGCTTCCAGCGACCGATACCTGGCTGCAGAATTTCATTGATGCCATGAAGATGGACCCGGAAATCGTGGGAGGATTCGGGATTCATTATCCGTATCCGGACTGCAATCTGCTTGACAAGCGTGATCTGGACGGCCATTTTAAAGGATTTGGAGAAACTAATACGATTTTCCACCTTGATGATCCGGAACGCTACGAAAGAGAAGAAGGATATCGTCATTATCTGGCGTTTTTCTCCGACAATAACTCCTGTATCCGAAGAGATATTTTTGAAAAATATCCGTATGAGGATGTCAACTTTGCCGAGGATCAGATCTGGGCGAGAAAGATGATTGAACTCGGATTCAAAAAAGTATACTGCCCGTATGCACCGGTATATCATTCCCACAATTTCAAACTCAGAACGTATTTCAAACGGTATTATGATGAGCAGAAGGGATTATATGAAGTTCATCAGTATATGATTGCACAGAAATGGACGCAGCTTCCGGGCATGCTGTACCGTCAGGTGAGAGGGGACTGCGTGTATATCCGTCAGCAGCCGCTCAGTAAAAAAGAGAAAATCCACTGGGCATTTTATTCCCTGTTTCGCAATTTTGACCGCTTTGTGGGCGGCTATCTCGGCGGAAAATACCATCTGTATTCCAAACGGAAACAACAGTTCCTGGATCGTCACATTTCGCAGCAGTACGATCAGAGACATGCATAGAAGAAAGGAAAAAGAAACGTGAAAAAACCAAATGTAGCATACCGTGCGTTACGGTATCTGAAGAATCATGGATTAAAAGAAACGATTGAGCGCGCAAAACAGGGCAATGAGCCGGCTGTACCGCCGAAGAACAACGTCATCGGATTTTACAGATTTGTCGTAGACAACGATCCGATCCCGTTCAATCAAAAAGAGTATGAGAAACATAAAAATGACAAGAAAAAGATCCTGAATTGGGTTGTACCGGAAATGGGACCTGGTTCCGGCGGTCATACCACCATTTTCCGTTTTATTTCCAACCTGGAGCGCCTCGGTTTCCACAGTAGAGTTTATCTCTACATGTCCCCGAATTTTCAGGATAATGCGTCCATCCGCAAATTCCTAAAAGAGTACTTCCCGCTTCTTGTGCCGGAAGTAGAAGTTTACTGCGATGTATCCCAGATGAAATTTGCACATGCAACCGTAGCAACCTCCTGGACCACCGCTTACTACGTAAGAAAATTCCAGAATACGATTTCGAAGTTTTACTTCGTACAGGATTTCGAGCCGCATTTCTATGCACACGGTTCGGAGTATGAGTTTGCAGAGAACACGTACAAGATGGGATTCCGAGGAATCACAGCAGGAGACTGGCTGCGGGATATCATGAGAAATGAATACGGCATGCAGGCAGACAGCTTCCATTTCTCCTACGATGACAAGGTATATCAGCCGAAGGAAAAGCAGGACAACGAGAAGAGAGTTTTCTTCTATGCCCGCCCGGTTACCCCGAGACGTGATTTTGAGCTCGGTATGCTGGCACTCAATGAGCTGTGCCGCAGAATGCCGGAGATCGAGGTTGTTTTCGCGGGATGGGATGTCAGCGGCTATGAGATTCCGTTCAAACACAGAAATTTAGGTATCGTAACACCGCAGGTGCTGGCAGATTCCTATGCGATCTGTGATATGTGCCTTGTTATTTCGAATACCAACCTTTCCCTCGTACCGTTCGAGGTTATGGCCTGCAACTCGGTCGCTGTCTGCTCCAAGGGTGCAAACAGCAGTTGGATGGTAAATGAGGAAAACTCCATTCTGGTTGACTATGATCCGATCCAGATCGCAGATAGAATGGAATATTACTTCAACCACCCGGATGAGCTGGCTACAATCCGCAAAAAGGGAATGGATTTCGTAAAGGGAACCTCCTGGTACAAAGAAGCCGAAAAAGTTTACGCAAGTATGCTAAAAGGAATTGAGGAAGATGAGAAAAAACTGCAGTAAGGATGTGAGCAGAGAACGCAGAATCGAGATTCTGTTTGTATTCGGCGTATTCCTGTTTTACTTTTTGTGGTCCTGTACGCAGCGATACAATTTCTCGTCGGATGAATCAATGCGGTATCAGATTCCACAGTTCATTTATGAATATGGGAAGCTTCCGCGGGGTGACGAACCGCTGATTCGGAATGAGGATTGGGGGATTTCCTATGCATTCAATCCGATTCTCTCCTATATGGCATCTGCAGTTTTGATGAAGGGGATGAGCCTGTTTTCCACGGATGAGTGGATGCTGCTCATTTCCGCCCGTTTTGTAAATGTTCTGCTGGGAGCGCTTACTGCCTGGGTGGTCTTAAAGACGGCAAAGCTGCTGTTTCCAAGACGCTACGCATGGATGTTTACGACTCTGGTGGTTTTCCTGCCGGGCAATGTGATTTTATATTCCTATGTCAACTGCGACGCGCTTGCAATGTGTTCGACGGCCATTATCTTTTATTCCTGGGTAAAGGCGTACAAAGAGGGATGGAGCTGGACCACGTGTGCGGTATCGGCCGTTGGAATGGGAATCTGTTTCTTGTCGTATTACAATGCGTATGGATTTATTCTGATGACGTTTTTCTACTTTGTGGGAACGATGCTGACGGACCAGTCGAAACCGGTCAAAGAACGATGGAAAGAAATGATCCAAAAAGGTCTTTTTATTTTGGTGATCGTCTGTGTCATTGCTCTGTGGTGGTTTATTCGAAATGCTATTCTCTATGGAGGAGATTTTCTGGGACGCCAGGCATCGAGCGCAAGCGCGGAACTGTATGCAAGATACCAGTACAAGCCGTCGCACAGCAAGACCTTCCAGAAAAAAGGAGGCTCCATGTTGCATATGATCTTCTATAAGCCGAGTTTTCTGGAACATGACTGGCTGGTAACAGTGCTGTACAGCTTTGTCGGCGCGTTTGGCTACAATAAGATTTATCTTTCCACGATGATTATTGTTCCGTACCTCTGCTGTCTTCTTGTCGGTCTCATTCTGATGCGGAACTGTTGCCAGAGAGACTTTTTCTTCTGGAATGCAGACGGCACGCAGACGGCTCTTACCGGAAAAACGAAGAGAAAATGGAGTAAACTGGGATGGTTTACCTGGGCTAATGTGTTTGCCCTGCTGATCCCGAATTATCTGAATGCGTATTACTCCTACAGTTCTGATTTTCAGCCGCAGGGACGATACAGCATGCCGATGCTGATTCCGCTGATGTATTTCGTGACGAAGGGTGTGCAGGCGTTCCTGAAACGGGAGAAAAAACTACAGAAGTATGAAAAATTGTTCTGTATTCTGGTCTGTGTGGCGGCAGCGGCATTAGCGGCATTCACTTGGGCGAGAATCATCTATCCGATGTACTTGCAGAACTACTACGGATTGCGGTAAGCGGAACAGAGAAAGAAAGCGGTGAAACGTTTGGAAAAAATTTCAGTGCTGACAGCAAAATTAAAAAAAGCTGTTGCAGAAGAAGGAATCGGCGGTCTGGCTGGGCGTACGAAAGGGTACCTTGCGCGGGCAAAAAAAGAAAAAGAGTTTCAGAGAGAAAAATCCCGGGTCTACCGGGATATTCTCTTTATCAGTGGCTGCAATGAACAGCTGCCGCATCCACACCGGTACCGCGTGGTGCATCAGATGGAGCAGCTGGAGGCAGGCGGATATACGTGTGATACGGTTTATTTTCAGGAGCTGAAGCCCTGGATGGTACGTTGCTACGGCGCGTTCGTGATTTTCCGCTGCCCGATGACGGACACCCTGCGGGAATTTGCCACAATGGCAAAGCAGATGAACAAGCCTCTGTGGTACGATGTGGATGATCTTGTGATCGATACGAAATACACCGATCAGATTCCGTTTCTCGACCGGATGCAGCCGGAAGAACGGCAGGCATACGATCAGAATGTCCGAAACATGGGCGAGCTGCTTTCCCTCTGCGATGCGGCGGTTACGACGACAGCGGCGCTGGCAGAAGAACTGAAGCAGTACGTACCGGAGGTGCTGATCAACCGCAACTGTGCGTCAGATGAGATGCTGCTACTGTCCGAGGCGGTGTTAAAAGAAAAACAGAAAAAGAACGAAGCAGATGGAACGGCGAAAAAAGTACGCCTTGGCTATTTCAGCGGCAGTGCGACGCATCTGGACGACATCGAGATGATCGTTCCGGTGCTGAAACAGCTGCTTGGCAAAAATCCGAACCTGGAACTCCTCATCGTGGGAATTCTGGAACTCCCGGTGGAGCTGAAACTGTTTGCTTCCCAGATCCAGATGGAGGGATTTGTCGATTACCAAAAACTGCCGGAGCGGATTGCGTCGGTGGATATCAACTTGGCTCCGCTTACCGATACGATTTTTAACCGTGCGAAATCGGAAAATAAATGGGTGGAAGCGGCTCTGGTGCAGACCGTGACAGCAGCCAGCAATCTCGGCGCTTTTGCTGAGATGGTACAGGATGGAGAAGACGGCGTACTCTGCCGAGACGAAGCGGAGTGGTTGGAAAAACTGCAGTGGCTGATCGACGACGAACCGGCACGAAAAGCCATTGCCGGACGGGCATATGGCCGGTGCAGCCGCGAGTGTGTCACAATCTTTCATGCCACCGGGATTTGCGAGTGGGTGGAGCGCCACTGGAATCTACGCTGTGCCTTTGTGCTTCCAGCGATGGAGATCAGCGGAGGCATCCGCGTTGCACTTCTTCATGCGGAAATGCTGGTAAAAGCAGGAGCGCAGGTCAGCCTCTTTACTCTGGAAGGGGAGACGGAGTGGTATCATGAGGGTGATTTCCATTTTCCGGTGCTGTCGGCCGAGCGAGAGAAACTGCAGGGAACGCTGGATCTTGCGGTAGCGACGATGTGGAATACCGCAGAGTTCGTCGAACAGTCCAGTAAGATCCGAAAGAAAAAATATCTGGTGCAGAATTTTGAAGTTGGATTTTATCCGCCGGGAAGCCCGTACCGGATCGCAGCTTCGGCGACTTACCGGATGAGGAGCCCGATGGAGTACGTAACTATTTCCAAATGGTGTCAGAACTGGCTGCGGGAGGAATACCATACCGAAGCAGTCTATCTTCCGAACGGCATCGATCCGTGCTTCTATCCGAAACGGGGGCGGGATCTGCAGGGAAAAATTCGGATTCTGATCGAGGGAGACTGCAGCGCGGAGCATAAAAACGTGGACGAGAGCTTCCGTATCGTGGAACAGCTGGATCTGGAAAAATTCGAGATCTGGTACATGTCCTACAATGGAAATCCGAAATCCTGGTACCGCGTGGACCGCTTTTTATACCGGGTTCCGTATGAAAAAACACCGGAAGTCTATGCGGCGTGTGATATCCTGCTGAAAACAAGCCTGCTGGAGAGCTTTTCCTATCCGCCGCTTGAGATGATGGCGTCCGGCGGCTACGTCGTTGCTGTGCCGAACGGTGGCAATCTGGAATACCTGAAAGATGGGGAAAACTGTATTCTCTATCCGCAGGGAAATCTCGCGGAGGCAAAAGCGGCGATTGAGCGTATTCTGACAGATGCGGAACTGAGGAAAAAACTGGATACGGGAGCAGAAGAGACGGTAAAGGAAAGAAACTGGAAAAGAATCGAACCACAGATTTTAGAACAGTATCTTGGAAAATAAATAAGCAACAAAAAGGGCTGTCGCACTAGCAAATATTTCTGGCGGTAGCTCTGCTTTATACCCAAATGGCATCGAAATCGGTTGCGTTTTCGATGCCATTCTTTACTTCTTATAGGAAAGTTCGACTTCCGTCGAACTCTTGAATCAGGATCACCCGTTGGACGGGAGGTCCTGATTGCTTATAAATTAGAAGATCAGTGCCGTTTGTTTCGGTTATTGCGGCGTCTGTTTCTGCGTTTCCGTCTCTTTCTCGCGTTGTTGATCACGACAATGATCAGAATCAGAAAAGCGACACCGTTCAGGCCAAGCAGAATATAGAGCAGTGTGGAGAGAAAAGAAATTTTCTTGGTTTCTTCCGGCGTTGGAATATCTGTGCTGTCGGTTTCTTCTGATGAATCGGAGGAAACCGAAGAACTGTCGGAAACAGTACCTGGAGCGGAAACCTCGGCTGTTCCGATGAAGTGATCATCGAAAAAATACTGGCGGGTGTACGGTTCCTCAACGGAAGCGCCGTCCGGATCGGTGTAGGTTGCAGTTTCAATTTTCGCATTCTTTGGAAGCGTTACCACACCGGAAAGACTTTCCTTTTTTGCGTTCTTCAGGGTATAATGTGTAAAATTATCATAACCGAAATCAAGTACGGTACGGGTATCGTTGATATAATCGAGGTTATCACAGGTTAAAACAACGCAGACCAGCGTCATATTGCCTCGCTTGGCAGCGGTAACGAGTGTGTTGTGTGCCTCATCGGTATAACCGGTCTTTCCGGCGAAAGCACCCTTGTATCCCCACTGACCGTCCTGGAACAGCAATGCGTGGTGGTTCTGAAGATCACGCGGTGTCGAGGTCATATTGGTCGGCTGAATTGTGTAGGTCAGATCGGACTCGATGCGGCAGAAGGTCTCGTTTTTGATGCACTCCTGCATAATGAGTGCCATATCGTGTGCACTGGTGTAGTGGTTCGGATCTGGCAGACCGTTTGCATTGACAAAATGGGTATTCGTGCAACCAAGTGCAGCGGCGCGTTCGTTCATCATGGCGGCGAAACCTTCCTCGCTTCCGGCAATGTCGATGGCAAGCTGTGTGCAGACCTCATTTGCCGAGGCAAGAAGAATCGCGTGAAGAGCATCCTCCACTGTGATCGTTTCGCCAAGCTGAACGTTGATGCGGGCATTTCCCGGAATGGATTCGCTGACAGCATGTTCGCCGAAGGTAACGGTGTCGGTCATCTGCTTGTTTTCAATGATCAGCAGAGCCGTCAGAATCTTGGTGATGCTGGCAGGATAGCGCTGCTCGTCCATGTTTTTATCGTATAAAACAGCACCAGTATCGGCATCGAGTAAACAGACAGCGCCGGAATTGTTTTCCGGTCCTTCGGGCCAGGTGGTGATTGTTTTTTTATCGGTTGTGGCAAAAATCGTCTGCGGGAGGCAGGACGCGGTAAAAACAAAAGCAAGCAACAGGCATAAAAATGTGCGGACTGCAGAATTCTTTCTAATCATAACTCACTCCTTCTGATCCAGCGGGTACAGCTGCATAAGACTGTCCGGGCAGCGGATCTCTCTAAAATGTATTAGACATACTTTTATTATTATAACATAAAGCGAACAGGGAAGAAACACATAATTTCTTAATATTTTCAGTCGGGATTTGCAAAATGCAGTAAAATAGAGTATAATGCGAACGAGTTCATACGGAAAAAACAAAAAACCTGAAAAACAAAAACCTGAAAAACAAAAACCCCAAGGAGTTAAAAAAAGTGTCAGATATGAAATGGCTCCGTTTTATACGGAAATTGAAACCTTACAACATACAGAAGGGACTGCGTTACCTGAAACATTATGGCCCAAAGGAATTCCTGATCCGTCTTTCGGAGCGGATGGAGCCGGAGGAGGTTCCGTACGGACCGTGGCGGGAGCAGTACTGCGCAAAAGAGGAGGACCTGGCGCGTCAGAAAAATCATAAATTTTCTTATTGTCCGAAGATCAGCGTTGTTGTTCCGGCTTACCGTACGCCGGAAATTTTTCTGCGTCAGATGATCGAATCCTTGGAAAAACAGAGTTATGAAAACTGGGAACTGGTGATCGGAAATGCCAGCCCGGAGGATGAGACGATGGCGCGCATCCTGAAAGAATATACCGGAAAAGATCCGCGCGTAAAGAACGTTCCGATTCCGGAAAATATCGGCATTGCAGAGAATACAAATGCAGCGCTTGCCGCAGCAGCGGGAAATTTCGTCGGTTTTATGGATCACGACGATCTGCTTGCGCCGGATGCACTCTTTGAAATTGCCATCCGTCTGGAAAAAGATCCGTCCATCGATGCTTTTTATACCGATGAGGACAAGGTACGGACCGATCTGTCCGAGTATTTCCAGCCGCATTTCAAACCGGATTTCAATCTGGATCTGCTGCGGTCAAACAATTATATCTGCCATTTCTTCGTTGTACGGCGGGAGATTGTGGAGAAAACCGGCGGCCTTCGTCCGGAATACAATGGGGCGCAGGATTATGATTATATCTTCCGCTGCACGGAAATGGCGGGAAAAATTGTACACATTCCGAGAGTTTTATATCACTGGAGGGTCCACAGCGCTTCCACCGCAGACAATCCGGCAAGCAAGCTGTACGCGTATGAGGCCGGAAAAAAGGCAATTGAGGGAAACCTTGCGCGCTGTGGCGAAGAGGGAACCGTCACACTGCGTTCGGATTATGGCTTCTACGATGTAGATTATAAACTGCGGGGAACGCCTCTGGTTTCGATTCTGATCCCGAACAAGGATCAGGCCGATACGTTACGCACCTGTCTGGAATCCATTAAGAAGAAGTGCATGTATCCATCCTATGAGATTCTGATTATTGAGAACAACAGCACTGAGGAAGCAACGTTTTCCTATTACCAAGAACTCGAAGCACAGGGCATCCGTGTCCTGAAGTATCCAAAACAGGGCTTTAACTATTCTGCGATCAATAATTTCGGCGTCAAAGAGGCAAAGGGAGAGTATCTCCTGTTTCTCAATAACGATATGGAAATCATCACACCCGATTTTATGGAAAAGATGGTGTCCAATCTGCAAAGACCACAGATCGGGGCGGTCGGCGCGAAACTGTATTACCCGGACAACACGGTGCAGCATGCGGGTATCATCATCGGTATCGGCGGCATTGCGGGCCACGCCTTTTTAGGACTGGCGCGCGGAAGAAGCGGCTACCTGCATAAGGCATCGCTCCAGATGAATGTGAGTGCGGTGACAGCAGCGTGCATGATGATGAAAAAAGAGGTCTTTGAGGAGGTCGGCGGCTTTGAAGAAGAACTGTCCGTCGCTTTCAATGATGTTGATCTGTGCCTGCGCATTGGAAAAGCAGGTTATAAAATCGTATACAATCCGCACGTGGAGCTGTACCATTATGAATCGAAATCCAGGGGAGCAGAGGATGACGAGAAGAAGGTGCGCCGCTTCCAGTCGGAAATCGAATTTATGCGCAGCCGCTGGATTGGGCTGTTAAAGGCAGGAGATCCCTGCTACAATCCAAATTTAACGCTGGCATCGTGGAACTATGGACTGCGTGCCGACGGCAGGGGAGTAAAACCATGGACAAAGTAGCAGTTGTAATACCAAATTATAATGGATACCGGTATCTGGAGACGTGCTTTGCAGCGCTTGCAAAGCAGACCTTTACGGAATTTACCACATATTTCGTGGACAATGGTTCACAGGATGAGAGCTGTGCGTTTCTGCGGGAACACTACCCGGAGACGAAAATCATCCAGCTCGATGATAACTATGGCTTCAGCCGTGCGGTCAACGAAGGCATCCGCCAGTCGAAGGAGCCGTATGTGATCCTTTTAAACAACGACACCGAAGTGTTCCAGGACTTTGTCGAGCGCCTTTATGAGGGAATCTGTAAAAGAAAGAATGCGTTTGCATGCAGCGCAAAGCTGATTTCCTATCAGGAGCGTGATAAAATCGACGATGCGGGAAATTACTATAATATGCTGGGATGGGCATTCGCAAGAGGAAAAGGAAAATCGGTCAGTGAATTTGAAACGTCCGACCGGATTTTTGCGGCCTGCGCCGGAGCAGCGATCTACCGCCGGGAATTTCTGGAAAAGACCGGACTTTTTGACGAAGAACATTTTGCTTATCTGGAAGATACCGACATCGGCTATCGTGCGCGGCTTTTGGGCTACGAGAACTGGTATGAGCCGTCCGCGAAGGTTTACCACGTCGGAAGCGGAACGAGCGGCTCCCGGTATAACCTCTTTAAAATCCGTTATTCTTCCAGGAATAATATTTATCTGATCTATAAAAATATGCCGGTTTTACAGATTTTGCTTAACCTGCCGGCCTTTATCCTCGGCTTTTCGGCAAAACTGGTCTTTTTTGCATCGAAGGGATACGGAAAAGAATATCTGGCAGGAATCAAGAATGGTTTTTTCATCTGCCGGAAGCCGGAAAACAGAGCAAAAAAGATCCGTTTCGAGTGGAAGCGCCTCGGCACGTATTTTGTCATCGAATGGGAGCTTTTTATCAATGTGTTCCGGAGATTTCTGGAGAGGGCATAAGGATTCTTTCAAAAGATTACGAAAAAGTTAAAAAGTTTACGGAAATAAGAAGAATGTTAGAAAAATATGATTGCTCTTTTTTGAAACTTATTGTATAGTTAGGGGTAGGGAATTTTTAGATCCCGAAAAAAACAGATAAGGTGAACGAATTTGATCAACGATAATCAGAAATATTTTGACCGGATGCACGTTCTGATCGATGCCCTGGTGCTCGCACTTTCCTATGTACTGTCCTGGTACTGCTATGTGCGGCTGGGTGTTATGAATAATCATCCGGAGAGGGGAATTCTGCCGCCGGCGACGTATATGATGGCACTGCTCTATATCGTGCCCGGCTATCTGCTGCTTTACTATGCATTCAATCTCTATGCATCCAAGCGTTTTCAGGGAAGACGTCTGGAATTTGCCAATATCTTAAAAGCGAATACGGTTGGATTTCTGGTCTGGCTGGCCAGCCTTTACATGGTGCGCCAGGTTCACTTTTCCCGTGGTATGCTCTGCATCTTCTTTGTGCTGAATGTGACACTGGAAACGATCGTAAGAAATCTGATCCACTATATCTTAAGCAATATGTGGAAACACGGCCGCAACCAGAAGCAGATTCTGATGGTCGGCTACAGCCGTGCGACCGAGGAATACATTGACCGGATCATTGCAAACCCGGAGTGGGGCTATCTCGTCCGCGGAATCCTCGATGACCATGTCAAAGCGGGAACGATGTACCGCGGTGTCAAGGTTCTTGGAAGAATCAACAATCTTTCAGTCATTCTGCCGGAAAACAAACTGGATGAAATTGCCATTACCCTTGGCCTGAACGAATACTTCCGCCTGGAGGAGATCGTTGCCATGTGTGAAAAATCCGGCGTACATACCCAGTTTGTGCCGGATTACCACAACATCATTCCGACAAAGCCGTACACAGAAGACCTGCAGGGACTTCCTGTCATCAATATCCGCTATGTGCCGCTTTCCAACACGTTCAACGCGATGCTGAAACGGATTGTGGATATTTTCGGCGCGCTCGTGGCGATCATTCTGTTCTCACCGGTGATGCTGTTTTCCTGCATCATGATCAAGCTGACCTCACCGGGTCCGCTGATCTACCGTCAGACACGCGTCGGACTGCACAACAAACCGTTTGAAATGTACAAGTTCCGTTCGATGGAAGTTCAGACGGAGGAGAAAGAAAAGAAGGCATGGACCGTGAAGAATGACCCGCGTGTGACGGGATTTGGAAAATTCATGCGCCATACCAGCATTGATGAGCTTCCACAGCTCTTTAACATCTTAAAAGGAGATATGAGCCTGGTCGGACCGCGGCCGGAGCGACCTTTCTTTGTGGAAAAATTCCGGGAGGAAATCCCGCGTTATATGGTAAAACATCAGGTGCGTCCCGGTCTTACGGGGTGGGCACAGGTGAATGGATACCGGGGAGACACTTCCATCCGAAAGCGTATTGACTGTGATCTGTATTATATTGAAAACTGGACGCTGGGACTTGATTTTAAAATTCTGTTCCTGACCTTTTTCAAAGGATTTGTGAATAAAAACGCTTACTAAAAGATAAGGGGAAAAGAGATGTCGAAGAAGAATTACAAAAAGAGCAGAAAATACAAAAAAATGCGCCGCAGAAAAATAATTTTCGGAATTGAAATCACCGTTCTGCTGATTCTTTCCGGAATTCTGTTCGTATACGCATGGATCAACCGTTCGATGGATAAGATGAATCAGGATACGCTGGACAGCTCCCAGATTCAGATCAACAGTGAAGTAAAGGCAAATACCGATCTCTCACAGATGTCCGGTACACAGGTCATCGCGCTGGTCGGCGTGGATGCCAGAGGTGTGAAAGGCTCCGAGCTGGCAGAAAGCATGAACAGTGACACTATTATTCTCTGTTGTATTGATCACGACAAGCAGGAAATCCGTATGGTGTCGATTATGCGTGACACCTGGATGAATATGGCGAAATATACCGATGAATATTATGAGTTTGACAAAGCCAATTCCGCATACAACCGCGGCGGCCCAGAGAGTATGCTCTCCATGCTGAATACAAACCTTGACCTTGCACTGACCGATTACGTTACCGTAAACTTCAAGGCACTCGCCGATGCGATTGATGTCTTGGGCGGTCTCGACATCGAGATGACAAATGCAGAGTGTGTTCATGCAAACAACTACAACAGAGAGGTATCGGAAGCACAGGGCGTAGAGTATGAAGCTATTCCGTATGATGAGGACCTTGGGGATGATTACAGCGAAGTACGTCATGTCAGCGGTGCACTTGCAACCTCCTATGCGCGGATCCGTTACGGCGGCGGCGACGATGCGAAACGTACGAGCCGTCAGCGAATCGTCATCAATCTCATGGTACAGAAGATTAAACAGAATCCGACCAAGATTCCGGAGATTCTGGATAAAGTGATGGGAAATGTCAGCACCAGTCTTACCAAAAACGAAATTCTGGAGCTTGGCATGCATGCGGTAACGTACAAAATGGGAACATCTTATGCATATCCGTTCCAGCTGTGTTATGGAGAAAATGTAGAAAGCGCACTTGGTGTTGATGTCGTAATTCCGGTTACACTGGAACACAATGTAAAGGAACTGCACGCTTATCTGTATCCGACGATGAGCTATGATCCATCTGCAGCCGTGATAGAGTACAGTGACTATATTGCAAGAAAGAGCGGCTACGATGATGATATGATTGAGTATGTACTGAATCAGGGACCGGGCGCTGCAACAGATTCTGTGGTAGCAGGAGATTAAAATACAGGGAGAATACGACAAGATGAGTCAATATACCGTTGATGTCATGATACCAACGTATAAACCAGGGCAGGAGTTCGCAGAACTTCTGCCCCGCCTTTTAAAACAGACTTACCCGATCCGTTCGATCCGGGTCGTGAATACGGGGAAAAAGTTCTGGAATCCGGCGTGGGAGCAGCTTTCAGACAAGATTATGGTGGAGCATATTCAGCCGAGCGAGTTCGACCACGGCGGAACCAGAAGGGCAATGGCGGAGAGCTCCGATGCGGACCTTCTGCTTTTTATGACCCAGGATGCCATGCCGTACGATAATGCGTGCGTGGAACATCTGGTGGAAAAATTTTCACTGCCGCATGTGAAGGCGGCCTATGCGCGGCAGCTTCCGCGGGATGACTGCCGTACACTGGAACGGTTTACGAGAGGCTTTAACTATCCGGACGAGAGTGATATCAAGGATGCCGGTGATCTGCCAAAACTTGGTGTTAAGACTTTTTTCTGTTCCAATGTCTGTGCAATGTATGACCGCAGGACATATGAAGAGCTGGGTGGATTTGTAGAAAGCACCTTGTTTAACGAAGATATGATCTATGCCGGGCATCTTGTGCAGGCGGGCTATGCGATTGCCTATGCGGCAGATGCGAAGGTGGTACATTCCCACAATTACGGTTGTCTGGCACAGCTTCACCGCAATTTCGACCTCGGTGTATCCCAGGCACAGCATCCGGAGATCTTTGATGCGTATCCGTCTGAGAGTGAGGGAATCCGTATGGTGAAAAAATCGGCATCTTACGTCTGCGAAATTCATAAGCCGTGGCTGCTCGTCACTTTATTCTTTCAAAGCGGATTCAAATATGTGGGCTACTTCCTCGGAAAACGATACAAAAGCCTTCCGGACAGTGTAATCCGCTGGTGTACCTCAAACAAAACATGGTGGGAATATCACGGAAAGATACGAAAAAAACGAAATAGAAGATAAGTGAAAGTAAAAAACAAAAATAAAAAGATCTTGTAAGTAAATACGAAATGCTCCATAAGGTTGACAGAGAACGGAGCAGAGTGGTAAAAAAGTAAAGAACAAGAAATTAGAAGGCGGCATAACCTGAAAACAGAACAAGGGTGCCGCCTTTTACTGTTAGGAGGAAAAAATCTATGTGTGGAATTGTTGGATATATTGGAACCTGCCAGGCTGCCCCGGTGCTGCTGGACGGATTGTCAAAGCTGGAGTACCGCGGATACGATTCGGCCGGAATTGCTGTATACGATGGAAACAAAATTCAGATGCAGAAAGCAATGGGCCGTCTGAAGGTGCTTGAGGAAATGACACAAAATGGAGCGACACTTCCGGGTACCGTAGGAATCGGACATACGAGATGGGCAACGCATGGGGCACCTTCCGATCTGAATGCACATCCGCATTTCAATAAAGACCACTCGATTGTCGTTGTACACAATGGAATTATTGAGAATTATCTGAAATTAAAGAAAAAACTGATGTCCAAAGGATATGAGTTCCTTTCGGAGACAGATACCGAGGTAATTGCCCATATGCTGGATTACTATTATAACGGCGATCCGCTTGCAACGATCACAAAGGTTATGCACCGTATGGAGGGATCGTATGCACTGGGTATCCTGTTCCGCGACCATCCGGATGAGGTGTATGCGGTCCGTAAAGACAGCCCGCTGATCGTTGGTACAAGTAAGAGCGGAAACCTGATTGCATCCGACGTTCCGGCTGTACTGAAATATACAAGAGATGTCTATTTTCTGGAAAATGAGGAGATTGTCAAGCTGACCCGAGACGGCCTTCATTTTTACAATATCGATGAGGAGGAGCTGCAAAAGGAGCCTACGCACATCGAATGGGATATGAATGCCGCAGAGAAAGGCGGCTATGAGCATTTTATGCTGAAAGAGATGCATGAGCAGCCAAAAGCCGTAAAAGATACGCTGACCCCACGCATCAAGAATGGTGACGTAGTGATCGAGGAGCTTGGCATGACGGACGAAGAGATCCGTGCAATCAGCAAGATCTTTATTGTTGCCTGTGGTTCTGCATATCACACCGGTGTAACCGCAAAATACATCTTCGAAAAGCTGGCAAGAATCCCGGTTGAGGTAGATCTGGCAAGCGAATTCCGCTACCGTGATCCGATTCTGCCGGAAAATACGCTCGTGGTCATCGTCAGCCAGTCGGGTGAGACGGCCGATACCCTCGCGGCTCTCCGCCTTGCAAAAGAAAAGGGCGTGCGTACCCTTGGCATCGTAAATGTAGTTGGAAGTTCGATTGCAAGAGAGGCAGACAATGTCATGTACACCTGGGCCGGTCCGGAGATCGCTGTTGCGACAACGAAAGCGTACAGCACACAGCTTATCGCGCAGTATCTTCTGGCGATGAAGTTTGCCAAAGTACGCGGAACCGTTTCACAGAATGACTTCGATGCAATGATCCAGAGCCTTGAGCGCCTGCCGGAGCAGATTTCCCTGCTGCTGTCCCACAAGGAGAACGTACAGCGTTTTGCCAACCGTTATCTTGCGGCAGAACACGTCTTTTTCATCGGACGCGGCATCGACTATGCAATCTCGATGGAGGGCTCCCTGAAGCTGAAAGAGATTTCCTACATCCATTCCGAGGCGTATGCAGCCGGTGAGCTGAAACACGGAACCATTTCCCTGATTGAGGACGGACGCCTTGTCGTAGCCGTGCTGACCCAGCCGGAGCTCTACAAGAAAACGATCAGCAATATTCAGGAAGTGAAGACACGAGGCGCGTTTGTCATGGCGGTAACGACCGTTGGCAATACAGAAGTGGAAAAAGTAGCCGACTACGTAGTTTACCTGCCGGAGACAAATCCGATTTTTGCAAACTCCCTGGCGATCATTCCACTGCAGCTCTTTGGCTACTACGTATCGATCGGCAGAGGCCTCGATGTGGATAAACCGAGAAACTTGGCGAAATCCGTTACGGTAGAATAAAAACCGCAGCATAAAATTCCTCTTTTTTCAAAATTATCACAGTTTCAACACAATTCTAACGTACAATAGGCAGTAGAAAATGAAGAAAGAAATAAGAGCACTGTGTATTGGTGCCTGAGATAGAAAAGAGAAAGAGGGATCAGCCATGAGTGAAGAATTCAAAAAAGAAGAAATAAATGGTGAGGCAGCAGAGGAAACCAAAGCTGCAGAGCATACAGAAGAAGTAAAAGCAGAAACGACAGCAGAGCAGAGTGCGGCAGAGACGGAAAAACCGCAGGAAACCGCAGAAGCGCCGAAGGCGGAAGAAAAGAAAACGACAACCTACAGCTGGGTGAATCCGAAAATCAGCGGAAAGACCGACGAGGAGAATAACAGTGCTTCCTACACCGGAAAACCGGACCCGTCGGAGGCAAAGGCAGAGCAGACATCTTCTGCAAAGACAGAACATTATCAGTACCAGTCACAGACACAGAGTGCTCCGAAGCAGGAAAAACCACAGTTTTCTGCCGTTCCGCAGCCGCAGGATCACAAAAAGAAAGCGAAAAAACCAATGTCAGCCGCAAAAAAATGGGGCATGACACTTGCCATGGCAGCGTGCTTCGGACTCGTGGCAGGCGGTGTTTTCATTGGGACTGCAGCAGTCGGTACGAAAGTGATCGGTACAGCAACAGAGCAGAAGCAGGAAGTTACAATTCCGACGACCACCACAACAACGGCAGCAGACAGCAGTGATACCTCCGATACCGTAAAAGCAACCGGCGAGATGTCCGTGAAAGATGTTGCATCGAGTGCGATGCCGTCTCTGGTAGCAATTTCTACGACAACGGTGGAAGAAGTTGAGACATTCTTCGGAACCACAAGCCAGGAAGTTCCTGCAAGCGGAACCGGAGTTATTGTCGGACAGAACGACGATGAGCTCCTGATTGCGACAAACAACCACGTTGTCAGCGGTGCAACGTCTCTTTCCGTCAGCTTTATCGACGATGAGACGGTAGAAGGCCAGATCAAAGGTACCGATGCGGACAATGACCTTGCTGTTGTTGCAGTAAAACTTTCCGACATCAAGGACGAGACAAAGAGCCAGATCAAAATTGCCGTGATGGGAAATTCCGATGACCTTGAGGTCGGTGATCAGGTTGTGGCAATCGGAAATGCACTGGGAACCGGCCAGTCCCTGACGAGCGGATATATCAGTGCAAAAGACCGTACGATCTCCAGTCAGGATGAGAGTACCGGCGAGACGATTACTTCTGAGGGACTGATCCAGACCGATGCAGCCATCAACCCTGGAAACAGCGGCGGCGCCCTTCTGAACATGAACGGTGAGCTGATCGGCATTAACGAAGCAAAATACAGCTCCACACAGGTCGAGGGCATGGGCTTTGCGATCCCGATTTCGAAAGCGGAGCCGATTCTGCAGAACCTGATGAACCTGACAACAAGATACAAAGTCAGCGATGATGAGGCTGCTTATATCGGAATCAACATGGCGGATGTCAGCGCAGATGTTTCCCAGAACTACGGTATTCCGACCGGTGTCTGCATCATGAGCGTTGTGGACGGCAGCCCGGCAGCCGATGCGGGCTTCAAGAAAGGCGATGTTATCACCACGTTTGATGGAAGAAGCATCTCGAACGCCAAAGGCTTAAAAGAGACACTGACCTATTATGCGGCAGGCGAGACTGTAGATGTCACCGTACAGCGCGCGGATAACGGTGAGTACAAAGAAGTAACACTGACGCTGACCCTTGGCTCTGCAGCAGATATGCCGCAGACGAGCGGAAGCAGCAACGGAACCACAAACGATGGAACCGGAAGCTCCGATCAGAATGACCAGGGTATTCAGAATCCGTTTGGCAACAGATAAAAACTCGAAATAACTATTTCCTAAGAGAAAAAAGACGGACAGCACAGGAATATGAACGCCTGGCTGTCCGCCTTTTTCTGCATTTTTTGATATAATTTTTTGAATTCGTAAAATTCTTAAAAAAGTTGGTAATTTTTAAGAAAGTTTTTACTTGTGACCCTATGGCTTTTGGGCTATAATCAAGCTAGACCAAGCGATCTATTACAGAAAGGAATTTGAAAAATCATGTCAGAAGAGAAAGACAGAGTGGACGGTACCGCGGACGAAACGAAGGCGGAAACAAAAAGCTCTGACCATCATACAGAAGATACTTATGAAAAAGTCTGCTTCATGTGCCGCAGACCGGAGAGCAAAGCCGGAAAGATGATTACCCTTCCGGGAAACATCAATATCTGCCCGGACTGCATGCAGAAGAGCTTTGATACCATGAACCAGAACCCGGGCCAGATCAATGAGATGATGAATAATATGAACAACATGCCGAATATCGGCATGTTCGATCTCTCCGGGCTTTCCAACCAGATCCCGAACCGGCAGCGGGTAAAGAAAAAAGAAGAAAAGAAGAAAACAAAAGAATTTTCCATCAAGGACATTCCGCCGCCGCACCGGATCAAGGCGATGCTTGACGAATACGTCATCGGCCAGGAACGTGCAAAGAAAGTCATGTCGGTTGCCGTTTACAACCATTACAAACGTGTCTTTGCACCGCAGGACGGAAATATCGAGATCGAAAAATCCAACATGCTGATGATCGGACCGACCGGTTCCGGAAAAACGTATCTGGTGCAGACACTGGCACGCCTCTTAGATGTGCCGCTTGCCATCACGGACGCCACATCCCTTACCGAAGCGGGTTATATCGGCGATGATATTGAAAGCGTGGTATCTAAGCTTTTAGCGGCCGCAGACAACGATGTGGAGCGCGCGGAGCACGGTATTATCTTCATCGACGAGATCGACAAGATTGCGAAAAAGAAAAATACAAACCAGAGAGACGTCAGCGGAGAAGCCGTACAGCAGGGAATGCTGAAGCTCCTCGAGGGCAGCGACATCGAAGTTCCGGTGGGAGCCAACAGCAAAAATGCGATGGTTCCGCTCGAGACCGTCAATACCAGAAACATTCTCTTTATCTGCGGCGGTGCCTTCCCGGATCTGACGGACATCATCAAGGAGCGTCTGAACAAGACAGCTTCCATTGGCTTCCAGGCGGATCTGAAGGACAAGTATGATGGGGATAAGAACCTGCTGTCACAGGTGACCTTAGAAGACCTTCGGACTTTCGGTATGGTGCCGGAGTTCCTTGGCCGTCTGCCGATCGTATTTACGCTGGAGAGTCTCAATGAGGATATGCTGGTCGAGATCTTAAAAGAACCGAAAAATGCGATCCTGAAGCAGTATAAGAGACTGCTCGAACTCGACGAGGTGAAACTGGAATTTGATGATGATGCACTTCGCTCTATTGCAAGAAAAGCGCTGGAAAAAGATACCGGTGCGAGAGCACTCCGTTCGATCATCGAGGATTTCATGCTGGATATCATGTATGAGATTCCAAAGGACAGCAGCATCGGAGAGGTTATCATCACAAAAGACTATATTGAAAAGACCGGCGGGCCGACGATTCTCCTGCGCGGCCAGGAAGTTCCAAAGTTAGAGCAGAAATAAGGTAACTGGAAAACACAGCGGAGCAGACGTGAAACTGGCGTTTTCTTGAAATAAGAGATAAGAAAGAGAGGGTTTTAACTATGGCAGAGGATTTTTTTGGAAATTTAAGTAAAACACTGAAAAAAACAGTGGATACTGTGGGAAAGAAAACAGATGAATTCGTAGAAATTCAGAAGATCCGCACCCGTCAGCATGCGCTCGAGGATCAGATTGAGAAGAATTACCAGGATATCGGACAGATCATCTACAACCGCTATTTGAACGGCGAAGCATTCGACGAGAATCTTGCCGGCTTCTGCAAAGATATCACCGATCTGGAAAAAGAGATTGCAGACTGCAAGGAAGATGTGGCAAACAAGAGAGGCCGCATCGTATGCCCGGCCTGCGGCGCAAGTGTTCCGAAAGATGCAGCTTTCTGCATGCGCTGCGGTGCTGCTATGCCGGAGAAGGAAGATGAGCCGGAGGATGCCGAGTTTGTACACGTAGAACCGGAAGAAAAAGCAGAAGAAACCGAAGCAGCAGCGCCGGAAGAAGAGCCTGAAAAAGAAGCAGAGGTACCGGAAGAGGAATGATCTGGACCCTGCTGCCGGGAGCGGTTTTCCTTGCAGACGGATGCCTGAAAAAGAAGGCAGAAGAGGAGTTAAAGGAAAATGAGCAGATCCCGGTCTGCAAAGGACATATTGTCCTGCGGAAATGTCATAACCGCGGCGTAGCGGGCGGCGGCTTCGCGGACAGCACGAAGAAGGTGGAAATTCTCACCTTCTTTTTGCTGTCCGGACTGTGGGCGCGTCTCGGAGCGCTGGCGGGCAGACGTAAGTGTAAGGCGAAGAAGCTTGGGCTTGCGCTTACGATTGGCGGCGGCATGTCGAACTGGTATGACCGGCATAAGAGAGGTTACGTGACCGACTATGTCAGCTTCCGGTTTGGACCGGAGAAGTTCCGCAGACTTGTGTTCAATGTTTCTGATTTCTGTATTTTCTTCGGACTTGCGCTGCTGACGGCAATTTCCTGCCGGGAGTCCAGGTGATGCAGGATCTCACGAAAAGCCCTGCGGATGGCGGGCTTTTCGGGGCAAAAAAGAAAATTTGAAATTTTTTGAAAAAATTTGAAAAAAGCTGTTGACAGATTCGGAATCATCTGGTAATATATGTTTTGTTGAGCGGCACATGAGAGCTGCAAGACAAGAAATGCAGGAGTGGCGGAATTGGCAGACGCGCAGGCTTCAGGTGCCTGTGGTCGCAAGATCGTGTGGGTTCAAGTCCCATCTCCTGCATTATTTTTTCGCTTTGCGTATCAAGAATTGGTCCGGTGGACCAATTCGGATTGCCCTGATGGGAAGTGTGAAAACTTTCCGTCAGGGTATTTTTATTTTTCCAGAAAAGAAATTTCCGTAATTCGACAAAAATAGTTGAAATGTTTCCCTGGTTGTGATAGAATCTGAAAGATTAAAGTATGAGACGCATATCTTATGCAAACCTAAAACCGAACGAAAAAGAAAGGAAAACGGTGGAATGATGAAAGCTTTTCTAATCTTAGAAGACGGGCATGTCTTTACCGGAACCAGCATTGGTTCACAAAAAGAAGTGATCAGTGAAATCGTATTTAATACATCCATGACTGGATATCTCGAAGTGCTGACCGACCCATCCTATGCGGGACAGGCAGTATGTATGACGTATCCTCTTATTGGAAACTATGGAATTTGTTATGATGATCAGGAGTCCTTAAGACCCTGGCCGGATGGCTATATTGTAAGAGAATTATCCCGTCTCCCCAGCAACTTCCGTTGCCAGGACACCATTCAGAATTTCCTGAAAAAGTTCGATATTCCCGGAATCGCCGGAATCGATACTCGTGCTCTTACCAAAATTCTTCGTGAAAAAGGTACCATGAACGGTATGATCACGACCAACGAAAATTATCACCTCGATGAAATTATTCCAAAATTAAAAGCGTATAATACCGGAAAAGTTGTAGAAAAGGTAACCTGCTCTGAAAAATCAGTTTTAAAAGGAGAAGGCTTTAAAGTTGCACTTCTGGATCTTGGCGCAAAGAACAACATCGCACGTTCCTTAAATGAGCGCGGATGCGAAGTGACCATTTATCCGGCGCTTACTACAGCAGAAGAGATCCTCGCAGCAAATCCGGACGGAATCATGCTGTCCAACGGCCCTGGAGATCCGAAAGAGTGCGTATCCATTATCAAAGAGATTAAAAAACTGTACGATTCCAATGTACCGATCTTTGCAATCTGTCTTGGACATCAGCTGATGGCACTGGCTACCGGCGCAGATACCCACAAGATGAAATACGGCCACCGCGGCGGAAACCACCCGGTCAAGGACCTTGCAACCGGAAGAGTTTACATTTCTTCCCAGAACCACGGCTATGTCGTAGATACCGATACCCTGGATCCGAATGTGGCAGTTCCGGCCTTTGTGAACGTCAACGACGGCACCAACGAGGGACTCAAATACGTCGGCAAAAACATCTTTACCGTACAGTTCCATCCGGAGGCATGCCCTGGCCCGCAGGATTCCGGATACCTGTTTGATCGATTCCTTGAGATGATGGGAGGTAACAAATAATGCCAAAGAATCCGAATATTAAAAAAGTTCTGGTTATCGGTTCCGGTCCGATCGTCATCGGACAGGCAGCAGAGTTCGACTACGCAGGAACACAGGCGTGCCGTTCCCTGAAAGAAGAGGGAATGGAAGTTGTTCTTCTGAACTCCAACCCGGCAACCATCATGACCGATAAAGACATCGCAGACCGCGTTTACATCGAGCCGCTGACCGTAGAAGTGGTAGAGCAGCTCATCCAGAAGGAAAAACCGGACAGCGTTCTTCCGACTCTGGGAGGCCAGGCAGGACTGAACCTTGCGATGGAACTCGAAGAAAAAGGCTTCTTAAAAGAAAACAACGTACGCCTGATCGGTACCACAGCACAGACCATCAAAAAAGCAGAGGACCGTCAGGAATTCAAAGATACCATGGAAAAAATCGGCGAGCCGGTAGCGGCATCCCTGGTTGTCCATGATGTACAGGCTGGTATCGATTTCACCAACAAGATCGGTTATCCGGTTGTACTGCGTCCGGCTTACACCCTCGGCGGAAGCGGCGGCGGTATCGCTTACAACGAAGAAGAGCTGATCGAGATCCTCTCGAACGGACTCCGTCTTTCCCGTGTCGGCGAAGTACTCGTTGAAAGATGTATCGCCGGATGGAAAGAGATCGAGTACGAGGTAATGCGGGACAGCGTAGGAAACTGCATCACCGTCTGCAACATGGAGAACATCGACCCGGTCGGCGTTCACACCGGAGACAGTATTGTCGTAGCACCGTCCCAGACCCTGGGAGATAAAGAGTATCAGATGCTGCGTACTTCCGCACTCAACATCATCACCGAGCTCGGCATCACCGGCGGATGCAACGTACAGTATGCGTTGAATCCGGACAGCTTCGAGTACTGTGTTATCGAGGTAAATCCGCGTGTCAGCCGTTCTTCCGCACTGGCTTCCAAAGCGACCGGTTATCCGATTGCAAAGGTTGCTGCAAAGATCGCACTTGGCTACACTCTGGATGAGATCCCGAACGCCATTACCGGAAAAACCTACGCAAGCTTCGAGCCGATGCTGGATTACTGTGTTGTAAAAATCCCGCGTCTGCCGTTCGATAAGTTTATCAGTGCAAAACGTACCCTGACCACACAGATGAAGGCAACCGGTGAGGTTATGAGTATCTGCAACAACTTCGAGGGCGCGCTGATGAAAGCCATCCGTTCCCTGGAACAGCACGTAGATTCCCTGATGTCCTATGACTTCAGCCACTTGTCCAAAGACGAGCTGATCGAAGAGCTTCACATCGTAGATGATATGAGAATCTGGAGAATCGCAGAGGCGATTCGTCAGGGCATCTCCTACGACGAGATCCACGAGATCACCAAAATCGATGTATGGTTCATCGATAAGCTGGCTATCCTCGTTGAGATGGAGCAGGCATTACAGGCCAAAGAGCTGGATGAGGATCTGCTGCGCGAAGCAAAACGCCTTGAGTTCCCGGATTACCTGGTGGCAAAACTGGCAGGAAAGACCGAAGAAGAAGTAAAAGCGTTAAGAAAACAGTATGATATCACCGCAGCTTACAAGATGGTAGATACCTGTGCCGCTGAGTTCGCAGCAACCACACCGTATTACTATTCCGTATACGGCGGCGAAAACGAAGCTGTCGAGACAAACGACAGAAAGAAAGTCCTCGTCCTTGGTTCCGGCCCGATCCGTATCGGACAGGGTATCGAGTTTGACTTCTGCTCCGTACATTGTACCTGGGCATTCAAGAAAGAGGGCTATGAGACCATCATCATCAACAACAACCCGGAGACCGTCAGCACCGACTTCGATATCGCAGATAAACTGTATTTCGAGCCGCTGACACCGGAAGATGTAGAAAATATCGTCAACATCGAGCATCCGGACGGAGCCGTTGTACAGTTCGGCGGCCAGACCGCGATCAAGCTGACCGAAGCACTCCTGAAAATGGGTGTGCCGATCCTTGGAACATCTGCAGAGAACGTAGATGCCGCAGAGGACCGTGAGCTGTTCGATGAGATCCTGGAGCAGTGTGAAATCCCGCGTCCGAAGGGACACACCGTATTCACCGCAGAAGAGGCGAAAAAAGCAGCCAACGAGCTCGGCTATCCGGTACTCGTCCGCCCGTCCTACGTCCTTGGAGGACAGGGTATGCAGATCGCCATCAGCGATGAGGACGTCGATGAATTTATCGGCATCATCAACCGGATCGCACAGGAGCATCCGATCCTGGTTGATAAATATCTGCAGGGCAAGGAGATCGAGGTTGATGCAGTCTGCGACGGCACCGATATTCTGATTCCTGGTATCATGGAGCACATCGAGCGCGCCGGCGTTCACTCCGGAGACAGTATCTCCGTTTATCCGGCACAGAGCATCAGCCAGCATGCAAAAGACACTATCGTAGAGTATACGAAACGTCTGGCAAGATCCCTGCATGTCATCGGTATGATCAACATCCAGTTCATCGTATGCGGTGAGGATGTTTACGTCATCGAGGTCAACCCGCGTTCTTCTCGTACCGTGCCATACATCAGCAAGGTAACCGGAATCCCGATCGTGCCGCTGGCAACGAAAGTCATCCTCGGCCACACGATCCGCGAGCTTGGCTACGAGCCGGGACTGCAGAGAGAGGCAGATTACATTGCCATCAAGATGCCGGTATTCTCCTTCGAGAAGATCCGCGGCGCAGATATCGCCCTTGGACCGGAGATGAAATCCACCGGTGAGTGCCTTGGTATTGCAAAGACCTTCAACGAGGCTCTTTACAAAGCATTCCTCGGCGCCGGAATCAACCTGCCGAAATATAAAAACATGATCATCACCGTAAAGGATGAGGATAAAGAGGATATCGTTCCGATCGCACAGAGATTCCAGGCTCTCGGCTACAAGATCTATGCGACGAGAAATACCGCGAAAGCCCTGAACGAGAACGGCGTCAATGCGATCCGCACCAACAAGATCGAGCAGCCGTCCCCGAACCTGATGGACCTGATCCTCGGCCACAAGATCGATCTCGTCATCGATACTCCGTCCCAGGGTGTTGAGCACTCCAAAGACGGATTCGTCATCCGCCGGAACGCGATCGAGACAGGTGTCAACGTACTGACCTCTCTGGATACCGCAACCGCACTCGTAACCAGTCTGGAAAATACAGATGTGAAGAAGCTGACCCTGATCGATATCGCAACGATCGACAAGAGATAAGCATGATAGAAGCATAAAGCAAAGAAAAGCTCTCTGCTGCAGAAACAAAGCGGCAGAGAGCTTTTTTGGCCGAATGTGGGTTTGAATGGATTTTACAAAAAAAGAAAACGTGACGCGCTTGTGTTTTTAGCATAAGTATGATAGATTTTTAATAGAATGCCAGAAAAGGGCATCCAATTCAAAAAGAGAAAGGTACATATCGTATGAACATCATTGAGTGGTTAAAGGTTATCCTGCTGGGTATCGTAGAGGGCATTACCGAGTGGCTTCCGATCAGCAGCACCGGCCACATGATTCTGGTAGATGAGTTTATTAAGCTGAATGTGACAGCTGATTTCAAGAATGTTTTTGAAGTTGTCATCCAGCTCGGTGCAATCCTTGCGGTTGTCGTCATCTATTTCTGGGATCTCTGGCCGTTTCATGGTAAAAGTAAAGCCAGAAGCCGGAGCTATTTTGCCAATCCAAGCGACAACAAGGTATTTGGCGCTGTTCAGAACTTTGTAGACAATTACTGTTATCTGGACAAAATCATCATGTGGTTTAAGATTGTTGTATCATGCCTGCCGGCAGCTGTCATTGGTCTGGCATTCAACGACTGGATCGAGGCACATCTGATGAATTACGTGGTTGTAGCCCTGATGCTGATTATCTATGGTGTGTTATTCATCGTTATTGAAAATTACAACAAGACGAGAACTCCGTCTGCAACGAAAATCAAAGAAATTACCTGGAAAAATGCACTGTATATCGGTGTTTTCCAGCTCCTTTCCATCGTACCGGGAACTTCCCGTTCGGGGGCAACCATCATCGGCGGTATCCTGCTGGGATGCTCGAGAGAGCTCGCATCGGAGTACACGTTTTTCCTTGCCGTTCCGGTTATGTTCGGCGCGAGCCTTTTAAAACTGGTAAAACACGGCTTTGCCTTTACCGGTGTTGAGGTGGCGATCATGATCGTCGGCATGCTGGTGGCATTTGCGGTATCGATTTTTGCCATCAAATTCCTGATGCAGTACATCAAGAAGCACGATTTCAAAGCCTTCGGCTGGTACCGTATCGTACTCGGTGTGATTGTGCTGCTGTATTTCGTAATCAAAACCGTAATTTTGAAAGCATAAAATCGAACAATTCCGAAAATTTACCGGGAAAAATAGAAGAAGAAGTATCGTAAAATGAAAAAAATTGTGCGATACTTCTTTTTTTACGCGAAAATTACAAAAAACCCTGTAAAAAGTAACCAAAAGCTGATATAATAGGACACAAGAGGGACACAGACGATACAGTTCACCCGCGCCATTCGCAAAACTGCGCTTTCAGCGCTTTCCGCTGCTGCGCAGCTCCTTTTGCTCATTTCTCGGCGCTCCCTTCGTGTGTTCTTGCAAACAAAATTTCATGCAAGCATGAAATTTGCCCGCCAGAACACACGAGTGAACTGTAAATTAAAAAAAATACCGAAAATTTGCCATATTTTTATTGACTAAAGATATTCTTATGGTAAAATAAATGTGTGCGCCCCGAGGATATCTTCATTTTCGGTGCAATCAGTATAGGGTGAACGTATCATCCAGGGCAATCTGGAAATACTTTACTATAACCTATCAAAATTACAAGTAGGAGGAAAAGTAACAATGGCAAAATGGGTTTACATGTTCACTGAAGGTAATGCAGACATGCGTAACCTTCTCGGTGGAAAAGGCGCAAACCTGGCTGAGATGACAAACCTGGGACTTCCTGTACCACAGGGATTCACGGTAACAACCGAGGCTTGTACACAGTACTATGAGGATGGCAGACAGATCAACGACGAGATCATGGGTCAGATCATGGAAGCAATCGATAAAATGGAAGGAATCACAGGAAAGAAATTCGGAGACGCTAAGAATCCGCTGCTCGTTTCTGTACGTTCCGGAGCAAGAGCTTCCATGCCAGGTATGATGGATACCATCCTGAACCTTGGTCTGAACGAAGAGGTTGTTGAAACTCTGTCACAGGCTTCCGGCAACCCACGTTGGGCTTGGGACTGCTACAGAAGATTCATTCAGATGTTCTCTGACGTAGTTATGGAAGTTGGTAAAAAATACTTCGAAGAGCTGATCGACAAGATGAAAGAGGAGAAAGGCGTAAAACAGGACGTAGATCTTGACGCAGATGACCTCAAAAAACTGGCTGAGCAGTTCAAAGCTGAGTACAAAGCTAAAATCGGTGAGGATTTCCCGACCGATCCTAAGGTACAGCTGATGGAGGCTGTAAAAGCCGTATTCCGTTCCTGGGACAACCCGAGAGCAAACGTTTATCGTCGTGACAACGACATCCCGTATTCCTGGGGTACCGCTGTTAACGTACAGATGATGGCATTCGGAAACATGGGAGATGACTGTGGTACAGGTGTTGCCTTCACTCGTGACCCTGCTACAGGAGAGAACGGACTGTTCGGTGAGTTCCTTACCAACGCACAGGGCGAGGACGTAGTTGCCGGTGTTCGTACACCTATGCACATTTCCGAGATGGAAGAAAAATTCCCGGAAGCTTTCAAACAGTTCAAAGATGTTTGCAAAACTCTGGAGACACATTACAGAGATATGCAGGACATGGAGTTCACTGTTGAGCACGGTAAACTGTACATGCTGCAGACACGTAACGGTAAGAGAACAGCAAAAGCTGCTCTGAAAATCGCCTGCGACCTTGTAGATGAGGGAATGAGAACAGAGGAAGAGGCAGTTGCAATGATCGATCCTCGTAACCTTGACTCTCTGCTTCATCCGCAGTTCGATGCAAAAGCACTGAAAGAGGCTACTCCAATGGCAAAAGCACTGGGAGCATCTCCGGGAGCTGCTTGCGGTAAAATCGTCTTCACAGCTGATGACGCTGTTGCATGGGCTGAAAGAGGAGAAAAAGTTGTTCTGGTTCGTCTTGAGACATCCCCAGAAGATATCACAGGTATGAAATCTGCACAGGGTATCCTGACTGTTCGTGGTGGTATGACTTCCCACGCAGCCGTAGTTGCCCGTGGTATGGGAACCTGCTGTGTATCCGGTTGCGGTGATATCGTAATGGACGAGGCAAACAAGAAATTCACACTGGCTGGCAAAGAGTTCCACGAGGGAGACTGCATCTCTCTGGATGGTTCTACAGGATGCATCTATGACGGACTGATCCCGACCGTAGACGCTACCATCGCTGGCGAGTTCGGAAGAATCATGGGCTGGGCAGATAAATACAGAACCATGAAAGTTCGTACAAACGCTGATACTCCGGCAGACGCTAAAAAAGCTCGTGAGCTTGGCGCAGAAGGTATTGGTCTTTGCCGTACAGAGCATATGTTCTTCGAAGGCAACAGAATCGATGCATTCCGTGAGATGATCTGTGCTGAGACCGTAGAAGAGAGAGAAGCAGCACTTGCTAAGATCCTTCCGGAGCAGCAGGGAGACTTCGAGAAGCTGTATGAAGCTCTGGAAGGCAACCCGGTTACCATCCGTTTCCTGGATCCGCCGCTTCATGAGTTCGTTCCGACTGAGGAAGAGGACATCAAGAAACTGGCTGACGCACAGGGCAAATCTGTTGAGCAGATCAAAGCAATCATCGCTGGTCTGCATGAGTTCAACCCGATGATGGGTCATCGTGGATGCCGTCTTGCTGTAACTTATCCGGAAATCGCTAAGATGCAGACAAGCGCAGTAATCCGCGCAGCCATCAACGTGAAGAAAGCTCATCCGGATTGGAATGTAAAACCGGAAATCATGATCCCACTTGTTGGCGATATCAAAGAGCTGAAATACGTTAAGAAATTCGTAGTAGAGACCGCTGACGCTGAAATCGCAGCTGCAGGCAGCGACCTTGAATACGAAGTTGGTACCATGATCGAGATCCCGAGAGCAGCTCTGACTGCAGATGAGATCGCAAAAGAGGCAGACTTCTTCTGCTTCGGAACCAACGACCTTACTCAGATGACTTACGGATTCTCCCGTGATGATGCTGGTAAATTCCTGAATGCTTACTATGACGCTAAGATCTTCGAGAACGATCCATTCGCAAAACTCGATCAGGACGGCGTTGGCAAGCTGATGAAGATGGCTATCGATCTTGGAAGACCGGTTAACTCTTCTCTGCACGTAGGTATCTGCGGTGAGCACGGTGGAGATCCGAGCTCCGTAGAGTTCTGCAACAAACTGGGTCTGGACTATGTTTCCTGCTCACCGTTCCGTGTACCGATCGCCCGTCTGGCAGCAGCTCAGGCAGCTATCGCTCAGAAGAACGCTTAATTTAAGCGGAATTTGTCCGAATCAGGATATTCATGCAGTAGCATGATTTGTGTTCAAACGTAAGGAGACCCCGGCGGTCTGTAGAAATACAGGCGCCGGGGTCTTTTTTATCAATCGTTTAAAATCAAAGTGGGAGGGAAAACGGATGCAGAATGAAACAGCCAAAGAAAACCTGCTGCGGCAGATCCGGAAATACCGTCCGTACAATGAGCAGGAAGAGCGGGATCGGGCGATTCTGCTGAAATGGATGGAGAGCGGATGCGATATTTTGACGCGGGAAAATGAGACCGCACATCTGACTGTCTCCGCCTGGGTCGTAAGCCCGGATCGGAAGCAGGTGCTGATGGCGTATCACAATATTTACCATTCCTGGGCATGGCTCGGCGGCCACGCGGACGGAGATGCGGATCTTTGCAGCGTGGCGGCAAGAGAAGTGAAGGAGGAATCCGGGATTGAAGAGGTGAAGCTCTTATCGGATCAGCCATTCTCGCTCGAAATCCTGTCGGTGGACGGCCATGTGAAGCGCGGAAAGTACGTGACGACACATCTCCATCTGAATGTGACATATCTCATGGAAGCAGACCCGGTACAGGAAATCCGCTGCAAGCCGGATGAAAACAGCGCAGTCGGCTGGATTCCGGTGGAGCAGATCGCAGAAAAATCGACAGAGCCGTGGTTTGTGGAGCGTGTGTATGGCAAGCTGTGTGAGAAAGTGAAAAGAGATTTCTGTGAAGTGTAATATGCAATCCGCGTATGAACTGCCATTTAGAATAAGCATTAGACAAATGAGCTGTTAGATGTCTAAAATAGAGACAGAAAGAAAAATGGCAGGAGGGGTTTTATGTTTACAAATCAGGATTTGAAAAAGCTGATTATTCCGCTTTTCCTAGAGCAGCTTCTGGTGGCTCTGGTCGGAATTGCGGACGTGTTTGTTATCGGATTTGTCGGAGAGGCGGCGGTTTCCGGTGTGTCACTGGTCAATGCGTTTAATATGATCTTTATCAACCTGTTCACAGCGCTGGCATCCGGCGGTGCGGTGGTCATCAGCCAGTATATCGGAAAGAAGGACAAGGAGCAGGCGGGAGCGGCAGCTTCCCAGCTTCTGACGGCATCGGTATTGCTGTCGGTTGTTATTTCTGTAGTGGTACTGGTTGCCAACGAACAGCTGATGCGTTTGATGTTCGGCAAGGTTGAGGATGATGTCATGGCGGCATGCGTGACGTATCTGCGTATCTCGGCATATTCCTATCCGGCAATGGCGATTTACAATGCGGGAGCGGCTTTGTACCGCAGTTTTGGAAAAACCAGCACGACGATGTACCTTTCGATTGCATCGAATGTGATCAACGTAGTCGGAATCTGTATCGGCGTCTTTGCTTTGCATACAGGTGTGCCTGGCGTTGCGGTTCCGTCGCTGATTGCGCGTATCTTTTCCGCAGCTGTTATCACGGTTCTCTGCTTCTCAAAGCGAAATCCGGTGCAGTACCTGAAAGAGTGGATTTTTAAAGTAGACTTGAGCTTCCAGAAAACGATCCTCAGTATCGCAGTTCCGAACGGTATCGAGAGCGGTATTTTCCAGCTCGTCAAAGTAGCACTTTCCAGTGTGGTAGCACTGTTTGGTACCTACCAGATTGCCGCAAACGGCATTGCCCAGAGTATATGGTCCATGGCGGCACTCACAAGCAGTGCACTTTCCCCAGTATTCATCACCGTCATCGGACAGTGCATGGGCGCGGGAGATACTGATCAGGCGGAGTATTATTTCCGCAAGCTGATAAAAATCACACTGATCATTGGAGTGGCATGGAATGCGCTTGTCTTTGCAGTCACACCGTTTGTCCTTTCCTTCTATGCGGTGTCCGAGGAGACGAAGCGGCTGACACTCTGGCTGGTACTGCTGCATAATATTTTCAACGGCATTGCACTCTGCTACGCCGGACCGCTTGGAAGCGGCCTTCGTGCGACAGGAGATGTAAAATTCACAATGGGAATTTCCCTCTTCACGACCATCGGCGTCCGCCTGATTTTCTCTGTGATTTTTGCAATCTGGATGAACATGGGCGTTATGGGAATCGCTCTTGCGATGTGCCTCGACTGGTCCGTGCGCGGCATCATCTTCTGGTGGAGATTCAAACAGGGCAAGTGGAAAACGTTTCAGGTTATCCGTGAGTGAAAAAACGATCCTCTTTTTCTGACGACAGAAAAGTTGTTGGGAAAAGGGGATTTTTGGGGTAAAAGGGATTATTTCGGCGCGTTGAAAATCGTGCCGGGGTATGGTAAAATGGACTCCGAAAAACAGCAAAAGGAGGAAAATATAAGTAACTAAATATATTGTCAAATGTGATATAACGTGTTTAAACATACAAAAGGAGAATCATATTATGAACACATCAAATATCACAAACTACAAGCCGAAGGATTTTGCTGAATTGTTAGGGATATCTGTTAAAACGCTACAGCGTTGGGACAGAGAAGGGATTTTAAAAGCAAATCGAACTCCAACTGACAGGCGTTATTATACGTATGACCAATATCTTCAATTCAAAGGCATAAATATCGAAAATGATAAACGTCAGGCAGTTATTTATGCCAGAGTATCTACAAAAAATCAAAAAGACGATTTGCAAAACCAGGTCGCATTTTTACGACAGTTTTGTAATGCTAGGGGAATCATTGTAGACCAATGTATCGAAGAGTATGGAAGTGGTCTTAATTACAACCGCAAAAAGTGGAATAAATTATTAGATGAAGTAATGGAACAGAAAGTAAAAACGATCATCATAACCCACAAAGACAGATTTATCCGATTCGGTTATGATTGGTTTGAAAAATTCTGTATGAAATGCAACACAACGATCGTGGTGGTAAACAACGAAGAATTATCACCACAGGAAGAACTTGTACAGGATATTGTTTCCATACTTCATGTGTTCTCCTGCAGGCTGTATGGACTTCGTAAGTATAAAAAACAAATAGAGAGGGACGAGGAAATTGCTAAAGAGCTTCAGGACGGAAATTCATCCGACAGAAGAGCAGAAAGTCAGGATTCATAAAACAATAGGAACTTGTAGATTTATTTATAATTTCTATCTGGCCCATAACAAAGAACTTTATCAAAATGGCGAAAAATTCATGAGCAGCAGTAAATTCAGAGTCTGGCTGAATCATGAATACCTTCCACAACATCCAGAATATTTATGGATTAAGGAAGCATACTCAAAAGCGGTGACCCAGGCAGTAAATCATGGACAGACTGCATTTAAAAAATTCTTTAATCATGAAAGTGCTTTTCCGAAGTTCAAAAAGAAAGGCAGATCAGATGTGAAGATGTATTTCGTAAAGAATAATCCGAAAGATTGTCGCTGCGAGAGACACCGAGTTAACATTCCATCACTTGGATGGGTTCGTATCAAAGAAAAAGGATACATTCCTACGACGAAAGAAGGATATATCATAAAAAGCGGCCATGTTTCCATGAAAGCGGGCAGATATTATGTTTCGGCTCTTATAGAAATTCCTGATAATAAAACTGCTGATCTTTCTAACGAAGGAATCGGCATCGACCTGGGGTTAAAGGATTTTGCCATTGTTTCAAATGGTAAGACATATAAGAATATCAACAAATCAGCAAGATTAAAGAAATTAGAAAAACGACTCGTTCGGGAACAGAGATGTCTCTCCCGAAAGTATGAAAATCTAAAGAAAGGAGAGTCCACTCAAAGAGCGAATATACAAAAACAAAAACTTAAGGTACAAAAACTTCATCATAAAATAGACAATATCCGTACGGATTACATCAATAAGACAATCGCAGAGATCGTAAAAACCAAACCATCTTATATAACGATTGAAGACTTAAACGTATCGGGAATGATGAAGAACAAACATCTTTCAAGAGCAGTTGCTTCGCAGAAGTTTTACGAATTCAGAATAAAGCTTAAGGCGAAAAGCAGGGAAAATGGTATTGAGCTTCGGGTTGCAGACAGATGGTATCCATCATCAAAAATCTGCCATTGTTGTGGAATGATCAAGAAAGATTTAAAACTTTCAGATAGAATATTTCGATGTCATTGTGGCTATGTCGAAGACAGGGATTTCAATGCGGCACTGAATCTGAGAGGTGTAAAAACTTACAAGATTGCATAAGGACGCAAATGTAAGTATGTACCGAAGGCTATTTCGGGAATTAACGACTGTGGAGTGTACATGGATCTACGAGTAGATATGATTTCGGTCAATCAAAAGTATACACAAGGAAGCAGTAAGTAAGATTCGTGAGAACTTACATTATCTCGATGTGATAAGTATATTTAATCACATTTTGAGTGGCAGGACATGACAGAAGATGAATGATATGAAGCGTCTGCTCTCGTATGCAGGTCCCTACAAGCGGGATATGATTTTCGGAGCAGTGCTGGTATTGGTAGAAACGTGTTTTGAACTTTTTATTCCGATTCTGATTTCCAATCTGATTGACATCGGCGTTGCGAACGGCGATATCCCTTACATTTACCGCAAGGGAATCCAGATGGGAATCTGCGCGCTCTGTGCGCTTGTGACCGGAATTTTATACGCGCACTTTGCGGCGCGGGCGACGTACGGCTGGGGAGCTGAGATCCGGAAGGCGGAGTATGAGAAAATGCAGCAGTATGCATTTTCCAACCTCGACCACTTTGCGGTATCATCCCTGATCACCCGTATGACGACGGATGTTACCGTCATCCAGAATATGGTAAGCGCCGGCTTCCGCCCGATCACGCGCGGACCGTCGCTTCTGATTATGGGAATCGGCCTTTCATTCTATATGAATCCGCGGCTGGCATTTGTATTCCTTGTATGTACCCCGCTTCTTGGCTTTATTCTCTCCCTGATTGTGCGGAGAGTTGCCCCGATGTACACAAAACTGCAGTCCATGGTGGACCGCCTGAACAACGTTGTCCAGGAGGGGCTGACCGCGATCCGTGCCGTCAAAGCTTTCGTGCGGGATGAGTACGAGGAAGACAAATTCAACGAGGTCAACACCGACCTGACCGCAGCGAGCGAGCAGACGTTCCACTACGCCGTGCTGAATCTGCCGGCATTTCAGAGCGTCATGTATACCGCGATCGTGCTGATTCTGTGGTTCGGCGGAAATATGATTCTGAAAAAACAGCTTGCCGTTGGAAACCTGACCGGATTTCTAAGCTACGTCATGCAGGTCATGAACTCGATGATGATGATTGCAAACGTCTTCCTGCTTCTGACCCGTTCCATGGCGAGCGCACACCGGATTGTCGAGGTGCTCGATGAGAAAATCGTGCTCACCTCGCCGGAAAATGGTGTAACAGAAGTGACAGAGGGCAGCGTGGAGTTTGACAACGTATCGTTTAAATACAAAGAAGAAGCAAAAGAGTACGCACTCTCCGATGTTACGCTGAAGATCAAAGCTGGTCAGACGGTAGGAATCCTCGGAGGAACAGGTTCTTCGAAAACGACGCTGGTGCAGCTCATTCCGCGTCTGTATGATACCAGCCGCGGCACCGTCCGCGTCGGCGGAAAGGATGTGCGCGCGTACGATCTTGCCGCTCTCCGCGATGCAGTCAATATCATTCTGCAGAAAAACGTGCTGTTCTCCGGAACCGTGCGTGAAAACCTGAAATGGGGCAATGTGGATGCATCCGATGAGGAGATCTGGGAAGCATGCCGCGCGGCGTGTGCGGATGAATTTTTGAACCGCATGCCGGACGGCCTCGACACCGTGCTCGAGCAGGGCGCAAGCAACCTCTCCGGAGGCCAGAAGCAGCGTCTCTGCATCGCGCGTGCGCTGATCGGAAAGGCAAAAATCCTGATCTTCGATGATTCGACAAGTGCGGTCGACACGGCAACGGAGAAAAAGATCCGCGAGGCACTGGCGGCGCGGAAGAATGTCACAAAAATTATCATTGCGCAGAGAGTAACATCCGTCATGAATACGGATCAGATCATCATTCTTGATGACGGAAAAGTACACCGGATCGGCACGCACGCTGAACTGCTGGCGGATGACCCGATTTATCAGGAAATTTACGCCTCACAGATGAAGGGAGGAGACGAAAATGGCAGCGAGAGCTTATAGCGGAAAGAAACCAAAGAACCTGAAACACACGCTGCGCGTCTTCCTGTCTTATCTGGGACGGCACAAAAAAATGCTCGCAGTCGTAGCGGTACTGGTAACAATCAGCGCGGGAGCCAACCTCCTTGGAACGTATATGATCCGCCCGGTAGTCAACGGACTGGCGGACGGAGATGTGCACACACTGCTGCGCGGCGTGCTGATTACGGCACTCATTTTCGGGTGCGGCGCACTCGCAGCATACGGCTACACGCAGACCATGGTAAAAGCAGCACAGCAGGTTGTCTTTGATATCCGCCGCGATCTGTTCGAACACGTCCAGACACTGCCGCTGCAGTTCTTCGACAGCAGACGCCACGGCGATATCATGAGTCTTTTCACGAACGATATCGACACGATGGCAGATGCTCTGAACAACAGTTTTGCGATGGTTATCCAGAGCTTCATCCAGATTGTGGGAACACTGACCTTGCTGTATATCCTAAACTGGCGGCTCTCGCTGATTGTAACGGTGTGCTACGGTATCATGTTCTGGTATATCAAGTTCAGCGGAAAGCGCAGCAAGGGTTATTATACGAAGCAGCAGAACAGTCTCGGAGAACTGAACGGCTATATTGAGGAGCTGATCACCGGACAGAAAGTCGTCAAGGTGTTCCACCACGAAGAAGAGAGCTTTACGGAATTCTGCAAAAAGAATGAGGAGCTCCGGAAAGCGGGAACCGGCGCGCAGGGGTATGCGGCGACGATGGTTCCTGTCGTTGTCAGCATTTCGTATGTCAATTATGCGATTGTGGCAGTGCTCGGCGGCCTTCTCGCCCTGCACGGAAAAGCCGATATCGGAAGCCTGGCAAGCTACCTTGTCTTTGTCCGCCAGGCGGCGCTTCCGATCAACCAGTTCACCCAGCAGAGCAACTTCCTTCTCTCAGCGCTCGCCGGTGCGGAGCGTGTCTTCGACGTGATGAGCCTGGAGCCGGAAATCGATGAGGGAAAAGTGAAACTGGTCAACGTAAAAGAAGAGAACGGCGCACTTGCCGTCTGCGAAGAGACAACAGGCCGCTGGGCATGGAAGCGCCCGGACGGAACGATGACGGAATTAAAGGGCGATGTGCGTTTTGAAAACGTGGATTTCGGCTACACGGCAGACCGTCTGATCTTAAAGAACATCAGCCTGTATGCCAAACCAGGCCAGAAAATTGCTTTTGTCGGTTCCACAGGAGCCGGAAAAACGACGATCACGAACCTGATCAACCGTTTCTACGACGTCCAGGGCGGCGCGGTTGTCTACGACGGCATTGACGTAAAAGATATCGAAAAAGACGCTCTGCGCCACTCCCTCGGTATCGTTCTGCAGGATACCCATCTGTTCACGGGAACCGTAGCAGAAAATATCCGTTTTGGAAAACTCGATGCCACGCAGGAAGAAATTGAACGTGCGGCCAAAATTGCGAATGCGGATTCCTTCATCCGCCGTCTGCCGAACGGCTACGACACGATGCTGACCTCCGACGGAGCCAACCTCTCCCAGGGCCAGCGCCAGCTTCTCGCGATTGCCCGTGCCGCCGTTGCCGATCCGCCGGTGCTGATTCTTGACGAGGCAACATCCTCCGTTGACACCAGAACCGAGGCGCTGATCGAAAAAGGAATGGACCAGCTCATGGAGGGCAGAACCGTATTTGTCATCGCCCACCGCTTAAGCACCGTGCGAAACGCCAATGCGATCATGGTGCTGGAGCAGGGAAATATCGTAGAGCGCGGCGACCACGACGCACTTCTGACACAGAAAGGAAAATATTATCAGCTCTATCATGGAATGTTTGAGCTGAGTTAAAAAGAAAGGAGTAAAGAGTATGAGAAAATATAACCGTATTTTTCTGATCGTCCTGGATTCTCTCGGAATCGGGGCGATGGCGGATTCGGAGAAGTTTGGGGATGTCGGTGTCAATACCTTCGGCCACATCTGGGAGAGTCAGGGAGGCCTTGAAATCCCGAACCTGCGCCGTCTCGGCATGGGAAATCTCTGCGGTGTGACAGAGGATGAGGCAAAGGGTTACGCCAGAAGACTGAACGAGGCGAGCAACGGAAAAGACACCATGACCGGCCACTGGGAGATGATGGGAATTTACACGACAAAGCCGTTCGTTACGTTCACCGACCACGGATTTCCGAAAGAACTGATCGACGAGCTGGAAAAACGAACCGGCAGAAAGATCATCGGCAATAAGGCGGCGAGCGGAACGGAGATCCTCGATGAGCTGGCAGAGCGCGAGATCGAAAACGGAGAACTGATTGTCTATACCTCGGCGGATTCCGTACTGCAGATCTGCGGCAACGAGGAGACGATGGGACTGGAGACGCTGTATCATTACTGCGAGATTGCCCGTGAGCTGACCATGAAAGACGAGTGGAAAGTCGGCCGTGTCATTGCAAGACCGTACGTCGGAAAGAAAAAAGGAGAGTTCGTCCGCACCGCAAACCGTCACGACTACGCTGTCAAACCGACGGGAAAAACCGTGCTCAACGCGATGCAGGAGGCAGGATATGATGTCATCAGTATCGGAAAAATCAACGATATTTTCTGCGGCGAGGGCATCACGGAGAGTCTGAAATCCAAGAGCAGCGTCCACGGCATGGAGCAGACGATTGAGACGGCAGGAAAAGAGTTTACCGGACTGTGCTTTGTCAACCTCGTCGATTTCGATGCACTCTGGGGCCACAGAAGAAACCCGGAAGGCTACGGAAAAGAGATTGAAAAATTCGATGTGAACCTTGGAAAGCTGCTGGAGCAGTTAAAAGACGACGATCTGCTCCTGATCACGGCAGACCACGGCAACGACCCGACTTATACCGGAACGGACCACACCAGAGAACAGGTGCCGCTCCTTGCGTACTCACCGTCTATGAAGGAGAGCGGCCTTCAGGAGACGAAGGACACCTTCGCTGTGATCGGCGCATCCGTTGCAGAGAACTTCGGCGTAAAAATGCCGGAGGGAACGATCGGAACATCGATCCTGGAATCGTGGAAATAAGGAAGCGATGGCGTTTTCAGCTGAGGCGGTAAGAACCTTTCGAAAGTTTCACAAGCTGTCCTTCTTCGAGCAGCTTCTTTAAAACCCGCTGGAGCTGGCGGCGGCTGCAGTGGAGCTGCATGGCCATCTTTTCCACGCCGGAAAACGTCTGATCCGGACAGCGCTCTGAGAGATAAGAGAGGAAGGATTCCTCGAGCGTGGAAAAATTCGACTGGGAGCTGGAATAAAGCATCAGCTTTTCGGTGACAGAGTTTAAAAGATATCGTAAAAAGCGGTTGTCGTTCAGCAGAAGCTCTTTCGTGGAAGCGAGCGGCAGAACAATACAAAGCGCGGTGGTGCGTGCCTCGATCTGGTGCGTATCATCGCGTTTTCCGCAGAATTCCATATCGCCGATGCAGGTAAAGCCGTCGAGATAGCCGATCGGGTAGCTCGTGCCGTCGGCGCGGTTGGCGCTGATCTCGATGGAACCGTCCACGAGGAACGAGAGGTATTCCTCCGGATTCAGCGTGTCGAGCCGTTCGCCTTTTTCAAACTGATACAGAGAAAATGCGAGATCCGGGGTATCGAAAAGAGATGGGATCTCATGTTTCTGAAGATAAAAGTCCAGCAGAGCCGGATCAAAAATTCGTTTCATAGGAAAATCCTTTCACAGAAAAATTTTTTGGAAAACTTTTTCTTTATTGTGACATATGACACAAGAAAAAGCAAGAAAGTCTGCTAAGATAAACCAGAATGAAAAAGGTTACAGTTTGCTGGGTACCAGTGAACTGTAACCGAAAAAGAGGAAAGGGGAGTTTTCAAAATGGAAAACGAATTATTTGAGAAAACAAAAGTGTCCAAAGCATATATGACGCTCGCACTTCCGGTCGTGCTCGGCATGGTCGTGTCGCTGATCTATAATATGGTAGATACTTTTTTCATCGCGCGGACCGGAAACACGGCACTGATTGCCGGCGTATCGCTCGGCACACCGATTTTCACGCTGATGATTGCACTCGGTGACATCTTCGGCGTCGGCGGCAGTTCCGTCATTTCGCGCCTCTTCGGTAAAAAAGAGTACGAGGACGGAAGACGGATCAGCGTATTCTGCTTTTACGCAGCGATTGCTGTCGGCATTGCGGTCAGCATCATCCTGCTTGCCGCCAAACAGCCGATCCTTGGCCTGCTTGGCTGTGATGAGACGACGTGGCAGTATGCGGGGGACTATTACCAGTGGATTGCACTCGGCGCACCGTTTATCATCCTGCAGCTGACGCCGAACAATCTTCTTCGGACCGAGGGCTTCGCAAAAGCCTCGATGATCGGAACAATGCTGGGAGCCGTTGTCAACATCATTCTTGACCCGATCTTTATTTACACGCTCGGCATGGGAGCAGCCGGAGCAGCGATTGCAACGGTGATCGGCAACATCTGCGGTGATATTTTCTATGTTATCTTTATGATAAAGAAATGCCGCTATCTCTCCGTCGATTTCCGAAAACTGAAAATGACCGGAGCAGAGGTGCTCGCCGTTCTTGCCATCGGCATTCCGGCATCCGTCACAAACTTCATGCAGAGCATCGGCGTGACGCTGACGAACCGATTTTTGCAGCCGTATGGAACGGACAAAGTTGCAGCGATGGGAATTGCTTTGAAAATTATTATGATTTCTGTTCTTGTGATGGTCGGTTTCGCTTTTGGCGGACAGCCGCTGGTCGGATACAATTATGGAGCGAAAAATAAAAAACGTCTCAGTGAGACGATCCGCTTTGCCTTCCTCCTGGAAGTGCTGACCGGTGCCGGAATGGCGGTTGTGCTCGGTGCGGCGGCTCCGCTTCTCGTGGGACTGTTCTTAAAAGAGGCGGATGTCATTGCAGTGGCCCAGCAGATCCTTCGCGTCCAGCTCATTGGTATGCCGTTTGTTGGTATCGTACTCGCATCGACCTGTATTTTCCAGGCGATCGGAAACGGGGCAGGAGCAATGATTCTTTCAGCAGGACGTCAGGGCGTGATTTTTGCCATTGTAATTTTCTGCGCTTCAAAACTTGCCGGTTTTTCCGGTGTTATTGCCTCCCAGCCGGTTTCTGATTTTCTGACCGCATCGGTGGCTGTGATGATTCTGCTTCAGTGGAAAAAGAAAGAATTTGCAAAATAAGAAAGAACAGCAAAGCGGCTGCGGCACAGCGTTCCGGAACGGGAACCTGCCGCAGCCGCTTTTGGCGTGCGCAAAAAAACAGAATTCCTGCACAGGCGGCCGCCATGTCAAAAACACGTAAAAGTGATGAAAAAACGTCTCTTAATTCGGCAGTATTACGGGATTGCATTCTGAGAAAACAAGATATAAAATGGCATGAGATTCGACAAAAAGGGGAAGCAAAAACATACGACAATAGGGAGGACATCACATGGCAACAAAGAAAAGTGCAGTAAAAGATCTGACAAACGGCAGCCCGGTAAAACTGATTCTGGGGTTTGCACTGCCGCTGCTGCTCGGCATGCTGTTCCAGCAGTTTTACAGCATGGTCGATACGATTATTGTAGGAAAATTCTTAGGCGCGAAAGCGCTCGCGGCTGTTGGAAGCACAGGTTCGATCAACTTTATGATCGTGGGATTCTGTATGGGAGTCTGCAGCGGATTTGCAATTCCGGTTGCGCAGATGTTCGGGGCAGGAGACCGGAAAGCGCTGTGCCGGTATGTAGGAAATGGAGCCGTCCTGGCCGGTATTCTTTCCGTGGTGATGACCGTTCTTGTCTGCATCTGGTGCCGCGACATTCTGATTCTGATGAAAACCCCGTCCGATATTCTGGACGGTGCATACGCTTACATCTTTGTTATTTTCCTCGGAATTCCGCTTATGGTGCTCTATAACCAGACATCAGCAATCATGCGGAGCCTCGGCGACAGCCGCTCCCCACTGATTTTCCTCGGTATCTCTTCAATACTGAATATCGTGCTAGATCTTGCGCTGGTCCGCCCGATGGGAGTAGCGGGAACCGCGTGGGCGACGATTATCGCGCAGGGAGTCTCTGGATTCCTGTGTCTCTTTTATATGAAGAAAAAATTCACTATCCTTGCTTTTACGAGAGAGGACTGGAAGCTGCACAAGCATTATGTGCTTAATCTGTGCAATATGGGAATCCCGATGGGACTGCAGTATTCAATCACCGCGATCGGAAGTGTTATTTTGCAGACCGCTGTCAACGGCCTTGGTTCCACGGCGGTTGCATCTGTTACGGCTGCCGGTAAAATTTCCATGTTCTGCTGCTGCCCGTTCGACGCGCTCGGCTCCACTATGGCGACGTATGCCGGACAGAACGTCGGTGCGAAGAAGATGGATCGTGTCAACACCGGTATTTTGACAAGTTCCATTATTGGAAGCGTGTATTCCGTGGTCATTTTAGGAGTCATGTTTCTGTGGTCCCGCCAGATTTCGCTTCTCTTTGTAGATGCATCTGAGACGGTCATCCTCGACCAGGCGCGTCAGATGCTGCTGATCAACATGGTATTTTACATTCCGCTGACCCTTGTCAATGTCGTACGCTTTACCGTGCAGGGCATGGGCTTCAGCAAATTTGCAATCCTTGCCGGCGTCTGCGAGATGATCGGCCGTTCGGTGGTAGCCTTTTTCCTGGTTCCGTATTTTGGTTACACCGCAGTCTGCTTCGCAAGCCCGGTGGCATGGATTCTCGCCGATCTGTTTCTCGTTCCGGCGTACCTGTACTGCGCAAAAACGCTTCGTTCTCTTTTTGAGAAAAATGCGCAGATGATGTAAGCCGTGCCGCAAGATGGACAAGCTGTTTCAATTCTGGTATAATGGAGCCTGGATTTTAGGAAAGCTGAAAAAGAATCCCATAGAAGAGAGGAAGATATCCTATGAAACAGTCGGTATTAGAATATAAGAAACTTCTGGAGCAGGAAGGCCTTCTGGTGGAATTTGCAGAGCCGGAAGGAAAAGAAGGAGAGGACAGACCCGTTACCCTCGTAACGTATTTTTCGGGCGGAGCGGATCAGGGAACGCTGTTTCTCTGCAAAGGAGCTGCATTCAAAGAGGCATACTTAAAAGACGCCGTAAACCGCGGTGCTGTTGCCTATGTAAGTGAAAAAAAATACGAAGCGGGAAAAGAAATTCCGGCGCTCATCGTCAACGATGCCAGAAAAGCACAGTTTGTGCTGGGTGAGGCGTTTTACGATTATCCGGCAAAGTCGCTGCATGTCACGGCGCTGACCGGAACAAAAGGAAAGACAACGACAGCCTACTACCTGCAGTCGATGCTCGATGCCTGCCTGAAAAAACAGGGCGGAAACGGATGTGCACTGTTAAGTTCGATTGAATATTACGACGGAAAGACGAGAGAAGCATCAACGCTCACCACGCCGGAATCCCTGGAGCTGTGCCGTCATATGCGCAATGCCGTAGATGCAGGCCTTTCCCATATGGTGATGGAAGTATCCTCCCAGGCGCTCAAATACGAGAGAGTCGGAAACACGCATTTTGATACCGCCATTTTCCTGAACATCTCCAAGGACCACATCAGCCCGACGGAGCACAAGGATTTTGATGATTATTTCCAGTCGAAATTAAAGATCTTCGACCGCTGCACCTGCGCCTGCGTGAACCTGGACAGCGACCATATCGGGGAAATCCTGAAAGCTGCGGCAAAATGTGAGCGCGTCGTTACGTTTGGATCGAAAGAAAATGCTGTAATCCGCGTGAGTGATATCAAGCCGGGCAGAGGAAAATTCTATTTCCATGTGGCAGGACCGGATTTCTCGGAAGATTTTACCCTGCCGGTGCACGGAGCCTTCAATGTGGAGAATGCCGTAGCTGCCATTGCGGCTGCCTGGTCGATGGGAATCCCGGTTTCGCTGATCAAGGAAAGCCTCCTTGGCGTCACCGTTCCGGGAAGGATGGAGACGTATGAGAGCAGCGCGGGCGAGGTCACGGCGATCGTGGATTTCGCGCACAATGGCCTGAGTTTTGAAAAAATGTTTGATACCGTAGCACTCGAATACCCGGGGAGCCGCGTAAGCGTTGTGTTCGGAACCCCGGGCGGAAAAGCATTCAACCGCAGAAAAGATATGGGTGAGATTTCCGGAAAACGGGCGGACCGGATTTTCCTCGTACCGGATGATCCGGGAAACGAAGATCCGCAGGCGATCTGTGAGGAGATCGGCGGGTACATAGCAAAGGAAGGTGCATCCTTCCAGATCCGCATGGACCGCGGAGCAGCAATCCGGGAGGCGATTCTTGGCGCCGTACCGGGAGAGGTTGTTCTGATCCTTGGAAAAGGCGCGGACGTGACGATGCACGTCGGAAACGGAAATGTGCCGTACCGGTCAGATGCCGTCTATGCAAAAGAGGCGCTTGCCGAATATGGAAATGCATTTGCCGAAGCGGCAACGGCTCGTGAAACAGAAGAATAGAAGCAAAAACAGAAAAAACAGAGCAAAAAAGACACGGAACAGAAAAATCCGTGTCTTTTTTGCGTCTGGCGGCAGCAGAAATGAAAATCAGACAGGAAATTTGGCGGATACATCCTACAAAATGTAGAAAAGAAGGACAGAAACTAGCCCGTATGACGAAAAGTTGTTAAAAATATAACGAACGAAAGTTAGACGTGTGAAACTAAACACAGAAAGCAAAAACCCGGGAACCATGCGGAAAAAGACGAATTCTGCGGGATGAAGGACAAAGCTGTAAGTTTTTGGAAAGAATTCTTGTGAAAAAGAACAAAAAATGGTATAATTGTATTGAAATATATCCAGAACACCCCTTCTGGAAGCGTACGGGCTCAGTGAGAAAAAAGATTTCACGAAAATGCTCGAAAAAAACACTTGTTAAATTCTTGTCATAGTGCTATGATAAGGAAAGTGAAAAATTTATCAATCACAAAAACCAACTAGGGGTATTTTAGAAAGGAGTATTTATGAGCAGCAAGATTACCATCATTGGAGCTGGAAGCGTTGGATCTACGATCGCCTATACACTGTCGAACGAAGACATCGCGTCTGAGATTGTTCTCATCGATATTAACAAGAAAAAAGTAGAGGGAGAGGTTATGGATATCGCGCAGGGTACCTGCTTCCGCGATCCGGTCTCCATCATCGCAGGTGAGTATGAGGATGCCAAGGACTCTGATATCGTAATTATTACTTCCGGTATTGCAAGAAAGCCTGGCCAGACCCGTATTGAGCTGACCCAGACCAACGTAAACATCTTAAAATCCATCACACCGGAAATCGTAAAAGCGGCTCCGAATGCCATCTACATCATTGTAAGCAACCCGGTTGATATCATGACCTACGTGTTTACAAAGATCTCCGGACTTCCGGAAAACCAGATCCTTGGTTCTGGTACCATGCTGGATTCCGCGAGACTTCGCTGCGGACTGTCTGAACACCTCAACATTGCCCAGAAAAACATCCACGCTTACGTATTCGGTGAGCACGGCGATACTTCCTTCATTCCGTGGAGCGGCGCTTACGTTTCCGGTGTCAGTCTGGACGAGTACTACGAGACCGTAGAAAAAATGGGCAGGAACGTAACCAAGATCGACAAAGATGCTATGCTGGAGTACGTAAGAACTTCCGGCGGACAGGTTATTGCAAACAAAGGAGCTACTTTCTATGCAGTATCTGTTGCAGTATGCAAACTGGTAGCAACCATTCTTTCTTCTTCCGATTCTGTAGCAACCGTATCTTCCATGATGCACGGTGAGTACGGCATCGAGGATGTATGCTTAAGCACACTGACCCTCGTTGGACCGAAAGGCGTACAGGGCAAGATTCCGATGCGTATGACAAAAGAGGAAGTAGAAAAACTCAAAGCAAGTGCCGACGCATTAAAAGCAGTTATCGCACAGATCGAGCACTAAGAGCGGGCAATAAGCTCAAAACATAAAATTTATGGCAGTGGCAGAAAGTGCGAAAGAGCGGTATCTCCCACTGCCTTAACGTGCGCCTGAAGAAATTTTCCGCCGGGTGTACATAAAAAGAGTACCGGAAACTTTTCCGGTGCCGGACAGAAGATACCGCAGGAAAAATGGAAACCAACAGGAGCAAGTAAGAAAGGAGCAATTCCATGACCTACAGTTATTTTCCGGGCTGTACGCTGAAGAACAAAGCAAAAGATCTGGATCATTATGCCAGAGAGTGCGCAAAAGTTCTGGGATTTGAACTGGAAGAAATTGAAAACTGGCAGTGCTGCGGAGCTGTGTATCCACAGGCATCCGATGAAATCGCCACAAAACTTTCTTCGGTTCGCGCCTTAGCAGACGCCAAAGAAAAAGGACAGGATCTGATCACAGTCTGTTCCGCCTGTCATCACGTGATCAAACGCGTAAACGATGACATGGCGAATGTAGAAGACATTCAGACAAAAGTAAACAACTACATGGCTCTTTCCGAGCCATATCTTGGCGAAACGAAAGTACTTCATTATCTGGAAGTGCTGCGTGACGTCGTTGGATTTGACAAGATCAAAGAGAAAGTGGTAAACCCATTAAAAGGAAGAAAAATCGGCGCATATTACGGCTGTATGCTGCTTCGTCCGAGCACCACAATGCAGTTTGACGATCCGGAAAATCCGACAATCATTGAAGACTTTATCAAGGCCCTTGGCGCAACACCGGTCGTATATCCGATGAGAAATGAGTGCTGCGGCGGCTACATATCCCTCAAAGAAAAGAAAATGGCATCCAACATGGTAGACCAGATCATGGCATCCGCATCCTACAAAGGAGCAGAAGAACTGATCACTGCATGTCCGCTTTGCATGTACAACCTGCGCAATAACGGAACAAAAGAAGGTCTTCCGGTTACCTACTTTACCGAGCTTCTTGCAGAAGCACTCGGCATCAAAGAGGAGGTGCAGGCATGAAAATTGCAACATCCGATGAAATCCGTGCCATCGCCGGTGTGGATACCAGAAAATGTATGAAATGCGGTAAATGTTCCGCATCCTGTCCTGCTTATAACGAAATGGACATCCGTCCGCATCAGTTTGTATCTTACGTACAGAACGGCGATGTGGAAGCACTGATGAACTCCAAGTCCATCTGGAAATGCCTCTCCTGCTTCGCATGTGTAGAGCGCTGTCCAAGAGACGTAAAACCTGCCAAACTGATCGAGGCAGTTCGTCTTTCCGTGATCCGTCAGAGAGGAGAGAATTATCTTTCTCCGGATGAAATTCCGGCTCTTCTGGATGATGAGACTCCGCAGCAGCTTCTGATGAGTGCATTCCGTAAATATAGAAAGTAAAAAACAACCCATCCACAGAAAGGTGAGAGAAAAGTGCAAAGAATAGGAGTATTTGTCTGCCACTGCGGTACAAATATTGCGGCTACGGTTGATGTCAAAAAAGTTGTTGACGTCATCAGCAAAGAGCCGGGTGTTGTTCATGCAGAGGATTATCAGTATATGTGTTCCGAAACGGGTCAGCAGAAAGTGATCGATGCCATTCAGAACGAGCATCTGACCGGCGTTGTCATCTGTTCCTGCTCTCCGCGTATGCATGAAGGAACGTTCCGCAAAGCAGCAGAAAAAGCGGGCCTGAACCCGTATCAGCTGGAGATTGCAAACATTCGTGAGCAGTGTTCCTGGATTCATAAAGACATGGAAGAGGCTACCGAGAAGGCCGTAATTCTGGCCCGTGCAGCCGTTGCTAAAGTTATGCTGGATACCCCGCTTACCCCGGGCGAGAGCCGCGTTGTAAAACGTGCGCTGGTGATCGGAGGCGGTATCGCAGGTATTCAGACTGCACTGGATATCGCAGATGCAGGCTATGAAGTAGATATCGTAGAGAAGACCCCGAGTATCGGCGGAAGAATGTCACAGCTTGACAAGACATTCCCGACCCTCGACTGTTCTTCCTGTATCCTGACTCCTCGTATGGGAGAGGTAAACGCGCATGAGAAGATCAACATCTATACCTACAGTGAGGTAGAGAGCGTTGGCGGATTCGTCGGTGATTTCAAAGTAGACATCCGTAAGAAAGCAAGATACGTAGATATGGACAAATGTACCGGATGCGGACTCTGTCAGGAGAAATGTCCTTCCAAGAAGAACCTGAGCGAGTTCAACAGAGGCCTGTCCAACCGTACTGCAATCTACACACCGTTCGCACAGGCAGTTCCGAACGTACCGGTTATTGATACTGCAAACTGTATCCACTTCAAAACCGGAAAATGCGGTATCTGCTCCAAAGTCTGTGCAGCAGGTGCAGTAAACTACGACCAGAAAGATGAAGTAATCACCAGAGAGTACGGCGCAATCGTTGTGGCAACTGGTTTCGATACCATCAGTCTGGACAAGTTTGACGAATATTATTACAACCAGAGCAAAGACGTAATTACCTCCCTTGAGATGGAGCGTCTGATGAATGCTGCCGGCCCGACAGGCGGTAAAGTAGTACGTCTTTCCAACGGCGAGCATCCGAAGGATATCGTATTTATCCAGTGTGTCGGTTCTCGTGACGTGACCTGCAGAGGAAAGAGCTACTGCTCCAAGATCTGCTGTATGTACACCGCAAAACAGGCTATGCTGGTGCGTGACCATTATCCGGATGTCAATGTACATGTCTTCTACATTGATGTTCGTACCCCGGGTAAAAACTTCGATGAGTTCTATCGCCGTGCGGTAGAAGAGTTTGATGTAGACTACATCAAAGGCCAGGTAGGAAAAGTATCCGAGGCTCCGAACGGACGTCTTCTGGTACAGGGTTCCGACCTGCTTGACAACCGTCAGATCAAAATGGAAGCAGACCTTGTTGTCCTTGCAACTGCCATCGAGCCGAGCAAAGATGCAAGAAAACTGGCTACCATGCTGACCGCAAGTATGGATACCAACGATTTCTTTACTGAGGCACACGCAAAGCTGCGTCCGGTAGAGTCCCCGACCGCAGGTGTCTTCCTCTCCGGCGTATGCCAGGGACCGAAAGATATCCCGGAGACCGTTGCACAGGCAGGAGCTGCTGCTGTCAAAGTAGTCGGACTGCTGGCAAAAGACAAACTGACCACCAACCCGTGTACAGCAGAATCCAATCCGCTGTTCTGTAATGGATGTGCATCCTGTGAAAAAGTCTGCCCATACGGCGCAATTTCCTACGAAGACCGTCAGGTCAACGACCATGGAATCCGTGAAACCAGACATGTGGCAGTCGTTAACGGCGCACTTTGCCATGGATGCGGTGCATGTACCGTTGCATGTCCGTCCGGCGCTATGGACCTGAAAGGATTCTCCAATAGACAAATTCTCGCGGAGGTAGATGCAATATGCCGATAGATAACAACGAAAACAAAGAATTTAAGCCAGTCATCGTGGCATTCTGCTGCAACTGGTGCTCCTACGCAGGAGCAGACCTGGCAGGTTCCAGCCGTCTTTCCTATCCGGCAGACGTAAAGATCATCCGTGTTCCATGTTCCTGCCGTGTCAATCCGCTCTTCATCTTAAGAGCATTCCAGAAGGGCGCTGACGGAGTCATCCTCTGCGGATGCCATCCGGGAGACTGCCATTACAGCACAGGAAACTATTATGCAAGAAGACGTATGACCCTGCTGTTCTCCATGCTGGATTACATGGGCGTTGAGAACGGACGTACCCGTGTGGAATGGGTATCCGCCGCAGAAGGTGTGAAATTCTCCCAGACCATGAACGAGTTCATCGAGCAGGTTACAAGCCTTGGTAAGAATGTCAGATTGGAGGATTTACGATGCAAGAAAAATTAGTATCCCGCGCAAAAGAGCTTCTGTCTGACGGTACCGTAGTCCGTGTTCTTGGCTGGAGAAAAGGTGACACTGATTTCAGTGCAGAGCCTGCATTCTTCGAGACTGCCGAGAGCCTTTCCGAGTTTACCTACGACGGATTCTGCGGCGCAAACCTTAGCAAATACATGATTAAAGCATCGAAAGAAGAAGGAAAAACACTCGTTTTCTTAAAACCGTGTGATACTTACAGCTTTAATCAGTTAATCAAAGAGCATCGTGTGGATCGCGAGAAAACCTATATCGTCGGCATCGGCTGCGATGGAAAACTCGATATCGAAAAGATCCGTGAAGCAGGATGCAAGGGTATTACCGCTGTAACAGAAGACGGCGATACCATCAAAGTGGCAACTGTTTACGGCGACAAAGAGCTCGCAAGAGAGGATGTTATCCTGGAAAGATGCAAAGCCTGCAAGGGCGGAAAACACGTTGCCTACGACGAGCTGGCAGAGAACTGCGACGAAGAGAAACCGGCAAAAGAAGGCCGTTTTGAACTGGTTGAGAAGCTCGAGGCAATGGCTCCGGAAGAGCGTTTCGCATTCTGGCAGAACGAACTGTCCCGCTGTATCCGCTGTAATGCATGCCGTAACGTATGTCCGGCCTGCAGCTGTATCAAATGTGTCTTCGATAATGACCGTTACGATACCGCACAGAAAGCAAATACGACTACATTTGAAGAGCAGATGTTCCACATTATCCGTGCATTCCACGTTGCCGGACGCTGCACCGACTGTGGCGAGTGTTCCCGTGTATGTCCGCAGCACATTCCGCTGCACCTGCTGAACCGTAAATTCATCAAAGATATCGACGAGTTCTACGGAGAGTATCAGGCAGGCGCCGATACCGACAGCCGTGCACCGCTCACCAACTTCACACAGGAAGATGTAGAGCCAAGTATCGTTAAGGAAAGGGGTTAAGGGATGTATCAGATTAGCAGAGAAAAAATGCCGGAGCTCCTTGCCGCTGTTGCAAAGGAGATGGATCTTTTCCTTCCGGTACAAAACAATGGAATTACCAATTTCGGTTTCTGGACCGAGGACGCAGACGTGGATCTCGATACCTTAAAAACCGTAAAATCCCCGAAAGATGCCTTTTTCCCGCAGAGTGAAATTCTTTACTCCTGCTATCAGAAGGCAAATAAAACCAGCATTGAACCGGCTGCATTAAAAGACGCACCGTTTGCTATCTTCGGCGTTCGTCCGTGCGATGTCAGAGCGTTCGATGTTCTGGACCGCGTTTTCTTAAGCGAGCCTGCAGACGTTTACTATGCAGCAAGAAGAGAGCACGGCATCGTTGTTTCCCTGGCTTGTCATGAGCCGGAAGACAGCTGCTTCTGTAAAACCTTCGGCATCGATGCTGCAGAACCGGCAGCAGATGTTGCTATGTGGCAGGTAGCTGACGGTTATGCATGGGAAGCAAAAACCGAAAAAGGCCAGAAACTGACCGAGCTTGTAAAAGCTTACCTGACCGAGCAGGATCTTACCAAAGAAGTAGAGGCTGAGAAAGAAGCAATCCGTACCCTGATCGACAAGATGCCAAACAGCAACCTTTCCCTCGAGGGATGGGGCGTTGGCAAGACAAAAGAACGTTTTGACGATCCGAAGTGGAAAGAACTTTCCGATGCCTGCTTAGGCTGCGGAACCTGTACGTTCTCCTGCCCGACCTGCCAGTGCTACGATATCAAAGACTTTAACACCGGAAACGGTGTACAGCGTTACCGCTGCTGGGATTCCTGCATGTACTCTGATTTCACCATGATGGCAGCAGGAAACAACCGTACCACACAGCTGCAGCGTTTCCGTCAGCGTTTCATGCACAAACTGGTATACTTCCCGGACAACAACGACGGAATGTATTCCTGCGTCGGATGTGGACGCTGCGTAGAGAAATGCCCGCAGTCGCTGAACATTGTCAAAGTAATCAAACGCATGGGAGGTACCAAGTAAATGTGCAATTGTAGTTGTGGAAGCGAAGAAAAGAAAAACGCTTTGCTGCCGCAGGTCGGTATCATCACAGATATCCGCCGCGAAACACCGGACGTAAAAACATTCCGTATCGTTCGTCCGGACGGCACCAAGCTGTTTGAACATATGCCTGGCCAGTGCGCAATGCTCTGTGTACCGGGTGTCGGAGAGGCACTGTTTTCCATTACCTCTTCCCCGACAAACAAAGAGTACCAGGAGTTCTCCATCAAGGAGTGCGGTACTTTAACGAATTATCTTCACAACATGTCCGTAGGAGATGAAATCCTGGTTCGTGGACCGTATGGAAATCATTTCCCGGTAGAAACCGTATTAAAAGGACAGGACCTGCTGTTCATCGCCGGAGGTATCGGTCTTGCACCGCTGCGTTCCGTCATTAACTACGTACTGGACAACCGTGACAATTATGGAAAAGTAGATATCGTTTACGGTTCCCGTTCCAAAGACGATCTGGTACAGTTAAAAGAGATCCAGGAAGTATGGGCAAAAGCAAAAGATGTCAACGTACACCTGACGATCGACCGCGAGCAGGAAGGATGGGACGGCCATGTAGGATTCGTTCCGAATTATGTAAAAGAACTGAACATGTCTGTTGACAAAACAGCTCTGATCTGCGGACCGCCGATCATGATCAAATTTGTTCTTCAGGGACTTCAGGAGCTGGGCTATGAGAAAACACAGGTTTACACCACTTTGGAGCTTCGTATGAAATGCGGTATCGGAAAATGCGGCCGCTGCAACATCGGAGACAAATACGTCTGCAAAGACGGCCCGGTTTTCCGCTGCGACGAGATTGACGAATTACCGAACGAATATTAAACGGAGGTTGAAGAAAATGCAGGAAATGGTAAATATTTACGTTTACGGCAAAAAGTATTCCGTACCTGGCGATCTGACCATCATGACCGCTATGGAGTACGCCGGATATCAGTTAAAACGCGGATGCGGATGCCGTCACGGATTCTGCGGTGCATGTGCGACCATCTACAGAATCAAAGGAAAAAATGAACTGAAAACCTGTCTGGCATGTCAGACACAGGTAGAAGACGGCATGTATATCGCAAGCCTTCCGTTCTATCCGATCGACAAGAGAACATACGATATCGAAGAGATCAGCGCAGAGCAGAGAGTCATGATGGATCTGTATCCGGAAATCTACAGCTGCGTTGGATGTAATGCATGTACCAAAGGATGTCCGCAGAGCCTGAACGTTATGCAGTATATTGCATACGCACAGAGAGGCGACTTCAAGAAATGTGCAGAAGAGTCCTTCGACTGCATCGGCTGCGGAATCTGTGCATCCCGCTGTCCGGCTGGTATCTCCCATCCGATGGTAGGAGAGCTGGCAAGACGTCTGAACGGAAAATACATTGCTCCGAAGTCTGAACATGTAAAGAACCGTGTAGCAGAGATCAAAGAAGGAAAATTCGATGATCTGATCGAGCAGGTTATGCAGAAACCGATCGAAGAAATGCAGGAACTTTACAACAACCGTGAGATCGAGAAATAAGGAGGGAATTTCGAATGTATACACTGGCCAATATGCAGGACTCTATTAAAAAGGTAGAAGCTACCAGAGCCCAGAGAATGGCAACAGAGCCAAGAAGAATGACAGCGGATGAGAAAGATGCCCTTCTTGCAGCATATCATCCGGACTATAAAGAGGAAGGCTTCATCACCCTGAAAGTCGGCCCGAACAAAGGTGAGAAAGTTCCGACAGAGCTCGGCTATCTGCTGGAGTCCAACAGCCGTATCCTCGGTGTTGACATCGACCTTGACAAAGTAGATTATGACGTAGATGTACTGGTTATCGGTGCCGGTGGAGCAGGTTCTTCTGCAGCTATCGAGGCTCACGAGGCTGGCGCAAACGTTATGATTACCACCAAACTGAGAATTGGTGATGCAAACACCATGATGGCAGAAGGTGGAATCCAGGCAGCGGACAAAGAAAACGATTCCCCGGCACAGCATTATCTGGATGCGTTCGGCGGCGGACACTTTGCTGCAAGACCGGAACTGCTCCGCAAACTGGTTATGGAAGCTCCGGATGCAATCTCCTGGCTGGAAAACCTGGGCGTTATGTTTGATAAAGATGAGAATGGCCGTATGGTAACTACGCACGGCGGCGGAACTTCCAGAAAACGTATGCATGCATGCCGTGACTACTCTGGAGCAGAGATCATGAGAACACTGCGTGATGAAGTCATCAACCGCGGTATTCCGGTGATCGAGTTCTCTTCCGCAGTAGAGCTGATCAAAGACGATAAGGGACAGGTTGCAGGTGCTGTTCTCCAGAACATGGAGACTGGCGAGTACCAGGTAGCAAAGGCAAAAACCGTTATCATCGCAACAGGTGGTGCGGGACGTCTTCACTACAACAACTTCCCGACATCCAACCATTACGGTGCAACCGCTGACGGTCTGATCCTTGGATACCGTGCAGGCGCTCCGCTTCTGTATCAGGATACCATTCAGTACCATCCGACCGGAGCTGCTTACCCGGCTCAGATCTTCGGTGCTCTGGTAACCGAGAAAGTACGTTCTCTGGGCGCAATGCTCGTAAACGTAGACGGCGAAGCATTCATGCATCCGCTGGAAACCCGTGATGTATCTGCAGCAAGCATCATCCGCGAGTGCTCCGACGACCGCAACGAGGGCGTTGAGACTCCACAGGGCAAGGCTGTATGGCTGGATACTCCAATGATCGAGCTGATCCACGGAGAAGGCACCATTGAGAAGAGAATCCCGGCTATGTTCCGTATGTTCATGCAGTATGGCATCGATATGAGAAAAGAGCCGATCCTGGTTTACCCGACGCTGCATTATCAGAACGGTGGACTGGAAATCAACGGCGAAGGCTTTACCAACACCGTAAGCAACCTGCTCGTAGCAGGTGAGGCAGTTGGAGGAATCCACGGAAGAAACCGTCTGATGGGTAACTCTCTGCTGGACGTTATCGTATTTGGCCGTGATGCAGGAAAAGCTGCAGCAGCCAAAGCAAAAGACGTAACACTTGGCAAGATGAATCTGGATCATGTGGAGAAATATGCCGAGACCTTAAAAGAGGCAGGCATCGACACCGGTATGGTATCTCCGCAGCTTCTGCCGGATTATGCAGGTAAAAGACACCTGTAAAATGCAGTAACCGCGAAAAAGCGTGTCGGAAGGGGGCGGCGTTTAAAAGCCGCTTCCGGGACACGCTTTCCGTGCTGAAATCCAAAAGGTTTTTCGGTACGATAAATCATAGAAGTAAAGAAAGGTGGAGAACCCCATGCGTGAAATTCAGGCTAGTACCATTACGGATGTGGTAGAGAAACTTTGTATCGAAGCAAACTATCATCTTCCGGAAGACGTAAAATGTGCCATCACAGGCTGCCGTGCCTGCGAGGATGGCGAGATTGCAAAAGGCGTTCTGGATAAAATCGTAGAAAACTACGAAATTGCAGATGCACAGAACGTGCCGATCTGCCAGGATACCGGAATGGCATGTGTTTTCCTGGAAATCGGACAGGATGTACACATTGCCGGAGGAGATCTTGCAGAGGCAGTCAATGAAGGCGTCAGAAGAGGATATGACAAAGGATACTTAAGAAAATCCGTTGTCAAAGATCCGGTCAGAAGAGGAAACACCGGAGACAATACACCGGCTATGCTCTACACCGAGATCGTTCCTGGCGAGCAGATCAAAGTTACCGTAGGCCCGAAAGGCTTCGGAAGCGAAAATATGAGTATGATCCGTATGTTCAAACCGTCCGCAGGTCTTCAGGGAATCAAGGATTTCATCCTGGAAGTTGTTGAGACAGCAGGCCCGAACCCATGCCCGCCTATGGTAGTCGGCGTTGGTATCGGCGGAACCTTCGATAAATGTGCACTGCTTGCGAAAAAAGCACTGATGCGCCCGATCGATTCCGAGAACCCGGATCCGTTCTACGCAGATCTGGAAAAAGAAATGCTGGAGAAAGTCAACAAACTCGGCATCGGACCGCAGGGCTTTGGCGGAAAGACCACAGCCATCGGCCTCAACATTGAGACAATGCCGACTCATATCGCGGGAATGCCGTGTGCAGTCAACATCAACTGCCATGTTACCCGTCATAAAACGGAGGTGATCTGATCATGGAAAAACATATTCAGCTGCCTTTAACAGAGGAACTGGCAAAAACACTGCATGCCGGAGATACCGTATATCTTTCCGGAACTATCTATACTTCCCGTGACGCAGGCCACAAGAGAATGTGTGAAGCGCTCGCAAGAGGAGAAAAAATCCCGTTTGATCCGACAGACGCTACGATTTACTACGTAGGACCGACCCCTGCAAAACCAGGCCAGGTCATCGGATCTGCAGGTCCTACCACCAGCGGCCGTATGGATGCGTATGCTCCGACCATGATGTCCGTAGGCGCAAGAGGAATGATCGGTAAGGGCGCACGTCTTCCGGAAGTTGTAGAAGCCATGAAGAAATATCATGGCGTATACTTCGGAGCCATCGGCGGAGCCGGCGCACTGCTTGCAAAATGCATCAAAAAAGCAGAGCTGATCGCATACGAAGATCTCGGTGCAGAGGCACTTCGCCGTCTGGAAGTAGAGGATATGCCGCTTTTCGTTATCATCGACTGTGAGGGAAATAACCTGTATGAGATGGGAAGAAAAGAATACTTAGAAGCGCATAAAGAAGACTAAAGGTTACATTTGTAACGACGAAATACAAGAGAGACCATAGACCCGTCTGATTATTTCAGACAGGTCTCAAGCTGAAAAGACATCAGGGCATTAACACTTGCAAGCGACTTTCGGCAGAAAAAGAAATGAAAGAGGAAGAAAAACATGACTGTAGAAATGATAAGCCACTTACTGGAAGCACTGATGATCCTGTGCTTTGGCCTGTCCTGGCCGCTGTCCATTTATAAATCCTGGACTTCAAGAACAGCAAAAGGAAAGAGCCTTTACTTTGAGGTGTTCATCTGGATCGGATATATTTTCGGTATTGCCAACAAATTTATCAGCTATATGAACAACCCGGACAAAGACTGGATCTTTTTCCTTGCATGGGCTTTCTATTTCCTGAACATTGCAGAGATCACCGTAGATATGGTGCTGTACTTCCGCAATGTGAAGCTGGATAAGAAAAGAGAAGCAGAGAAATAAAGCAGCGGAATACAGTTAAACTTACAGAATCCCCGGCGGTGCGGCATTTGATGCGGCATCGGCGGGGATTCTTACGTTAAAAAAGGTAAAGGGGTTCTTCTAAAAGAGGGATTGCGGGAACCGGAAAAGAACGGTATACTTGTGTATAGAATCTGCTTGACTTAAAGTGCACTTCATAGTTTAAAATAAAGAAAGCTGGAGATTTGCCGTGTCAGAAAAGAGAAGGTTCTGGCAGAGCAGAGGTTTCAGCTTTCTTTTTATGTTGTACCGTATGTGAGTACGAAAGAAAAGAGTTGAAAAACGAAAACGAGGTGAAATGTTTTGGAGGCAAGAGAGGTACTGGAAAAAGTAAAAAACAACGAAATCTCCATCGAAGAGGCAGAAAAATATTTCAAAAAAGAGCCGTTTGAGGAGATGGGATATGCGAAGCTCGACACGCATCGTGAAATCCGAAGCGGGTTTCCGGAGGTCATTTTCTGTGCGCGGAAGGCGGATGAACATCTGCTGAAGATTTTTACGCGCCTGTATGAGCAGGACGGAGAGGTTTTCGGAACGAGAGCCAGTGAGCACCAGTATGAGCTGATCCGGGAAAAGTTCCCGGAAGTGGTTTATGATCCGCTGTCGCATATTTTAAAAATAGAGAAGAAAGACAAAAAGCGAATCGGAAAAATTGCTGTCTGTACGGCGGGAACCGCAGACATTTCCGTTGCTGAGGAAGCGGCGCAGACGGCAGAATACTTCGGAGCAAACGTCGAGCGAATTTATGATGTCGGCGTGAGTGGTATCCACCGTCTGCTGTCACGCCTCGATACGATTCAGAGTGCCAACTGCGTTGTAGCCGTTGCCGGTATGGAAGGAGCGCTGGCAAGCGTGCTCGGCGGCCTGGTGGATAAGCCGGTCATCGCAGTTCCGACCTCTGTGGGCTACGGGGCCAGCATGAACGGTCTTTCGGCGCTGCTTACGATGATTAATTCCTGTGCGAACGGAATTGCTGTCGTAAACATCGACAACGGTTATGGGGCCGGATATATTGCAACACAGATTAACAGAATGGGAGTGCATAAAGATGAGTAAAAGTTTATATCTGGAGTGCGGGAGCGGAATCAGCGGGGATATGACCGTTGCAGCTCTGCTCGATCTGGGAGCAGACCAGGAGGTACTGGAGAAGGCACTGGAAAGCCTTCAGCTGCCGGGATACAAAACTGCCGTTACGAGAGTGAAAAAATCGGGGCTGGATGCCTGCGACTTCAATGTCATTCTGGATGCGGAGCATGAGAACCACGATCATGATATGGCGTATCTGCATGGGGATATGGCGAAAGCGCATGGACATGGAGAGGAGCATCCTGCACATGAACAGGAACACACGCATGACCATGACCACAATCAGGAGCATCCGCACGATCATAACCATACACACACACATGACCATGCATACAGCCATGACCATGCGCACGCAGGAGAGCATCATCACCATCATGAGCACCGCGGCCTGCCGGAAATTCTTACCATTATCCGCCGCGGTGATCTGACACCGGGAGCGAGAGCTCGGGCAGAGCGGATTTTCCAGATTCTTGCAGAAGCAGAAGCAAAAGCGCACGGTGTGCCGCTCGATCAGGTGCATTTTCACGAGGTAGGAGCGGTCGATTCCATCGTAGATATTGTTGCCGCCGCCGTCTGCCTGGATAACCTGGCGCCGGATGAGGTTATCGTGACGGGGCTTTGCGAGGGAAGCGGCTTCATCCGATGCCAGCATGGACTGATTCCGGTTCCGGTTCCGGCCGTTTTAAATATCGTGCAGACGCACGGCCTGACGCTTATTCCGACCGGAACCAAGGGCGAGCTTGTTACACCGACCGGTGCAGCCATTGTTGCAGCGATCCGCACAAAGGAGAAACTTCCGTATTCCTTCAAATGCACAAAAACAGGTCTTGGAGCCGGAAAACGGACGTATGAGCGGCCGTCACTTTTACGGGCTATGATGCTGGAAACCGAGGAAAATGACGAAAAAGATACGATCTGGAAGCTGGAATGCAATATCGACGACTGCACCGGTGAGGCGCTTGGCTACTGTATGGGAAAACTGCTGCAGGCAGGTGCAAGGGATGTTCATTATATCCCAGTCTATATGAAGAAAAATCGTCCGGCATATCAGCTGGATGTGATCTGCGAGGAAGAAAAGCGGGAAACGCTGGAGAGTATTATTTTCACGGAGACAACCACGATCGGAATCCGTCGCTGCCAGATGGAGCGTACCGTGATGAAACGCGAATTTGCAACGATCACGACCGAATACGGGGATGCCGCTGTCAAGATCTGCCGTCATGGGGAGATAGAAAAAGTTTACCCGGAGTACGAGAGTGCCGCACTCATTGCTGAAAAAAGCGGTATGCCGGTTGGTGAGGCCGGTGCGTGGATCGTACAGAAATATAAAGAAGGAAAGTAAAAAACATGAGATATTTGAAACCACATTTTTACGATCAGTTTACATGTACAGCAGGAGATTGTCCGGATACCTGCTGCGCCGGCTGGCAGATTGTGATCGACGAGGATTCTCTGGAGCGGTACGGAAAGGAGCAGGGCGAGTTTGGAAAACGTCTGCGCAATTCCATCGACTGGGAAGAGGATTGTTTCTATCAGAAGAACCGCCGCTGTGCTTTTTTAAATGATGAGAATCTCTGTGACCTCTACAAGGCACTGGGCCCGGATGCGCTTTGCGATACGTGCCGTCTGTACCCGAGACATACGGAAGAATATGAGGGACTGCGGGAGCTTTCCCTGTCCCTTTCCTGCCCGGAGGCGGCGCGAATCATTCTGTCCTGCCAGGAGCCGGTGCGCTTCCTTGCGGAGGAGACCGACGAGGAGGATGATTTCGAAGAGTTCGATTTCATGATGTTCTCGCAGCTGGAAGATACCAGAGATGTTCTGTTCAAAATTCTGCAGAACCGTACGATGCCGCTGCAGGAGCGCATGAGGGCGGCGGAACAGCTTGCCGAACAGTATCAGATCTGCATGGAAGAACAGCGGGAATACGATATTGATGATCTGCTTCGGAAATATGAGAAGCATTTGGAAGAGGGAACCCTAAGCGAGTGCGCGGCGGAAAGTCTGGCCCAAAAAGGTGTGGACGCTGCGGGATTCCACGTATGGGAACGTCAGAGAAAAGAACTGGCTGTTCTCCGAAGCCTCGAGCGCCTGCGCCCGGAATGGGATGAGGTGCTTGACGGTACAGAAAAAGTGCTGTACCAGAATGGCGAATCTGCTTACCAGGCTATCTGTGAAGAATTCCACCGCACCTTTGGAGCGAAAAGCAGCCGTCGTGCCGAGTGGGAAAACATAGGCGAGCAGCTTCTGATGTTCTTCGTCTACACCTATTTCTGCGGTGCCGTCTACGATGATATGGTCTGTTCCAAAATGGAACTTGCCCTTTTCTCCGTTCGCTGGATCCAGGAAATCCTGCTTGCGCGGTGGCTGGAAAACGGAAAAACACTTTCCATGCATGACGTTGAGGAGCTTTCCTGGCGTTACGCACGCGAGGTTGAGCATTCCGACGATAACCTGAATGCGCTCGAGGACTGGCTGTTTGAGACTTACGCGCCGGAAGGATGTGTACTGGAAGAAGAACAGGAATAGAAGAGGAAGAAAAATCATGCAGGAAAAGCAAAAGAAATAGATGCTGCGTATTGCGCTTTATCTGGTTGGAATTATTGTGCTGGCACTTGGCATCACATTGAAAACAAAGACGAACCTCGGCGTGTCGCCCATCATCTCCATTCCGTACGCTGTGGCACAGATTTTTGGCTATGAAACAGGAACGGCAGTCTTTGTGGCGTATCTGATCTTTATCGTATTACGGATTGTGCTGCTGAAAGGAAAATTTCCACCGTTCCAGCTCTTACAGGTTGCGGCCAGCTACCTGACCAGCGCCTTTATTACCATCTTTGACCGGGTTCTCCCGGTACCTGAACAGATGGGAAGCCGGCTTCTTGTCCTTGCCCTTGCTATCGGAATGATCGGTGCAGGACGACCGGTGGGAATCGGAATCGGCACTGTTGTAGCCATGGTCTGCACGGGAAGAGTGATCGCGCTGTTTAACCATTTTGGAAAGAAGAAAATAGAAGAAATCACAATCGCATAGCACGCCAATACCCCTGTCGAAAAACCTTGAGTTTTCGGTGGGGGTTTGTTATAATGAAAGACAGCGAAAGAAAAATTTTTTGATTTGTCATAAGGCGTTTGTTTGCGTTATGAGAAGTGCGAAGGAGGAAGTGGCAAATGAACTTAGTTATTACGATGAGCCGCCGGTTTGGCACAGGGGCGAGTATTATTGCAAAAGAACTTTCCGAGAGACTGCATATCCCGGTATATGATAAGGACGATGTAGAGCACGGCATGCGTGAAAATGCCTTTGAATCTGAGGCGGATGCGATCTGCGAACTGGCAAAACAGCCGTGTATTATTATTGGACGGTGCGCTTCGGAGTTTCTGAAAAATAAGAGCAACGTCATTAATATTTACGTTTGCGCGGACAAAGAGGATCGCATCAATCGTATCATGAAGTTGTTTTCTCTGACAAGAGAAGCTGCTGAGGTGATGCTGGAAGAGACCGATAAGCAGCGTGCCGAGTATTATTACAAGAATACCGGAAAAACATGGGGAGATGTGAATAACTATCATATGATCCTGAATACATCGGATCTTGGCATCGAGAACTGCGCAGATATTCTGATGCGGTATTTTGAAATGAAAGATTATATCTAAACGAGATACAGAAAAAGTAAGAGATTATAAAAAATCAGGTGTTTCCCAAAAAGAGAAGCACCTGATTTTTTGATCCCATTTAGTAAGTCTGATACGTATTGCTGTAACTGCGGCCAGAGAAGTAATTCTGTTTCAGAACCAGAAACAGTTCGGCATCGGTTGCGTACTCATACGGATTCGCATAGAAGAGACCGACAAGACCGCAGGTGATGGAAGAGAGAATCTTCCATCCGATAAAGGAAAGATCCAGGATGAAGGCATTCATTTTTTCGCCATCCATCATTTCACGGCTGATCCGAAATGCGTCCTCTGTGGAAAGATCCGGGCAGTCGGCTAAAAGATACGGTACCATACGGTATTCATAAGATTTTACAATTCCAGGAATAATAAGAAGCAGCGACCAGAGGAAAGTGTAAAGCTTCATCAAAAACAGAGTCCAGACTGTTTTTCCGTAGGTGCCATTCTGGAATCCAGACAGCATATAGCCAAGTCCCGCTTTTTCCATTGAGTTTTCGATGAAAAACCTTGCGCCTCCGACTTCGAAGGGAGCCAGGATAAAAATGTCGATGAGAATAAATGCAAGTCCGATGATAAGAAGCACAATACCACCGAAAACAGAAAAAACAAATTTAACCGGACCAAGCGGGGTGAATCTTTCAGCAAAAGATGCAACATTAAGGTTATCGGAAGAAATGGTAAATCCGGATATACTGGACGTATTGTGCTGATTTCCATTATTGGAATTTCCGGAATTGGAAGTACCGCTTCCGACCAGCAGCGTCAGAATCAGGGCTGCTACCACACAGATCCAGTAATTGCGTAAAAATGCGGCTTTTCCGCGGGTTTTCAGTTGCTCTCGTGTCCACATAAAAAGACCTCCCTCTTAATGTAAGTGTAAACAGCAGACAATTCTGCCAAGTCACGATTATCTTACCATGGAGCAGGTGAAACATCAAGACAGCTTAAGGAAAGTTTAAGAAATTGGCAGAAAGATTAAAGTGGAAATGTGCATTCTTAAATAAAGATTTTACTTGTGAAGCGGGGATGAATGTGCTATAATCTCTCCGGTGCGTCAGAACGCAGCGGGGCCGGGTTTCTCCGGGGTGCGTTCTGAAAAAAAAGAAACCTGTACGTTGAATTGACAAAGAGAGCGAGGAATTTACGTGTATCTGACAAAGGACGAGTTTCTGCAGAAATTTGGAATTCTGCCGCAGGAATTTGAAGAAGCAGATATTTCCTGGGAAGAACTGCTGGAAATTGCGGATGATTATGAACGGCACCGGCCGACGCAGGAAAAGATCCGAAAAGAATTTGTGGCAGAATTTCTGCAGGACAAGGAAAAAGAGATCGGACTGCAGTCGTACCACAGCCGCCTGAAGGACACCGAACATCTGGTGGAAAAGCTGGTGCGTAAGCGTCTGGAAAATTATGCAAAATACCGGAAAATGGATGCGACAAACTATATGCGTTATGTGACAGACCTGATCGGAATCCGGGGACTTTTGCTGTATCGGGAGGACTGGGTAAACTTCCATAAATATATTACCCACTGGTTTAAAAACGATCCGGAAAAATACATCCGTGATTACGGCCGTGACTACGACAAAAATGCGTCGGGCTATATGGCAGAGCCGCCGAAAGTCCATACAAGACTTGGCGATTACGCCGACATCTATATGAACTGGATTCCGGAGGAGAACATTCTGGACCGGAAACATTACCGTGCGGTGCATTACATTGTCGTTTACCGCGGCGTCTACATTGAAATTCAGATTAAGACGCTGTTCGAGGAGGGCTGGGGAGAGATTGACCACAGCATTCTTTATCCGCGGCGCAAGGGAAACGCCATGCTGACAGAGTTTTCCGAGCTGCTGAACCGTCTGGCGGGCATGGGAGATGAGATGGGATCGTTCTACCGCCGTCTCCAGGTTGTGCCGGATGAGAAGTTCCAGAGCAAGGAAACGATCGTGCGCAAGCGTGAATTAAAACCGCAGGTCAAGGCAGCGGTGGAAAAACGCGATCTGAACGAAATTCATACGATGGATGATGCCGTCTGGAGCATACTGAAAGAATAAAACTGCTTTTTAGACATGGGAAAGGATAAAAAATGGATGGAAGAAACACGGGCCGCATGGGCTTCTCTCATGCAGCAGAGGACTCTGCGGAGAATATGATGGCGGCAGTCAAAGCCGGAAAAATCCGAAAACATCTGATGGGAAATACTTCGCCGATCCGCTATGGAACGATGGAAAAGCGCGAGATGACCGAATATACCGACTTTGTCCGGACGAAACTCTGTTATGAAATTCTGAATCTGCCCGGGGAGGAAAAATGAATACAATAGAAAAAATATATACAAACTACGACGGACTCCTGGAAGAATTTTCTGAGGAAGTGATTCAGAGCCGTTATGCCGTTTTTTATGAAGAGATCGAGGAATTTGCCAAAAGTCTCGGCATTCGCGAGAAAATCCAGATCAGTGAATCGCTGTTAAGCCATGCGGTGCTGGACTATTTCACGGATATTTCCCGCCTGAAACATTTTCACCAGGCGAAACATATCAATTCGCTGAAAGTAATCTCCTATGAGACATACTGGCTGCTGCGGAGAAAACCGATCCAGATTCTGGTGGAGGATGAGACATCGGATGCGATGGCATTTCTGAATGAAAAATTTGTCTTTTCCCGCATTGCAAAGTATCTGATGGGTGACGGAAAACGAGTGATTTTAAGCCCGGAAACGAAAAAGGGCTTCTTGAACTATCTGGATTCCCTGTTTTATTACTTGAAATACCGCAATTACGATGCGGAAATGCTCGAGATGATGCTGATGGGCTTCAAAGCGGGCGTTCTGGTGGCGGACGATTTAAAAGAGCAGGAATCCTGAGAACGGGCGAAAGCAGAATACAGTAAAATAGGATGAACACAGAAAGAACCGGACGGGGCTGCAGGCCGCTGTCGGGTTCTTTTTTTGCACAGCTCTGCATAAAGTGCAAAGAAAACGTTGTGATGTACGGGGAAGGAAAATGAGTGCAGACAATCTGGAAAAAATCCATGCATTTCTAAAAAAGGCGAATGAAATCGCCTGGGGGCCGCCGCTTCTTTTTCTGCTGCTTGGGACAGGCATTTTTCTGATGATCCAGCTTCGTGCGCTGCCGGTTCGCCGTCTGGTTTTTGCACTTCGGACAGCGTTTGGCCGCAGAGCGAGGCGCACCGGGGAACCAACAGAAGCAGGTGTTTCGCCGTTCGCATCGTTGATGACGGAACTGGCAGCAGAGATCGGGACAGGCAATATCGTGGGCGTTGCCTCGGCGATGGCACTTGGCGGTCCGGGAGCACTGGTGTGGATGATGCTGGCAGCGGTGATCGGGCTTGCACTGAAATTTTCGGAGAGCTTTCTTTCTGTGAAGTACCGGATGCAAAAGAAAGACGGGACCTACTGCGGTGGTCCGATGGTAACGCTGACGAGAGCCTTTCCAGAGGAAAAACTGGCAAAGGTGCTGGCTGTATTTTTTTCCGGGAGTGCCGTTCTGGTATCGCTCGGAATGGGAAATATGACGCAGGCGAACTCGATTGCGCTGGCGATGCAGGATACCTTTGGCGTGGAAAGAGAAAAAAGCGCACTGGTACTGACGATTCTTCTGCTGCTCGTTGTGACAGGCGGACTGCGTTCCATTGCAAAAGCGGCGGAGGTATTGGTACCGGGTATGGCACTTTTTTATCTGGGCGGGGCAGGAATTGTGATCTGTCTGCATGGTGGAGAGCTACCTCGAACGCTGTCTGAGATGGTGCAGAATGCGTTTTCTTTCCGGGCGGCATCGGGAGGCGCAGTGGGAGCCGGAATTGCCCTGCTGCCGCCGGCTCTGCGGTATGGGATTTCCCGCGGTGTGTTTTCCAATGAAGCGGGGCTGGGAGCAGGCGGAATCAGTGCCGCTGCGGCGCAGACGGACGATCCGGTGCGGCAGGGATATATCAGTATGACCGGTGTGTTTGTTGATACCATGGTAATCTGCCTTGTGACCGGTCTTGCCGTCGGAGTGACCGGTGCGGCAGAGCGGGCAGCGGAAGCGGAAAAAGCGGATGGCGCGGCGATGGTAATCCGGGCATTTGAAAGTGTGTTCGGACCGGCGGGAGGTTATCTTGTTACGATCGGGATTCTGCTGTTCGCGTTTGCAACGATGGCGGGCTGGGCCTACCAGGGGGAGCAGGCGTTTGTCTGGCTGGTGAAAAAGGAGAGTTTCGGAATGGTTTACCGTGTTTTCTTCTGCTTTGCAGCATCAGCAGGATGTGTCTGTATGGCAGAAATCGTCTGGAACTTTGCAGAGCTTGCCAATGCCTGCATGGCGGTGCCGAATCTGATTTGTGTGCTGCGGCTCTGGAAAACAGTAAAAGAAGGGGCAGTCAGGTTTGAGAGCAGCATAAAAAAGTCGGAACAGAGGAAAAACGGAGGCAGGGGAGGAACATGAGAAAACGTATTCAGGCAGATTTCACGGTGAGCTGGTTAAGAGAGCCAAAAGAATAGCCCATTTCTTCCCACTTTGTCAGCAGCTCATCGAGAATCTCCGCGTTGGTGGATGAGGTATTATGAAGCAGGACGATGGCACCGGGATGAATGCGTCCGGTCAACTTTTTGAAAGCCTCCTCGTGGGTCGGCTGCTGATCCTGGTACCAGTCTACATAGGCAAGACTCCAGAAAAAAGTCTGATAGCCGAGATCTTTTGCCATCTGCAGGTTCTGCGTGCTGTATTTTCCCTGCGGAGGCCGGTAAAATTTCACCATTTCCTGGCTGGTGGTTTCCTGGTAAAGAGCGGAAACACGGTTCAGCTCTTCGGAGAAGGCTTCCTGCGTGGAAATTTTGGACATATCCGGGTGCGACCAGGTGTGGTTTCCGACGATATGGCCTTCTGCCGCCATGCGTTTGACAAGATCCGGCTGGTCGGAGAGAAAATTGCCGACAACAAAGAAAGCCGCGGGTGCCTGATGCTTCTGGAGTGCGTCAAGGATCGCCGGGGTGTTGCCGTTTTCATAGCCGCAGTCAAACGTCAGATAGATGATGTTTTCTTCCGGTGAAGCGGCAAACCAGGCGTTGTAGGCGGCAAGCTCTTCGGATGTAGCATTGCCGACGGGAGTCTTCCCTTTTTCCGGGAAGGAGAGCCCCCAGTTTTCGGCAGCAGAGGAGAGGACGGGCATCGAAACGGAAGAAACAGGTGTCTCCGGCGCAGCAGAGAGAAAAACTGGGGCTGCCTTTCGGAGCGCACGGCAGGTAAAGTGGGACAGAACAGAGCCAAAAAGAAAAGCGGAGCAGAAAAAAGCGGCGGCGATACCGGCTTTTTTCAGGATCCGGCGGGAAAGGGGTGAAAGAGAACGCATAAAATCCCCCTCCAGGACTTTTTGAGACAATATATGTATGGATGAAAGAAAACATGCGGCACACATCTGTTTGACTTTACCTGCAATCTATGTCACAATGGAGGTAGAGTGGATGGAAAGGGCAGAGAAAAACAAGATGACAAAATATGAGGTTTTAAAAAAGTACTTCGGTTACGATTCCTTCCGGGAGGGGCAGGAGATGCTGGTGGATGCGCTTCTGAACGGACAGGACGTGCTCGGCATCATGCCGACCGGAGCAGGAAAATCGCTGTGTTATCAGATTCCGGCGCTTCTGCTGCCAGGAATTACCCTGGTGGTATCACCGTTGATTTCTCTGATGAAGGATCAGGTATCGACCCTGAACCAGGCGGGGATTCACGCTGCGTTTCTGAACAGCTCCTTAAGTGCGGCGCAGTACCGGAAGGCACTCGGCTTTGCCATGGAGGGCCGGTACAAGATTATTTATGTCGCCCCGGAACGCCTTCTGACACCGGAATTTTTGTGCGCGGTGCAGTCGATGGAAATTTCGATGATTAGTGTTGATGAGGCACACTGTATTTCCCAGTGGGGTCAGGATTTCCGCCCAAGCTACCTGAAAATCACAGAGTTTGTCGAGCAGCTTCTCGCACGGCCGGTGATCGGTGCCTTTACGGCAACGGCAACAAAAGAGGTACGGGATGATATCGAAGCACTGCTGTCTTTGCGTGATCCGGTACGTCTGGTCACAGGCTTTGACCGGAAAAATCTGAAATTTACGGTACAGCAGCCGAAAGATAAATTCGCAGCCGTGGAATCATTCCTTGCAGAGCACGAGGCGGACTGCGGAATTATTTACTGTCTGACCAGAAAAAATGTGGAGGAGGTCTGTGAGAAACTCGAGCAGAAAGGATATTCTGTCACAAGATACCATGCGGGTCTCTCTGACCTGGAACGGAAGGAAAACCAGGAAGATTTTATTTATGACCGGAAGCAGATCATGGTAGCGACAAACGCTTTTGGTATGGGAATCGATAAATCGAATGTGCGGTACGTCATCCATTATAATATGCCGAAAAACATGGAAAGCTATTATCAGGAGGCCGGACGAGCAGGCAGGGACGGCCTTCCGGCGGAATGTATTCTGCTGTATGCGGGACAGGATGTGATCACAAACCAGTTTTTTATCGAAAACATGGCGCAGGAGAGTGAGGATCCCGAGACGACAGCGCTGATCCGTCAGCGGGAGGAGGAACGGCTGAAGAAAATGACGTTTTACTGTTTCACCCATGAGTGCCTCAGAGATTATATCCTGCGGTATTTCGGGGAATACGGTTCCAATTACTGTGGAAACTGTTCCAACTGCCTCTCGGAATTTGAAACGGTGGATGTGACAGCGGCGGCCAAGGCAATCCTTGGCTGTGTGCGGGAATGCCGTCAGCGGTACGGCACAACGGTGATTCTCGATACGCTGCACGGTGCGAATACCGCGAAAATCCGCCAGTACCGCATGGATGAAAACACCCATTACGGGGAACTGGCAAAAGAGCCGGTCTACCGGCTACGGCAGATCTTAAATGAACTGCAGGTCCGGGAATATCTCTATGTAACGGCCGACACATACAGCATTGTGCGCCTGCTGCCAAAAGCGGCGGAGCTGCTGGATGAGGACGGCACGATGCTGATGAAGATGGCAAAAGAAGAAAAACGGATTCCGAAAGCCGCAAAAGAGAAGACAAAGACAAAAACCTCGGTAGCGGCAAAGAATCTTTCCAACGAGGAGGCCGCGGTATTCGAAAAACTGCGGGCACTCCGGATGGAGCTTGCAAAGGAGCATAAAGTGCCTCCGTATATTATCTTCTCGGATAAAACACTGATCCAGATGGCGATGGAGAAACCGTCCAACAAAGAGGAAATGCTGGCGGTCTCTGGTGTCGGCGAGAGCAAATTTGAAAAGTACGGGGAACCGTTTCTTGCATGTCTTGCAGAAAGATAAAACAAGTCGTGTAAAAAAAACGGGAAAACAACAGGAAAGGAAGAATACGCTTATGAAAAAAGAAAACGCAGTTATTTTTGGAGTGACCGGTGTTGTAGTTGCCGCCGTGCTGATTGGAGGCGGAATCTATATGAAAACGGAACGGGACCGAAATCTGAATGCAGATACAGCAAGTACTGCAGCGGACAGCAATAGGGCAGAAGAAGTACAGAAAGCCGTATTTCTTGCAGAAGATTCCGGGTTATGGTACCTGGGAGATCTGGAACACGGAAACATCTATGTGACACATACACCGTCCGACACACTTTACGATGAAAATGGAAATGCTATTGATCCGTCCGAGATCAAAAAAGGAGATTTTCTTCAAGTGGAGGGCGACGGTATTATGCTGAACTCCTATCCGGGACAATATCCGGGTATCAGCCGTATTATGAGAATCAGCGGCGGTACGGAGGCGGATGCAGAAAAATTCGATGAGGAACTTTCCCAGATTCTGCCGGAAAAGGATCCATCGGAAATTCCGTTTCTGAATCTGTGCTACACACAGCCAAATGCCCAGGTGACAGCTATGGCAACACAGGGAGGTTATACCTGGTCTTATGTTGATGAGGACGGCAATGGTCAGAACGTCGTTGCGGACAGTGCGTTCATTCTGGAATGGACGGAACTGAGTGATCTGCATACAGCAAATGACGAAGGAAAAACCGATCTGGAGCTTGTCTTCTCGGAGGAGCCGGATTCTGTCACAGCAGAAAGATGGCCGGCCGAAGACCGGGGGCAGAACTTTGGCAATGGTTACCCGGAGGGAGAAAGCGTTTCTGTGGAGCATGCGGAGAGCTGGAGCATTCCGGGAGCCGAGGCCGGCTACATCTACGAAGTGGACGCGGTATTCGAAAATGGAACCGTGTCATACGGATTTGAAGTGAAAAAGTAAAAAAAGACTTTCTTTTTCCGTGACATTATGCTATTTTTACTGTGAAAACAGAAAAATGCAATGTGCCATACGGCATAAGCAGCTGACTTTTCAAAAATCAGAATCCGTTTGACCGGAGGATGCGAGGAGGAATTTGTATGAAGTTAATTGTTGCTGTATTACGGAAAGAGGACGAGGCAGACACCATTGCCGAGTTGAACAAAAAAGGCTTTTTTGTGACGGAGCTTGCCACGACCGGCGGTTTCCTGAAGGAGAAGAACACAACACTGCTGATCGGAACCGATGATCATAAGCTCGACGCTGTGCTTGCGATCTTAAAACAGGAAGCAGGGCTTCGGAAAACAGTTACCTATGCGGCCACCCCGATGGAAAGCGGAAACTTCTGCCCGGGCGGAAATTACTCTGTTCCGATTGATACCCAGACAGGAGGCTGTACTGTGTTTGTGCTGAACATGGAACAGCTGGAAAAATTCTAAGACTCTAAAGATTTTTAAATTCCGGCATATGATCCCGGTAGTGGAGCGGCAGATGCGTACGCTGACAGTCGGGATTGGAACGCTCTTTGATGGCAATTGCGGTGAAAAATCCTTTCCAGAGTTCTTCGTAAGGGTTCGAAGTGGATTCCGTGAGGGAAAGGCGTTCTATTTCATCCGGAGAAAGACGGGTCAGATAAAAGGGCCGGTCAGCGGGATGCACGACAGCAAGCTGCCGGTTATCATCGAGAATCATCCAGTTTTCTGAGGGGAGCCGGTCAGAAAAATGGGGAGCGACCAGGGTCAGCACATTGGCTTTCGGGGAAATATGCGAGACCAGGATCGGAAAACCGGAGGAAATATTTGCAAAACGGATAAATTCCCGGAACGAATGCGCTTCATTTGTGACCTGACGGGAAACTTCAAAAGCGTGGAATACCGCCGGTTCCTGCAGCATATGCAGGGTATCCTTTCCATAGGAAAAGCCGTAGAGCAGAAAACGATAAATGACGTCGGGAGCGTCGCTTCTCTCGGACATTGCACAGAGATAGACGAGCCGCCAGGCTGCTGCGCCGATCTTCTTTTGAATGGATCGCGTGACGCTGGCGGCTTTTTCTGTGTCCGGCTCAACATGGCAGTAATCGCAGAACAGCTCCAGATTGCCGACTGGTTCCGTCATCAGCCGTACATTGCGGTAGCCGAGACGGGAATTCCAGGCTTCATAGATGCAGGTCAGGATCGACGCAAGATCCGGGCTGCAGGTGTAAACAGTCATAATAAAATCCTTTCTGAAATCAATTGATACAGACAACAGCCTTCTGCAAAAAGCGCAGATACAGCAAAAAGGCTTTTCCGTGAGAAGAACGCCCGGGATTATATATGCCCAGGTACGGCAGCATCAAACAGAGAAAGCTGCTGATACTGTTTCGGATGGGAAACCTCCCAGTTGGAGGCGGCTTCCTCTCCCGTGAGCTGCCGGGTCAGAAACTGCTGTTCCAGCCGCATGTGATACATCATTTTTCCCTCGCAGGTGATAAAATATTTGGCGCGTTTCAGCACCACACCGATCTTTTTCAGATGCTCAAAGGAAAGATGGGAGCTTCTGCGGCTCTTTACAATCCGCATGGCCGATTTCGGCCCGATGCCGGGAACGCGCAGAAGGTCGGCATACTCAGCCGTGTTGATCTCCACCGGAAACAGCTCCATATGGCGCAGCGCCCAGTCGCATTTCGGGTCGAGCTGTGCATGAAAGTTCGGGTGGGCTTCATCGAGCAGTTCATCCGCCTGAAAACCGTAGAAGCGGAGCAGCCAGTCTGCCTGATAAAGGCGGTGTTCCCGAAGAAGCGGCGGCTTGGTTTCACGTGAGGGCAGGGCGGAATCCTCGTTGACCGGAATGTAGGCGGAGTAAAAGACGCGCTTCAGGTCATACTGCTGGTAGAGAAGCTGTGAGGTGGAGAGAAGCTGGTAATCGTTTTCCTTTGTCGCACCGATGATCATCTGCGTGCTCTGGCCGGCAGGAACGAAGGGAGCAGAGCGTTCCTTTTCCGGCAGTGACCGCGCGGAGGAGGAAGAGATCCAGCCCAGATCGGCAGCGGAGGCGGAAATCTGCTTTCGTGTATCGAAAATGGAGTGGGAGAGATAGCGGTTTCCCGAGGAACGCTCTAAAAAAGCGCTTTTCCCTGCGGTCAGCCGGTAATCTACAATACCGGACTGGATCTGGCGCATGGGTTTTAAAATCGCTTTCTGTGTCTTCTGCGGGGCCAGTTTCTGCAGCCCTTCTCCGGTCGGGAGTTCCAGATTGACGCTCATGCGGTCGGCGAGATAGCCGGTCTTTTCGATCAGCTCGGCGGGTGCGCCCGGGATAGCTTTGACGTGGATGTAGCCGTTAAAGCGGTAACGATTACGTAAAAGATGCAGAGTGCGGTACATGAGCTCCATCGTATGGGCAGGATTTTTGCAGACGGCGGAACTTAAAAAGAGTCCCTCAATATAGTTTCGGCGATAAAATTCCGTGACGAGTGTACAGACCTCCTCCGGTGTAAACGTGGCGCGCTGCCGGTCATTCCCGGCGCGGTTGACGCAGTATTTACAGTCGTAGATACAGTCGTTGCTCTGCAGAATTTTCAACAGAGAGATACAGCGTCCGTCGGAAGAAAAGCTGTGGCAGATACCGCAGGAGACCGAATTGCCGAGATGTCCCTGTTTTCCGGCACGGTTCACACCGCTGGAAGTGCACGCAACGTCGTATTTGGCCGCGTCAGCGAGAAGATTCAGCTTCTCGGAGAGAGAAAGTGTTTGTGATGATAACTGCATGGCAGAAAAATTCCTTTCTATGTCCAAATGAATACGAATAAAAGTAAAACAATAAGATAACAGGTATTTTATAAAAAGAACAACTGTTCGATAAAAGAAGTGTAACACAAATCGAACGAATGTTCAAGAGGAAAAATGAAAATAGTACAAGAAAATACTGGAAGAAAAGAAACAGAATTCGATCCGGAAAAACGTGAACAGGAAACAGCAGGGAAAATTTCTGTTAGAAAAAAGTTATACAAAAACAGCCGCACAGATCGGAAAAACAAATCTGTGCGGCTGTAAGCCAAATTTTATGGAATTGAAACGGAAGCAGAGCCGTTTACGCCAAAAGCGCCCCAATTGCCCCGAATACGCCGGAACTTGCAAGCAGCATGATGACGCTTGCAAGGAGAACACCGCCCATGATGGCGAGAACGCTGGTCTTAAAGTCCATATCGAGGATACTTGCGGCCAGTGTGCCGGTCCATGCGCCGGTTCCCGGGAGCGGGATGCCGACGAAGAGCAGCAGGGCGAGCGGAAGTCCGCGGCCGGCTTTTGCTTTCAGTTTTTCCCCGCCTTTTTCGCCTTTTTCCAGACACCAGGTGAAGAACTTTCCGATATACTTTTTATCACATCCCCAGACAAGAACCTTTCGAGCGAACAGGAAAATAACCGGAACCGGAAGCATATTTCCGATGACGGCGATCAGATAGGCCGGAAGCGTCGGAATATGGAAAGCTACCGCGTACGGAATCGCACCACGCAGCTCGATGAGCGGAACCATGGAAATCAAAAATACAATCAGATATTTGGTAATCATATACACCTCTCGTTTTTTACAAAATGTTATCGTTTCTTAGTGCAACGCTCTTATTGTAGCGTGATGCCCGCCATTTGTCCAGTATAAAAAGAAAGAAAGGAGCGGGAGTAAAAGAAATCTTAAGAATTTCTGCATTTTTGTATAATTTTATAACTTTCAAAATTTGAATTTTAGAAAATGGTATGTTAGAATGAAGTGTACTGTTTGCAAAAGAACAGCAGAGATGCCCCCAATGACAGGGGGCGTGGACTGAAATAACAAACGAGGAGGACCCACCTATGATTGCACTGATCGATTATGATGCCGGAAATATAAAAAGCGTGGAAAAAGCCTTTCAAAGCCTTGGAAAAGAGGTTGTACTGACCAGGGATCCAGACGTGTTAAAACGCGCAGATCACGTCGTTCTGCCGGGTGTCGGCAGCTTTGGAGATGCGATGGAAAATCTGAACCGCTATCATCTGGTGCCGGTTATTCATGAAATCGTAGAAAAAGGGACTCCGTTTCTTGGAATCTGCCTCGGACTTCAGATCCTGTTTGAACGCAGCGAAGAGAGCCCGGGCGTTGCAGGCCTTGGTCTGTTAAAAGGAGAAATTCTCCGGATTCCGGACAAAGAGGGCTTAAAGATTCCGCACATGGGCTGGAATTCCATCCATCTGCAGAACGGTGGACGCTTATTCAAAGGCATCCCGCAGGAATCGTATGTTTACTTTGTCCACTCCTACTATCTGAAAGCAGAAGAGGAGGAAATTGTAAAAGCAACGACAGAGTACAGTACACACATCCATGCATCTGTGGAAAAAGAAAATCTGTTCGCCTGCCAGTTCCACCCGGAAAAGAGCTCAGATCTTGGGCTTGCCATTCTGAAAAATTTTGCGGAAATTGGAGAGGAGGACTGACGGATGTTTACAAAACGAATTATCCCATGCCTGGATGTAAAAAACGGAAGAGTCGTAAAAGGCGTTAATTTCGTCGATTTAAAAGATGCCGGTGACCCGGTGGAGATCGCAAAAGCGTACGACAAGGCAGGAGCCGATGAAGTTGTTTTTCTTGACATCACTGCTTCCTCCGATCAGAGAGGAACCGTCGTTGATATGGTACGCAAAGTAGCAGCAAACGTTTTTATCCCATTCACCGTTGGCGGCGGAATCCGTACCGTGGATGATTTCAAGATGCTGCTCCGCGAAGGAGCCGATAAAATCTCGATCAACTCCTCTGCCATCAACAATCCGCAGCTCATCCGCGACGCGGCACAGAAATTCGGCAGCCAGTGCGTGGTTGTTGCGATCGACGCCAAGAAAAGAGCGGATGGAAGCGGCTGGAATATCTATAAAAACGGCGGCCGCATCGATGTCGGCATCGATGCCGTTGCGTGGGCAAAAAAAGCAGAAAGCCTTGGCGCCGGAGAAATCCTGCTCACCAGCATGGACTGCGACGGAACAAAGGCGGGATACGATATTGAGCTGACAAGAACCATCGCAGAAAGCGTCGGTATCCCGGTCATTGCATCCGGCGGCGCAGGAACGCTGGAGCATTTCTATGACGCTTTAACCGAAGGAAAAGCCGATGCTGCACTTGCCGCATCTCTGTTCCACTACAAAGAACTGGAAATTCGTGAAGTCAAAGAATATCTGGCAGGCCGCAATGTGCCGGTCCGCCTGTAAAAGGAGGAAGAAAACATATGCCGCCTCTTAGCGGAAGCTGGGCAAATGCCCTGAAAGGAGAATTCTCCAAAGATTATTATAAAAAACTGTTTCAGACGGTGGGCGCGGAATACAAAACCCACACGATTTACCCGCCGGCTGATGATATTTTCAATGCGTTCCACTTTACCCCGCTCGAGCAGGTAAAAGTGGTCATCTTAGGCCAGGATCCGTACCACGAGCCGGGACAGGCGCACGGACTCTGCTTTTCCGTAAAACCGGAAGTAGACATTCCGCCGTCGCTGGTCAATATTTACAAGGAACTCGAAGACGATCTGGGATGCTACATCCCGAACAACGGCTATCTCGAAAAATGGGCACGGCAGGGTGTTCTGATGCTGAACACGGTGCTGACTGTGCGTGCGCATCAGGCAAATTCCCACAAGGAAATCGGCTGGGAGCAGTTCACGGACGCGGCAATCAAAGTGCTCGCCGGGCAGGACCGCCCGATGGTCTTCATCCTCTGGGGACGCCCCGCACAGCGCAAAAAAGAGATGATCCACAATCCAAAACATCTGGTGCTGATGTCCGCTCATCCGAGCCCGCTCTCTGCATACCGCGGATTTTTCGGCAGCCATCCGTTTTCCAAAACGAACGAATATCTGGAAGAAAACGGTCTTGCGCCGATTGACTGGCAGATCGAAAATGTAATCCGGGGAGCGAAAGAATGAGTAAAAAGAAAAATACGTTACTGAGAAATACTTCTATTTTAATGGCGGCAACGATTATCTCGCGTGTGATCGGCCTTTTATACCGGTCGCCGCTCGGCGAAACCATTGGAAATGAGGGGCTTGGTTATTACAGTACAGCAAGCAATCTGTATACGATCCTGCTGCTGATCTCGTCCTACAGTATTCCGATGGCAGTATCGAAAATCGTATCCGAACGCCTGGCATTAAAAGAGTACCGGAACGCACACCGCGTTTTCCGCGGAGCCCTCCTTTATGCCGTAATCGTGGGAGGAATCGCTGCACTGGTGGCGTTTTTCGGCGGAAAATTCCTTCTGCCGTATAATCAGCAGAATGCCATCCTGGCCCTGCGCGTACTGGCACCGACCATCTTCTTCTCGGCGATTCTCGGCGTCCTGCGCGGCTATTTCCAGGCCCACAGCACGATGATGCCGACTTCGATTTCACAGATCATCGAGCAGATATTCAACGCCGCTTTCAGTATTGGTGCAGCCTGGTTCTTTATCCAGCAGTTTGCGACAAATGACACCGAGCGTGCGAAATTCGGTGCTGCCGGCGGAACCCTCGGAACGGGAGCCGGTGTGCTGGCAGGCCTTTGCTTTATGCTGCTCGTTTACGGGGTAAACCGGAAAAGCATTCTGCGAAAAGCAGCCAAAGACATACGCCACCGCGAAGAATCCTACCGCGAAATCTTTCAGGTACTCTTTCTGATGGTAACACCGGTCATCTTCACGACCTTTATTTATAACTGTAACGCTTACCTGGACAACTATCTGTTCTTTACCATCCTCGGATGGCACGGCGAAAACCAGAAAGCGCTGAACGCTGCATACGGCGAGTTTTCCAACTATTACGTTACGCTGATTAACGTCCCGCTTGCCATGGCAAGCGCATCCGCATCTGCGATGATGCCGGAGGTGTCTTCCTGCTACGCAACCGGTGACCTCGACGAGGCAAACGACAAAATTCTGGAAACGATCCGCCTGACAATGTTCATCTCCATTCCGGCTGCCGTCGGCCTTGGAGTTCTGGCATTCCCGATTACAGGCGTTCTGTTCCCGTCAAGCTCAAGCCTTTCCGGCAAACTGCTGATGATGGGTGCCGTATCAGTTGTCTTTTCTGCACTGTCCACCATTACCAACAGTGTACTGCAGTCGATCGGACAGCAGAAGAAAGCCCTGCACAATGCGGCAATTTCCCTTGGGATGGATCTCGTCGTTCTGGCGCTGATCCTTGCAGTTTTCCCAAAGACAAACATTTATGCTGTCGTCTTTGCGGGAATTCTGTTCTCCCTTAGCATGTGTGTATTGAATAACCTTTCGATCCGCAAGCACCTGAACTTCCGCAATGAGTTCAAAAACACGTATGTAAAACCATTGATCGCCGCTGCCATCATGGGTGTTGTAACCTGGGTTGTTTATTATGGCCTGTTCGCCATCACAAAACGCCCGTCGATCAGTATGCTGGCCGCAATTCTGATCGCAATCGTGGTATACCTGATTGCTTTCGTAGTCGTAACCGGCACAACCGAAGCCGAAATGCGCCGCATGCCAATGGGAACCAAACTGGTAAAAGTTCTCCGTATCCTGCGGATTTACTGATAAAAACAGAAGATACACCTTAACAAAGAAGACCCCGGTCGGAAAACATGAAAAACTGTTTTCCGACCGGGGTCTTTTGAAAGGAAAAAGGATTATGTAATTTTCTACGCGTTTTTCTCTCCGTCAAGTTCCTGTTTCAGGTTCTTGTTCGCGGTAGAAAGCATCAGCTTAATACGGTTCAGCTGGTTCACCTCCGAAGCGCCTGGATCGTAGTCAACTGCCACGATATTTGCCTTCGGATACTCCTTGCGAATGGCTTTAATAACACCTTTACCGACAATATGATTCGGCAGGCACGCAAACGGCTGGATGCAGACGATATTGTAAACGTCGCTGTGGATCAGCTCCATCATCTCGCCTGTCAGGAACCATCCCTCACCTGTCTGGTTACCGCAGGAAACAATCGGAGAAGCATACTTCGCCAGATCCCGTACATCAGCCGGCGGATCAAAGTGTTCGCTCTTCTTGAACTCTGCAACTGCCGCGCTCCGCAGCCAGTTGATCAGCTTAATGCCCGTATTTCCGAGCATCGAAGAGCTCTTCTTGAATCCAAGGTGCTCCACCTTGAAATTCGTATTGTAGAAGCAATAGCAGAAGAAATCGATCAGATCCGGCACAACCGGCTCGGCGCCTTCGCTTTCGAGAAGCTCCGCCAGATGGTTATTGGCCGCCGGAAGGAACTTAACCAGAATTTCGCCGACAATACCGACACGCGGTTTTTTCTCGTCCGTAATCGGAATATGGTCAAAGTCGCGGATCATCGTGCGGCAGATCTGTTTAAACCGGGTATGGCTCAGGTGTTTGGAAGAAATGAAATCAATACAGATTTTCTCCCATTTTTTGTGAATCCGGTCTGTCGTTCCCTTCTTCTGCTCATAAGGACGCATCCGGTAGATACATTTCATCATGATATCACCGAACTCCGCTGCATAGCAGAGACGAATCGCAAGATCCGGTGTAATCTTAAAGCCCGGATTTTCTTCCAGACCGCTTAAGTTAATCGAGATGACCGGAATCTGCGTCATATCGGCCTTCTCCAGTGCACGGCGAATAAATCCGATATAGTTTGATGCACGGCAGCCGCCGCCGGTCTGGCTCATGATGACGGCTACTTTATTCAGGTCATACTTACCGGAGAGCAGCGCCTGCATAATCTGTCCGACCACCATCAGAGACGGATAGCAGGCATCGTTGTTTACGTATTTCAGGCCGACGTCAACCGCCTCTTTGTTGTCATTTGGAAGCACTTCCAGATGGTATCCGGCAGCATTGAATGCAGGCTGCAGAATCGAGAAGTGAATCGGTGACATCTGCGGGCAGAGGATCGTGTAATCTTTGCGCATCTCTTTTGTGAAGACCGGCTTCTGGATCGAAGATGGAACAATTTCACGTACCGCCTGTTTGCGGTCATGTGCACGCAGAGCGGCGAGCAGAGAACGGACACGGATTCTGGCAGCACCGAGGTTGTTGACCTCATCAATCTTCAGGCAGGTGTAAATTTTACCGCTTCTGGTCAGGATTTCATAAACCTGATCGGTTGTAACGGCATCCAGACCGCAGCCGAACGAGTTCAGCTGGATCAGGTCAAGATCATCGCGTGTCTTTACGTAGTTTGCAGCCGCATACAGACGGGTGTGATACATCCACTGGTCATTGACACGAAGCGGGCGCTCGAGCGGTGCAAGATGGGAAACAGAGTCCTCTGTTAAAACGCACAGACCGTAGGAGTTAATCATATCCGGAATACCATGATGAATTTCCGGATCGATGTGGTACGGTCTTCCGGCAAGCACGATACCTCTGCGGCCGGTTTCTTTCATATACTGCAGCGTCTCTTCCCCTTTTTTCTGCATATCACGTCTTGCAGCGGCGAGCTCCTCCCATCCGGCATGGACAGCGGCGCGGACCTCATCCTCCGGCAGGCCGGAAAATTCTTTTGCCAGGCCGTCGGCGAGAACCTTTTCACTCGTAAATGCGAGGAACGGATTGCGGAATGTGATGGAGTCGTCCTGGAGCTCATCCACGTTGTTTTTGATGTTCTCCGCGTAGGAAGTAACGATCGGGCAGTTATAGTGGTTGATGGCCTCCGGGAACTCGGTACGCTCGTACGGGATACACGGATAGAAGATGAATTTTACGCCGTGGCGTAAGAGCCAGGTCACATGGCCGTGGGCCAGTTTCGCCGGGTAACACTCGGATTCACTCGGGATCGATTCGATGCCGAGCTCATAAATCTTGCGGCTTGAAGTCGGGGAGAGTACCACGCGGTATTTCAGCTGCGTGAAGAAGGTGTACCAGAACGGATAGTTCTCGAACATATTGAGGACTCTCGGAATGCCGACCTCTCCGCGGATTGCTTCATCCTGCGGCAGCGGCTGGTAGCCGAAGATTCGTTTGTATTTGTATTCGAACAGGTTCGGAATATGATCCTTGTTTTTCTCTTTTCCGATACCGCGCTCGCAGCGGTTTCCGCTGATGTACTGACGGCCGCCGGAGAATTTGTTGATGGTCAGACGGCAGCTGTTCGTACAGCCCTTGCAGTTTGCCATCGTAGTCGAGTATTTCAGTTCATTGATCTTTTCGATGGAGAGCATCGTAGTCTCCTGATCTGCCGAATAGCGCTCTCTTGCGATCAGCGCCGCACCGAACGCACCCATAATGCCGGCGATGTCCGGGCGGATGGCTTCGCAGTTGGCGATCCGCTCAAAGCTTCGAAGAACGGCATCGTTGTAGAACGTACCGCCCTGTACAACGATGTGGCGTCCCAGCTCGGTGGCATCGGAAACTTTAATTACCTTATATAATGCGTTTTTGATGACGGAGCAGGCAAGTCCGGCAGAAATATCAGCAACGGATGCGCCTTCTTTCTGTGCCTGTTTTACCTTGGAATTCATAAATACGGTACAGCGGGTACCAAGATCGATCGGGTGTTTTGCGAACAGTGCTTCGTGTGCAAAATCCTGTACACTGTAGTTCAGGGACTGCGCGAAGGTTTCGATAAAGGAACCGCAGCCGGAGGAACATGCTTCATTGAGCTGTACGCTGTCTACAGTGCCGTTTTTGATCTTGATACATTTCATATCCTGACCGCCGATGTCGAGAATACAGTCGACTTCCGGATCGAAGAATGCTGCGGCATAGTAATGAGAAATCGTTTCAACCTCACCCTCGTCCAGCATCAGCGCAGCTTTGATGAGTGCTTCGCCGTAACCGGTGGAACAGGACCAGGCGATCTGTGCGGAATCCGGCAGTTTGGAGTAGATTTCCTGGATCGCGCGGATCGAGGTGCCGAGCGGATTTCCGTGGTTGTTGCTGTAGAAGGAATACAGAAGAGCGCCATCCTCACCAACGAGCGCGGCTTTTGTGGTTGTGGAACCGGCATCGATTCCGAGATAGCAGTTTCCTTCGTAAGTGGAAAGATCAGCCGTTACAACATTGTTGACGCTCTGGCGGGCCAGGAATGCATCATACTCCTCCTGGTCTTTAAACAGCGGTTCGAGACGGGCAACCTCAAAATCGATGGCTACTTTTTCTTCGAGCCGTTTTTTCAGCGCGAGAAGAGAAACCTCGGTCTTTCCCTCTGCATTCATTGCAGAACCGATGGCTGCAAACAGATGAGAGTTGTCCGGCACGATCGCGTGCTCGTCATCCAGCTTTAAGGTGCGGACGAACGCTGTCTTTAATTCCGAGAGGAAGTGCAGCGGGCCGCCAAGGAAGGCAACGTGGCCGCGGATTGGTTTACCGCAGGCAAGACCGGAAATGGTCTGGTTGACGACTGCCTGGAAAATAGAAGCGGCAAGATCCTCTTTTGTTGCACCGTCGTTGATGAGCGGCTGGATATCCGTTTTTGCGAATACACCGCAGCGGGCAGCGATCGGGTAGATGGCCTGGTAATGTTTCGCATACTCATTCAGGCCGGTTGCATCGGTCTGCAGAAGAGAAGCCATCTGGTCGATGAACGAACCGGTACCGCCGGCGCAGATACCGTTCATACGCTGTTCGACATTGCCGCCTTCAAAATAGATGATTTTGGCATCCTCGCCGCCGAGCTCGATGGCAACGTCGGTCTGCGGAGCCAGCGCTTTTAACGATGTGGAAACTGCGATAACCTCCTGCGTGAATGGAATGCCAAGATGGTTGGCAAGCGCGAGTCCGCCGGAACCGGTGATGACCGGCTGCAGGGTCAGTTCGCCCAGTTTTTCGTGGGCTTCCCCGAGCAGATGGGCAAGTGTTTCCTGGATGTTTGCAAAATGGCGCTCGTAATCGGCAAAGAGAAGCTGGTTCTCTTCGTCGAGGATCGCAATTTTAACAGTAGTGGAACCGATGTCGATTCCAAGAGTATATTTTTTATCAGTCATGAATCAAACTCCTTTTATAATAAGAAACAATCTCAACACATTATACGACAAAAAATAAGGAAATACAATTGGAAAAAAGGCGATGTCTTATGAAAAAAGTATAAAGTCCTTGTGAAAAATGGAGAAAGCGGGAAAGAAAAAAGAGAGAAAAAAGAAAATTCAGGCATTGTCAAAAACAGATTTTGCCTGTATACTAAAAATAGTATGCCCTGCATGAAAACAGGAGGCAGGGATCATTGAGAAAGGATGAAAAGCGTTATGTATAAAATTCTGAAAATGGAAGGAAGAGCGAAGCGCGCCCATATGGAAACCGTGCACGGCAATATCGAAACGCCGGTATTCATGAATGTCGGAACTGCAGCAGCAATCAAGGGAGCTGTTTCCACCGAAGATCTCCAGCAGATCGGTACGCAGGTAGAACTTTCCAATACGTATCACCTCCATGTGCGCCCGGGCGATGAAGTCGTAAAGAAGATGGGCGGACTCCACAAATTCATGGTCTGGGACAAACCGATCCTGACCGATTCCGGCGGATTCCAGGTGTTTTCTCTGGCAGGCCTTCGGAAAATCAAGGAGGAGGGTGTCTATTTCCACTCGCACGTAGATGGAAGAAAGATCTTTATGGGACCGGAGGAGAGTATGCAGATCCAGTCCAACCTGGCTTCAACCATCGCGATGGCTTTCGACGAGTGCCCGTCGAGTGTGGCAGAGCGCCGTTATGTGCAAAACTCTGTCGACCGCACGGCGAGATGGCTGCAGCGATGCAAAAATAAGATGCAGGAGCTGAACCAGCGGGAAGACACGATCAACAAACATCAGCTTCTGTTCGGAATCAACCAGGGTGCGATTTATGAGGATATCCGCATTGACCATGCAAAACGGATTTCCGAGATGGATCTCGACGGTTATGCGGTCGGCGGTCTGGCAGTAGGAGAGAGCCACGAGGAGATGTACCATATTCTCGACGAAGTCGTTCCGTACCTGCCGAAAGACAAACCGACGTATCTGATGGGCGTTGGAACGCCGGCAAACATTCTGGAAGGCGTAGAGCGCGGCATCGATTTCTTCGACTGCGTATATCCGAGCCGGAACGGACGCCACGGCCATGTTTACACAAACCATGGAAAAATGAATCTGTTCAACCAGAAATACGAGCTGGATCCGCGCCCGATCGAGGAAGGCTGCCAGTGCCCGGCGTGCCGTCACTACAGCAGAGCCTACATCCGTCATCTGCTGAAAGCAAAAGAAATGCTCGGCATGCGTCTCTGTGTTCTGCACAACCTGTATTTCTACAATAATATGATGACAGAAATCCGGACCGCACTGGACGAGGGCAGCTTTGCTTCCTACAAACGGGCAAAACTCGCAGGATTTGAGGAATATGACAAAAAGTAAGCGGGAAAGTATGAAATCTTTGGAAAATATCCGAAAAAGACTTGCCCATCGGTTACGGATTGTGTATTATGATAGGTGAGTCGAAAGAACGGGATGTATTCTCGAATAACAGGAGGAAAGAAAATGTTTTTAGCAACAACAACAGCAGCAAACAGCGGTGTGATGAGCACTGGTATGTTAATTATGTGGCTGGTCATCATGTTCGGTATGATGTATTTCTTAATGATCCGCCCGCAGAAGAAAGAGCAGAAAAAACTGCAGGCAATGCTGAATGACCTCGCAGTCGGCGATGCAGTCATCACAACAAGCGGTTTCTACGGCGTAGTCATCGATATCACAGACGACGATGTCATCGTAGAGTTCGGAAACAACAAAAACTGCCGTATCCCGATGCGCAAAACAGCCATCACAGAGGTTGAAAAACCGGAGACAGCAGTCGTTGAAGAGAAAACAGAAAAGAAAAAATAATTTCACACGGCGAAAAGCCAGGAAAAACGCAGGTATTCAAAAAGAACGAATGCCTGCGTTTTTTCGCCCCCGAAACTTCTTCGGCGGAACACGGCGAAAACGGGGAAAAATGCCGCGTATTTTTCTTTTAAATGGCAAAAAAGCAAAAAGATTATTGCGTTTCGTCCGATGCAAAGAAATTTCGTGTTGAAATTACCGGAAAAATGGCGTATAATTTAGAAATGCTATAGACGCAGAGAAAATAGAACGGTTTTTCAGCCGGAAGAAAAGAGGGAGAAAGATATGGAATACCGTATTGGATTAATTCACGGTGACGGAATCGGACCGGAAATTGTAAAGGAAGCAAAAAAAGTTCTGGACGCTGTCTGCGAGAAATATGGACATAAGTTTGAATATACCAACCTTCTGCTGGGCGGAGCCTCCATTGATGTGCACGGCGTGCCGCTGACAGATGAAACCATAGAAGAAGCAAAGAAATGCGACGCTGTCCTGATGGGCTCCATCGGAGGAGATGCAAAAACATCCCCATGGTACAAATTAAGCCCGGACAAGCGCCCGGAGGCAGGACTCTTAAAAATCCGGAAATCGTTAGGTCTGTTTGCAAACCTGCGTCCGGCTTACCTGTATCAGGAATTGAAAGATGCCTGCCCGTTAAAAGAAGAGATCATCGGCGAGGGCTTCGACATGCTGATTATGCGTGAGCTGACCGGCGGCCTGTACTTTGGAGAGCGCAGCACTGTAGAAGAAAACGGCATCCGGAAAGCAACCGATACGCTGACCTACAGCGAGACCGAAATCCGCCGCATTGCAATCCGTGCATTCGACATCGCCATGAAGAGAAAGAAAAAAGTAACGAGTGTAGATAAAGCAAACGTTCTCGATTCCTCCCGTCTGTGGAGATCCGTGGTAGAGGATGTTGCAAAAGATTACCCGGAAGTTACCTTAGAGCATATGCTGGTCGACAACTGTGCGATGCAGATCGTCCACAATCCGTGCCAGTTTGACGTCGTTCTGACCGAGAACATGTTCGGAGATATTCTTTCCGATGAGGCAAGTATGGTAGCAGGCTCGATCGGAATGCTTTCTTCCGCCAGCCTGAACGAGACAAAATTTGGTCTGTACGAGCCAAGCCACGGCTCTGCACCGGACATCGCAGGAAAGAACATCGCAAACCCGATTGCAACGGTTCTGTCCGCAGCCATGATGCTCCGCTATTCCCTGGATCTCGATCAGGAGGCAGAGGCAGTCGAAAATGCTGTACAGAAAATTTTAAAAGACGGATACCGCACCGTAGACATTATGTCTGAGGGATGTACCCAGGTATCTACATCCGAAATGGGAGATCTGCTGGTAAAAGCACTGGCATAAAACTGTAAGATAAGAAAAGAGGAAAAAATCATGAGAAGTGATGCTGTAAAAAAAGGAATCGCACAGGCGCCACAGCGTTCTCTGATGCGTGCGCTGGGTCTGACCGAAGAAGAAATGAAAAAACCGCTCGTAGGAATTGTAAGCTCCTACAATGAGATCGTACCGGGTCATATGAACCTGGATAAAATTACAGAAGCTGTAAAAATGGGCGTTGCCATGGCAGGCGGAACACCGATCGTGTTCCCGGCCATTGCAGTCTGTGACGGTATTGCCATGGGCCACATCGGAATGAAATATTCCCTCGTTACCCGTGACCTGATCGCCGATTCCACCGAGTGTATGGCAATGGCTCACCAGTTTGATGCACTGGTATGTATCCCGAACTGTGATAAGAACGTACCTGGCCTTTTGATGGCAGCAGCAAGAGTCAATGTTCCGACCGTATTTGTCAGCGGCGGTCCGATGCTTGCCGGCCATGTAAAAGGTGAGAAGAGAAGTCTTTCCAGCATGTTCGAGGCGGTTGGATCCTACGCAGCCGGAACTATGACAGAGGAAGATGTTTATGATTTTGAGTGCAATGCATGCCCGACCTGCGGTTCCTGCTCCGGTATGTACACGGCAAACAGCATGAACTGTCTGACCGAGGTTCTCGGCATGGGCTTGAAAGGAAACGGAACGATTCCGGCCGTATATTCCGAGCGTCTGCGCCTGGCCAAGAGAGCCGGTATGCAGGTTATGGAGCTGTTAAAACAGAATATCCGTCCAAGAGACATTATGACAAAAGAAGCATTCTTAAATGCGTTGACCGTCGATATGGCACTTGGATGTTCCACCAACAGTATGCTGCATCTGCCGGCCATCGCGCATGAGGCAGGCGTAGAGCTGAATCCGGAGATGGCAAATGCCATCAGTGAGAAGACCCCGAACCTCTGCCATCTGGCTCCGGCAGGATACCACTACATTGAGGAGCTGAACGAGGCCGGCGGTGTTTATGCCGTTATGAACGAGCTGAATAAACTGGGACTTCTGCACACCGAGTGCATGACCGCAACCGGAAAGACCGTTGGCGAGAATATCAAAGGCTGTGTCAACAAAAACCCGGAGATCATCCGTCCGGTAGAAAATCCATACAGCAAGACCGGCGGTATTGCTGTCCTGAAAGGAAACCTGGCACCGGATACCGCAGTCGTCAAACGTTCTGCCGTTGTACCGGAGATGCAGGTTCACGAAGGACCGGCCAGAGTCTTCGACTGTGAGGAGGATGCCATCGAGGCAATCCGCGGCGGCAAGATTGTGGCAGGCGACGTTGTTGTCATCCGTTATGAGGGACCAAAGGGAGGCCCTGGTATGCGTGAGATGCTGAATCCGACCTCTGCGATTGCAGGTATGGGACTTGGCTCTTCCGTAGCTCTGATTACAGACGGCCGTTTCTCCGGCGCATCCCGCGGTGCATCCATCGGTCATGTCAGCCCTGAGGCAGCAGAAGGCGGTCCGATCGCGCTCGTTGAGGAAGGCGACCTGATCCGCATCAATATTCCAGAGCACAAGCTGGAGCTTGCCGTATCGGATGAAGAGCTGGCACGCAGAAAAGCTGCATGGACTCCGAGAGAGCCGAAAGTAACCACAGGCTATCTGAAACGCTACGCAAAGATGGTTTCCAGCGCAAATAAGGGAGCCATTCTGGAGTTCTAATAGAAAAAAATCATATCAGCCGTCCGAACGTGCATTTTCATCGGATGGCTGATTTCATACACAAAGCCAAAAGATAAGGAAGGAATCATACAGACATGGAATTAACTGGATCACAGATTGTTATTGAGTGCCTGAAGGAGCAGGGCGTGGACACCGTGTTCGGCTATCCGGGGGGAACGATTTTGAATATCTATGATGAGCTTTACCGTCATCCGGAAATCCACCACATCCTGACCTCCCACGAGCAGGGTGCTGCCCATGCGGCAGACGGGTATGCGCGTGCGACCGGAAAAACAGGCGTATGTATGGCAACAAGCGGCCCTGGTGCGACAAATCTTGTCACTGGAATTGCAACTGCCTACATGGACTCTACCCCGATGGTAGCCATCACCTGCAACGTAGGAAAGGCACTGCTTGGAAAAGACAGCTTTCAGGAGATTGACATTGCAGGCGTTGCAATGCCGATCACAAAATACAGCGTGATCGTAAAAGATATCACGGTTCTCGCAGACACGCTGCGCCGTGCGTTTTCGATTGCAAAGAGCGGAAGACCGGGCCCGGTTCTGGTGGATATCACGAAAGATGTCACGGCGGCAACGTATGAATATGAGCCAAAGACACCGGAAGCAATCGCACCGTCTACCGAAAAAATCACAGAAGAAGGACTGGATCACGTTGTATCTCTGATCCGGGAGTCGAAAAAACCGTATATTTTCGTGGGCGGCGGCAGCATCATCTCCGGTGCGGCCGAGGAAGTGCGTGAACTGGCACACCATATACAGGCGCCGGTCTGCGATACCCTGATGGGAAAAGGCGCTTTTTCGGGAACCGATCAGCTGTACACCGGCATGCTCGGTATGCACGGAACAAAAACATCGAACTATGGCGTGACGAAGTGCGACCTGCTGATCGTGCTCGGTGCAAGATTTTCCGATCGTGTCACCGGAAACGCCGCAAAATTTGCAAACAATGCAAAAATCGTTCAGATCGATGTAGATGCGGCAGAAATCAACAAGAATGTTGTTGTCGAGTCGAGCATCATCGGAGACGTCAAAGAAGTCTTAAAACGCCTGAATGCGAAGCTGGAGCCGATGCATCATGACGAGTGGATTGCCGAAATCGAGGCAATGAAAGAAAAATTCCCGTTAAAGCATGAAGAAGGCCTTACCGGACCGTTCGTGATCGAGGAGATCTATAAGGCAACCGACGGCCAGGCTGTCATCACGACCGATGTCGGACAGCATCAGATGTGGGCGGCGCAGTATTATCGGTATACGAGCCCGAGAACCCTTTTAACCTCCGGCGGTCTTGGAACCATGGGATTCGGTCTTGGAGCTGCCATGGGCGCCAAAATGGGACGCCCGGACAAAACCGTTATCAACATCGCAGGCGACGGCTGCTTCCGCATGAATATGAACGAACTGGCAACCCTTTCGAGACACAACATTCCGGTGATCGAAGTCGTTGTTAACAACCATGTACTCGGTATGGTACGCCAGTGGCAGACACTGTTCTATGGAAAACGGTATTCCAACACTGTTCTGCAGGATCAGGCGGACTTTGTCAAGGTTGCTGAGGCGCTCGGCGTAAAGGGCATCCGTGTGACGAAGAAAGAGGAAATGGGACCAGCCATCCGTGAGGCGATTGCGAGCGGAAAACCGGCACTGATCGACGTATGGATCGACTGCGATGAAAAAGTATTCCCGATGGTTCCGGCCGGAGCACCGATCGAGGATGTCTTCGATGCAGAGGATCTGGCAAAAAAGGAACAAGAAAAGGATTGACATATTTCTAACAAAGAGGTATCATAGTTTCAACGTGGTAAAGTAATACCGTATTACCATATGAATTGCAGACTTGTAAGAAAAACTGCAATACAGGTACAAACGATTACAAGGAAAACCACCGGCATAGGAACGGTGGTTTTCCAGTAATATAAAGTAGCAAGAGAAACAGGAGGATGAAAAATGAGCAGAGTTTATAATTTTTCCGCAGGACCGGCAGTTCTGCCAGAGGAAGTGTTGAAAGAAGCCCAGGAGGAAATGCTGGATTACCGCGGATGCGGCATGTCCGTCATGGAGATGAGCCACCGTTCCAAAGTATTCCAGAATATTATCGATGAGGCAGAAGCAGACCTTCGCGATCTGATGGGAATCCCGTCAAATTACAAAGTCCTGTTTCTCCAGGGCGGTGCATCGCTGCAGTTTTCCATGATCCCGATGAACCTGATGAAAAACGGTGTCGCAGATTACATCGTAACAGGCCAGTGGGCAAAGAAAGCATACGCAGAAGCACAGAAATACGGAAAGGCAAACAAAATTGCCTCCTCTGAGGATAAAACATTTTCCTACATCCCGGACTGCAGCGATCTTCCGATCAGCCCGGATGCCGATTATGTTTATATCTGTGAAAACAACACCATTTACGGAACCAAATACAAAAAACTGCCGAATACCAAGGGCAAAACCCTGGTGGCAGACGTCTCCTCCTGTTTCCTCTCCGAACCTGTTAATGTCTCCGATTACGGCATCATCTACGGCGGTGTCCAGAAAAACATCGGACCTGCCGGAATGGTCATCTCCATTGTCCGTGACGATCTGATTACCGACGATGTCCTGCCGGGAACACCGACCATGATGAAATTTAAAACGCATGCAGATGCCGGCTCTCTGTATAACACGCCGAACTGCTACTGCATCTACATGTGCGGCAAAGTGTTCAAATGGCTGAAGAAAATGGGCGGACTGGAAGTCATGAAACAGCGCAACGAAGAAAAAGCAAAACTGCTGTATGATTTCCTGGATCAGAGCAAGCTCTTCAAAGGAACCGTTGTACCGGAAGACCGTTCTCTGATGAACGTTCCGTTTATCACCGGAAATGCAGATCTGGATGCCAAATTCGTCAAAGAGTCCAAAGAAGCCGGACTTGAGAACCTGAAAGGTCACCGTACCGTCGGCGGTATGCGTGCAAGCATCTACAATGCAATGCCGAAAGAAGGCGTAGAAGCACTCGTAGCCTTCATGAAAAAGTTCGAGGAGGAAAATCTCTAATGTTTCAGTATCATTGCTTAAATCCGATTGCAGGCGTAGGCCTTGCAAATTTTAATGAAAACTATCAGCAGAGTGAAAGCCTGGAGGGAGCCGATGCGGTTCTCGTCAGAAGTGCAGCCATGCACGGTATGGAGCTGCCGAAAAGTATTCTTGCCGTAGCAAGAGCAGGAGCCGGTGTCAACAACATTCCGCTTGCCGACTGCGCAGAGCAGGGTATCGTGGTCTTCAATACACCGGGAGCCAATGCAAATGGTGTCAAAGAGCTTGTACTTGCCGGTATGCTGCTGGCATCCCGTGATATCGCAGGCGGTATCGAATGGGTGAAGAGCGACAAAGAAGACGGCGATATCGCAAAGACAGCAGAAAAACAGAAAAAGAAATTTGCCGGCTGTGAGATCAGCGGAAAGAAACTCGGTATCATCGGCCTTGGTGCCATCGGCCAGCTTGTGGCAAATGCAGCCACCCATCTTGGTATGGAAGTATACGGATACGATCCATACATTTCTGTCGATGCAGCATGGAACCTGTCCCGCGACATTCATCACATCCAGAACGTGGAAGATATCTACCGCAACTGTGATTATATCACCATCCACGTGCCGCTTTTGGACAGCACCAAGGGCATGATCAACAAAGCGGCGATCGAAGAGATGAAAGACGGCGTGGTTCTTCTGAACTATGCAAGAGATCTTCTCGTTGACGAGGATGCTGTTCTCGCGGCTTTAAAGGCCGGAAAAATGAAGAAATATGTGACCGACTTTGCAAATCCGAAGGTAGTCGGAGCAGAGGGAACGATCGTTACTCCGCATCTTGGAGCATCGACCAAAGAATCCGAAGATAACTGTGCTGTCATGGCAGTTAAAGAAATCCGTGATTTCCTGGAGAACGGAAACGTCAAAAACTCCGTCAACTTCCCGAACTGTGATATGGGTGTATGCACAGGAGCAGGCCGTGTGACCATCTGCCATAAGAATATTCCTGGTATGCTGGGTGCATTTACCACCGTTATGGGTAACGCCGGTGTCAACATCAGCGACATGACAAACAAAGGTAAAGGCGATTACGCTTACACCATGATGGATCTGGAAAGCAAAGCAACAGAAGAGATCGTAAAAGCGCTGGAAGCAGTAGACGGCGTATTAAGGGTTCGTATTATTAAATAAAGAAACAGCCATCCGAAAGAAACAAAAAAGGCGGTATCCGGAAAATGGATGCCGTCTTTTTTTCGATGCCATGTATCCGAAGGAAGCCGCAAGCAGCAGGTGAAAAAGCATAAAAAAGAGAACTGCCGCATCAGAGCAGTTCTCTTTGGAAGAAGTTTAATAGAAAGTGCAGCCGCGTTTTCACAGGTAATATACTGGTCGGTTGTTGCTTTCAGCACATGAAATTCCCTGTTTCCTTCGTAGGAAATGAAGAAGAAAATCAGAGTTCCTCTTTCGTGCAGATCAGATCCGTTTCCAGACGGCTCCGCCGCGTACATCAGCAACTTCAATGCCCTGGGCTTTCAGGTCATCGCGGATTTTATCTGCTTCTGCAAAGTTTTTGGCTTTTTTTGCCTCGTATCGTTTCAGAACAAGAGCATCAATTTCCGGATCTCCTTCGCCGGTAATCTGATAGCCGGACGCGGTGGAAGCAGAAGTTGTCTTTGCAGCCTCTTTTCTCTTCGCATCTGCATGAGCGAGAAGGGAAAGACCGAGTACCTGATCGAAACTGTCGAGAAGCGCCAGCTTTGCAGCATCATGCATGTCTGCTTTTAACACATCGTACAGCGTTGTGATGGCAAGCGAGGTGTTGAGGTCGGCATCGAGCGCTTTCTGGAATTTCTCTTTTAAAGCAGTCATAGAAGCTTCCTCGGCCGGTCCGTCTTTCGGGTCTAAAGCGGCGATGCGGGCGATCAGCTTGTCGTAGGCAATTTTGGCGTTGTCCAGGTTTTCCCAGGTGAAGACAAGCGCCTTACGGTAATGAGACTGGAGGCAGAAGAAACGGTAGACGAGAGGATCATAACCTTTTTCCTCAAGAAGAGAAACGGTTAAAAACTCACCTTTTGATTTCGACATTTTTCCGGTCGAGGTATTCAGGTGATGCACATGGAACCACTGCGGGCACCATGCATGGCCAAGGTAGCTTTCGGACTGCGCAATCTCGTTGGTGTGGTGCGGGAAGGCATTGTCCACGCCGCCGCAGTGCAGGTCGAGGTATTCTCCGTTGTACTTCATGGAGATACCGGAGCACTCAATGTGCCATCCCGGATAACCGATGCCCCATGGAGAGTCCCATTTGAGCGCCTGGTTCTCGAATTTTGATTTGGTAAACCAGAGAACGAAATCGTTTTTGTTGCGTTTGTTGGTATCTTCCTCTACGCCCTCGCGGACACCAACGGCAAGATCATCCTCATCGTGGTCGTTGAATACATAGTAGTGGTCAAGACGGCTGGTGTCAAAGTAAACATTTCCGCCGGCAAAGTAAGCGTAGCCGGTGTCCATCAGTTTTGCAATGATTTTAATATATTCGTCAATGCATCCGGTCGCCGGCTGTACGACATCCGGGCGCTTGATATTCAGCTTTTTGCAATCCGCAAAGAATGCATCAGTGTAATACTGTGCGATTTCCATGACTGTTTTATGCTCGCGCTTGGCACCTTTGACCATCTTGTCCTCACCGGTGTCCGCATCGGAGCTTAAATGGCCGACATCGGTAATGTTCATGACACGGTTGACGTTGTAGCCTTCATAGCGGAGTGCCTTTTCAAGAACGTCCTCCATAATATAACTGCGCAGGTTTCCAATGTGCGCAAAATGATAAACGGTAGGTCCGCAGGTGTACATTTCTACACGGCCCGGTGTGTGTGTCTGGAATTCAGCTTTTTTATGGGTTGCAGAATTATAAAGATACATAAAAGAAGTCTCCTTTTTTCTTTTCGTGCGGATACGGATGCAGAAGTGATGATACACAGGAAAGCAAAAAAGCGTCTGCTGTATCCGACAAGGATATCAGAGACGCCGCGTGCGGTGCCTGTTTTCCGTGTACTGCACTGGTTCCTTATTAAAATTAATATTAGCAGGATTTTTTTTTGCTGTCAATAGTCCGGAGGCTGTCGAAGACAAAAAGTAAAACGCATTTAATAAGAAGAAATACATTTTTCAGAAATAAAAAGACAGTGCTGCAGAACGCAAATGGAAAGAAACAATTATTTGTGTAATCTTTTTTTTATTATAAAACCGAAGAATACAGGAAAATAGAAAAACGGCATCAGAACAATACCCAAAAAGAGGAAAATAGAGGATTTTGATGACTTTAAATGCAGTTTATACACTTTTCTCCTGCATCGGATATTGACAAACAGAGAGAGTTCTGGTTATAATGAATGCAGTTGTTTTTGGACAAACGGACAAATGTACGGGCATGAGGGATGAAGAAAACAAATCTTGTTGGACGCATCTCCTTTTTGTACTCTTCGTTTTAATGTGGTAAAGTGCCAAAATGAAAAACGGTGGAATGGCGAAGCCGTTCCGGCAAATGTCCGGATGATGCAAAAACAACGCGAATCCATGAAAGGAGTTAGGAAGAATTATGAAAAGAAAAATTGTAAGCGCATTACTTGTTATGAGTATGACTGCAAGCCTGGTTGCCTGCGGAAATTCCGGCAGCGGAAGTTCTGATCCGGCAGATGAGAGTGTAAGCGTAAGCAGCAGCGCATCTTCCGAAAGTGATGCAAGCGCATCTGCAAGCAGTGAGAGCGAAGCCGAGGCAGAGGAATCCGAAATGCCGGAAGGATACGACGAGACCAGCACAGAGCTCTACAATGAGGCACTGGGAGATTTCAACGATGCACTTGCTACTGCAAAGGAAGCAGAAACGGTGGATGAGAGATATGCCCTGATGGCAGTTGCCGAGGGAAAACTGATGGAGTCTGCCATGATGTACCCGCTCGCCTCAAGAGGTGGTATGTACGCGATGTACAGAATGGCTCCGCGCACCAAGGACTATACACTTTGGGGAAGCGATAAAGACCGTTATCATCAGTATGTTGTAACAACTGACTTTATCAAGGCAGAAGATTACAACGAAATGAGAGCAAAATGGGATGAGCTTAAAGGAACAGGAACCTATGAGAGCTGGGTAAAAGAATATCTGGCAGGAAAAGGTTACACCTTAAAAGACAGCTTCTCCATGCCGTATGCGAGCGATCCGGTAACATGGGACGGACTTGCAACTTCCCGTGCGGCAGATACCGATGCGATCATCAATACCTATGACGGACTGATGGAGTACGATGTAGAGGGAACTCTGCAGCCGGCACTGGCAGAATCCTATGAAGTATCCGATGACGGACTGACCTATACCTTCCACCTTCGTAAAGATGTAAAATGGACCGATTCCCAGGGACGTGAAGTGGATACTGTAAAAGCAGATGACTTCGTGGCCGGAATGCAGCACATGTGTGATGCACAGGGCGGTCTGGAATACCTGGTACAGGGCGTGATCAAAAACGTATCCCAGTACATCAGCGGTGAAGTTACCGATTTCGACGAGGTTGGTGTAAAAGCTGTTGATGACTATACCGTAGAGTACACACTGGAAGAGCCATGCAGCTACTTCATGACCATGCTGGGCTACACCATCTTCATGCCGATGAGCAGAAGCTACTATCAGTCCCAGGGTGGTAAATTCGGTGCTGAGTACGATTCTTCCGCAGCAGATTATCAGTACGGAAAAGATTCCAACTCCATCGCATACTGCGGACCGTACCTGGTAACCAACGCTACAGCGAAAAATACCATCGTATTTAAACTGAGCGATTCTTACTGGAACAAAGACAACGTAAACATTAAAACCCTGACCTGGCTGTTCAATGACCAGTCTGATGTTACCAAAATGTACACAGATGCAAAAGCAGGTACCGTTGACTATGTAAACCTGAACACCTCCACTATGGAGACAGCAAAATCCGAAGGTCTGTACGACCAGTACGCAGTAGTTTCAGATACCGACGCTACTTCCTTCATGGGATTCTACAATATCAACCGTACTGCGACTGCAAATGCCAACGACGGAACAACAGCAAAGAGTACAAAGTCTGACGAAGAAATCCAGAGAACAAACAAAGCACTGCAGAACGTTCACTTCAGAAGAGCGATCAGCTTTGCAGCAGATCGTGGCGCTTACAATGCACAGCAGGTTGGCGAGGATCTGAAGTATACTTCCCTTAGAAATACCTTTACCCCGGGATATTTCGTAAGCCTGTCAAAAGACACTACCATTCAGATCAACGGAACCGACACAACCTTCCCGGCAGGCACCTACTATGGTGAAATCGTACAGAAACAGATCGACGCCGACGGCGTGAAGATCAAAGTATGGGATGCCGAAAACAAGACCAGCGATGGTTTTGATGGATGGTACAATCCGGAAAACGCAGTAGAAGAACTGAATACCGCAATCGAGGAGCTCGCAGAAGACGGTATCACCATCGATGAGAGCAACCCGATCCAGATTGAGTATCCATATCCGTCTGCAGTAGAAGTTTACACCAACAAAGCAAACTCCTACAAGAAATCAGTAGAGGCTGCCCTTGGCGGAAAAGTTGTGATCAATCTGGTTGATGCCGTAGACCTGGATGGATGGTACTATGCAGGATACTATGTAAACTATGGTTATGAACAAAACTACGACGTATATGATGTCTCCGGATGGGGTCCGGACTTTGGTGATCCGTGCTCTTATCTGGATACCATGCTTCCGGACTACGAAGGATACATGACCAAATGTTTCGGTATCTTCTAATTTTGGAAAAGGTAAAATTGGAAAGACCAGAACAGTTGAAAGCCAATGAATAAACCGGCAGGGGGATGGGGACAAAAAAAGCCATTCCCCTGTCATATTGTGTTAAGGAATGAGAGAATATGACAAAATATCTTTTTAAGCGTTTGTTGCATGGCCTTGTTTCCGTAGTAATCGTCGTTGGATGCGTTATGACTATGATCTATTCTCTGATGGACCGAAATCTGATTTTCGCACAGGATACCACCTATTCCCATCAGAGCAATAACCAGAAAAAGGTGTACAAATATCAGAAGTGGGAGACATACGGATATCTTGATTATGTAACCTATGCAGATTATTTGAACGCTCTCAAAGCAAAAGGCGAAATTGACGAGGATACGAGATCCAAAGCAGTAGCATTCGGAAGAACGAAAGACCAGGATTCAGAACTGGTATCTGAATATGTAAAGGAATTTACAGCTTATTATAAAGCAAAAGGTTACACCGTAAGAAGATACGATGCGATCATGATGGGTAAGAAAAAATATGCCAACGGCGGACAGCAGCAGCTGTTTGCATACAGGGATATTCCGCTTGCAACACGTCTCGGAAAATATTTTTCCGGTTTGATTGACATCGACAGCATTCACGATGCTGCAAAGGTAGAAGGTAAGAGGGGGATTACATTTACCTTACACGATCCGGTATATGGGGGAAAGAAATTTTCACCGGCCATCATGGGAAATGGCACAACACACAAGTACCTGATGTACTTTGACTCAAAATTCCCATATTTCCATCAGAATATAATCACCATAAATTTAGGAAAGTCCTATTCCGTAAATGAGGGTGTGGATGTAGCACTGACCATGACCCGCGCGCAGGGATCCTACGTAAAATCGGAGATTACCTACCCAAGCGGTCTGGTGGAATACAGTGCAGACGATCTGCACAGCGCAACGTATATGAGCGAATCTCAGGATGCAAGCGCTGTTCATTCCGATCGGTTCACAGATGACTATACCAACGTGGATACAGTTAAGAGTGGTAAATCAAAAATCGGCTATTCCTTTGTGATCGGTATCATTGCCGTAATTCTTTCCTATCTCATCGCAGTGCCGCTTGGCATTCTGATGGCGAGAAAGAAAGACAAACTGGTTGACCAGCTTGGAACCATCTATATTGTATTCATTATAGCAGTACCTTCACTGGCCTATATCTTCCTGTTTAAGGCAATCGGAGGAAAAATGGGTCTGCCAACCACCTTTGACATGGATTCGAAGAGCAAGCTGATGTATATTCTGCCGATCGTTTCTCTGGCACTGCCGCAGGTGGCAAACCTGATGAAATGGCTGCGTCGATACATGATCGACCAGATGAACTCCGATTACGTAAAATTCGCAAGATCCGGTGGACTGACAGAGGGAGAAATCTTTACGAAACACATTTTGAAGAACGCAGCGATTCCGATCGTGCAGGGTGTTCCGGCGAGCGTACTGTTCGCACTGACCGGAGCCATCATCACCGAGCGTGTGTACGTAGTACCTGGTGCCGGTAATCTGCTGACCGAAGCAATCAGCAAATATGATAATGGTGTTATCGTAGGTGTTACACTGTTCTACGCAGTGCTCTCCGTGATTTCCATCATCCTGGGCGACGTTTTGATGTCCATGGTGGATCCGCGAATCTCATTCTCAACGAAAGACAGGTAGGGACTTATGAATTATGATTTAGATAAATTCGGTCTGTCTGAGGAAGAACTGTTTTCTCCTGTAGATAACAGCTCTCTGGAGTCTGAGAAAATTACGGCTCCGAGATATTCCTACTGGCATTCCGTGTTCCGCGTATTTTTTAAGAAAAAAATCAATATTGCCGTACTTTGCCTCCTGGGTGTGATTCTGCTGATGACGTATGTGTATCCGCTCTTTGTGGAGTACGACCGTTTCGCCAATCTGATGAACGGCGCGACAAAACATCTGTCTCCAAGCAAAGCATTGCAGCAGCTTGGATTCAATATTCACTGGATTTTAGGATCCGGTGCTTCCGGACAGTCGACCTTTGATGCTGTCTGGTTTGGTTCCAGAATTTCAGTTTCCCTGGCGTTTATCTGTGCGCTCATCAACCTTTCGATTGGTGTGATTGTCGGATCTGTCTGGGGATTTTCGAAGAAGGTTGATGTCTTCATGATGGAGGTTTACAACATCATCGGAAATATTCCGTATGTACTTCTGATCTCCGTCCTGGTGCTTATCTTTTCTCCGAGCTTCTGGACCATGGTATTTGCACTGACCGTTACCGGATGGCTTGCCATCGCGTACTTTATCCGTACGCAGGTCGTTATCATCCGTGACAGAGAGTATAATCTGGCATCAAAATGTCTTGGAACTTCGATTTTCCGCATTGCGATGAAGAATATTCTCCCGTTTATGACATCTGTCATTGTTACTCTGGCGGCAACTGAGATTCCGTCCTACATCTCTTACGAGGTGTTCCTGGCTTACATCGGTATGGGACTTTCTGACATGTCTCTGGGAAGACTGATCTATGAGGCTGAGGGTGCCATGCTGACACCGGGATGGGGATTCGAATTCTGGAGTCCGGTTGTTGTCGCTTCAATTATCACCGTAGTATTATATGTAGTTGGACAGAACCTTGGAGATGCGTCCGACCCGAGAACACATATGTAGGAAGGAAAGCCGCATGGAAGATAAAAAAGTATTATTATCGATTAAGGACTTACAGGTAAAATTCCGTGTCCGCGGCCGTATCCTGACGGCAATCCGGGGCGTAACGCTGGATATTTACGAGAATGAGTCCATTGCTATCGTAGGAGAATCCGGTGCCGGTAAATCCGTATTCACAAAAGCGTTTGCAGGAATGCTGGACAGCAACGGCTTCATCGATCAGGGAGATATCATTTTTAACGATGCCGAGCTGAGCGATACCGTTGTGCCGCTGAATTCTTATGCGAAAAAGACCATCGCATCCACCTGGGAAAAGCTGAATGAGTATTCCAAGCTGGAATATGGTGCAGAAGTATTCCTGAAAATGAAGGCGCTGGAGCAGGAAAAAGAAGAAAAAATGACGCTGAGCGAGGAAGAGCGTGAGAAAGCAGATGCTGAAATCAAGGAACTTGTAATAAAGAGAACCGAACTTTTCAACTATAAGCAGACACTCGATACTTCCAAAGAAAAAGCGAAAGTCAAAGAGACATCCGCGGAGATTTCCAGACTGGATGGAGAGATTAAGGCTCTGCAGAAAGCAAAAGAGGAAAAAATCAAGGCTCACAAACAGGCTGCCATGAACGATACGGCATACAATCAGGCGTATGAGGCAAAAATGGCAGAGTACAAAAAAGAGTACGCCGGCCTGACAGCAAAAGAAATTACGGACGAGACGAGAAAGAGAAACGAGATTCTTGCCAAAGAGATCTATCTTTCTGTCGGACGTTATAAACTGCGTAAAAAGGTTCGCATGATCAAAAAGCTGCACGAGGCATTCAAAGCTGCAATGGAGCGCGGTGTGGATCTGAACGATGAGCAGAAGCGAAACGGCGTTTTTGACCAGGCTACTTTCCGTGTGCGCTATCTGGATGAGACACCGGAGCAGCTTCATGGAACCTGTATCATTAACCTGGCAAAAATCCAGGACCCGAATGACTGGGGCCAGATCCGCGGCAAGAAAATTGCAACCGTATTCCAGGATCCGATGACTTCCCTGAACCCGATTATCACAATCGGAAAACAGATCACTTCTGTTATCATGAAGCATCAGAATGTTAGCGAGGTGGAAGCAAGGGCACAGGCGCTTGAGCTGATGGAAAAGGTTGGTATTCCGAACGCAGAGCAGCGTTTCGATGATTATCCGTTCCAGTATTCCGGCGGTATGAGACAGCGTATCGTTATTGCGATTGCACTTTCCTGCCGTCCGAAGATCCTCATCTGCGATGAGCCGACAACTGCGCTGGATGTTACGATTCAGGCGCAGATCCTGAAGCTGATCAAGGACCTTCAGAAAGAGTATAACTATACCATCGTGTTTATTACCCACGACCTTGGTGTCGTAGCGAATATCGCTGACCGTGTTGCCGTTCTGTACGCAGGACAGATCATCGAGTTTGCGAATGTAGAAGAGCTGTTCTACGACCCGCGCCATCCGTACACCTGGGCACTGCTTTCTTCCCTGCCGCAGCTTGCGGAGCGGAATACAAAGCTGTTCTCGATTACCGGTACCCCGCCGTCTCTGTACAACAAGATTATCGGAGACCCGTTCGCACCGCGTAACCAGTACTGTCTGAAAATCGACACACTGGAAGAGCCTCCGATGTTCAAAGTAACGGATACCCATTACGCCAAAACCTGGCTGCTGGATCCGAGAGCACCAAAGACGGAGAAGCCGGAGGCAATTCAGAATATTCACGAAAAATTATTAAAAGCATACAACTTATAGGAGAGTTTGAAAGTGTCTACAAAGCAGGAAAGCAAGACCACTGTTTCGCATCTGCCGGAGCATGGTCCGATTGACGAAAATGGAAGAGAAATCTTACTGCAGGTAAAAAATGTAGATATCACTTTCGGCAAGGGCGATGACGCAGTCAAAGCGGTAAAAAATGCTTCTTTTGACATCTACAAGGGAGAAACCTTCTCCCTCGTAGGCGAGTCCGGTTCCGGAAAGACCACGATCGGCCGTGCGGTCATTCGTGTCAACCCGTGTTCCGCAGGAGAGATCCTGTACAAGGGTGTTAAAATTTCCGGCAAGATTCCGCATTCCCTGGACCGGGAGGTTATCCGAAACATTCAGATGGTATTCCAGGATCCTGCCGCATCGTTAAATGAGCGTGCGACGGTCGATTACATCGTATCCGAGGGTCTTTACAACTTCCATCTGTACGAGAACGAGGCAGACCGTGTGAAAAAGGTAGAGAACATGATCAACGAAGTTGGTCTTCTGCCGGAGCACCTGACCCGTTACCCACATGAGTTCTCCGGCGGACAGCGCCAGCGTATCGGTCTGGCCCGTGCCATGGTTATGGAGCCGGAGCTGGTTGTAGCCGATGAGCCGATCTCCGCACTGGACGTATCGATTCGTGCCCAGGTCCTCAATCTGCTGAAGAAATTCCAGAGAGAAAAACAGGTTACTTATCTGTTTATCGCCCATGACCTTTCCATCGTACGGTTCATTTCCGACCGTATCGGTGTTATCTACAAAGGAAATATCGTAGAGGTTGCGGACGCAGAGGAGCTGTTCAACTTCCCGCTGCATCCATACACCCATTCCCTGATCTCTGCGATCCCGATTCCGGATCCGCAGCTTGAGAAGAACAAAGTGCTGTACACCTACGATCCGTCCATTCACGATTATTCCGTGGACAAACCGGAGTTCGTGGATATCGGACACAACCACTTTGTATACGGAAACAAGAAAGAGATCGAAGAGTACAAGGCACTCCGTGAAAAGGGAGAGCCGCTGCAGCCGATCACCATCAAAAAGCCTGGCGAGAAAGTAAAAGAGGAGAACCACGAGGTTCATCTTTCCAAGGCAGAAGATGAGTTCCTGAAAACTCCGGTTCACGATACCGGAAGCATCTGGTACAAAGTGCTGTCGTTCTTCTTCCCGATCATCGGTATTATCGCAGCAATGGTATACAAAAAGAAACAGTACTATCACAACTATAAAGCATGTAAGCAGGGCGCGCTGTACGGATTCGCCGTACTGGCCGTGATTCTCCTGATCTTTATCATTGCATTGATATTGGTTGTCCTATAGCAGACTGTGAAAAGCAAAGCAGTGTCAGAATCGAAAGTCTTTTGATTCCGGCGCTGCTTTTTTTGTGCCGTTTTACTTGACGGGAGACATATTTTCTGGGACAATAAAACACAGTGCGAATGAAGGGGAGAACTTAAAGTAAGAGGAGTAAAAGAATGGGAAGAACAGTAAAAGATCCAAACAGACGGCAGCCGAAGCCGGTGCAGAAAGTTCAGCTCTCTGAAAAGAATGTCGGACGGCGCATCGTGCTTGTGGTACTGTTTCTGGCGATCGGATCCGGTTTTCTGGTGTATGGTTTTATGAATTTTCTGCGCGGCGATTCCGGCTGGCGCGAAATCAGCGTGAAGGCGGGCTCGGAGCTGAACTGCAGCGAGGATTTCACACTGAAATATAATGTCGGTGCAGGCGGCGTATCGGCGGGTGGGGAGGCAAAGGCACTCTCGCTGATTTATACCGATGCGGCGGTGAAGGGCTACCGGCTTTTCAATATCGACGAGAGTTTCGATGATGTGACAAACCTGTACGATATCAACCAGCATCCAAACGAAGTGATGACGGTAGATCCGGTTTTGTACGATGCCCTGAAAAAAGTATCCGATGCCAACTGCCGGGAAATCTATCTGGGACCGCTGTACGCGTCACTGGAAAATCTCTGCATGAGCAATGATGATGCGGCCGCAGCACAGTTCGATCCGGAGAAGGATGATGATGCGGCAGAGGAAGCGGCAGCCGTCGCAGCCTTTGCGCAGAACCCGGATGACATTTCCATGGAATTCCCGGGAGAAAACCAGGTCTGCCTGCATGTGTCGGATGCGTATCAGGCATATGCCGCAGAGATGGGCTACACGGCGTATCTCGACTTTTTCTGGATGAAAAATGCTTTTTTGATTGACTATCTGGCGGACATGATCCGCGGCAAGGGCTATCAGCTCGGCATTATTTCCAGCAAGGACGGATTTGTGCGCTGTCTCGATGAAACAGGGGAAAAAGAGTACCAGTACCCGCTGTACCATCTTTCCGGGAATGAAATTCAGTCACATGGAACGATGACGTACGAGGGACCGAAAAGTATCGTATTTTTCCACGCTTACCAGGCGGGCAGTCCCGATACGTACCGCTATTACCAGTATCAGGACGGAACGATGCGCACGCCGTATCTTAGCGCGTCAGACGGAAAAGATCACACGGCAGCATCAGAACTGATCGTCTATTCCGGTGAATATGGCTGTGCTGATACGCTGCTTGCAGCATTTTTCGATTATCAGGCCGAATCGCTTTCCGGGGAGCTCTTGAAAACACTGGCTTCACAGAAAATTTACAGTGTCTGGTTTGAGAACAATGAGATTCAGACCACAGACGGAAAGTTTTCCGTGACAGCGGTGAATAAATAAAAAAACAGAATAAAAAAACAAACCAGATTTGCATTGTACAATCGCGGTTAGGATGGTAAAATAAAAACAGAATTTGAAAAATCATTTCCACAATCTGCAAGCCCCACTTCGCGATCTGTTTTGACCTTATCCGGTTGCTGCAGACCGTTTGGGCTGAAAATGGGACTCGCAGCTCACGAAAAGCTTTTTTCAAACACGCTCTGGCATGAATGAGTGCTTTTTTATGCGATTTTGTATGGGGGAAGCAGCAGCGAGAGCACGTAAAATAAATAAGGAGGGGTTACAATTTTGAAAATGGAAGAAAAATTATACGATTATATGGATTGGGCAGAGATTGAAGCTGTGGTCTATTCTGAGGAGAATCATCCAAGAGACATCTTGGGACCGCGTGTAACGGAGGATGGTATTTTGATTCAGGCGTTTTTCCCGGGCGCAACCCGTGCAGCCGTACATACGATCCGCGACGGAAAACAGACCGAGATGGTTTGCGAGGATGAGGCGGGATTTTTCGCTGTGCTGCTTCCAGGAAAGAAAATTCCATCCTATACGCTGATCTACTGGGACGGCGACGGAAACCAGATGGAGCATTACGATCCGTACGCCTATCCGATGCAGTTCACCGAGCAGGAACAGAAACAGTTTGAAAACGGCATCTGTTATTCCATCTATGAGAAGCTGGGTGCACACCCGGTAAAGATCGATGGTATCAGCGGTGTTTACTTCGCTGTCTGGGCACCGAATGCGATCCGTGTCAGTGTTGTCGGAAATTTCAATAACTGGGACGGAAGAGCATATCAGATGAATCTTCTGGAGTCCGGGATCTATGAACTCTTTATCCCCGGTGTTCGCGCGGGCGACATCTATAAATATGAAATTAAGGCAAAGGGCGGTCTGACGTATCTGAAATCGGATCCATACGCGAATGCAGCACAGCTGCGTCCGAACAATGCGAGTGTTGTGGTTGATCTTGGAAAATATGCCTGGCAGGATGAGAACTGGATGAAGAAGCGTGGTGTCACACAGGGCGACAAAGCGCCGATTTCTGTTTATGAAGTGCATCTTGGCTCCTGGAAAAAACCGGACGATGGCCGTGAATTTTATAACTACCGTGAGATCGCTCCGATGCTGGCTTCTTATGTGAAAGAGCTCGGCTACACCCATGTTGAGCTGATGCCGGTGATGGAGCATCCGCTCGATGAATCCTGGGGTTATCAGGTAACGGGCTATTACGCACCGACAGCACGATACGGAACGCCGGATGATTTCCGCTATTTTATGGATACGATGCATCAGAATGACATTGGTGTTATTCTCGACTGGGTACCGGCACACTTCCCGCGCGATACCTTCGGACTTTCTGCATTTGACGGAACGTGTCTGTATGAGCATTTCGATCCGAGACAGGGATCCCACCCACACTGGGGCACACTGATTTACAATTACGGCAGACCGGAAGTAAAGAACTTCCTGATCGCCAATGCTCTTTTCTGGGCAAAAGAGTACCATGCCGACGGAATCCGTATGGATGCGGTTGCCTCGATGCTGTATCTTGATTATGGCAAGCAGGATGGGGAGTGGGTCGCAAATATCTATGGCGGAAATGAGAACCTCGAAGCGATCGAATTTTTAAAACATCTGAACTCCATCTTCAAAAAAGAGTTCCCGGATGCGCTTCTTATCGCGGAAGAATCGACCGCATGGCCGAAGGTGACGGGAGAACTCGATGACGAGGGCCTTGGCTTCGACTACAAGTGGAACATGGGCTGGATGAATGATTTTACGGAATATATGAAAAACGATCCGGTATACCGCGGGGCACATCACGATCAGCTGACTTTTTCTATGGTATATGCATACTCGGAGAAATTCATGCTGAGTCTGTCGCACGATGAAGTGGTTCATCTGAAGGGATCCATGTATACCAAAATGCCGGGTACACCGGAGCAGAAAATGGCAAATCTTCGTCTGGCGTACGCTTATCAGATGGTGCATCCCGGAAAGAAGCTTCTGTTTATGGGACAGGAATTCGGACAGGAAAAAGAGTGGAATGAGAAACAGTCCCTGTCCTGGGAGCTTCTTGAGGACAAGGAACATCTGCAGTTAAAGAACTATATGGCGGCACTTCATGCATTCTACAAAGCAAATCCGGCACTGTATCAGCTTGACGAAAAGCCGGAGGGCTTTGAGTGGATCAATGGCATGGAGTGGGAAAAGAATCTTCTGATCTTCCTTCGCAGAACAAGGAAGAAAGAAGATACGCTGCTTGTCGTATGCAACTTCTCGAATGTCGAGTACGATGATTTCCGCATTGGTGTGCCGTATCCCGGAAAGTACAAAGAGATGTTCAACAGCGATGCGGAAAGCTATGGCGGAACAGGCGTCGGAAATCCACGCGTGAAAATGTCGAAAAAAACAGAGTGCGACGAGCGGAAAAACTCGATTACCGTAAAACTCGCACCGCTTTCTGTTCAGGTATTTTCTTATACGAAGCCGGAGACGGGCGCTGCAAGCAATAAGAGCGCAAAGGCAAAAACTGCAGCGAAAGCGGCAGCAGAGAAGAAAACCGGAAAGAAGGGAAAACCGGCTGGAAAAACGGAAGAAGCAGTAAAAGCAGTAAAAGCAAAGAAAACAACAAAGACTGCCCAAAAAGCAGAGAAAAAGGTATCGGAAAAAACGGTGAAAAGAGCAGAGAAAAAGCAGGGAACTACGACTGCGACAGAGAAGGTGGAGAAAGCCGTAAAGCAGGCGATCGACAGCAAACCGGTGAAAACGGTAGAGCAGACGGTGGACAAGCTGGTGAAAGCCGGAAAATCCGCAGCGGCAGAGGCAGCAAAAGCCGTGGAAAAATACCGCGCAGCCGCCGATCCGGAAAAGAAGCCGGCTACAAAGCCGGAAACAAAGCCGGAAACCAAGTCGGAAGCAAAATCAGAGGCAAAACCAGAGACAAAAACGAAAAAAAGCACAGGCATGAGTGAACTTGGCGAGGAGCTGCAGAGAAAATTCGCGACAGAGGAGAGATAACACATGGTGAATCTGACAGCGGCGGAACGCGTCTATGAATACTGGATCGACAAGGCCTCTTCGGCTGCCGATCTGGTGCTGAAGATCGTGTTTGCGGTAATCCTTTTTCTGGTTGCACGCAAACTGATCCTGTGGCTCTGTGGTCTGATCCGGAAAAACATGCGGCGTTTTCACACGGAGGAGGCGGTGGTCAGTTTCACCGTTTCCATGGTGAAATACAGTCTGAACACGCTGCTGGTGCTGACCATTATCGTTCAGCTCGGTATCGTATCCGAAGCGTCGATCGCAGCAGCCATCGCCTCCGCCGGCGTTGCCGTATCCCTGGCACTGCAGGGCGGCCTCTCAAACTTTGCAGGCGGGGTGATGATTCTGCTGCTGAAGCCATTTAAGGTCGGTGACTACATCATCTTCCCGGGCGAAGGTCAGGAGGGAACGGTCAAAAAGATTGAGATGTATTACACGACAATCAACAGCATCGACAACCGTACCATCATGATCCCGAACGCCAATCTTACGAATCACACCATCATCAACGTGACGGCAATGGACCGCAGAAAGCTGGAAATCAAAGTCGGCATTTCTTATGAGTCCGATATCAGAAAAGCGAAGGACATCCTGCGTCGCCTCGTTGAGGAGGAGCCGCATTTTCAGTCGGAGGAGCAGCAGTTTTTCGTAGATGAGCTGGGCGAGAGCGCGATCACGGTTGGTCTGCGCGCCTGGGTCGCAACGGAAAATTACTGGCCGGTCAAATGGAAAATGAATGAGCGCATCAAAGAAGAGTTTGACGCGGCGGGAATTTCCATCCCGTATAACCAGCTCGATGTCCATATCTGCCCGGAACCGGCGAACAAAAAAGCCGGAAAAGGCGATAAATAAAGGATATTTTGAAAATTAACCCTTGCAATTGCACGGAAAAGGTGCTATAGTAAAGTTGTTAATAAGTGACTGTTAAGGAGTGGACGATTTCGTCCACTCTTTCTTGTGTACAGGGAAATGAAAGAATTTTTCGAAAGTTTCCCTAAATCAAAAAAGGTGGTGAGGATTTGAGCAGAAGAGAAGAATACGAACAGAAGGCAGAAGAACTGATCACTCCGATTGTAGAAGCCAATGGTTTTGAACTGGTGGATGTGGAGTATGTCAAAGAGGGCGGTACCTGGTACCTGCGTGCTTACATCGACAAAGAAGGCGGAATTACCGTAGATGACTGCGAAATCGTCAGCCGTGCATTTTCTGACCGGCTGGACGCAGAGGACTTTATCGATGACGCCTATATCATGGAGGTCAGCTCCCCGGGCCTTGGACGTCCGCTGAAAAAAGAGAAAGACTATAAGAGAAGCATGGGAAAAGAGCTGGAAATCCGGACATACCGTGCGATCGAGAGAAACCGGGAATTTTACGGAATACTCACCGCATATGATGATAACAGTGTGACCATTTTGGAGGAGGACGGAACAGAGCGCGTCTTCCAGAAAAGCGATATTGCATTGATCCGTTTAGCATTTGATTTCTAAACAGACGCAGATACAGGAGGAAAAGAGAAAAATGAATACAGAATTAATGGAGGCCCTTGAAGTTCTTGAGAAAGAGAAGAATATCAGCAAAGATACCCTGCTTGAGGCAATTGAGCAGTCGCTGATCCAGGCCTGTAAAAACCATTTTGGCAAAGCAGATAATGTAAAGGTAAGCATTAACGCCCAGACTGGTGATTTCAAAGTCGTAGCAGAGAAAACCGTTGTTGATCTGGTACAGGATCCGATCATGGAGATCGCCCTTTCCGATGCAAAACGTGCAGACTCCCGCTATGAACTCGGCGATATCGTTCCGGTAGAAATCAAATCCAAAGAGTTCGGCCGTATTGCAACCCAGAATGCCAAAAACGTCATTCTTCAGAAGATCCGTGAGGAAGAGCGTAAAGTTCTGTTTGATCAGTACTTCGAGAAAGAGCACGATGTGGTTACCGGTGTGGTACAGCGCTATGTGGGACGCAACGTCAGCATCAACCTCGGTAAAGTAGACGCTCTGCTGACCGAGAACGAGCAGGTCAAAGGCGAGAAATTTGAGCCGACCCAGCGTGTGAAAGTATACGTTCTGGAAGTAAAGAATACAACCAAGGGACCGAAAGTCATGGTATCCCGTACCCATCCGGAACTCGTAAAACGTCTCTTTGAGTCTGAGGTTTCCGAGGTTGCAGAAGGCATCGTAGAGATCAAGAGCATTGCCCGTGAGGCAGGAAGCCGTACGAAAATGGCAGTATGGTCCAACGATCCGAACGTCGATGCAGTCGGCGCATGCGTCGGTATGAACGGAAGCCGTGTCAACGCGGTTGTCAATGAGCTGAACGGAGAGAAGATCGACATCATTACATGGGATGAGAACCCGGCACTCCTGATCGAGAACGCACTGAGCCCGGCAAAAGTTATCTCCGTTATGGCAGATCCGGATGAGAAGACCGCAAAAGTAATCGTTCCGGATTACCAGCTTTCCCTTGCCATCGGTAAAGAGGGACAGAACGCAAGACTTGCCGCACGTCTGACCGGATTCAAGATCGACATTAAGAGCGAGACCCAGGCACGCGAGGCAGGAGACTTCGACTACGTAGAAGAAGAGGAATACGAGGAAGAGGACAATTACGATGAGTCCGCAGCAGAGGAGGAAACCATCTCTGCAGAAGAAAACTTCGACGAGAATGATGTAGAAACAGCAGAGAAAGCCGGAGACGAAGAGTAATTAAAATAAAAACAAAGGCGGGATGAGCATTTGAGTACAGTTCGTAAAGTGCCGCTGCGTAAATGCATTGGCTGCAATGAAATGAAAAACAAAAAAGAAATGATCCGCGTGGTGAAAACCACCGAAGGAACGATTGTTCCGGACACAACCGGAAGAATGAACGGACGCGGTGCTTATGTCTGCTCTCTGGAATGTCTGGGGAATGCAATGAAAAACAAAGGACTTTCCCGTTCTCTGAAGGCAGAAATTCCATCAGAGGTTTATGAGCAGTTAAAGGAGGCATTTGCGAAGATTGAACAGTCAAAGTAAAGGATTATCCATGCTGGGCCTTGCCATGAAGGCGGGTAAGGTATCGAGCGGCGAATTTGCGACCGAGCAGGCCGTAAAGAGCGGCAGCGCATACCTTGTCATTCTGGCGGAAACGGCGTCGGCCAATACACAGAAGAAATTTCGCAATATGTGTGCATACTATAAAGTGCCATGCATTCTTTTTGGGGACAAAGAGCAGCTTGGAAGAGCCATCGGAAGAGAATACCGTTCTTCCCTTGCCGTATGTGAAGCGCATTTTGCAGAAAAAATAGCAGCATTGTTGGCAGAAGCGTAAGGCGTAAGGCCGGAAAGGTCGGTGGATGGATGCAGGAAACACGAAAACCGCAGAAAGAGGAGAAAAGATCATTGGAAAAGAAAGATACAGAAAATATGGAAATGAAGAAACCGGAAGAGCAGGCAAAACCGAAGAAAAAGAAAATTATTTCCGTTGTGCGTCCGCAGAACGCAACAAGTAAAGAAGCAAAAGAGTTCACAAAGAACCAGGGACAGAAAAAAGACCGTCCGTCCCGCGGAAACGGCCGTCCGGAAGGAAACCGCAATGGAAACGGAAGAAGCGAGGACCGTCCGAACCGTGGAAACGGAAACGGCGGAAATGGAGATCGTCCGAACCGCAATGGAGACCGTCCGCAGGGAGAGCGCCGTTTCAACAATAACGGAGACCGTCCGAACCGCAATGGAGACCGTCCGCAGGGAGAGCGCCGCTTCAACAATAACGGAGACCGCCCGAACCGCAGCGGAGACCGTCCGCAGGGAGAACGCCGCTTCGGCGGAAACAATGGAGACCGCCCGAACCGCAGCGGAGACCGTCCGGGAGGAGACCGCAATAACGGCGGAAGAAGTGGAAACGGTGAGAGAAGCGGAAGACCATTCGGTGAGCGTTCCGCACGTCCAAACGGAGGCAGACCGGGAAATAATGGCGGAAGACCGTTCGCAGGAAAGGATGATGATTCCCAGAATCAGAACCGCCGTCCGGGAGGAGACCGCCGCAGAACCGAGCATAAGAGCTCTGCAGGCGATACAATGAGCCTTGGCATCAAGAAGCCAGGCCGTGATACAGGAAGAAAAGAAAAAGACAAAAACAAAGATTCTTTAAGAGAAAATAAATTCAGTGAAGACAGAGGAAGAGGCGGAAACCGTCCGAACCAGGGACATCATCAGCAGTCCAGACTCCCGAAAGCGCTCCAGAAACCGGTCAACAAACCGAAACAGGAAGCACCGAAGGATGAGGTAAAGGAGATTACCCTGCCGGAGAAAATGACCATCCGCGAGCTGGCTGAGAAGATGAAAATGCAGCCGGCAGTCATCGTAAAGAAACTGTTCATGGAAGGAACGATGGTTACCGTAAACCATGAGATCGATTTCGAAAAAGCACAGGAAATCGCGCTTGATTATAACATCATCGCTGAGCCGGAAGAGAAAGTCGATGTGATCGAAGAGCTCTTAAAAGAGGACGAAGAGGATGAAAAAGACATGGTTCCGCGTCCGCCGGTAGTCTGCGTTATGGGACACGTTGACCACGGTAAAACATCTCTTCTGGACTGCATCCGGAACACCCATGTCACCGACCGCGAGGCTGGCGGTATTACCCAGCACATCGGTGCATACACCGTTTCGATCAACAAACAGAAGATTACGTTCCTCGATACCCCGGGACATGAGGCATTCACCGCTATGCGTATGCGTGGAGCCAATGCAACGGATATCGCCATTCTCGTTGTCGCAGCAGACGACGGTGTGATGCCGCAGACCGTTGAGGCAATCAACCATGCAAAAGCAGCCGGCGTTGAGATCATCGTTGCGATCAATAAGATCGATAAACCAGGCGCAAACGTAGAGCGTGTAAAACAGGAGCTCTCCGAGTACGAACTGATTCCGGAGGACTGGGGCGGAAGCACCGTATTCGTTCCGGTATCTGCAAAGAACAACGAAGGTATCGACGATCTGCTGGAGATGATCCTTCTGACTTCCGAAGTGCTCGAGCTGAAAGCAAACCCGAACCGGAAAGCAAGAGGTCTTGTCATCGAGGCTGAGCTGGATAAAGGAAAAGGACCGGTTGCTACCATTCTGGTACAGAAAGGTACCCTGCATGTCGGCGATTACATCGCAGCAGGCGCATGCTCCGGTAAAGTCCGTGCGATGATGGATGATAAGGGACGCCGCGTCAAAGAGGCAGGCCCGTCTACTCCGGTTGAGATTCTCGGACTTTCCGATGTTCCGAACGCAGGAGAGATCCTCGTTCAGACCGATAACGATAAAGAAGCAAAGAACTTCGCAGCAACCTTCGTGGCAGAGAACAAGAAGAACCTGCTTGAGGAGACAAAAGCGAAGATGTCCCTGGATGATCTGTTCAACCAGATTCAGGAGGGTAACTTAAAAGAACTGGCACTTGTTGTCAAAGCCGATGTACAGGGATCTGTCGAGGCAGTAAAACAGAGTCTTGTCAAACTCTCCAACGAGGAAGTTGCCGTACGCGTCATCCACGGCGGTGTCGGTGCGATCAACGAGTCCGACGTTATGCTGGCAACCGCATCTTCCGCCATCATTATCGGATTTAACGTACGCCCGGATGCGAACGCAAAATCCATGGCAGAGCAGAACGGCGTAGACATCCGTCTGTACCGTGTCATCTACCAGGCAATTGAGGATGTTGAGGCAGCCATGAAGGGTATGCTTGAGCCGGTTTACGAAGAGAAAGTTATCGGCCATGCCGAGGTACGTCAGCTCTTCAAGGCATCCGGTGTCGGAACGATCGCCGGAAGCTATGTACTGGACGGAACGTTCCAGAGAGGCTGCAAAGTTCGAATCAGCCGCGAAGGAAACCAGATCTTCGAAGGAAATCTGGCATCCCTCAAACGTTTCAAAGACGATGTCAAAGAAGTGCGCTCCGGCTATGAGTGCGGTCTTGTATTTGAAGGATTCAACGATCTTCAGGAGTTCGATCAGGTCGAGGCTTATATCATGGTAGAAGTGCCGAGATAGAAATGAGGAATTAAGTTGAGAAAAAACAGTATTAAAAACACCAGGATCAACGGGGAAGTACAGAAAGAGCTTTCCAACATCATCCGGAACGAGATCAAGGATCCGCGCATCGGAATGATGACCTCTGTCACAGCGGCAGAGGTAGCGCCGGATCTGAAGACGTGTAAAGTATATATCAGTGTGTTTGGCGATGATGAGGCGAAGAAAGAAACCATCCGCGGCTTAAAGAGCGCGGAGGGCTTCATCCGCCGTATGCTGGCCAAGACCATTAACCTCCGCAATACACCGGAGCTGACCTTTGTCCTGGATGAGTCGATTGAATATGGCGTTACGATGTCGAAACTGATTGATGAAGTAACACACAAAGAAGACAAAAAGGATGAGGAAAATGAAGAAAATTGATGAAATTCTAAACGGAGTCTCCTGCATGGCCATCGCCGGACACGTTCGTCCGGACGGTGACTGCATCGGTTCCTGCCTGGGATTATACCAGTATCTTCGCGACAATCGGCCGGAGATTCAGGCAGATGTCTATCTTGAGGATCCACGGCCGGAATTTTCCTATCTTCCGGGCTTTTCTGAGGTAAAGACAAGCTGTGAAGAGAAAGCGTACGACCTTGTGGTCCTTCTGGATGTATCCAGCGAGGAGCGCATCGGCGTTGCCGCACCGCTTCTTGCAAAAGCGGGAAAGACGATCTGCATCGATCACCATGTGACGAATACAGAATATTGCGAAATCAATCACGTAGAGCCGGATGCAAGCTCTGCCTGCGAGGTGCTGTTTGGGCTTCTGGAGGAAGAAAAGATCTCCGAGCCGTGCGCCGAGGCGCTGTACACCGGTATTGTGACCGATTCCGGCGTATTCCAGTACAGCAGCACCTCTCCGCACACGATGCGGGTTGCGGCCGCTCTGATGGAAAAGGGAGTTCCGTTTACCAGAATCATCGAGGATGCATTCTTCAAGAAAACATACGTACAGAACCAGATTATGGGACGCACGCTGACAGAGAGCATCATGCTTCTCGACAAGCAGTGTATTGTCGGTATCGTGCGGAAGAAGATCATGGACTTCTATGGCCTGACATCGGGAGATATGGACGGCATTGTCAGCCAGTTAAAAAATACAGAAGGCGTTCACGTAGCGATCTTCCTGTATGAGCTGGAGCCGCAGGTCTTCAAAGTAAGCCTCCGCTCCGACGAGCTGGTTGATGTGAGCAAAATCGCAGCCGTATTCGGCGGCGGCGGCCATATCCGTGCGGCTGGCTGCACGATGTCAGGTTCTCCGTATGATGTAATCAACAATCTGACTCTGTATATCGAAAAACAGCTTCTTGCAGAAGAGGAAGAAGAGACGACAGAGGAAGAAGCATAAACAGGAAACAGCCGGGCGCAGAAAATATATCCACGCCCGGTTTTCTTGTGAAAAAGAGGGAGACAAAACAACATGATAAACGGAGTTCTGAACGTATGGAAAGAGGCGGGATTTACGTCGCATGACGTGGTTGCGAAGCTGCGCGGCATCCTGCACCAGAAAAAAATCGGCCACACCGGAACCCTAGACCCGGATGCGACGGGCGTGCTTCCGGTCTGCCTTGGAAAGGGAACGCGTCTCTGCGATATGCTGACCGATGAAACGAAGACGTATGAAGCGCTGCTTCACCTTGGAATCGCAACGGATACGCAGGACATGAGCGGAACCGTGACAGCAGAAGCGCCAGTGACCGTGACGGAAGAAGAGGTGCGGGACTGCATCGCCTCGTTTGTCGGGGAGCAGCAGCAGGTGCCGCCGATGTATTCCGCGCTGAAGGTTAATGGAAAGAAACTCTACGAGCTGGCGCGGGAAGGCATCGAGATCGAGCGGAAGGCCCGCACGGTGCACTTTTACGAGATCAGCATTCTGGAAATGAAGCTTCCGCTGGTGCGCATGGAGGTAACGTGTTCGAAGGGAACGTATATCCGCACCCTGTGCCACGATATCGGCGAAAAACTGGGCTGCCACGGATGTATGGAGCAGCTGATCCGCACGAGAGTCGGCCAGTTTGACCGAAACGGAGCGCACACGCTTGACGAGATCGCAGCGATTGTCGGTGAGGGCCGCCTTTCGGAGATCCTCGTGCCGGTCGATGAAATGTTTGCCGCGCTGCGCAGCTTTGCGACAGCGGACGATCATGCGAAAAAGCTTGCGGAAAACGGAAATCCGCTGAAACCGGCGCAGATCCGCGAAATCGGGGAAACTGCTTCCGGCGGGGACTTCGCAGAAGACGAGGAGTTCCGCCTTTATCTCGATGGCGGAACGTTTGTCGGTATTTATCAATACAGACCATCACAAAACTTAACCAGACCGGTCAAGTTATTTCTGGAGAGAACATGAGATATCTAACAAAAACACTGGATTTTGACAGCAGAGGGGACAGCGTTGTAACCCTGGGAAAATTTGACGGCCTCCACCGGGGGCATATGCTTCTGATCCGTCGTGTCCTTGCAATCGGCAGAACGGAAGGACTGGAAACGGTTGTGTTTACGTTTGACGTGCCGCCGCAGTCGAAAGTGCAGCATGTCAAGCCGCATCAGCTGCTGACGAATGAGGAGAGAAGAGCCCGCCTCGAACAGCTTGGCATGGACTGCCTTGTGGAATGCCCGTTTGTGGATGAAGTGATGCACATGACGCCGGAAGCCTTTATCAAAGAGATTCTGGTGGATAAGCTGCACGCGAAAAAAGTTGTTGTGGGAAAGGATTTCGGTTTTGGCTACAAGAGAAGCGGCACAGCCGAAATGCTGAAAGAAATGGGCCCGTCCCTTGGTTTTGAAACCGAGATCATCGAAAAAGCAGAGGAAAACGGCCGCGAGATCAGCAGCACCTGGGCACGGGAAGAGCTGGAACAGGGCAATATGGAAGCCGTGAGCGGTCTGCTCGGCTACGATTACGCGGTTCACGGCGAGATTGTCCACGGTCATGCACTCGGCAGAACGATCGGCGTGCCGACCATCAATCAGATCCCGCCGGCAGAAAAGCTGCTTCCGCCGTTCGGCGTCTACGTTTCCGAGGTGAAAATCGAAGGAAAAATTTATTACGGTATCACAAACATCGGTGTTAAGCCGACGGTACAGGAAAAATTTACCGGCGTGGAGACGAATCTTTTTGACTGCAGCGAGGATCTCTATGGAAAACAGGCGGAGGTTTCTCTGTTAAAATTTCTGCGCCCGGAGCAGAAATTTGTTTCGATCGACGCGCTGAAAAACCAGCTCGATCATGATGTTGCGGCAGGAAAAAAATATGTAGAAAAAAAGTTCGCTCAGCAGTGAAACACTCGCTGTTTCGCTGCGTAAGAAAGTGATTCAGGTGTGAGCAGCTCTCCTTTTGCGAAGCAAAACTTAAAATGAGAGCTGCGAAAGTTACAGTTCGGAGAACTGTAACTACGTGAAAATTCATCGCGAAAACATCTGATTTTAGTATTTACAATTCGAAAAGCGTATGCTATACTAATCGAGTATGTGGGACAAAAAAGATCCCCGGACCCTGATTCAGAGGCAGGACACTCCGACCACTTCTTAGTCAGCGGTGCAATCAAAATAATAGGAGGAATTTAAAATGATTTCGAAAGAAAAAAAACAGGCAATCATCAAAGAGTATGCAAGAACTGAGGGAGATACAGGATCACCGGAAGTACAGGTAGCTGTTCTTACCGCAAGAATCGAGGAGCTCACTGAGCATCTGAAAGTTCACCACAAAGATCATCACTCCAGAAGAGGTCTTCTGAAAATGGTTGGTCAGAGACGTGGTCTGCTTGACTACTTAAAGAAAACTGATATTGAAAGATACCGTGCTTTAATCGAGAAGTTAGGAATCAGAAAATAATCAGCTTGGAACAACGGGCGGGATACATTTTCCGCCCGTTTCTTTGCTTGTAAGATCAAAGACGCAAACGACATGGAGCCATTCTGAGCTGCATTGCATCCGTAAGAAGCTGCCAGTGGCAGGTTCTGGAGGTGCAGGAATTTTATCCGAGACCACTGAAAAACACATTGAAAAGCTGCATCCTGTCCGTATTCCGGTGTGCTTTTCAGTTGTTTCGGAAATTCTGCTCAGAAGAAAAAAAGGAGATTATTTATGTACAAGAGTTTTTCTATGGAACTGGCAGGCAGAACCCTGACCGTAGACGTAGGCCGTGTAGCAAAACAGGCAAACGGCGCAGCATTTATGCATTATGGCGATACTGTAGTTCTTTCTACAGCAACTGCATCTGAGAAACCGCGTGACGGCATCGACTTCTTCCCATTAAGCGTTGAGTACGAAGAGAAGATGTACGCCGTTGGAAAAATCCCGGGAGGATTCAACAAAAGAGAAGGAAAAGCAAGCGAGCACGCAATTCTGACCAGCCGTGTCATTGACCGTCCGATGCGTCCGCTGTTCCCAAAAGATTACCGCAACGATGTTACATTAAACAACATGGTAATGTCCGTAGATCCGGAGTGTGATCCGGAAGTAGTCGCAATGCTGGGTTCCGCAATCGCAACCTGCATTTCCGACATCCCGTTTGACGGTCCGTGTGCCATGACTCAGATCGGCATGATCGACGGCGAGTTCATTGTAAACCCGACTCTCGCACAGAAAGCCGTATCCGACCTGAAACTGACCGTAGCTTCCACCAGAGAGAAAGTCATCATGATCGAAGCCGGAGCAAAAGAGATTCCGGAAGCAAAAATGATCGACGCCATCTACAAAGCACACGAAGTAAACCAGGAAATCATCAAATTCATCGACAGCATCGTAGCAGAGGTTGGAAAACCGAAACACGCTTATGAGAGCTGCGCTATTCCGGAAGAGCTGTTTGCAGCAATCAAAGAGATCGTTCCTCCGGCAGAGATGGAAGAGGCTGTTTTCAGCGATGACAAACAGACAAGAGAAGAAAACATCCGCGTCATCACCGAGAAACTCGAGGAGGCATTTGCCGACAACGAAGAGTGGCTGGCAGTATTAGGCGAGGCTGTTTACCAGTATCAGAAAAAGACCGTTCGTAAGATGATCTTAAAAGACCACAAACGTCCGGACGGCCGTGCGATCACAGAAATCCGTCCTCTGGCAGCAGAGGTTGACATTATCCCGCGTGTTCATGGTTCCGCTATGTTCACCCGTGGACAGACTCAGATCTGCAACGTAACAACACTGGCTCCGCTTTCCGAAGCACAGAAACTGGACGGACTGGACGAGTTCGAGACATCCAAACGTTACATGCATCAGTACAACTTCCCGTCCTACTCTGTAGGTGAGACAAAACCGTCCCGCGGACCGGGACGCCGTGAGATCGGCCATGGAGCTCTGGCAGAACGTGCCTTGGTTCCGGTGCTTCCGACCGAGGAGGAGTTCCCGTACGCAATCCGTACCGTATCCGAGACTTTCGAGTCCAACGGTTCTACTTCTCAGGCAAGTATCTGTGCATCCACCATGTCTCTGATGGCTGCCGGTGTACCGATCAAAAAACCGGTTGCAGGTATCTCCTGCGGTCTGGTAACAGGCGAGACCGATGATGATTACCTCGTACTGACCGATATCCAGGGTCTCGAAGACTTCTTCGGCGACATGGACTTTAAGGTAGCTGGTACTCACGACGGAATCACTGCAATCCAGATGGATATCAAGATCCATGGACTGACCCGTCAGATCGTAGAAGAGGCGATTGCCAGAACGAAACAGGCAAGAGAGTACATCCTGACCGAGGTTATGGAGAAAGCGATCGCAGAGCCGCGTAAGACGGTCGGCGAGTTCGCTCCGAAGATCATCCAGATGATGATCGACCCGCAGAAGATCGGTGAAGTTGTCGGCCAGAGAGGAAAGACCATCAACGCCATCATCGATGAGACCGGCGTAAAGATCGACATCACAGACGACGGTGCAGTTTCCATCTGCGGAACCGAGCAGGCTATGATGGATCAGGCAAAGAAATATATCGAGATCATCGCAAGCGACTTTACCGAGGGACAGATCCTGACCGGAAAAGTTGTCAGCATCAAAGACTTCGGTGCTTTCCTTGAGTTCGCACCTGGAAAAGAAGGTCTGGTACACATCTCCAAGCTCGCAAAACAGCGTGTTGAGAAAGTAGAAGACGTTGTCAGCCTTGGCGATGTTGTAAAAGTAGTCTGCATGGGCAAAGATAAAATGGGCCGTGTAAGCTTCAGTATCAAGGATGTTCCGGCAGACGCGAAATAAATAGATCTGCCAGACGATAAAGAGCGGGGAACACAGAAAAAGGGATCTGCAAAACGGTTCGTTTTTCTGTGTTTTCTTATGTCCAATAGGAGTGAAAGCTATGAGATACCATAATATAACGAAAGACGATATGCTGAACGGAGACGGCCTGCGCGTCGTGCTCTGGGTCGCCGGATGCGGTCATCACTGCAAGGGATGTCAGAATCCGATTACCTGGGATCCAAATGGCGGCATCCCGTTTGATGACGCGGCAAAGGCAGAAATTTTTGAACAGCTGGACAAGGACTACATTTCCGGCATCACCTTCTCCGGCGGAGATCCGCTGTATGAGGCAAACCGGGCGGATGTGACGGCTCTGGCAAAAGAGATCAAGGAAAGATATCCGAAAAAAGATATCTGGGTTTACACCGGATATGAGTGGGAATCCGTCTGTGATCTGGAACTGATGGATTACACGGACGTGGTTGTGGACGGCCGCTTTATTCTTGCCCAGAGGGACGTTACCCTGGAATGGAAGGGCAGCCCGAATCAGAGAGTCATTGATGTGAAAAAGACGAGAGCACGCGGCGAAGTCGTACTGTTCGGCGAGAAATAGACACAAAAAGAAAAGGAGACGCTTTATGGAAACCATTAAAATTCAGTATTTAAACGATGAAATTGAGCGCCTGCGCTATATCGACGGAAAGTCCGACTGGATCGACCTGCGCGCGGCAGAAGAAGTAGAGTTAAAGGCCGGAGAATTCAAGCTGATCCACCTCGGCGTTGCCATGCAGCTGCCGGAGGGCTACGAGGCGCATATCGTGCCGAGAAGCAGCACCTTCAAGAATTTCGGTATTATCCAGACAAACCACTGCGGTATCATCGACGAGAGCTACTGCGGACCGAACGACTGGTTCTACATGCCGGCGTATGCCCTGCGCGACACCGTGATTCATGTCAATGACCGTATCTGCCAGTTCCGCATCGAGAAACACCAGCCGACCATCGGCTTTGAAGAAGTTGACCACTTAAACGGCGAGGACCGCGGCGGAATTGGAAGTACAGGAAAACAGTAAATCTGAGCTGCGAATTATTATAGAAAGACCCCGGAAACATCAGTGAAAACTGGCGTTTCCGGGGTCTTTTTTATTTTATCTGAACCGTATTATTCGTGATTTTGAATTTTTTAAAGCTGTTGATGAAGCTCGAAATCCTGCTGTACCCATACTGCTTCACATCAAAGCCCGGGAAGCGGCTCCGTAGAGCGTCGTGGATGATGCTCAGGTTGTCGATATGGCCGCCGTTGGAGCAGATCAGGTCGGTGATGCATTTCTCAATCTGCTGGCGCGATACGGTGTTCTGGCGCTCTTTCACGAGGTAATTGTGACCCGTCTTCAGCACCTCGATATCATTCATACTTTCCAAAAACGTAGAAAGCTTCGAATAGCCGTAATTTCGAACATCAAACTCCGAAAATTTCTTCTGTAAAATACTGCCGATCTCACTGAGCGTCGTATTCTTTCCGTGGTCATTATTTTCCGTCAGCACACGGGAAACCGTCCGTTCAATCTCGGCCTTGCTCGTAATCGCTTCATCCTGCGAAGCGCCATATCCATAGCGCGCCGAACTTTCCGAAACAGCGGTAATCGCAGGAGAGATATCATCCTCATTCTGGGAGATCACCTCAAGAATTTTAAAGGCATCACACGCCACACGGAACGACGATGGAGTCTTCTGCTCACCCATACCGAGCACGAACATTCCAGATTCGCGCAGCCGCTGTGCCAGCTTCGTAAAGTCGGAATCCGAGGAGACCAGGCAGAAGCCCTCCACATTTCCGGAATAGAGAATGTCCATCGCATCGATGATCATCGCGGAGTCGGTCGAGTTCTTTCCGTTCGTATTGCTGTACTGCTGGATCGGGTTGATCGAGTAGCGTAAGAGCTGCTCCTTCCAGCTTTTCTTCGAGATATCGGTCCAGTCCCCGTAGATTCTCTTGTAAGTAGCGACGCCCTGGTCCGAAACCTCGTCCAGGATATATTTGATGTATTTCGGGGAAACATTGTCCGCATCGATCAATACGGCAAACCGGCTGTCTTTCTGTTCCATAGATTCTGTCCTTTCTGCGGCTTGAATAGTTACGAAAATAGATACCTCTAGTTTAGTACATTTCAGCCCACAAATCAACCGGGAGTTTGAAATGACAAAAAAACTTGTCAAAAGTATTGACAAATAAAGTTGTCAATAGTAGAGTAGTAGATGACAAGAAAAGTTGTCAAATAGAGAGCTCATCTAAAAAACGTGACAAGAAAGGAGATGCTGCGATGCCGCTGTACAATCAGTTAAAAGAGTACCGTTCGAAGCTCGGCATCAACCAGACCGACCTTGGGAAAATGGCGGGGGTATCGAGACAGACTATCAGCCTGATCGAGAGGGGAGATTATTCACCGTCGGTGACACTGGCGTTAAAACTTGCAAAAATCTGTGAAGTAAAAGTAGAAGATATTTTTCAATATGAGGAGGATGAATCATGAAAGAAAAACAGGGGAACAAACCAAATTCCTACGGAAAGTTGATGAAACGGATGCTGATTTATCTGGGAATCGGCGGAGTCTGCGGTTTTTTTGTCGGAATTTTTATGACGTTCGGAGTGAAAAATGGCATGAGTGATCTGAGCGATCTGGTCCGCCCGCTGGCACTGCCGATCATTGCGGTAATTTTCGTTGTAAGCATTGTCCTGATGGAATTTTACAGCCGGAAATTAAAGGATACGATGAAGCATCTCGAAGAAGCAGAGGATGAACAGTACGAAGTCTTAAGCTATGAAGAAGAGAAATACGGCGCGATGCTGATGAACTGCAATGTGATTTCGCAGGTCTGCGATATCATCGTGCTGACATTTACCTTTTCCCGTTCCTGGCTGGAAGAAGCATCGGGAAAAGAGCTTGCCGGATTCCTGGCAGCCTGTGTTCTGTTTTGTATCAACTTCTTTCTCTATGGCTATTATCAGATGCGTTACGTGAAAATGGTTCAGGCGGCTCATCCGGAGAAGAGAGGAGATATGAACTCGAAAAACTTCCAGAAAGACTGGATGGCAAGCTGCGATGAGGCAGAAAAAGAGATGGTATATCAGAGTGCCTATAAGGCCTATATGGCGCTGGGCAAGATGATTCAGATCCTGCTGTGTGCGACGATGATCCTGCATCTGGTGTTCCATACCGGTATTCTCGCAGTCATTGTCGTGGGCGTCATTTATCTGACGATGACACTCACATATCATCGTTCCTGTGTAAGTCTGCAGAAAGCAAAACTGAATCTGTAATCCTGTAAATACAAAAAACTGCGTGGAATGCATTTCAGAATCGTGCATTCCGCGCAGTTTTGCGTTTGGTATGAAAAATGTCAGCTGATCGGAGCCGTCGGTGTCTTTGAATCATACTTTTTGTCGATATCTTTCATGACAAACAGATACGAAACACCGGTAAAGACAGCTGCCGTCACCCAGGCTGCCGGGTCACAGAAGCAGGCGAGCGGATAGCTGATGACTTTTATGGCAATCACAGCTACAATAAGGCGCGCAAAGAGTTCAGAAACACCGCCCATCATAGGCAGAAAGCCGTAGCCGCAACCCTGCATTGCATTTCGGAAAATAAAGATGGTGCAGAGCGGTACATAAAAAAGAGCACACATATAGGAATAAGTCTTTGCCCATGGCATCATGGCGGCCATATCGACATCACCCGAGAAGAAGAGGGAAAGACATGGCTTCAGAAGAAGGAAGACGAGAGCAGCGGCTGCGATCGAATACGTGACGGAAGTCAGAAGTGCAGCGCGAACTCCCTTTTTAATCCGTGGAATATCGCCCTTTCCGAAATTTTGTCCACTGTAGGTTGCCATCGTCTGTCCCATTGCGGAAAAGCCCTGTGTGACCAGATTCTGCAGCTTACAGGCCGCCGTGAAAGCGGCAACCGCCTCCGAGCCGAACAGGTTAATGGCAGCCTGCATAATCATTGTACCGGATGCGGTGATGGCAAACTGGAGTGCCATCGGAATGCCCATCGAGAGCTGATGGCGGGAATCTGCCGCATGAAGCTTCCAGTGGTGTTTTTCCGGCCACATATCCGGCATGGAGCGATAAATATAAAAAAGACAGAGCACAGCAGAAATTCCCTGGGAGAAAACGGTTGCATATCCGGCTCCCGCAACGCCCATTTTAAAACGAATGATGAGAAGCAGATCCAGAAGAACATTTAATACAGCCGAAAAAATCAGGAACATCAGCGGAGTCTGGCTGTTTCCTACTGCACGCAGATAGGAGGAAAGCAGATTGTAAAAAATCGTAGCGATCAGGCCACCGCAGATAATCATAATATAGGTATAAGCGTCCTGAAAAATATTTTCCGGTGTGTTCATGAGATGCAGCAACGGCCGCATGGAGATCATGCTGAAGAATGTCAGGACAACCGTGAAAAGGAGAGCCAGTAGAATGCCGTTTGCCACACTTCGCTTTACTCCGCTCGTATCCTTTGCACCGAACCGTTGCGATGTCAGAACCGTAAAGCCTGCTGTGATGCCCTGCGCAAATCCAAGCACCAGGAACATAATCGTTCCCGTAGAACCAACTGCAGCCAGTGCATCCGCTCCGACATATCGGCCAACGATAATCGTGTCTGCCATGTTGTAGAGCTGCTGGAAAATGTTTCCGATAATCAGCGGCAGCGTAAACTGCAGAATGACCGGAAGCGGACTTCCCTTTGTCATGTCTTTTTCCATGAGAAAACCTCCTCGAAATGATGGTAAAATAAGTTTTATCTTCGCTTAAAACGAAAGTTATTTTATCACATTCTGAAGAGGTTGTCATACCCTTATTTTGACATTTTTTCTGCGAAATTTGACGAAGGGAAAAGTGAACGACTTGAATAGACAGTTATAAAAATTTTTCGTATGCAGACTTTATTTTTTCCGCCATTTGCTGCAGCCTTTGCGCGCGTAGACCGAAAATACGAACTGCAAGATCACCGCAGGAAAGTATAGTTGCGCCGCCGTCAATTTCCGGATCGGAGGCAAGAAATTCCCGGATTTCATCCAGAAGGGTATCTGCGTGCTCCGATCGTGAGAGAAAGAGATTTACGTCTCGAGTCCCTGCGAGTGTGAATACGCACCGATTGGAAATAAAGCATCGTTGATCTGAAGAAGATAAAAATTAAGTTCGGACATAAAAAGTCTCCTGAAAATCATAAGATACGGAATGAGCCTGCCCGCGAAAAGAGGTCGGCCCATTCTTCCGAAGGTACGGACAAAAACCGCATCAGTGATGATGGTTGTGGATGGATGCGGAAATTCGCTGGTCAAAATCGAGCTTTTTCACCTCTTTTACTGCCGTGACGCCGTGAATCTTCTGCAGCATAATAAGCATGGGCTCGTTGTAGATTGTAATAAACGTATCGTCTTTGCCCCAGAACAGCGATGCATAGCAGTTGCCGATCTCTGTTCCGTGATCGGTTGTCTTTTTATGTATTTTTTTGAAGGCCTCGTGCCATTCAATATCGACATATTCGACAGTTTTTCCGGAAAGATCAAAGTCCGGAAGTTTCCCCAAAATTTGTTCGCAAAGCATGAAAACACATCCTCCTTATCGAATTACCAGAGCTGAAGCAACATCATGACACCCGGAATCCACGCAGTGACGATGCCCTCAAAAACCTGAAGGCATGGCACAAATTTTCCGAGTTTCTTTCCGCAGATATCCTCTACGAAGGAAGTACCCCAAAGAATTGCCCAAAGATACCAGATTCCTGCCCAACGCAGATCCGGTGTAATACCAAGTGCGGCACTTCCGGTAAAGCCCTCGATGGTTCCGAAAATCACAGCATTGACGGCGACAAATGTGGAAAACCAGGCAAACGGAATCGGGCTTGCATTCAGAAACTTATTGACCGCAACAAAAAGGTACGTAAAGCAGAACAGCAGTCCCGTTCCGGCTGCATAGTAATTTCCCTGCATCAGATTTACAAAGTTGATGAAAAGGGAAAGCCCGCCGGTAAAAATATTCATTACAGCGGCCGAGCGTCCGTCCACATGATACAGGGCGCACATGCCGTTATTGATCAGTACAATTCCTACAAATAAAAGACACACTCCAAGCATAATAAAATTCTCCTCGTATGGTTTTATATGATACAGAGCCGTTTAGAACAGGCTGTAAAGCTGGGTCAGCGGCAGCTTTTCGGCCGGTCGGGAAGTGATTTCCTCTCCATCGACTGTTACTTTATACGTCTCCGGATCTACAGTAAGCTTCGGTGTGCGGTCGTTCCATACCATAGCCTTCTTGCTGATATTGCGACAGCCGTGTACCGGGACAACGTTTTTTTCCAGTCCGTAAGCATCTTTTATGCCTGCGTCAAAGGCAGCCTTAGAAACAAAGGTCAGGCAGGCTTCCTGTTTTGCTTTTCCATGAGCGGCAAACATTGGCTGGTAGCAGACCGGCTGTGTTGTCGGGATGGAAGCATTGGCATCTCCCATTTTGGAAGCAACAATCATGCCGCCTTTGATGATCATATCCGGTTTGGAACCGAAGAAAGCGGGATTCCAGAGCACGAGATCTGTCGTATGATCCTGACCGCTATCTGGCACATACTCTCAGATTTAAAGTCATATACACCAGAAGGTTTTCTTGAATCTCGTCCTGTGAAGGAAGAAAAGATTCTTTCTACTTCACAAGCACTTAATCTTTTAAGGCAACGTGGTTATGTCATTAAAGGCGAACCATTAACCGTTTCCGGATTAGTGTTGCGTTTATATTTAGTTTTTAAGCCAGCTTTTTAGGTGGTTTATTTGTCATGTCCTTTATTTCTTGGTTGCCCGCTACTTATTTGTTTCAAACTTTTTGCTGTCCCTCCTTACAGAAATCCTTTTAATTTCGCATTTTCCAGTGATGCGGCTTTCGTATCGTCGGCCGCCTGTGCGCAGGTCAGGTCATTGAGACCGAAGACACGCTTTCTGCCGCCCATCTCGGTGAGCTGAACCTCTTTTTCCTCGCCCGGCTCAAAACGGACCGAAGTTCCGGAAGGGATGTCGAGGTGATAGCTGTATGCTTTTTCCAGGTCAAAGGAGAGGCACCGGTTGACCTCAAAGAAATGAAAATGGGAGCCGACCTGAACGGGACGGTCGCCTTTGTTTGCTACCATGATAGTGACTGCCTTTTTGCCTTCATTTAATGTGATCTCGCGATCGGAAGCCATGATTTCACCGATTTTCATATGATGGTTCTTCCTTACTGAATCGGGTTATGTACAGTTACCAGTTTGGTTCCGTCCGGGAACGTCGCCTCGACTTGAACCTCACCGATCATATCGGCAACGCCGTCCATAACATCGTCTTGGGTCAGAATTTTGGTGCGAGCTGCATCAGCTTAACAACAGTTTTTCCGTCCCTGGCCAGCTCGAGAAGTTCTGAACTGATGTAGGCGAGTGCTTCCGGGTAATTCAGTTTCAGACCGCGCGCTCTCCGCTCTTTGGCAAGATTGCCGGCCATATGAAGCATTAATTTTTCCTGTTCCTTGGGATTAAGTCTCATGGTTTTCCTCCTTTTTGCACACAAAAAAGAGCAGACAATAAGGAGATCTTTTTTTTCAGACTCCTTTGTCTGCTCTTTCGTGTTGTTTTTATACTACGCATTATAACGGGTGATTTTCCATTGATCAAGAACTTTTTGCTATTTTTTTGATTGCTTTTATCATGCAGAACAGAGGAAAAACCATATAAAACAAAGAGAAGAAGGGAAAATGCAGAAGAAAAGAAAGAAAATCTCTGAAAACAAACAGTATATAACAGTTGACAACAGTGTTTAACTGTTATATACTGTTTATCGTAAAGGAGAGAAAAAACGATATGCATATTATTTTGAATCATTCCTCCATGGTGCCGATTTACGAGCAGCTCATGGAGCAGATCAAATCAGACATTATAAACTCTTCCTTAAAAGAAGGAGAGGCGCTCCCATCCGTCCGTTCTCTAGCAGGAGAGCTCCGGATCAGCGCTCTGACCGTCAAGAAAGCGTATGACAAGCTGGAGGGGGAAGGGTTTGTTACAACAATTCACGGAAAAGGAACGTATGTAACGGCCTCCGACAAACAGCTCGCGCTGGAAGCGAGGCAGAAAGAAGCGGAGGCGGACTTTGAAAAAGTCATCGACCGCGCCCTTGCGATGGGCATGAGCCGGGAGGATATTCTGGAAACCGTAACCCTTCTTCTGGATGAAAAATGAGGAAGATTTGATCAGTGACAGGAAAGGAAGAGACAGACATGATAAAAATGCAGAATGTCAGAAAAACGTATCCGGGGTTCGATTTTGAACTTTCGCTGGAAATCCCGGAGGGAAGAATCACCGGACTTATCGGAAAAAACGGAGCAGGAAAGAGCACGGCGATCCGCCTGATGCTCGGCCTTGTAAAAGCGGAGAGCGGAACGATCGAACTCTTTGGAAAACCGATCACAGAGATCACAATGCAGGACCGGCAGAAAATCGGTGTATCGCTGGCAGAGTCGGGCTTCAACGGACAGTTTACGATCGCGGAGGTGAAAAAGATCCTGGCGAAAATGTATCCGGAATTCGATGAAACCTGGTTTATGAGAGAATGCCGGGAACTGCGGCTGCCGGAAGGAAAACAGCTCAAGGAGTTTTCCAATGGAATGAAGGCGAAACTCCGCGTACTGACCGCGCTGTCACACAAAGCACAGCTTCTGATTCTCGACGAGCCGACCGCAGGCCTTGACGTAGAGGCGCGGAACGAGATTCTCGATTTGCTGCGTGATTATGCGGCGGAAGATGAGAACCGGACGATTCTCATTACTTCCCACATTGCCTCTGATCTCGAGCATCTCTGCGATGATATTTATTTGATTCACGGCGGAAAACAGCTCCTGCACGAGGAGACCGATGTGATTCTCGAGCAGTACGGCCTGATTAAGGCAGACGAAGCGCAGTATGCGGCGCTCGACAAGGAATATCTGCTCGGTTCCCGGAAAGAGCCGTATGGCTATGCATGCCTGACAAACGACAGAAAATATTACGAAGAAAACGTTCCCGGTCTCGTGGTGGAGCGGGCCGGAATTGATGAAGTCATTCTGATGATGACAGGAGGAAAAAGAAAATGAGTGGATTATTAGAGAAAGATATCTGTCTGCTGCTGAGAGGCCATCGAAACATGTTGATTCTGTTCTTCATGATCTGTGTGTTCCTCGGACTGGGACAGCCCGGCACCTTTATTCTGGGCTACCTTCCATCTCTGATGCTCGTTGTACTGATCGGAACGTTTTCCTGCGATGAATCCGACAACGGATTCCCGTTTCTGTTCACACTCCCGATTGACCGGAAAACGTATATTCAGGAGAAATACGTATTCTGTGTAGGCGGAACCGTAGTATCCTTTGCGATTGCCTGGATGTTATACATGGCATCTCAGGTGCTGCACGGTGTTTCGAATCTGTCCGGTCTTCTGCTGGAAAATGCGGGAATGATCCCGGTCTTTCTGGCTGTATTTTTCATTGCCCTTTCGGTGATGATCCCGGTGCAGATCAAATTTGGAGCAGAAAGTGCACGGGTTCTGATGGCGGGAATCTGCTTTTTCTTTGCAGGTGTGGTTCTGTTTGTGCAGAAAATTGCAGGAGAAGCGACGCTGGATCAGATCGCGGAGCTGCTTGGCACCATCACGGGAAACGTTCCTGGACAGGCGGGAATTTTTGCGGTAAGCATCGCAGTTGTGCTGATTTCGTATGGGATCAGTGTAAGATTTATGGAGAAACGGGAGATTTAGAGAAATTCAAAGACGCCGGATTTCATGTTTGTATGTGAAATCCGGCGTTTTTGACGTGAGGAAAAACAATACGGAAACTTGAAAAAACTGCCGTGATATGGTATTCTCATAGAGTCGTTGACTCGAAAATAATAGAAGAAACAAGAGGAAAAACATGAAGAAATTATTTGCACAGATTGTGAAATTCGGTATCGTCGGCGTTATCAGCTTCGGCATCGACTACGTGACCGGTCTTATTGTCCTGAATCTTGTGATGGCGCTGACTTCCAGCTCTTACTTTGAAGCGGCATCCCTCATCGGTTCCGTTGCCGGATTTACCGTATCGGTCATTGCAAATTACATTTTAAGCTTCAAATTTGTCTTTGAGCGGAAAGAAGAAATGAACAAAAAAGTCGAGTTCATCACCTTTGTCGTCCTTTCCCTGATCGGCATGCTGCTCAACAGTTTCCTGATCTGGATCGTCGTAGGCCCGATCTACGGCGGTAATGTTGCACTGCAGCAGAACATAGGCCATAACCTGATCTACACAATCGCGAAAGTATTCGCGACGGCGATTGTTATGGTATACAATTTTGTGACCAGAAAAATATTTCTGGAGAAAAAGTAATTTTGAAAAGAGTTTGAAAAAGGCAGCGCAGAAAAACGCTGCCTTTTTTGAAAAAAGAAAGGCTGGTGCGTAAAAAATGGAACATTCGATCTTACAGACAGTATTGTGGAGTTACCTGATTTGTATTAATATCATTACCATAGCAGTCTATGGAATCGACAAACGAAGTGCGGTGCGGGGAAAATGGAGAATCCGCGTTTCCACCTTGCTTGGACTTGCGGCAGCCGGCGGCTCGGTGGGAGCCTTGCTGGGCATGCACCTGTTTCATCACAAGACAAGAAAAAAGAAATTCACGATTGGAGTCCCGCTGATGCTGGCGGCGCAGATCCTTCTTCTTTTCTTTCTGGCAAAAGCAGGTCTGCTGTTTTTTGCATAGAGAGCAGCAGAATTTGAAAGAGGGTTAAAAAAATGAGAGAAGAACAAACGAAGGCGACAACAGAACGCCTGATTTTTCACGTAGATGTCAACAGCGCCTTTTTATCCTGGGAGTCGGTGCGGCGGATCAAAGAGGGACTGCCGGATCTGCGGGACATTCCTGCCTGTATCGGCGGCGATCCGACGAAGCGGACAGGAATCGTTGTGGCAAAGTCGATCCCGGCGAAAAAATGCGGTGTCCAGACCGGTGAACCTGTGGCAATGGCACTGCGGAAATGTCCGAACATGGTCATTGTCCCGAGTGATTTCGACCTCTACGTCAGGTGTTCCCGTGCCTTCAAGAAAATCTGCGCCGCCTACACCCCGGTCATGGAATCCTTTTCGATCGATGAGGTATTCCTCGATATGACGGGAACTTCCCTTCTGTATCCGGACCCGATTGCGGCGGCGCACGAAATCAAGGACCGGATTTACGAGGAGCTTGGATTTACCGTCAATATTGGAATCTCCACAAATAAACTCCTGGCCAAAATGGCATCTGATTTCGAAAAACCAAACAAAGTACACACTCTGTTCCCAGAAGAAATCCCCGAAAAAATGTGGCCGCTTCCGGTACGCGAGCTGTTGTTCCTCGGAAAAGCATCCGAAAAGAAACTGATCGAGGCCGGAATCCGCACAATCGGAGACTTGGCGCATGCGCGCGAAGCGGATATCCAGACGCTGATCGGCAAGAAAAACGGCCATCAGCTCTACCAGTACGCCCGCGGCATCGATGATTCCCCTGTAAAAGCGCAGCCCGATGAGGCCAAAGGCTTCAGCGCCGAGACGACCTTCAACGAGGACATCATCTCCATCGAACAGGTGAATCCGATCCTTCTCGCCCAGTGCGACATCGTAGCCGCCCGCATGCGTCGGAAAAAGAAAAAATGCACCTCCGTTTCCGTAACGTTTCGCACTCTCGAGTTTCGAAACCGTTCACACCAGACCAAACTCCCCAATGCGACAGATGTGACAGATGAAATCTACCGCTGCGCCAAACAGCTCTTCCGTGAATCCTGGAAAGGCGAGCCCCTCCGCCTGATCGGCGTCGCCGTGACCGGTCTTACCGAAGACGATTTCGAACAGCTCTCCCTCTTCGAAGATCCCGAAAAGAAGGAGAAAAGCCGTAAACTCGATGCCGCCCTCGACGCGATCCGCCAGAAATACGGCAACGACAAAGTCACCCGCGCGAGCATCCTGAACTGCACACAGGGGATTGCGAGAAAAGCGAAGGCACAGATGAAAAATGATGACAATATTCGGAAAAATATAAAACATTAATTGATATATTTCCGAAAATAATATAGAATAATCAGAAAGAAGAATGCCGGAAAGGAGGATACAGATGAAAAGCTGTAAAGAAATGGCAAAACAGTGGGGCGTTACAGAGCGTACCGTAACAACTTTCTGTAAAACAGGTAAAATTCCAGGTGTCGTAAAAGAAGGAAAGAGCTGGCGGATTCCAGATGGAGCAGAAAAACCTGCAGACGGCAGAGTACTGTCAGGAAAGTATGTAAAAAAAGAGGGAAAAGAAGCAAGAAAGCCACTCCCGATCGGAATATCTGATTACGTACGGGCACAGTCGGAATATTATTATGTGGACAAGACAGGAATGATCAAAGAATTTCTGGATCGAAAACCACTGATATCACTGTTTACGCGGCCGAGACGATTTGGAAAGACGTTGAAAACTGCGCGTCGCATTCTCGTTACTTTAGCCTGCAAATAAAAAGTCAATACTAAAATTGAAGAAAGTTAAAAAACTTTACAGGTTAAAAATTAGGCATTAAAATAAGGCCACCACAACCAGTGCTGGTCTGAAAGTAAAAGTTTTG
>ENA-OQNI01000016-OQNI01000016.1-human-gut-metagenome-genome-assembly--contig:-NODE-16-length-276819-cov-9.159043_pt1 | contig 276819 bp, 279 predicted proteins | sample MGYA00242627_ERZ504876 | MGnify/ENA primary metagenome ERZ504876 (study PRJEB26092, sample SAMD00036386) | human gut metagenome | host: Homo sapiens | study: EMG produced TPA metagenomics assembly of... | reverse complement strand
ATTATCAAATGAACTCTATCACAGCTGATAACGGGGCTGAGTTCAGTCGTTTAGCAGAAGTTTTTGACCCTACTCATATCTACTATGCCCACCCGTATTCTTCTTGGGAGCGTGGTACTAATGAGAACCATAATAGACTCATCCGGCGTTGGTTACCTAAGGGAAGCAAAAATGCGACTCAACAACAAGTCGCATTTATTGAAAACTGGATTAACAACTATCCAAAGAAACTATTCAATTATAAATCTCCTAAAGAGTTTTTACAGGCTGGCTAATTTGAACTTGAAATTTGGCTTTTACTCTTTTCTACTATCGAATAACACGCTAATTGACTTTTTTATTTTTCTAGTAAAACGCCTTCAATCATACCATAGTATTCGATCATACTATAGTATTAGTTTTGAAAATATAAAACGCTTACTAGATAAAAAAATCATATTTCCGTGCATAAATCTTTGACTTTTACTGACTAAAGGTGTATTATATCCTCAGAAGGTGATTGATAGGAACAATCGATAAATCTCTTTAAATATGACCTCTCTACTCTGATATGTAAAGACTAAAGGGATTTGACCTTCAATCTTCCAAATCATAGCATAATATCATTTGGAATTATTTTAAGAATGAAAAGAGGTAATTATACATGGCAAACAATCAATTTTACGGGAGAGATCCTTTTGGAAATATGGATGACATCTTCAACCAATTAATGGGTAACATGGGAGGCTACAATTCAGAAAATAAACGCTACCTAATTAATGGTCGCGAAGTAACTCCTGAAGAATTTGCTCAATACCGACAAACTGGTAAACTCCCAGGAAATGCTGATTATCAAGAAGGCGCTCCTACTTCTGCACCTAAAGAAGATGGTATCTTGGCTAAACTTGGAACGAACTTGACTGAACGTGCTCGTAACAACGAACTTGATCCCGTTATTGGACGTAACAAGGAAATTCAAGAAACTGCCGAAATCTTATCACGTCGTACAAAGAACAACCCAGTTCTTGTCGGTGATGCTGGTGTTGGTAAAACAGCTGTCGTTGAAGGATTAGCACAAGCTATTGTTAACGGTGATGTACCCGCTGCAATCAAGAACAAAGAAATCATCTCAATTGATATTTCTGGGCTTGAAGCTGGTACACAATACCGTGGTGCTTTCGAAGAAAACATTCAAAATATGATTAAAGAAGTCAAAGACGCAGGTAATATCATCCTCTTCTTTGATGAAATTCATCAAATTCTTGGAGCTGGTTCAACTGGTGGTGACTCTGGTTCTAAAGGTCTAGCAGATATTCTTAAACCTGCTCTCTCTCGTGGTGAATTGACTGTTATTGGTGCAACTACTCAAGACGAATACCGCAATACAATTTTGAAAAATGCTGCGCTTGCTCGTCGTTTCAACGAAGTTAAAGTTAACGCTCCTTCTGCTCAAGACAGCTTTAATATCTTGATGGGTATTCGTGACTTGTACGAAAAACACCACAATGTTATCCTTCCAGATAACGTTTTGAAAGCTGCCGTAGACTTTTCAATCCAATACATTCCACAACGTAGTTTACCAGATAAAGCGATCGACTTAATCGATATGACTGCTGCTCACTTAGCTGCACAACATCCTGTAACTGATGTTAAATCACTTGAAAAAGAAATTGCAGAACAAAAAGAAAAACAAGAAGCTGCTGCCGCTAAAGAAGACTACGAAGCAGCCCTTAATGCTAAAGTGCGTATCGAAGAATTGCAAAAACAAATCGACAATCACACAGAAGATAAAAAAGTCACTGCAACTGTTAACGACGTGGCTGAATCCGTTGAACGTCTAACTGGTGTGCCTGTTTCAAATATGGGCGCAAGCGATATCGAACGTTTGAAAGAATTAGCTAGTCGTTTGAAAGGTAAAGTCATTGGTCAAGACGAAGCTGTAGATGCTGTTGCTCGTGCTATTCGCCGTAACCGTGCCGGTTTTGATGAAGGAAACCGACCAATTGGTAGCTTCCTCTTCGTAGGTCCTACCGGTGTTGGTAAAACAGAACTTGCTAAACAATTAGCTCTTGATATGTTTGGTTCAAAAGATGCAATCATCCGTCTAGACATGTCTGAGTACTCTGACCGCACAGCCGTTTCTAAGTTGATTGGTACAACTGCTGGTTATGTTGGTTATGATGACAACAATAACACACTTACTGAACGTATTCGTCGAAATCCTTACTCAATCGTTCTTCTTGATGAAATTGAAAAAGCTGACCCACAAGTTATCACACTTCTTCTTCAAGTTTTGGATGACGGTCGCTTGACTGACGGTCAAGGTAATACTATTAACTTCAAAAACACAGTTATCATCGCCACTTCCAACGCTGGTTTTGGTAATGAAGCCTTGACTGGTCAAGAAGATAAAGATATGAAGATTATGGATCGTATCGCTCCTTACTTCCGTCCTGAATTCCTTAACCGTTTCAACGGTATCATCGAATTCTCTCACTTGACTAAGGATGACTTAAACGAAATCGTTGACTTGATGCTAGCTGAAGTTCGCAAGACTATTACTAAGAAAGGGATTGATTTGGTTGTCAGCGATGACGCTAAACAACACCTTATCGAAGAAGGTTACGATGAAGCCATGGGTGTTCGACCACTCCGCCGTGTTATCGAACAAGAAATTCGTGATAAAATCACTGATTTCTACCTTGATCACACAGATGTTAAACACCTTAAAGCTGATATGGTTGACGGAGAACTTGTCATCAGCGAAAAATAAGCCTATTAAGTCACTCCAATTTCTAAGCACTCCTAATCTCTTAAGAGCTCAACCCGACTTGTCATGGGTTGGGCTTTTTCTACCATAACATAGGACAAGTATGATTTTTCTACCCCCTGGTACCTTATCTTATAAAATGTTACAATATGACTGTTGACTCTATTAGAAAGAAGGACATGGTGTGAATGATTTAGAATACATGCCTCAGAATAGTCGTTTTGAAGCTGTTTTACTCGGATTTTTAGGTGGAGCCCTAGACGTCTATTGCCAAATTCAATTTGACACACTTGTTGCCACCCAAACCGGAAATATTCTTTTTCTTATCGCTGATATTAGTCATAGTTCACTCCATCAGACACTTATCCGTTTGTACTCAGTTTTATTCTTTTCGCTCGGATTTATGTTTGGATTGCGTGTACGTGCCAAAGCTAGAACAGCCTTTTGGCGTGCCTATGCTATTTTACCTTTATTAGCTGTAACGATTGCTTTACCACTATTGCCTGAGAATCGTTTACTTTGGGTAATTCTTTTAGCAGTGGGTACTGGTTTACTAACTTTGACATTCTCTGGTAGCCAGATTGAATCACATGCTTATTCCATTTTGATGACTTCAGGAAATTACCGTAAAATGATTACAACATGGCACAACTACTTAACTGTTGAAGAAAAAACAGCAAAAATGAAACGACAAGCTGTGAACTATTCTTTGGTCGTTGTTAGCTTTATCATCGGTGCTATCTTTGTCGCGATTGTCCACCATTTCATTCAAGTAAAAACCATCTGGGTAGTATCGCTTACCTTAGCTGCTATCGTTTATCATTACACAAGTGTGGTTATCCGCTACCGTCTTCAAGAAACAAATCTATAATCAAAAAAACGTTTGGAAAACTCCAAACGTTTTTATTTTAATTTATCAGTCAAAAGCTTAATATCTTCTGGTCTTGTTCGGCAACAGCCGCCAATAGTCTTTGCACCGAGTTTGTGCCAAACTTGACTATTTTCACACAAGGTATGTGAATTGTCTGGTAATGATTTCCAAGTCTGTGTTGCCCCGTCATAAATTTCTCCAGAATTTGGATAAGTTACCAAAGGTTTTTGAGAAATTGTACGACTAGCCTTCAACAAATCTGAAATAATCGCCGGACGACTACAATTAATCCCAAAAGCAAGGATTTGTTTGCTGCTGTCGCAGAGTTTTGCAACCTCAGTCATTGGTGTCCCGTCAGAAATCTTCTGACTATCTTGTGTCGTAAAAGACATGTAGCCTTCCGTATCAGGAAATTCATCAGCCAGCAATTCAACCAAAGCTGTAGCTTCTGCCATATTTGGGATAGTTTCAATGGCTATAAAATCACTTCCTGCCGCCAGCAAAGTCTGAATGCGCGAACGATGAAAATCTTTAAAAGCTTCTTTTGACAACTGATAATCCACAATATACTCAGAACCATCTGCTAAGTAAGCTGCATAAGGTCCAACATCACCAGCAATCAATGGATTGACACGGTTTTTCTTCTCATCATCTGCCAAAGATTGCCAAAAATTTTGACGAGCATTTTTAGCCAATTCAACTGTCAAGGCAATAGTGTCAAGTGCCTCTTTCTCTGACAAACCATAATTTTCTAGTCCTTGAATCGTTGCTTGATAACTTGATGTTGTCACAATATCAACACCAGAGCGTAAATAATCTTCATGAAGTTCTTGAATAATTTGCAGATTTTCCAGCAAATATTTTGCTGATCACAATTTTCCTGACACATCATGACCACGATTTTCTAACTCAGTTCCAAGAGCCCCATCCAAGATAAGATAATCAGCTGATTCTAGTAATTCGTTAAGTTTACCCATAACATCTCTTCTACCATTTTTTATAACGTAAGTAATGATACAAATAACACAAAGCAATAAATGGAAGTCCCAAATACAGACCTGCTCTTTGCGATGCGTCCCAAGCAATTCCGACAATAGAAATTAACAATAGCACAATTGTAAAGTAAGGTAAGGCTGGCGTCATTGGCGTTTTGTACGACAACTCATCTAGAGAATGATTTTTCAAAAAACTCTTTCGAAAAATAATCTGTGCAAGAGGAATCGATAACCAGACAACAACTACGGTAAAACCAGCAATAGATACCAAAGCAAGATAAACCGTATCAGCTGCGTAAATACTTGAAAATAGAGCCGGTACCGCACCAATCATTGATTACAAGAGAGCTCGCATTAGCACGCCGTGTTCATTGATTTTAACAATTTTTTCGATAACATGCCTTCATTGGCTAGTGACCACAGCATACGACTTGAAGCATAAAGTCCTGAATTTCCAGCAGATAAAATGGCCGTTAGAATAACAAAATTTATTACATCAGCCACAAATGGAATCCTCATTTTGTCAAAAACATCAACAAACGATGCCGTTGACACTCCTAATTCTTTCATTGGCAAAAGTAATGCCAAGATGAGAATGGTCAAAACAAAGAAAATAACCAAACGTACGATAGTTGTCTTAATCGCCTTTGGCACTGCCTCTTTTGGATTATCGGTCTCACCCGTTGCTATCCCGATGAGTTCAGCTCCAGAAAAAGCATAATTAACCGCCAACATCACTGAAATCAGAGTAGCAAAACCTTTTGGAAAGGCACCATTAGCAGTTAGATTGGTAAATAAGATTGCTTTATGTTGACCTTCAAAACTCACTAAACCAAGCATTGCATCCAGACCCAATACAATAAGGATGATAATAGCAATCACTTTAATTGAAGCAAAGAAAGACTCAGTTTCTGCAAAGCTACGAACACTCAGTGCATTGATAGCGAAAATGACTAAAGCAAAAAACGTCGCAAAAAGCCAAGTCGGAACATCTGGGAACCAACGTCCCATAAGCATTGCTGATCCTAAGAATTCCGTTTCAAGAGCCACCGTCCAACAAATCCAGTAAAGCCAAGCTACTGTAAAACCTGTTCCTGGACTAATAAATTTTGTCGCATAGGTATGAAATGAACCAGTGACTGGCATAGCAATAGCTAGTTCCCCCAAGGATAACATGACCAGATAAACGACAACTGCTCCAACCAGATAAGACAAAACAGCTCCTAAAGGACCTGATTGAGCAATCGTGTAGCCAGAACTCAAAAACAAAGCTGTTCCGATAACACCACCCAAAGACGACATAAACAAATACCTGCTCGTCATCTTACGCTGGAATTGACCTTCATTTTCAAAATTATGATTTTTCCATATAAGCCTCTCAATCCGTAATATATCTATCATATCACAAGAGTTTCAGAAATGATAATAGACTTTAACTATCAAGCACTTAGTTAAAAACTATAACAATGAAAAAAGCCTGAAATTTTCATCTCAAGCTTTCATTATTACAATTCTTCTAAAATGCTATCCCATGCTTCATCCAAACCAGTACGGTCGACTGATGAGAAGACAACAAACTTATCAGATTTATCAAAATTCAATTTTTTCTTGATAGCTGATTCATGCTTGTTCCATTTACCACGTGGAATTTTATCAGCTTTTGTTGCTACCACGATAACTGGAATTTCATAATACTTCAAGAATTCATACATCTGAATATCATCAGCACTTGGGTCATGACGAAAATCTACCAAACTGACCACTGCATGCAAATTGTCACGGCTAACAAGATATTCTTCAATCATTTTGCCCCATTTAGCACGTTCAGCTTTAGATACTTTGGCATAACCATAACCCGGAACATCGACAAAGCGTAACTTGTCATCGATGTTATAGAAATTCAATAATTGTGTTTTACCAGGCTTACTTGAAGTACGAGCTAAATTCTTACGTCCTAAAAGAGTGTTAATGAAACTAGATTTACCAACATTTGAACGACCAGCAAGAGCAACCTCAGGGAGCTCATCTTGTGGGTAATGTGATTTATTAGCTGCACTTAACAGAAGTGAGGCATTATGGGTATTTAAATACTCAGTCATTCTCTTCTCCTTAGGCAATCTCTAAAATTGGTTTATCTTTGCCTTCAACGGCATCTTTTGTAATACGGACTTTAGTGACCTCTACACGACTTGGAATTTCAAACATGATATCCATCATTGTTTCTTCAATGATTGAACGAAGTCCACGTGCACCTGTCTTACGTTCGATTGCTTTATTAGCAATAGCTTGAAGGGCATCTTCATCAAATTCCAACTCAACACCATCATATGATAGAAGCGTTTGGTATTGTTTAACCAAGGCATTACGAGGTTCTGTCAAGATTCGTACCAAATCATCTGTTGTCAATTGTTCAAGGGCAGCAACGACTGGCAAACGTCCGATAAATTCAGGAATTAAACCAAATTTCTGAATATCTTCCGAGATAATTTCTTGCATATAAGAAGCATCTTCATCGATCTTACGGTTATTTTGACCAAAACCAATAACTTTTTCACCGAGACGTTGTTTAACAATATCTTCAATACCGTCAAAAGCACCACCAACGATGAAAAGGATATTCTTAGTATTGATTTGAATCATTTCTTGGTTCGGGTGTTTACGACCACCTTGTGGTGGCACGCTAGCAACTGTTCCTTCAATAATTTTAAGAAGAGCTTGTTGAACACCTTCACCTGAAACATCACGAGTGATTGAGACATTTTCACCTTTTTTGGCAATTTTATCAATTTCATCCACGTAGATGATACCACGTTCTGCGCGTTCAATATTAAAATCAGCTGCTTGAATAAGTTTCAAAAGGATATTTTCAACGTCTTCACCAACGTATCCTGCTTCTGTCAATGATGTCGCATCAGCAATCGCAAATGGAACGTTTAAACTTTTCGCCAAGGTTTGAGCAAGGAAAGTTTTCCCTGAACCAGTTGGTCCAATCAATAAGATGTTAGATTTTTGCAATTCAACATCTTCTTCATCACGACTTTCGGCAAATGAAACACGTTTGTAGTGGTTGTATACAGCCACTGCGAGGGCACGTTTAGCGCGTTCTTGACCGACAACATATTCATCGAGGGTTGCTAATAATTCTTTTGGTTTTGGAACTTCAGCCAAATCTGCGAGAACTTCTTCTGCTAACTCCTCTTTAATAATTTCTTGGGATAAAGCCACACATTCATTACAGATAAATACGTTATTTCCGGCAATGATTTTTTTTACTTCGTCTTGGCTTTTTCCACAAAATGAGCAATAAACTTTTACATCATTTGTTCGATTTCCAACCATTTTTTGTTCTCTCTAACTTTATACTTTCTCTATTTCTTAAAACAAGGTACCATACACGGCATGAATGGTATTTACTACATTAGTAAAGGCATTCAAAAATAAAAGGACAGCTAACCCATAACGTTTTTTTCTAAGTGCTGGGAGAGCACACAAAAAACAGATAACTGCCAGTAGAGCCGTGAACACACCAAAAATACTTCTTTGCATTCCTTTCTCCCTGTGTTTTTTATTTTTCAAAAACTGTAATCGTAAAATCGTAGGCGTTTTTGTCGTCTTTTTCGTTAAATGACTCTGAAACCTTTTTAAAGGCTTTTAAATCAAGATCTGGGAAATAAGTATCACCTTCGAATTCACCATGAACCGTTGTCTTAACGATAGCATCACAGTATGGCAAAAAAGTTTCATAAATACTTGCCCCACCAACGATATAAAGGGTTTTGTCGTGAGTTTTAAACCAATCAAGGACTTGCTCTACATCATGAACAATAGTCACGCCATCGGCTCTAAAGTTTTTATCACGTGTCAAAATCAAAGTTTCGCGACCTGGTAAAATGCGACGTTTCATACCGTCAAAGGTTACACGTCCCATCAACAGGGCTTGTCCCATCGTTGTTTCTTTAAAATGTTTCAATTCTTTTGGGAGACGCCAAGGTAATCTATCATTTACCCCGATTAAGCGATTTTCATCTTCAGCCCAGATTGCAACGATTTTCTTTGTCATATTGTCCTCTCATTGATTACTTTCATTTTATCAGATTTCCTATAAAAATGCTGAGATGCGATACGAAAGCCACTGAAAAAGATTAAATAGCCAAATCAAATTTCAATTGCGGTTTAACGGGTTCGTAATCAACTAATTCAAAATCTTCTGGTTTAATATCAAAGAAATCTGTTCCATCAGGTACATTCAAAACCAAACGTGGTTGACAGTCAGTTGGTTGACGGCGTAATAATTCTTCTGCTTGTTCAAATTGATTATCATAAATATGAAGGTTATTTACAAAATAGAAGAATTTACCAACTTTCCATCCGAAATGTTTGGCAATCATCATTTGAAGGGCCACGTATTGCATGGCATTGATGTGATGAGAGACCAACATATCATTTGAACGTTGTGTCAATGTCGCATCAAGGTAAATATCACCGTCAACACGACGGACATCATACATGGTTTGGAAAGCACATGGCAAAAGCCCGTCTGTATTTTCAAAAGCTTCGTAATCCCAAAGTGAGATAACATTGCGACGATTCCATGGATTTTTTTCGAGTTGTTTTAAGATTTTATGAATAATATCGTGTTTTTTAACAACCGCACCGTAGCGTTCACCGATTGTACCAGTTCCATCAACTTCCCAATCATTCCAGTATTTAACATTGTATTTATGATTTAAAACTGAAAGGTCATTAGTTTGATCTTGATAAATCCAGAAGATTTCGCGGATAGAACTTTTAATGGGAATAGGACGAAGGGTTGTAATTGGGAACTCACCTTTACTAAGGTCGTATTCCGCAAAAGCACCTGTTACATATTTAGAATTTGCTTGTCCACCACTTTGGTACACAGGACGTGCATTCTCTGAAAATACCCCTTCATTCATAATTTTTTTGATATTTTCTTTAAAAATAACATCTGCTTTTGTCATGCTATCCACCTCTAAATTTTTTTAACCATAAAAAATGGCTCATTACTCCTATTTTATCAAAAATGTTGAAAATTACCAGCATTTTAAACGAATTAATATGATTTCACAATCTACTTTGAAGGGTAAAATAAACAATTTTTTTATAGGGTATTTTGCCAACTTTATGTTAAAATTAATTTTGGACAATTAGTCACGCCGTAAATTTAATAAAAAAGAATTTCTTATTTAAAAGGATTTCCCCACCTTTTAAAAACTTGTTAGGCCAGTAAGAATGAAGATAAAATCCCTAACATTTATTAGAAATTCAATAAAAAGAAAGGTTTTTTCATGAAAATTGGTATTGATAAAATAGGATTTGCAACAGCGCGGTACGTGCTGAATATGGACGACTTGGCCGAAAGCCACAATGTTGATCCAGATAAATACAGCAAAGGTCTCCTATTAAATAATCTAAGTATCACGCCAATCAATGACGATATTGTGACACTTGGTGCTTCTGCTGCGGAAAGCATCCTAAGCGAGGAAGATAAAAAGACTATTGATATGATTATTGTGGCAACAGAATCATCTGTTGACCAAAGTAAAGCTGCTTCTACTTATATTCACAGTCTCTTGGGCATCCAACCTTTTGCTCGTAGCATTGAAATGAAAGAAGCTTGTTATGGTGCAACGGCAGCGCTTGATTACGCTCGTTTGCATGTTCAAAAACACCCAGAATCAAAAGTTTTAGTTATCGCTTCAGACGTTGCTCGCTATGGTGTTAACACCCCTGGTGAACCTACTCAAGGTGCTGGTAGTGTTGCTATGTTGATTTCAAAAGACCCACGAATCTTGCTACTTAATGACAACTCAGTTGCCCAAACACGCGATATTATGGATTTTTGGCGTCCAAACTACTCTACTACCCCTTACGTTAACGGTATTTACTCTACAAAACAATACCTTGATATGTTGAAAACAACATGGGCAGAATTCCAAAAACGCTTCAACACTTCTCTTGCAGATTTCTCAGCCTTCTGCTTCCACCTTCCATTTCCTAAATTAGCCCTTAAAGGCTTTAACAAAGTCATGGATAAAAACCTACCAGAAGACTTTAAAGAAAAACTCAAGGAAAACTTTGAAAGCACTATTCTCTATAGTAAAGAAGTTGGAAATATCTACACTGGTTCACTATACTTAGGTCTTCTTTCACTTCTTGAGAATTCTAAAAATCTTGTAGCTGGTGATGAGATTGCTCTCTTCAGTTATGGTAGTGGTGCTGTCGCAGAAATCTTTTCAGCAACTTTGGTTGATGGTTTTAAAGACATGCTACAAACTAACCGTTTAGAAACTCTTAAAAACCGCATTCGTTTATCTGTTGAAGACTACGAAAAATTATTCTTTGAGGAAGTTGTTATTGATTCAGAAGGAAACGCCAATATCCCTGAATACAAAACAGGTGCATTTGCTCTCAAAGAAATTCATGAACATCAAAGAATCTATGGTAAAGTAAATGACAAATAAAGTGACTTGGGGAGGATTCTCCAAAAAAACGTTGGCTGAACGCCTTGAACATCTGGAAAAAAATGAACTCATTAGCGTAGAACGCTTAGAAAGCTTAAAAAAAGATGAACTTCTCTCGCTAGAAACTGCTAATCAAATGGCTGAAAATGTCTTAGGAACTTTTTCACTTCCATTTTCACTAGCGCCAGATTTTCAAATCGATGATAAAACATTTAATGTTCCTATGGTAACCGAAGAACCTTCTGTGGTTGCTGCGGCTAGCATTGCAGCTAAAATCATCAAACGTTCTGGAGGTTTCAAGACTCAAGTTCACTCTCGTAAAATGATTGGGCAAGTTGCTCTTTACGACGTTCCAAATAAAAGTGCTGCTAAAAAAGCCATTGTCGAACACACAGAACAATTAATTAGCCTAGCAAATGATGCACACCCTTCTATCGTTAAACGTGGTGGCGGGGCACGCGAATTGAGCATCGATGAAAAAGACGACTTTTTAATTGTCTACCTAACGGTTGATACTCAAGAAGCTATGGGCGCTAACATGGTTAATACCATGATGGAAGCTTTAGTTCCAATCTTAGAAGAATTATCAGGTGGTAAAAGCTTGATGGCTATTCTATCAAACTACGCAACAGAATCTCTTGTTACCGCAGATTGTCAAGTTGACCTTCGCTACCTCAGCCGTAACAAGGAGGAAGCTCAAGAGTTAGCTAGAAAATTCCACTTAGCTAGCAAATTAGCCCAAGAGGATGTTTACCGTGCAAGCACGCACAACAAAGGTATTTTCAACGGTATTGATGCAGTCGTTATGGCAACTGGAAATGATTGGCGTGCTATCGAAGCAGGTGCTAACACTTACGCTTGTAAAGATGGCCAATACCGCGGTCTATCAACTTGGACATTTGACGAAGAAGCGCAAGTTCTCCGTGGCCAATTAACCCTTCCAATGCCAATCGCAACACGTGGTGGCTCAATTGGTCTTAATCCAACAGTAAAAATTGCGCACGACCTTCTTGGTCACCCCGATGCCAAACAGTTGGCACGAATCATCGTCTCAGTTGGTTTAGCACAGAACTTTGCTGCTGTTAAAGCTTTAACCTCAACTGGTATTCAAGCCGGTCACATGAAATTACAAGCTAAATCACTTGCACTTCTTGCTGGCGCCAAAGATAAAGAAGTCTCTGAAGTTGTAAAAGCTTTACTAGAAGCTCCGCATATGAATCTTGAGACTGCGCAACACATCTTACTAAACTTGCGAAATTAAACAAAAAATTTAATAAGTGAGTCGTGTCTAATGGGCATGGCTCATTTTCTATTTTCATGCTTGTGAAAAAATTGTCCAGTGGACAATTTTTTCCTTGACTTTAATTTTTGATAATTATATAATCTAGTTATAGATACTAGATAAAGAGGTAAATATAACTTTATGAAATCAAATTATCCAAAATGGTCTGAATTACCAGAGATTGATTTGTACTTAGATCAAGTACTTCTTTACGTTAATCAAGTTGGAAAAGCCAACCAACAGGATGAAAAAGGCTTGACAGCTTCTATGATAAATAATTATGTCAAACATGGTCACTTAGAAAAACCTGTTAAAAAGAAATACAATCGTAAGCAAGTGGCTAGATTGATTGTCATTACAGCATTGAAAAATGTTTTTTCTATCCAAGAAATCAGCCAAACTTTGGCACTCTTGACCGATGAAGACCAGTCACAAAAACGCTACGATGACTTTGTCGCTTGTATGAATGGTGAAAAAATGGATGATTTACCACCTGTGGTTGTCTCAGCTTGCCAAACGCTAAAATTATATTTTCAAACCCATGAATTGGTTCACGCATTAGAAGGAGAATCCCATGAAAACTAGCATGACTCTAAAACTTAGTAAACGCCTTTCTTTTGGTGAAGAGGTTGCAAATAGTATCACTCACGCTGTTGGTGCTGTTGCAATGCTGGTACTCCTGCCAATTACAGCTATTTACAGTTATCACCACTATGGCATGCAGGCTGCTGTTGGGATGTCAATTTTTGATATTAGTTTGTTTTTGATGTTCATGTCATCAACAATCTACCATTCAATGCAATATGACTCACCACAAAAATTTGTTCTACGTATTATCGACCATAGCATGATTTATATTGCTATTGCTGGTTCTTACACACCAGTTGCTCTTTCACTTGTCGGTGGCTGGTTAGGTTACTTAATCATTGTCTTGCAGTGGGGAGCAACAATCTTTGGCATTCTTTACAAGATTTTTGCTAAAAAAATCAATGATAAATTCTCACTCTTTCTTTATTTACTAATGGGTTGGTTGGTTGTCTTTATCATTCCAAGTATTATTAGTAAAACTGGTGTTGTCTTTTGGAGTTTGATGCTTGCTGGTGGTTTAGCTTACACAATTGGTGCGATTTTCTACGCTAGAAAACGTCCTTATGACCACATGATTTGGCACTTATTCATCCTGCTTGCATCTATCTTACAATACATCGCAATCGTGCATTTCATGTTGTAATATAAAAAAACACTGATTAACATCAGTGTTTTTTTGTTGCTTCTTGTAATTTTCCGTATAAAAGGTAATCGACTTCTTTTAAATCTTTGATGCTTTTGCAATTGAGGGCGCACATGATAAGACGCAAATCATCTTTCCACCCGTTAATGATATCGATAACTTTGTCAACAGGATATTTTTCAACCAATTCTAAGACAGTTCGTGAAAGGCCAACTGCTTTAGCACCAAGCACCAAACATTTGACCATATCAAGCGGATGACGAACACCACCTGAAGCTAAGATTTCAACTTTATCAACCATTGATTGGGCATTCAAAAGACTTTGCACGGTTGTTTGGCCCCAATCATTTAGATAGGAGCGATTATCACCACGTTGATTTTCAATGTAGGCAAAACTTGTTCCACCACGGCCTGAAATATCAAAGGTTTTAATACCTAAGTCGTAAGCCGTCTCAATGGTTTTTAAATCCATACCAAATCCGACTTCTTTTAAGACAACAGGAACTGACATTTTTGTCACATAATCAGCTAAATGTTGTTTCCAAGAACGAAATTCACGTTCTCCTTCAGGCATCAAAAGTTCCTGCATCAAATTCACGTGAACTTGCAAGAAAATCGGCTGCATTTCTTCAACAGTCTGAAGTCCCAGTTCACAGGGTTTGTCAATACCAATATTAGTTGCAAGAAGCAAATCTGGGTAATCTACTTTACTTGGATAAGAATCATCACCTGGATTTTTCAGCGCAGCACTATAAGAACCTGTAACCATAACCAGTCCAGTCACTTGCGCAATTTGAGCAAGTTTACGATTGACGTCTTTTGCTTTTTCTGAACCACCTGTCATAGCATTGATGTAAAACGGAAAGTCGAAATCACGCCCCGCAAAATGCGTATGCAAATCAATCTCACTCAAATCATAATCAGGAAGCGAACGATGAATCAACTCCATATCATCAAATGAATTATACGGTGATTGGTATTTTAGTGCATACTTGATATGCTCATCCTTACGGTTCATCATGCTAATTCCTCCATGTCTAGTAGCTCAATGCCAACTTCTTGCCAACGCTTGATAAGTTCTTGACTATCTTCACGATTAAATGATATTGCAATACCACAATCACCACCGCCTGAACCTGATGATTTAGCAATCACATCTAGACCATCTTCGGCAGCTTTTAAGGCTAAAAGTTTATCGTTGTAAATAGCTGAGCTTAAGCCTAGCAATAAATCACTCATGTTTTGAAGTGCTTTTTTGACACTTTCTTTGTCACCAGATTGTAGCGCTTGTTTGCAAAGCTGGACCTCTTTTTCAGTTGCTGCTAAAAATTCTTGTGAAATAGCAGATTTAACCAGATTAATCATGTCTTTTGAAATAGAAGGCTGCATAGTCCAACCAACCAAAAACTCACATGGCAAAGCTGGTTTAATAACCTCAATTTGATAGCCCCAGTCTTTATCAAGTACATCTTGAATCGATTCCGTTCCAATCCATTTTGCTACTTGCTGGCGATCAAATGAAGTAAAGGCAACCAAATCATCATAAGCAATGCAAGCAATATCCCCCATAGAACCATTGTCACCTAATTTTAGCAAGGTATATGATGCCAACTTAAATATCAAATCAGCTGACAAGTTCAACTCATAAAAAGCTGATAGAGCTTTTAGGGTTAAAACAGTAACTGACCCGCTTGAACCAATACCAAATTTCTTACCATCACGCTCCATTTTTCCAGTGATTTCAAGAGAAAAGGGTGGTATTTCTTCAGCAGACTTGCCAAGATAATCAAATAAAGTTACGATTGTTTGCTGAATCAGTGCATACTTGCTATCTGGTGTCATGCCAACAGTATAATCAAACATGTCAGAAAAAAGGTTAATGTCTTTGGCGTCTTTAACCACAGCTGTCATGTGAATGGGAATATTCTTGATAACAGCTGTTTGACCTGGTGTTAGCACCGCGTATTCACCAGCGATGTACAACTTTCCACCAGTCTGAACCTTAATCATTTTCATCTTATAATTCCTTAGTTCGTGAAACAATGACACGATAGTTTTCTTCAAAACGTTTTGTCAAACGTTCCAAATCTTCTTCCAAACAAAGAACTTTGACGTTTGGTCCTGCATCCATCGTGAAATAACATTTCTCACCTTCTGAACGCAGTTGTTTAACGAAGTCCATTGCTTTGTAACTGTCATCCGTCAAATAATTGAATGGTGGGTTTGCGTGTGTGTTGGTATCGTGCATAGCTAGGGCATTACGCTCTGTCAATTCTCCAACACGTTCAAAATCATTATCTTTAAGATAGACAAGCATATCTTTGTAATCTTGTTCAGATTGTTTCACCCAATCTGCAAAAGTTGTTGACGTTTCAACACAACGTTTCATACCTTCACGGCTAGAAATTGGTTTCTTACTATCGCTTAATACAAGCATAATCATAGCAAGCTTGAGGTCAGTTTGAACTGGGTAAACCTCACCAGAATCTTTGTCCCAAGCAGCAAGTGGTCCAAAGAATGAACGTGATGATGAACCTGAAGCAAATTTTGCTTTTTGAGCGAGTTCTGCTTGACTTAAACCAGTTTCAAAGAGTTCATTACACGCTTTAACAAGGGCAGACAGACCACTTGAACTTGATGAAAGGCCTGCAGCTGTTGGCATGTTGTTGCTTGTTTCAACTTTAACGTATTCTGAACGCTGCCCACGGTATTGATCGATGATGGTAGAAATTTTAGCATGTTCTTTGTCATCTTGCAAGACACCATTGATGTAAAATTCATCGTGGCTGGCTGAATCTGGTAAAAAGGAAACACTTGTTGTGGTAAACATATTTTCCAGTGTCAACGAAATACTGCTGGTTGCTGGAATCATCTTAGCTGCGTCAAATTTCCCCCAGTATTTGATAATAGCGATATTGGCATATGATTTTACCGTTACAATTTTTCGATCCACGTTTGAACCGCTCCTCCTTCTGTTAATGCTTTACTAATTTTTTCTGCTTGTGCTTTGGTCTGTGCAAGGGCGATAATACATCCTCCAAGACCTCCACCACTCATTTTGGCACCTAGAGCGCCGTTTTCTAAAGAAATCTGAACTAATTGATCAGCTTTGTCGATGCTAACGCCAATTGCTTGTAAGTGACTGTGTGCTTTTGTCATCAAGGGACCAATTTCAGAAATAGTTTTGGCTTGAATCGCTTTTTGAACCATCTCTGTCAAGTCGCCTAAAGCTGCAAGATGTGGCAAATTAGCTTCCTCAGCTTGTGCAACTTTTTCAACTGCTTCACGAGTATTTCCATAAATACCTGTATCTGCGATAACAAGATAAGCATCCAAGTCCAAGTCAAGTGTACTAAAACCAATATTTCGGATAAAAGTAATCGCCTTGTCGCTCAAACATGTCTTGGCATCAAGGCCACTCGGATTTGAATGAGCAATAATTTCTGCTTTATTCACCAAAATTTCAAGCGTCTCCATGTCGATGCTTTGCTCAAAATAATCAAAGACTGCTCGAATAGCTGCAATTGAAATAGCAGCTGATGAACCCATACCACGTTTTTGTGGAATCTCTGAACGAATGTCATACGAGACAGCGACATCTGTATGGTTAAGGTATTCTAAAGCCGCATAAACGGCAGTTGATAGGGTATCATAATAGTCGAAGTGAATTTTTTCATCAGCTGGATAGATACGACATTCTACTTCAATTCCTTGAAGAGGAATCGCAATAGCAGGATAACCGTAAACAACTGAATGTTCACCCATCCAAATAATCTTACTATGCGCCTTTCCGACGCCAATTTTCTTAGTCATTTTCTTCTCTTACAATTTTTATTTTACACTCCATTTTATCATTGTTCCGAAAAAAAAGCGACTTTTGCTAAAATCTTCTTATCCAAAAGCAAAAAACCAGCCTTAGACTGGTTTAAATCACTGGGTCAATATTTAATTCTGGAATAATTCGTGTCAAGAATTGTTTGGTACGTTCTTCTTTTGGTCGTGTGAAGAATTCTTTCGGGTCACCTTCTTCTATGATATGCCCACCTTCCATAAAAATAACGTGCGTTGCAACATCACGCGCAAAACTCATTTCGTGAGTAACTACCACCATTGTCACACCCTCTTTAGCAAGTTCTTTCATGACATCAAGAACATCACCGATTAATTCTGGATCGAGTGCAGACGTTGGTTCGTCAAAAAGAATAACCTCTGGTTTTACCGCAATAGCACGCGCAATTCCAATACGTTGTTGTTGACCACCTGATAATTGGCTTGGGTAAAAATCTCTTTTTTCTAACAAACCAACCTTTTTTAACGCACTCTCAGCAATCGGAATGGCTTCTGCTTTTGGAACTTTTCGCGCGATGACTAAGCCTTCTAAGATATTTTCAAGCGCTGTTTTGTTGGCAAATAAATTATAATTTTGAAAGACAAATGCTGTTTTTTTTGCGGATTTCAAGCACCTCTTTACGGTTAATTTTTGCCAAATCATATGTCTTTCCGTCCAACTCTAACTGACCCGAATCTGGCGCCTCAAGATGGTTTAACGTTCTCAAAAAAGTTGTCTTTCCTGACCCAGATGGTCCCAAAATAGCAACAACATCCCCTTTATTGACCGTCAAACTAATTCCATCTAAAACTTTCTTTTCTCCAAAAGATTTCTCAATATTTTTAACTGTTAGCATAACTTCTCCCATCTTCTCTCAACCAATCTGAGCACGTCTTTCCAGCACTTTAAAAGCATATTGAATCAACCCACAAATCATAATATAAATCACAAAAATAACAAAGTAAGATTCAAAATAATGATAGCCGTATGCTGCCTCAACCTTAGCAATCGCCGTTATATCTTTTACTGTCATTACAAAAACAAGAGAGGTACCTTTAACTAGATTAATGACAAGATTGCAAAGATTAGGAAGAGCTTGCTTAATGGCTTGTGGAAAAATAATCCTCAAATAAGCTTGCTTTTTCGTAAGTCCTATAGCAAGTGCTGCTTCTAGTTGCCCTTTATTAACCGTCAAAAGACTCGACCGAATAATCTCTGAAAGACTGCCTGTTGTCATAAGCCCAAAAATAACAAACGCGTAATAAATAGGATTGATGTCAAAAACGTTAAAACCAGAAGCTTTCAATACTTGATTAATCAAACTTGGAAACAGACTGTAAAAAAATAAAATTAACAAAATCGGCGGTGTTGAGCGAATAAAAGCAAGATAAACCACTGAAAATCCCGTAACACCTTTTACTTTGTGAATACGCCCCAATGCTAGAAAAAGTGCCGGAAAAAAGCTGATAAGAATTGAAACAATCATAATTCCTAAAGTGACCGGAATTCCTGCAAGAGCCTTGATAAACGTTTCTGAAATATAAGAAAAATCCATAATCTCCTCCTTAGCCCTTTTCGGTATTCAATTCATTTTCAGTCACATGTGAAATAAAAGATAAGAAGAAGGCTAAAACCCAGTAAACAATAGCAACTGCCGTATAAGTTTCAAGAGAATAATTTCCCATATTTCTTGAAATGATGAGATTTCCTTCTCCCATTAAATCAACTAAACCAATCGTATAAGCAAGTGCAATATCTTTTAAAAGATTAATAATCGCTGTCACAATATTTGGAAGTGCAATTCGAAACGCCTGCGGTAAAAGAATTCTAATAAAGGTTTGATATTCTGTCAGACCAATGCTAAGTCCAGTCTCTAATTGCTCCTTAGGTAGAGCTTGATAAGATGATTTAAAAACTTCAGAAATGCTTGCACCAAACAGCAAAGTCATTGCCAAAATGACAAATACCGCACGAGACCAGCCATTCACATCGATGCCAAGCCACCATTCAATAAAACGAGGTAAACCATAAAACACAAGAAAAATGAGAACAATCGGTGGCGTACATCTCAAAATAAAAACATAACCTTTTGCGATTTTAGAAAAGCTAGCTTCTCTCGATATTTGTGCATAAGCTAGTAAGAAACCTAATAAGCTCCCTAATAAAACAGTCATAACTAAAATCCAAAGAGTGAGAGGCAAAGCTGACAAGATTTCAGGAATAACTCTTATCACACGAGACGGTTCATAAGAAACCATAGGCACCTCCTAATCTGTTACATAACTAAAGACATCTTCTCCAAAGTATTTTTCTGAAAGTTTTGCAATCGTACCGTCTTCCTGCAATTCTTTAACTGCTTTGTCATACTCTTTTGCAAATTCTTTGTTAGTTGAATTTTTGTGAATCAACGGATAAGTTTCAATTCCCTTATATGGGAACCATGTTAATTGATCAGCGTACTGATGATAAGCACCATCTTCTTTTTGAACCGCTTCTTCAAATGATAATTTAATTGAGAAATAAGCATCGTAACGACCTTCAAGAACCCAAGCATAGGCATCAGCAACAGAGAAACTTTCTGACTCAGTCAATTCAATCTGATTTTTAGCTTTCTTATTGTATTCTTGAATCACATTGTATTGAGCATTTTGAGGGGAAATTGGCACTAACTTACCACCGTTTTTTGCAAAAGAATCAATATCTTTGTATTTAGATTCGTCCTCTTTTCGAATAGCAAAGCCAATAACACTTGCACCGATAGCTTCATCAGGAATAATGAATTTTTGAGCACGTTCTTCAGTGTACCAAGCACCTTTGACACCAATATCATATTTGCCAGATTCAAGTCCAATCAACAAATCTTCATCACTTGTTCCAGTGTAATCGAATTTATAGTTTTTCAATTTTTCATCAATAGCTTTCAATACCGCAACTTCAAAACCATCGCTATCACCTTTTTCATTGATATAATCATATGGAACATAGTTTTGGTTGTGAGCGACTTGCAAAGTTATCACTTTTTCAGAGCTTTCTGATGAACTATCTGCACTTGCTGAATTTTTCCCTGTCAATTGACGTCCAACAATAGTTGCTGCAACAAGTGCTACGATAACGCCTCCTGAAATAATCCATTTTTTCTTACTCATATAACTCTCCTTTTTCTTTTTACCTAAAACTTTCCTTGATTTCTGAAATCTCTAAAATCCGACTGCTTCTTTGAGGACAAGCTCATCTGCGACGGCTTCTTTGACCCAAGCAATACGCTCAGCTGCAATGTCATTTGGCACTGTGCAGTCAGCTCCAATAACTACACCTTTTCGACCTGTTTCATCGAGAATTTCTCTAACTTTATTTTGAATCGCTTCTTTGCTGCCTTGATAAAGCAAGTCATTTTCGGTATTTCTAAATCCGCCAAGAACGGTCTTCCCGCCAAATAACTCACGACCTTCTGATAAACTAACACCTTCCAATTCAACAGCCCAATTAATCACATCAGCAGGATAACCAGTATAGTAAGCAATGTCATTTGTCGCACCTTCGTAACCGCAAATGTGAAGAATATTTGTGCCACCTGAGCTAATAGCTCGATTCAAGATATGAAGTTCACCTGGCTTAATAACATGGTCATATTCCTTACGACTCAATCGTGAGTCTTGCAAATTTTGAACACTGAGATAAATGCCATCAACACCTACTTCTTCAATCAAACGTTTCGTTAATAAGCCAATATCAAAGGCAATCACATCAAGAACTGTCTTAGTCAACTCAGCATCTTCTTTGATAAAATTTTCGATAATCGTATCACCATTACCACCTTTTCCTGCGAGATGCCATTTGAGATAAGTCGCGGAGGCAAAAATATTATAAAAAGAGGCAATATCTTCAGGAAAATCGTCACGGATTTTTTTAGCGAGCTCAATTTGCTTTTCAATCCATGGATGATTTTCACCGATTGATGTGATACCTTCGAGTTCTTTAATGGAAGTAATTCCTTCACGAATTTGTTCGTTTGGATAAGTGAAGAAACCATCACTCATGATTTTGACAAAATCAGGATTAACGTCAGCGATAAATTTTTTGTGACCAGCAATATTTTTATTAAAAATTTCTGGATTAAAACCATCACCTCGTTCCTCATCAGTTGTAAAGTGATACCAGAAGCCGACTGGAACCTTGTCAACTGATTCATTCTTAAATGCCTGTAAAACCCATTCTCTTTTTGTTGTCATAATGTCATCTCCTTTGCAATTGGTATGGCAATTATACTATCACGCTTTAGAAAACTTGAAAAATCTATTTTATTTATGCTTGGCCATAAAGATTAGTTATGACCTTAAAAATTATGATGACACAAAAAAAGAAGCTGAGCACTTTTATCCCAACTTCCTTTACTCGTAAGGTAGATGTGTTAAATTTCTTAGACTATCTAAAAAAACAATATCTTCCTTTTCAATATGTGAAGAGATTTTATTAGTTTGATAGGCTTTGAAGGAAGAATATTTAAAAAATATTAGAAGAGATATGACAAGAACAATTGTAACAACGATTGAACTATTTCTTAAGCGCTTTTCTATAAAGAGCATTAACACATCACCTCCGAGAAGCTTTCTAGGCTCATTGTAGCAAGCTTTCATACATTTGAAAAATCTTTATTTTTTATGGCTAGCCATAATATTGGTTAATGATTAGATTGTTTTATCACTGGCTATAGGATTTTCTTATCAAGACTTTAAATATTTTTATCAGAATATTGCTGATTTTTTAATTTAATTCAATTATAATAATATCAATTATTTCAAGAAGGGATGATGTTTTATGAATTTCCAACAATGTCGTTATGTCGAAGTCGTCGCTCGTGTGGGGTCTTTTAGTCAGGCTGCCAAGGAATTATATATGACTCAGCCCAACTTGTCATGTTCTATCAAGGATTTGGAAAATGAGCTTGGTGTTCAATTGTTTACTCGCTCAAACACGGGAACGCGTTTAACAGAGGACGGGCATGATTTTTTGAAATACGCCAAACGTATCATTGGTGAGCTAGATTTGTTGCAACAACGCTATCATGACCAATTCAAAAAGAGCTTTACGGTTGCTTCTCATCACTATGACTTCTTATCAATTCCCCTTGCCAAAGTCGCTCAAGAATTCAAACATGACTACCAAGAATTTCAAACCATCGAAACAAGTACTAAAAAAATCTTAGACAGCGTAGCATCTTTTGAAGCTGACGTGGGAATTATTTATCTAGATGATGAAAATAAGCATATTTTAAAATCAGCTCTCGAGCACCATGAACTCGAGTTCACTTCACTTGGTGACTTTCCAACACGTATTTTTCTTAGACGCGACCATCCTTTGGCTCACAAATCTGTCATTTCAGAAACAGACTTAAAAGGCTATAATCAAATACGCTTTCGTCAAGAACAGTCTGGACTGAATTTTGATGAAGATGCTCTTGATATTCATAACCAACAACGCATTCTCTACAGCAATGACCGTGGAACTGTGATGAATTTGTTGTGTGCAACCGATGCTTACGCTTCTGGTCTTGGAATTGTCAATAGCTTTGTTCGAAATCAAATTGTTCTTATTCCTCTAAAAAACAGTCCAAAGCACACGCTTGGTTATGTGACCAATAAGAAGAAAAAATTGGCGCCAATCAGCCAATTTTTTATCAATGAAATCAAACTTAGCTTAAATGAATTCGCTGACCATAGCAACATAGTTTGAGACAAATTTTTTTAACATGAAAGCCTTTTATGCTAGAATCAAGGAAAAAAGGAGAATTAACATGGAATATAAAACTTTAAATAATGGTGTCGAAATTCCAAAATTGGGATTTGGTGTTTGGCAAATTTTCGACCAAGCTGAGTGTCAAAAATCTGTTGAAGATGCTCTTGAAGTCGGCTACCGTCTTATCGATACTGCTGCTCTTTACAAAAACGAAGAAGCCGTTGGTCAAGCTATCAAAGCTTCTGGTCTCAAACGAGAAGAGATTTTCATCACTACAAAAGCTTGGATTAATCAGCTTGGCTATGACGAAACCAAAAAAGCTTTTGAAGAAAGTCTTAAAAAACTCGGTACTGATTACCTTGACCTCTATCTCATTCATCAACCATATGGTGATACACACGGTGCCTGGCGTGCCATGGCCGACCTTTATAAAGAAGGTCGCATTCGAGCAATTGGTGTTTCCAATTTCTCAACTGGACGCATCGCTGATTTTGCCTTAAATACTGAAATTGTTCCAACCCTCAACCAGATTGAACTTCATCCTTACAAACAACAAAACTTACTTCGCAAGGCTAATGCAGAATTTGGTATAGCAACACAAGCTTGGAGTCCATTTAACCAAGGAAAGGATGATATCTTCAAGGACGTTACCCTAAACAGCATTGCTGAAAAATATGGTAAAACCGTTGCTCAAGTCATTCTTCGCTGGCAACTTCAAAATGATATTTTGACTATTCCAAAATCTGTTCACCTCGATCGTATCAGACAAAACTTCAAAGTTTTTGATTTTGAGCTCAGCCAAAATGACCTTGATACCATCGCAAAACTCGACCGTTTCCCAAACAACTATGGACCAAGTGAAAGCATCGAACAAGTCAAACGCCTATCAGGTTATAAAGCATAAAATTAAGGCAGCAAGATTGCTGCCTTTTTTGTTTGTCTTATTTACAAACTCACCACAAATGTGATAGTATCGTCTTTATATGTCACAGAGATATTGCCCTTTAAAAGTTTGACCATAGTTTGTGCCATTGATAAACCAATGCCATAACCCGAAGTTTTGTTATTGTGCGACTCATCTTCTCGGTAAAATCGCTCAAAGAATTTCGTATAATCAAAATCTTTTCCTTTGGTGTAAGTATTAGAGATTTCAAGTTTGGCTTTTGACAATCTGTTCTTGCTTAGGGTCACCGAAACCTTGCCAGCTGGGTCACAATATTTATTGGCATTATCAACCAAAAGCGTAACAAGTTCAAACAACGATTTTTCTTCAGCCTTAACATGAATATTTGGCTGAATGTCCATGACAAATTCCTTGCCATCCTTAATAACTGGTCCTTTAAAGTCTTCGGCAGCATCTCTAGTAATGTCTGAAAAATTCACATTGGTAAGAACTAACTCAGGTTGTTCTTCCAAGCGTGCCATGGCTACCAAGCCATTAATCAAGCCTGTCATTCGTTCCACTTGATCATTAGTGCTTTTTGTCCACTCTGACTCACCATTCATCAACTCAACCAGTTCATTGTTAGCTGAAATGATAGCAAGAGGCGTCTTCAATTCATGCCCTGCATTGGTGATAAAACGACGTTGCCGCTCATAATTGCGAATAAATGGCTTAATCACCTTGCCAGACACAATCGAAATCACCAAGACAAAGAAAATAAAACTAATCCCTGACATCCAAATCGACAAATGCACCAGAGTCATATTATCTCTAAATTGATTAGTCGAATCTAGTACCACGATTAAATCGCTACGACGACTAGTCTGAGACATCATGTAAGAATAAGTGTGGTGGTGATAAGAAAAGTCCCCTCTCGTATCCTTAGAATGACTGATTCTTTCCAAAAATTCTTTGACTTCTTGGTCCGTCAAATCAGAAATATTACTAGAATTTAAGGAGATGATATTGCCATCATGGTCCATTTTGGCACTAAAATAACGGTATTGAAAAAGAGTGTCTACTGATACAGTGTCTCCTAGCTCACTTGTTGTCTTTGAAATACTAGGAAAACTTCCACCATTATCAGAAAGGAGAGTCAAAATTTTATTAATCTCATCAACAGTCTGAACATGGCGAGCCGAATTCAAAACACCAACAACCGAAAATAGCACAATTAAAATGGCGAGAGAGGCAATGGCAATAAAACGTAGACGAAGTTTACGAAACATAACGCCACCTACAATTCTTTCAATTCATAATCACCCATGTCTTCTCCTTCAATCACAAGATTTGCTCCAACAGATTGAAGTTTTTGGCGAAGATAGGAAACGTAGATAAAAACATAACCTTCATCAATATCGGGATCGTCTTTATCATTTGCCCAGACATGATTGAAAAGCTGCTTAGTTGAGAGTTTCTTGCCAGGGTTTAACATGAAAAACTCAAGCATCTTAGCTTCTTTTCCTGCTAAGCGAATGGTATTTTGACTAGCCAATTCCTGTTCACCAACATTTAGAGTGACGCTTCCCAGTTTTAAAATATTCGATGTAAAGTTAGTATCCACTCGACGTGACATCGAGCGAAGGCGCGCAAGCAATTCTTTTAGCGAAAATGGTTTAGTAAGATAATCATCCGCACCTGCATCAAGCCCTGTCACACGGTCATCAATTTCAGCCATAGCTGTTAGCATGACGATATGAGATTGATTACCAGTTTGACGGATTTCTTGCACAGCCTGAATCCCTGTTTTTCTTGGCATCATAATGTCCATGACCATAACATCATAGGCATTTTCCTTGGCTTTATCAACAGCTGCTTGCCCATCAAAAACCGAATCAACTTCATAGCCTTCATGCGTAAGAGCGGTTGTCAACACACGGTTCATCTGAACTTCGTCTTCTGCTATAAGTACTTTCATAATTAGTCGTCTCCTTCAACCTGAGAACTTTCCTGAATCAAATTGCGAATGGTTTGCATAGTCAAATCGCAGGAAGCCAATTCATCAGCACAGCGTTTTAACTCACGCACAATACGTTTTGGATCTTTGATGTCATGCTTGTATTTCATCTGATGTTCTAGGCTCGCCCAAGAATCCATAGCAATGGTGCGAAGCTGAATTTCAATGAAGTATGAGCCTTGCTCATTCCCAAGACAGTCAGGATATGGTGTCTCTACTTCTACAATCATGTGATATGAGCGATAGCCATTTGGTTTAGCATTTTTGATGTAGTCTTTTTCACCAACAATCCTGCAATCTTCAAAAGAATGAATCACATCAACCAAGCGGTAAATGTCATCGACAAAACCACAAACAATACGTAAACCGATACTGTCACGAATTTGTCTTAGTGCTGACTCCGTTGAGATTTCAAAACCCTTTCGTTGGCACTTTTCCACCATACTTTCAGGTGTTTTAACACGTGAAATCAAATGCTCAAATAACTTATAACCTGTCTCTTTCTTGGTCAGGTCATTTTTTTCTTGAATACGCTGGCTAAAGTCTTCTAAAATCAAAGACAGGTAATCAGCGTATTTCCCATAGATAGATTCTGTCATAATTTTTCCTAACTAGATGTTACTGCCATTATAGCAAATTATCTTAAAATAAGGATAAATCAAACTTCCTATCAAAAAAGAGACCATTAGGTCTCTTTTTTAAGCTACTTCAAACTGTGAGTTGTAAAGGTCAGCATAGAAGCCACCTTCTGTCATCAACTCATCATGATTTCCTTGCTCGATGATGTTACCATCTTTCATCACAAGGATTAAGTCAGCATTTTTAATCGTTGATAAACGGTGAGCAATGACAAACGAGGTACGACCTTCCATCAATTTATCCATGGCTTTTTGAATCAATTCTTCCGTACGTGTATCGACTGATGATGTTGCTTCATCTAGAATAAGAAGCGGAGCATCTTTCAAGAGGGCACGCGCAATAGTCAAGAGTTGTTTTTGACCGATTGAAAGGGTAACAGAGTCATCAAGGTATGTGTCATAGCCATCAGGAAGCGTCATGATAAAGTGGTGAACACCAACTGCTTTAGCTGCTGCTACTACTTGTTCATTAGTGATATTTTCTTGGTTGTAAATCAAGTTTTCTTTGATTGTACCTTCAAACAACCAAGTATCTTGAAGTACCATTGCGAATTGGTCATGGACTTCTTCTCGTGACATCAAACGTGTGTCAACACCATCGATAGCAATTTGACCTTTATCAATTTCATAGAATTTCATAAGAAGGTTAACGATGGTTGTCTTACCAGCACCAGTTGGTCCAACGATAGCAACCTTTTGACCAGGTTTTGCCACGGCAGAGAAATCATGGATAATGGTTTTATCTCTAGAATAACCAAAGAAGACATTATCAAAAGTAACTTCACCTTTAACATCAGACAATTGACGTTCTTTGTGTGATTCATCTTCCATTTCCTCTTCTTCAAGAAATTCAAAAACACGACTCATAGCGGCTGTTGCTGATTGCATTTGTGTGAAAGCTTGAGCAATTTGAGAAAGAGGTTGTGAGAAAATACGCACGTAACTCATAAAGGCAACCACATCACCCATGGTAATATCGCCATTAATCACCTTAACCGCACCAACTACACAGACCATCACATAACCAAAGTTACCAATGAAAATCATGAGCGGCATCATAATACCTGATAAGAATTGCGATTGCCACATTGATTTATAGAGATTTGTGTTAAGAATTTTAAATGCTTGGCTAGTTTCTTCAGAAGCGTTATAGCTTGTCACTACATTATGGCCAGAATAGATTTCTTCGACATAACCATTAACTGCTGCCAAGTTATTTTGTTGGCGTTTAAACAAGGGTTGTGATGACCCCATAATCACAACAACTAGCAAGAATCCGATAAAGACCGAACCAATTGCTGTTAGTGCCATGCTGACATTTGAATGGAACATCATGAAAATCGAACCAATCAAAAGTACTACTGAAGTGACCAATGTTCCCAAACTTTGGTTAAGAGACTGACCAAGCAAATCCACGTCATTTGTCACACGAGAAAGAGTATCCCCTTGTGAATGACTATCAAAATAATTTAGCGGCACACGGTCAATTTTAACTTGGATAGCTGCACGCAAACGTTGAGAGAAACGTTGAACGATGGTAGCTACTGTAAAGTTTTGAATATAACCAATAACTGCAGAAATCACATATAAAATAGCAAGAGTTAAAGCAATTTGCCCAACCTTATCTAGGTCAACACCAGGGATAGTCCCCATTTTAGTTGGTGTCAAGCCTTTCATAATGGTATTTGTAATTTCTTTTAATTTATCAGGACCAATAACAGTAACAGTCGCTGAAATAATGGCTCCAATTACCGCAAGGATAAATGGAAATTGGAAACCTTTAATGTAGGGCTCCATTCTGCCATAGAAGGATACTTTTTTCTTATTTTCCATTTTCTAATTCCTCCTTAGATAATTGTGAGTAAGCAATTTCACGATAAACTTCATTATTTGCAAGCAATTCTTCGTGAGTACCTTGACCAACTACTTTACCTTCATCCAAGACTAAGATCTGATCAGCATCCATGATTGTTGAAATACGTTGGGCAACAATCAACTTAGTCATGTCAGCTGTACGTTCTTTCAATTGAGAACGAAGGATTCGGTCAGTCTTATAATCAAGCGCTGAGAATGAATCATCAAAGATGATAATTTCAGGTTTACGAGCAAGGGCACGCGCAATCGCCAAGCGTTGTTTTTGACCACCTGAGAAGTTTTGACCACCTTGGGAGACTTTAGCTTTTAGTTGACCCTCTTTACTTTCAACGAAATCTTTACCTTGTGCCAAATCAAGTGCTTCCCACATCTTATCATCATCAAGCGGTGAACTATTGCTGTCACCCATGTCCATATTTGAAGCGATGTTTCCACTAAAGAGCACAGCTTTTTGCGGAATGTAACCAACAATCTTGTGAAGGGTGTCATGATCGTAATCACGAACGTCAACACCGTCAACTTTGATTGTTCCTTCACTTGCATCATAGAAACGAGGAATCAAATTAACTAGAGTAGATTTACCAGAACCTGTTGATCCGATAAAGGCAACCGTATCACCTGCTTTAGCCTTAAAGGAAACATGTTCCAAAACAGCTTCCGAATGCTCGCTGTAGCGGAAAGATACGTCATCAAATTCAACAGAACCTTTTTCGGCCGGCTGAGCTTTACTTTCTTCAGGATAAGTAACAGATGGCTTCGTATCCAAGACTTCATTAATACGACCTGCAGCGACAACTGCACGGGGAAGAATGAAGAAAACGATAATCATCATCATAAAACCAATAACAACTTGCATGGCATATGAGGAATAAACCACCATATCTGAGAAGATATTTACCTTATCTTGCATGGCACCAGCAATCTTAGTTGGGTCTTTTGGAATAGCAATATCTTCAATCAGGAAAGCACCAATCCAATAAATTGCCAAAGTCATCCCGCTTGAAATACTTGTCATGACTGGTGACATCAAAGCCATTGAACGGTTGATAAAGAGGTTAAAGTTCGTCACGTTATCATTGGCTTTAGCAAATTTACCATCTTGATAACTTTCGGCATTGTAAGCACGAACAACACGAATACCAGTCAAAGATTCACGTGTAATACTGTTCAATTTATCCGTTAATTTTTGAATCATGCGTTGTTTTGGCATTACCATCATGAGCAAGAAAATCAACATTAAAATCATGACAGCCACAGCTACAACCAGCACCATCAACCACTCATGGTTTTTATCAGCAATCTTCGTAATAGCCCAGATTGCCATAATTGGTCCTTTGGTAATAACTTGAAGTCCCATGGTAAAGACCAACTGAATTTGAGTAATGTCATTTGTTGTACGTGTTAAAAGACTTGGAATTGAAAATTTCTTAATTTCCGCATCTGAAAAGTCCAAAACACTATGGAAAATATCATCACGCAAACGCGTACTGAAACTTGCTGCGATGCGTGCGGCTAAGAATCCGACAACCACAGAGGCTGCAAAACTTCCTAAAGAAAGCAAGACCATACGCATACCTGGGGCATCTAGATTCCAAGCAAAAATATCTTTTGCTTTTGTTCCTTGAGTTGAGAGTAAGGATGTGATATCAGACATGTAATCTGGAATTTTTAAATCCAAGAAAACATTCAAACACACAAATAATACGGCAATAATCATCATGATGATTTCTTTTGCCGTTAAACGTTTAAAAATTTTTAACATGCGTTACTCCTTGTTTTCTAAGTTTTTCAAAATACGATCAAAAACACGGCCAGAAATTTCTAGCTCTTCACGGCTAATACCATCAAAAATTTGCTTATGAATAGCAGTATGAAAAGCATCGATGCCTTTGGATTTTGCTTTACCCAGCTCAGTCAAGACGACACGCTTATAACGCTTATCAACCTCCGACGGAACCACCTCAATAAAGCCATTCTTCTCCATTCGTTTAATCAAATTACTGGTCACAGATTTTGAAATCTTAAGCTTACGTTCAATGTCCTTGATGAAAACTTCTTTGTCTTCATTTTCACGTAAATAAAGAACTGCAAATCCCTGCGGACCAGCGAGATTTTCAACACCATACTGCTCACCGAGCTCATGTACCCGATTCTCCATCAAATTAATAAAGTATCTAAATTGTGAAAACGAATCTTTGTCTCGCATTTTTTCATCACTTTCTGAAAATTTTTCAAGATTTATTCTTGTAAAATACATTGTAGTTCTTATGAGAACTAATGTCAAGAAAAAAGTTCTTAGGGCAATTATTTTTTAACCAGTAAAAAAAGAAAAGCTGCACTAACGACTTTTCTAGATGATAATACCTTCTAAATGGTCTAGTTCATGCTGACAAATTTGTGCTGCTAAACCAGTCAACGTTAAGCTTTGTTTATTCCAATTCTTATCCATAAAAGTAACATCGATTTTTTGGTAACGTCGCGTAGGACGAGAGCCTAAAAGTGATAGACAAGACTCTTCAGTGTCAAAAGGAAGAGATTTATTCGTCATAACTGGATTAAACATCACCCAATCTGCCAAGCCCATATTGACAATAATCACGCGTTTTTTAACACCAATCATATTCGCTGCCATTCCAATGCAGTTAGCTCGATTCGCATTTAAAGTATCCTGTAAATCTTGGGCTAGATACAAGTCATCTTTTGTAGCTTCTTGCGATTTTTGCGCCAAAAAAAAGGTATCTTTTACAATTTCTCTAATCATGATTTCTCCAAAAATAATTCCATAATGTCAAAATCGATAGACTCGCCATCAATTTCCATAAAGCCTTCAAGGGTTCCAATCCTACGAAAACCTAAACTTTCATAAAGGTGAATAGCACCCTTGTTATCAGTCCGAACTTCAAGTGAGAGAATTTTAAGACCAGATTGTCGACTAAGATTGATTAAGCGTGTTAAGAGTTTACGGCCAATGCCTCTATTCCAATAGTTTTTTTAACTGCAATTCCAATTTCTGCGCGGTGTGATAAACGTTTTTTTCGAAAACTTCTACAATTGCAAGTTCCAACAATTTGGCCATTTCCTTCAGTTAATAAAAAATAAGATGTCTTGGCATTTTGAAATTTTACTAAGATTTTCTCTTCCTCAGCAACAGAAGGTCCCATCCCTTCACTACCATAGGAAAGATTGTTTGTTTCCGAACCAACCTGATTACTAAATTCAAGCAGATTTTTAGCATCTTTAACAGTTACTTCTCTCACTTCAATCATAAGAAGAACCTCTCTTTCACTAAAAACATTATAGCAAATTTTTCAAGCAACCAAAAGAGCCCACCTAGGTGAGCTCGATTCAGTTATTTGATATTAGAGAATTAATTTAAGACAAAATGGCTTGTTGGATCCGTCTGTACGGTTCTAAGGTAATATGTTAAACAATACCTTGTGCTGACATTGCTTCAGCAACTTTAAGGAATCCAGCAATATTGGCACCAACAACAAGGTTACCTTCTGCATCAAATTCTTTGGCTGCAGCTGCAGTATTTTCGTAAATGCCTTTCATGATGTTGTAAAGTTTAGCATCTACTTCCTCGAAAGACCAAGGTGTACGTTGGCTATTTTGTGCCATTTCAAGCGCTGAAACAGCTACACCACCTGCGTTGGCTGCTTTGGCAGGACCAAATGAAACACCAGCTTTTTGGAAAACTTCGATAGCTTCCAATGTTGAAGGCATGTTTGCACCTTCAGTAACAGCAATGACACCATTGTCAACAAGCATTTTAGCTTGTTCAGCATTGATTTCATTTTGTGTAGCACATGGGAAGGCAAGGTCTGCTTTGATTGACCAGATAGTCCCTTCGTTAGCAGGTGTGAAAGTTGCACTTGGACGAGCTTCAGCATATTTCACGATACGTGCACGTTCTACTTCTTTCAATTGTTTGAGAAGTGGAACATCGATACCTTCCGGATCATAAACATAACCTGATGAATCTGAAACAGCAACGACTTTAGCACCAAGTGATTGAAGTTTTTCAGTTGCGTAAATAGCAACGTTACCTGAACCTGATACAAGAGCTACTTTACCAGCGAAGTCTTCACCGCGAGCTTTAAGCATTTGCTCAGCGAAGTAAACAGCACCGTAACCAGTTGCTTCTGTACGTGCAAGAGAACCTCCGTAAGTAAGTCCTTTACCAGTAAGAACTCCTGTGTATTCATTACGAAGTCGTTTGTATTGACCGTAAAGATAACCAATTTCACGTCCACCAACACCGATATCACCAGCTGGAACGTCAGTGTCAGCACCAATGTGTTTGCTCAACTCTGTCATAAAGCTTTGGCAGAAACGCATAATTTCCTTGTCTGATTTACCTTTAGGATCAAAGTTTGAACCACCTTTACCACCACCGATAGGTTGACCAGTCAATGAGTTTTTAAAGATTTGTTCGAAACCAAGGAATTTAATAATGGATTGGTTTACTGATGGGTGAAAACGAAGACCACCTTTATAAGGACCAATAGCAGATGAGAACTGAACACGGAAACCACGGTTCACTTGAACTTGACCCTTGTCGTCAACCCAAGGAACACGGAAAGAAACAATGCGTTCAGGTTCTACCAAACGTTCAAGAAGATTTTCTTCAACGTATTTAGGATATTTATCAAACACTGGAACCAGTGATTCAAACACTTCTTCTACAGCTTGTAGAAATTCGGGCTCATGAGCATTAAGAGCTTTCACTTTTTCAAAGACGCCAGCTACATACTCTTTACCTGTTGTCATATATATGTCCTCCATAAACGTGATTGTAATTTTGTATTACATTAAATACTATAAATTTTCTGAATATTTCTGTCAAGCATTTACAGTAACTTTTCTAAAAAAATTTTATTTTGATGTTATAAAACATTACATCTTATGTCACTTAGTTTTTTTCTAACTCTCTAATCTATAACTTCTAACAATCTTTTTTTCGTGATTTGTGGTATGATTAAGGTGACAATATAGGAGGTAACATTATGAAAGGTTTATCACTTTGGTCAGGGATTATCGCCCTAATTATCGGACTTTTTCTCTTTATTCATCCCTTCACGACTACAGCCATGATTGGTTGGATTATCGCCATTATTATTTTCTTGTCTGGATTCACAAGTCTCTTTATGTATTCAAGTAGCGTTAATCGTTCACTTTGGTACTTGCTACAAGGTATCTTGTCCATTGTTTTTGGGATTATCCTGCTATCTAGCTCAGTTATGTCTCTATCAAGTGCTGTTATGACCATTGTTGCTTATTGGATTTTAATTAGTGGTATTTTACGTTTGATTGGTGGTTTTCAAATGAAAAAAGCTGGATTCTTTGATGCCAATCGTTTCTTAGGTTCAGCTGTTCTTGCCATTCTTCTGGGAATATTCCTCCTATTTAATCCAACTTTGTCAGCTATCTTTGTTGGTCGTTTGGCAGGTCTTCTTCTAGTGGCTGTCGGCGTTTCTGGTATTAGTTTTTCATTTAAATTGTAATCAACAAAACCCTCGGAAAAATACGAGGGTTATTTTTTAGCGATTATCAATGGTTCCTGGATACAAATCGTGGTTCATCAAGCGGTAATCTGCCATTTTTTCATACTTGGTACCAGGTTTTCCGTAGTTAAAATACGGATCGATTGACAAGCCACCACGTGGAGTGAATTTTCCCCAAACCTTAAGATAACGTGGTTGCAGTAAATCAATCAAGTCTTTACCAATGGTGTTGATACAATTTTCATGGAAATCACCATAATTACGGTAGCTAAATAGATAAAGTTTCAATGATTTTGATTCGACACAAAGTTTATCAGGAATATATGAGAGATAAATCGTTGCAAAATCTGGCTGACCTGTAATCGGACATAGTGAGGTAAACTCAGGACAATTGAATTTAATAGAGTAACCATTATCGACATGACGATTGTCAAATGATTCAAGAATACTTGGATCATAGTCATATTTATACTTGGTATTTTGATTTCCCAGCAGGGTTAAATTTTTCATTTCATCTGTTCTAGTCATTAAAATCTCCTTTTAAATTCCATTTTTCTTATCAAATATCAGTATAATTGTGGCAAGACGTGCACGCTTTGCCACTTGAATCGGTTATAGTGCTCTCCCCAAATCGGCGTAAGCAATTAAGCTGCGCTTTATTCATTTAAATCTCCATTTTAAACGCCACGTTTATTATCATAAAGTAATGTATGCAGTTGTGGCAAAACTCGCACACTTTTCCATTCTGTGTCAGCTGCCACTGTTTCCCAAAGCTGACGTAGACGATTAAGCTGTGCTTCTACAATATTTCCAGAAGCATGTGGTTCAGGATTTCCAGCCGATAAATACAAAACATCAGGCTGATAACGTTTTTGAATCATTTTAGCAAATGTTAAATCCTCATCATTAAAGACAGGAATTCTAAAAGTGACTTGGTCTTTATCCAACTGAGACACAATAAAATCAAGTATTTCAAAATTCACAGTCATCTAGCTTGATGGTGGTTTTGGACTAAGAGTGACTTGGTCGATGTCTTTTAGCCAAGTCTGCCAACGAGACCCTTGTGTTTCAATCCCCAGTGTCACACCACGCGCTTTTAACTTAACAACCAATTCCCCCATATTAGCTTTAGCTCCTAAAAGACAGGGATTACCACCTGACAAAGTTACATAGTCATAAGATCCAAACTTATCTAGCTCTGTAATAATTTCATCAGCAGTCATACGTTTTGGCTTTTCTGAACCATCCCAAGTAAAAACTGAGTCACACCAAGCACAGTGATAATCACAAACAGCTGTTCTGACAAACATGGTCTTTTGACCAATTGCTCATCCTTCTCCTTGAAAAGTTGGTCCGAAAATTTCTAGCACAGGAATCATTAGTGGACGCTTAGTCATCTAAAAGCCACTCCCTTCTGAACTCAGCATATGAACTTGGTGTTTCACACAAATGGACATATTCTACTCTAATTTCACGTTCCTTTGGCAAATGCTTCGCTACCTGCTCAAAAATCCAATAAACCATATTTTCAGCCGTTGTATTCATATAAGGCAAGCTTTCATTAAGGTAACGATGGTCCAAATGCGGCTCCAAATGTTCTTTATAAATCTGCTTAATATCTCCAAAATCAACTGATATGCCACGTTCATCAAACCAACCCGAAACAGCAATTTTCAAACGGTAAATGTGTCCATGAACCGCCTTACACTTGCCATCATAATTGAACAAATGATGGGCCAAATCAAAAGTGAACTCCTTTGAAACCATAACGCGTCGAGGACAATAGGCCAGTGATTCACCAGCTGGTTCTTTAATTTCCTTTGGAGCCAAAAACATTAAGTCTTACCTCTTCTTGCCAAGTATTTTTCAAGACCTGCTTGACGAAGTTTGCATGATGGACATTCCCCACAACCGCTTCCTTTGATACCGTTATAGCATGTCAAAGTTTTTTCACGGACGTAGTCAAATTTTCCAAGTTTATTTGCCAATTCCCAAGTTTCTGATTTATCAAGCCACATGAGAGGAGTTTGAATAACAAAGTTATAATCCATGGCAAGGTTCAAAGTCATATTAAGTGATTTGACAAAGGTATCACGACAATCAGGGTATCCTGAAAAGTCTGTTTCACAAACCCCAGTGATAATGTCAGTAATCCCAAGTCGTTTGGCAAGCACTGCAGCAAATGATAAGAACAAATGATTTCGCCCGTCAACAAAGGTATTTGGCACATCATCGTCTGGATTTTCAATCTCAATATAACGTGTCAATGCATTTTCCGTTAATTGCCCAAGCAATGACATATCAAGCAAGTGATTTTTAACACCTTACTCAGCAGCAATATGTTTGGCAACTTCGATTTCAAGACTGTGACATTGACCATAATTAAAAGTCACTGTTTCGACGTGTTCATAATGCTCTAAAGCCCAAAATAGGCAAGTTGTGGACTCTTGTCCGCCACTAAAGCCGACAAGTGCTGGTTGACGTTTCATTTCAATATCTCTTTTCTAATATATCTGGGCAAAGAAGAAGCCCCTATGGGAATCCACAGGGGCGCTAATTTCAGTCATTAGGCTGTTTTTTTAGCGATGGCTTTTCTCAAACATCGTTATTATTACTTAATAATCATATCATCTTTATGAAAGATATTCAATGGCTAATTGTTTTTAGCAAATTGACTATTGTATAAATCGTAATAGAAACCTTTAGCGGCTAGAAGGCTTTCATGGTTTCCTTGCTCAACAATCTGACCATTGTTGAGCACCAAGATTTTATCAGCATCTTGAATGGTTGACAAGCGGTGTGCAATCACAAAGCTTGTACGACCTTCCATCAATTTCTCCATAGCCTTTTGAATCAAGAGTTCAAGCCGCGTATCAACGGATGAAGTTGCTTCATCCAAGATCAAGATTTTAGGATCAGCAAGCAAAGCACGCGCAATGGTCAAGAGTTGTTTTTGACCAAGTGAGACATTGCTTGATTCTTGATTCATTTCCATATTGTAACCACCTGGAAGGGTGCGGATAAAGTGATCAACGTTAGCGGCTTTTGCGGCTGCCACGATTTCTTCATCTGTCGCATCCAAATTACCAAAACGAAGGTTTTCTTTGATACTTGCTTCATAAAGCCAAGCATCTTGTAAGACCATTCCAAATTGTTTGCGATAATCTTGGCGTGATAAATTACGAATATCGTGACCATCGACCTTAATGCAACCATCCGTTACATCGTAAAATCGCATCAAAAGATTAATCAGCGTTGTCTTACCAGCACCAGTTGGTCCGACAATAGCAACCATTTCACCCGGTTTAACCTCTAAGTCAAAGTTATGAATCAATGGTTTATCAGCAACATATTGGAAAGATACATTTTCAAAGGTTACTTGACCAGACAAGTCATGTACTAGTTTTTCAGTCACTTGTGCTGCTTCTTCTGGCTCATCCAAGACTTCAAAAATACGGTCAAGTGATGATTTAGCACTTTGAAGAACACTAGCTAATTGGGTAATGGTTTGAACTGGTTGACTCACTTGCCAAACATATTGAACAAAAGCTTGCATATTACCAACAGTTAGCTGACCAGAAAGAACTTGAAGAGCACCTAAAACGGCAATAATCAGGTAAGCCATATCTGAAATAGCACTTAAAGCTGGCATCATAATCCCAGAAATGAAGCTTGCTTTAAAGCCAACTTCTTGTAAATTCTGAGTAATCTCACGGAATTCTTGGCTAGAGATTTCTTCACGTCCATAAAGTTTAATGACATTAAAACCAGACAGATTTTCTTGAACAAAACCATTCATATCACCAAGTGCGTCTGCTTGTTCCTTAAAGTAAGGTTGCGATTTGCCCAAGATGAATTTAGCACTAAGGTAAGTAATCGGAATAATGGCAATGACGACCAAGGCAAGACGCCAATTCAAATAAAGCACCATGCAAATAACCAATGTAATGGTCGTAAATGCTTCGATGATACGAAGGAAACTTTGTTGAAGCGCATTTGACACTGTTTCAACATCTGATGTAAAACGTCCCAAGACGTTCCCAAATTGCTGACTGTCGAAGTAAGAAACTGGAATCTTATTAATTTTTTCACTTAAATCACGACGCAAATCATGAATAGTCTTTTGCACCGCTTTGGTAATGAAAAAGTTTGAACCATAGCTACTTAGACCATAACCCATACCACGGACAAAGTAAAGCACCAAAATAATAGCAATATAAGAGATGTTAAGATGAGCACCAGCCACACCATGAGCCATATCCATAAGATTTGACGTCAATTCAGTGATTGCAAGACCAAGTACAAATGGCTCCAGTACACTCATAACACTGCTAAAGATTTTTAGAAAAACAGCCAAGAAAAGTGCACCTTTATATTGTCGGAGATAATCCCATAAACGTAGAAAAACATTTCGTTTCGACATTCTTATTCTCCTTTCATTTCTTCAGCTTTGTTCAATTGTGAGTTAGCAATTTCACGATAAATATCATTTGATTGCATCAATTCATCATGTGTGCCACGTCCAACAATTTCACCTTTATCAAGCACAATGATTTGATCAGCATCCATGATAGTTCCCACACGTTGCGCCACAATTAAAACAGTTGCTTCTTGTGTCACTTCTTTCAAACGAGCACGCAGCTGAGCGTCTGTCTTATAATCAAGCGCTGAAAAAGAATCATCGAAAATGTAGATATCTGGTTTTTTAACCACAGCACGCGCAATTGAGAGACGTTGTTTTTGACCACCTGACAAATTGCTTCCGCCTTCAGCTAGATGGGTTTGATAACGGTCATCACGACTTTCGATAAATTCTTTAGCTTGTGCGATATCAGCTGCCGCTTGCAATTCCTCACTTGTCGCATCAGACTTACCATACTTCAAGTTTTCTTCGATGGTTCCTGTAAATAGCAGAGCTTTTTGCGGAATAAAGCCAATCTTTTGACGAAGTGCTTTCAGTTGATAATCCCTAACATCAACACCATCAACCAAAATCTTACCAAGCGTCACGTCATAAAAACGTGGAATCAAGTTAACCAGTGATGACTTACCAGAACCCGTAGACCCGATAAAGGCAATGGTTTCACCAGGTTTTGCCTTAAAGGAAATATCTTTTAAGACTGGGCTTTCCGTTTCACCTGGGTAAGCAAAGGTTACCTTGTCAAATTCCAAATAACCTTTTGTAGCTGTCTCAGTCACACCATCATCATTAGGGTCAATGGAAATTGGCATCGCCATAACTTCCGAAATACGTTCGCTTGAAACCACCATACGAGGATACATGGTAAAGAAATTGGCAAACAAAAGAAATGAGAATAAGGCATGGAAACTATATTCAATAAAGGCTACCAAGTTACCGATTTGTAACTCACCATGTGCCAATGGGTTCAAAGCAAACCAAACAATAGCAACAATCATTGAAATAATGATTAGAACAAAGAGTGGTTCAGTCAAACCAGTTAAAATAAATAAGCGGCTTGATAAGTCTTTATATTCATCGTTTTTGCTACCAAAACGCTGTTCTTGAAAATCTTCTCTCGCAAAAGCACGAATGACACGTAAACCAGTTAAATTTTCACGAACATATTGGTTGATTTTATCAAGAGTTGATTGTTGTTTTTCTGATAAAGGACGCGTACGAGTTGCCACATAGTAAACAACCAGAACCAAAAATGGAATAGCAACTGCTACAATCCAAGCAAGTGATGGACTGGTTACTAAAATCATCACCACACTAGAAATCATCATTAAAGGTGTAATGACACCCATACGTAACGTCTGCTCAGCAAACTGCATCAAGATAAAAGCATCACTGGTCATCCGTGTTACCAAGGAAGACACACCGATTTGTTCATATTCTTGATGTGAATATTGCTGTAACTTATCATACATGTCATTGCGCATATCCTTAATCATGTTTGTGGTAATTTTTCCTGCTGCATAAGCAAGAATCACACGTCCAATCATCCCCAAGATGATGACAACCAGCATAACCAGTGCCCAGAAATAGACCTTATCCTTATTTCCAACTGTAACCCCTTGATCAATCATTCGAGCAAGAGCCGTTGGTAAGCCTAAGTTAACCACTACAAAGGTAAGCGCCCCAATAACATCGAGCACTAGCCATTTTGGGTATCTTTTCAAATAAGTCCAAATGAGTTTCATAGCCTTTCCTTTCTAATCTGTTCTCTATTTTTAAGTAACGAAATACCTTCTTTTTGCAAGAAAGAGTGACTGCTATCCAGCTAAGTCACTCAACTAGTTAAATTATATTAAACTTTAGTAACTTTAAATACTTTATTATTAGTTTGATTAATACTCTCTTCCTCCAATGGTGGAATATTGTTAACAGTATCAGCAATAATTTCTTGTTGGATTAATAAACACTTTTCTATAAACTTCAGCTGAGCAATAAAATAATTATTTTTTAATAATTTCTTCTTTTTTGGCAGTTCGGGAAGTTCTTGTCCGTCTTGAGGATTATTTTTAATCAATTCTTGAGTGTATAAATGGATTACACTAACAAAAGAATCCCACCAACCTAGTTTGCTACTTTTTATAAATATTGGAAATTTGATTTCTGTAATCTCCTGAACAGTAGCTAAAAACTCAGATAACGCTGCAACAGATTCTCTATTATAAATATTTTTCAAAATAGTTCCGCTATATGGGTGAATGGTAGATTCTAGCTTGTCAATTAATGTTTTCTGCTTAGTACTTAGTAGGTGTCCTTTATATGCTAAGACAGAAATTCCTGAGGCTAACAAAGCCCCGACTGCTGCATATAAAGCATCAGAAGAAAAATTGGGATTATTGCTAGACTTCTCTTCTTCAAATTCTTCTGAAATATCTTCAAGTTTTCCTGCATACCGACCGTCTGAGGTTCGTAAGTCAACCCCATCAATTTTAAGTTTTCCCGCTTTAACTTCCTCTTTTTTATCATCAGGAACCTTCACCGTTTTTATCATCAAGTCTTTGTCATTACTTATAAAACATTATCCCTCAAGTTCACTTAGGTATTCATATCTTTCGTATTTTTCAAGTAAGTTTTTATTAGCTTCATCTAATGAACGTTGAAGTCCAGCTAGTTTGCCATAATCGCTGGCATTTTCTTGCATTTGAGCTTCGATAGATTCGATGTCTTCTTCAAGATTGGCAATTTCATCTTCGATGACTTCCCATTCTTTTTTTTCAAAATAAGACATGCGTTTCTTTTTCGTTTTTTCTTTTTCAGTCTTTTGTTGAGTTTCTTTCTTAACGTGTTCTGCTGCATTTTCTTCAAATGCTTTTTCGTCAAGATAATCCGTGTAATTTCCGAAAAATTCTCTGATATGACCATTTTCAAAGGCCAAAATTTTATTAGCTACCTTATCAAGGAAATAGCGGTCGTGACTAACTGTGATAACTGGCCCTTGGAAAGTTTGTAAAAAGCTTTCAAGAACAGTCAAAGTCGCAATGTCAAGGTCGTTTGTCGGTTCGTCGAGCAAAAGAACATTTGGTTTTTCAATCAAAATTTTCAAGAGATAAAGACGTTTCTTCTCACCACCAGAAAGTTTTGAAATCAAAGTTCCATGTGTTGAACGTGGGAACAAGAATTGTTCTAACAAATCCGTCACACTTGTTGTTCCAACACTTGTCTTGACTTCATCTGCTACTTCTTGCAAATAATTGATGACACGTTTGTCTTCGTCCATATCTTTTGGCAATTGTGAGAAATAACTAATGCGGACAGTCTCACCAATTTCAAGTTTACCTGAACTTGGCTTCAAATCACCATTAATCAAATTAAGAAGGGTTGATTTCCCGACTCCGTTATCTCCAACAATCCCAATTCTATCTTTATTTTGCACCAATAAATTGAAATCTGTTAAGATTCGTTTATCAGGGAAAGCAAATGAGACATCTTCAAAATTGATAACTTTTTTCCCGATACGGCTTGTTTCAAAATTAATTTCAAGCTCAGTCGACTGAGTCGTACCAGACAAGTCAGCTTTCAAATCATTAAATCGATTAATACGTGCTTGTTGTTTTGTCGCACGAGCCTGTGGTTGCGTACGCATCCAAGCCAGCTCTTGCTTGTAAAGTTGTTTTTTCTTGTGAAGCATTGCTGCATCACGTTCATCTTGTTCTGCACGCAAACGAACGTAATCCTGATAATTTCCTTGATATTCTGTCAATTGACTATTTGCCAATTCAAAAATACGTGTTGCCACATTATCCAAGAAATATCGGTCGTGAGTGATGAAAAGAACTGTCTTTTTAGAAGTTTTCAAGTAATTTGTTAACCAAGCAATGGTATCAATATCCAAGTGGTTTGTCGGTTCGTCAAGCAACAACAAGTCAGCATCATTTAGCAACACTTGTGCTAATTGCACGCGACGACGAAGACCACCAGACAAATCACCAACTTTTTGTGACAAATCTTCAAGACCAAGTTTTGTCAAAACTGTCTTCACTTCACTCTCAATAGCCCAAGCGTCAAGCGAATCCATTTCTGCCATGACTTTTTCAAGTTTGTCTTGATTTGCTTCATCATAATTAGCCATCAAGGTTTCATATGTTTTAATCAAAGTCATTTCACGCAAATCTGATGACAAAACTGTATCCAAAATCGTTTTGTTATCATCAAACTCAGGTTCTTGCGTCAAATAGGCAACTTTATAACCATTCTTAGCTGAAAATGGCGACACATCACCATCAAAACCAAGTCGACCTGAAATAACGTCGAGGAGGGTCGTTTTACCGGTACCATTAACACCAATAATCCCGATACGATCAAAATCATGAATAATAAAGGAAATATCACGAAATACTGTCTTGTCACCAACGGATTTCGTTAAGTGTTCTACGATAAAATCGCTCATTTACTTTCCTTTCTAATAAATTCAAAAATAGCTTCTTTATCATTGGCAAGCTCACCAAGGACGATATGTTGTTCGATTGCTTTTAGAATTTGACCAAGCTCAGGACCTGGTTTGAATTGCATTTCTTTAATCAACATACCACCATTGACTACGATTTCATGTTTGTCATGAATGGCTAATTCTTTATCCAAGCGCTCAATTGTTGGAAAATCAACTGGTAGACCGAAACCTAGGCGAAGGTCTTCTGCTTGTTCGATAAGATTACGACCATAACAATACATTTCCATCTTATCAAGCTCATTTGTCAAACGGAAACGATAGATTGATACAATCTTTTCAACATCCTTTTGGAATTGACTTGATGTTTTCCAAGCTCGCAAAAAGTCACGAACATCTTTGACATCCAATGCTAATAGCAAAGCTGCCCAAGCTTGTTCTGATGTTTTAAAGTGATAATCGTCTGCCAAATTATCCAAAAATTGTTGCAAATGATCATGAGCATTCTCAAGATGAGGAAGGTATTTTTGAGCTTCACTTGCAATCATGGTTTTAATCCCTTTACGCCAGAAAGGTGCCATCAATAATTTGTCAAATTCAATAAAAGAGCGCTCTACTGAAATTTTTTCAAGTAAGGGCGCATGTGCTGCCATGGCAGCAAAAGTCTCAGGTTCAATATCAAAATCAAGACTAGCTGAAAAACGGAAACCACGCATGATGCGAAGGGCATCCTCATTAAAACGCTCAGCTGGATTTCCAACCGCACGTAACAATTTGGCTTTCAGGTCAGCTAAACCATTAAATTTATCAATAATCAAACCTGTTTCATCAAGTGCAAAAGCATTTACCGTAAAGTCACGACGTTTCAAATCCTCTTCAAGTGAGCGAACAAAGGATACGCTACTTGGTCTACGATAATCTACGTAAACATCTTCCGTACGGAAAGTAGTGATTTCATACTCGCCACCTTCTTCAAGAACAAGCACAGTCCCATGCTCAATCCCAATATCAACGGTACGGTGAAAAATGCTTTTTGTTTCTTCTGGGTAAGAACTTGTTGCAATATCAACATCGTGAATCGGACGATTTAATAAAACGTCTCGAACACTACCACCGACAAAATATGCCTCGTAGCCTGCTTCACGAATTTTCTTTAAAATTGGTAAAGCCTCCTGAAATTCAGAAGGCAGATTGTTTAATTTCATAGTAATTTTTCCAAACCATAAACAAGTTTATCTTGTTTCACAACTGCTTTAATCCCAATATTAACGCCACTCATAAATGAAATACGATCATATGAATCATGACGAAGTGTTAGGCCTTCACCTTGTGCTCCAAAAATAACTTCTTGGTGAGCAACTAAGCCTGGTAAGCGAACACTGTGGATACGCATGCCATCAAAATCAGCACCACGAGCACCCTTAAGTGTTTCAACTTCATCAGGAGCCCCTTGTTTTTTAGCTTGACGTACTTCGCGAATCAATTCAGCTGTTTTCACAGCCGTTCCTGAAGGAGCATCCTTCTTCTTATCATGATGTAATTCAATAATTTCAAGGTCCGGAAAATATTTGGCTGCTTTAGCAGCAAATTCCATGAGTAAAATTGCACCTATAGCAAAGTTAGGGGCAATGAGTCCACCGATTTTCTTGTCTTCAGAAAGAGCGATCAATTCGGCGATTTCGTCTTCAGAAAATCCTGTTGTCCCAACAACTGGAGCAAAGCCTTTTTCTAAAGCAAAACGAGTGTTTTCATAAGCAACAGCTGGCATGGTAAAATCAACCCACACATCAGCATCAAAACCAACTAGTTGTGATTTATCAGTGAATACTGGGACGCCATCAACTTCTTTTTCTGTTGCAAATGGATCAAGCAAAGCTGCTAAGGCTAATTCGTCATCTCCCTTAACCATATTAACTGCTGCTGAACCCATTCTCCCTTTAAAACCTGCTACGATAACTTTAATACTCATGTTTTTTCTTTTCCTCTCTAGCACTTAGACAATTGGTGTGAAACCAAATGCAACGGCACCTTCCCCTAAATGAGTAGCAATTACGCCATCAAATGATACGATTTCTAGATTTTCTGTTTGACCTCTTTCAGCCAAAGTTTGATAGAAATGTTGTGCTTTTTCTTCTGCGCGAGAATGAATGATGAAGACTTCGTATTCGCCATTTTTAGTCACGTCAGACAAAACATCTACAAGACGTTTGATAGCCTTTTTCTCAGTTCGCACTTTTTCATATACTTCAATAACACCTTCGTCATTAAAGTAAAGAATTGGTTTAATGCTAAGCAAGTTACCAATCAAAGCTGAACCATTTGACAAACGTCCACCTTTTACCAAGTGATTTAAATCATCAACCATGATAAAGGCACTTGTTCCATCGATTTGCTTTTGCAATTTAGCCAAAATATCATCAAACGAAAGACCATCTTCAGCCCAATTAAGTGTATTTTTTACCATGCTACCTAGTGGGGCTGAAGTAATTTTACTATCTGGAAATGCAATCGTTAATTCAGGATAATCTTCAATTAAGAACTGGATATTCTGCCAAAATCCTGAAATGCCTGATGACAAGAACAATCCCACAACGTGTGTGTAGCCTTCTGATGAAAGTTGTGTCAAAATTTCATCCAATTTAACTAGACTTGGTTGGCTTGTCTTAGGTAAAGTTGGTGACATAGCCATTTTTTTGTAAAAATCATCAAGGCTTAAGTCTTTCCCTTCAACGTAAGAAACACCACCAATCATGATTGGGATATCTAAGACAAAAAGATTCTCTTTTGCCTTAAGGTCATCTGACAAAACTGCGGTTGTATCTGTTATAACTGCTAATTTCATTAACTTCTAAACTCCAATTTAACCCCTGGACGATCGAGGGCAATTTCGGTTACTTCGTATGTTAGGCGTTGCACAATATCAAGTAAAGGCGCTGCCAAATATTCAACTTCGTCCTTAGTGAATTCACTTGGTTCATTAACAATACGATTTTGAATGTGAACCATTTGTGAGACAACACCACTAATGACAAACTCTTGTTTTACAATCATAAATTGTAAAACAGAAACGATTGTTGTTTGATTATTGTCTGTGTCTTTTTTCACTAATTGAAATGTGACTTCAAAATTAGTCTTCGGTGTACCATTTTCTTTTTCCCATTCGAGATTTCTTGCATCATAATGGTATTGGTTGACAAATTCTTTTTCACGTACTAATTCCATACTTATCTCCTCTTTGTATATCGCTTTTCATTATAGCATATTTCAACTCTATTTTGCACGCTTTTCTTTGAACTTTAAAAGCAATACTGACAATTCTTTTTTTAACTCAAAAAAAGTGTGTTTACCAACTATCATAAATAGTCAAATTGTATTCTGAAATGAGCTGATTTAATTTGCTACCGTAAGACGTATCTGTGGCATAAGTCCCTGTTAGTGCTGCGGTCGCATCTTGATAAGAAGTAGTCTTTGATTTATGCACACCAGCATACAAATCTTTTTGAAGAAACTGAACATAATCCTGCAAGGATTCTTCCAAACTACCATAAGAACGAAATTGAGCATCAATGGTGTAAGAATTCCCATTACCATCATCCTCCCAAGTCTGCATAGTCACCGATTGCCCCTTATAATCCCCTTTGATGCCAAAGAAATTATAATTAGGTGCTTGACTCAGTTTTGACTGACCACTGTTTGACTCTAAAATAGCTTGCGCAATCATGACCGAAGCATAAAGGTCATTTTGCGCAGCGATTTGACGAACTGATTCACCAATCGTTTGAATGAAAGATATGGTCGTTGTGTCTTGAGATGATTGACTAGTGTCTGCGGAGGCTGGATTTGCTGCTTCCTGCGAATGATAGGCGAAGAAAATCAAAGTCGAACAAGCTAAAAAGGCTAGAAAAGTCATGCCATATAAGACAGAACGAGGGACATTTTTTCGCCGTCGTCTTCCACTAACCTTTCTTCTTTTCTTCCTTTTTCTTTCCTTTGCCAAATACATTCAGTCCTTTCAAAAAGTCACCTTTCAGTATAACAAATTTTTGATAAAAAAGAGACTCTTAACCATTAAAGTATAGAATTCATAAAAAAGGTCTCAGATAAACTTATCCAAGACACCTTTTCTTATTTATCATGCAAGACTTGCTAAAATATTTTTGACAATATTATCAATCGTCACACCATTTTCTGCTAACAATTTTTTGGCATTGTAACGGTCATGGAAGGCTTTTTCAACACCGTAATTTTGAACCTTGAGGTCTGTATTTCCAAGATAGCTTGCAACCATCTGACCATAGCCACCTTCAAGGACGCCATCTTCCAAAGTCACCACAACTTGGTGTTCAGATTCCAAACTATCAAGCAATTCTTCGTCCAATCCTGTGATGAATTTTGGATTAACAAGAGTTGCTGTGATTCCGTGTTTGTCAGCCAATTCTTTAGCCACTTCTTTAGCTAAACCATAGAAATTACCAAGACCAAAGAGGGAAACCTTACTACCTTTTTGAGTGACTTGGTTCTTGTTAAGAATTGAATAATCTGTCGTATCAGCTACTCCAGTCTCATGAAGTGGACCAACTGGAATACGAATAGCAACTGGGTGTTCATTTTGTTCAACAGCCCAATCAAGCATCGCTAGATACTCTTCTTTACTTGTTGGCGCCAAGTAAACCACGTTTGGAATGTGAGCCAAGAATGGAATATCGAAGAAACCAAGGTGACTCTCATCATTCATGGCACTAACTGATGCAGAATAAACAAGTGTTGTCACCGGAAGATTATTAAGCGCAATGTCATGTGACCATTGGTCGTAGGTACGTTGCATAAACGGTGCTGCTACGTACCAGATTGGTTTGGCACCATTTTTGGCAAGACCAGCTGCCATGGTTGCAGCTTCTTCTTCAGCGATTCCCACATCAACAAATTGTTTACCAGCTTTTTGGCGTTGCTTTTGATTCAACATAAACATCGGTGTTCCCGCATTAACAGCTACAACAGTCGGGTCTTTTTCAATCTTGTCTAAAACAAATTGTGTCGTGATACTGTTATAAGTTTTACCTGAAGAAGCGTTGCGAAGGTATTCTCCAGTTTCTGGATTGTAAGGTCCTCCAGCGTGGAATGCTTCACGATTTTCTTCCATAAATGACACACCATGTCCTTTTTGTGTTTGAATGTGTAACAAAATAGGGTGATTCACATCTTTAACTTCTTCAAAAAGAGTAATTAATTGGTCAAGGTCATTTCCAGCGTCAAGGTAACGGTAGTCAAAACCAAGTGCCTCAAAGAAATTATTTGCAGCTTTGCCATTGTTTTCACGCAAATCACGAAGTGCTATGTAAATACCACCTGTTGGATTTGCTGCGATTGATTGGTCATTATCGTTAACAATAATAATCGCATTGGTTCCTTCTGTTGCGATTTGGTTCAAGCCTTCATAAGCCATTCCACCTGACAGTGAACCATCACCGATAACAGCAACAACATTGTATGATTCATTTTTTAAATCACGCGCTTTCGCCACACCTGAAGCCAGTGCCAAAGAGGTTGACGTATGCCCAATAGTAAACAAATCATGTTTGCTTTCTTTAGGATTTGTATAACCAGACACGTCGTCATAGTGAGCTGGGGCAAGAAAGGCTTTGGCACGTCCAGTCAACATTTTATGAACGTATGATTGGTGAGAAACGTCAAAGATAAATTTATCAATCGGTGAATTAAAGACATAGTGCATAGCGACAGTCATTTCAACTACACCAAAATTTGGTCCATTGTGCCCGCCATGCTGGCTTGTTTTTTCCAGCAAAGCTTGACGAGCTTCGTCCACCACACGTTGTAAGTCCTTACGAGACAATTGTTTTAAATCTTGTGGTGATTCAATTGTTTCAAGTACCATATATTTCTCCTTTTTATTTAACAATCATTTTAAAAATTTCTCAGTTTTTCCAAGTATCCCTATCATACACCTTGGAGTTAACTCCAAGTCAAGTAAAAAATGACTTTTAAAGATAAAAAAGAGAGATAATCTCTATCTCTCTTAATTAAGGTATTATTTGGTGACTTTGTTCAACTTTTTGATGGATATATTCAACCAAGTCAACAGTTAAATCATATCGCATAAATGGTGTAATGAGGTAAATACCGTTAAAGAATTTTAAGGCATGGTCAATTAGTTGTTTGCTCTCTTCTAAAGCCAATTGTTGGCATTTTTCCTTGTCATCTTTGACAGCTTCTAGTTTTGCTAAAAAGTCATCTGATAGCTGAATGCCAGGTACTTCATTGTGAAGAAAAATAGCATTGTTATAGCTAGTAATTGGCATAATACCAACAAAAAATGGCGTATCATAATCTCGTGTTAGCTCTGCTAAATTTTCAATAATCTCACTATTAAAAATAGGCTGTGTAATAAAACAATCCGCTCCTGCAGCAATCTTTCTTTCAATCAATCGACCGCAACGTGATAAATTTTTAACATTTGGATTGAAAGCCGCTGCTGCTGTAAAGGTTGTTTCTTTTTTAATGCTAGCGCCACTGTAACCTATTCCCTTATTAAGTTGCTTAATCAGCTCCAATAACTTGAAGCTAGTGGCATCATAGACGCTGGTTGCTCCCGGAAAATCCCCAATTTTAGATGGATCCCCTGTAATCGCCAAGACCTGATGAAAACCCAACACGTCCATTCCCAAAAGACGTGATTGAAGTCCAATCATATTGTGATCACGACAGGATAGATGTAGTAAAAACGGCATTGAAATCTCATTTTTCAAAAGCGAGGCAATGCTAACATTACAGATACGTGTCTTAGCTAGTGAATTATCAGCTAAGGTAATTGCTGCAACCCCTGCTTCATCTAAGGCTTTTACCCCTTTAGTAAACTTTCTAATATCAAGCGTTTTTGGTGGGTCAAGCTCCGCTATAATGGTCACTTTTCGTTTCACCTTGTCGACGATCGTTTCTGACTGTTTAACAGCTTTGATCAGCTCTGCTTCTTCAACCATCGGCGTAACAAATTTGCGTGAGACTGGTTTCAAACCTTTCACCGCTCGCTTAACTGCTCTGATATGGTCAGGCGTTGTGCCACAACACCCACCAATCAGACGTGCTCCTTCAGCCACAAGCAGCTCTGCACTTTTTCCAAAATAATCAGCATTTTGACTAAAACCATATTGTCCACTACCATTGTCATCAACAAAGGATAACAGACTGGCATTCGGATAAACAGATAAGTATGATTGAGCAAATAGAGGCACTTGCTTGAGCGATTGAATCATGTGATAAGGTCCCAAATGACAATTGAGTCCTACTACATCTGCCCCGAGCATCACTAGTTTTCCAAAGATTTCAACCAATGGACGACCATTTTCGGTTATTCCCGCTTCATGAATGGAAATGTTAGTAATAATCGGCAAATCCGTTAGAGGTCTAACTACTTTCAAAACTTCAATGATTTCTTCTTCATCATAATAAGTTTCAAATAATAGTCCATCAATTTCTTCGGTTTCAAGTAAATATCTAACTTGCTCCAAGGTTTCCTTGATAATCTCATTAAGTGTTAATTCACATTGTTTAAGTCCGCGAAGAGCACCAACCGTTCCTAAAACAAAAGTATCTTCACCCGCTGCTTGTCTTGCAATTTTGACACCAGCTTGATTGATTTCTTTAATCTTTTCGCCATAGCCGTAGCCATCTAATCGATGACGTTTTGCAGTATAGGTATTTGTCTGAATAACATCAGCTCCCGCCTCAATATAAGTCTTGTGAATGGCTAATACTTTTTCAGGATGGGTTAAATTGTAGGTTTCATAACAATTATCAAGACCATTGGCATAAAGAAGAGTTCCCATAGCACCGTCAGCGACTAAAATATCTGTTTTTAAACGTTCTAATAATCGTGACATAGCTTAACCTTCCTTATTTTCCGTATTTTGCACGAACTTCCTTAGTAGCCTCCACTAGCACTTCTAGAGCTGCAATTGTTTCTGGTTCACGACGTGTTTTAAGACCACAGTCAGGGTTAACCCAGAATTGTTCCAATGATAATTGGCGAAGTGGACGTTCGATATTCGCAATCACTTCTTCTTTGCTTGGCACGCGTGGTGAGTGAATATCGTAAACGCCAAGCCCAATACCAAGTGGGTAAACTGCCGTTTCAAATGATTCAATCACATCACCATGACTGCGACTTGTTTCGATAGAAATAACATCAGCGTCCAAGTCACGAATAGAATCGATGATCTCATTGAATTTAGAGTAACACATGTGAGTGTGAATTTGAGTATCATCTTTGACAGACGATGTTGCAATGCGGAAAGCATGCACAGCGTCATCGAGATAAGCTTTTTGTTTTGCTTTACGAAGTGGCAAACCTTCACGAAGTGCAGCTTCATCAACTTGGATAATGGCAATACCTGCATCCTCTAACAGTTTAATTTCATCCTTGATAGCAAGACCAATTTGGTTGAAAAGGTCTGCGCGTGAGATATCTGAACGTTCAAATGACCAGTTAGTGATGGTAATAGGTCCAGTTAACATTCCTTTCACAGGACGGTCAGTCAAACTTTGCGCATAAATCACTTCTTTGACTGACAATGGTCGAATGTGCTTCACATCTCCGTAAATAATTGGTGGTTTAACCGCACGAGAACCATATGATTGCACCCAACCAAGTTTTGTTGTGGTAAAACCAGCTAATTTTTGACCGAAGAATTCAACCATGTCCACACGTTCAAATTCACCGTGTACCAAAACATCGATATCTAAGTCTTCTTGAATCTTAATCCAACGAGCGATTTCTGATTTGATAAAATCTTCGTATTCAGCATCAGAGATATTGCCACGTTTCCAAGCAAGACGAGTACGACGAACTTCTGGTGATTGAGGGAATGACCCAATTGTCGTTGTCGGAAGTGTTGGCAAACCTAGCTTTTCTTGTTGCACCTTGCGACGGACTTTATAATCCACACGCTCAGTCGACACATTTTCTAAACTTTCAAGAGTCACATTTCGGAAATCAGCTGCTTGCAAAGCGTCAAAGTCAGCTACATGTTGCTTATAAGCTTCAGATTCTTGACCATCCAACTGTTGATTCAAGAGTTCAAGTTCTTGCAATTTTTCATCTGCAAAAGCAAGACCATTTTTAAGAATAGGATCAAGATCCGTTTCATTTTTAGTAGTTACAGGCACATGAAGAAGAGAACAAGATGGTTGAATCACAAGGTTTCCAACTTTAGCTTGAAGTTTTTTCAACATTTCTGATGCTTTTTCAAAATCAGTTGCCCAGATGTTACGTCCATCAACAACCCCTGCAAACACTTCTTTATTTTCAAAATAGCCAGCTTCAACAGCCTCAAGGTTTTCATCAAGGCCATGAACAAAATCAAGACCAAATGCGGTAACCGGAAGTTCTGATAACTCTTTAGCATCAATCAAAGCTTCGAAATATGTTTGGAAAATGATCTTAGCATGTGGTACTTCTTCGGTAAAATAAGCATAAACGCATTTGGCTGCTTCAAGAAGATCTGCCCCCTCATCTGTTACAAAAATTGGTTCATCAACTTGAATGTAAGTCGCACCAGCCTCTACCAATTCTGTGAAGACTTGTTTGTAAAGTGGCAGAAGTTTTTTCACTGCTGAGGTAAAATCACTAACCTCAGATGACAAAGCAACATAAGTGATTGGACCTGTAATCACTGGTTTTGCTTTATCACCAATAACATCTTTAGCCTCAAGGTACAAATCAAGTAAGCGTGTATTTGTCAAATGTGGTTTAACCTTTGACCATTCTGGAACAATGTAGTGATAGTTGGTGTTGAACCATTTTTTCATGGATGAAGCGACATTATCCTTGTTACCACGCGCAATCGCAAAGAACAAATCCAGATTAATCTCTTCCTTAGCAAAACGATTTGGAATCACGCCAAATTGCACAGACAAATCCAAAATATGATCGTAAAGTGAAAAATCACCCACAGGAATAAAATCAAGACCTGCATCAGCTTGTTTTTTCAAAAATGACAAGCGCAATGCTTTCGCTTCTGCTTGCAATTCCTCTTGTGAGATATTACCTACCCAATAAGACTCAATCAATTTTTTCCACTCACGATTCTCACCCAAACGCGGATATCCCAAATTTGAAACCTTAACCATAGTTTCCTCCTACAACCGTATTAGTTTAAAACTATACAATCTAAAAATTTTATAGTTAAGATTTTAAATGATAAACCCTTATTTTTCAATGGTTCTAGCCATTCTATCTTTTTATGCTTTTCTATAGTTTTTAACTATGTAATTAGAATCTGTTATAGTTTTAAACTATAACTAAACTTTTCACACAAAAAAAGAATTCCCGAAGGAATTCTTTTTCAATTGTTAGATTAATAAAATTTTGTATTGTAATGACTTTTAATTATTTTTCTTTTTTTAGGGCTCCAAAGAGAACACCTGCAACGATTGCTCCAATGATAACAAAGATAAGATAAAGAATTGGAGCGCTTGTCAATGCGATAACAAAGATACCACCGTGTGGAGCCATCAATTTAATACCGAATGCTCCGACAAGACCACCAGCTACAGCAGAACCTACCACGAAGCTTGGAATAGCACGAGCAGGGTCAGCAGCACCAAATGGGATAGCACCTTCTGTGATGAATGAAAGACCCATGATAATGTTTGTCAAACCTGAGTTACGTTCTTCTTCAGTGAATTTGTTTTTGAAAAGAAGTGTTGCAACAAATACTGCAAGTGGCGGAACCATACCACCAGCCATAACTGATGCCATAGCAACTGAACCACCTGATGCTACAGATGCAGCAAGTGTACCTGTACCAAAGACGTAAGCAGCTTTGTTAAATGGTCCACCCATATCGATAGCCATCATTCCACCAAGGATAGCACCTAGAAGAACAGCTGACGCACCTTGAAGACCTCCAAGGAAGTTGTTCAAACCAGTGTTGATTGCTGCCATTGGGATATTAACAAATAGCATTGCAAAACCTGTCAAGAAGACACCTAGTAATGGGTAAAGCAAGATAGATTTAATACCTTCAAGTGAACGTGGAAGGCCAGCACATGCTTTTTTAACAAGGTTTACAAGCCAACCAGCAAGGAAACCACCAACAAGAGCACCAAGGAATCCTGAAGGAGTTCCTTCAAGGTTACCCCATGCGGCACCACTTGAAGCAATCGCACCAGCTACGAAACCAGCTACAAGACCTGGTTTTTCAGCGATTGAGTAAGCAATGTAACCTGCCAAGATTGGAAGCATGAAGCCAAAGGCAGCATTACCAATTGTTTTGAAGTAAGCAGCTGCTTGGTGATATGTACCCAAGTTAGAAAGTTGATCTTTTGGCACACCCAAAATGTTATCAATCAAGAATGCAAGTGCAATCATGATACCACCACCGATAACGAATGGCAACATTTGAGAAACACCACTCATCAAGTGTTTGTAGAAGGCAGCACCAAGGCTAAGTTTTTCACTTGATTCGTTTTCTTCAGTAGAAGAACCCGCTGCAGCTTTGTAAGTGTCAGCTTTACCATCAAGGATAATGTTAATTAATTCTTCAGTTTTCTTGATACCGTCAGCAACTGGACGAGATACCAATTGTTTGCCGTCGAAACGAGCCATTTCAACAGCTTTATCAGCAGCAACGATAACACCTTTAGCGCGAGCAATTTCATCAGTTGTCAATCGGTTACCAACACCTGATGCACCATTTGTTTCAACACGAACTGTTACACCCATTTCTTCACCTTGTTTGATGAGGGCTTCTTCTGCCATGTAAGTGTGTGCAATACCAGTTGTACATGCTGTTACAGCAACGATAAGTGGTTTATCGTCTGAAACTGGAGCAGCTTTGACTTCTTCTTTTGTTTTGTTATCTTCTTCTGCAGCGTTAAATGTTGCAATAACTTCATCAGCAGTAGTTACTTTACGCAATTGATCTGCAAAACCGTCTTTCAAAAGGTATTTTGAAAGTTCAGCAAGGGCTGCCAAGTGAGTATCATTTGCTCCATCTGGTGCAGCGATCATGAAGAATAGGTATGTTGGTTGTCCATCCAAGGCTTCATAGTCAACACCAGCAGTAGATTTAGCAAAAAGGACTGTTGCTTCTTTTACAGCAGCGTTTTTGCTATGTGGCATAGCGATACCATCACCTAAACCAGTTGATGTTTGAGCTTCACGGTTCATGATACCTTGTTTAAAAGTATCAAAGTCAGTGACAACTCCGTGTTCAACAAGGCTTGTAATCATTTCATCGATAACAGCTTCTTTTGAAGTTGCTTTCAAATCAAGAATCATGACATCTTTTCTGAGCAAGTCTTGAATTTTCATAGTTTTTCTACCTCTACTTCTTGATATGTTTCTTTAATGAATTCAGCTGTTGCTAAATCATTTGAGAATGTCGTTGCTGTACCACATGCGACACCCCATTTAAGAGCTTCGATTGGGTCACCTGATTTAACGTATTCACCAGTAAATCCGGCAACCATAGAATCTCCAGCACCAACAGAATTTTTAACAGTGCCTTTGATTGGTTTTGCAAAGTAAGCTGCTTCTGGTGTTACTAGCAAAGCACCGTCACCAGCCATTGAAATAATAACGTTTTTAGCACCTTTTGCAAGAATTTCACGGGCGTATTTTTCGATGTCTTCAAGACCGTTCAATTCTACACCAAAGATATCTGCTAATTCGTGACTATTTGGTTTTACTAAAAGTGGTTGATAGTTTAATGAATCTAAAAGTGTTTGACCTTCAAAGTCACAAACTACTTCTGCACCAGCTTTTTTAGCAATTGGAATCAATGTGTTGTAAACTTGATTACCAAGGCTACTTGGAGCTGAACCTGCAAAAACTACAGTATCTTCGCTTGAAAGACCAGCAAGAATTGCTTTTAATTCTTCAAGTTTTTCATCTGAAATTTTTGGACCAGCACCATTGATTTCTGTTTCTTCACCAGCTTTGATTTTAACGTTGATACGTGTATCTTCAGAAACTTGAACAAAGTTTGTTTTGATACCTTCTGCAATCAAACCATTTTCAACAAAACGTCCAGTAAATCCACCGATAAATCCAGTTGCTGTATTATCGACATCCAAACGTTGCAAGATACGACTAACATTGATACCTTTACCACCAGCGAATTTGTCATCGCTAGTCATGCGGTTAACGCTACCGAGTTCTAAATGATCCAAACGTACGATAAAATCGATTGATGGATTCAGCGTTACTGTGTAAATCATACTTCAATTACCCTCGTATTTTCTTTTATTTTTTTCATCAGTGCTCCGCTAGATTGATTGGTAATAATTGTAGCATTCTCAATCTTATCGACCTTGGCAAAGGATACCCGACCGATTTTTGATGAATCTGTAACGATGTATGACTTTCTAGCATTTTCAATCACAGTTTTCTTGATAACAGCTTCCTCCATATCTGGTGTCGTTAAAAATTCCTCATCGATACCATTAATACCTAAAAAAGCTTTATCAAAATTTAACTGCTTAATTTGCTCATAAGCCACAGCTCCAATGCTAGCATCTGTTGATTTCTTAACATGCCCACCAATAATAATGGTCTGAATGTTTTTATCAACCAACTTAGCCGCATGGTGAATTGAATTGGTTACAACAGTCAAATTATCTTGACTTAAATAGCCTAATAACAATTCATTAGTTGTTCCTGCATCTACAAATACAACATCATCATTTGAAATCAAGGATGCCGCTTTTTTAGCTACCAGCATTTTTTCTTGAATGTTTTTGATAGATTTTTGTTGATTGGTAAATTCCTCTTGGAGAGAGTGAGGAAGTTCTGCTCCGCCATGTACGCGGTGAAGTTTTCGCTCACTTTCAAGCTCGTCTAAATCCCTTCGAACAGTGGATTCAGAGGTATCTAGTAGGCTCACTAAATCATCTAGCCGAACAAACTTATCATGGGAAAGTTTTTCCATGATTGACTGCTTTCGCTTAGACTTTAGAATCCTCGCCACCTCCTTTGAAATCGTTTACAGTTAGAATTATACTATATTTACAATCAATGTCAAGCACCTTCTCTCAAATTCTATCATTTTTCTGTTAGACCGTCAATTTTCTGAAAATACCCTTGAGAATTTCAGAAAAAAAGTCTTGTAAGAATCTTTCTTACAAGACTTTCTTTTTTTATTCATTGATTAATGATGTCGAGTGAACAACACGATTATCACGGTCAGGGAAGATATACTTAATAGCTTGGTTAATTGCTGTTGGTGCTTCACCAAAACCAGTCGCAATCAAATCAACCTTACCTTCATAATCAGCCGCATCACCAATTGCGTAAACACCTTCTTGACTAGTTTCAAATAATGGTGAAACCGCAATACTTGAACGTTTGTAATCCACATTCCAATTTTTAAGGTTTTTATTTGATGTTGAAAATCCAAAACTTACAATCAAAGCGTCAAGTGGCAATTCAACAGTTTCATCAGATTTCACTTTTTGAACTGTCAAACTTTTAACAAATTGACCATCACCAGAAAGTTCAAATGGCACATAAGGTGTCAAAATGTTTACGTTTGACTCTTTCAAAACTTCTACACTATGTTCATGAGCACGAAAAGCATCACGACGGTGCACAATAGTTACACTTTTAGCCAAGCCATCTAAGTGATTCGCCCAGTCAACAGCAGAATCACCACCACCACAAATAACCACATCTTTACCAGCAAATTGGTCAAGTTTGTGAACGTTGTAGAAAAGGTTGTTGTCATCGTAAGCTTCTTCACCTTCCAAACCAAGTGTACGAGGGGCAAAAGCACCATTACCACATGCAATCACGATAGCATGTGAAAAATGTTGACCTTTATTTGTTTCGATAGTAAAAATATCACCATCTTTTTCAAATGTTTTGACTTCTTCTTTAAGGCAAATAGCTGTGCTATCTTTAAAACGATCTAATTGCTTGATCAAATTTTCAGTCAAATCAGCTGCTGTAATTCCAGGAAAACCAGCAACGTCATAAATCATTTTTTCTGGATAAAGAACTGCAGGTTGTCCACCGAGTTCAGATAAACTTTCAATGATTTTCACCGAAACACCGCGCAAACCAGCGTAAAAGGCTGCAAACAAACCAACAGGTCCACCACCAATGATAGTAATATCATAGATTTCACGATTTTCTGACACTTATATTTCCAACTCCTTGTATATTTCTTCGATAATCGACGATTTATAGGCAATGTATTTATCAATATCTTTAGAAAATAGCTTCGCTGCTTTTTCTTTTACCTCGCCATAAGACAAAATAGCCTCAGGATGACTACGTAAATAATCACGAAAAGCAAGATGACGCTTCAGTTCAGGTGAATTTTCAGGACAAACATAAAGATGATGAACTTGAAGATGCTCTTTGCCTGAGTAAGCAAAAGCTTCTCTACCTTCGATCCCCAAATTTCCCTCATGAGCATAACCAATCGCTGCTAATTTTTGAATCACCTCAGACAAATCTGTGTCTATAGCAATCACCAAATCGATGTCAATAATTGGCTTTGCCGAAAGTCCTTGAACAGAAGTACTTCCCACATGTTCTATTTTAAGAATTAAGTCACCTAGAGCAGTTTTAAGCTCTTTGGCAATCTTCTCAAAATCATCTTTCCAACTTTCCTGATAAGACAGAAGAAGGACTTCCTTCGTTCGCATAAAACCTCCCCAAAAATAAAGAGACATACAGCCTGCATGTCCTCTATTATATCACATATTCTATTCTTGCGCGTCTCTCTCTTTGAGAATCTTGCGGAAAATAGCCTCTTCTTCTTTTGTAAGAGCATGATCTTCCAACAAATCCGGTCGACGCTCTAAAGTCTTACGAAGACTTTGTTCAATTCGCCATTTGCGAATATTTTCATGGTGACCACTCATCAAAACATCAGGAACTTTCATACCTCTGAAGTCATAAGGACGAGTGTATTGTGGGAACTCGAGCAAACCAGATGAGAACGAATCATCTTGGTGACTCGCTTCTTTTCCAAGAACATTTGGAATTAGGCGAACCGTTGCATCCACAATCGTCATCGCAGCCAATTCACCACCCGTTAAAACAAAATCCCCGAGTGAGATTTCATCCGTTACCAAAGTCTTGATACGTTCATCATAACCTTCATAGTGGCCACAGATAAAAATCAACTCATCTTCCTGTGCCAATTCTTCAGCATAGCTTTGATCAAAAGTGCGACCCGCTGGATCCAAAAGAATAACACGAGGTTTCTTCGCATCGATTTTATCAATCGTGTCAAAAATAGGCTGTGCACGAAGCAACATTCCCTGTCCACCGCCGTATGGTTCATCATCAACATGACGAGCTTTTTCGGCATTATCACGGAAATTATGATAGTTAATGTCAAGCAACCCTTTTTCCTTGGCTTTCCCGACAATAGAGTATTCTAAAGGCGCAAACATTTCAGGAAAGAGCGTTAAGATATCAATCTTCATCGTCAAGTCCTTCCAAAATATCCACATCTACACGATTGGCAGCAACATCGACATTTAAAACAACTGATGGAATATATGGTAATAGCAAGTCGCGTTTACCTTTACGTTTAACCACCCAAACATCATTTGCGCCAGGTTGAAGAATTTCTTTGACTTGTCCGACTAAAATGTCATTTTCATAAACATCAAGCCCGATAATTTCATGATAGTAAAATTCACCGTCTTCAAGCTCTGATAAGTTTTTTTCAGCCACTTTCAAAGTGCAACCTTTGTATTTTTCAATATCATTGATATGATACATGCCTTTGAACTTAATAATATCAAAATTCTTTTGCTTACGGTGACTAGCAATCTCAACATCAATCAAGAAATTGTCTTTATCATCAAAAACAGCTAATTTTGAGCCTTTTTTAAAACGTTCTTCAGCAAAATCAGTTACTGACAACACACGCATCTCACCTTGAAGACCTTGTGTATTGACAATTTTTCCAACATTATAGTAATTCATTTCAACTCCACATAACTTAGTCTTTATCATTTTACCATAAAAATAGTAAAGAAAAAACCAGCTGCCCTACTGCAACTGGTCAAGATAGTCCGTACGGGATTCGAACCCGTGTTACCGCCGTGAAAAGGCGGTGTCTTAACCCCTTGACCAACGGACCATATTAACAAAACCATACGGTTCACTGGGGTAGCTGGATTCGAACCAACGCATGAGGGAGTCAAAGTCCCTTGCCTTACCGCTTGGCTATACCCCATAAACAACATAACCTATTCTATCGCAATCAACTTTATTTGTCAACCCCTTTTTTTGAAGTTTTTTCAAAAAGTTTTTTAAACTGCAATAATCTGACTTGCACAACAACTCTCAAAAGTTATCTCTCAAATCAATACAATATATATTCTATCATGATTGAGGCACTTTGGCAATACTTTTTTGAAACTTTTTTCATTTTTTCAGGAAACTTGACATTTGCAAAAAGAAAAAGAGTAGCATAACACTACTCTTCTCCTTTTTCGTCAATAACGAGTCTTACTTTTTTACCTTGAGTTGGTACCGAATAGACAATCGATCTTATCGCTGTAATGGTACGACCTTTTTTACCGATAACACGACCGATGTCCTGTGCATCCAAATCCAGATGATATTCTAAAAACTCAGGTGTATCTTCAATTTTAATGGTAAGATTATCTGGTTGTGAAATCAAAGGTTTCACAATAGCGATAATAAGATTTTCAATGGTATCCATAGGCTTTTGTTACTCTATTATTTTGAGAATTTTGAATCGTGGAATTTTTTCATAACGCCTTGTTTAGAAAGGATGTTACGAACTGTATCTGAAGGTTGAGCACCTTTAGACAACCATTCAAGAACACGTTCTTCTTTAAGTGTTACTTGGTTTTCAGCTACAAGTGGGTTGTAAGTACCAACTGTTTCGATGAAACGACCATCACGTGGAGCACGTGAATCAGCTACGTTGATACGGTAGAAAGGTTTTTTCTTAGAACCCATACGAGTTAAACGGATTTTTACTGCCATTAGTATAAAGTCTCTTTTCTATTTTTTTGTTTAGGTTAATAGCTCTGCTACTAACTCACTTAACTTATTATATCATAAAAAGATAAGGTGTCAAGAAAAAAACTTGACACCTTTTAATTTTTTTCAGATTGTTAAACAATATAAGCATTGTAGATTACTTAGTTTACAATTCATATTACTTATAACCAATAACTTTTTCTGAAACTTCAGTAATTATTTCATCAGAAATATCGCTTACAGATAGTGAATATGCTTTATTAAGTCTCGGATTGAAAATTCCGAGATTCTGAATATTGTTAAACTCTATATAATTAGAATGCTTTCCCATTATATAATAAATCAATATTTGAAGTGTCTGATCTTTATTTGGCTCTTTCTTTGATACTTTAAAATCCCAAAGAGTATCAGCAGTTAAATAGTCACCATCACCTATAGTAACAACATCAGTATAAGCTCCCTCAAAAGTAAAACCATCTTTAATAATTGGTCCATAATTTTCAATAAATGCAAGTGATCTTAGGACCATTGTACGTACATTCTCAATAGTCTCATCAGTTAGAACAGGACTATTTTTTTTTGCATACTCCTATAAATGCTCTCATAGAATGATGACATTTGTACACGATAATATACATCAAATTCAACAAGTTTATGAGCACAACGTATTGATTCATCATCTAAACCTTTAACGTGCTTTAAAAACGCCTTTGCCAATTCATACTCAGATATATTTTTAGCCCCTTGTAAAGAAACTTTAAATGCATCCTCTAACGGTGCTCCATTCATAAATTGAGTAAGATAATCAACCAACAATCCAACAAGAATAGGATGTATGTTCTCTTCATCATTTAACGCTGTCTCATCATCAAATTGTTGGACATGAAATGCTGTCTTGGGTCGGATATATCCTCCCCAAGGTTGTTTCACTTGTTTTATACGTTGTGTTACTGAAACCATTTTTCTCCTCAATATAGTAATATAAAATTACTCAGATAGTAATATATTACTAATTAAATCTCAATTACACCATAATGGAATTTTTGATTTTTTCTTATAAGATGTTCAAAGCCATATTTTTCAAAGACATCATCTCTAAAATGAGCTTTAATGATAATCTTCTTTCTAGCCACGCGCTTAGTTTCTTGCAAAAGCTCTTCTGAAAAAGCTGTGGCATTAGCATACTGACGTAAGCCATCCAGATTCTTCGATCCCTCAATTCTCTCAGAAAACATCGGATCACAATAAACAATATCAAAAGAATCATTCGGTAGTTTTTTCAAGTACGCCAGACTCTCAGCACAAATAGTCTTGATTGAACGCATTGCTTGGTTTAGTGACTCAGAGTTACTTTGATAGTTTTTTAAACCTTCTGAAACAATAAAATGGATTAAAGAATTGCTTTCTATTGCAGTCACATCATGTCCAGCATGGGACATAACAATACTATCACTTGCTAATCCCATTGTCGTGTCAAGAACCTTCAAAGAGTCCATACCAAGTAAATCAATCAATGCATCGTGTGAACTTTTTATTCGTAGCATAGCCGTATCTGGATGAAAAGAAAGCTCACTACCATCTTGATTTAATAAGCGCAGCTTATTTTCATAAACCAAAAGGACACCCTCGCAACCCTGCAACAGCTTTTTTGCTGATTGTTTATTTCGCTCAATCACTGGAAGATTAAGCTTTTCACCGATTGTTTTTGCTTCAGCAAGCAATTTAGCATTTTCTCTCAAACTAGTTGTAATTACAATTGACATAACCACATTATACCAAAATCACAAAAAACTTTTGATGAATCGTCCACCATATATCCAAAAATAACTAAAAGCAACAATCGAAATCGGCTTGCAAATTAAGATAATGTATAAGAATCGTTTAAAGGACATTCTTGATAAGCCGGTTACCATAACCAAAATATCTGCTGGTGATATAGGAGAGGCCATATTCAAAGCAAATACAGTTTCATATGTTGATGATGCCAATTTTTGCTCATAATGCTTAAATGATTTCTCATCTACAAATAATAAAATAAACGGTTTACCATATCGCCTCGTAAGCAAAAATAGAATGATGCTACCAATCACAATTCCAACATAATTCAGAATAAATCCCAGAATTGGTCCAAATGCCATAAAACCAACAACCGTTGTCACACCACCTGGAATAATCGGGATAACAACTTGAATAATTTGTAATAGTAGAAATCCAATGCTACCTAGAATCAAATGGCCTTTAAGCGCTCTTGTTAAAGCATCAGGATTATTTAAAATATCCATGTTCTTAAATAGATAGACTAAAAATAAAACAGTCAAAGCAATTGAAAAAATTCCCAAAAATTTAACCAACTTCTTCAAAGTATCATACATCATATCACCCTTTATCACGTCTATTACTTAAATTTATTATACAAGGGTTATTCTTTTTTAACAAGAAATTATGTAACTCCTTTCATTATTCATAACGAAGGGCTTCAATTGGATTTAGTTTACTTGCTTTGTTAGCCGGTAATAGCCCAAATACAATACCGATAAAGGCTGAAAAGATAAGGCTACCTAGTGCAATATTTAGAGAAATAGATGGTTTAACATTTGGAATAGCATTTCCAAGCAAGGCTGTCACTCCAGACGCTAAGGCAAGCCCAATCAATCCACCTAAAATTGTTAAGACCATTGATTCAATCAAAAATTGAGTCAAAATTTTCTGGCGCGTAGCACCGAGAGCTTTACGTAAACCAATCTCACGTGTTCTCTCAGTTACAGATACTAACATGATATTCATGACACCAATACCACCAACAAGCAATGAAATACCTGCAATAGCACCGATAACCGTTGTCATCATGCCATAAGCTGATTTCACCTGAGAAAGTACTTGCGTCATGTCATAAATTGTAAATCGACCAGTTCTAACACCAGAAATCTGTGTCATCAAACGAGCAGCTTCTTTTCCGACTTTAGACGATTCTTTAACATCGCTGACATGAACAAATACTCCCTGAACCTCGTCAATGTTGAACTCTGCAGCTAACTGAGTATTTGTCATAACAGCATTTCCGCCTGATTGCATGCCATACTGTGCCGAACCAGCATCTGGATCTTTATAAACGCCAACAACTAGATAGGTTTTTGAACCGATAGAAACTTGCTGATTAAGCGCAGCATCATTGCTGCCGAAAAGTTTAACAGCTAATTTTGTATCCAACATAACAATACGAGAAAAACGGTCATAATCTCCCTTTTCAAAACTTCGTCCTGCTAGTACTTTGAATTTTTTAACCGCAAAATAAGTCTTGTTTACCCCTGTTATATTAACATTTTTAGATTTTTTCTGATTTCCCTCAACTGTTGATGCTGTCCCATTTGTTAAATAGTAATTCGTAACACCCGGAAGCTCGCTTGTGATTTTTTGCAACCACTCCTCCTTAATTTGTGGTCCTTTGTCAGACGCTGTAGGGTCTTCATCATCAAAAATATCAATATCATCTGACTTCTTAGTTGTGTAATAAATTTGAATATTTTGATTGTCAGAAGCAAACATATTAGTGACTTGATTTGTCATTCCTTCACCCAATGCCATAATGACAACCACTGAAGCCACACCGATAATGATTCCTAAAGTTGTTAAAAACGAACGCATCTTGTGCCCCATGATTGAACTTAGGGCGAATTTCCAATTTTCCATCATAATCCTCCCTTAATCAATTCGAACACTTTCTGTGGTATCTCTTGTAATCTCACCATCACGAATAATAATTTTTCGTGTTGCAAAATCAGCCACCTCAGGCTCGTGCGTTACCATAACAATCGTTTTTCCTTCACGATTTAACTCCGTCAATAAGTCCATGATTTGAATACTTGTCTTAGTATCAAGGGCACCTGTTGGCTCATCAGCAAGAATAATTGAAGGATTATTGACCAAAGCACGCGCAATAGCGACACGTTGCTTTTGTCCACCAGACAACTCAGACGGCAAATGCTTCATTCGTTCGCTCAACTCAACTTTTTCTAAAAATTGTTTTGCTAATTGACGACGCTTTGAAGCACCGACACCAGCGTAAATGAGTGGAAGTTCAACATTTTGTAAAGCTGATAGTTTAGAAAGAAGGAAGAATTGTTGGAAGACAAATCCAATTTCTTCGTTTCTAACTCTGGCTAGTTCTTTTTCTTTGAGTTCTTCGACCTGTTTGCCATTCAAGCTATAATCACCAGATGTTGGTCTATCCAAGAGACCGATAATGTTCATCAAGGTTGATTTACCTGAACCAGATGGTCCCATAATGGCAAGAAATTCACCTTCATAAACTGTCAAATCAATTCCTTTTAAAACATTGAGTTCTTGATCGCCATTCTGGTAAGATTTTATAATATTATTTAATTGAATTAGTGGTTTTTTCTCATCTGTCACTACTGTCACCTCTTATTCTTCTTTAGCAGTGGCATCTTCTTTAGTTACATGTTCAACTTTTTTACCATTTTTTAGAGCTTTATCAGGATTTGAAATAACAGATTGACCTACTTCTACTCCACTTAAAATTTCTTGTTGTGAAGCATCAGCATTTCCAAGAGCTACTTCTACTTTGCTTACTTTTTTAGAATCTTTGTCATAAATCCATACAAACTTTTTATCTCCCTCAGTAGAGACAGCGTCAACTGGGACAAGTTTATTTTTGTTTTCATTAACAACTTCTACTGAAACTGTAAATCCTTGTTGGAGGTTAGTAGTGTCACCTGTCAAATCAATTTTGTAATCATATGAAGCTGAACTATTTGATGAGTTGCTTGATTCAGAAGTTGCTGCATCAGCAGTTTGATTTGGGTAATTTGAAATGTATGAAATTGTACCAGTCCATTCTTGATCAGGATAAACTTTTGACTTAATCTTAACGTTTTGACCAGTCTTAATATTTGCCAAATCGTATTCTGTCAATGTTCCTTTTACCTGAAGTTGACCTTCTGTTGCCACGTGAACAAGCGTTTGACTATTTTTAGATGATGGGTCAATATCATTATTAACTTCAACAACTGTACCAGAAACATCACTTGTAATAATTGTTTCATTTAGTGCTTGTTGAGCTTTATTTACCTCAGCTTGAGCATCCGCATAGGAATCATTCAAATCTTGTAATTGCTGATTGTACTCAGCAGTTTGTTGAGCTGTTGGCTGAGAAGTAACTGTTGTTTCCTCACCAGTTTCTTCATCAGTACTAGTTGATGTTGTTGGCAGATTACCGTATTTTTTCAAATAGTCAATTTGGCGTCCAACTTTATTAAGTCCACGAACAGCTGTATCGTAAGCTGCTTGTGCCGCAGTTGAGTCATATTGAACAAGTTGTTGACCTGTTGTGATTTGGTCTCCGACAGCTACAGTTGGTCTAGCTGAAGTACCTTTGCTACTATCAAAATACACATATTGCTCCTGAGAAGCTTTCACTTTCCCAGTTAGTAAAGTAGATGATGAAATTGTACCTTCTGTTACATTGACAGTGTTGTAAGATACTTCACTTTTTACTGATGATTTGGACTGTTGCCACATCATCAAACCCCCACCAGCAACCACAAAAATTGCTACTGCTGCTCCAATTGTAATCTTAGTCTTTTTTGACATACTTGACTTGCTTCTTCTAGACATTTTCTTCCTCGTTTTCTTTGTTGTATAATTGTATCACTAAGATAGAACAATTATACATTTTTGGTATTTTACTGTCAAGAATAAACCGAAGTTCATCTTTATAACCATTATAGTTGAATTCGTTAGCAAAAATTATTACAAGTTTGTAAGTGAAAACAAAAAAAGCTGAGACATTAGTCTCAGCCTTTGATTTATATTAGATGGCTTGTGTTGTAAATCCTCGGCTTTCAAGGACACGAATCATAGCATCTACTGTATCAAGCGCGGTAAAGAGAGGAACACCGTGTTCAATAGCAGAGCTACGAATAATCGCGCCATCTTCGTCAAGTGTACGTTTTGTACCAACAGTATTTACAATAGCTTGTACTTTACCTGTACGAACAAGTGCAGGAATGTCATTGTCATCATCCTGACCAATCTTATCAATGATTGTTGAATCAAGACCATGTTCAGCAAAGAACTTAGCTGTTCCGTGTGTTGCAAAAATACTGTAGCCAATATTAGCAAATCGTTTTGCCAAGCCAAGAGCTTCTTCTTTTGTATCATCAGATACTGTGAAGACAACATTACCAAATGATGGCAAGTGAAGATATGAAGCTTCAAAAGCTTTGTAAAGTGCTTTTTCAAGTGTTTGATCTGATCCCATAACTTCACCAGTTGATTTCATTTCAGGACCTAGAAGGCTGTCAACCTTAGCAAGTTTTGTGAATGAGAAGACTGGCGCTTTGACATGCACGTAATCAGATTCTGGGTAAAGTCCATCTTCGTAACCAAGATCAGCAAGGCTTTGTCCAAGAATCAGTTTAGTTGCGACTTGTGCCATTGGAATGTTAGTCACTTTTGATAAGAATGGAACCGTACGACTAGCACGAGGGTTAACTTCGATAACATAAACTGTTTCATCTTTGATGACAAATTGAATATTCATCATACCGTAGCAATTCAAACCAATTGCCAAACGTTTTGTGTAGTCAGCAATTGTTTCTTGTACTTTCTTAGAAAGTGTCTGTGGTGGGTAAACTGCCATTGAGTCACCTGAGTGAACACCAGCACGTTCGATATGCTCCATAATACCTGGAATAAGCACATCTTTACCGTCTGAAATGGCATCCACTTCACACTCACGACCAACGATATATGAGTCGACAAGAACCGGATGGTCTGGACTTGCTTTAACGGCTGTGCGCATGTAAGAACGAAGGTCATCCTCGTTTTCTACAATTTCCATGGCACGTCCACCGAGAACGTAAGATGGACGAACCAAAACTGGGAAACCAATCTTGTGAGCAGCTTCAACTGCTTCTTCTTCGTTAGTAGCTGTTTGTCCAGGTGGTTGAGGAATATCCAATTCTTTCAAAGCTTGTTCAAAGAGGTCACGGTCTTCAGCACGGTCAAGATCAGCAACCTGAGTACCAAGAATTTTGACACCAGCTTTAGAAAGTGGCTCAGCCAAGTTGATAGCTGTTTGTCCACCGAATTGAACAATAACACCTTTTGGTTGTTCAAGTTCGATAACATTCATAACATCTTCAAATGTTAGTGGTTCAAAGTAAAGCTTATCAGAGATTGAGAAGTCAGTTGATACTGTTTCTGGATTTGAGTTCATGATAATAGCTTCATATCCTGCAGCTTGAATTGCTTTAACAGAGTGAACTGTTGCGTAGTCAAATTCGACACCTTGACCAATTCGGATTGGTCCAGAACCAAGTACGATAATTGATTCTTTATCTGATTTGATTGATTCATTTTCCCATTCATATGTTGAATAGAAGTATGGTGTTGCTGATTCGAACTCAGCAGCGCATGTATCAACCATTTTATAAACTGGAATAATTTTATTTTCTGTACGAATGGTATGAACTTCTTCTGCTGTCATGTTCCAGAGTTCTGCAATCTTAAGGTCTGCAAATCCATTACGTTTTGCTTCTTTAAGAACGTCAACATCTCCGACATGACTCGCCAATTCTTGTTCAAGTTCAAAGATGTGGAGCAATTTATCAAGGAAGAAGAGATCAATTTTTGTTAGTTTTGATAATTCTTCAATAGTGTAGCCACGGCGAATTGCTTCAGAAAGGTAGAAGAGACGATTGTCTTGAGCACGAACAATCTTATTAACTAATTCATCATCAGTAACATTTGTGAGCTCTGGCATTTCATTATGATGAACACCAATTTCAAGCGAGCGACAAGCTTTAAGAAGTGATTCCTCAATATTACGACCAATAGCCATAACTTCACCTGTTGCTTTCATTTGTGTTCCTAGACGACGTTCACCATTTTCAAACTTATCAAATGGGAAACGAGGAATCTTAGCAACCACATAGTCAAGAGCTGGTTCAAACATAGCGTATGTCGTACCTGTAACTGGGTTTACCATTTCATCAAGCGTTAAACCAACAGCAATCTTAGCAGCTAATTTTGCGATTGGGTAACCAGTAGCTTTTGAAGCAAGAGCTGATGAACGTGACACACGTGGATTTACTTCGATAACATAGTATTTAAAGCTATTTGGATCAAGGGCAAGTTGAACGTTACATCCACCTTCAATTTTAAGAGCGCGGATAATACTCAAACTTGCATCACGCAACATTTGATTTTCAATATCTGAAAGAGTTTGCGTTGGCGCAAAAACAATTGAGTCACCTGTGTGAATACCAACAGGGTCAAAGTTTTCCATGTTACAAACAACCAAAGCGTTGTCTGCAGCATCACGCATCACTTCGTATTCAATTTCTTTAAAACCTGCAATTGAACGTTCAATCAAACATTGTGTAACTGGTGACAATTTCAAACCGTTTTCAGCGATTTCACGGAGTTCATCTTCATTGTCACACATACCACCACCAGTACCACCAAGAGTAAAGGCTGGACGAACAATAACTGGATAACCAATTGAGTCAGCAAAAGCAACTGCTTCATCAACAGTATTTACAATTTCAGATTCAGGAATAGGTTGGTTCAAATCTTCCATCAATTGTTTAAATTGATCGCGGTCTTCAGCTTGGTCGATAGCTGATAATTTTGTACCTAGCAATTCAATTCCAAGTTCGTCAAGAATTCCTGCTTTTGACAATTCCATTGCCATGTTAAGGCCAGTTTGTCCACCTAATGTTGGAAGAAGTGCATCTGGACGTTCTTTACGAAGAATTCTAGTTACAAATTCTGTTGTCAAAGGCTCAATGTAAACTTTATCAGCGATTTCTTTATCTGTCATGATTGTTGCAGGATTTGAGTTAACAAGAACAACGCTGTATCCTTCTTCTTTCAAAGCAAGACAAGCTTGTGTTCCTGCGTAGTCAAATTCAGCAGCCTGACCGATAATAATCGGACCAGAACCAATCACCATAATTTTTTTAATATCTGTACGTTTTGGCATTATTTTCTCCTATTTGTCAACTCTCTGATTGACTTTAAATATGTTAATGACCTTGCTATCAGTCATTTTGCAATTTACCGACAAGATTTTGATATCGAATGACTTTTTAACGATTTGCTTTTTCAGCTTGGAATGCATCAATCAATTCGATGAAATCATCAAAGAGATAACTTGCATCATGTGGCCCAGGCGCAGCGTCTGGGTGGAATTGAACTGAGAAAGCTGGAAAATCACGGTGACGAACACCTTCTACAGATTTATCATTGATTTCTTCGTGAGTTACCATAAGGCAATCTGGAAGAGTGTCGCGATCAACTGCATAACCGTGGTTTTGACTTGTAAAATCAATACGACCTGTTGCAATTTCGCGAACGGCATGATTAAATCCACGGTGACCGAATTTCATTTTATAGGTTTTAGCACCATTAGCAAGGCTAAATAATTGGTGTCCCATACAGATACCAAAAATCGGAATTTTTCCTTGTACGCCACGAATCATATCTAGAACTTCAGGAATATCTTCTGGGTTACCAGGACCATTTGATAGCATCATACCATCTGGATTAAGGTGAAGAATTTCTTCAGCTGAAATGTTATAAGGAACAACTGTTACATTACATTTACGTTTTGAAAATTCACGTAGGATAGAATGTTTCAATCCAAAATCAACCAAGACGATATTTTTACCAACACCTGGTGCTGGGTAAGCCGTTTTAGTTGACACTTGTTCTATGTTATTGGTTGGCAGCACTGTAGCTCGCAATTGATCTTGTAAATGCTCAATCGTATCACCAGCATTTGCAAGAGTCGCTTTCATTGTACCATGCTTACGAATGATTTTTGTAAGGGCCCGAGTATCAATTCCTGAGATTCCTGGAATATTTTTAGCCTTCAAGAACTCATCCAAAGTCATTTGATTACGCCAGTTATTGGCACGACGGGCGTTTTCAGATACGACAACACCTTTACAAGTTGGTGTAATTGATTCATAGTCATCACGGTTAATCCCATAGTTACCAACAAGTGGGTAAGTAAAAGTCAAAATTTGACCGTTGTAAGATTGGTCTGTAATTGATTCTTGGTAACCTGTCATACCAGTGTTAAAAACAATCTCACCAGTTACATCAAGGTCAGCTCCAAAAGCCTTCCCTTCAAAAATTGTTCCATCTTCTAAAATTAAAAGTCTTTTTGCCATTTTTATTCCTCTCGTTTGCTCTCACGGGAGCACTTTAACGTTTATTAGCAGACACTTCAAAATAATTGTTAAGCTTTACCGTTAAGTACAGCTTCTAGAATTGCCATGCGGACAAACACACCATTTTGCATTTGTCGAGCAATTCTTGATTTTGATGCTTCTACCAAGCGATCAGCAATTTCAACACCGCGATTAACTGGTGCTGGGTGCATGATGATGGCAGAAGGCTTCATTTTATCATATCGGTCATATGTAAGGCCGTATGTCTTGTGATAAGTTTCTTTTGAAAAACCACGTTCACTATCATGACGTTCGTGTTGGACTCGCAACATCATCATGACATCAACTTGATCAACAATCTCATCGATAGCCACGTATTTTCCATACACATCAAATTCACTTGAATACCATTGCTCTGGACCTGCAAAATACAACTCTGCTCCTAAACGTTTTAGGATTTGCATGTTAGATTTTGCAACACGTGAATGCGTAATGTCACCAACAATAGCCACTTTTAGATTTTCAAAACTACCAAACTCTTCATAAATCGTCATCAAGTCCAGCAAACACTGACTTGGGTGTTGACCAGAACCATCTCCACCATTAACGATTGCTGTTTGAATTGTTCTGCTATCAATTAATTCTTTGTAGTAATCTTCCATTGAGTGGCGAATCACACAAATATCAATTCCAAGAGAACTCATTGTCAAAATCGTGTCATACAAAGTTTCCCCTTTGTTGACTGAACTTGTTTTAGCATCAAATTCAATAACATCTAAACCAAGTTTTCTTTCTGCGACTTCGAAAGATTTGTGTGTACGTGTTGATGGTTCAAAGAATAGATTAGCTGCAAAATATTGTCTATCCAAACTAAAGTCAGCTTCATTGTTCTTAAACGCAATTCCGCGTTTAATCAAGCTTAGCACTTCTTCATTTGATAAAGTTTCCATTGTTACCAAATGCTTTAGTGAAACAACGCCATCTGTAATTGCCATTTTTTTAGTCCTTTTCTGGAAGAATTTGATACAAGATAATACCTAGAAGTGTTGAGAAAGCAACACCTGTAATTTGCAAACCAGCAACTTGTAATGTCAAACCACCGATACCAGACACTAAGATAACACTTGCAATCAAAAGATTTTTCTTATTATCGAAATCAATTTTATTTTCAACTAAAATTTTAAGACCACTTGATGCGATAACGCCAAAGAGGGCAATTGAAATACCACCGATAACTGGTGTTGGAATTGATGAAAGAAGAGCTGAGATTTTTCCGATAAAGCTCATCACTATAGCAATTACTGCTGCTCCAGCAATAACATATACTGAGTAGATTTTGTTAAGGGCCATAACACCAATATTTTCACCATATGATGTTACCGGTGGGGCACCGAAGAAACCTGCAATGATTTGTGCTAAACCATCACCTGTAAGCGTACGGTCAAGACCCGGATCTTTAAAGAAATCACGTCCTGTTAAGCTGTTAAGAACCATTACGTGACCAAAGTGTTCAGTCATTGTTACAAAAGCAATTGGAGCCATTGTCAAAATAGCACTTGGGTAAAGTTTGAAATGATAATCAACAAAGAGAATATCAAAACTTGGAACTTGGAACCAAGCTGATTTTGCCACACCTGACAAATCAACAATACTTTGACCAGTCACCGCACCAACTACCAATGCAAAAATGTAACCAACAATCAATCCAAGCAAGATTGGAATAACACCGACAATCTTTTTACCGTACATGTTAAAGAGAATAACCGCAAGAAGAGTTACCATCCCAACTAAAAGGTAAGTAAAATTATATTGGCCGTCTTTCAGCATCACATCGTTAACAGCTGTTGTTGCAAGACTAAGACCGATAACGATGATGATTGGACCAACCACGATTGGTGGAAGGACTTTATCAATCCATGCGTTTCCAGCGAATTTTACAATTAAGGCAACGATTAAGTAAACCAAACCACCTGCGATAGCCCCCTGCGCTACCGCTGCAATCCCGTCAGTCTTCATTAACATTTGCATAGTTGCAATGTAAGCAAAACTTGAACCCATGTAAGCTGGGATTTTATATTTGGTTACTGTCAAATGTGCTAAAGTACCTAAACCACTTGAAAATAGAGCAATCGCTGGATCAATACCAACTAAGATTGGTACCAAAACTGTTGAGCCAAACATTGCAAACAAATGTTGAAATGATAATCCAAACAGCATTCCTGGTTTTGGCATATCATGCACATCATATCTTACGTTTTCCACTTTTTATCATCCTCCTCAATTCTAATACTGCTTAGCTTGGATCTACAATGCTAACGCGATCTTTGCCATCTACTTCGATCACTTCAACAATGATTTCCTCGATAGCACTTGTTGGAATGTTTTTACCAACATAATCAGCACGAATTGGGAGTTCACGGTGTCCACGGTCAACAAGAACAGCAAGGCTAACACGAGCTGGACGACCAAGACTTACTAAGTTATCAATAGCCGCACGAATTGTACGTCCTGTATAAAGCACATCGTCAACCAAGATAACATCTTTACCAGTAATATCAACTGGCATATCTGTTGTATCTTCTTCGACTTTCATATCATCACGGAAAGGTTTTGTATCAAGTTCACCAAGCGGAATATCAATACCTTCCAATTGTTTCAAGCGATCTTGAATACGACGAGCAATGAAGACACCACGTGTCTTAATCCCTGCAAGGACAATGTTGTCAAGATTTTTATTTCGCTCAATAATCTCATAAGTGATACGTGTAATTGCACGTTTCATTGTTACGTCATCAACAATTTCTTTTGTTTTCATAAACAAACCTCTCTTAATATACAAAAAATCTCCTCGTTACCAAGGAGATTCCACAAAATATAGGTACAACTATACCAGCTGCACGCTTCTTTTACCGTTCTCTCCTTGCCTGCCTCACGGGACAGTATTAAAGGATAATATTTACTCTTATATAATACCAAATTGTTCATCATTTGACAAGGGATTTACGATTTTCAGCAAAAAAATATCTCATGATTTTTCACAAAAACGAATAAAAAAGCAGGACTTTCCAAAAGGTTCATCACTGCAATTTTTATCATATGTTTTAAGCTTTTCCGCTTCGCAATTTTTCAAGTGTTTCTTTAAAAATTGCTGGCACTTCAGCTGTGAAAGTCATTGTTTCACCTGTTTTTGGATGTGTAAAGCCAAGTGTTTGAGCATGCAAGAATTGACCATTACCTTTCAATGTCTTACGTGGTCCGTATAATGGGTCTCCTGCAACTGGGTGTCCAATATAAGCCATGTGCACACGGATTTGGTGAGTTCGACCTGTTTCAAGTGTCAATTCAACCAAAGTATAGTTTCCAAAACGTTCTAAAACTTTGAAATGCGTCACAGCTGGTTTTCCTTTAGCAGTGACAGCTTGTTTTTTACGATCCTTATCAGAACGTCCAATTGGTGCTTCAATGACACCGCGGTCATTCGGAATATTACCATGTACAATGGCCACATACTTACGAAGGGATTTTTTATCCTTCAACTCAGCAGCAAGTGCATTGTGGGCAGTATCATTTTTGGCAATCATCAAAAGCCCTGATGTGTCTTTATCGATTCGGTGAACAATCCCTGGTCGAATCACACCGTTGATAGAAGACAAATCTTTAATATGATACATCAAAGCATTAACCAAAGTACCTGACGTGTGACCGACAGATGGATGAACAACCATACCTTGCGGTTTGTAAACCACTGCAACGTCTTCATCTTCATAGACGATATCAAGTGGAATATTTTCTGCTGTGTATTCTAATACCTCTTCTTCAGGCACTTCATAAGTTACAACGTCACCAACTTTGACAGCATATTTTGCTTTAACAGCTTTGCCATTTACCAAAACAGTGCCTTTTTTAATTTCATCATTAGCTTGGCTACGTGATAAATCTGTTAAGTCTGCTAACGCCTTATCTAAACGAGCGCCAGCTTCTTTAATGATTAATTCCATTTTCCTCCTCTTTCCATAGGGCGATAAATAAAATCACTACCCCAACTGTTAAATACGAATCCGCCACATTAAAAATAGCAAAATTCATAAAATCCAAATGAACCATATCAACAACGTAACCAAGTCGCAAACGATCGATAAAATTACCGATACCTCCTGAAATAATCAACAATAGTCCAAACAAGAACCAAAAATTGCCATTGATATTTTTAATAAAATAATAGCAAGCTGCTCCGACAACAGCAAGTGTAATCACCGTAAAGAACCACTGCTGATTCTGCAAAATAGAGAAAGCTGCGCCATAATTACGTAAATAAGTTAAGCTAAAAATACCTGGCACACATTTGCGAATAGCATTTAAAGGAATATGATTGACAATCCATTGCTTGCTTAATTGATCCAACAAAATCAAAATCACAGCAGCTAATGGACCATAAAGTTTTCTATAGTTTTTCATTTGGTCACCTTTGGACTGAATTTTTCAAAATAATCTTTCATGACAGCGATGAATTTCAAAGCACAAGCCGATAAATTTTTATCACGACGTTTGATATAAACCATTTTATTATCTAACTTATCTTCAAGTGGAATAACAGTAATACCATTAAAACTACGGCTATCTAAGAAACCAGAGCCAGTCGCGTAAGCATCTGTACGCTCTAAAATGCCATTTAAGGTAGCGCGGTCGGTCACATTAAAAACATACGGGCTATCACTGGTATCAACAAAATTCTCAGAATAATAAAGGTACTCATCCTTTTCCTGAGTAAATCGAACTGTTGGCGAATCTTTCAAGTCATCCATCACAAGACTTTTCTTTTGTGCCAAAGGGTGAGTCTTAGCCAGATAAATATGAGTCTTAAAAGGGATTAACTCGACAAATTCCAAGCCTAATTTTTCCATACGTTGCAAAAGCCCTTTGCGATTTTGATTATTTAAATAAATAATCCCAATCTCACTATCACCTTGAGCCACCTCATCAAAAATTTGAATAGTTGTTGACTTAAAAATTCGAAAATCCTTATGCTCAGGATGCGCCTTAGAAAAGGTTGTTATCAAAGGCGGTAAAAAATCATAGTGTTGACTAGCAATAGAAAACTCATCTGAGTCTGCGGCCGATTGGGAAAATTGCTTTTCAAACGAGTCAAAACTCTTAACAACTTCCAATGCTTTTTCATAAAAGGTCATTCCATGACTCGTTAAAACAGCACCTGTCGTTGTACGTGTAAAAATTTGAAACCCTAATTCACCTTCAAGGTCCTTAATAGCTACTGACAAACTTGGCTGACTGACAAAAAGCTTAGAAGCCGCTTCACGAAAGGTCCCACTGTTTGCAATAGCTACAACATATCGTAGTTGTTGTATGTTCACTGTCAATCATTCTTTCTAAAAAATCAATTATCCTTATTATAACAAAATATAACTAATGGCGCTATATAAAGCCAAAAGTGACCGACTAACCATTTTGTATTTCAAAAAGGAACAAAAAAAGCCTGCACGAAGCAGACTTTTCTGTTAAATTATTTTGCGATTGGATAAACTGATACTTGACGTTTATCGCGACCTTTACGTTCGAAACGAACAACACCTTCAACTTTAGCGAAAAGTGTATCGTCACCACCGCGACCTACGTTCACACCTGGATAGATATGAGTACCGCGTTGACGGTAAAGGATTGATCCACCTGAAACAGTTTGACCGTCAGCTGCTTTAGCACCAAGACGTTTTGCTTCAGAATCACGACCATTTGATGTAGAACCTCCACCTTTTTTGTGGGCGAAAAGTTGCAAGTTAGCAAGATTCATTTTTAACATATGTAGTGTCCTCTTTTCAAATTAGTTTGCAATGACCTTAACCGACACAAATTCTTTCGAATTCTCAGCCAAATTTGTCATTCCTAAAAGAAAGCTTTCAAATAAAAGTTGAACTTTCTCATCTGTCTTTTTAGTCATATGAGAGATATCAATCTTCATATAACCACCATCAATCTCATTGACAGCAAAATCAGCATTGCATTCTGCCAAAACTTCTAACGAATTAACAAAGTTAATCGATAAAGTTGAAACAGCTGCACATACGATATCAAAGCCATATTCACCACTGCCAGCATGACCAGTCAGTTCAACACTTTCTAAGTTGCCTTTGTGACGAATAAAAGTTGCTTGAATCATGAGAATGCTAAATTAAGCGTTGATAGCGTTAATAACAACTTTAGTGTAAGGTTGACGGTGACCTTGTTTACGGTGTGAACCTTTTTTAGGTTTGTATTTGAAAGTAACAACTTTCTTTTGTTTTCCTTGTTTTTCAACAGTACCAACAACAGAAGCTCCTTCAACAACTGGTGTACCAACAACAGTTGTTTCACCACCAACAAGAACAACTTCGTTAAATGTTACTTCTGAACCAGCTTCAACATCAAGTTTTTCAACATAGATAGCCTGACCTACTTCAACTTTAACTTGTTTTCCACCAGTTTTGATGATTGCATATGTGCTCATCGTGCACCTCCTATAAAATTTTGTTGCAGATTTTTCTGCTTGTGAAGACTCGCCTAAATCGTGAACCTCGAGAGTTTCTTACAAACGATTTTCGTGCGGTTGCACAGGATGTGCATTTAGTCAACGTTCATATTTTATCATGTTAGGCTAATTAAAGCAAGAAATATACTGGCTTTTTTTAATGATAGTGCGTTTTCATTTTTTATTTTTTGTCAAAGGATACTTTCACTAATCCCAAAACAGCTTTTTTAGTCAATTTTTCGATAGTATCAATAGCAATCTGCTTTGTATTTGCCATCATTTGATAAGTCTCACTACCTTCGTGGTAATAATAGGCTGTAATGTGAAAACCATTTTTCTCATAAAAACGCACGCGCTTCAAGCGTTGATCAAAATTATCAGCTTTTTCATTCATGGGCTCAATTGCCAAAACAACTGGACGATTCCCAGCTAAATCTTTAACATCTTGCAAAATAGCTGAGCCATAACCACGAGAACGAATGTTAGGGTTAACAGCTAAGAAAAATAAATAAACCACAGCTTCATTTTGTAAAATGTAAGCCAAACCGACAAAATCGTCGCCATCATAATAAGCATAAAAATCTGCCAAGTCACGATAACTCGTCAATAGCAACGGCAAATACGGTGCACGTTCAACAGCTGGAAAAGCTGATAGGTATAAGTTTTTGACATCATGGGAACTTTTTGAAAAAAGTTTAACCTCTTGACGTTTTAATTCCATTGTAAATTCACCAATTCATTCATTTCTTGATAGGCGGTATCGACTTTCTCTTGCATACTAGCATCGAGTTTGTCACGATATTTACCACCTTTGATAAAGTCTTCTAAAATAAGCGTACGATAGTCTGAAAGAACAAAGCCTTCTGACCCTGTCATGCCCTTGCTCCATACCCAAACCATTGTTGGGTGAGCTGCGACAGTTTTAATTTTTGTTTTATGATTTTTCTTTTCAAATGTTACGTCCATCAAAAGTCCACGTTCTGTCCAAATATCGTCTACCGTTTCTAAACGTTGGTTAGAGATAAAATTTCCCATTGAATAGATAATAAATTTCTTTTCACCATCTTTTTCAACCGTTTCTGATGGCTCCACAACGTGTGGGTGTCCACCAAAGATAACATCTGCACCCCAATCAACCATCTTGTGATAAAGGGTTACTTGCTCTTGAGTTGGTTCTCGTTGGTACTCCACTCCCATTTGTGGCATGACAATTGTTACATCAGCTTTCTTTTCAGCTTCCTGAATTTCAGCCTTCATTTTGTCTTCATTTAAATCAGACATGTGTTTTTCGTAGTCTTCATCTGATAAATTAGCTTCTAGACCATTGTAAGCATAAGAGTAACCTAAAATAGCAATTTTAATACCATTAACATTTTTAATTAAAATATCTTCTTTGTCACGATCTTTTTTGTAAACGCCAATGCTAGGCATTCCTAATTTATCAAAGGTTTTAACGGTGTTAAGTGCTCCTGAAAGACCAGAATCAAGGATATGGTTGTGAGCTAAATCGACAACATCATAACCTGTGTCTTTCATGGCGTCAGCAATTTCACTTGGTGCGTTAAACAAAGGATAGCCAGCTAACGGATAATCTGGACTGATTGTTCCCTCGTAGTCACCAATTGCCAAATCTGCACTTGAAATCCAGTCTTTGGCATACTCAAAGAAAGGTTTAAAATCATAAGTTCCATCAGCCTGCTCAGCACTGCCATAAAGACCATTATGGATAAGAATATCTCCATTTGCCATGACACGCGCTGTTTTGACTTTACTTGACTGAGCTTTTGATTGCTGAGTCTTGTCACTTGGACTAGCCTTCCCAAATAGTAAGCCATAAAATGCTGCACCTAATAAGCTAAGCAAAATAAATGCCAAGCAAGCCAACGTTGTCTTTTTATAAATTATCCTATCTAACATCCTTAATCACACCTCCATGCAACTATTATAACACTTTATGATTAGGCTTTCAGGATTTAACTGGCAAGAAAAAAACTGCCCTAAAGGCAGTTTCTATCTATTATAGTAAGTCATCGATTAAGTTATCGACTTCATCATGTTCTGCTTGTGGTGTGATTGTTGTCACTTTAATTCCTGCCACAGCACGTTCAACAAGTCCTTCAACATCCATGCGTTTTTCGTATTGTTCAACATTTTTGATTTTTGGATTTGTTTTTGGACGATCTGGCGCAAAGATAGTACAGCAATCTTCAAATGGTTGAATTGAAATATCGAAAGTATCAATTCTTTGAGCGATATCAATGATTTCCAATTTATCCATTGTGACAACTGGACGAATAATTGGTGTTGCTGTTACAGCATTAATGGCACGCATACTTTCAAGTGTTTGACTTGCCACTTGTCCAAGACTTTCACCGTTAATGATAACCAAGCCATTACGTTCTTCACGAATACGGTCAGTAATACGCATCATGAAACGACGTGTCAATGTCATCAAGTAAGCTTCTGGCGCTTTTTCCTTGATTTCTTCTTGGATTTCTGTAAATGGTACTTCGATGAAGTCAATGTTTCCACCAAATTTTGTCAATTTACGAGTTAAGTCTTGAGCTTTCTTAAGAGCACCTGGGCTGGTATATGGTGGGCTAGCAAAGTGAACAGCTTCAATATCAACCCCACGTTTAAGAGCAAGGTAACCTGCAACAGGTGAGTCAATACCACCTGATAGCATTAGCATTCCGCGACCAGCTGTTCCAACAGGAAGACCACCAGCACCTTTGATATTTTCATATGAAAGGTAAGCAGCTTCTTCACGGATTTCAACTTTAAGATTGACATCTGGCCCTTTCATTTGCGCTTGAATGTTAGGCAAAACGTCAAAGACAGCTGAACCAAGGTATTGATTCAATTCACGGCTATCCATTTCAAAATTGTGATCACTTCGTTTACTTGTGATTTTAAATGTCAAACCTTCATGGTAAACGTCAGTCATCACATCTTGAACAGCTTTTTTAATGGTCTCTAGATTTTTTTCAACCTTGTATGATGGTGATAATGCTTGAATCCCAAAAATTTGTTTTAATGACTCCGCAACGGGAACGTAATCTGTACCATTTAAGAAAATGTGTGCGCGGTCGCGGTCAACCACAACACGGACATCTGGATAAATTGAAAGAACGTGTTTCATATTACGTTTCAATTTATTGATGAAACGCATGCGGTTCTTTCCTTTAGTTGATAATTCGCCGTAGCGAACCATAATTTCTGAGTATTGCATAGTTTTCTAAAGAGAAAATCTCTTTATCCTTTCTTATTAATTATCTTACTTTTTGTGTTTTTTCGTAGACTTGTTTGAAAATTGTTAGGAATTGTTCAATTTGTCCCATGTCATTGTCATCATCGAGACTAATGCGAACAGCTGACTGCGCTAGTTTTGTAGGAACTCCCATGGCAATCAATGTTCCGGCAGGTTTTCCTGCTTTTGATGAACAAGCTGATGTTGTTGAAATATAAATTTCATGTTCTTCAAAGGCATGAACTACCACTTCTCCACGAACACCTTTGATACCAAACGTTAAGATATTTGAAGCAAAAGTATCATCTTTACCAGAGAAAATAAGGATATCTTTGTGCTTAGCTAATTCGTCATAAATGATTTCTTTCATTGTGGCGATTTTTGGAAGGGCGTAAGCTTCTTTGTCAGTAACCAAGCGAAGAGCTTTCGCTGTCGCAGCAATACCTGCAACATTTTCAGTAGTTGAACGAAGGTCACCTTCTTGCCCACCACCAGCTAGCAATGGATTTAATTTTTTACCTTCTTTTTTATAGATAAAACCGACACCACGCACACTGTGGAATTTGTGACCTGAAAAACTTGCAAAATCAACACGCTCTGTCAAATAATCAGCTGCTGGAATTTTACCAATAGCTTGAACAGCATCCACGTGGAATGAAATTCCTGGTTTATCAGCTAGTAATTTTGAGATAGCTTTAATTGGCTGAATAGAGCCGATTTCATTGTTAACAGCCATGATTGACACAAGTGTTGTGTCTGGGCGCAAAAGCTCTGCTAATTTATCAACATAAACAAAACCTTTTTTATCAACTGGCGCATAAGATACTTCAAAACCGTGTTCACCAAGCCATTTTGCAGATTCTTTTACGGCTGGGTGTTCGATATCTGATACGATGATGTGTTTTCCGTAGCGTTCTTTTTCAAATGCGACACCTTTAAGAACCCAGTTATCTCCTTCAGTACCACCAGAAGTGAAAATAATTTCATCACTCTTAACGCCAAGCAAGCCAGCGATTTGCTTGCGACTCGCCTCTAGGATACGACTAGCTTTTGTTCCTAGATTATGCAAACTTGATGGATTTCCATAAATTTTACTTGCCACTTCCTGATAAGTACGTAAAACTTCAGGATAGGGAATAGTTGTGGCAGAGTTATCAAAGTAAATCATTTTTTCTTCCTTCACAAAAAAATCAATACTACCATTATAACACAGTCTCTCATAAGTGTGAAAGCTTTAATCTCAAGTTTTTTAAGCCTATTTTTAAGAAAAAGCCCTAAAATATTTCTTAAAAGAGTCCCATCTCTTACTGGACATTTAAAATGAAAAAACTATAATAGAATCATACGCGAAAAAGGAGTTAAAAATGTCTCAACATTATTCTAGACGTCAAAAATCATCAAAAAAAGATAAAGAACAAGCCCCATCAAAGCACATTAAAAAAGGTTTTTCAGCCCTTCAAAAAACAATTGCTCTTATCGGTTCTATCCTCAGTATTATCGTAGCAAGTATCACTATCAATAACGCCTTAAAAGGCTCATCAAGTCAAAAGCCAACTGATAAATCGACAACAACTGTTGTGATTAAAGAAAGTAACAAAGGCAACAACAGTAAAACTGATACTTCTGCATCAACTACATATTCAAGTTCAGCTGCTAACAATAGTGTTTACAATGATGACGCTAATAGCAACAATGCAACTTATGACTCTAGCTCAGATTCTACAACTTATAGTTCAAGTGCTGATACAACACAAGACAACACTCAAACAAGTTCACAAGCAACATCTGATACTACTGCAGGAAGTACTACTGAAACATCTGATACTACTGCAGGAGGTGCTACTGAAACAAATCAATAAAATCAAAGAGGAATGGGACGATAAAATTCCTTATCATTCCACCTCTTTTTTACTAGGTAAAATAAACTCATGACTTATATTGAAACGCTAAATTGGATTCACTCTCACAAAGCTAATGGTCGCCGACCAAGTTTAGAGCGCATGCGCTATCTCCTTAACTTACTTGATAACCCACAAGATAAATTTCCAGCTGTTCATGTTGTGGGAACGAATGGCAAAGGTTCGACAACTAGTTTTCTCCAACATATCTTAACGGCATCAAGTTATAAAACAGGTACCTTCACATCTCCTTTTATTACGCGCTTTAATGAGCGTATCGCTATCGATGGCAAAGAAATTTCTGATAGCAATCTGGTTAAAACAGCACAGGCAATTAAACCTATCGTAGATAGTAATGTTTTTCAAGAAAAAGTTGGTAAGGTAACTGAGTTCGAACTCGTTACAGCCCTTATGTTCTGTTACTTTGCAACTATCAATCCTGTCGACGTTGCCGTTATTGAAGCTGGTATTGGAGGTACTTTTGACTCAACCAATGTCTTTACAGCAAAAGCAGTTATTTGCCCATCAATCAGTATCGACCATCAAGAAACGCTTGGCAAAACTCTCACTGAAATTGCTGGTCATAAAGCTGGTGTTTTAAATCCTCACATTCCTTTTATTTTTGGAGAAATGACACCAGAGGTCCAAAAAGTATTTCATCAAAAAGCTAAAGAGCTTGATTGTCCAACATATGAACTAGATAAAGAATTCTCAATCAGAGAAAATGATAAAAATTTTGATTTTCATTATCAATATATGACCATTTCAAACATCACTTTATCAATGTTAGGTCATCATCAACGAACTAATGCCTCATTAGCTGCTATGACTGCTATCATTCTTAAATCGCATTTCAAAAATATTACTAAAACAACTATCAAAAATAGCTTAGAAAACACTGTTTGGGCTGGACGGTGTGAGCTAATACGACCAAACCTTATGTTAGATGGTGCACATAACGAAGATTCGGTTGCAAAATTAGTCGATGTGCTAAAAAAAGACTTTTCAAATCGCAACATTCACATCCTCTTTGCAGGCTTAAGGCGTAAGCCTTTGACAAAAATGCTCGAAGAACTATCCGCATTTGACTTAGCAGTGACAAGTTTTAATTTCTATCAAGCACAAGCTTTGTCAGATTATCCTGAAAAATACAAAAAAGTTGCTGATTACAAAGACTGGCTTGCTGACGCCGAAAATAATCCTGAAGATTTCTTTGTTGTCACCGGTTCACTTTATTTCATCTCAGAAGTTCGTAATTTTTTACTCAATCAATAATCCCATCTGATTTTCAGATGGGATTTCTTTTTGTTTAGTTCAAACTTTCAGCAAATTTACGTTTGATGAAGTTAGCTGACTTTTCAAGTTTAGCTTCTTCATCAGCTGGCAAAGTTAATTTAACTTGCTCGATAATACCTTCTCGTCCAACGATAGCTGGGTAGCTGAGGTAAGTATCTAGTGGTTCGTAGTAATTAGAAACCGGTAATTCTTCATGACTATCTGAAACAACTGCGATTGCCAAACGAATAGCTGCACTAGCAATCCCATAGCTTGTGTATTTTTTACCATAAAAGACCGTATGTCCACCAATCATGGCTTCATGTGCAATTTCCTCAAGCGTCGCTTGGTCTGTAAAGTTAGAAATTGGTTGTCCTTTGACACGAACTTGACTCCAAGCCGTAAATTGTGAATTTCCATGTTCACCAAGATTGTAACCATAGACACTACGCGCATCGACACCAAGGCGTTCAGCAACAGCACGTTTCATACGAGCAGTATCTAGCAAAGTACCTGTACCAATAACGCGTTCCTTTGGAAGACCTGAGTAATGTTGATAGAGACTAGTAATGACATCAACTGGATTTGAAATAGCTACAATAATCCCTTTAAACCCAATCTCTTTTAGCTTTTTAGCAACCAAAGGCACTTCTTGTGCTGTAAAAGGTAACTCCGCAAAACGGTCTGCATTTGGATTATCTTGAAGTTTGATATTTCCCAATGCAGAAATAACAACATCTGCATCAGCTAAAGCTTCATAATCATTAATCACAATATTGGCATGTTGATTTAGATTCGCTGCAGCATCACGGAAATCAACCGCATCTGCGGTGACTTTTTTCTCATTGGTATCAATTAAGACATAATCATCAAAAGCCCCTTGAGCAATCAGTCCATGAGCAACAGTTGAGCCAACATGACCCATTCCAATAATTCCAACCTTACGTGACATAAAACAACCTCCTTATAAAGTTATCAATCATTATAGATCTTTACCTAGAAAAATACGAAAAAAACCTAACAAGAAATGTTAGGTTACAGTTACTATTTCAAAAGATCTTGCAAAGGACCAAAAATAATTTTTTCAAGATCTGCTACATAAACTGACAATGATTGTTGAGCACCAAGATAAGCTTTAAGAACAGGATTTGCTTCGATTTTAGCACCCAATTCTTGCATTTTAGTTTGTTCATCACCTGTAGGCATTTGACCTGATTGCAATTTGGCATAAAGGCCTTGTTGGAATTCAGTGAATTCTTTAAACAAAGCTTTTGCTTCTTCGTCAGCATTAATCGCAGCACGACATTCTTGTGCTTTTTTGTATTCAGGAAGAACACGGATTTCGCGTTCTAGTTCGTTTGCTAAATCATAAATATTTGCCATAATATTTCTCCTTTAAATATGAACTTTATAATCAGTTTTTTCGCTAATAACTGTTCTAGCATGTTCCAAATCTTTAACATTTTTAAATGAAATTTGTAAAATACCATTAATATCTTCGCGGTTTTCCTCATTAACATGAATATTAACCAAAGATGTTCCGCGAAGCAATTCCAAGATCTTTAAGATGACATCTTCTTCATCGGGAACATCAATGAAAAGATCGAAGGCACTTTCAACGCCACCGCGTTTGTAAATTTGCATTTCTTTACGCGTTTCTTTAGCATGATTGAAGTAATTCCAAATTGCATCCCCATCACCTTGCAAAATAAGCTTCTTAACCTCATCAAGTCTATCCTTGAAATCATCGATGCGATCAGCAACAGCTTCTTTATTGGTCAAGAGAATACTGGTCCACATGCCTGGTTCACTCTCAGCAATACGTGTCATATCGCGAAAAGCACCTGCCGCAAAATGATTAGCCATTTCATGCTCTGTGGCGTAATCACCTGCTTGTTCCATCAAACTTGCTGCAAGGACATGTGGAAAATGTGAAATTTGACTCGTTACACGGTCATGCTCTGCAGCATCGATTTCAATATAACGTGCATGAAGTCCTGATAAAATTTTCTTGAGTTCATCAATCGTTCCTGCCGTTGTCAAAGAAGATGGTGTGAAAATATAATAAGCATTTTCAAATAAATTCACATCTGCAGCAATTGCTCCCGACTTGTGAGAACCTGCCATCGGATGTGAGCCGACAAAGCGAACAGACTTACCAGCTAAATATTTTTCTCCTGCTTCAACAATTTCACGTTTTGTTGATCCAGCATCTGTAATAATTATATTTTCTTTCAGATCCATTTCAGAAAGAGTCTTAATGAACTCAATAGTCTGTTTAATCGGAACCGCCAAAATAATCACATCTGACAGAGGCGCAAATTCTTTAAAATCTGCTGTCGCTTCATCAACAATCCCACGCTCAAGAGCAACGTTTCGTGATTTATCAGAACGATTGTAGCCTAAAATTTTGTAATCTGGGTGGTCACGCTTAATTCCTAAGGCAAGAGATCCCCCAATCAAACCTAAACCTGCAACATAAATCACTTTATTTTCCATAGTTTCTCCATTTCCGGATAACAATACCTTATAGAAAGAAGCTGAGCACTTTTGTCTCAGCTTCTGTCAACTGTTTATGCATTAAAAATGTTTGACATAATCACGATGACGAGCGACAGCTTCTTTTAATTCTTCAAGATTGTCAGAAGAGAATTTTTCAAGAATCTCATCAGCCACAACCGTTGCCACAACTGCTTCCATAACAACACCTGCTGCTGGAAGAGCCGTTGGATCTGAACGTTCGACAGTTGCTTTATAAGGCTCGTGAGTTTCAATATCAACTGACATCAAAGGTTTATAAAGCGTTGGGATAGGTTTCATGACACCACGCACAACAATAGGTTGTCCGTTTGTCATACCACCTTCAAAACCACCAAGATTATTAGTACGACGTGTATAACCTTCTTCTTCGTTCCAGAGGATTTCATCCATTACTTGACTACCTTTAAGATAACCATCTTTGAAACCAAGTCCAAATTCCACACCTTTAAAGGCATTAATTGAAACAACGGCACCAGCAATCTTAGCATCAAGTTTCTTATCCCATTGTACATATGAACCAAGTCCGACAGGAACACCACCAACAACTGTTTCGACAACACCACCGATGGTATCTCCGTCTTTTTTGATTTGGTCAATATAATCCTTGATTTCTTGCTCACGTTCTTGGTTAACAATTGACACTTCAGATTGTATAGCTAATTCTTTAATTTGTGAAACAGTAAGTCCTTCTGGAACATCAACTTCTTTACCGCCAAAAACCACAACGTGGTTAGCAATTTCAATGTCCAACTCAGCCAAAATACGTTTTGCCACAGCACCAACTACCACACGCATTGTTGTTTCACGCGCAGAAGAACGTTCGAGAGAATTACGCAAATCTTCAAAGCGATACTTCATTCCACCTACAAGGTCAGCATGCCCAGGACGAGGATGAGTGATTTTGCGTTTTGTTTTAAGAATGTCATCAATATCTTCAACAGCCATAATATCTAACCATTTTTCATGGTCTTTATTGATGACATGAAGTGTAATCGGTGCTCCTATTGTTTTTCCATGACGCACGCCAGATGTAATTTCAACCTTATCTGACTCAATTTTCATTCGTCCGCCACGGCCGTAACCACCTTGACGACGCTTCAAATCAACATTAATATCTTCGGCAGTTAAAGGAAGCCCAGCAGGAACTCCTTCAATAATAGCCGTTAAACGCGGTCCGTGAGATTCACCAGCTGTCAAATATCTCATATTATTTCTCCAAATACTCTTTCATCTCTTCAAGGGGGATCTGATTGATCGCTGCACTACCAAGCTCTGGCACAATGACGGTCTTAATCATTTTGCCACGGGCTTTTTTGTCATGTACTAAAGCTCCATAAAGCACCTCAACATCCCATGGTTGGTAGTCTGTTGGCAAACCAAATTTTTGGCACATTTCAAAAATCTCTTTAGTGATACCTTTAGGCATTAAGCCTTTTGCTTCGGCAACACGAGAATTTTGTACCATACCAATGGCAACAGCTTCACCATGCATCACTTTACCATAGCCTGCAGTTGCTTCAACAGCATGGCCAATGGTGTGACCAAAATTAAGGTAAAGACGAACACCATTATCAAGTTCATCTTCTACAACAACTTTACGTTTTACATTACATGAGCGATAAATAATGCTTTCTGCATGTTTTAAAATACTTTCAGGCGAACCATCCATAGCAGAAAGTTCGTTCCAAAGTTCAACGTCTTCAATCAAACCATACTTGATAACTTCCCCCATACCTTCAATGAGTTCTCGTTTTCCAAGCGTTTGAAGGGTTTCAGGATCGATTAAAACACCATCTGGTTGCGTAAATGTTCCAACCATATTTTTAGCAAATGGTGTATTAACACCTGTTTTACCACCAATTGATGAATCCACTTGAGCCGTTAGACTCGTCGGAATTTGCAAGAAATGAATTCCGCGCATATAAGTAGACGCTACGAAACCAGCTAAATCTCCAACAACACCTCCGCCAAGCGCAACGATTCCATCGCTACGTGTCATACCATTTCTAACCAAAAATTCATATACTTTATTGACTGTTTGAAGATTTTTTGAAGCTTCACCTTCTAGAAAATCAAAAACAATCACTTCAAAGCCAGCATTTTCGATACTGAGCTTTACTTTTTCGGCATACAAACTTCCAACTTGGTTATCTGTAATAAGGGCGATTTTTTGAGGTTGCCAAAGTGATTTCACCCAATCACCGGCTTTAACTAAGACACCTTTTTCAATCACAATATCATAAGGTGTTTGTGGGAGATTAACATTCAATTTCATTAGCGTCACCTATTTTTTATCCTATTTTGTATTGTACTTTTCTTCCAAAGCTGACCAAATCTCAGCCGTTGGCATAGTCTCACCAGTCCAGATTTCAAAAGCTTCTGCTGCTTGGTATAACAACATACCCAAGCCATTAAGCGCTTTGAGACCTTTGCTTCGAGCTAATTTCAAGAATGGTGTTTCAAATGGTTGATAAATCGTGTCAGCCACCAAAAGACCTTCAGGAAATTCGAAGTCTTCCGTGATAATCATTGATTTACCATCCATTCCAACACTTGTCGCATTGACAAAAAGTTGTGATTCTAACACTTTTTCTTGAATTGTCTTCAAATCTTCGACCGGATAAACAGTAATAGATACACCAGTTTTATCAGAAAGTTCTTGTGCTTTTTGGCCTGTCGCTTCCAAGAACTGTGTCTGATTAAAAATGTTAATATGACCTGCTCCATTAAGAGCTGCTTGGGCAATAAGAGCTGTCGCAGCTCCACCACCACCAAGAATAGTCATTGTCTTGCCTTTAACATCAAAATCAGCAAAAGTTGAAAGACTTCTAAAGAAACCAATACCATCAGTATTGTGACCAACTAATTTGCCGTCACGATTAATAACTGTATTAACCGCACCAATCAAGGCAGCAGAGTCTGTCAACTCATCCATATAAGGCATGACTTTTTGTTTGTATGGCATTGAAATATTCACGCCAAACATGTCATAACGTTTAACATTTTCCAAAGTAACCGCTAGGTCTTCCTCAGGAATATCCCAGGCAACATAAACACCATTTACACCTGTTTTATCAAAAGCGTAATTGTGAATAAATGGTGAAATAGAGTGTTTAATCGGTGTTGCCACGACAGCCGCTAAGCGAGTGTATCCATCAATCTGCATCAAGTACCTCCCTAATACGTTTCATATCAGCAAGAGCAACCTGTCCAGGTGCACTTGCTTGGTCTAGGCTTGCAAATGACCATGATGAGCCGAATACATCAACAGCAAAACGTGAAACACGTCCTAGTTTGCCCATTGACATAGTCGCATACTCTTGTTCAGGATTTAGTGTTTTAAATCCACGAGTGTAGTTCATCAAGTCAATAACATCTTGTTCACTTTGGGGCATAACAGCAACCTTAACTACACGAGGAGCTAGGGCTGTTAATTCAGAAAATGATTCCATCAAGTTTTCAGGAGTCTCTTCAAAATTATGATAAGACAAAACTAGATTTGGAAACTCTAACATTTGTTGAAAGGCTTCTTTATGTGAAAAATATTCAAAATCGATATAATCTGGGTAGTAAATAGCATTAATATTTTTCAAAAGTTCAACGTATTCGTCATCAGATAAGTTAAGATTACCACCTTCTTTATCTGTGCGAATGGTAAAAATAATTTCTCTGCCGGAAAATTTTTCAAAGATAGCTGGCGCAACTGTCATGATATCTTCTTTGGCTAGGTAATCAGCTCGCCATTCAATGATATCCACATCTTCAAATCTCGAAATATCAATCGACTGCGCCTCTTCTAAATCTTTCGGCATAATAGGTACTACTATTTTCATTTCTCAACCTTTATTGTAAATACTTTCAAATAATTACTGCTCATGTCTGCTTTATTAACAGTGAAATCACTTGGCAATTGTTGCAAGCGAATATATTCATGCTTAACAGAAGCAAACCCTTTTTCCAATTGTTTCTTAAATTGTGCCACAGTCAAATTAGCTGCATTGGTAGAAGCAATGATTGTTCCGTCATCTGACAAGACTTCTAGTGCTTGGCTAATGAGACGGTGATAGTCTTTAGCAACTGAAAATATTTGTTTTTTATTACGAGCAAAACTTGGTGGATCGATAACAATCAAATCAAAAGTCAAGTTTTTACGTTTAGCGTATTTGAAATATTCAAAAACATCCATGACCACAAAATGATGATTTGTCATATCAAGGCCATTGGCATCAAAATGCGCTTGAGACAGTTCACGAGAACGTTTAGCTAAGTCTACAGAAGTTGTTTCAATCGCACCACCCATGGCTGCTGCAACTGAAAAAGCTGCTGTGTAAGAAAACATGTTTAGCACACGTTTTCCAAGACCTAGTTCATTAATTAAAGCATCACGGACTTCATGTTGATCTAAAAAGATGCCTGTCATCAGACCATCATTCATGAAAACACTGTATTTGACACCATTTTCCAAAATGGTAAAGGTTTCAGGTGCTTCTTGACCATAAATGTGAGCTGACTCATAATCAAGTCCTTTAAAGCGAATTTTTTCATATCCGCCTTTAACCGCAGGATAAACTTTTTGAAAGGCTTTAACGATGATATCACGATACTGATAAACAAAAGTGTTGTACCAAGAAAATACAACAAAATCAGCATAACGATCTATCGTCACACCACCGAAATTATCGCCATCTTGATTAAACAATCGATAGGCTGTTGTCAAATCAGAGTTTTCAAAGTGTTGACGCTTCTGCTTAGCCTTGCTAAACAAGCTTTCAAAATAAGACTCTGTCAAATCAATCTTACCATTTCCTAAGAACCAACCGATTCCTTTATTTTGACGAGACAGATAAGCCGTTCCTAAAAACTGACGTGAGTGATTGTAAAGAGCAACCAGCTGATTATCTAAATCAAGTTGATGAAAATCTTTTCCATCCAAAAGTTGAATACCACGTTTAATATTCTTTTCAACGAAAGAATCCACGTATAGTTTGTTCATGAAGTTTATTATATCAAAAATTCAGAATTTTTCCCACTAAATTTTATATTTCACAGGCATAAGAATCAACTTTTGAGGGGGACTTTATGAAGGATTAGAGGAGTAAACTAGATAACAGAGTCATTTTTACGTCTAATACACTAAAAATAGTGGTCGCTTAACCGAAATTTTGCCTTAAAATCCGCTACAGTTCCTTATACTAAAAAATTTATCTTTGTGATATAATTGAAACTGAGATTTTATCTTTAGGAAAAAAAGAATAAAGGAAGTTCCTACAGTGAAAAAAATGAAACAAATTATCTCTCACGTGGTGAACACACGTTTGGGATTTATTTTGACACTTTTAGTCTTGTATTGGCTAAAAACTATGTGGGCTTATCACGTTGACTTTAGTCTCGGACTAGAGAATCCGTATCAACTTTTACTCTCACTTATCAATCCTATTCCGCTAGGATTGCTTCTACTCGGGTTAAGTCTTTATATTAAGAGAACGCGTGTTTTTTATATCGTTAGTTGGATTATCTACACAATATTAAATCTTCTACTTATTTCTAACGCGATTTATTTCCGTGAATTTTCGGATTTCATTACTGTAAGTGCTATGCTAGCAAGTAGTAAAGTTTCTGCTGGTCTTGGTGATTCAGCTGTTAACCTGATACGTGTTTGGGATATTATTTACATTATTGATTACGTCGTTCTTCTTGCTCTATTTGCTACTAAGAAAATCAAAGTTGATAATCGTCCATTTAACAAGCGTGCAAGCTTTGCTATTACGGCCTTATCAACTCTATTCTTTTCAATTAACCTTTTCATGGCTGAAATTGATCGACCTGAATTGTTAACTCGTGGTTTTTCAAATGTTTATGTGGTTAGAGCGCTTGGCTTGCCATCATTTACAGCCTATAGCGCTAACCAAACTTATCAAACAGAAAAAGTTCGTAGCGAAGCTACTGCTTCTGATTTAAAAGAAGCTAAAGAATATGTGTCAGAGCATTATGCAGCACCAAATTCAAAATATTTTGGTATTGCTAAAGGACGAAACGTCATTGTTATCCACTTAGAAAGTTTCCAACAATTTTTGATTGATTACCATTTGCAAGTTGACGGAAAATCATATGAAGTCACTCCGTTCTTGAACTCGCTATATCACTCAAATTCAACCCTTGCTTTCTCAAACTTCTTCCACCAAGTTAAAGCCGGTAAAACATCTGATGCTGAAACCTTGATGGAAACGTCATTATTCGGTCTCAGCAGTGGTTCATACCTTGTTAACTATGGTGGAACAAATACTGCTTACGCTGCCCCAGCAATCCTTGGACAAACTGATGATTACACAAGTGCTGTTTTCCACGGTAACGTTGGTACCTTCTGGAACCGTAATAATGCCTATAAACAATGGGGTTACAACTACTTCTTTGATTCATCATATTTCACAAAACAAAACAGTGAAAACTCATTCCAATATGGATTGAATGATAAATACATGTTTGCTGATTCAATTAAATACCTTGAGCACATGCAACAACCTTTCTATACTAAGTTTATTACTGTAAGTAACCACTACCCATACACAAGTTTAGCTGGTAATTCTGATGAAGAAGGTTTCCCATTAGCTAAAACCGATGATGAAACAATCAACGGTTACTTCGCAACTGCTAACTACTTAGATTCTGCCGTCAAAGCTTTCTTTGATTATTTGAAAGAATCTGGTTTATATGATAATTCGATTATCGTCCTCTACGGTGACCACTACGGTATCTCAAACTCAAGAAACACTGATTTGGCGCCACTTCTTGGAAAAGATTCTGAAACATGGACTGGTTATGATAACGCCATGTTACAACGTGTTCCTTACATGATTCATATTCCAGGATTTACTGAAGGACACATCAGCAACACTTTTGGTGGTGAAGTTGACAACTTACCAACGCTTCTACACTTGCTAGGTATCGATACAAGCAACTACGTTCAACTCGGACAAGACTTGCTTTCTAGCGATAATAAACAAATCGTAGCCTTTAGAACATCAGGCGATTATGTGACACCAACTTATACAAGTTATAGCGGCCATCTCTACTACACTGACTCTGGTCAAGAAATTACAAACCCTGACGAAAACACTCAAGCAGCAACTAAAGCTATTCGCGATGCTGTTGCTAAACAACTTTCTGTCAGCGACGAAGTTCAAACTGGTGACCTACTTCGATTTGATAAGAATGGTCTAAAAGAAGTCGATAGTTCTTCAATTTCTTATACACATTCTCTTAAAACACTTAAATCAATCGAGAAAAAACGCGGTGACGAGTCAACTAGTCTATATAGCGAAAATGGTGACAAATCAACAGTCGATCTCTTCAAAGCACCAAGCTACATGCAACTTCACGAAAGTTCAAATAGCTCAAGCTCTGAATAAGTACTCATAATTAAAAAGTCTTGCTAGGTTTAGCAAGACTTTTTTGATACCTTCATTTCTAAGTTTGGTAAAAATTCCTCGAAAGCACGGTGAATAAAGAACAATACTTTCATTGTACAACTAACTCTTAGGGCAGCCATTTTGCTTCTCCTATCGGTCTAATCAAATTTTATACTAAATCTATAAATTATTGATATAGAACCATAAAGACAAAAAAAGACTAACCAAAGGTTAGCCTTTATTAATTCTTATTTACCAAGTTTAGCTTTAGCTGCATCTGCAAGAGCTGTGAAAGCTGCTGCATCGTTAACTGCTAAATCAGCAAGCATTTTACGGTTAACTTCGATTTCAGCCAATTTCAAACCGTGCATCAATTGTGAGTATGACAAACCGTTCATACGAGCTGCCGCATTGATACGAGTGATCCAAAGTTTACGGAAATCACGTTTTTTCTGACGACGGTCACGGTATGCATAGTAGTAAGAGTTCATTACTTGTTCTTTTGCAGTACGGAACAAGATATGTTTTGCACCATAGTAACCTTTAGCAAGTTTCAATACACGTTTACGACGTTTGCGTGATACAACGCCACCTTTAACACGAGCCATTTATATTCTCCTCCAAATAATTCTTAATAATATCGAGTAATTACTTTAGTCTTATTTAAGACCTGAAAGCATTGCTTTAATACGTTTGAAATCTCCTGAGTGCACCATAGCTGCTTTACGAAGATGACGACGTTGTTTTTTAGTTTTACCGTGGAAACGGTGTGAAGTAAATGCGCGGAAGCGTTTCAATCCACCAGAACCTGTACGTTTGAAACGTTTAGCTGATGCGCGGTGAGTTTTTTGTTTTGGCATTTTAAAATTCTCCTCTTAAAATAGTTTAAAATTGACAATTATTTCTTGTCTGGAATTGGAGCAAGTTGCATGAACATTTGACGTCCATCCATTTTAGCTCTTTGCTCAATAATAGCAATATCTTGCGTTCTTTCTGCAAATTCCGCCAGTACCTTTGCTCCAATTTCTTTGTGAGTAATCATACGACCTCTAAAGCGAATTGAGACTTTCACTTTGTTTCCTTTTTCAAGGAATTTACGGCCGTTACGAAGTTTAGTCTCGAAGTCACCTTTATCGATAACTGGGCTAAGACGAACTTCTTTAACAGTCACAACGCTTTGTTTTTTACGTTGTTCCTTACGTTTCTTTTGATACTCAAATTTGAACTTTCCGTAGTCCATAATTTTAGCAACAGGTGGCGTAGCTTGTGGTTGAATTAGAACCAAGTCAACATTTGCATCATCAGCAATAGCTTGTGCTTCTGACAATGGTTTAATTCCTAGTTGTTCACCATCAAGACCAACGAGACGAACTTCGCGAACGCGGATTTCATCGTTAATGAATAGATCTTTCTTAGCTATGATCTTCACCTCTTTATTTTTTTAGAGAAAAACGAAACGGACTTGATAAATCAAGCCCGCACACACATAATATTCCATTCGGAATCTTTGACATGTTGGGCCAGACAACCGTAGTTGCAAGGCGAGAAGTTCTCACTTCTGCTTTTTCTCATTGATTATATTCTATCATAGAGACTAGTCCATGTCAATGATTTTTTTCGCTTTTTCTTGAATAAATTTCACAGCGCCGTCAATATCAACACCAGTTGTATCAAATGTGATGGCATCTTTTGCTGCTTTTAATGGTGAAACCTTACGGTGACTATCTTTATAATCACGTTCTGCGATTTCACGTTTAAGTGTTTTAAAATCAGTTTTGATTCCTTTTTCTTTGTTTTCTTTGAATCGGCGTTCTGCACGTTCTTCAACAGAAGCAATCAAAAAGATTTTAAGTTCAGCATCGGGTAAAACAACTGTACCAATATCACGACCATCCATAATGATGGCACCATTTTTAGCAATACGACGTTGTTGTTCAACAAGTTCTTCGCGAACTTCTGGAATAGCTGCTACCCATGACACGTTATTTGTCACATCGTTTTGACGAATAGCAAGGGTAACATCTTTATCCCCAACAAAAACAGTCTGACTGCCATCTTCTGCTCGACCAAATGATACTGGGTTATTGGCCAATGCTTTTAAAATTTCTTCTACATTATCTTCTGTTAAATTATTTTGTAACGCTAAATAAGTTGCTGAACGGTACATTGCTCCAGTATCAAGATAAGTATAGCCAAGATTTTTAGCAATAATCTTGGCTACTGTACTCTTACCACTTGAAGCCGGACCATCAATCGCAATTCTAATTGATTTCATGATTCCTTTTTTCTTCCTAATTAATGTGGACTTCATCTCCAGGATTTGCATACCAGTATCCTGAAGTCATGTGGTCAGGATTAAGTTCATAGAGTCTGTCAACTGAAATACCTGCACGCGCAGCAATTGATGCCGCACCCTCACCAGACATAACTGTAATGGTATCTCCATTACCTTCACTTGATGATTCAGTTGTGTCACTTGAACTAGCATCTGTAGACGAAGCTTCCGTTGATTCTTGTGAGCTTTCTGAACTTGTTGCTTCAGATGAAGAAACAACACTAGATGAAGAAACAACACTAGATGAAGAAACAACACTAGATGAAGCGCCATAAAAATTTGATGTTTCTGACGCTTTATCACCACCACGATTTGAAGTGTAAAAAACAATAAACAAAATCGCAACAACAATAACAAAGAAAACACTCAATAAAGCTGTCAACAAAGGTGTACTGATAACCGAACCTTTTGTTTTACGGCTAATTCTGATTTCGTTGTCATCGACTACTTTTTCTTCCCATGGTTGTTTTGCCATAATGTCCCCTTGTTAAATATATTAATTCATATTACAATGATAATATGAAAGTATCAATAATTCCTGAAAAATGTATTGCCTGTGGCCTCTGCCAAACATACTCTAATCGATTCGATTACCATGATGATGGCATTGTAAAATTTGCTGATTCTGATTTATTAGAACAAACAGTTCCTGATTCAGACAAAGACACCCTTCTTGCTGTCAAATCTTGTCCAACCAAAGCTCTTACAATTTAGTAGGAGCTTTTTTGTTAGACTTATAAGCTTCAAAATAATCAAGTTTGATAAAATTATCCGTCAATTCAACTGTACCTCGAAAATCAGGATGAACAGCTAGAGCATCTAAGAAATACTTCTTAGGCCATTTGCGCATGTAAAAAATCCTATCTGCTTGATTTTTAATTTTTAACACTAAACCAGATCTATTGACTTCAATTTTTTCAATCTGTGCAATCGCAACCCTTGATTTTTTAAATGGGTTAAGTGATACAATACGCAGTTTACCATCTTCTTCAATAACGAAATAACGATGGAACCCTAACCCAACTAAAATAATAAAGGCAGCAAATAAAACAAAGAATTGACTCGGTATTTTTGTCCGCTCGAATAATAATGACAAACCGATAAACATTGGAACCATTGCAATTGACCAATAAATAATTGACCAAGATAATTCTGGTTGCCAATGGTATCGAATCTTTCCAAAGATTTTAATCATTGCGGTCCTCCATTTAGCTAATTCTAACGAATAAGGCTTAGATAAAGCTTAATTATTTTTGAACGATTCCAATAATGACATCCACTGCTTTTTCCATTGTTTGAAGACTGACAAATTCAAAGCGACCGTGCATGTTTTCCCCACCAGCGAACAAGTTTGGGGTTGGAATACCCATAAATGAAATTTTAGAACCATCTGTTCCACCGCGAATTGGTTCAATAACTGGTTTAATGTCTAAATCTTCCATGACTTCTTTGGCCAATTCAACTGGAGTCATATCTTTTTCAATGACTTTCTTCATGTTGTAATATTGGTCGTTCACTGTGATAAGAACACAGTCTTTACCAAGTTCAGTGTTCATCTTATCAGCGATTTCTTGAACTAATTTTTTACGATTTTCAAATGATTCGTCTTCAAAATCACGGATAATATATGAACTATGTGCGTTTTCAACAGCACCTTCCATACCATGCAAGTGGAAGAACCCTTCATATCCTTCTGTTTTTTCTGGACGATCTGCTTCTGGTAATTGATTGTGGAAATCAATAGCTAATTGCAAAGCATTAATCATTTGGTTTTTAGCAGTACCAGGGTGAACATTACGCCCCATGAAATCAATCTCTAAACTTGCCGCACTAAATGTTTCGTATTGAAGTTCACCAAGGGGACCACCATCAACAGTGTAAGCAAAATCAACATTGAAATCATCAACATCAAATTTATTAGCTCCAACACCAATTTCTTCGTCTGGTCCAAAACCGACACGGATTTCACCGTGTTTAATTTCAGGATGAGCAACCAAGTATTCAATCGCTGTCATGATTTCAGCAATTCCAGATTTATCATCTGAACCAAGAAGAGTTGTTCCATCAGTTGTTACCAAAGTTTGTCCAAGGTAATTGTTCAAATTTGGAAACTCTTCTGGTGAAAGCGCATAGCCAGATTGACCAAGTTCAATAGATCCACCAGCATAATTTTCGATAATTTGTGGGCTGATTCCTTCAGCATTAAAATCGGCTGTATCCATGTGAGCAATAAAACCGATTTTACGTGTTTTAGTTGAATCGTTAGCTGGTAATGTACCAACAAGGTAACCATTTGTTAGATAATGCACGTCTTGCAAACCAACAGACTCCATCTCAGGTTTCAAAACATTCAAAGCAAAATCGACTTGAGTTTGAGTCGATGGCGTTGTTGTACTATCTGGATTACTACGTGTATTAATCTTAACGTAGGTCAAAAAACGATTTAATAAGTTTTCGTAAGACATCTTTCACCTCTATTTTTCTCGTTAACTATTATATCACATAATCGGTTAAAAAAAACAACTCCAAGGGTTGTTTTTTAGGTTAGCTTCACTCAAAAATTAACAGATTTATTGCGAAACGTGGTAGTATGCCTTGTTAGCTAAATCGCCTGAATTGATATCAGCTGACGAAATCACACGATCCTTTGAAACATCTGTTGGATCAGATTGACCATTCAAATAATCTGATGAAAAAGCCGTATTAGCTGGGACAATATACAACGTAACATTTGATCTTGTACCAGTCTGAACATCTAGTAGTAGAATACCATTTTGATTGATATCTAAAATATTAGGGGTCATTCCTTCGGTAGCTAATCCATTGTTATTAAAGGTTAAAACATTTCCAGATGCATTTTGCCAATTTCCTGCCATCGTAGCATAGTCTGCTTTTAAAATAGCACCTGTATAAATGGGAGCAATCTCTTGTTCAACTTGTGTTGATGAAGCTTCAGTCGATGAAGGCTGACTTTCTAAAGAAACTGACGATGACGAAGCACTACTTTTACTTGAACTTGAAGATGTTACTTTAGTACTTGTTTTCGTTGCTGTTGAAGATTGTTTGCTATGATTATTGGTATGACTTGTACAAGCTGTCACTATGAAAAGTGACAAGACTAAAGCCAGAACAAGTTTTAAACTCTTTTTCATCGCTGTTCCTCCTTTTACCAAGTAAATCGTCCTGTGTAATCAATACTTTCATCAAGTGCATGTAAGAGTTTTGGTGAAACACTTGTATACTGCCAAGCAGCTGTATTTGAATAATATGACAAGGATTTAGCTGATTCTTGATCTAAGTAAGTATATGCATACAAGTAATGCGCTACCCATAGATTTGATAAACCAAATTTAGCTGTATTTAATTTTCCACCTTTAGTGTCCAACCAACTTGCCATCGTGTAGTAAACATTGTTACTGTAACCAAGATGATTCATTTCATCTTTCCACACTTGGGTATTAGCATTAAGGTCACCGTTAAGCATGCTACGCTCTTCCATGTCATTGACCATTGTCGTTGAGCCTGAAAGTCCCATCGATTGCGCTACACGAACAAAATATTGAGCCTCTGCTCTTGCTTCTGCTGCTGTTTCATAATGAGAATAATGATAAGCTGATACTCTCAAACCAGCTGCTTGCGCATTAGCAATTTGTGCACGAGCATATGGGTTCGTATATGAAGTTCCTTCGGTCAATTTAACAACAACACCCGTAATTCCTTGACTCTTCAAACGTTGATAGTCGCTAACGGAAATGACCCCATTATGGCTACTGATATCAATGAAGTAAGACGGCGCATGTTGTGCAGGCTCGTCAGCATTCAAAGCATATTGACCTAAGTTAAATCCTGATGTTGTATTGTCTGTGAAATCAACATAAACGTGAACGGTATAGTTACCTTTGATGTAGCCATGATTTTTCTCATTAACCATGACAGTCACTACACCATCATACACATCAGAAGTTGTATACCAATGAAGATTAGATTGATCACTTTCTGACCAGACAGCAACACTGACTGATTTAATCTTCTTAGTGTATTCAGATTCAGCAATTCGAACTTTCAAAGTCCCATTGTTTGCATCATGATTTTGAACTGAAACTGCTGGATCAACCACATACTTATCTGTTGATAAATCAACACCACTTGTTGATGATAAAGCTTCTAATGAGTAATTAACTTGGCTTTGACCGTAGATATGAATATTGTAATGCCCTGATTCAAAGTTATGCTCTTTAGGCGAGAAGGTTAAGATATAAGTTCCATCAAATTGTTTAGTAGCCTGATACCATTTAATATCATCTTGACCGTTCAAACTTGTCCAAACTGGAATTGTAATACCAGTTACATATACTGGAACATTTGAAACAGTCACCTTAACTTTAACATCACTTTCTTTTGTAATCGTCGCTTTAATCTCTGGTTTTGGCACATTAATGCTTGTTGCACTGATACATGTCATTTGACCATTGATAACAGCGTAGGTATGGATAAGATATGTTCCATAATCGCCAGTATATTTTGCTGTTAATTGACCATTCTCTGGAACTTGATACCAGATAAGATCATCTTGATCATTCTTAACTGACCATACCGCATGCATAACTTTTAAATTAGGGCTGACATCGCTCGGCATGCTAATGTTAATACCATTTTGACCTAGGCTCGCTTGAACCTTAACATCACCAAATTGGTAATCAGATTCAAAACGTGTTCCAAGTAAAGCTGTTTGACTATTTGTGACACGACTATTTCCATAAACGTGAACATTGTAGGTACCAGCTTCTAAGTTATGTGTTGCTTCACTAAAAATCACATAATATGATCCATCTGCAGCTTTAGTAGCCTTATACCACTGAATATCATCTTGACCATTCTTTTCTGTCCAAGTTGGTACTTGAATACTATCAATGTAAACCGGAACGTCAGTAATTGTGACTTTATAAGTTGTTGAACTTTCTTTAGTAATTTTAGCTTTAGCACTTGGTTTTGGAACGTCAATACTTGTCGCACTGATACATGTCATCTGACCTTTAATCACAGCGTAAGTATGGATAAGGTAAGTGCCATAATCACCAGTATACTTAGCTGTCAGCTGACCGTTAGCCGGAACTTTGTACCAAATCAAATCGTCTTGGTCATTTTTGGCTGACCAAACAGCGTGGTAAGCAGTCATATCTGAGCTAACATCACTTGGCATGCTAATTTGAATCCCATTTGCTGTCAAAGTTGGTTGAACTTTAACATCACCAAATTGATAATCTCCTTGAAAACTTGTGCCAGTAAGACCGGTTAGCGAATTCGTAACCGCACTTGTCCCATAAACATGAACATTATACTGGCCACTTTCTAGGTTGTGCTCAGCGATACTAAAGGTTCTTGTAAAAGTGCTGTCAGCATTTTGAGTAGTAGCATACCACTGAATATCATCTTGACCACCTTTTTCTGTCCATGTTGGTAGTTGAATACTAGTGATGTAAGCTGGGATATCACTGACAGTAACTTTGTAAGTTGTGCCACTAACCTTTGTAATTGTCACCTTGGCACTTGGTTTTGGTACATCAATGGCGCGACCGTTTAAACCAATCATTTGACCATTGAGGTTTTGGTAAGTATGGATATTGTATTTTCCATATGAACCAGTGTATTTGGCTACGACGTGTCCATTACTATCAGCCGTGTACCAAATAAGATCGTCTTGACCATTGACCTCAGACCAAACGGCAAACATGATTTTGGCACCTGCTGGAATGGCCTGGTTGTACTGAATATCAAAACCTTTGTTAGTTAAGGTCGCACTGGTTACTTCTTTTACAACAGCTTTAGAAGCAGCTAATTGATTAGTTACCTTTTGACTAGCAGCTTGGACAGCTGATGTTGAGACCTTTGACTCAGCAAGGTTTGACAATGAAGTCTTATCAGAAACACGATCTGTTGTATCATCAGCTGATTGTGACTCTTGTACCGCTGAATCATCAACATTATTCTCTTTAGAATTTCCTGCTGTTTCCTTACTATCTTCAGAAATTGAAGGATTAATGAGACTGATTTGGTCATCGGCATTTTTTTCAGCTTCTTGACCATTAGCAATTGCTGAATCTTGCTTATCAGCATCGCTTAAATTCTGAGTTTCATTTTGAACTTCAGATGAAGGTAATGAGTTGTTTGTTTCATTATCATCAGAGATAACACTATCACTATTTAATTGAAGTGAACCAGATTGCTCTACCGATGATTGAACATTCTCAGTTACTGTCGTTGATTGGGTGGTTGTGTTTTCTTCAGCGAAAACTTGCCCCGAACTTAAAAAAGCTCCTATAATAATCGGAGATACTAGGCAGCTTCGAAGGATATTCTTTTTCAAATCAATCCTCCTCTTTCTATTCTTTACTCGTATCCATTTTATCATGATTTTGTAAGCCCCTCAAGCAAGCACATATGCTTTCACTAAACAAAAGAAGGCAGCGATTCCAAAATCACTGCCTAAAAAATTAATCCGGATAAATGTAAGAAACATCACCACCCCAGAATGAATCGAGCGGGTTAAACCAACCACGGAAATTAGCAATGTATTGTTTACCAGCATAGTTTGATTCTTTAACTTGGATACGCGTGTTGCTTGACACATCTGTTACATAAGCAACGTGTCCGTAGCCATTACCATCATGTGGCCAAACAACGATTGAACCTACTCTTGGCGTTGTTCCAACTCTGAAACCTTTAGCACGTGCATTAACTGCCCAGCCCCCAGCATTTCCAAGCCAGTTTGGAATCCATGGTGCTAAAGACTTGACCGCCCACGTACATTGCCCAACTGGATAAGTATTAGTTTCGTTGATATATGTTGTGATACGAGGAGATGGTGTAGCACTTGGTTTATAGTTTTGATCAGAAAGATTAAATGTTGCTGTTAAATTATCTGAATAAATAACAGTCGCAACTACAGAAAAAGTATCCGCTTGATTATTAATCGATTTCAAGTCAATACTTTGACTGATTTTTCCATAACTACTTGTACCTGCTTCATAAGTTTTTGTTTTTTGAGGATTCGATTTAGAGGTAACTTGAACCTTAAGTTTCGAAACCCTTTTAGACACAGCTTTTTCCATAACATTTACTTTAAACAAACCATTTTCTGTGTTTACATTACTAATACCAACTTCTGGATTTTCTAAACCACTAATCTGATCTACGTGGAATCCTGGTGTTCCACTTAGTGCTTCAAAACTATTAGTAATAGAGTTGTCGCCATAGATATGCACACCGTATGTTCCTGTGTCAAATCCATGGTTAGACAACTGAATTGTTGCCTTATATGAGTTATCACCAACTTTGGTTGCCTTATACCATTTTAAATCATCTTGATTATTCACCGTTGACCAAACTGGAACTGTAATTGAAGTAATATATTCCGGAACATCATTAATCAAAACATCATAGGTTTTATCTGAAGTTTGAACAATTTGATACGATATTTCTTGTTTATCAATAATAATATCCTGACCATTAATAGCAGTCAATTTCCCATCTTGTGCTAAATAGGTATGAACAAAATATCTTCCATAACCTTTATGATTATTTAAATCGACTCTTGTTATTCCTTTCCCAGAATCATCATACCATCTTAAATCATTTTGGTCATTTTCTTCTGACCAGACAGCATATTTAATTGTCCCATTAGATGGTGCATTAATGTCTGTTGAAAGCTGAAGTGCTCCATTTTTAACACTTACTTGAGGTGCTTTAGGACTAATTTTAAGACTTTCTAAGGCAGTACCCGATACACGACCATCAGAATAAGTTGTGTAAACATGAGTAATATATGATCCAGCTCTATTTCCATAATCTGCTAGATTTACCTTAACTTTTGCTTGACCATTAATAACATCAGTTGTATTGTACCATTTAAGATCATCTTGACCGTTTTCTTCAGACCAAACGGCAACATCAATTTGAGTGATATCTTTACAATTTTTAGTCTTTTGCGACATAACTTCAAAAGATTTGCTGACCTCATCAAACGGTGTTTTAGTCACTATCGCATCTGATTGTTGATCCGCCATAGCAGAGTTAGTAAGAAATGCCATGCTAAGCACAGCTATTGACAATAAAGCTGATTTGATTTTATTCAAAAAGCTGTTCTCCTTTATAATATAATGTTGTACACTATATTAATTCGGAAAAACAGCTAAAAAACTTTATAAAATATTAAATTTTATCCTTTTTCTTTGACAATATAAACTGGTCGTTTTTTAGTTTCAAGGAATATCTTAGAAATATATTTTCCGATAATCCCTAAAGCAAGCAATTGGATACCACCAATAAACAAAATGATACAAACCAAACTTGCCCAACCTGAAACACTACCACCAATTGTAAGTTTACGAATAATGATAAATAGAATTCCAAGAATAGAAGCCAAAAATGAAACTGATCCAGCCCACAGTGAAAGATTCAATGGCGCTTCAGAAAAATTAATAAACCCTTCCATAGAGTATTTGAATAAGCTCCAAAAACTCCATGATGTTTCACCAGCCACGCGCTCGCGATTTTCATAAGCGATATATGTTACGTTAAATCCAACCCAAGAGAAAATTCCTTTTGAGAAACGATTAACTTCACCAAGTTCTAAAATACTGTCTACAACTTGACGAGTCATCAAACGGAAATCACGCGCACCATCAACCATCTCTGTATCAGAAACAGCATTGATGATTTTGTAAAACATCTTTGAAAAGAAAGAACGGATAACTGGTTCACCTTTTCGATCAGCTCGACGCGTTCCCACAACATCGTAACCTTCGTTGATTTTTTGATACATATCAATCAACAACTCAGGTGGATCTTGTAAATCGGCGTCCATAACAGTGATAAAATCACCATCTGCAGCCTCAAGCCCAGCTAACAAACCGGCCTCTTTACCAAAATTACGTGAAAATGACAAATAATGAACATTTTCAAAACGGCTAGCAACATCTCGAAGAACCTTTAAGGTTTCGTCTTTTGAACCATCATTGATAAAGATATAATCAAAAATCAATTGGTCCTTCATTTTACTTTCAATTTTTTGAGTTTCTTCTAAAAATGGATAGATTGTTTCTTGTTCATTATAACAAGGAACAACAATAGATAGTTTTTTCATTAGATAATAAGCCTTTCAAAAACTAGTGTTCACTTTAGTATACCACAAACTACTCATAAAAAAATGGTGAATTTACTCATTCACCATTTTAAAATACTTAATTGAAAATTTTCAAACGTTCCGCAACATAGCTGATTCCAACAGCTGCCAAGGGGATGATGAGATAGACATATGGATAAACATACTGACTCTTAGTTTCCCAAATTAAGTGAAATATGAAACCACCAGAAAGATATATTATTGGTATCAAAGTAAATAAACCATCTTTTGGTTTATCAAATAATTGAATAAAAATAGCGAGAAGAACAGCAACATATATGACAGCAAGTAATAAAGCAGAAAAATAATACACAACTTTATATAGTGTCTTACCTTCATAAATGCTCGACATCAATTGACCTCTAATCTTCTGTCCCTCAACTGGCATTTTTATAACAGGACCTGACCAAATAGATTCAAATAAACTATCTGTCCATGTTGATAAAAATTTATTTTTAAAGAAATTAAAAGTATATTGAGGATGCTCAACCATGTATTCTGTTCGAGTTGCGATTTGTTTCTTACTAACCTCTTCAATCTTTTCTGAATTACCACTATATTCGTTATACACATTTTCAACATATGCATCATACCAACCAGCAACACGATTATAAAGTGGTGTATCATTCAACCCCATTGCCACCCATGCTATCTTAGGTTCTCCATCCAAATTTGTTTTGTTGGCTAAACTTTTATAGTGGTAAGATACTAAATTATTACTTCCATAAATCGACAAAGCAAGTAAAGCTATAAAAGCCAAATTTTTCCATGATTTATGTTGTAATAAGTCAAGTACTAACACTATAAAAATGGTCACTATTAAAATAATATAATTGTTTCTGATAAAGTCTGATAACGTTAAAAAGATTATACTCAACATCATCATTGACCAAGATTTTTTTTCAAAATAAATTTGCAAAAAGAAAAGTCCTACAATTGCAAAAAATAAACCGAAGGTCAGACCATAAACAAATAAAATATTAAAAAGATGTGATAAAAAAGCAAACGAGAGGATTATTACAAGTTTTGAAATACTTTCTTTTTTGAATACGCGTTTTGTTATTTTCCAGAGAAAGAAATTATCAATAATAGAAAGTATCAAGTTTATAATAAAGAATACCTTAATATTACTTTCACCAAAAACAGTCAAAATCAATCGTTCAAAACTAACTAAACCTAATTGATGAGGATATTTGTGAAGGTACCCTGATATATCCGTTAAAGATTGAATATCTCCATTATTTAGTGCTTTTGCTGCTTCTAAAACAGCTAAAGCATCATGACGAATCACATCATTTTGATGAAAAATTAGATAAACTCCAACAAGAATATAAAATATCAGACCAAAAATGAATAATGTTGTTTCATTAATATACTTCAACAAACGTAACAACAAAAATATCAAGCATACAAAAATAACTAAACTAGCAAAAAAAGCCCAACCATTTAAGTGTATATTTGATAACTCTGAGCCATCCATTGGCATATTACTTCTCACCAATATACTTGATACTCCTAAAAGGGTAAACAATAATAAGCCCCAAATAAGAATGGCTTTTTGTCCTAAAAATGCTAAAAATTTCAACAAAATTCTCCTTAATAAAAGAGTAATATACTTCAAATTGTCATTCTATGTTTTATACTATCACTACCGCAGTCTTTTTTTATATCACCTGAGATTTCTATCAATAGTAATAAACTAACAATTGTAAATGAAAGAATGAGCGGTGTATATGTTCTAAGACCTGAAGCATAGATTGTTGGAGATAATGAAACTGTCATTCGTGAAGCATATCCGGCTGCTAAAATAATCAAAGCAGTTAATCCATTTTGCCACTTTCTAAACATTAGAAACACCACTGTTGCAATAGTACATAAAATCAAAGTGTATAAAATTAGCGGATAAAGGTTTTCTTTTAGACTAAAATAGTTTGGAATTTCACTTTTATTTTGATTATCAATTGTTCTTTGAACTGCAGTTAGTAAACTATTCATAGCTAATCTTTGCGTTATGACTGTGTAGATTACAGTTCCTGAGATAAAAGTCATAAAATATTGTTTTTTGATAATCGATACAACGATAATTAAAACTAAAAATAGATAAACAATATTTAATTCTGACGTAACAAATAACACACGATTTGTTTCTAAATACCCTTTAATAATTTTAACTGGGAAAGAAATGGTTTCAAAACCAGGATACCAAATCTTGGTTTCAGTAGCTAATCTATTTGTAGATCCTGAGCAAAGCAAACCAGAAACTAGCCCTAATAACGATACACAAGTTGCGATAAAATAATTTTTATTTATTCTTTTACGTTCTAAATATGAACTAATAAGAGCAAAAATAAATAGAATGAATGCATAAACCGTAAATTGTTCTTGCATACAAGCAAACACAAGAAACGGCAAAGATAATATTGTATACCAATGTTTCTCCTGAATCATACAATACCACGCAATAACAAAGGAAATCATTGGAAAAAGATAATTAGTAACTGTTGCAATCAAACCAGCACTTGTGAAAAACAAACTTGGAAAAGAAAGTAGGAAAATAACAGGCGATACAAATTGTAATTTTCTGTACTTCTCTTCTTTTAGAAAAATTCCATTAAAACAATAGAAAAAAATTGCTACAGAAATAAGCATAGTTACATCAAATAGCAAATAATGATTTGACATAAACATTGTAACTGATTCAATCAACAATCTACTTGACCATGTTTTATAGCGATAAATAGCAAATTCAAAAAAGCCAAATTTTTGAGCCATATGAGCAAAGCTAGTCTGATCTCCGGCGTCATTAATATAAATAATAGACTCTAACGTGAATAAGAAGCTTATAAAAGCATAGTAGAGTGGTAAAATAAATTTTTTCATTTTCATAATTAATTAATCACCTTAAAAAAAGATTTATATGACTTCAAGTATCCTTTGCCTGAAACCATATCATACTCAACAAGTTTTAAATCATTTGCTATTTTTTCTTGTTCAGTAGTTAATTTTTCCTTATCAACACTAGCATTCTCAAGAACTTCAGTTAACAAAGCATAATATGGAGAAACTTTTGAGTTTGTTACTGCTAATAACTCAGCCGGAAAATCACTTGAATTAACCAGAGGATATGATAATACATCCGTTGAATAATTACTCCAAATAAAATAATCTGTTTGATATTGTCCGGCAGGATTGTCGATAAATGATTCTTGTGGATAGAAGCCAGGTAAGTGGTCTCCATAAAAAACAACAGTTATTTTTTTATTAATCTGACTTAATTGATCCAGCCAATTCTGAGTTGCTTTATCTGTCTGATAAAGCAACTTAGCATAATTATTCATATAATAATTTTCACCAGATGAAAAACCTTCACCTGACCCACCAACTTCAGAATCCTCATCTAGATTCCATGGTGCATGATTTTGGTATGTTATCACTGAAAAGAATTGATTCTTACTCTCATCAATATTATCTAGGACAGTTTGATAAGTCGAAGCATCACTCGGATATACACCATAATGTTCCAAATGTTTGGCCCTTTCAGTTCCATTACTCTCAGCAATAAATGTATCAAAACCAAGTTTACGGTACACTTCTTTTCGTGAATATGTTGCGGCATCTCCTAAATGAATAGTATATTTATCTTTTGAAGAGTACGAATCGCTAATTGAAGGAAAATAGGTCATCTGTGGTACAACATCTGTATACAATGTAGAAACTGAACTTGAAAGATTATACATTGGTAAACCTGTTAATGTTTCAAATTCCAAATTAGCTGTTCCACCACCATAGCCATCTGATTTCATTAATCCACTAGTCGTAGACTCTTTAACTGAACGAATTACTGGAATTGGATCAGTTGTTAAATTCACATTTGAAATCCGACTTGGATCAGAAAAACTTTCACTTAAAACATAAATAACCGTTTGATCTGAAATATTATTTTTTCGAGAAGCATTGATAACTTGAGCCTTATGAGTATATTTTTTTACAATTTTTTCAATCTTTTCTTTACTATACTCCTCAGGTTTCTCCATTTTTTTCGAAGTCATTTGTTTTAACCAAACAAACGTCAAAGAACGCTCGCGAGCAACTGTTCCCTGTCCCATCCACTCAATATTTTCAAAATTATTTAATCTAGATAAAATAGGTATATTTTCAGCGATATCACCATTTTCTTGCTGTAAAAATACAACAAATGTATAACTAAAAATAGAAATAATTGTAACTCCTGTAGCTAAACGTGCCTTCCAGTTTTTTGTAATTTTTCCTCTTAATAATTGATTTCTAAATAAATAGAAAAAGATAACTATTACAGACAAAGCTACTAACGAATAAAGAACCAATCTAATCTCAATATAAGATATTACAAGTCTAATTTCTTTTACCCAACTTAAATCACTAAATAACAGAGGTTCATTACGCATACTAAATTTTACGCTATTAGCAACTGTTATTATGATTCCTAAAATTACAATGAATGTCGTCGTACGTAAAATTCGATTGACAATCATGTAAAGTAACAAATTAAATAAAGCAATAACAACTATTTGAAATAAGGTCGCTGATGGGAAAATAAAACGATCTAATATTTCTCCCTCACTCTTGATTCCATATTGAAACAAATAGTTAAATACTATCGCTAAAAGAAAACTCAATACAACAACAAGTGAATAACTTGGAGTATTTTCTTTTATAGCTCTGAAGGAATTTAAAACAAAATAAATTAATAAGCTAATTAAAACTAAACTTATCATCACACTCCAAGTTACACTTGAGAGGTATCCACTATAATTCCCTTTATCAATATATTTTGTTACCTTTTCCACCATCATATCAGTAAAAAGGCTGCCGTTAAGTATCAAAGAAGCTATTAAACCAATAGTAACCAATCGGTATGAATCAAATTCAGCTAAAAAACTATCTAAAAGTTCTCTAACTTGAAATTTAGAAGATAAATAAAAAATGGCAGCCGATAACAAAAGAATAAAAATAATAGTCGGTAAAAAAGAAAACTGTAAAAAGTCATTTTTTATTAGATTCCACCATTTAAAATCTCCATTATTTAAATTTCGAGTGATTACTAAGAAATAAGAAATAAAAAGATAAATTACATAACCACTTGCTATTTCAATAAAAAATTCTCTTTTAAAATAACTTGATAAATAAACAGCTATTCCTAAAACAGATAGAATATACGCAGTAATACAAAAAGTCTTAAGAATATGAAATTGATCTGATAAATTATCACCTTGTCCCTTCAACAAATAAAAGTTAATAAGGGAAAAGTTAAGATAAAAGAATAACGTAAACAGAAATAGATAATGTAAGATCTTCGTCCAATTAATTTCCTCAAAAATGACTTTAACCTTTTCTATCATGAGTCATTTTCTCCAAAATTCTTTTAACAATATATTTCATAGCTCTAGCTGGACCAACAAAGATATATTTAAAAGCACCTTTTATACCACCCATATATGTAAAATCAACATAAGTGTGAGGAGCACTATCACCACGTTCATTATATAATTTATTATCAACAAATGGTGTTATTGAAACTTGATTTTTAGAGATTCTAAAATCATAGTGTTCATTCCATGTAATATAAACAAGTAATCGTTCAATAGCATGTAAAATAGAATTTTGTGGTAATGGTTCAGCTGGAACATCTTCATCCGTTAATTCTAAATCAAATAACGGTTTTAAGGCATCATACTTAAACCAGACAAAGGTTCCATAACTCATAACAAATGTATGGAAATTATTGAAATCAATTGTTTTGGTCATTCCCATTTTTTCCCATAAATTATTCATTTCAGGAGCAATCAAATGTTCGTTCCATGCATCAACAATCTTATTAAATCTAAAGAAAGTCGGGATATCAGCAATAACAAGTCCCAATTTATCATTTTCAAAGTTAGCAAGAATATTATCAGCAGGTTTTATTAACATATCAATTAGCTCATTTCGCCAAGATTCACCTGCCCAAAAATCTGCCTCCTTAGATTTTTTAGTATGGAAATGTCCAATGTAATCATAATCAGATAAATATTCTTTCAACTTCAACATTGGTAGAATATCACGTCCAATATTTCCAGTTACAAAGATTCGAGCATTTTTGTCATTTTCATCTAAAATCGATTTAATTTCCTGTTGTTTAGTTTCACTATCAGTTGTAATATATAAATCATAACTAAAATGGAAATTTTCAAAAGCATTCAGAAAATCTTCTAATAAGTCAACATAGAAAACATGAAGATGTACTGCAATTTTTTTATCTGCTAAAGAAACCGCAGGGACTTCTTTAATGTATTTTCGAGCTAACAAATACTTAAAATCAGGGAAATTAATTTCAGACATATGTGAAATAATCAAATCTACTGGATAGTCCGATTGTTTAGTAATCTCATCTAAAAGATACGGAGTAATATGCTGATTATTATCAATTGCCTTAACTTTAATAAACGGCACTCTATGACTTAAAATTGCCGTTGGATGATAAAAGGAAAAATCAGCGTGTAACATGTGACTTGCATCTTCATTTACAGTATTAAAAATGACTTTATATTTAAATCCTGCATCCAAGAATTTTGTCGTTACTTGTGTTTCGTAGTTGTCAATAACATCTTGAACATTGGTATAGTTTTTTACATTTTCCCAAAAATTTTTAAACTCTGGAGAAACAATAACAGATTTTTTAAATGTAATAAAATAACTTTGAATATGTTCGCGAAAACCTTGAGTATAGCGAGATTTAGAAGTAGCACGGTTATTTGTTAGCCCCCAGAAATCAACACTATCATCACTCTCATACTCAAGATAGTAATCTTTAATATCCCACAACGGACCAAAACACGTATCATTCATAATTGTGACAGAATCATAAGTAGCCAGCTCTTCAAATCCAACTGCAGTCATACCATCACGCCAAGCAGCAAAATCAAAACCAATATTTTCTCTTTGGATAAACTGATCCATTAATCGAAGTTCGACTATTTTATGATAATCTTGCTCATTAATTGAACTATTTGAAATAAATACCACTTTTGAAAAAAGTGGGCGCATTTTTGTCAATTGGTAATACACATGTGAACTAATATGATTGTACTTATTAAAATGGACGTACAATAATAAACGTTTCATTATTTTCTCCTAAAAAAGTTGATGATTGCTGTTGGAATTTTCCAACGACGTGAATGCGTAACAGAGTTATAGGCGACAACCATTTTCTCTAATTCTCGCTTATAATAGTGTCTTTCATCATTTACTTGTTTAAATTTTACTCTATACGCTTCCAATTCTCTAACTTCTTTTTGTAAATGTGACAAATCTCGAGAGAGAACTTTAGCAATATAATCCTCACGATTAATATCATCTAAATTAAACATTTCATAAATTAGTTTAAAAGTTTTTTGACTGGATGTAGAAACATCATAAATCAATTGAGGATCATAATCTTTAAACATAACATAATTTCCAATGATATCACCATTTGAGTCACTTGATAAAATTTCTGTATCAGATTCCTGACTAATCAAAGCAACTCGCTTATAAAAACTAGGTAACTCAGATAAATCAACTCTAACTGTAGTTACTGCTTCTGGAAGATTGAACACTACGCATCCATTCTCTTCAAACTTATATTTAAGAACCTTATCTCCGCTAAAATTTTCACCTTCAGCAATATAATAGATTTTTACATATTGATTTTCAAAAGCTAAATTAATATTTTTATCAAAGTGAATACCAATTGCACGCTCTATTTCATCGCTGGCAATTGTCTGATACTTATTCAATATATAAATATATGCTTCATAGAATTTTAGAAGGTCACCTCTTGCTGAGCGTGAAATATCAAAGATTCGATAATTTAAAAACGTACTATGATTAGCAATAGGTTTTGCATTTCTTACTAAAACAAGATTTAAAAAGAAATCATAATCCTCAAGTTGTTTTATTCTATCATCATATTTTACGTCACCTAAAACAGACGTTCTAACTAATGAAGTCGACGAAATATAATTACCGACTAAGAATGTATTTAAGTCAAACTCTCTAGCTTGCATTACCACAGCACCGTTTTCAGGGTTTACTAAGTTACAATACGCAATATCAGCATCATTGTTTTCAAGACTGTACAATAATTCTGAAACATAATTTTTTTCAAGATAATCATCACTATCTACAAAAAGAAAAAAATCACCATTTATTAATTGTAAGCCCTTATTTCTGGTTCTTACCACTCCTAAATTGTCATGAACGAAATAATGAGTTTTGTTATAAGGAGAATCTTTAAGAGTTTCCTTAATAACCTGATCTGAATTATCTGTTGACCCATCATTTAATACAATTAATTCAATATTATTATGAGTTTGGTTAAATATACTTCTTAAACACTGTTCAATGTATTTTTCATGGTTATAACAAGTTACTAAAACTGATACTAAAGTCTCACTCATTTAAACTTCCAAGTTCCATTTCTTTGAATTATACCTGTTGCAGAATCTAAAGCAGAAATATCATCCGATGCGATATCATCTCTGTTGATTACAATAATAGGGTTTGTCGTAGCATCTGTAAATGCAAGCATGTTTCCGTCAACGTCTCTAACAGTCACTTCCAATTTTAATTTCAAATTGTTGACTGAAGATAATTTACATGAATAATAAGCTGTTTTATGTCCAATTCCCTTAGTCTTATTATCCAAAGTATTATCATTATAAATCCATACATTGCGATCAATATCAGTTAACGATAGTCCAATATATGTTTCAACGTCTTCCATCACATCATACTCAATTTTAAAATTAATATCATCATTTGGAGTAATCTGATTAGAAGATAATAATTCTAGCTTGAAATTTTCAACCTTTGGTTTTACTTTTTCAGCACTATCACCTTGGTTTTGTTCCTTCTGAGTCTCCTTCAAAGGAGCCGTATTATCGTAGCTATATTGATTGGCGACATCAAACGGATCACCATATGCTTTAACCAAACCGTTTTCAATAAGAACAGCGCGGTTACAATATTTCTTAACTGCCCCCATATCATGGGTTACAAGAATAGTCGTTTTTCCTGAAGCTTTGCGTTCCATGAAGTAATCATTACATTTACGTTGGAAAGCTTCATCACCTACGGCAAGCACTTCATCAAGGATAAGCACGTCACCTTGAGCTTTAATCGCAACTGAGAATGCTAGACGAACTTGCATACCACTTGAATAGTTTTTAAGTTTTTGGTTCATAAAATCTTCAAGCTCAGCAAATTCGACAATGTCATCGTACATAGCATCGATTTCTTCGGTTGTAAAGCCAAGCATGGCACCGTTCATATAGACATTTTCACGTCCAGTCAATTCAGGATTAAATCCAACACCAAGCTCGATAAATGAAACCATTTTACCATTTACTGTAACTGAACCTTTTTCAGGGACATAAATTTGTGAAATGATTTTCAAAAGTGTTGATTTACCTGAACCATTACGGCCAACAATTCCAAAAAAATCTCCTTTATGAACATCAAATGAAATATCTTTTAAGACATGTTGCTCACGATAACCTTTAATCCCTTTAAAACGATTAACGAGCGCTGTACGTAAACTATGAGTTGCTTCAGTTGGTAGTTTAAAATATTTACTAACATGATCAACTTTTACTGCAATTTCTTTATCTGACATTATAAAATCTCCGCAAATTTCTTAGCATGTTTATGGAAAATTGAATATCCAACAATAAGAATTAAAACTGGAAGGATGTAAGGAATAACTCCCCAAATATGATTGTTATATAACTCCCAACCACGCATGCTGCCTGAATAAACAATGTAATGACGCATATCTTGAATGATTTGTGCAAGTGGGTTTAGCATCATTAATTTTGCTACAGTAAACTGATTTTTTTGAATAATAAAAGTCAATGAATAGATAACAGGTGTAGCATACATTCCAGCTTGCATTACAACTTCCCAAATCGGTCCCAAGTCACGATATTTGACAAATAAAGCTGCAAGAATAAAAGCAACTCCCGCAGATATCATGGCTAATTCAATAAACAATGGAATAATGACTAAACAGTTCCAACTTAAGTGAACACCATTAACTAGTGCAAAAACAAATACAACTAAAAGGTTAATACCATAGTTAATAGCTGCACCAACTACTGAAGAGATAACAATGATTTCCTTAGAGAAATTCAATTTACGTAATAAGTCACCACGAGTTACAATTGAAACCATCCCCATATTGGTAGCTTCTTGGAAAAATGACCATGTTACCATACCTAAAAGCACACCAATTGCATAATGAGGTGTTCCGTCATCTAATTTCAAAAAACGGATAAATACCAAATACATAATTGTGAAAAGCATCAATGGTTTAAGAATTGACCACAAGTACCCAATTAAACTTCCTTGATAACGAAGTTTAAAGTCCGTTTTTACCATTTCTTTTAATAAGATTTTATTTTCTTTACTAAAGAACTTCATTTATTTCTCCTATAACCAAATTTGGTAATAATTAATGTTCTAAACACAAGCGTATGGAAGGTACGATTTTTTCGTAGGCCATACTGATTCAAGGTTTTAATTCGTTGAATCAGTGGCTTGTCCATAATCGTTGTGAAATTTTCAACCAAGTCTCTTTTTTCAGGGGTCAATGCTAAATATAATAAAAAGCGTGCTTGAGTTTGACTAGCATTAATCAACCACCAATATTTTTCGACTAATTTATGAGGTTTAATCCAATTTTTCATGCGTTTAGTCCATGTACGCGCCCCTAATACATTAGCATCATGTTGACGATACAATTCAGTTGGGTAATCAACATAAGCAAGATTACCTAAAGCGCTAGCAAGCAAAGCAAGATACCAATCGTGCATCAATAAATCATCTGTTGATGTCCACAATTCAGCCAATACATGATTTATCATTGCTGTACCGCCAGTCACTGTGTTTTCTGTCAATTCTTGAACCAACTCAGTATTGGCATGATCAGACTGTGTTTTTATCATACTTTCGTGTAAAACATTTAAATCTCGGTCAACAATTTTCAAATCTGTATAAACCAATAAAGGTTTCTGACTATCATACTTTTGTGCTTCTGCTAAAGTAACTGCTAATTTATCTTCTAACCAAATATCATCTTGATCAGAAAAGAAATAGTAATCAGCTTTGCTATGTTTTAAAAGGGTATAAAAGTTTTTAATAACACCAAAATTTTCACGGTTGTCAGCATTAATAAAAACAATACGTGAATCAAGCTGCGTATATTGCTTAATAATTTCGGGTGTAGTGTCACTAGAGCCATCATCACGAATATACAAAGTCCAATCCTTGACTGTTTGTTTCTGAATACTTTCAATCTGTTCAGCTAAAAATTGTTCACCATTGTAGGTAGACATGAGAATATTAATCTTCATTTAAAAATAATCCCTCGTACTCTCCAATGATTTTTTCCCATGTATAATTTTGTTTAACAATGGCACGCGCACGATTGCCATATTCCGTAAAATCATAATGACCATCGGCGTCATTAATCAGACATGAGAGATTACCTGATGTTTTATTCCAATAAAAAGCACTTGCTCCCGCAACTGACTTATTGAAAGACACATCAAGCACAAGATTTAACTTGGTATGTCCTAGAGCTTCTAACAAACCAGGATTTGTTCCACCAACTTCATGACCGTGGATATAAGCAAAAGCATTCTCACGAATGTAGTTCAGCAAATCACGATCATACACCGTACCAACAAACTTAACCCTGTGATCACGTTCAAAGTTTGTCAAATGTTTTAACTTGTCAAAATAAGCACTATTTTTGTGGTTAGAAATAATAATCAAATCACGTCTTGTATTTGATTTCATAAACTCACGAATTGCTGTTTCATAATTGTTTTCTGGTACAAATCGGCCAACAATCAGATAATAGCCATTTTCCTTAGTTTTCCAATTATCAAAACATTTTCTAACCTTATAATCATCAGCTGTTAGGGTTGATTTTTTCAAATCCGTTCCATAAGCAATAAAACGTGTCTTAGCATCTGGATAAGATTCTTTTATATAATTTTCAATACCAATATTATCTGAAATAACCAAATCAACTGTTTTAGCCATCGATTTTTCAGCATATTTTAAATAAGCTTGAACTGGTTTTGACCATTTTGAGCGTTTCCATTCAAGACCATCTGGATTGACATAAACTTTCCCACCAAGAGCGTGTATTCTCCAAACAAAAGGTGCAATAAATGCCCCAATTGTGTTACCCAAAATATAAAAAACAGGGTGTTCAATACCATATCTTTTTACCATTTGAAGTCCATAAGTAATTGCCATCATATCATAAGCAATCACTCGTGCTGGACCAATTTTAGGTACCTTGATGGTAAAACAATCTGCGCCCTCATATTTAAAATGCGTATGATGTTTATCATCACTTAAACAAGCGACATGATAAACAATATCTGAGCTCTGCTTATTTTTTACCAACTCCTCAACAAAAGTCTCAAAGCCACCATATTTCGCAGGTAAGCCTCGACTTCCGATGATGAATACATGTTGCATGGCACACTTCTCCATTCTAAAATACGATCAAAAAATATTATACCATATTTTAAATAAGCTGGCGATGGAAAAACGAAAGCTCCCAGAGAATACAGGTAATCTGGTGGAAATTCCACAAAAAAAAGACCAGTATTTCTACTGGTGTTATATTTTTATCTAATTCCCAAAGCAATGCGGGCATAGCGACTCATTTTATCAACTGACCAGGCTGGGTACCATACTAATTTGACTTCAGTATTAATTACCTCAGGAATCCCACGCATTGCATCGTGAATTTGATCGGTAAGAAGGTCTGCTAGTGGACATCCCATTGTTGTTAAGGTCATATCAATTTCAGTGTGTCCATTTTGTTCAAATCGAATCTCATAGACAAGTCCTAGATTAACAATATCAATCCCTAATTCAGGGTCAATAACTGTTTCCAAAGCTTCAAGAATGCGATCTTTAATCTTTGCGACATCTTCTTCTGTATATTTTTGTTCAGACATAAGCGAACCTCTTGACTATTTTTTTAATCTTCGATAAAATCACGGAGCTGTTTGCTACGGCTCGGATGGCGAAGCTTGCGAAGTGCTTTAGCTTCAATCTGACGAATACGTTCACGCGTCACATTGAACACTTTACCAACATCTTCCAATGTACGCATTTTACCATCATCGAGACCAAAACGCAAGCGCAAGACGTTCTCTTCACGGTCAGTCAATGTGTCTAAGACTTCATCAAGTTGTTCACGAAGAACAACACGAGCTGTGTAGTCTACTGGATTTTCAATAAATTCATCTTCAATGAAATCTCCAAGATGACTATCATCTTCTTCACCGATAGGTGTTTCAAGAGAAACAGGTTCTTGAGCAATCTTCAAGATTTCACGAACTTTATCAGGCGTCATATCCATACGTTCTGCAATTTGTTCTGGTGTCGGATCTTGTCCAAGTTCTTGAAGAAGGTTACGTTGTTCACGAACAAGTTTATTGATTGTTTCAACCATGTGAACAGGGATACGGATTGTACGAGCTTGGTCTGCAATCGCACGTGTAATAGCTTGACGAATCCACCATGTTGCATAAGTTGAGAATTTAAAACCTTTAGAGTAATCAAATTTATCAACAGCTTTCATCAATCCCATGTTACCTTCTTGGATAAGGTCAAGGAATTGCATACCACGTCCAACATAACGTTTAGCAATAGAAACCACCAGACGCAAGTTAGCTTCTGCCAAACGTTGTTTTGCTTGAAGATCTCCTGCTGCAACTGCAACTGCCAATTCTTTTTCTTCTTCGCTTGACAACAAAGGCACAACCCCAATTTCTTTAAGATACATACGAACTGGGTCATTAACTTTGGCAGAGTTGCTTCCAAGCAATTCTTCGTCAGTTAGTTCTTCTGGTTTTGGTTCTTCAACCACATATTTTGTTGATGGGTTACCTTCTTTATCAGTAATTGAAATACCACCGTCTGTCAAACGTTCCAAAAGATCATCGATTTGATCAGCATCGAGTGAAAATGGAATAACCAATTTTTCTGTCACTTCGTCATCGACAGCTGTTCCGTTCTTTTTATGATTACGAATAAATTCTGCAACTTGAACATTAAAAGTAGTAATTTCTTTTTCTTTTGCCATATTTTCCTCTATTCCATTTTTCTTTTTTGAGCAATGAGATTTTCCAAAGCCGCAAGTGCTGCATCAACATCTCCAAGATTGCTAGATTCACGAATTAACTTACTTTGCTTTTGCAAATCTCTTTCTTGGAGCAGGCGATTGCGTTTTTGAATAATTTCCTCAATTTCATTGGGTGCAACATCTTCTGGTAGATTTTCTTCTAACACTTGATAATACATCTGCCGCGTTCGGTCATCTAGCTGCGCTAAATCATAGGAAGTCACCTCACCTTGTTGCATCAATAAATCATAAAGTGTCTGCAATTCTTGGGTATCTAAGGTAAATTCTTCCCGATTTCTAAATTCATTAAGAAGATAATCATGCGTCAACAACCGTTGCATCAATTGACTCTCTGCTTTCATAACCGCAGAGATATTCTTTGAGATCGGTAACTCAACAACCGTCACTCTTTGCTTAGCAGCTTGCGATTGAAGAGCTGAACGATTCTGAAGACGCTCACTATTTACCGATTGCTCAACTTGATAATAATCAAAGTCAGGCAACAAATCAGCCACCATATTAATATACGAATTTTGTGCTGTAATTGACGGCGATTGTGCAATAATCTTAGAAATTTTTTCCACATAAGCAATCTCAGCCTGGAGATTATCACTATTTTCCGGTTTTAAGTAATGAATAAAGAATTCAGTACTGCTAATGCGACTATTTTCAAGCAAGTTAGCTAAGGCTTGAGGTGAATTCTTTTGAATGAATTCATCTGGGTCCATCTGTTCAGGAACTCGCACAATTTCAACATTAAAATCTTTTAAAAGCTCTAAAGACTTAGCAATCGCATTCTGCCCAGCATTATCACCATCGTATGTTAAAATAACTTTTTTAACATATCGTTTTAAATGTATAACGTGCTCAGGTGTTAACGCCGTCCCCATCGAAGCAACAGCATTTTCAATACCAGCGCGATAAGCCGCAATAACATCCATGAAACCTTCCATCAAGTAAACTTCATGTTTTTTAGACAAAACCGGGCGAGCTTTATCAAGATGATACAATTCATAAGACTTATTAAATAAAGCTGTCGACCTTGTGTTCTTATACTTAGCTTGCTGACTATCAAGATCTTCTTTTGTCCAAATACGCCCAGAAAAAGCGACCACCTGACCATTATCATCCGTCAAAGGAAACATGATACGATTTTGAAACGCATCATAAACTCGATTGGTACGTTCAGACAAATTAAAAAGACCTGAAGCCATCAAAGCATTCTCTTCATAACGTTTTGCAAGAGATTGATAAAGAAAATCAGGCTCATGTGGCGACAATCCAATATTGAAATAATCAATCAAGTCATCCGTCAAACCACGTTGCGCTAGATAAGCTTTCGCTTCTTGACCTTCTTTGGTTGTTTTTAAAACAGCATTGTAAAACTTAGCTGCGTCCTTATGAATATCAATAAGAACTTGGTTAGGATTTTGCGGTTTTGCTTGCGCTTGCTGCGTTTCAACCTGCAAAGGAATTCCAGCACGTTCAGCGACACGATGAACACTCTCTAAAAAGCTAATCTGATGATATTCCTCTAAAAACTTGTAAACATCCCCAGATTTTCCGCAACCAAAACAATGAAAAAACTGTTTATCTTCAATAACATTGAAAGACGGCGTTTTTTCCTTATGAAATGGACATAATCCTATATAGTTGCGTCCTGCACGTGTAAGATTGACCACTTCGCCAATAACATCAACAATATTAACGCTATTTTTTATCTCGGTAATTAACTCTTTGTCAATTGCCAAAAGATCACCTCCACGCACTAATCCCATTTTAGTTTTGTATTTCATTATACCATTTTGAATTCAATTTGTAAATTCTCAAAAACCAGACTTTAGCACATAATTTTGGTACAATAATACTAACAAAACATACAGGAGGTTTTTCATATGATTAAAGAACTTAAAGAATTTTTGTTCAAAGCAAACGTTCTTGATCTTGCTGTCGCTGTTGTTATGGGGACTGCTTTCAACGCTATCGTAACATCATTTGTTAACGATGTCATTACACCGCTTTTCTTAACCCCAGCTCTAAAAGCTGCTGGTGTTGCCAAAATCGCCGACCTTTCTTGGAATGGTGTTGCTTATGGTAGCTTTTTAAGTGCTGTTATTAACTTCCTTATTGTTGGTACAACACTATTCTTCATCGTCAAAGCTGCTAACGCCGCTGCTTCTCTAACTAAGAAAGAAGAAACTGAAAAAGCAACCGAAGATGCCGCTCCAACTCAAGAAGAACTTCTTGCAGAAATTCGCGATTTGTTGAAAGAAAAATAATCTTTATCAATCGTTAAAGTATAAAAAGAGACGCCTAACTTAGCGCCTCTTTTCTTTGTATCTAATGTTTAATTAGAATTTTTTACGTTTGCGAGCTGCTTCTGATTTGCGTTTACGTTTTACAGAAGGTTTTTCGTAGAATTCACGTTTACGTGATTCTTGAAGAGTCCCAGCTTTAGTCACAGAACGTTTGAAACGACGAAGTGCATCGTCAAGTGATTCGTTTTTACGTACTACTGTTTTTGACATATGTTTCACCTCCTCAAGACATTGTAACATTTACACGTTCCTCACCATGATACATGAATTATATCAAAAAGTCAATCTAAAAACCACATTAAATGACATTTTTTACGAGTTCTCCTAGTTCACTAAAATAATATTTTTAAATAGAAAAAAAAGAGCTATAAATCAGCTCTCTTTTATTAGTCTTCAATTTCATTTGCTGTCAATTTTGCAGCATCTGAAATGTATTGTTTGTATTTATCGTCTTTAGCTAATTTTTTGATAACTTTATTAACTGTCTTAACCATTTTGCCACTACCTTTTGGCATTGCTACTGCCTTAGCGTCTCCATCACTAGTTTTTAGAGCAAAACCAGCAAGAGCAATATCTGAGTTTTGTGACAAGTAACCTTCAGCAACTGGTTTTTCAAGATCAACCGCTTGAACTTGACCAGATTTCAATTCATTGATAGCTTCACCCATTGCTGTTAGGGAAACGATTTTTGAATCTTTTAATTGATCTTTAGCCAAACCTTCTTCGATGGTTCCCTTTTGAACAGCTACTTTTTGATTGGCTAAACTGTCAATTGAAGCGAATTTATCAAGGTTACTTGATTTAACAAGAATAGCATTCTCAGTTTCATAGTATGGATCTGAGAAATCGTAAGCATTTTTACGTTCCTTAGTTGCTGACAAACCAGAAATCGCCATATCAGCTTTACCAGTTTGAAGACTTGAAAGGACGTTATCAAAACTCATTGAAGACAACTCAAGTTTAACACCAAGTTCTTCAGCGATAGCTTTCGCCAACTCAACGTCAGCACCGACAATAGTATCTTTGCCATTAACCAAGGCTTTAAACTCAAATGGTGCATAGTCTGGGCTGATTGCAACAACTAATTTACCTTTTTTAACCACTTTTTCTTGCAAATTTTCATTTGATGAAGACCCACAAGCTGCCAAGGCAAAAACAGAAACAAGCATAAGTGCCCCTAGAACAAGTTTTTTAATTTTCATATTTATTCTCTCTTCTCTTAATATTATCTCTATTTTATCCATTTTTTTGCGATTAGTCAATGATTTTTGAATAAAAATTCAGTTATTTATTCAAACACAAAGATAGTAGCTCTAATCCCTTTTCTAAAGTTTCTTTTTTACATGAATATCCTAATCTAACATAACCTTCTCGGTCAAAACGATTCCCAGGAACCAATAAAACACCATAGTCTTTGAGTAGAGTCAGGCAAAATTCTTCAATTGGACAATCGACTTTCAATTTAACAAAAGAAGTTGGCACTTCTGCTGGTCTTATATAGGAAGCTTTCTTCTCTTTTTTAACCCATCGGTCAAGAATTTCAAGGTTCTGTCTGATGATTTTGCGATTACGCTCTAAAATCACATCCTTATGTTTCAAAGCTAAGCTAGCAACCATATCGTCAAACACACCTGCACAAATCATGGTATAGTCACGATAATCGCGCAAAATGTCAGTCACTTCATCGCAAGCAGCTACCCATCCGACACGAATCCCTGGCAGCGAAAAGGTCTTAGAAAGACTATTTACCGAAATCCCCTTTTCATACAGATCAATAATCGACGAAACTTTCGTATTTGTAAAAGGATGATAAACCTCATCAGCCAAAATATAAGCTCCGCAAGATTTAGCAATAGAGACCAGTTCACGCAGATAGTCATCATCCATAACAGCACCCGTCGGGTTATTCGCATTATTAATACAAATCATTTTAGTATTTGGTCGAATCAGTTGACGAAGTTCAGCTAAGTCTGGTAACCACTTATTTTCTTCACGAACCTGCCATAAATCGACATCTGCTCCCAAAGATTTTGGAATATCGTATAGTTGCTGGTAGGTTGGATACAAAGAAATCACATGATCCCCAGGTTCAATCAAACCGTACAAGACCAACATATTTGCACCTGTGGCACCGTTGGTTTGGAGAATTTGATTTTCAGTTACGGATACGTATAGTTGACTGACTGCTTTTTTAAATTCTGGTGACCCTTCAATCCAACCATAATTTAATTTTTTAGCAAGTAATTCCTGATAAAAAGCCGTTTCTGATTCTCCTGTTAATTCGAATAATTCTTGCAATGTTAGAGCTTCTATTGACACACCTGCAATGTCATACACTGCTTCTCTTTCATAGCTATTGAGCCATCCTTCGACTCCAAATCGTGGTAATTTCATCGCTTACCTCTTTTGACTTTCTAAGATTATTTTACCATTCGTAAGGAAAAACTGAGAGTATTAACCCTCAGTTTCTTTTCACTTCATTATTTTGATTCAGAACTACTTTGCGTGTAAGTCGAAGCTTTTTCAATCCAAGCATCAAACTCACCTGATTGTTTAGCTTTCTTGATAACTTTATTCACAGAAGCGATTAGTTTTTTATCCGTTCCCTTAGCAAAGGCTACCGCATAAGTATCTGTATCAGTTGATTTCAATGGCCTACCTGCAATGGCTAAATCAGGATTTTGAGAAATATAGCCCTCAGCAATCGCTTTTTCTAGCACAACCGCCTGAAGTTGATTATTTTTCAATTCATTAATCATTTCACCGTTTGAAGTTAGTGAAACTAGACTTGAACTTGGTAATTGGTCTTTAGCAATATTTTCTTGATTGGTAATTGGTCTTTAGCAATATTTTCTTGAATTGACCCTTTTTGAGCACCAACAGATTTTCCTGCTAAGCTTTCAAGACTTGTGTAGGTCGCTAAATCAGCTTTTTTAAGAATCACGACATTTTCTGCTTCATAATAAGCATCAGAGAACTCGTAAGCTTTTTTACGTTCATCTGTCACTGAAATTCCTGCAATAGCAATATCAGATTTACCAGAAGTCACAGAAGCAAGAACGTTATTGAAGGACATCACTGAAAAATCAGCTTTAACATCCAATTCTTTGGCAATTGCCTTAGCTAAATCAATATCTGCCCCAACTAAGGTATCTTTGCCATCAATTAAAGTTTTAAACTCAAATGGTGCAAATTCAGATTCCGTCGCAATGATGATTTTACCTTTATTTTGAATACTTTTCTGACTTGTTCCTGACGTTGAACAAGCTGTCATCATTCCTACTGCTAAAAGTAGAAACAAACCTCCTAAAAACTTCTTCATATCATTTTCTCCTTAGTTACTTGATTCACTAGTTGACAAAGCATAAGCTTCTTGAACAAATTGGTCAATTTTACCTGAGTCTTTCAAGTCTTTGATAACTTTATTGACTTCTTTAGTCAATTTATCATCACCTTTAGGAAGAGCTACTGCATAAGCATCTGCGTCATCATTTTTCAACTTGATATTAGCAATTGTCAAATCGTCGTTATTAGCAGCATAGCCTTCTGCAATTGGTTTTTCAAGGACAACAGCTTGGATTTGACCGTTTTTCAATTCATTAATCATTTCGCCATTTTGTGTCAAAGCAACAACTTTTGAACCTTTCAATTGTTCAGAGGCTACATTTTCTTGAATAGATCCTTTTTGTGTTCCGACAGACAAACCATCTAATGAACTTGTTTTTGTATATTTATCAATATCTGTTTTCTTAATCAAAACAACATTTTCTGATTCGTAATAGGCTTCTGAGAAATTATAAGCTTTTTTACGTTCAGGCGTTGCAGAAACACCTGAGATAGCCACATCAGCTTTACCTGATTGGAGACTTGCCAAAACATTGTTAAATGACATTGAAGAGAATTTCACTTTAACGCCAAGCTCTTCACCAATAGCTTTTGCAATCTCTACATCCGCACCAACAATAGTATCTTTGCCATCAACTAAAGTTTTAAATTCAAAAGGAGCGAATTCCGGATTCATAGCAACGACAAGAGTTCCTTTATCTTTAATATCTGAAACTGATGTATCTTTTTGATTTCCTGAGCCACAAGCTGTCAATAGAAAAGCTGAAGCAACAAGAGCTAACCCACCAAACATTTTACTTACTTTCATAGTCATTTTCTCTTTTCTTTTTTGATATGTATACATTTTATTTAATATTTATACATTTGTCAACCCTATTTTTATAAAAATTCAATATTTTTGTGTTTTTTCTGTATATACATAAAAAGCGAGATTGTTTTATCAACCTCGCATTCTTATTTATACTCTATTTAAATCTTATTTGCTGTGCCAGATTTCATCGTTGTATTGTTCGATTGTACGGTCTGATGAAAAGAAACCAGCTTTAGCGATATTCTTAATAACTTTAGTCATCCAAGATTTTTGATCTTCGTAATCAGCAAGCATTTGTTCTTTAACAGCAATGTATTCTTTAAGGTCAATCAATGTCATGAACCAGTCTTTGTTAATCAATTCATTATAGAGACGTTCAAGACGTTCAGCATTACCATGTTTAACCAATTCATCACTAACAATAAAGTCTACTGCTTCTTTGATGACTGGATCATTTTCATAGTAATCAGTTGCTACGTAACTTTGAGTTGCATAAAGATCAATGATTGTATCTGAATCTTTACCAAATGTATAAATATTATCCATACCAGCAAGTTCAGCAATTTCAACGTTGGCACCGTCCATTGTACCAAGTGTCAATGCACCATTAAGCATGAATTTCATATTACCAGTACCTGATGCTTCTTTAGAAGCAAGAGAGATTTGTTCTGAAATATCTGTTGCAGGAATCAAGTGTTCAGCTACAGTAACATTGTAATTTTCAACCAAGTGAACATTTAAGTATTTGTTAACTTCTGGGTCATTGTTAATCAATTCAGACAAGCAAAGAATCAAGTGAATAACATCTTGTGCAATGATGTATGCTGGTGCTGCTTTACCACCAAAGATAACAGTTATTTTACGCTCTGGAAGGTTACCACGTTTGATTTCAAGGTATTTATGAATGACATAAAGAGCATTCATTTGTTGACGTTTGTACTCATGGAAACGTTTGATTTGTGTATCAATAATTGAATTTTCATCAAGTTCAATACCTTTATTATCTTTAAGGTAACGTTTAAGAGCTAATTTGTTATTGTGTTTGATTTCAGCAAGTTTTGCATGAACAGCTTCATCGTCAGCATAAGCAAGTAATTTTTCAAGCTTAGTAGCATCAGTAAGGTATTCATCACCGATTAATTCTTTAAGGTAATCAGCTAAATCTTGGTTAGCAAATTCAAGCCAACGACGGAATGTAATACCATTTGTTTTGTTATTGAATTTTTCAGGATAAATGTCATAGAATGGTTTCAATTCACTATTTTTAAGGATTTCAGTGTGAAGAGCAGCTACACCATTTACTGAAGTTGAGAAGTGAATATCCATATGCGCCATGTGAACACGACCTGATTCATCAATGATTTGAACGACTGGGTCTGAATATTGGCTAGCAACAAGTTTGTTTAATTTTTCAATGATTGTTATCAAGTGCGGCACAACTTCGTTAAGGTAATCAAGAGGCCACTTTTCAAGCGCTTCAGCCAAGATTGTGTGGTTAGTGTAACCAACCATGCTTTTCACGATTGAAACTGCTTCTTCAAATTCAATACCATGTTTTTCAGTCAAAAGACGAATCAACTCAGGAATAACCATTGATGGGTGAGTATCGTTAATTTGAACATAAGCGTAGTCAGCTAAATCGTGAAGATTTGAACCACGTTCAATAGCTTCATCAATCAACAATTGTGCAGCATTTGATACCATGAAGTATTGTTGATAGATACGAAGCAATTCACCATTACGGTCTGAATCATCTGGGTAAAGGAAGAGTGTCAAGTTTTTCTTGATTTCAGTCTTATCAAATGAAATACCATCGTGAATCAAACCGTAGTCAAGCCCGTCAATATCAAACAAGTTCAAGTAGTTTTTAGTATCGCGTTTGTAGCCAAGAACATCAATACGGTCAAGACGAGATTTAAGTGTAAAATCTTTAAATGGAACATCGTAGCTGATGTCAGTTGGTACAAGCCATGAATCTTTTTCAATCCAGTAGTTAGCTTCTGCTTCTTGTTGGTTATCAACGAAGACTTGTTTGAATAGACCACAGTGGTAATTAAGTCCAACACCTTCACCATTGATACCAAGAGTTGACATTGAATCTATGAAACACGATGCCAAACGACCAAGACCACCATTACCAAGTGATGGTTCAAGTTCGACATCTTCTACTTCTGCGATTGATTTACCTGCTGCAGCTAGTTCAGCTTTAACATCTTTATAGATACCAAGGTTAATCAAGTTGTTTGACAAAAGTTTACCAATAAGAAATTCAGCAGAAATGTAGTAAACTTTGCGTTTAGCTGTATTTTTTGGTTTTTCGGCAGCTAATTCTTTAACGTAGTGCAAAAGTGCTACATAGATATCTTCATTGCTCAATTCGGCAAGTTTTTGGCCTTTCGAAGTTACGTAATCTGTAAATTTAGTTGTCATTATAATATCCCTTTTTCTTTTTTATTTAAATGTATTTTTGCGGCAATAAAGTGCTGTGATGTCTTTCAAGAAAGCTTTGCGTTCATCTGTCAAATCTTCTTTTAATATACGCCATTGCCAGTTGCCACCAACAGTATTTGGAATGTTCATGCGAGACTCAGCTGGTTTGTCAAGAATGTCTTGCATAGTCGCAATTGCAATATCACTAACCGTTGCAAACAAGGTACGAAGCATTGTTTGTGTGATTGGCTCGCCTTCATGACGATGTGTATAAGCATCAACAAATGCTTTTTGTTCATCTGTCAAGTTATCGTACCAACCATTAACCACTTCGTTATCATGTGTGCCGTTGTAAGCAACGCTATTTTTATTGCAGTTATGCGGAGCATCGATACTCTTACCTTCTGTATCGTAGAAACCAAATTCAAGAATCTTCATACCTGGGAAAGCAGTGTCAGTTAACAATTGCTCGGCTTTGGCATCAATATAACCGAGGTTTTCTGCAATAATAGGAAGTTCGCCAAGTTCGTCACGTACAACATCAAACAAAGCACGTCCTGGACCAGGTTGCCAACTACCATCATTCGCTGTCTTGTAATCCCCACGAATTTCCCAATAATCTGAGAAGCCTTTAAAGTGGTCGATACGAAGAAGGTCGTAGAGCTTAATTCCCTCTTTAATACGATAAACCCACCAAGCGTAATTTGTTTTTTTGTGGTTTTCCCAATCATAAATTGGATTTCCCCAAAGTTGACCATCATCACTAAATGAATCCGCAGGAACACCAGCAATACAAAGTGGGGTCTTTTCAGCATCAACTTTGAAAAGTTCAGGCATTGTCCAAACCTCTACGCTATCAGCAGAAACGTAGATTGGCATATCACCGATAATCTTAATACCTTTTTCATTAGCATAAGCTTTTAAATCAGCCCATTGTTGGTAGAAGAAATATTGAGTGACTTTATGATAAGTAATAACATCTTTTAATTTTTCACGATAAGTTTCAAGAGCAGCTTCTTCGCGACGAACAACCGCTTTATCATCCCATTCTTGCAAAGCTTTATTGCCAAAGAATTCTTTAATGGCCATGAATTCAGCGTAATCTTTCACCCATGTCGCTTCTTTTTCAAATTCAGCTAAAGCTTTTTGGTTATCAGCACTTTGCATAAATTCTGCAACTGCTTTCTCCAAAATTGGACGACGAGCTTCAAAAATGCGAGCATAATCAACATTTTCTAAATCATCACCGAAGTTAACAGTTTCATAGTCTTCTTTTGCTAAATAGCCTTGTTTACAAAGTAATTCTAAGTCAATTAAGTGTGTATTCCCAGCAGTTGCTGAGAATGATTGATAAGGGGAATCACCATAACTTGTCGTTGTCAATGGTAGAATTTGCCAGTAAGTTTGATCAGTTTCAACCAAGAAATCAACGAAGTTATATGCTTCTTGACCAAATGTTCCCACCCCTTGTTTGCCAGGTAATGATGTGATATGCATCAATACACCACTTGCACGTTTTTTCATATGTTTTCTCCTTTATCAGCTATCTTTACACTGCAAATTATAACGCAAGCGTTTGCGTAAGTCAATCATTTTTGACAAAAAAATATAAAAAAACCTCAACTGCTAAACAAATAGCAATTAAGGTGTTAATTTTCATTCATAAAAACCACTAGAAAGGGAATTTATTTGTCTTCAACATGCAATTGACGGACACTTTCACGCTCTCTCAAGGTAAAAGGAACAATGATTTTTTCAGTAATCGCTGTCTCAGGAGATTTAATCAATTCGACCAATCGTCTGAAACTAGTTCGGCCCAAATTAGCAACATTAATATCAAATGTTGTCATATAAGGGTGAATCAAAGTGGAATAGGCTGAGTTATTGAAGGTGATAATTGAAATATCATCAGGAACCTTCAATTGATAATAAGATAAGAACTGTACTAATCGAACTGAAATTGTATCAGCAATTACAATCAGAGCCGTTGCTTTACTTGATTCAATTTTTTCAATTAATGCTTCCATAATCATTGGATCTCTACGATCAAACAAAAGTGCTTTATCGATTGTCAAACCAAGCTTTTCCATACCTCGAAGATAACCAAAATAACGTTCTGATGACACTTCAGATTTTAAATCATCCGTAACAAATAGAATCTCACGATGTCCTTTTTGATAAAGATATTCAACTGCTTTTTTACCCATCAATTGGTTATCATTATCTATGTAAGTAATATCATTTTCGAAACCTTCGGGAGCACCGACAATCACAAAAGGTACATTATTATCCATCAGATACTTACGAACTGGATCTTCTGGATCAGAGTATAAGATAATAAATCCGTCTACTCGCTTTTGGCGATACATTAATTTTACTTGTTCTTCTAATTCATCAACTGTCATACCGGTTGCAATAGAAACCGTAAAATCATTTAATTTCGCTTCACTAGTTATAGTAGAAAGAATTTGCATAAAGAATGGTTCGTTCAAACGATCTGGTGTGATTAACGGTGGAAAAATAAAACCAACATTATACGTTAACCCACTGGCTAACATTTGGGCAGCTACATTAGGAACATAACCTAACTCTGCCATCGCTTTCCGAACTTTGTCTTTTGTTTTCTGAGAAATGGATTTACTATCCTTCAAAACACGGCTAACCGTCGAAGGATTGACGCCAGCTTTAGCCGCTACATCTTTAATTGTAACCATCTAAGTCTCCTTTGCATCTTACATTTTATAATAGATTTACTGTACTGACAAGGTTTTAGAGGTAAAAACTCTTATTTTTATCCCCTATTATACATAAATAAGATTTTTCTACAATTGTTTGCTTTATTTTGTGATATTTTTTAGAATGTTATTGTTTTTTCAGGCTATTTTATAGTAAAAACTGAATAGTATATATCAGATTGATGCTCTTTTTATCAGTTTTTTTATTTGACCTTTAAAGTTTTTTAAACTTTTTTTACAAAAAATACTTGACATTAACTGCAAACGGTTGCATAATGAATAGGTGTAAATAATATTACTAATCTTTCTCTAGGAGGGGAAACTTATGAAGAACAACACATGGAAAAAAATGGCCCTTGCTGGTGCAGGTTTAACACTTGCCGGAAGCGCTTTAGTTGCTTGCTCAAATAACTCATCAACTAAATCGTCTTCTGCATCTGATAGCAAGACAATCAAACTTTGGGTACCAACTGGTGCTAAAAAATCTTACACTGCTATTGTTAAAGATTTCGAAAAAGAATCTGGCTACACCGTTAAGATGGTTGAATCAAACGATTCAAAAGCACAAGAAAACGTTAAAAAAGACCCGCAAAAAGCTGCTGATGTCTTCTCACTTCCACACGATCAACTTGGTCAACTAGTTGAATCTGGTGTTATCCAAGAAGTTCCTGAAGATTATGCCAAAGAAATTGCTACTAACGATACTGATCAAGCAGTAGCTGGTGCAAAATACAATGGTAAAACTTACGCTTTCCCATTTGGTATCGAATCACAAGTTCTCTTCTATAACAAATCAAAACTTTCTGCTGACGATGTTGCTAACTATGAAACAATCACAAGTAAAGCAACTTTTGGTGCAACATTCAAAGCTATGAACGCTTACGCAACTGCTCCACTCTTCATGTCAGTCGGTGATACACTATTTGGTGAAAATGGTGAAACCGTTGACGGTACTAACTGGGGTAACGATGCTGGTGTATCAGTTCTTCAATGGATTGCTGATCAAAAATCAAACAAAGGTTTCGTTAACTTGACTGCTGAAAATGCAATGTCTAAATTCGGTGACGGAAGTGTTGCTTCACTTGAATCAGGTCCTTGGGATCTTAAAGCTGCACAAGATGCTGTTGGTAAAGATAACCTTGGTATCGCTGTTTATCCAAAAATCTCAATCGGCGGTAACGAAGTACAACAAAAAGCTTTCCTTGGTGTAAAACTCTTCGCTGTTAACCAAGCTCCTGCAGGTTCAGATACAAAACGTATCGCTGCTTCTTACAAACTTGCTTCTATGCTTACTAGTGCAGAAAGCCAAGAAAACCAATTCACTTATGAAGGTCGTAACATTATTCCTGCTAACAAAGAAGTTCAATCATCAGATAAAGTTCAATCAGATGAATTGGCTCAAGCAGTTATCAAGATGGCTTCATCATCAGGCTACACTGTCGTAACACCTAAACTTAGTCAAATGACTACATTCTGGACTGAAAGCGCTGCACTTCTCAGCGATGTCTACAATGGTAAAATTCAAAGTGGTGACTACCTCGCTAAATTGCAACAATTTGACAAAGATTTAGCTAACGCTAAGTAAGATGTTCTAAAGTGGGGAGTTACATCCCCACTTTATTTTTAGGGAAACTCTTGTCGGAGTTATTGCTAAGAACTTTAAGATTAAATTTTTAGCAGTGACTTCCAACAAGATTAATAAAAGGAGTTTTGTATGACTAATTCACACTATTTTGACAGTGTATCAGTTACTGAGGCTTTTAAAAAGGGAAAATTTGATACCAAACTGTCATTTCTGATTATGGGATTCTCAAATCTTTACCATAAACAGATTATTAAAGGTTGTTTGTTTTTACTATCAGAGATTCTTTTCTTAATCACTTTCTTCTCTCAGATTATTCCAAACTTGCAAGGATTAATCACTCTGGGAACTCACCAACAAGGTCTTGTTGAACAAACCGTCAATGGGATTAAGATGAAGGTTGCTGTTGATGGCGATAACTCAATGTTAATACTTATTTTCGGTCTTGCTTCTCTTATCTTCTGCCTTGTCTTTGCTTACATTTATTGGTGTAACCTTAAGAGCGCTAGAAATATTTATGTCATCGATAAAGAAGGTTTGAAAGTTCCTACCTTTAAAGAAGACTTTGAAACATTGGCAAACGGTCGTTTCCACATGACTTTGATGGCAGTCCCAATGATTGGGGTTCTTCTCTTCACTATCTTGCCATTAATTTATATGATTTGTTTGGCCTTCACAAGTTATGACCACAATCACCTACCACCGAAAAGTTTATTTGACTGGGTTGGTCTTGCTAACTTCGGTAATATCTTTAACGGTCGTATGGCAGGAACATTCTTCCCAGTTCTTTCTTGGACTTTGATTTGGGCAGTATTTGCTACAGTAACAAACTTCTTCTTTGGTATTGTCTTAGCACTTATTATCAATACTAAAGGTTTGAAATTGAAAAAAATGTGGCGTACAATCTTCGTTATCACAATTGCCGTACCACAATTCATTTCTCTTCTTATCATGAGAAACTTGCTCAGTGATGCTGGTCCAGTCAATGCATTCCTTGAAAAAGTCGGACTTATCTCTGCTGCAAACCCATTGCCTTTCTTGTCAGATCCACTTTGGGCTAAATTCTCAATCATCATCGTTAACATGTGGGTAGGTATTCCTGTCACAATGCTTGTCGCTTCAGGTATTATCATGAACCTTCCACAAGAACAAATTGAAGCCGCTGAAATCGATGGTGCCAATAAATTCCAAATCTTTAAATCAATCACATTCCCTCAAATCTTACTTGTGATGATGCCAAACTTGATTCAACAATTTATCGGTAACATCAACAACTTCAACGTTATCTACCTTCTTACTGGTGGTGGTCCTACTAACTCTAACTTCTACCAAGCTGGTAGCACAGACTTGCTTGTTACTTGGCTCTACAACTTAACAGTTACTGCAGCTGACTACAACCTTGCTTCTGTTATCGGTATTCTCATCTTTGTTCTTTCTGCTGTATTTAGTCTCTTAGCTTACACAAGAACAAATTCTTACAAGGAAGGGGTTGCTAAATAATGAAAAACAAAAAACGATTAACACTGACTTTTGTCTATATTTTATTGATTGTTTTATCAATCATCTGGCTCTTTCCAATCGTTTGGGTTGTTCTTACTAGCTTCCGTGGCGAAGGAACAGCATACGTTAACTACTTCATTCCAAAAACTTGGACGCTAGATAATTATATTAAACTATTTACTTCAGATGCCTTTCCATTTGGGCAATGGTTCTTGAATACATTATTCGTTGCTTCTGCTACTTGTGTAATTTCAACATTCATCACCGTTGCTATGGCATACTCACTTAGTCGTATCAAATTCAAACACCGCAATGGTTTTTTGAAATTAGCACTTGTGCTTAATATGTTCCCTGGTTTCATGAGTATGATTGCTGTTTACTACATCTTAAAAGCATTCAACCTTGACCAAACATTGCTTGCGCTTATCCTAGTTTACTCTGCTGGTGCAGCACTTGGATTCTACATTGCTAAAGGATTCTTTGATACAATTCCTTACTCACTCGATGAATCTGCCATGATCGATGGAGCTACTCGCGCTGATATTTTCTTTAAAATCACTCTCCCACTTTCAAAACCAATCATTGTCTACACAGCGCTTATGGCTTTCATCGGTCCTTGGATTGATTTCATCTTTGCTAAGGTTATCCTTGGTGATGCGACAAGTAAATACACTGTTGCCATTGGCCTATTCTCAATGTTGCAACAAGATACCATCAATGACTGGTTCATGTCATTCACTGCTGGTTCAGTTCTTATCGCTGTTCCAATCACATTGCTCTTCATGTTTATGCAAAAATACTACGTTGAAGGCATTACTGGTGGTTCAGTTAAATAAGAAGAAGTTCAATCTCTTCTCCCTTTCTATTATTAATTATCAAAAAAAGCTTGGAACAATTGTCCCAGGCTTTTTGATTGTTTAAAACCTGGTTATTTAATAGGAAGAAAAATTATTATTCTTACCAAAATTCGCGTAAGAAATCGTCTTTTAAGCGTTCACGATAAAAGAGTTCATTGAGGTTATCTTCTTCAAAAACACGTAGCAAATTTAACATATCATAAGCTAAGTCAAGATTAGGTAAGTCTTTTCTGGCTACCCATTTAATTTCTCCCTCATCGGTCGAATGCATCTCACCTTCGAAATCTGATGTACGGTATAGAAAGACTAAGTAACGTTCATCTTCTTTGGTATACCAATGTTTCATCCCAACTAACTGAGGATTTTTAATGTTTAAACCTGTTTCTTCTTTAACCTCACGGATAACTGATTCTACCAATCCTTCATGAGCTTCAATATGTCCTCCAGGAAGAGCATAGCCTGACCAAGGATAACGTTTTGGGTCACGAACCTGCATGACGACATTGCCTTTGCCATCTTCAATTAAGCACATATTAGTTAAAATCACACGTTGTGCACGAGACATTTTCTTACATTTTCCCTTCTAATCCATTGCTTTCAATTCCAACACCATATCACGCAATTGAGCAGCGAGCTCGAAATCAAGCATTTCAGCAGCTTCATGCATTTGTTTTTGAAGTTTCTTGATAGCTTCTTTACGTTCAGTTTTATTCATGCTGCTGTAGTCAGGTGTGTCTTCAGCAACGTCTGTTTCGTTTGCTTTAGAAATTGAAATCAAATCACGAATATCTTTCTTGATTGTTTGCGGGATAATACCATGTTCTTCATTGTAACGCATTTGAATTTCACGACGACGTGCCGTCTCATCCATAGCTTTTTGCATAGATTCTGTAATCTTATCAGCATACATAATAACATGTCCTTCGCTATTACGAGCTGCACGACCAATCGTTTGAATCAGACCTCGTTCATTTCGAAGGAAACCTTCTTTATCCGCATCAAGGATAGCGACCAAGCTAACTTCTGGCACGTCAATCCCTTCACGCAGCAAATTAATTCCAATCAAAACATCAAAAACACCTAAACGCAAATCACGAATAATCTCGGTACGTTCCAAAGTCTTGATATCTGAGTGCATGTATTTGACTTTAACACTCATTTCTTTGAGGTAATCTGTCAAATCTTCTGCCATTTTCTTAGTTAATGTCGTGATAAAGGTACGTTCACCTTTTTCAACACGAGCGTTGATTTCACCAAGAAGGTCATCCATTTGCCCCATCGTCGGACGTACTTCCACTTCAGGATCAAGTAGACCTGTCGGACGGATTATTTGTTCAACGACAGTATCGGTTTGTTCTAGTTCATAATCACCAGGTGTCGCTGAGACGTAAACAATTTGGTGAACATGACTTTCAAACTCTTCACGACGAAGCGGACGGTTATCAAGTGCACTTGGCAAGCGGAAGCCATAGTTAACCAACATTTCCTTACGTGAACGGTCACCATTATACATTCCCTTAATCTGTCCCATAGTCATGTGACTTTCATCAACCATAATCAAAAAGTCTTCTGGGAAGAAATCAAGTAGAGTAAATGGTGGCTCACCTTCTGAACGTCCATCCATATAACGAGAATAGTTTTCGACACCATTTGTATAGCCCATCTCACGAAGCATTTCGACATCATATTCTGTCCTTTGGCGAATACGCTGTGCTTCAATGAGTTTGCCTTCAGCTTCGAATTGCTTAACTTGCTCTTCCATTTCTGCTAGAATTTTTTGAATGGCTTCTTCCATGTGTTCTTCATTGGTCATGAAGTGGGTTGCTGGGAAAATCGCCAAATGATCAACATCACCTAAAACTTTACCTGTCAAGCTTTCGATTTCTCGGATACGGTCAATTTCATCACCGAAGAATTCGACACGAAAGGCATGTTCATCTCGGCTGGCTGGAAAAATTTCAACCACATCACCGCGCACACGAAAGCGACCACGTTGAAAATCAATGTCATTTCGTTCAAATTGAATATCAACCAAGTCATTTAATAATTGGTCACGTGAGATTTCCTGACCTGGACGAAGACTGACGACACTGTCCGCATATTCTTTCGGTGACCCCAAACCATAAATGCATGATACGGACGCAACGACAATAACATCATTTCGTTCTAGAAGCGATGACGTTGCTGAGTGGCGTAGCTTATCAATTTCATCATTGACTGAGCTATCTTTTTCAATATAGGTGTCACTTGATGGCACATAAGCTTCGGGTTGGTAATAGTCATAGTAAGACACAAAGTACTCAACCGCATTTTCTGGGAAGAATTCCTTGAATTCCCCGTAGAGCTGACCTGCCAAGGTCTTGTTATGAGCAATAACTAGGGTTGGTTTATTAACTTTAGCAATGACTTGACTCATCGTATAGGTCTTACCAGTACCTGTTGCTCCGAGAAGAATCTGAGCTTTTTCTCCCCCTTCAATATTATCAACTAAAGTCTCAATTGCCTGTGGCTGATCACCAGAAGGCTCATATTTTGAAACTAATTTAAAATGATTATCTTCTATTCTATCTATCATAGTATTCCTCAAACTATCTTTATTACCTTCATTTTATCATAAATAAAGGTAAAATACTCCCATTTGATATGGCTTCTTCTTCACTCTTGCTTCTCATGTTAGGTTTTCTAACATGAGATAAAACTTAAGTTGCTTAAGTGTCTGAATTTTGATATAATTAATGTAATCTATTCTAAAGGAGACTAACATGAAGCACAAATTGAAAGCTATTATGCTAGCAATGGTTTCTGCAATCTTTGTGTTTGGTGCAAATGCTAACGCTGATACAATTAGTATCGTGTCAGACACAGCTTACGCCCCATTCGAATTCAAAGATTCAGATCAAGTTTATAAAGGTATTGACGTTGACATTATTAACGAAGTCGCAAACCGAGAAGGTTGGAATATCGATATGACATTCCCTGGTTTCGACGCAGCAGTTAATGCGGTTCAAGCTGGTCAAGCCGATGCCCTTATGGCTGGTACAACAGTCACAGAAGCTCGTAAAAAAGTCTTCACGTTCTCAGATACTTATTACGATACAGCTGTTGTTGTCTACACTCGTAGTGATGCTAAAGTGTCTAACTATAAACAACTGTCAGGTAAAACTGTTGGTGTTAAAAACGGAACTGCTGCACAAGCATTCCTTAAAGAAAATCAAAATAAATATGGCTATAAAATCAAAACTTTTGATACAAGCGACTTGATGAACAACAGCCTAGATGCTGGTTCTATCTACGCTGCTATGGATGACCAACCTGTTGTCCAATACGCTATTAGCCAAGGTAAAAACTACGCTATCAACATCGACGGTGAAAAAGTCGGAAGCTTCGCTTTTGCTGTTAAAAAAGGAAGCAAATACGAATACCTCATCGACGAATTTAACCAAGCTTTTGCTGAAATGAAAAAAGATGGTACTTACGATGCTATCATGGCAAAATGGCTCGGTGATTCTGATGAAGCTGCTGATCAATCAAGTGTTGTTGCCTCAAGCAGCCTAAAATTATCTGGTGACGCTTCTGCAAAAGCAACTCCAGTCAAATCAAGTTATAAAATCGTTATGGATTCTTCATTTGCCCCATTTGAATACCAAAATGACTCAGGTAAATATGAAGGAATCGACGTTGACTTAATCAAAGCTATCGCAAAACAACAAGGTTTTAACATTGAAATCTCAAACCCAGGTTTTGATGCAGCACTTAACGCTGTCCAAACTGGTCAAGCTGATGGTGTTATGGCTGGTATGTCAATCACTGATGCGCGTAAAGAAATCTTTGATTTCTCAGATGCTTACTACACTTCAAACATCTTGCTTGCTGTTAAAAAGGAAAGCTCAGTAAAATCATACGATGACTTAAGCGGTAAAACTGTTGGTGCCAAAAATGGTACATCATCTTACACATGGTTGTCAGAACACGCTGCTCAATACGGCTACACACTTCGTGCCTTTGATGAAGCATCTACAATGTATGATAGTTTGAACTCTGGTTCAATCGAAGCCCTTATGGATGATGAAGCTGTCCTTCGTTATGCTATCAAACAAGGTCGTAACTTTGATACACCAATCGATGGTGAAAAATCTGGTGAATACGGATTTGCCGTAAACAAAGGCGCTAACCCAGAATTGCTTGAAATGTTCAACAACGGTCTTGCTGCACTTGTCAAATCAGGTGAATACGATAAAATCGTAAGCAAATACCTTGGTTCAACTGATTCTAAAAAATCAACATCATCAAGCGTTGATGAAACAACAATTTGGGGACTTATCAAAAACAACTACTCACAATTACTTACAGGTCTTGGAACAACTCTTAGTCTAACACTAATTTCATTTGCAATCGCTATGGTTATCGGTATCATCTTTGGTATGATGGCAGTTGCTCCAAACAAAGTCCTTCGTACAATTTCAGCAATCTTTGTTGACGTCGTACGTGGTATTCCATTGATGATTGTTGCTGCATTCATCTTCTGGGGAATTCCGAACCTCATTGAATCAATGACAGGACACCAAAGCCCAATCAATGATTTCCTTGCTGCTACTATCGCTCTTTCATTGAATGCTGGTGCTTATATCGCTGAAATCGTTCGTGGTGGTATTGAAGCTGTTCCAAAAGGACAAATGGAAGCAAGTCGAAGCCTTGGTATTTCATACGGTAAGACAATGAAAAAAGTTATCTTGCCACAAGCAGTTCGTTTAATGTTACCAAACTTCATCAACCAATTTGTTATCTCACTTAAAGATACAACAATCGTTTCTGCAATTGGTCTTGTTGAACTCTTCCAAACTGGTAAAATCATTATTGCACGTAACTACCAATCATTCCGAATGTACGCTATCTTAGCAATCATCTACCTTGTAATGATCACCCTTTTGACTCGTTTAGCAAAACGTCTAGAAAAGAGGCTTAAATAATGGCAGAATTAAAAATTGATGTACAAGATTTGCATAAATCTTATGGAGATAATGAAGTCTTAAAAGGAATTACAACACAATTCCACGAAGGTGATGTTGTCTGCATCATTGGACCTTCTGGTTCTGGTAAATCAACTTTCCTTCGTACGCTTAACCTTCTTGAAACAATCACAAGTGGTAAAGTCATTGTCGACGGTTATGAACTATCTGATCCAAATACTGACGTCGATAAAGTTCGTGAAAACATCGGTATGGTATTCCAACACTTCAACCTTTTCCCACACATGACTGTTCTTGAAAACATCACTTTCGCTCCTATCGAATTAGGAAAAGAAAGCAAAGAAAATGCTGAAAAACACGCTATGGAACTTCTTGCAAAAGTTGGTCTTGCTGATAAACGCGATGCCAAACCAGATAGCCTATCTGGTGGTCAAAAACAACGTGTCGCTATCGCACGTAGCTTGGCAATGAATCCTGATATCATGCTCTTTGACGAACCAACTTCTGCACTTGACCCAGAAATGGTTGGTGACGTTCTTGGTGTTATGAAAGACTTGGCAGAGCAAGGCATGACCATGTTAATCGTTACTCACGAAATGGGATTTGCTCGTAAAGTTGCCAACCGTGTCATCTTTACAGACGGTGGACAATTTATTGAAGATGGAACACCAGAGCAAATCTTTGATAACCCACAACACCCACGTCTAAAAGACTTCTTGAACAAAGTATTGAACGTCTAATAAATCAAAAAACTAGGTTTTAAGACCTAGTTTTTTGATGCCTTCATATTGACCAAATGACAATATTTTCTTTTAACAATCTTTATTAAAACTTTGACTTCCATTTTTGCTTTTGGTAGACTGAAGGTAAGTTATCAAGATAAGCTACAAACTAAACCTCACCCTAATAGCTTAGGGATTACCTCACTTATATTGATAGAAAACTCCTTTTTAAGCGAGATAAGAGCGCCAAGGTAGCAAATCCATAACTTTTTTCTGTGTAAAATCAGTAGGCAACTACTGTTTAATATAAGGAGGACTTTTATATGTCTAAGTATACTGGTACTCAAAACGAAAAAAATTTATAAGCTGCATTTGCTGGTGAATCTCAAGCACGCAACAAATACACTTTCTTTGCTTCAAGAGCAAAAAAATGGCTTTGAACAAATCGCAGAACTTTTCTTGAAGACTGCTGACAACGAAAAAGAACACGCCAAAATGTGGTATAAAGAACTCTTTGGCATCGGTGATACTGCCGAAAACTTGGAAACTGCTGCAGATGGTGAAAACTACGAATGGACAGATATGTACGTTGAATTCGCCAAAACAGCCGAAGAAGAAGGTTTCCCTCAACTTGCTAAAAAATTCCTCATGGTTGCTGAAATTGAAAAGCACCACGAAGAACGCTACCGTGCTCTTCTCAAAAATATCGAAACTGCTACGGTCTTTAAAAGGGGCGAAGTTAAGATTTCGGAATGCCGCAACTGTGGTCACATTATTATTGGTACAAAAGCACCAAAAGTTTGCCCAGTCTGCGCTCACGCTCAATCCTACTTCGAAGTTCGAGCTGAAAATTATTAATTTCAAAAATCCTCAGCTTTTTGACTGGGGATTTTCGTATATTCTTTGACAAAAAGAGCATCCTTTTCCTAAAATGAAAGCAAATCAAGTAGGAGGATATTTAACGATGAACAACTAAGAGCAAAACGTTTTGGTATACCATATCAGGTTTTGTTTTTAGTGCACTTCTCTATTCTCTTGCTTATCCATCAGGCGTGTTGGGTATTTTTAATGTTGACCATAATGAGATTCACACTCTACCTACTATGGTAGAGTGTGTTTTTTTGAAAGAGAGGCTCTTATGCTAAAAATTAATCAGTTAAAATATTTCACTGCTTACCTCAGTTAACAACAACTATAACAACAACTATAACAACAACTAAAAAAGCCCAGCCAAGAAGCTGAGCTTAAGTAGGGGTACAGATTAAGATTCTTGGTCTTCTGCTTCGCCTGCTTTTTCTTTAGCTAATTTTTCGCGCTCCAAACGCAAACGTCGATTTGGATTAAGAGTATTGAAAAGTTCTTCTAGCTTTTCAGCATTCCAAACATCAGCTGCTGATACAAAATTACCATCTTTATCTCGAAAAGATATCGGTTTATCACCCATAAGAACCTCCCATTTAAATATATCTATAAAACTTGTTATCGTTGATAAACACCCGCTACTACGTAAAATACTAATCCATTTTCGAACTAGTAAGATGCCTAGGCAACGCTCCATAGAGCTTGCCACAACTGTTAATTAGTATACCAATTAGTAACAGCTAACATATCAATCAAACACGTCCTACGAGCCTAGCAAAAAAGGGAATTTTATCTAGAGCTCATTGTTCTTCGTTAAAATTCCTATTTTTGCTTTGCTCGCTTAACGGACTTTGTATCTTATATTAATCCACGAATTCGAATTCGAAGTTACCAATACGAACGATATCTCCGTCTTTAGCACCGCGTTCACGAAGGGCTTCATCGACACCCATACCGCGCAATTGACGGGCAAATTTCATAACTGATTCATCACGTTCCATATTTGTCATGACAAAGAGTTTTTCAAGTTTTTCACCTGACAATACCCAAGCAGCATCGTTATCACGTGAAATTTCAAACGGACGTTCGTCTGGATCAAATCCGTAGTAAACTTCTTCACCAATCATGTCATCTTCAGTGTAAAGCAAGAATTCATCAGTCTTATCAAGCAATTCTGCTGTTGCTTCCATCAGATTTTCCAAACCTTGGTGAGCTAAGCTTGAAATTGGAAAAATCATTGGCATTTCATCGAAATCATCGTAATTTGCTGCCAATTTTTCTTTGAAGACTTTCAAGTTTTCCTCTGCTTCTGGCATGTCCATTTTGTTAGCAACGATGATTTGTGGACGTTCCATCAAACGAAGGTTGTAAGTTTCAAGTTCATTATTGATTGAAACATAATCTTCGTAAGGGTCACGACCTTCACTTGCTGACATGTCGATAACGTGCAAGATAACACGTGTACGCTCGATGTGACGAAGGAATTGTGTTCCAAGACCTACACCTTGTGAAGCTCCTTCAATTAATCCTGGAAGGTCAGCCATAGCAAAGCTGTCACCTGATTTTGTGCGAACCATACCAAGGTTAGGCACAATTGTTGTAAAGTGATAAGCACCGATTTTGGGTTTAGCAGCTGTAACAACACTTAGTAATGTAGATTTACCAACTGATGGGAACCCAACCAAACCAACATCAGCCAAGATTTTTAATTCAAGTTGAAGTTCACGTTCTTCACCTGGTTCACCATTTTCGGCAATTTCTGGTGCAGGGTTACGTGGTGTCGCAAAGCGGATGTTACCACGTCCACCGCGTCCACCATGAGCCACAACAAATTCTTGACCATTTTCAACAAGGTCAATGATAACTTTATTTGTCTCAGCATCACGAACAGTTGTTCCTTGTGGGACACGAACAATAAGGTCTTCTGCACCACGTCCGTGCATTCCTTTTGTCATCCCTTTTTCACCAGATTTAGCTTTAAAAATACGGTTGTAACGGAAGTCCATCAATGTACGAAGTCCTTCGTCAACTTTAAAGATGACTGAACCACCTTTACCACCGTCACCTCCCCAAGGACCGCCATTAGGGACATATTTTTCACGACGGAAGGCAACCATGCCATCACCACCACGACCAGCTTTAACGCTGATTTTGGCAGTATCTAAAAACATACTCATTATTAATTCCTATTCTTTCATTGTAATAACAATTGCATTAAAATTGGATGTGCAAAAGCATAAAAAAACGCCTCTTCAGCGTTCTTTAAATAATTGAACCAATAGCAGTCGCAATAAGACCACCTACAGTTACTAGAACCATTAAGATAACAACTACTAAAGTCAGTTTTTCAAACGCTGTTTTTTTACGTGGTCCGTTTTCACCAAATGCCACCTTAATACACCTCGCTCAATTGATTTTATTACTATTATCTTAACATGATTAGGCTAAATAATCAAATAAGTACTGCAAGAAATTTACAATTCAATGTCAAATACTTCTAGTTTCGCTAGCTCTTCTGCTGTCAATCGACGCCACTCACCGAGTGATAAATTTTCATCCAACTGTAATGGCCCCATACTCAAACGTTCTAAATCTGTGACTTCCTTGCCACAAGCTAAAACCATGCGTTTGACTTGGTGAAATTTTCCTTCTTTGATTGTGATAGCAACTAAGCTTGTCTTTGTAACTTCATCAATTTCTAAAATCTCTAGTTGCGCTGGTTGACACGTGAAATCTTTCAACTCGATGCCTTTAGCAAAACGTTCGACATCTTCTGCTGTCATAATCCCAGCTACTTTAGCACGATACAACTTATCAACATGCTTTTTAGGCGAAAGCATAACATGAGCAAGTTTACCATTATTTGTTAAAAGCAAAAGCCCATGAGTATCAATATCTAATCGCCCAACGGGAAAGGCTTCTTTATCCCAAGCTGTCTTATCCAGCAAATCTAGGACCGTTTTATGATGATTGTCCTCGGTTGCAGAAATGACCCCTTTTGGTTTATTAAGCATGTAATAAACGTATTTTTCATAAGACAGATTTTGTCCCCGACAAATGACTTGATCTACTTTTTCATCGATTTGTGTCTTAGGAGAGGTTTCGATTTTTCCATTGACAGAGACTTGCTTTTTCTTAAGAAGCTGTTTGACTTCTGTGCGTGAGCCCTGACCTACTTCAACTAAAAATTTATCTAAACGCATATATTTCCTTTTACTAATATGATACTTTCATTGTACCATTTTTTAAGTCATAAAAAAACAAGACTCGATAGGCTCGAACCTTGTCTCATTATTACTAGAATGATTTATTTTTTGTATGCGTAAGTGAAGTCAACTTGCAATCCTGTTGAGTTACGAACAAGACCTTTAAGGTCAGGATTTTGAAGTGACTTAGTGCTACGGAAGTAGATTGGGTTGTAAAGTGCGTTATCGTAAAGTGCTTTTTCAGCAGCTTTATAATCATCAGCAGCAGCTTGTGCATCTAATGCATCAGTAGTGATTGCTTTTTTGTATGCAGCATCGTAATCAGCATTTGAGAATTTACCGTAGTTGTATGATGAATCAGTTGTGAAGAGTCCATAGAATGTTGAACCTTCTGGATAGTCACCACCCCAAAGAACAAGAGCAACATCAAAGTTTTGGTTCTTAGTATCTTCTAGACGTTGTTTGAAAGTAACAAATTTTTCTTCAACTTTCAATCCTGGAAGAGCCTCTTCCCAAGTTTGTTTGATGTAGTCAACTGAAGCTTTTGCAACCGGTGCATCTGAGTCAGCTGTGATAGTCAATTTAACTGAGTCTGTACCAAGTTCTGAAAGACCTTCTTTGAAGAGTTTTGCAGCTTCTTTCTTATCATAGCTGTAACCAGGTGATACGTATTTAGTCAAGTCTGTTCCATCAGGAAGTTTTTCAAGAGCTGTTGGAACAAGCGCTGTTGCAGCTTTTGAACCAGTATCGATAGCAGCTTTAACGATACCTTCACGGTCAGTTGCTAAGTTAAGGGCTTGACGGATTTTAGTATTGTTCAAAGCAGTAACTGTACCAGTTTGGTTGTAAACCATGTAAGCTGTTGTTGCTTCTGGAACTGTAACTACATCGTCACGATTTTTATTTGCTTTGAATGTAGCTTCTGTATTTGAAATGTTTGCTGTATCAACGTCACCATCTTTGTACATTTGAACAGCTGTATCAGGTTTCTTGATTGTTTGGACGTTTACTTTCTTAGTTTTAACGTCTTTTGCATCCCAGTAATATTTGTTTTTCACAAGTGTGAAGTTACCGCTTGTACCGTTCCATTTTTTAACAGTGTATGGACCTGAGTACAAAGCTTTTTCTGATGTTGTACCATAGTCATCACCTGCTTTTTCAACAAATGCTTTACTTTGTGGCATGAAGTTAGCAAATGATAGAAGGCTCATAAATTGTGGAGATGGGTTAGACAAAGTAAAGATAACTTTGTTTCCGTCGGCTTTAACTCCAAGTTCATCAAGACCTTTTGTACCAGAAATAACTTCATCAGCGTTCAATACATGAGCATCTGATACTAGGTAAGAATATTCTGAAGCAGTTTTTGGATCTGCAATACGTTGCCATGTGTAAACAAAATCTTCTGCAGTCAAATCACTACCGTCTGACCATTTAAGACCATCACGCAATGTCGCAGTGTATGTCAAACCATCTTCTGAAACATCAACACTTTTAGCCAAATCTGGTTGCAATTTTCCATCTTTATCAACACGGAGAAGGTTACTTCCTGAGTTACCAATAGCAATTGATGAGTAAGTATCAGTTACTTTAGAAATATCAAGAGTACTGATTTCAGTTGGCACGAACCAATTGATATCTTTGCTAGCAGATTTTGATGATGAGTTATTTCCACCACATGCTGCTAGTGTAGCAACAGACAACAATGTGACAGCCCCAAGACCGACACGTTTTAAAGATTTAATATCCATAATGGATCCTCCTACCATATAACTTTCTTTCGGTATACAAGGTATTATAACACAATATTTTCTAAAAATACAGAAAATTTGTAAATTAATTAAAATTTCAAAAAGATTACTTACACTTATTTTTCACTCATTTTACAGACATTTAGACTGATAGTGCTGAAAGTTGTTCATTATTTTATAAAAATTCACTTTTTTGGTGATTTACAATCAGTTTTCTTTTATCATTTTTAGTGATTATTAGAGTTTTAATCACTAAAATAATCATACTTCTCAAAGCATTTTTCACTGTATAAAAGCTAACATCATTTTACATGTTTTTACATAAAAAGTATAAATATCACGTACAAAAAATAAGCCAAAATTTCTGTTGGGCTTATTTGGTTAAACTAAATTCTAATGCTTATTTTTTATAAGCATGGCTAAAGTCCACTGTTAGACCTGTTGAGTTACGAACAAGTCCTTTAAGAGATGGATTTTGAAGCCATTTTGTACTACGGAAGAAGATTGGGTTGTAGTGTGCACCTTCGTAAAGAACTTTTTCTGCAGTCTTATAATCTTCTGCAGCAGCATCTGTATTCAAAGCATCTTCTGTGAGTGCTTTATTATAAGCAGCATCAAATTCATCACTAGATACTTTACCATAGTTGTATACCGAAGTTGATGAGAACAAGCCATAGAATGTTGACCCTTCTGGATAATCTCCGCCCCAAGAAACTAGTGCAGCTTCAAAGTTTTGGTTTTTAGTATCTTCAAGACGTTGTTTGAAAGTTACAAATTTTTCTTCAATCTTCAATCCTGGAAGAGCTTCTTCCCAGCTTTGTTTGATGTAGTCAACAGCTGCTTTTGTCACAGCATCATCTGAATCAGCAGTCACTGTCAATTTAACTGAGTCTGTTCCAAGTTCTGCTAAACCTTCTTTAAATAATTTAGCGGCAGCTTTTTCATCATATTTATAACCTGGTTCAACATATTTAGAAAGGTCAGTACCATCAGTTAATTTAGCAAGACCTGGTGTTGCAAGAGCTGTGGCAGGTTTTGAACCTGTATCAATAGCTGCTTCGACAACTCCTTTACGGTCAGTCGCTAGGTTAAGCGCTTGACGGATTTTTTCATTAGCGAGAGGAGCTACTGAACCAGTTTCGTTATAAACGATGTAAGTCATACGAGCTTCTGGAACTGGAACGGCATTTTTGTTACCTTTATTAGCTTTGTAGATAGATGATGTTGCTGAGATATTTGCTGTGTCTAGCTCACCATTTTTATACATTTGGACAGCGGTATCTGCTTTTTTGATTGCTTGAAGGTTAACTTTAGCAGTCTTGACGTTTTTAGCATCCCAGTAGTATTTATTTTTAACGAGTTTGAAAGTACCATCACTACCATTCCAACCTTTTACAGTGTATGGGCCTGAGTAGATTTGGTCTTTAGAAGTTGTAGCGTATTTGTCATCTTCTTTTTCAACAAATGCTTTTTTCTGTGGCATGAAGTTAGAAAAGGCAAGGTAATACTTGAACTGTGGACATGGACTTGTAAGGGTAAAGATAACTTTGTTGCCATCAGCTTTAACACCAAGCTGGTTAAGGTCAGAAAGTTCACCTGAGTTAATCTTGTCAGCATTCTCCAGATGAGATTCAACAGCTAGATAAGAATATTCAGAAGCTGTTTTCGGATCAACCATGCGTTGCCATGTGTAAACAAAGTCTTCTGCTGTCAAAGCACTGCCATCTGACCATTTAAGACCATCACGCAGTGTTGCTGTGTATGTCAAACCATCTTCTGACACCTCAACACTTTTTGCCAAATCTGGTTTTGGTTCACCTTTTTTGTCAACACGAAGAAGGTTACTTGATGAATTCCCAATTGCCAAAGCTGAATATTGGTCAGTGTGTTTTGAAATATCAAGTGACAAGATTTCAGTTGGTGTGTACCAATTGATTTCGTCTTTGTTAGCAGCTGATTTATTATCGCCACCACATGCAGCCAATAGAGCGACAGAAGCCAAACTTACCGCTCCCAAACCAACACGTTTCCAAGTTGATTTTCTTTCCATGAACTTTTTCCTCCTACCATAAACTTTCTTTCGGTATGTCTGGTATTATAACACACTATTTTCTAAAAATACAGAAAATTTTTAAAATTAATAAAAATTTCAAAAACTTACTTTATGATAGTAAGAAGCCATTTATGACTGAAAAATGGTGAAATTGCTTGAAAATACAAGCTTTTTTGGCAAAAATCACTACTTCTGGTATTCTTGTTTTTTCACTTTTAGCAAAAATTAAAAAACAAAAGCATGAAATTTTACGTTTCTTTCCTGCAAAATAGGTGAGAAAAACTAACACTATAATAAAAAAGAATGCCCCAAGGACATCCTTTCATCTATATTATTTTTCTAAAGTTGCTGCGCGTTTTAGTGAAGCATCGATATTTTCACAAAGGTTTTCTTGACCAACTTTTTCAACAAAACCAGCTTTTTCCATTACGTGATAAGGTTGTTTATTCACGTGAGAAAGAATCAATGTCATGCCACGTTTTTGACAGATTTCAAGTGTTTCTTCAAGAGCTTCAAGTCCTGAAATATCCATAGCAGGGACGTTACGCATACGAAGAATCAAAACATTTTTATTTTTCCCTTCTTCATGAGTGAAGTTAAGGAAGTCATTGGCTGCACCGAAGAACAATGAACCGAAGATTTCATAAACAACTGTATTACTTGGAACATATTTCAAATCAGTGTTTTCTGGAAGTTCAGCATCATCAAGGCTATCTTTATCAATCCATTGACGAACTGCGGCAACGTCTGACATACGTTTAAGGAATAAGAAGGCAGCCAAAACCATACCAAATTCGATGGCTACAACAAGGTCAAAGAAGACTGTCAACACAAGTGTAATCACCAAGACAGCAATATCACTTTTAGGTGCTTTTTTGAGCATGTGAGCAAATGTACGCCAACCACTCATGTTATAAGCAACCATAATCAAGATTGAAGCAAGACAGCTCATTGGGATAAGTGATGCATAAGGCATCAAGAACAAGAGGATCAAGAGCAATGTCACAGCGTGAGCCATACCAGCGATTGGTGTACGACCACCATTTTTAACGTTGGCTGCTGTACGAGCGATAGCCCCTGTAGCAGGGATACCACCAAAGAGAGCAGACATCATGTTACCAACACCTTGTCCGACCAATTCAGCATTAGAACGGTGGTGACTACCAATCATACCATCTGAAACCACACATGAAAGAAGTGATTCGATAGAAGCTAAGATTGCAATAGTGAAGGCTGGTGAAATCATTTGACGGATAAGGCCAAATGACAATTCAGGCATTGTAAATGACGGTAAACCAGCTTTGATAGTGTACAAGTCCCCGATTGTCTTAACTGACATGTGACCAAATCCAACAAGAGCTGTTGTTACGATAATAGCAACAAGAGAACCTGGGATTTTTTGAGAAACTCGTGGCCAAAAGATTTGGATAAGCAAAGCAATCATACCAATCAAAAGCGTAGGCCAGTTAATGGTATTGATATGTTGAGCGTAAGCTACCATTTTCTCAACGAATTCAGCTGGAACAGCACCCATACTTAGTCCGAAGAAATCTTTTAATTGACCAACAAAGATTCCGATAGCGATACCTAATGTGAACCCTACTGTGATTGTTTTAGGGATGAATTTAATCAAATCTCCAAAACGAAGAAGCCCCATGATAATCATCATGATACCAGCTAAGAATGTTGCAATAGTAAGACCTGCCATACCATATTGAGCAATAATACCGTAGATGATAACAACAAATGCTGCAGTTGGTCCACCGATTTGGACACGACTGCCACCTAAAAATGAAATAAAAAAACCTGCGACAACGGCAGTATAAAGACCTTGTTCTGGATTAACACCTGATGCAATCGCTAAGGCAATTGATAATGGTAAGGCAATGATTGCCACAATAATCCCCGCAACAAGGTCTTTTGCAAACTGCGCACCCGAATAATGTTTAAGAGTACTAAACAGTTTTGGCTTAATATAGTTAAAAGCGTCCATCTTTTCCTCCTACTTTTATTTGTTCTCAGACCCTTACAAGAACTGACGTTATCATTTTATCACACCGAAAATTAGAATTCTAGGTCTCATCGGATAAAATAACTTAGTATTTACGCATTTTTTGCCCATTATTCCATCAAAAACATTCTTAAGAATGAAAAAACATTTCAAACTCAAAAAAAGCGCTGCACGACGTTTTAGACCCTATTTTTGAAAATCGTCAAAAATACCATCTCAAGTTTTCAGAATATTTTCCGAAATAAAAAAATCTGAGATTCCCTCAGACTTCTTCTTTGTGGTTTTAGACAAATTTGCTTGATACATTGGCGCCATTTTTCAGGATAAGATACCAAGAGTTCCTCGTAGCGATACTCTTGAGGGTGAATAATGGCATTTTTAAAATGATTATTATAGCGTTTCAAATATTTCTTTCCCATCTTCTGCGCGTAAAAAATGTGCACCTGACAGTCGCTGCTTTCTACATGACAAGGTAATGTGTAATTAAGTCAAAAAAATATTGATTAAAGAGCGATGTCTTGCTGACAAACTCCGTCCCTTTTACAAAGGAAAAAATTTCTTTTACATAAGAATCTGTATCAGATACTTTTTCAAAATAGCTATGCAGACATTTTGGCTTAAAGCACCCTTTTGTCACATATGGCCACATCAACTTAACCAAGAGTTTACTCTTCAAATAAGCAGGCAGGCGACCTGACTGGTCAAAATCAGAGGTGCAAATCACCGCATAAGATAACTGGATTTTTCTTCTTGCGACTAAATGTGCTACAAAAGTCCCACCAAGTGAGGAACCATAGATAGCTAACACTTTTCCCTAATAAGAATGCTTGATATGTACTTCAATCTTTTCAACTTCTGCTAAAACCGACGTGTAATCACTTCTGCCTTTCATATCAAATCCCGTGTAAGAAACAACAACGACAAAAAAATCTTCTATCAAACTAGGAATAACTTTTGCAAAGTTAGTATACCAGTGACACATGGTTCCTGATAAGAAGATGATAATCGGTTTTGAAGAATCACCAAATTCATGACATAACATGACTAAACTTACACTCACCTTCTAAATTGACATCGACTCCCTAGCATTATATCACTTTATCAAGAAAAAAAGCTGTAACAACTTGTGCTACAGTCGATTTAACTTATCTATAATTTCTTAGTAGAGATTATGTTGCATGTTTTGATAATCTTTAAAGAGTTTCAAACAATCATCATGACCAAGCTGAACAAGGTAGTCTTCAGGGAGATTTTTTCGTCCTCCCATGAGCTCATCAAAGCGTTGGTCATGAAAACCAATCATGGCGTTATCAGCAATTGTACAACCATAATAAACTTTATCAATATTTGCCCAAAGACAAGCTGCTAGACACATTGGACACGGCTCTCCAGTTGTAAACAAACTTGTTCCTGACAAATCATGCGTGCTAAGCATTTGACATGCTGCTCTGATTGCCGTCACTTCTCCATGTGCCGTTGGATCGTGGTGAGCTAGGACCATGTTGTGTCCACTAGCAATGATCTTGCCATCTTTTACGATAACCGCACCAAAGGGGCCACCATCTCCTTTTTTAATCCCTTCGTAAGCCTCTTCAATAGCTTTTTGCATGTATTCATTATCCATATGGGGCGCCCCTTTCATATCTGTTAACTTAAGTATATCACACTTTTAAGAAAGCGTTATTATAAAAAATGATTTACATTATGTAATAGTAAGTCTTAAGTCCACAAAGAGGTGATAAACAAAGGTGAGCAATTTTCGCTTTTAACAAAACCACAATTTTCATAGAAATCAATCTCCTTATTGTAGCCAATCACAGCAATTCTCATAAAGGATTTGTATTTTTCTTTGACCAGTTGAATCAACTTACTTCCAATCGTGTGACCTTGACAGACAGGATCAACAAGCAAATAATGAATATAAGCATTCATCACCCCATCATCCATGGCACAAATCGTGCCAACTAATTGGTCGCCGTCCCACGCTGAATAAACAGTACTAAAATTCTACATAGCAAGAACTAACTTTTCAGGGTAATGCCCCGAAGACCACTCCACCGAAAGGAACAGATGTTCCAAATCACTGCACTTAAAACTCTGGATAGATTTGTATTCAATATCAGCTGCCATACTATAACCTCTTTCTTTGGTCAGGTAATTCTTCTCGGTTAGTTATCACGCGCTTTAGTTTATGTCTTCAGTTAATTTGTCTGGTAAATGATGTAAATACATGTCAATGGCATCAGTACTTTTTTCAAGAACTGCCATTAAACCTCGATCTGGTTGTGAATGATTATCATGATAGTCAATCTCTCCAATATCATTAGGATAAAAAGCAAGTTTATCACCATCTAACGAAAACTCTGCTTGAACATTTTTCTTATTTCCTCTAGCATCTAGGCGAAGCCATTTTCCTATAGAATCAAGATAGACAGTATTAAGAGCATGGATGCAATAGCCCATATCTGGAGTAGTTCCAAGTATCAAGCGCTGATAAGAAAAAACTGATGGAGTACCATTAGCACGAAGTAGTGCTGCTAAAAGATTAGCTTTTGTCCAACAAATGCCAACCCCTTCACGAAGACAATCACTCGCTGAAACTGTCACGCGCTTATCTTTAACATCCCATGAATGGTGGATATCATCTCTCACAAAATGAAAAGCATTTTTTACCAAGTCAATTTGGTCACTACTTTTTTCCTTTAACTCAAGAGCATACTTTTAAATCTCAGGATGGTAATAGTCAACATACTTACTATCTTCTAAATAAGTTTGCTTCATAATCTCTCCTTTATCCCTTCAAATATTTTTCAATATAATCAAAAAATGGTCTCTTTTTGACATCGAAGACGTGGTTTTCATGCCATGTGTAGGATTCTTTTAAACTGATTGCTACTGGTGTCAAATCAGACAAGAGCTTTTTTGCCTTTCAACATCTAAAAAGAACTCATAATCGTAAAAACTAAAGTAATTGCGCTGATTAACCTCACCAAAAACTTCGATGAATTCTGGAATTTTATTTCTGCAGGCATAGCAGAGCTTCACCCACTGGCGAGTACTTATAACTTCAGTATTTCCAACATTATAGAGGTGTTCTTTTGGCCGCTTTTCAATAATAGCTTCCATCATACGGCACAAATCCTTAATATAACGGTCACGCCTTCAACTTGTGTCTTGGTATTTCGGTTGAGCACATAGACGTCATAGCTTTTTTAACAAAGTAAGCCGCTGTATACTTGCTAACAAAAACTGTGGCCCCCGTTACAAGTACTGTTTTCATCCAGAAACCTCCTTTTTAATTATCAGAATATTATGATACTTTTGTTGTAGCAAAAAAAGACAGCACTAACAAAGAACAACTGTTTTTTAGTTTTTATCTTGTATCATCCTTTAAAATATTCAAAAAACTGCAGCCAGAAAAGCTACAGTTTAACATCTTATTCTTTATAGATTCAATCGTCTGATAAACTACTCACCTTCATCATCGTCATCTTTGTCAATAAATAGTCCAACCATAACCCCAAAGGCAATACCAAGCGACATCCAAAGCCCAATATTATGTGTTAGAAAACCTATTCCTGCACCAATGGCTACTCCAAATCCCATACCAATTAAGATACCATTTCCTTTAGTCATAATATTGCCCTCCTAAAATCTAAAACTATAAGCGTTTTTCAAATCGAAACATTTCTGAACCTTCATCATCAGGATCTTTGTGATGGTTATTAAAAAATTCAACAATCTTAAACCCACAGCGATTCACATAAAAATGTGAGAGTGTTTGACACAAGCTTTAAAACTAGGTACTTTAGCCTCATTAGAAAACGGCAAATACCAAAGTTGAATATCATTATCAGCTTCATCTGCCACCTTAAAACCTTTGTAGGCTAAATACTTTGGATCAGCAAGAAAAGGTTTCTTCTTAGCAGCCGAAAGAATGCACAAGCCTTTCTTCCCTTTAGCTTTGCTATCAGCGATACAAGCCTCCAGCAAATCAGTCGAGTAACCATGCCCTTTTAAAGAACCCAAAACCCAGAGACAATCAATATATATGTAATCTTCTGTCTCAATAGGATTCCAAGCCTTTTCTGCAGGGATATACTCAATGAAACACTTGCCACGTTCAACATTTTTTAGAAAAACAAGTCCTTCATCAAAACGTTCAGATAGCCAAGCTTTTTTGGAGGATACCTGAGCATCTTTGGTGTTAGAAATAGCACAACAAATATGCTCTTTTTCCAAATTTTCCTTTGTCACCTGGATGTATTTCATAACCAATACCTCCTTTCCACTTAAGAAAACGTTATCACCCTTTGTTTTCATTGTAGCAAAATCAGATGATTATGACAAAAGAAAAACTAACCTTTGATAGGCTAGTTTCTTTTTTTCTTAGGTTCTGGTAATTCTTCGTACACGGCTTGCAGCAAGCGGCTGAGTAAAGCTTTGTCATCAAGATGATCAACTAAAAGCATCTTTTTAGCACCATCATAGGGAAGTTCAAGCCTTGCTTCTGGTAATAAAGCAGTAGCAGACTTAGTGGGTTTAATCAAAAAACGATTGTCATAAATCCCACCAATGAGCTTACCACGATAATAAAGGATATATTCTCCCATGATTGCACGGTAGGAAATCTCTGGAATTTCTGAAAGCTTGTCTAATATAAAAACTAAGTATTCTTTACTCGATGCTATATCATTCACTCCTTAATCATAAGTTCTCCAAGAGCTCTTTCACATACAAATCTAGCTGGTTAATCGCATATTGACCGTGAGCCAGACCCGCTTTGATTTCCAAGCGACTGTCTGGTAAAAAATTATGTAAATACCTTGCTGAAGCAAGCATTCTCTTAGCTTCTTTTTCTCCAACAATGATACGAACACGCGCTGATGATTCTTTCAAACTTGGTTTTGCTTGATACAAGCTACTAGCCTTTGTAAATGCCATCAAGTTTTGTTTTGAAAGTTTCCTTGTGTCCTCGTAATAGTGCGCAAATAAATTAGCTCGCATACCAAGATAGCGAAACTGCCATTTGGCAAACCACTTCTTTCGTATCAAGTGTTATACATACTGAAATACTAACCTCTCATAGATTTCGGTCTCAGTGAAAAAACATTGCTTTAGTTGTTTTTCAAAATACAGAGTATCCAGAAATTTTCCTCTTTCAACACATGTGATATATCCATTTAATAACATCAATGAAATTATTCGCCTATTCTTTGGTATTTCTTTATAAAAATCTGAACACCTACACATTTCTCTAACCAAAACCATAAAAGCATCATGATTTAAGACATCTAGTGTATTTGCAAATATTAATAATTCGTAATATCCCCAGTATTCAACACTAAATAAATAATTTGTTAAATAAGATAAATTATCACTAGAATAATAAGTCTCTACCGATAAATCTTGTAATCTAATTTTTAACAAAATAGTATTTATTTGATGAAATTTGCTCCGCTTAGAATTTGACTCCATTTGTCTATAAAGTAATTTTTTCATACCTTCAACATCATGATTAGATACAAAACAATTAACCTTTAACAAAAGCTCACTTAATTCATCACGATGAAAGTCATAAACAGCATACATAAATTCCTCAATCGGTACATTAACCTCATCTAAAACAGCTATAAACTTTGAAATTGTTAGATCAGTCTCACCATTTTCAAAACGTGATAACTGAGATGTTGATATACCTGCTTTTACAACATCTTTTAGTCGTAATCCTCTAGATTCACGAAACTTTTTAAAAATTTTTCCAACTTTTTTCATATTGCACCTCTGATATGCATATACGGGAGATTTCTTAATTTTCAGTATTTTATCATAAAATATAAAATGAAAGTGAGGAAATTTATATGAAAAACAATAGGTTATTAACTATATTACTTCTAGCCTTTGAAGGAATCATTATTATTGTTATGGGTTAATTGCTATTTGAAAAATAAAAAAGCGAAGGCATAACTACAATGTCTTCACTAAAATATTTTATACATAAAAGTATTTATTCAATACAATCCTACTTAATAATAGCTAAAAATAACCCTACTTCGCTGTTTCAGAAACTCGTACAAGCAGTGATACTGCCTCAACATGGTGCGTATTTGGGAGTGAAACTATCCAGTGGATAGTTTCAGCAGCTTACCTTAAAATTCAAAAGCAAGCTAAATTCTTATTCTGCGTTTTTAATTAATAAACTTACACATTCAGCATGTTTTGAGATGAATTCATAGCTGTCAAGAAATATTGGCTCAAATGCTTTTATCGAAAATTTTCTCTGTGGAAACATATCCACAGAGGGCTTTCGTATGTGAGAACATATCAGTCAAAGTATGGATTTATTACATAGCTCCTCTAATACAGTTCTTAGGAAAAAATGCTTCCAAAACACTATCTTCCATACAAACTTAATTGGTTCGCTACTTAAATATTTTTGACCTGGGATTTTAATACTTCATAACCTAATTTGTCGATAACATGTTCAATGTCTTTTATAGATACTTTTTCATCGTCAAATTCCACCCTCACCTTGCTTGAATTAAATAGTACTTTTAAACTCTCTTTACTTACCCCGTCCAAAGATTTTACACCATTCTCTATTTTTTGCATACAAGACGGACATGTTAATGTTTCTAATTGAATCGTTGCTTTTTGCATTTTCTTCTCTCCTTTAGTTTATACCGATTTTATTATACTCGATTATTATCATCATTAAATTGATTTGCATCAACAGCTTAATTTGTTGTTTATTTTCATAGTTTGTAGCGTAGCAACCTCATGCCATTTAAAATGACCACTAATATGCTTGCTTCGTGTACTAACATTCCGATTGACATATTCATCCAATCACTAAAAAATACGCTGGCAAGAAGGACTAATACAACCCCTACTGCAATAATAATATTTTGAAGCATGTTATTAGCGGTTGCTTTTGTTAAACCTAATGCATGTGGCAAGCGGCTGAAATCTGAATTCATTAAAACAACATCTGAAGTTTCGATTGCTACATCTGTTCCATTTCCCATAGCAATTCCAATTTGTGCTAGAGCTAGTGAAGGACTATCATTTACTCCATCCCCAACAAATGCAACAATTTGACCTCTTCCTTGCAGTACTTTAATATATGCTGATTTATCTTCCGGCAACATATGCCCGTGGGCCTCTGTAAGACCTAGTTCACGTGCTACTAAATCAACTGTTCCTTGGTTATCACCAGAAAGAACTACTAGATTTTTAACACCAAGTTTTTTCAACTTTTTAAGATCATCTTTTACACCCGGGCGAATTTGATCACGAATACCCATCAATGCTTTTAATTCACCATCAACTGATGTTAAAACAAGTGAATTTCCATCTTTCTCAAATCTGGCAATATCTGTACGAGCTTTTTCACTTAAAAGAATATTTTCTTGCTCCATTAGTGCCACATTACCGACTGCAACTTTATGACCTTCTACATGAGCTACAATTCCTCCACCTTTTACAACATCTGTTTTTTCAATTGTATATAATTTTATATCTCCAATATATTCTACAACTGCTTTTGCTAATGGATGATCTGATTCCTTTTCAACACTTGCTAGATACCCTAATACTTCATATACATTATCTGCATAAATTTCTTTATCAGCTACTTTGGGATTTCCTATTGTTAATGTACCTGTTTTGTCAAATACCATGGTATCTAGTCTGCTAAAGTCACTAATAACCTCGCTACCTTTTAGAAGGACTCCATGACGTGCTCCATTGCCAATCCCCGCGACGTTTGAAACCGGTACACCGATTACCAATGCTCCTGGACATCCTAAAACTAATATTGTAATTGCAAGTTCAATATCCCTTGAAAATATCCATACAATAAAAGAGATAACTAAAACAGCTGGTGTGTAGTATTTAGAAAATCTATCAATGAAACGTTCTGCTTCTGATTTTGAATCCTGTGCTTCTTCAACCAACTCAATGATTTTACCAAAAGTAGTATCCTCACCTACACGATCAGCAGTGATTTGAATAGTTCCATTTTCTAAAATTGTTCCGGCATATACCCCCGAATCTTTCTTTTTACTTACAGGAACCGCTTCTCCTGTAATACTTGCTTCATTAATATGCCCTTCTCCTGTTAACACTGTACCGTCAACTGGGATTTTTGCACCCGTTTTAACAAGCAAAATATCTCCTACATCAACTTCATCTATTTCTACTTCTTCAAACTCACCATTTTTCAGTTGCTTTAGAGCAACTTCAGGCGCCATTTCAGTTAATTCTTTTATTGCAGAACGTGTTTTATTCAATGTTCTTTGTTCTAGATAAGCTCCAAATAGAAATAAAAAGATAACAATTGCTGACTCCTTATAATTTCTAATTAGAAACGCGCCAATGACTGCAATGGTCACTAACACATCAATACTGACTACTTTAACTCTGAGTGCTTGATACGCTTGGATGGCAATCGGTATAACTCCTAAAACAGAGGCAATTATTAGTGACCATATGGCTATAGGTTCGTTTTGAAATCCTAATTTACTAACATATGCAATTATTATTAAAATTGCACTTACTATTGTAATATGATTCTTTCTTCCTAAAATTAATTTTTGCATATTCATACTCCTTCCTATTATGATTTTTATTAATTGTATCACTTGTTTCTTTTATGATTCATATGCTTTATCTAATTCTGCCAACAGGTTATATACTGCTTCATAGCTTTCACAAACATCCTCTGGAACTGTATAATTGTCTGTAATTTTACGTAACTTTACAAATTCATCTACTAAGTCAGGTTTTCCCCTTCCTGTATCTTTTAATTTTTTTGCAAGCTTATCATATACTTCACGAACTTGGTGAAATTCTGGATGATTGCCGCCATGAACTCGTGCTACAACTGGTACATACTGTGCTAATGTTTTTAAATGTATTTCCTTAACTTGATTAAAATCTAATTTTTTTGACATGTTTTTTCCTTCTTTCTTTTTTTGGGGGGTGATTACATTATATAAGGGATTAAAAGATATTAACTTGATCTACATCAAGTTTGTTCTTTTTACGCAGAAAAATAGAACAGTTGGTATTTTTAAATTAATACCAACTGTTCTATTTTTTATTTTAAGATTATCTGCTATATCAGCAACAAACCATCTAAATCTAAAATCTCAATCTTTCTGTTTCTTTTTTGCTTTATATAACCTGCCTCTTCAAAATCAGCCAACGTTCTACTTATCGTTTCTGGTGTCGTTCCTAAATAAGAGGCTAAATCCTTTTTACTCATTGGTAATTCAATTTCTGTTGGACTATCTCCGCCATCTGTACACTCTGCAAGAAACAACGCTAATCTAGCCTCCACTTTCTCGGTGACAAATCTAGTTATTTGTTTTTCTGATATTTCCAGTCGGTTAGAAAACTCAGCTAAAATCTTCAAAGATATCGTAGGGTACTTTAATAAAAATTCTTGTAAGTCATTTTTACTAATCATACATACATCGGTATCAATCATCGCTTCTGCATACGCTTCATGGATTGATTCGCGAAACAGAGCTAATTCTCCTGTAAAATCTCCTGGATTTAAAATTCTCAACAATTGCTCTTTTCCAGACTCAGATAAACGGTAGATTCTAATTTTACCATTACTTACAACATATAAGACATTAGATGTATCTCCTTCTCGATAAAGCACTTCACCCTTTTTATATGAAATTGACTTCATGACTTTCATAATTTCTTCCATCTGTTCTTCTTCTAGATGATTAAAGATTGGAACAACACTGATACATGAAACCTGTGAACCTGCCTCATGTTTGTGATGATGAATGTGTGAGGAAGGATTATAGAGTTTTTTTCTTATATCTTGCTTGGAATCCTTTTTCGACATTCAGATACTCCTTTCATAACTTATTTTGGGACTTGTTTATTTATTTCCAAGTATTCATGAGTCTAGTAAATGCAAGTGAATTCATGTGGAATTCTTATTAGATTATCGCCTTAGCCTAGACTTTCCATTGTTTTTTTAGATGGCCTATTTCTTACTTAAGTCCTCGGATAAGGGAATACAATTCTGATTTTTTCACAGCCATTCATTTAACCTCTCTCATCTATTATGTGTTTTATATTTAGTATTCAGTAATATCTATACCTGCTTTTAATAATCTTTCATATCTCTCGTGGGAGATATGAACTGCTATAGGCTTCCCATTTTTCAAAACAAAAGCTGTTTTATCTTCATCTGATAAACCAGTAATTAATTTTGATGGTTGTCCTCTAAGAAAATCAGACATGCTATAGAATTCCATCGGTTCTTTTTGGACTTTATCTTCCTTATCGATACCTAAATCCACATTTTTGCCAGCAATCTTTTCAACTCACCAAACCTATATTCAAATTCGTAAATCCGGTGAGTAATCCACCGCTCTTGGATAACTTCCCTCAAAGCAAAAATCCGTGATTATCCTTCCGGCTTAGAACCAGACCTCAAACCACGGAAAGCCTTTATTTGCTTATCTTATACACCCTTAATTATTCACCCTTGACATCAATACTACCGTCTCAACATGGTGTGTATTCGGGAACAAATCCACTGGCTGTACTTTTTGGAGTTTGTAGCCGAATTCTTGGTAGAGCTTGATGTCACGCGCCATGGTTGCTGGGTTACATGAGATGTAAGTAACTTTTTCTGGCTGCATAGCTACGCTTGCTTTGATGAAGTTTTCTGTCAAACCTTTACGTGGTGGGTCAACCAAGATAACGCTTGGTTTGATACCATTTTTACTCCATGTTGCCATAGCATGCTCTGCTGAATCTGCCACATAATGCGCATTGGTAATGCCATTAAGCGCAGCATTGCGTTTTGCATCTTCAACAGCTTCTTCAATCACTTCAACACCGTAAACAGCTTTGACGTTTTTCGCAAATGAAAGACCGATAGTTCCAATACCAGAATAAGCATCAATCACGATATCATCAGCTGTCAAATCAGAAAAATCAATGGCTGTTTGGTAAAGTTTTTCAGCCATTTCAGTGTTCACTTGATAGAATGAACGTGCTGAAATTTCATATTGATTGCCAAGCATGCTGTCAACAATCGTGTCTTTACCATAAAGCGTTCTAAATTCCTTGCCGAAAATGACATTGGTATTTTTATCGTTAATGTTTTGGATGATTGATTTCACCGCTGGAAATTCTGCGACAATTTTTTCGATGATTTGCTCGATGCGGAAAATTTTCGGACGTGTTGTGACAAAAACAAGCATCATTTCACCAGAGTAGTGTCCACGACGAACCATCAAGGTACGAATTAAACCAGTTTCCTCTTTTTCATCGTATGGTTTAAGGTCAAAACGACGAAGCAAATCACGGGTGAAATTAATCAAACGGTCAATTTCTTTATTTTGAATGTAAAAATCAGAAATTGGCATCAAGTCATGTGAATGTTTGCGGAAAAAGCCAGTTTCCAACTGCCCATTAACACGACGAACTGGTACTTGTGCTTTGTTACGGTAGGCGTAAGGATGCTCCATCCCAAGTGTTTCTAACACTTCAACATCTGAAATACCAGCTGTTTTGTACAAGTTATCAGCAACTTGTTTGCGTTTGAATTTCAACTGTTCAGCGTAAGCCAAGTGTCCAAAATCCGCAATTCCTGTACGCAAGTAATCCACATTCAAATCTTGGTTACGGTGTTTAGAAATAATGAGGTATTCTTCAACCTTACCAAAACCAATATTTTTCTTCACTTTCAAGACGCGCATCTTGATTTTTTCACCTGGAAGAGCATTTTCAACAAAAAAGACGAAGCCATCAACTTTGGCAACCCCTGCTCCTTCGTGTGATAAATCTGTGATTTCAACCTCTACAATGCTATTTTTTTCTAACATATTTTCCTTTCATGCCTGACTTATATAAGCCATCAGTAATACCTTATTCTCGGTTTCTTCACTATAAAAAATAGAGAAGCTTAACTGCCTCTCTATTATATCATATTATTAACGTAGCCCAAGGTCCTTCAACTCTTTTTGATATTTATTAAAATCAATAGCAATTCCAAGACCACCATACATATCGTAATCATCGGTCCAGTCGCCTTCCGCAGGAACTGTCTTTTGCTCAATTCCTTTTTGACCACTTGTTACCACACCCAAACCTTCTTTGATAAGAAATGGATAAGAAATATTAGTTGAGGTGAGGGCATAGATTTTGCCGATTGCTGCTGAGCCTGTAAAGAGTTTTGAAGGATCTTTGATTTGATTGACGATTGCTGAAACCACTTGTTGTTGACGTTGTGTACGACCATAATCGCCATCATCATCCTTACGAAAACGCGCATAATTTAGCAAAGTTCGTCCATCCATGCGTTGTTGACCAACTTCAATGGTCTGATTAGGAACACTACCATCTGCTTGTATGTTAAGGTCATCTGGTACTTCAACCGATGACACTTCTTGACCATCAACCGTACCAAACTTGGCATCTATCTTTACGCCTTTTGGAAAGAGCGTATTGATAGCTTCTGCGAAGGTTTCAAAATCAACCATGACATAATACTTGACGTTAATATCAAAATTATCCTTCAAGGTTTTGCGCATGAGCTCAGCACCTTGACGGTCATCTTGTTCACCAATGTTAAATGCCACATTTAGCTTTTGGTCATTAGCATAGTCATTATAGCTGACACCATTAATATTCACCAAAGTATCACGCATGAAGCTAACTAGTTTAACTTTACCTTCTTTGTTGCCAATATTCATCACCATGATGGTATCTGTTCTAGCATCAGATGAGCCTTGCGAAATCCGCTTATCACTGCCAAGAATCAAAATATTAGTCCCGTCACGACTATCTTGACCGTTAAAAGGTTCTACCACTGCAGCAGAATAATTCGTCTCGCCACTAGAAACTTCGTGAACCCCATGATAAAACATGTAAACCATGCCAATCATAACAATAACAACTAAGAAACCACAAAATTGCAAAAAATGCTTAAAACGTTTTTTATGGTTCTTCTTTTTGGGCTTCTTTGCTTTGGTCGCCTTAGGTTCTTCGTGTGCGATTCCTTCGTAATAATCTAAATAAGAAGTTTGCTTTTTTGACTTTTTCTTTCGCTTTGAAGAACGTGACTTTTTTGCCTGCGGATATTTTGGCAGACCTTGTGAAGTGACTTGGTTATCATAATCATCATAATCATCGTCATAGTCATCATCGTAGTAATCATAATACTCATAATAGTCACCATAATCGTCATAACGCTCATAATTTGGCTCTTTATTGGCAGACGAAGGATATCCAGATGACATCTCTCGCATAATCATCTGCTTTTTATGATAGAGATAACCAAATTCTTCCTTTTGCTGCGGATTTAGATATTCTAAATTTCGCAAAAGGTATTCATATCTTAATTCTTCATGTCGACTTAATTTATCTTGTGCCATATCTCATACCACTCTTTCAATCTAGCTATACTAAAGTCAGTACAAGTTTAACGAAACGACTATACTAATATTATACTAAAAAATGACATCAGAACGAAATCATAACTTGTAAACGTCGTAATTTCCGAGCATTTTATAATCAATACCCAACAAATGCAATTCTTCTAAGGCAAAAGAGACCAGGGCTTCATTGGTGTTATCAACATCGACGATGAAAAAATACTCTCCGAGAGCTGTCTTTAAAGGGCGACTTTCGATTTTAGTCAAGTTAATTCCTCTCCATGCAAATACAGACAAAGCCTTATAAAGTGCCCCTGGAAGATTATCTGGCAGAGTTAAAGTAAGAGACACTTTTTGTTGACACTTAGTCAATTCAAAAGCGTATTTCTTTCGACCAAGCACCCAAAAGCGCGTGTAGTTTTCATCCATTTCTTGGATGTCTTTGGCGATAATCTCTAAGCCGTATTCTTTTGCGGCAGCAACTGGAGCAATCGCTGCAAATGGCTTATCAGGATTTTCAGCAATAAAACGCGCAGCATAGGCAGTGCTCGCTGTCATTTCAATTTGAGCATTTGGATAGTGAGACTTGGTGTATTTTTTCCCTTGAGCAATAGCCTGCGGATGTGAGAAAATTTTTTCAATCACCTTATCCTGCGAAGTTGCTAGAAGCTGTTGTTTAATCGGTTGAATCATTTCAGCAACTGCTTCAATTTGTGCTTGATGAAAAAGGTAGTCCAAGGTTTCATGAACTGACCCTTCAATGGAATTTTCAACAGGAATAATAGCGTAATCAACTACACCTTCTTCATAAGATTTAATCACTTCTGTGATGTTGCCAAAAGACACCCTATCAGCGCTAGGAAATGCCTTAACCGCAACATTGTGCGTAAAAGAACCATTTGGTCCTAAATAGCCAACTTTCATCCAATTTCCTCAACAATTTCTTCTGGTGTTTTGCCAGTAACTTCAATAATGCGGGTAGCCGCAGACTCATACATGTCTCTACGTCCATCAAAGATAGCCTTGAACGCTTCTTTACTGTTATTAACAAATAGCGGACGGACATTTTGGCTATCATTTTTAATGCGGTCATAAAGGATTTCAAAATCAGCTTTAAGGTAGATGGTTTCAGGATTTTTTGCCAAAATCTCACGATTAATCGGATTAATCACAACACCACCACCCGTTGAAATAACGTGGTCAGAATCCACCAATTCTGCTAGAACTTGTGATTCAATCTCACGGAATTTTGCTTCGCCTTCTTTTTCAAAAAAGTCCGCAATTGACATGCCAATACGCTCTGTAATCAAAGCATCCATGTCGATATAATCTTTATCTAAAAGTGAGGAAATGGTTGATTTACCAGATCCCATAAATCCAATAATAATTCTAGCCATGTGACAAGACCTCCAAATCACTAAAGAAGCTTGGGTAGCTTGTGTTGATTGCTTCTGCTCGCTCTAACTCAACATCACCCTCTGACACCAAAAGCGCGGCAATTGACGCCATCATACCGATACGGTGGTCACCGAAGGTATTGATTTTAGCACCATGAAGCGGTGTTTTTCCTTTGATAATCATACCGTCATCTGTTGGTGTAATATCAGCTCCCATAGCATTCAAAGCATCTACCACTACTTGGATACGATCTGTTTCTTTGACTTTTAACTCTTCAGCATCACGAATGACTGTTGTGCCACTTGCTTGGGTAGCAAGAAGCGCAATAATTGGCAATTCATCAATCAAGCGTGGAATGATTTCACCACCAATTTCAGTGCCGTGAAGTTCAGATGTTTCCACCGTAATTGTTGCTGATTTGGCAATGTCATCAACATCTGAAATAGTCATTTTTCCACCCATTGCTTCAATGACATCTAGAATACCTGTACGTGTTTCATTGATACCAACATTTTCAAGCACCACGTTAGCATTTGGAACAATAAGCCCTGCAACTAACCAGAAAGCTGCTGAAGAAATATCACCTGGAACAACAACATCTTGACCAGTGAATTCTTGACCACCTTTGATGCGAATTTCTTTGACATTGACATTAATTTCTCCGCCAAATTGGACAATCATATCTTCAGTATGATTACGTGTTTTTTCTTTTTCGATAATGACTGATTCGCCATCTGCCTGCAAAGCAGCAAAGATAAGTGCTGACTTGACCTGAGCAGATGCCACAGGAAGTTGGTAGTGAATTGGTTTTAAAGATTTGCTACCATGCATAGTAAGTGGTGGCAAGTCACGCTCAGTCTGACCTGAGACCTCAACACCCATTTGGCGAAGCGGAATCGTCACACGGTCCATAGGGCGTTTTGACAAACTATCATCTCCAAACATTTCAACGGTGAAATCTTGCCCAGCCAAAACACCAGAAATCAAGCGAATTGATGTCCCTGAATTTCCCATATCAAGTTTATTTTGAGGTGCTTTAAGTCCATCAAAGCCAACACCAGTGATAGTAACAAGCTCACCATCATCTTGAATATCTACACCCAAATCACGAAAAACTTGCATCGTTGACAAAACATCTTCGCCACGCAAAATATCGCGAACAGTCGTTTTTCCCTTAGCAAGACTTCCAAACATGATTGAACGGTGGCTAATTGATTTATCGCCAGGAACACGCAAGGTTCCTTGTAATTGTGACACATTTGTCAATAATTTCATACAACTCTCCCACGGTTTAGTTTTAATTCTATTGTACCATAAAAATACTGAAAATTTGCACAACTCTCTAGTTATTCTCTTTTTATGGCTGAAATAAGTAGAAAAACAGCTGAAAATTCAGCTGTTTAATAGTTTATTTTTTACTACTTTCATCATCCATTGAAAGTACTGACAGGAAGGCTTCTTGTGGCACTTCAACAGAACCGATAGCTTTCATACGTTTTTTACCTGCTTTTTGTTTTTCAAGCAATTTACGTTTACGAGAAACGTCACCACCATAACATTTAGCCAAAACGTTTTTACGAAGGGCTTTAATATCTGAACGAGCCACGATTTTTTGACCGATAGCTGCTTGAATTGGCACTTCGAATTGTTGACGTGGAATGATTTTCTTCAATTTTTCAACGATTAATTTACCACGTTCATAGGCAAATTCATTGTGAACGATGAAGCTAAGCGCATCGACTTTATCTCCGTTAAGCAGAATATCCATTTTAACCAATTTAGATTTGCGGTATTCTGAAATTTCGTAATCAAAGCTTGCATAACCACGTGTTGATGATTTCAATTTATCAAAGAAATCAAAGACAATTTCAGCAAGTGGGATTTGGTAAATGACATTAACACGGTTTTCATCGATGTAATCCATTGTGACAAAATCACCACGTTTGCGTTGCGCAAGTTCCATAACTGCTCCGACAAATTCTTGTGGAACCATGATTTGTGCCTTAACGTATGGTTCTTCAATACTTGCCACCTTAGTTGGATCTGGGAATTCAGAAGGGTTTGACACTTCAAGCATGTCGCCATCGGTCGTATTAACATGGTAAACAACGGATGGTGCTGTCATAATCAAATCAATGTTAAATTCACGTTCCAAACGTTCTTGGATAACATCCATGTGAAGAAGTCCCAAGAAACCACAACGGAAACCAAAACCAAGCGCTTGTGACGTTTCTGGTTCAAATTGAAGACTAGCATCGTTCAATTGAAGTTTTTCAAGAGCTTCACGAAGGTCGTTGTATTTGTTTGATTCGATTGGGTAAAGACCAGCAAACACCATTGGGTTCATTTGTTTATAACCGTGAAGTGGTGCTTCTGCTGGGTTATCCGCAAGAGTAACCGTATCACCGACACGAGTGTCCGCTACAGTCTTAATGGATGCTGCGATATAACCAACATCACCAGTTGCTAGGAAATCACGTCCAACTGCTTTTGGTGTGAAAATACCAACTTCTGTAACATCAAATGTTTTGCCATTTGACATCAATTGAATAGTATCTCCAGGTTTCACCATACCATTGACGATACGTACTTGAAGGATAACTCCACGGTAAGCATCGTAAACTGAGTCAAAGATAAGTGCTTGAAGTGGTGCTTCAACATCACCTGCTGGCGCTGGCACGTACTCAACGATTTGCTCAAGGATTTCTTCAATCCCGATACCGGCTTTTGCAGAAGCAAGTACTGCTTCTGACGCATCAAGTCCAATAACATCTTCGATTTCTTGACGAACACGTTCAGGGTCAGCAGCTGGCAAATCGATTTTATTGATAACTGGCAAGATTTCCAAGTCATTATCAAGTGCTAAATACACGTTAGCAAGCGTTTGAGCTTCAATACCTTGTGCCGCATCGACAACCAAAATAGCACCTTCACAGGCTGCAAGTGAACGAGACACTTCATATGAAAAGTCAACGTGACCCGGTGTGTCAATCAAGTGGAAGATGTAAGTTTCACCATCTTTAGCTGTGTAGTTCAACTCAATCGCATTCAATTTGATTGTGATACCACGTTCACGTTCCAAATCCATACTATCCAAGAGTTGAGCTTGCATTTCACGACTAGAGACAGTTTCAGTTTTTTCCAAAATACGGTCAGCCAAAGTTGACTTTCCGTGGTCAATATGCGCAATAATTGAGAAATTGCGAATCTTTTCTTGTCGTTTTTTTAATTCTTGAATATCCATCTATCTATAATCCTATACAATTATTCATTATTTCTATTATAACAAATAAACACCACTGGTGCTATAAAAAGTTTTCTAGGCACGATAAATATCGCTAAAATCAGCTACCGCAAATCATTTTACAATTTTTGCAGAAAGCGTTATTATTAATCAAAGGTAATAAAAACTCAATTCTGCAAACCTATGACCCACATAGATTACCCCACCCAGTGACGAACTAGGTGGGGTTTTGGTGTTGTAAATCTTGAGAGTACAAAAACACAAAATAAGGGCAAAAGCCAAAGAATCTGCGTTTTACGGTTACTTAAATCTTGAGAGTACAAAAACTTAGAGCATCAAAGTTATTCGTGAATGTTTGTTTTACGGTTACTTAAATCTTGAGAGTACAAAAACTTTATATTGTTTATGGTATAATAGAATGAGGTTTTACGGTTACTTAAATCTTGAGAGTACAAAAACGGGAATGTTTCAGCTTATCGCGTTCAGACCGTTTTACGGTTACTTAAATCTTGAGAGTACAAAAACAGCTGGTGTGACGGCTTTTGCTTTTCATAAGTTTTACGGTTACTTAAATCTTGAGAGTACAAAAACCAGTCATCATACATGTTTCAAAGTACATGAGTTTTACGGTTACTTAAATCTTGAGAGTACAAAAACTGTAATTCAAGATGTTGATTTCCAATTCAGTTTTACGGTTACTTAAATCTTGAGAGTACAAAAACTGATAATTGGAAACAAGAAGAGAATGCACAGTTTTACGGTTACTTAAATCTTGAGAGTACAAAAACTGACGGTGAGTGTTTCAATGTCACAAAAAGTTTTACGGTTACTTAAATCTTGAGAGTACAAAAACATCATCAATGTTAGCTGTTTCAACATATAAGTTTTACGGTTACTTAAATCTTGAGAGTACAAAAACAATACGTACGACTGTAAACCTCACGCTGCTGTTTTACGGTTACTTAAATCTTGAGAGTACAAAAACTGAATAACTGACAGCACACTAGTTGCGAACGTTTTACGGTTACTTAAATCTTGAGAGTACAAAAACTGTTGGTTGCTGGTTGGTCGCTGGCTTTCTGTTTTACGGTTACTTAAATCTTGAGAGTACAAAAACCTCAAATCGTCATTTTGGGTCTTTATACTCTACAAGAATTATAATTTCATTGAGCCTAAAAGTCAATCTTTATCCTTAAGAAAGCTTATTTCAAGCTGATTTATCTCTGAAATTGGATATTTAACTGACTTATCATAGTGATATAAACTATTTAGTATCTTGATAGCTACCATATCCGAAATTCCTAAACTCACATATGAAATTTGCTCACTAAATAAATAACTTGCATTCTTCTGTAAAAGAATTAAAAATTCTTTTTTTGTTGGTACATTGTTGGATGGATATCTTCCAACAAACCTTTCATACATAAAATCAAGATCAAACAAAGATTCAATATAATCTGAAACAATGGTAATATTTTCTATTGTTTCTTTAGTCACATACAAGTAGCTCTCGTTTGACGGAAAAATCGTACAATAAAAATTTGGAAACTCATCAGCCATTCTTGTGATAACCTGACAAATTCTTATAAATGAGGCATAATCAAGGTAATCATCCATATTCTTAAAAATCAGAAGAATGTTACTAGTATCATTGGATAATTTTTCACTTAACATTTTGAGTAAAAACATTACCTTAATCTCGTTATCAACAAATTCAAAAGCAATATTTTTGTCTTGATATTCAAAATATGGTTGAAAATACTTACTCAATAAGTGTTCAGCCGTAACCATACAACTCTCTGTATGATAAGTTACATCTTTAATCGATAAGTCTAGAGCTTGATTAACAGTCAAAGAAACTTTTTCTAATTTATCATTGATTTCATCGATTTCTTCCATAACATCAACTGTATCTAGATTTATTTTCATAAAATCAAAGGCCACTGTACCTTTTTTATAAGACATCTGTTCAAGTAAATCTTTAATATCAGAAATTGAAATAATACTAAAATCATTTCTTTTTAAACTTTTTCCTTCACATAAGATTTCTGGTTCTTCTTGGTTAAACAACGATAAATCTTCTTCTGAATATTTTTTGCCGTCAAAATACCATATAAATAATTGCCACATATAATATTTTAATTGCTGATTTTGACCAATAATTTGTGTAAATTGTCCAAAATGAATATCAAGATTATCTTTAAAAGGATGCGTAAAATGTAATCTCATATAACCACCAATTTATTATCACTAACAACTTCTTCTTGTTTCGTTTTACCTCCAACAATCAAAGTCATTTCCGAAAACTGTTTTTCAGTTACAGCCAAAAGTCGCACATTACCTGCTGGTAAATTACTTTGTTGCAATCTTTTATAAAACTTATTAGCAAAACTCCGATTTGGGCATGTACGATAATAAACAGAAAACTGCAACATTTCAAAACCATTAGCAATTAACTCTTTTCTAAAATTTCGATAAGTTCTTTTTTCTTGTGCAGTTTCCATCGGTAAATCAAAAAAACATAATAATCTCATTGCAGCATACCTCATCTTAAGACTCCAATTCTAGACTAGAAACCACCGGACAGAAAAACTTACTAGTATCTTTCTTGTCAATACATTTTATAAAACCTTGAACATATTTATCCATAGCTCCAGTCACCGTACAATTCTCATTACCATACTTAATCTTAGCATTTAATAAATTTGTTAAAGCCAAGCGATATTCATATTTTAAATATTCTTTATCTCGCAAATTTTGATAAACCCAAACATCAACGATTTGTCTAAATGGCTCCATTAAATCATCTACTAAGTTAAATTGATTATATTCATTTTTATGAAAGATACCAACTAAAGGATTTAGACCGTATCCCTCAACAATCCTAGCCATCTGTGCTCTTAAAATTGCATATCCATAATTTAGTCCAGCATTAATCACATCAGCTTCCTGCTGTGTCACGCGCGTAAACTTTTTACCAAAAAGCTCATTAAAATAAACTTTAGCCGCATGTCCTTCACGATTAGTCTTATCCCCTAGCTCAATGTGATCTTTATAGTCAGCTAACAATTGGATTGCATCGATATCTCTTTCAAATAGAGATAATACGTCTTGTTGGTTATTAATTTTAAAATAGGTTACAATTTGCCAAAGCTTATCTTTTTGCTCCTGACTCCACTCTAACTGCTTTTGCAATCTCTTATAAGCCCTAGAATGTCCATTCGGTGCATGATAAATACCTGTCGGTAAGTGTTCATTATCACAAACAATAAGAGCAATATTGAATTTGCTCAAAGCACTAAGCAAACGAAGAGTTACTACTGTATCTCCACCTTCAGCGACAATGATTGAAATATCACTTAACGGTATCGTATATTCTTCACCTTGCTTTTTTATAACAATATTATCCAATTTCAAATGCATTTTTTCACTTTGATTGACATGCACAACTCTCCAAGTCATCATACTCTCCTTTTTACACAACGAAAAGCACCCCATGTAAACATGGGGTGCTTGAATTCGGCATGAAGCCTTATCTTTGTAGGCTCTGCAAGATTTAAGTAACCGTGCAAGACGTCCCTTGCAAAAACTATTATATAGCGTTTACATAAAAATTGCAACCCCAAATTTCAATTATTTGTTATTATTTTTAAAATCTAACTTAGGTTTATCACCTTCTTTTTTAATAAAGAATTTATTACCAAGAACATCTGTTCGAACTTTATAGATTGATATGTTAGGTTTATTTAAACCTTTAATAAACTGTCCACTTTTTGCAACTTTTCCCAAAACTGGTAAAATTTCTTCCTCAGAATCAAAAGTTCCTTTTTCTAATGGTTTTAATTCCACATAGTGCTTAGATGTATCATTTTTTGAGCCGAATCTTAACATCCTTTCACAATTATTTAGAGTATCTTTGATTAAAATCAAATCATTTCGGTAAAGAGTAAACTTAAATTCTGATTTTTTGCCGATACCTTCTTTTTCCCTTATCGCATCATACTTTTCTTGTGAGATATGATACTTACCAGTTCCTTTTTCAAAACTTAAATCAGAATATTTCAATCCCATCAGTTCATATTTTAAAGTCTCTAGATTAAAGTAAATATCAGCTCGCCATGGAGAAATTTGTCTCAATACAACTCTATTTTTAGATTTTTCAGGTGTTATATCAATACAATTTCCTAATTTTTTATCATAATACTTAAGAGACTTAATTGGTGTTCCATTTCCTTTTTTACTGTATTTACAGATTAAGCCATTTTCTCTACGATACTCTTCAAAAGGATTGCATTTTACAGTTTTTTTACCATCTTCGGAAAGTTTTTCACTTGGATAATCTCTGAGAATAACTTCAATAACATTTTCCCAAGTTAGAGGATCTTTTTGATACATCAAGAATTGTGTTTTATCTTTTTTATATCTTTTAATAAAAGTATCAAAACCATCTTGACTGTAGATATCTTTTATCTTCCCTAAAACATAAGTTTCATCTTTTTTATCTTTTCCAAGTTTAGCTTTTCGTGTTGAGTAAATAGTAGCATCAGAGACTTTACGATTAAATTTTGAATCAACTTGATAAGAGAATAAAATTTCATCCTCAAATCCTTTACTTGAAATCGTATTTACAAATCCTTGATAAGGTGGTTGGAAAACTAATTCTTTATATTTATCATCAGAGATACTTAAAATTTCACCAGTCTCTTTATTCACCACTTGATTTTCACCATAGCTCTCAAACATCGGATTTTCTTGTTTTTGCCACAATTTCAATTGACTTGAAGCAGCAATAATTAAAGCATCAACAGCATGATGGTGGTATGTTTCGCGCGATTTATCAATATTCCATTTTCGGCGGAGCTGTGATGTAAACTGACCTCTGACAACAGAAACTTTAGTATCTTTCCCCAACTCTTTTAATGCTGTTTGAAGACTATTAAGCACTACTCGTGAAGCATAACGAGTGTCCACAAGATTACGTTCGATAAATTTCTTTTTAACTTCGATTTTATCGATATTTTCTGTTGTTAAAAGATATTCACGTTTTTTCTTACCAAGCCTTTTTTGTTTTAAGACATAATCTTTCATTTCTCTAAATGACCATGCCGCATCCATAGAATCAATAACTTGATAAGGAGTTTTTTGTCCCTTCTCTTGGTTAGTCCAAGCATACACTAAAACCTTATTAGCTAAACTATCATCAAAAGAAAGTGATAAAGGCAAAATATGATCAATCTCAAACTTATTTGAATTATGCACTAAATCATGAATAGAAATTAGCTTACCAGAATATAAACAACGCTCACCTTGTTGATACCAAAGGCGAATTTTAGTTTTTAACTCTTTATTGCCATGAAAAACGCCATCAGGTAAGTTATCAGTACCATTATAAAGAAAAGCTGCTCGTTTTAAAGAATCATCTTTTTCTTTTTTATTTTCTTTTTCCTTTTTATCAATAAATTTCTTCTCATCTTCAGCATTCTTATCTCGTGGCATCTCGATAACAATCTTATCAAAATCGCCATATTTCTTAACAGCCGCATTAATGATTTTAATTGTTTGTCGAACTGATTTTGCTACAACAGGATTATAAATTTCATCTGTTATTTCTTTTTCATCAATTGTTTTTGTATTTTTTGATGATTTTTTATTAACCTTGAATTTTTCTAGTCTTGTCAAAATTGTCATCTGTTCTTCAGATGTTACATACAGTTCAGGGATTAATTCATTCATCAATTTAGCTGAAAAGCTATGCCAACCTTTATTGAATGCTGAACTTTGATTTTTCCTAATTTGGACAATTTCAGAAATTTGTTCTTCGGTAAATTGACTTGGAAGATTGCGTTTGATAGTATCTTCAATACCCTCACGCTCTGTATTAAGCGTTAAAATATCTGCCAGTTTATCTAATGTTTCTCTTGATAGTTCATCAATATCAATTGAACTTAAATTAAATTTTAACTTACGATAAGGCTCAAAAGTATGCAAATCTGGCTTATCTTTATTATCTACTCGATAGCCCTTAATATCATCTACACTACAATCTACTATCTTCGCAATTTCTTTTAATAATTTAGAAGCACCGAGTGCTTTTGATTTCTTAGCAAAATCTACTAAATACTCTTTCTGCTCAGTAGACAATTTACCAGTTTCAGTAGGAACTTTTAAATTATTTAAATCATTTAAAAAGTTAAACTCTTGCGCAGTATATGAAGCTTTAGAAGCACGGTATTCTTCAGGATAAAAACTACATTTTCCAATCAAAATTCCAAAGATATTCTCCAAGGTTGTTCCATCTGTACGAAAACGTCCGTAATCTGTACGAGATTTTTCGTTACCTGGCCCATGGTAATATTTTCTTTTTTGAGTTAGGATTTCAATATAGTCTTCAATAAACTCATCTGTAATTTGTTTATTATAGTTTGATTGAGTTTCTAAAATTTTACGTGCTTCATTCTTATAATCAGAAGTAGAGAAAACGTTAATTAGTCTATGAGCTTCACCATTTTCATCATACACTGTGAAGTTTCCACGTAATTGACCATATTTTTCCAATCGTTCTAATTGAATTTGACCTGGAGTTTTAGTTTTCAACAAACGACGATTCTCATCAATAGATTTTGCATAATCTGAACTACCTGTTGAATCATCTTCTGCATCATCAAGATATGAAATGCCGCGTCTTTTTGCAATTGTACGCAAAGCAGCAAACAATTCTTCATTTGTTAATTGTTCCGTTAACCCTTTAACACGAAGTTCGTACGGATTTAAATTTAGATTTCTAAAATCAGTTGAAATATCATATTTTTCAAATAAATCACGAACACGTTTTACACGATGTTTTTTACGACGGGTTAAACGTCTTGCACCGCGAAAACCTCTCCTTTCAGCATTATTTTCAGCATTTGCAGCAGAAAATAAACGCGAATTGGCATGTATTACATTTCCTGTTTTTGCATCAATAATACCAACACCGACGGAAGCTACACCAATATCCAAGCCTAAAATTTTTCCATTACTCATAGTTTTTCCTTCTTCTCTAATATTAAGTAATCCCTTACATTTTACTCTTTTGAAAACTAAAAAACAAGCACCATTAAGCGCTTGTCAGCTACTAAACTATCAAATTATTCCCCAAACCAAAGGGCAATTTCACGTTCAACTGATTCTGGTGAATCTGAACCGTGAACGATGTTAAATGTTGCTGCTCCTTCTGCGGGTGCTTGTGCATAGTCACCGCGGATTGTTCCAGGAAGAGCTTCTTTAGGGTTTGTTGCTCCCATCATTGTACGCCAAGAAGAAATCACTTCTTCACCTGACATAACACCAGCAATCACTGGACCACTTGTCATAAAGTCTACGATTAATGGGAAAAATGGACGGTCAACTAAGTCTTCGTAGTGTTTTTCTAGCAATTCTGGAGTTGCCATACGCATTTCCAATTTTTCAATTTTGAAACCACGACGTTCGATACGGTGCAATACTTCACCAACAAGACCGCGTTTCACACCATCTGGTTTAATCATAAAGAAAGTTTTTTCCATGTAAACAATCCAACCTATCTAACTAAAATAAATTCACTTTCAATTTTACCATAAAAGAAAGTTTTTGAAAAACGTTGAAAGACATTTTCACTAAATTTTTAGTTAGAATTTGAAAAGTTAAACTTCCACAAATTCCACATGCACTCCTGATAAAAACTCCTTAGCATTTCTTTTAGCTTCTTCCAAGTTATCATCCTGAGTTCCACCAGCAAAATCAGGAAATTCTCCCCAATAACTTCCATTAGTTTCAGTGTGAAAAATAACTGGATAAATTTTAATCATTGTACTTCTCCTTATTACTGCTTAACTCACCAACCAGCCCCAGAAGAAGGGGAGGAGAAAGGCGATGATGCCGCAGATGACATAGGTGATGCGCAGGCATTTTTGCGAAATGTTAGAGGATTTTACCCAAAATGTGATGGCAAATATCCACGCTACTGCAAACAGTAGCCAAAAGTACCATACAAATGTCATTTTTCATCCTTTCTCTCGTTATTTTTTAGGTGATGATTTAATTGCTTACGAGCTATTGCGACTAAACTTAGCATCATCACTTCATAAGCTACAAAGAAAATGATAAAGCAATGCATGAAGTATTCTTCTGGTAAAATCCAGATTATTGGATCAGTCGCTGGGTTAAAAAGCCAACTGCTATCACCAGGAAATAAGGCTTCATGAAAGAGAGTAAAGAATTGGTCAAAACCAATCAAAAGCCCTGCTACTGCAATGATAATCGGTAAAATTGCAGCTAAGGTAAAAGCTCTCTGATGAAGAAAAAGTGACTTTTCAGCTCTGCTATTTTTCAAAAAGCGCCAAGAAGGATATAGCAAAATCACAAAGACAGCTTGTGCTAAGTGAAAAAGATGTTTAACATCATGAAAATGCTTGAGTCCACTAGCTGATGAGTGAAAATCTGGCATGACAAGTCTGTGTGACAAGGGATTTGTCAGATAAGTCATTAAGATGTTAAAATTTTTCAAAAGTTCATCTTTTGTGATGGTCACTTGGAGGCTCAGTTTTAGCCAGTCAATCTCTAGTGGATAAATCAACCACGCGCCATAAATGGCTACAAGGACCGCGAGTGACAGTAGCCACAACCAAGTGCTAAATATCCAAATTTTAGTTTTCATCGAAATTCCATTCATCAAAACTAGCAAGAACGTGATTAGGTTTTACCGGGAGAGTTGGGACTTCTTCAGGTTTAGTAAATCCAGTTGTAACAAGAAGAGTCGCAATATCATTTTGAATTCCCGCCATAATATCTGTCAGATAATTATCACCAACCATAATAGCTTCTTCACGTTTAACTCCAAGAACATCAAGAGCTTTATTCATGATAATAGCATTTGGTTTTCCAATAAAGACTGGTTGCACGCGAGTGGCTGCTTCCAATAATTTGTTAATAGCGCCCGCACCTGGCATCAATCCTCGTTCAGTTGGAATGTTCAAATCTGGATTTGTTCCAATAAAGACAGCACCTTTTTGGATAGCCAATGTCGCTACTGCTAATTTTTCATAAGTCAAATCATTATCAAGACCAACAACAACATAAGCTGGATTTTCAGTATCCTCTACGTAACCTGCTTCAGCAATAGCCGTTTTCAAACCAGTTTCACCAATCACATAAACTGTCTTACCACGATTCAAATCATTCATGTAATCAATCGTAGCCATTGTTGCTGTGTAAATTGTTTCAAGTGGTGTGTGAACGTTGAACTGAGTTGACAACATTTCTTGAACTTTTTCAGGTGTACGAGTTGAATTATTCGTTACTAAAACGTAAGGAATATTTCTTTCTTGAAGTCGTTGAATAAAACGTTCCCCTGCTGGAATGCGATTTTTTCCTTTGTAAATAGTTCCATCCAAGTCGATTAAATAGCCTTTATAAGTCATTTTTCCTCCAATATTTAATAAGACCAAAAAGACTTTTTCTCTTGAAAAGTCTTTAAAGGTTCTTTTAATCAATTAATGTTTTCCAATTTTTATCTTTATAAGCGTCAAAGCACATGGCAATCTGTTCTTTTGTCGTTTTAGCTTCAGCAAGTTCAGGCAAGCTATCATAAGAAAAATAACCACTTGCTATTGTTTCTAAATTTTTTGTGAAATGGCCACCTTTAGCTTGACATAACGAAAAAATCTTACAAATCTTATGAGCTGAAACTGGTTGATTGTGTTTTTCACGATCTTGAATAGCAATCACACGTTCCAATATTGCATCAATCCCAGCCTCTTCTTTAACTTCTTTCAGTGTATTTTCCGCTACAGATTGGTCAACATCGCACCAACCACCTGGTAACGCCCATTTTCCATTTGATTCCTGCACTAGTAGAATCTTGTCATCTTGAAAAATGGCTGCGCGTGTATCAATTTTAGGCGTTTGATAGCCCGTTTCGTTAGCAAATAAATCAGCTACTTTCTGAGCTGGCACCTGCGATAATTCAGCCATCATTGAAACAGAAATTTCTCGAATTTCCTCAAAACGCTCAATGTCATACTTATCACGACTGTAAGCTAAGCCCGCTTGAGCCAAGGACTGCAAACGAACAAGCCAATCGATCCACTTCTTATCATTAACAACCATTATTTTTCCTTCCATTCAATACGTGCTTGAGCTCGAAGGGCACCTTGTGTGACAATTTCATGTTTGGTTGTCAAGCCAATACGTTCAACACGTGACTTGATGTCATGACCATATTGAACTTCCTTCACATATTTCAAGTTAATGTGGTGTGGAATGTATTTTTCCAAAAAGTTAACGTCTAAAACATCATACATCCATTCAAGGTATTTGCTGTTATTGACATGACCATTCAAATCAAGGTCGAAGAAACGCACGTGATAGAGAGTTTCTTCTGGATTTTCCAAACCTTCATAACGAGGTCCACGATAGATTTTCTTCACTTTTTCAACTTGGTAAACATCGACAATGTCATCAACGACAGGGTGAACTTTTCGTGTGTTATAATCCATCAAAACAAAAGTTGAATGAATGGTCAAAATCTTCTCACCATCTTGACCGTAAACATTAAAATCACGGTAACAAAAGAGTTTATTATAAGCTGTTGGTACCGTCTCAATCACGATGTTTTCAGTGTATCTTGGCAAACGATCAATTTCAATCGCATATTCTGTGATAATCCAGACAAGGTTATAAGTTTGAAAAACATACTCGTCACTCATTCCAAGACTTAACGATTGCTTGCCAGAAACTTGCAAAACAAGCGATAAGAGCTGTGATAATTTCATATTTTGATTAATATCACTTTCATAAAAAGGTACTTGATATTTTTCTTGATAACTTAATCCCATCTTTTTTACTCCAATATAAATCTCTCTGCGACTGTGTCTCCCAAAAACAGTCCTTTTTTGGTCATGCGAATCACCTTGTCATCTGGTACTAAAAGCCCTTGTTCACAAAGTTCTCTCACGATTTGACCATAACGGTCTTCAAAAGACAAGCCGAATTTTTCTTCAAATCTAGCAATAGACACACCAGATTTTTTGCGTAATCCTAAGAACAATTCTTCTTCCATCATTTCATCTTTTGTTAAAACTTCTTCTGCTAATCTAGCATTACCCTCGGCAACTGCCTTAAGATAGTGCTGAATTGGACCACGATTACGGTAACGAACACCATTTAGATAACCAGAAGCACCTGCACCCACACCGAAGTACTCAGCATTATCCCAGTACATCAAATTGTGACGACTTTCAAAACCTGGTTTAGTGAAGTTTGAAATTTCATAGTGCTCAAAGCCATTAGCTTCCAGCTCAGAAATAATATATTCAAACATCTTCGCTTCCAAGTCTTCTTTAGGTAATTGTAATTTACCGCGACGCATTTTATTCATGAAAACCGTGTGATGTTCCAGAATCAAGCTATATAAACTCAAATGTGGAATATCTAGAGCAATCGCCTTAGCCACATTTTCCTTGACATCTTCCATGGTCTGACCAGGAAGGGCATAAATCAAGTCAATTGAAATGTTATGAAAACCAGCTTTTTTCAAATTCGAAATCGTTGAATAAATCTGAGCTTCATTGTGACTACGTCCAATTTGTTTCAAATGCTTATCATTAAAAGTCTGAACGCCAAGTGAAACACGGTTAACAGCTGAATTTTTCAGCACTTCAATCTTATCTTCAGTCAAATCACCTGGATTTGCTTCGATAGTGAATTCTTCCAAAACACTTAAATCCAAATGTTTTGTTAAATTCGTCAATAAATACTCCAATTGCTCTGCGGTAATTGAGGTTGGAGTGCCGCCTCCAATATATAAAGTACGCAATTTTTTGATATCATATGATTCAAATTCACGAATAAGAGCCTGTAAATAAGCATCAACAGGCTGATTTTTGATGAATACTTTTGAGAAATCACAATAATAACAAATTTGCGTACAAAATGGTATATGTACATAAGCTGATGTTGGTTTTGTTAGCATGACGCTATTATAACATTTTTAAGAAAGATAACCAATGAAATAAACACAAAAAGGTCTGAGCCTAACACCCAAACCTTTTCTTTTTTATTGAATTTAGTCGATACCGATTTCGTTACGAACAACGTCAGCAATAGTATTTACATAGTAGTCAACTTCTTCATCAGTTGGCGCTTCAGCCATAACGCGAAGAAGTGGTTCAGTACCACTTGGTCGAACCAAAATACGACCGTTTCCATTCATTTCTTCTTCCATTTTACTGATGATTTCTGCGATAGCTGGAACCTCCATGGCTTTGCTCTTCATGCTGTTTTCAACACGAATGTTAACCAATTTTTGTGGGTAAATTGTAACTTCAGCAGCCAATTCAGAAAGTGTTTTATCAGTTTCTTTCATGACTTTTACCAATTGGATACCAGTCAATTGACCATCACCAGTGGTGTTGTAATCCATGATAATCACGTGACCTGATTGTTCACCACCAAGGTTATAGCCTGATTTACGCATTTCTTCAACAACGTAACGGTCACCAACAGCTGTGATAGCTTTATTGATACCTTCTCGGTCAAGTGCTTTGTGGAAACCAAGGTTTGACATAACAGTTGTTACGATTGTGTTGTGAGCCAATTGTCCACGTTCAGAAAGGTATTTACCAATGATGTACATAACTTTGTCACCATCAACGATTTCACCATTTTCATCAACGGCAATTAAACGGTCGCTATCACCATCAAATGCAAGACCAACTGCAGCACCTGATTCTTTAACAAGTTCTTGCAATTGTTCTGGGTGTGTTGATCCTACACCATCATTGATGTTAAGACCATCTGGATTTTCACCGATAACTGTAATATCAGCATCAAGATCTAGGAAAATATCACGTGCAGATACAGATGCTGAACCGTTTGCTGTATCAAGAGCAACTTTCATTCCTTCTAGGCTAATACCTGTTGATACAAGGAATTTTTCGTATTTACGAAGACCTTCTGGATAATCAACAAGTGTTCCCAAACCGTCTGCTGAAGGGCGTGGAAGGGTATCTTCTGGTGCATCAAGGAGAGCTTCAATTTCCAATTCTTGATCATCAGCTAATTTGAATCCATCACCACCGAAGAATTTAATACCATTATCTTGAGCAGGGTTGTGACTAGCAGAAATCATAACACCAGCGCTAGCTTTTTCAGTACGGACAAGGTATGAAACACCTGGAGTTGCTAAAACACCAAGTTTGTAAACTTCAATACCAACTGAAAGAAGTCCTGCTACCAAAGCTGATTCAAGCATTTCACCTGAAATTCGAGTATCGCGTGCTACAAATACTTTTGGACGTCCTGTTTCATGCTGACTAAGAACATAGCCACCAAAGCGTCCTAATTTGAAAGCTAATTCAGGGGTCAACTCAACATTTGCTTCTCCACGAACACCATCTGTTCCAAAATATTTTCCCATTATTTTTTTAGCGAAAAATTCGCTTCCTCCATTACTAATATTCTTTTCCTAAGGACAAGAAACTTACTTGCCCAGTATTCTTTAATATATAGTCCTAGCTATTATGAACTATTTTTTTGTCACTGTCAACTGTACCGTCACTACAGAAGGCTCTACTGCTACATTATCTGCTGTTAAGTTGACACTCAAATTGGTATCTTTTGTCATATTTGAAACATCGACATTAGCAACCACCTCGTTAACAGCGTTAAGGGCATCTTGACTACCAGTAATCGTCACCTGATTTTGACTGAGGCTATAAGAGATATTTGATAGCTTATCATTCATTTTCCCAGTCATCTTAACAGTCACTGGTACGGTTTTGGTCAATTTCTTAACTGTCACTTCAAGTCGAGCTTTTGACGGGTTGATGGCACTAGCGAGAATTGTACCATCTGAGGCAACGGCTTGCAAGGCAACTCGTCCATTGTAATTGTCGTTTAGAACTTCATTTTCGGGTAGTTTAGCAACCACATGATCGATTTGGTCAATGATTGATTCTGCACTTGTGACTTCAACTTCAGATATGTCTGTTGACACTTTCTTCAGCTCATAGTCTTTGGCGATTTGATTATCGTCAATGACGCCTTGAACATCAAAGGTCTTGGTTTTCTTTTTGCCAATAGTCACAGAGATATTATTCGGTGAAGCTGTCGCTGTAACACCTGATGGCAAATTAGTCACCTTAAGAGGCACTGTTTGAGTGCCTTCACCCAAGTTTGACAAGTCAGCAACAACCTTGAAACTTCTCGTGTCATTATTGATTTCAGAGTCCAATTTAACACGGTTGATTGATGTTAAATAAACTTCTGTTTCATAAGAATAACCACTGATAAAATACTTATCACTATCGTATTTGATATCGATAGGGACATTTGTTAGGGTGTGGGTAAAAGTCTCTGTTGCTCCAGATACCTGCGACCCAACATGCGTATAGTTACTTGTTGTGGCAGTCAAAAATAGGAGAATAGAAAAGATAATAGACACAATAACCAACCAGAATTGACTATTGAAAAACTTTTTCATTTTTTCTTCCTCCAAAATTTTTGATACCAGTGGTCTTTTTCCTTAACTTTTGTAATTAAATGTGTGCGAAGAATAGCTTCAAAATTTTCTTTTGTCAAATCATGCAAAAATTCACCTTTTGAAGTGATGGAAACCCCACCAGTTTCTTCTGAAACAACAATAGTCAAGGCATCTGAGTTTTCTGAAAGACCAATAGCTGCGCGGTGACGTGTTCCGAATTCTTTTGAAATGGCCATTGACTCAGACAAAGGAAGGTAAGAACAAGCTGTCGCAATTTTGTTACCACTAATGATTACCGCACCATCATGCAAAGGAGTGTTTGGAATAAAAATATTAATCAACAACTGACTTGAAATATCAGCATCCAAAGGAATCCCTGTAGAAATATACTCTTGCAATGTTTGCGTGCGCTCGATAGAAATCAAAGCACCAATTTTACGAGGGCTCATGTAAGCAACTGATTTTACCAAGGCTTCAACTAATTTTTCTTCGTCACTCACTTGTTGCGTTTGTGAAAAAACTTGCGTCGAACGACCAAATTTTTCAAGACCAGAACGAATCTCAGGAGCAAAGATAACAACACACGCGATAACACCATATGTGATAACTTGATTCATCAAATAAGTGATAGTTGTAAAACCAATCCACTCAGCGACAAATTTCAAAATGATGAAGAAGACAACACCTTGGATCAAGGACATAATCTTCGTGCCCGCTAAAGCTTTTATTAAACGATAAATAAAATATGCTACGATTAAAATATCTAGTAAATGAACAACAATAGTCCATGGATTTTCAACTAAAGTTGCCCAGAATTTGGTATCAATAGCCGCTATATTACTCATACATACATCTCTTTTCTCTAACTAAATAAAACTACCTTTCCATTATATCACTTTTAAAACAGATTTTCTTTATTCGAATACTCCTTTTTGTGGTACAATATTCCTATGAAAGTAAACACATTAATGGGAATTACAGCTGGTAAAGCAACTCACGCCATTCTTTCAAAAATGGGACGTGGCTCAACCTTGCCTGGAAAAATCGCCCTCAAATTCGACAAAGATATTTTAGATACGATTGCCAAAGATTATGAGATTGTTGTTGTCACTGGTACAAATGGTAAAACCCTCACAACTGCTTTGACAGTAGGCATTTTGCGTGAGGCTTTCGGTGAAATCGTGACAAACCCAAGTGGTGCCAACATGATTACCGGAATCACATCAACTTTCTTGACAGCTAAAAGAGCTAAATCTGGTAAAAAAATCGCTGTGCTAGAAATTGATGAAGCTAGCCTTCCAAAAATCACAGAATACATCACTCCAAGTCTTTTTGTCTTCACAAATATTTTTCGTGACCAAATGGACCGTTATGGTGAAATCTATACAACTTATCAAATGATTTTGGATGGTGCAGCAAAAGCCCCAAATGCAACTATCCTAGCTAATGGAGACAGCCCACTCTTCAATTCAACAAACATCATTAATCCAGTCAAATACTATGGTTTTGATACTGAAAAGCATGTACCAGAATTAGCTCACTACAACACTGAAGGTATCTTGTGCCCACAATGCCAAAACATCTTGAAATACAAACTTAACACTTACGCTAACCTTGGTGATTACGTTTGTGAAAATTGCAGTTTCCACCGTCCAAAACTTGATTATGCTTTGACAGACTTGACAAAAATCACAAACACTACATCTGAATTTGTCATCGATGGGCAAGACTACAAGATTAACGTTGGTGGTCTTTACAATATCTATAACGCCCTTGCAGCCGTGTCTGTAGCTGAGTTCTTTGGAGTTTCTCCTGAAAAAATCAAAGCTGGTTTTGACAAGAGCCGTGCAGTCTTTGGACGTCAAGAAACCTTCAAAATCGGTGATAAGTCATGTACTTTGGTTCTTATCAAAAACCCAGTTGGTGCTAGCCAAGCTCTTGATATGATTAAATTGGCTCCATATCCATTTACACTATCAGTTCTACTCAATGCCAACTACGCTGACGGAATTGATACTAGCTGGATTTGGGATGCTAACTTTGAATCTATCTTAGACATGGATATTCCACAAGCCTTTGCTGGAGGCGTGCGCCACTCTGAAATTGCTCGTCGCTTACGTGTGACTGGTTATGACGAAGACAAAATTACGGAAGCTGAAAGCCTAGAAGATATTATGGCCTTGATTGAAGCTCAGTCAACTGATCATGCTTACATCCTAGCTACTTACACTGCTATGCTTCAATTCCGCGAAATCTTGGCAAGTCGTCACGCTGTTGGAAAGGAGATGAACTAAAATGACTTATACATCACTACAATCTCCTGCAAATAAAGATTATCAATACGAATTAAACGTTGCTCACCTTTACGGAAACCTTATGAATACCTATGGTGACAACGGTAATATTCTCATGATGAAATACGTCGGTGAAAAACTAGGTGCTAAAATGACCTTTGATATCGTATCACTTGGTGATAGCTTTGATGCCAATTACTATGATATGGCTTTCTTTGGTGGCGGACAAGATTACGAACAATCAATCGTCGCTAAAGACCTGCCAAGTAAAAAAGAAGCTATCGCTGATTTCATCAACAAAGACAAAGTCATGCTTGCAATCTGTGGTGGTTTTCAACTTCTAGGTCAATACTACGTCCAAGCAAACGGGGAAAAAATCGATGGTCTTGGGGTTATGGGACACTACACCCTTAGTCAAAATAATAATCGTTTTATCGGTGATATCAAAATTCACAATGATGAATTTAACGAAACATATTACGGTTTTGAAAATCACCAAGGACGTACTTTCCTTTCAGAAGATGAAAAACCACTTGGAACATGTGTTTACGGAAATGGCAATAATAAAGAAGACGGTACTGAAGGCGTTCACTACAAAAACGTCTATGGTAGCTACTTCCACGGACCAATTCTTTCACGTAATGCCAACTTGGTTTATCGCCTCGTAACCACGGCCTTGAAAAACAAATATGGTTCTAGTATTGCACTACCAAGTTATAGCGATATTCTTTCAAAAGAAGTTGCCGAAGAGTATACCGATACTAAGAGCAAGGCTGAATTTGAAAAATAAGATTTTACAAAAAATGCTTAAAGAAAATTTCTTCAGGCATTTTTATAATCACTTTTGTGTTCACTCAACCAAATTAACTTATCAGCAACGATGTCAATATACTTTTTAAAAGTACAAAAAACCTTAGCCTAAGCTAAGGTTTTTAACTTGATATAATCAGAGATTATTTTTTCAAGTTGTAGAATGATTTCAATCCACGGTATTCAGCTACTTCACCAAGTTGGTCTTCGATACGAAGCAATTGGTTGTATTTAGCGATACGGTCAGTACGTGAAAGTGAACCAGTTTTAATTTGACCAGCGTTAGTTGCAACTGCGATGTCAGCAATTGTTGAATCTTCAGTTTCACCTGAACGGTGTGATACAACTGCAGTGTAACCAGCTTCTTTAGCCATTTCGATAGCTTCGAATGTTTCAGTCAAAGTACCGATTTGGTTAACTTTGATAAGGATTGAGTTAGCAGCTTCTTCTTTGATACCACGTGCAAGGTATGAAGTGTTTGTTACGAAGAAGTCATCACCAACCAATTGAATGCGTTTACCAAGACGTTTAGTAAGTTCTTTCCATCCGTCCCAGTCGTTTTCGTCCATTGCATCTTCGATAGTGATGATTGGGTATTTGTTAACCAATTCTTCGATGTAGTCGACTTGTTCTGCAGCAGTACGTTTAGCAGCACCTTCACCTTCGAATTTAGTGTAGTCATAGATTCCGTTATCGTAGAATTCTGATGAAGCACAGTCAAATCCAAGGAATACATCTTCACCTGGTTTGTAACCAGCAGTTTCGATAGCTTTGATGATTGTTTCTACAGCGTCTTCAGTTCCTTCAAATTTAGGAGCGAAACCACCTTCGTCACCAACAGCTGTTTCAAGACCACGTTCTTTAAGGATTTTCTTAAGTGTGTGGAAGATTTCAGCACCCCAACGAAGAGCTTCTTTGAATGTAGGTGCACCAGCAGGTACGATCATGAATTCTTGGAAAGCGATTGGAGCGTCTGAGTGAGAACCTCCGTTGATGATGTTCATCATTGGAGTTGGAAGAACTTTAGTGTTGAAACCACCAAGGTAGCTGTAAAGTGGAACTTCAAGGTAGTCAGCTGCTGCACGAGCTACGGCAATAGAAACACCAAGGATAGCATTTGCACCGAGTTTACCTTTGTTTGGAGTACCGTCAAGAGCGATCATAGCACGGTCGATAGCTTGTTGATCACGAACATCGAAACCGATGATTGCTTCAGCAATGATGTTGTTAACGTTGTCAACAGCTTTTTGAGTACCAAGACCGTTGTAACGAGATTTGTCTCCGTCACGAAGTTCAACTGCTTCGTGTTCACCAGTAGAAGCTCCTGAAGGAACCATACCACGACCAAATGCGCCTGATTCTGTGTAAACTTCTACTTCAAGTGTTGGGTTACCGCGTGAGTCAAGGACTTCGCGAGCGTAAACATCAGTAATAATTGACATTATGTTACTCTCCTTATGAGTTTTTAATATTTTTACACTAAAATAATACCATAATATCGGCGCTTAAGCAAATAAAAACAAGAAATTTTGAAAATCGCTACCAACTTTCATGGCTTTTCACAATTTTCAATAACAAAACAGCCCAAAACTGACAGTTTAGTAAATTTAACTTATAATTATTATAAGAATATATGGAGGGCCCTGCTATGACTGATTTAGAAAATAAAGTTTTACAAGCTGCAACAGGCGAAAAACGCTTAAATCCAGATGAACAACGTCTTTATTTTGGAACTTTTGCCGAACGCGTTGTCTTATCAATTTCTCTTGAAGACAGCCGTTTAGAAGAGGTTAAAAATCGTTTTAGTGATATTTTAGGACAATTAGCTAAACAACACGACACAATATTAGTTAAAATTTCTCCTAAGCTCTCTGCTTCCAATCAAATGTTTTACATGAAAATTGCTCAAAAACAAAACATTCAAGCAACGATTGTTGATGAAAAGAATGCTCAATCACCTTATGGCATTATCGTTCATTCAACTAAAGCTGAAAACGTAGCTAATCCTTCATTATCTGAACAATTTCCGACTACTCCAGAAAAAACAAAAGAAGCCCCTAAAAAAGGCTTCTGGTCAAAATTATTTAACAAGGATTAAAATCTAGTAAAGCTTAGTAAATTTCCGATGTTTTGCGCAGTGCGTTCCAGATTTTGCTCAGCTTTATCTAGAGTATTTTCCAACGTATCAGCGTCAGCAATTATCGGAAAAGCTGCTTGAATGTTAGAAATTGGGAAACTTGGTAAATCATCTTTGAGGCTACCACAGATGGCAATGACTAATTTACCACGAGGCGTGCGTTGTGCTAGACCAACGGGAGCTTTACCTGAAAGACTTTGCTTATCCATGCGCCCTTCACCGACAACAACAATATCAGCTTTCTGAACACGTCGGTCAAAATCAAGCATATCAAGAACAGCATCAATACCAGAAATGATTTGACCTCCTGCAAATGCTGCTAGACCTGCTGCCATTCCGCCACCTGCTCCCGCTCCAGCCAAATCCAAAACAGCTGGGAAGAAAGTTTGGTAAAATCTTTCCATATCTTTATCAATGCTTGCAAATTTATCTTTTGCAAGCCCTTTTTGTTCTCCAAAAATATAGGTTGCCCCATTTGGACCACATAGAGGATTTGTCACGTCAGTGATAACTGTCACCTTAATTTGAGATAAATCCCAACGACAGCTTTCATAAGAAACCATGGTAATATCACCAAGGTGTTCACCTATCGCTTCGACTTCATGACCTGTTTTGTCAAAGAAACGATAGCCAAGACCTGCCGCCATTCCCAGACCACCATCATTGGTTGAACTGCCTCCAACACCAATCATGATTTCTTCAACACCAAGATCAACCAAGTGACCTATCATTTCACCAACACCTTTTGTCGTAAGGGTTAATGGGCTACGCTGATTCATTGGCACTTTTTCCAAACCACATATGTCTGCCATTTCAAAAACGGCCAAACGACCATTAGTCGCATAATAGGCTTCGACTGGTTGACCAAACGCGCCAGTAACCGTATGGCTTTCACGTTTTAAATGAAGACCGCCTGTCAAGGCTTCCAAAGTTCCTTCACCACCGTCACCAACAGGCATGACATCAAAAGTCGCATTTGGCAAAGCTTTTCGAAAACCTTTTTGAACAGCTTTTGCAACTTCAAGTGCTGACAAACTTTCCTTAAATGAATCAGGTGCAATTAATATATGCATAGTACCAACTCCCCCTTACATTTCTTATAACTATTATATAATTTTTTAAAGGAAAGAGGTTACAAAAACATTAATACAAAGCAAAACTCCCCTTCAATTTTAGAAGGGGAGCTCTTTATATAAGGAAAGTAAGGTATTTAAATGTTAATGACTTTTTTGGCGTCTTTTAACTTCTAACACTGCTAGACTAGCAAGACTTAGAAGACCAACAAAAGTTAAAGTATTACTATCTTTTTGACCAGTTTCTGGCAAGGCAACTGTGCTATTTTCAGTAACAGCAACTTTTTGAAGGTCAGAAAGGACTCGAGAAGCCGCTTGATTCCAGACTCCAGTCTGAGTTTGGGTTGGCGCTGTAACTTTCGCCACTTGATTCGAATTAGCTGGCACTTCAGTTTTTGCCACTTGGTCTTGATAAACAATGCCATATTGGCTGAGGTGGTCAACATCAAAGATGACGAATTTAACGACTTGCCCAGCCACTAACTTGCTAACTTCTCTAAAGGCTAGAAGTTGCGGTTGTGCATTTTCTGGAAGATAGAAAACTTCTGCAACAGCTTTACCAGCATCAATTGGTAAGATGACTTGATCTTTTTGAGTTGTGCTAACAACATAGCCATAAGCATCCTCAGGCTCGATATCATATAAATCATAATCTTTACCTTGCAAGACTGAAGAGGTTTGACTGTCATTTGTTTCTTTGTGATGGACTTCAATCTGTGTAATCTCTTCACGTTCACCTGGAGCTAAAATGACACTTACACCACTTGCTTGGTCATAAAGGGTACGTTCTGTTTCTGCATTCGCCTTTCTCAAACGTAGGATTGTTGCTGTTAACGGATTAAGGGTAATGCTGTTTTCTGTAAAAGCCACACCTTTTGGATTCAAGATAGCATCGACACCTGCGGTATCGGCGTCAGCAAGAATTTCTGCGTTCAACAGAGCTTTGTAATCATCTGACAAGACAAACTCACGCGCTTTGCTATCAGCATTGACAAAGGCTGCATAGACGTCACCACTACTTGCTTGTGTTTGGTAAGCGATAATCAAATCTTCTTGACCAACTCCATTTTTATTTGGAATGGTGATGAGTTTGACCTTGCTATCTACATCTGCTTTCGTCTTAAGTGTGAAGGCATCTGTTGAGCGGCGAAGGGCAATCAAGCCTTTGGTATAAGCTTGCGTTTTAGCATTTTCTGGGTAAGCCTTGCCGTCAGTTGCTTTTACCCAATCAAAATGATTAACAGCATCCGTAGAATCATAGGAATCACTGATAAAGTAAGGATAAACAAATGGTGTGCCATCAGCGTTTGTTAGCAAATCTGATTTTGCTGGGACTTTATCAGCCGCTACTGGTGTCTTATAAGCTTCATCACGGAATTGTTTGGTACGACCATATTCTTGACCAGAATGGATGAAGGCTGTTCCTTGAGAAGTCAAGATAATAAGATTTCCCAAACATTGACGACGTAAAATTTCCTCTTCATTTTCTGCCACTGATGGGTCTTTGTGGATTGATTTAGCAATAATATCGTGAAGGGGTAGATTGTCATGAGCTGCAATGTATTGAATCACATCACCTGGATCATCTGCTGTGAAATTATTTGGCTGAGCTTTTATGCTATTAAAGAGCTCTTGCAAATTTTTAACCCCACCTGTAATAAAGCATGGTGCACCTTCACTTGGATACCCTGATTTAAGGAGATTACGAATATCATCAGAGAATGAAGCCACACTGTCTGTGTGTGCCATCCAAGTTTGGTCAGCAGGTTGACGACTATCATTGGCATCACCAGCATAAGTAATCCAACCTTCACCAAGCATGATAACATTTGGATTCAAAGCTTTTGCTTTGTCATAAGCCATTTGAACAGTCTCAGCATCCAAGTCACCCATCATATCAAAACGGAAGCCATCCACTTTAAATTCTTTTGTCCAATAAGCAATCGAATCAAGCACTATACGTCGTGTCATATAGTGAGTTGTTCCTGGGCGACCACCACCAAAGCTTGTTTTAGCCTTGCCATCAACTTCCATAAAGTGATAATAATTTGATTCCAAATCTTCAAGAATAGCAAGGTCAGCCGTGTGGTTATAAACGACATCCAGGATAATTCCCATACCACGTTTGTGAATTTCATTAATCAAATTTTTGAATTCTGCGATACGTTTTGCTGGGTCGGCTGGATTTTCAGAATACATTCCTGTCAAAGCAAAATAACTTTGTGGGTCATAACCCCAGTTGTAGTTTGTATTACTTGAGGCATAATCTATTAAGCGCTTGTTATTCATCACTTCGTTAACGTAGTAATAACTCATAACAGGAAGCAATTGAATATGAGTGACACCTAGGCTTTGAAGGTAATCCAATTTTTCAGCAAACGCTGCAAAGGTACCAAATTGATTGCGAAGTTCTTCTGAAATAGCTGTATCGGATGTAAAGTCACGGACATGTGCTTCATAGATAATAGCATCTTCACGGTCTTTGTAGCCTTTGATATTTGCATAATTCAAGTCTTGATTGCCGATAGCGCTAGGATCAACGATAGCTGCTTTAGCCACTTTATAAGATGGATCAGTTCCAATCAAATCACTGTTCCACTCAGCTAATGATTTAGCATAAGGGTCAAGTGCCAGAACAGTCTCTTTTCCGCGTGTGATTTCATAATGATAATAATAGCCACGATAATCACTAATACCTAAACCAAGGCTTGGTGTTAGACTAGCCGACCATTGACCTTTATTTCCTTTAGTCATAGCAATTTTGCCAATGACTTTGGTTTGGTCATTCTTATCATAGAGAACAACAGAAACGATATCTGCACTTGGTGACCAAACGATCAAATCAACACGCGCTCCATTATCAAAGACACGTGCTCCTAAATCACCATCATAAGCGTATTTAGAATCTGTGTATTGCCAACTTTGCTTAGCTTGATATCGGTCACCATTATAGCTTACTGTATAAAGGCTATCGCTTGAAAAATCACCTGTGATAGTAACTTTATTACTTGCTTTATCGAGAGTAATATCTGTAATAGCAACGGCATTGCCAGTCTTATCAGTCACTTTAAGATTTTCTAGGAGTTCAGTTTTATCGGCGTCTGCTAGATTGCTAATGATTGCTTCAAGCTCTGATTGACTAATTTGTTGTGCAGATGTTAAGCAAATTGTGCTTACAAAATATGGATTCGTATAAATGGTCTTATCCTCATCTTTCAAGAAAATTTGTGTTTGATTAGCTAAATCCTTAAAGGTGTAATTGTCTGGTTGAATCTTGGCCGCATCGCCTTCTTTTGATTCATCAAGGAGCAAGAAACCAAGCTCATTAAAATCTGCCAACGACGCATCGATATAAGCACCGTATTTGCCAAAGTTTTTAAAATCAACACCATGAGGTCAAGAACCTAAGCGACTAGTGATGGAACTATCTGCACTTCCCCACAACCAAATTGCCAAGTTCTTGTAATTTCCATCACTACGATAGTAATTAATACGGATTTTTCCTTTTTCAAGTGGGGCGTAATAGATAGCATTATAATCCTCATCAAACCAAACTTCATTCATGTCTTGGCTGATAAGATTCACCACTTTATCCCCTGAAACATTCTCACCACTAGTATTATTGATGAGCAATCCAACTTTGTGAGGATTACCATTGACCGATTTCACATCGATATAATAACCATAAGCGTCGTGTTTAAGATTAGAAAGATTAATCGCAGGCCAAGATTCAGATGGATGTTCGACATCTTCCCAAGTCCACAAACCAAGACTTGCCAAATCATCTGATGGTAAGGTCTTAAAATGAACGCGCAGCGTATTTTCAGCAATTGGAGGATTTGAGACTTGATTATCAGGTTGAGAAGATTTTAGGAGATTCACTTGATTACTGTTTTCAGCGCTTGTCACTGCTTTAACGTCAGAAATTTCATCTATTTCTGCTGCCCCTTGAACCCCTTGTGCCTGTGAAATAACTTCTTGAGGCTGTGATTCTGGCACAGTTTCTTCTACCGCTGAACTTTCAGACTCTGTTAATTGATTTTGGCTGTCATCACTTAAATCAGAAGAATTAGATTCTTCAAGGTTTTGATTAGCGTCTGCTGTTTTTTCTGGTTCAAGAAGAGCCTGACTGCCATCATCTGGGAGCGATGTCTCATTTATCACTTCCGAAACTGCTGCTTGAGAAGTCGCTTGATTTGCTGAAACACTTGTCAATCCAGCACCCCAAAAAAGAGCTGTTGCAATCGCAACCGAAGCAATACCAACTTTTAGCTTACGAATCCCAAAGTATTCCCGCTTTTCTGGGAAAGAAAGCCGACTTACCTTTTTCATAGAAGACCTCCGTCTTAAAATTAGTAATATTTCATGCTTTCAGTATACAAAATACTTTATAATTGCGCAATCGTTTTCGTAAGATAAATTTATTTTTTAATCATCAATTCAATATGTAACATAGATAAATTATCCTAATAACAATGCAATCGATTGCTTTAAAGAAGATAAAAAAGATAGGGAAGAACTTCCTATCTCTTCTTGCTTAATAATTTGTGATTTCTGGTCGGTCGTGAACGTTACTTTTTTTGCCTTGGCGAGCTTTCAAAACAGCCTCAATGTCTTCAGTTGTAACACCAGTTTCAACTAACATGACAGCTAAGTGATACAAAACATCTGCTGTTTCATTTGCGATTTCATCTTTATCAGCATTTTTAGCAGCGATAACAACTTCAGTTGCTTCCTCACCAACTTTTTTCAAAATCTTATCCAAACCTTTGTCAAAAAGGTAATTAGTGTAAGAACCTTCTTTAGGGTTTTCTTTGCGGTCTAAAGCTTCTTTATAAATTGTTTCTAGCATAGTTTTCCTTTCTATAAAATATCATTGAAGAAACAGCTGTAAGCACCTGTGTGACAAGCTGCTCCTTCTTGTTTTACAGCCACAAGTAATGTGTCACAATCACAATCTGTTTTAATGGATTTGACGTATTGATAGTGACCACTTGTTGCTCCTTTTTGCCAAAGTTCATTGCGCGAACGGCTCCAGTAGTGCATCTGCTTTGTTTCCAAGGTCAAACGGTACGCTTCTTCATTCATGTAAGCAAGCATTAACACTTGACCAGTCTTATAGTCAGTGACAATTACTGGAAGAAGTCCATCTTGTTTTGCAAAATCAAGTTTAATATCACTCATCGTCTCACCTCAATTCCAGCTTCAGCCATAGCCGCTTTAGTATCTGCAATCGATACCTCGCCATAGTGAAAAATAGAAGCTGCTAAAGCACCTGTAGCCGATGCCTTTTCAAAGACTTCAACCATGTGCTCAATATTGCCGGCACCCCCAGAAGCGATAATAGGAACATTCACCACATCAGCAACGGCATTTAACATTTCCAAATCAAAGCCAGATTTTGTGCCATCTTTATCCATGCTAGTTAGAAGAATTTCGCCAGCACCAAGACTGACTACTTTTTTAGCCCACTCAATCAAATCAATACCTGTGTCTTTACGACCACCAGCTACATAGACGTGCCAAGTACCATCTATTTCCTTACGAGCATCAATAGCTGATACCACACATTGATTACCGAACTTTTCAGCACATTCTTTGATAAGTTGTGGATTGGCAACAGCCGAGGAATTGACAGCTACCTTATCAGCTCCAGCTTTAAGCATTTTGTTCATATCCTCAACAGAACGAATACCGCCGCCGACTGTAAAAGGAATAAAAACTTGATCCGCAACGCGTCTTGCCATATCAACTGTCGTATCACGTTTTTCATGCGTTGCTGTGATATCCAAGAAAACTAATTCATCATATCCTGCTTCATAATAAGCACGCGCTGCATCAACTGGGTCACCAACATCCGTTAAATTAACAAAATTAACCCCTTTGACCACACGTCCATCTTTGACATCAAGACATGGAATAATGCGTTTTTTCAGCATAAGCTATCCTCCAAAAGCTTTCAATTCTTCAAGACTAATATTGCCATTATAATAAGCTTTACCGACGATTGTTCCAGCAACTCCGATTTGTTGCAATTTCACCAAATCAGACTGTTCAGCAATACCACCTGAAGCAATGACTTTAGCTGTTGTCAACTCAGCCACCAAGCGATCATAGTGTTCAAAATTAGGTCCTGTTAGTGTCCCATCTCGGTCAATATCTGTGTAGACAAAGAGAGTCACCCCGATTTTTTCCATGGCTTTAGCTAAGCTGATGTAATCAACATTACTTGTTTCAAGCCAACCTTCTGTAGCCACCATGCCATTCTTGGCATCGATACCGACAACGACTTTGTCACTACCAAATTTTTCCAAGGCAGCTTTGACAAAGTCTGGATTTTTCACAGCCATTGAACCAATAATCACACGGTCAATACCTACCGCAAGATAATCTTCAATCTGTTCAAGTGTGCGAATACCGCCACCAACTTCCACACCAAGTCCAGATTCTTTTTTCAATTTGGCAATCAAATCACGGTTTGTAGCTCGGCCATCAAAAGCTCCATCTAAATCAACAACGTGAATAAAATCAATACCAGCTTGCGCAAAGATTTTAGACTGCCCAATAACATCAGGGTTAACCACAGTCTTTTGATTAAAATCACCTTTAAAAAGACGAACCACCTGTCCTTCTTTGATATCAATCGCTGGAAGAATCTGCATATAAAACTCCTTTTCTCTTCTAAAACACTACCCAAAAATCGTGAAACTTATTTCTCACACAGTGCAATAAATTTTTTTAAAATTCCTAAGCCCACATCACCAGATTTTTCAGGGTGGAACTGGGCGCCATAAACATTGTCCTTGTGAATCATAGCTGGCACATCAATGCCATAATCTGCAGTCACATCGATGTATTCTTTTGGAACATCTGTAAAATAACTGTGAACAAAATAAACAGACTGTCCTTCAAGTTCTTCCGTTAAAGGAGTTTCATGTTTGACTGTCAAATTATTCCAGCCCATGTGAGGCACTGGCATGTTTTTGGTTGCTTTGATTTCTCTACAAACGCCCGGAATAAAACCAAGTCCTTTTGTTTCTTGATGTTCTAAACCAACTTCTGTCAAGACTTGCATTCCAAGACAAATACCAAGTAGCGGTGCTCCTTTAGCAACTGCTTCTTTAATTACTGGAACCAAACCACGCTTAGTCAGCTCGGCCATGGCAGCTGGATACGCTCCAACACCAGGTAGTATAAAACCTCTAGCTGCTAAAATTTTTGTCGGGTCACTGGATAATTCAGCCTGAACACCAATTTTTTTCAAAGCCCTTAAGACATTAGTAGTATTTCCTGCATCATAATCAATTACAATAATCATTAGCTAAGTTATCAAGCCTTGCAAGCGCCACTAAATAAGAGTGCTTCGACTGATTTTCCTTTCTATTTTTAATTACAACAAACCTTTTGTTGAATTAACCCCGTGAATTTCTGGGTTAATGGCAATAGCTTCACGAAGAGCTCGGCCAGTTGCTTTGAACAAACTTTCTGATTTGTGGTGGTTATTTTTGCCATGTAAAATCTTCAAATGCAGATTCATTTGAACATTAAAAGCAAAGGCTTGGAAGAATTCTTCTACGAGCTCTGTATCAAAGTTGCCAAGTTTTGGATTATCGAACTCACAATCAAAAACAAGGTAGCTACGTCCTGACAAATCAAGGCTTGCCATTCCAAGTGTTTCATCCATTGGCACAAATGACGTTCCGTAGCGATTGATACCAGACTTATCTCCCAAAGCTTCTTTCAATGCTTGACCTAGCACAATTCCAACATCTTCAACCGTGTGGTGACTATCCACATGAAGGTCTCCATCTGCTTTTACCACAAGAGACATGCGGCTGTGTCTGGCAAAAAGAGTCAACATATGGTCAAAGAAACCAACACCAGTATCAATAGAAACTGGCTCTTGGGCATCAAGATTAAGGCTCAATTTAATTTTAGTTTCAAAGGTATTACGTTCAATCTCTGCTTGTCTCATAACAACTCCTTTTTGATACTTTTATCTATCTGCTTTGACTATCTAAAATATCAATCACTTTATACAAATTTGCTTCATTAATTTGGTAAGGGGCTTCTTTTCGCACAACTGGTTTGGCACAAAAGGCAATTCCGATACCAGCTGTTTTAATCATTGGAAGGTCATTAGCTCCATCTCCCATAGCAATGGTTTGACTTAAGTCTAAGCCATTTTCAGCTGCCCATTCAATAAGGCTTGCTTTTTTAACATCTTTGGTAACCACATCACTAAGCACTTTTCCTGTCAAAAGTCCATCTTTAACTTCTAAACGATTAGCTTTAACATAATCAATACCGATGCGCTTAGCCAAGACATCAACAGTTTCATGAAAACCACCTGATACCACGGCAACTTTATAACCACGATGATGAAGTTCAGCCACCAATTTTTCAGCCCCATTTGTAAAATGCATGCGAGCTAAAACTTTATCAAAAATCGTCTCTGGCAAGCCTTTTAGGAGACCCACACGTTCATCCAAAGCTTGTTTGAAATCTAGCTCACCATTCATAGCACGCGCTGTAATATCAGCAATCTTTGTACCAACACCTGCTTCTTCACCAAGCAAGTCAATTCCTTCTTCTTGGATGAGTGTAGAATCTACATCCATCACTAGCAATCCTTTTACTTTAGTCATGGCGCACCTCGATTGCTTTAGCATGAGCCTGCAAACCTTCGGCATAAGCAAGTGTTGTAATATCGTGACTAGCCGCATTGACAGCTGCTTTTGAGTATTGCATGTACTGAATTCGTTTCACAAAATCATGCACTCCAAGAGCTGATGAAAAACGACTGGTACTTGTTGTTGGCAAGACGTGGTTTGCTCCAGCATAGTAATCACCAATCGGTTCACTGGTGAAATGACCCAAGAAAACTGAACCTGCATTTTGTACTTTATCAAGATAATCATAAGCATTATCCATAGCCAATTCCAAGTGTTCTGGTGCCACTTGGTTCATCAAATCAAACATAGCATCAACCGAATCTGCAATGATAATGTAACCGTTATTTTCAACTGATGGGCGTGCAATGTTTTCACGTGGCAAACGTTTAAGTTGCTCTTCAATCTCTACCTCAACAGCTTCAGCCAATTCAGCCGAATCAGTTACCAAAATCGCGCGAGCACGCACATCGTGTTCAGCTTGAGAAAGCAAATCTGCAGCAACGTATTTAGGATTTGCTGAGCTATCGGCAATCACTCCAATTTCTGATGGTCCTGCAATCATGTCAATTCCAACAAGACCGTAAACCATTTTCTTGGCTGTCGCAACAAAAATATTTCCAGGTCCTGTAATTTTATCAACACGAGGAATCGTTTCTGTCCCATAAGCAAGAGCCGCTACCCCTTGAGCACCACCAACTTGAAAAATCTTATTGACACCAGCAAGTGATGCAGCCACCAAAATAGCAGGTTCAAAATGTTTTTGCGGTGGGGTAATCATGATAATTTCCTTAACACCAGCAATCTTTGCAGGAATCACATTCATCAAAACTGACGATGGGTAAGCTGCTGTCCCACCTGGCACATAAACACCAGCTCGTTCAATTGAACGAATCAATTGACCACGAATAACACCATCAGTCGGTTGGTCTTCAAAACCTGATTCCAATTGTTGTTTGTGATAACTTTCAATGTTTGCTTTCGCGTTTTTGAGAGCTACCAAGACTTCTGGATTAATCTCCTCAAAAGCTTGGTTAATCAAATCTTGACTTACTTCAAAGTTATCCAAAGCAATCTTGTCGAATTTCTCAGAATAAACTTTTAAAGCTTTATCTCCATTTTTCTTGACATCTTCCAAAATTTGACGGACTGCATCGTCGACGTCAAGGTTTTCTTTACTCAATTCGAGTTGTTCTTGATAGAGAATTTTTGAAATTTCTTCTGTCGTTCCTGTTAAAACTTTCATTTAAAAGCTACCTCCTCATTTCCAACGATACTTTCCAATTTTTGGATAAATGGCATGATTTCTGGATTATTTTTCAAAGCTGCCTTATTGACAATCAGACGAGCTGATATACGACAAATGTCTTCATAAACCTTGAGACCATTGGCAACCAAAGTATTTCCTGTTTCTACGATATCAACAATAGCATCCGCTAAGCCGATAACTGGAGCAATTTCGACACTTCCTTGAATTGAAATAATTTCAACATCTTCGCCTTTTTTATTAAAATAATCAGTAGCAATTGTTGGATATTTTGTGGCAATACGCTTGCGCTTGTGATCATGCGGTTTGTAAGCGTCCGTTGAAGCAACAGAAAACTTACACAACCCAAAATTCAAATCAAGCATTTCAAGGTAACCTATCGGATGCTCAATAAGCAAGTCTTTTCCGACAACTCCAAGATCAGCAACACCATGTCGAACATAAGTTGTCACATCGGGTGCCTTAACAAGCAAAAAGCGGAATTTCTTGTCCGGACTTTCAAAAATTAGGTTACGTCCCTTATCCGCCATAAAAGACATGTCAAAACCAGCTTTTTCCAAAAGTTTTACGGTATCTTTTTTAATACGTCCTTTGGTCAAAGCAATCGTAATTTGATTTTCCATTAGGCACCTCCTTCTAAACTATCGTGTACTGCTTGGTAAATGGCATCAATATCTACTGCCCAACCAACTGCTGTTAATTTTTTAGCGCCAAAACGTTCAAATAACTTGTCATAGCGTCCACCTGAAGCAAAAGCATCTGGAACTTTGTCCCCAAAGACTTTAAACATGACACCAGTGTAGTATGGCATAGATGGAATTTGAGCTAAATCAATATGACTCTCAGGTAAAATATCAGAGACCTGTGCCAACAAATCTTCCAAATCAGTCAAAGCAGCTAAGACAGACTCATTTTTAACAAGCTTACGAGCTTTGCTAAGCACTTGATGACTTTCACCAAAAAGATAAGGCAAATTTTTCAAGAAATCGTCAAATTCACTTGGATATTTCTTCGTTAACTCATTTAATTGCGTGATATTTTTGTCTTTTAGTGCCACATCCAATTCTTTTTCTGCTGCAGCTGGTAAGTTCAAATCATCAAAAATCGTTTGTAAAATACCAGCATGTGAAAACTCAAATTGGTAAGATGGGATATCTGCCTTATCAAGCGATGCTTTTGCTGAAGCGATGGCTTCATAAACCGCCTCTTTAGCTGGATAACCAACGATTTCAATCCCTGCTTGTGTGTGCTCGTTCATCAAGCCACGCATTTCTTCATTGTATTTGAAGACCTTGCCTGAATATAAAAATTTAATCGGCGTTTCAACTTGGGTTGAAACAATCACACGTCCAATCTGACTAGTAATATCCGGACGAAGGGTCAACAGTTCGCCACTTTTATCAAAAAAATTATAATTATTTTTATTAAGCGTATCGCTAAAAACTTCAAAATGTTCCAAGGTCGGTGTTTCAATACGATTAAAGCCTTGACTCATCAAGAAATCACTGATATCTCGTTCAATTTTGTAGGTTACACGTGCGCGTTTGAATAATTTATCGTGCATCCCTACTGGTAAAGTCGTTTTTTTCATTCCATCACTCCTCAAATCATTTCAAACCTACAGCCAAGAATTCTTTAATCGCCTTAAGCACTTCTTCCATTTCATCTTGACGCCCGATAGAAATGCGCAAGTAATTTTTAATGCGTTCAACTTTTGGGAAATAACGCACATAAATATTTTTAGCTTGTAAGTAGTCAAACAGTAAGGCTGCGCCGTTATCTGGACATTCTACTAAGACAAAATTTGTCTTTGATTCTAAAACCTTAAAGTCTAAAAATCTCAACTCTTTTGCAAACCAATCTCTGGTTGCCATGATTTTTTGGCAAGTGTCTTCATAATAATCCCAAGATTCAACAGCTGCAAGCGCTAATTTTTCAGCAATCAAATCAACATTATATGGATTAACGGAATTCTTAACCGCATTAATCACCGCCATTAATTTTGGACTTCCCAAACCATAACCAACTCGCAAACCAGCAAGGGAAGCATCTTTTGAAAATGTCCGTGTGATAAAGACATTCTCATATTTTTTAAGCAATGGCAGAGCACTTTGACCACCAAAGTTAATATAAGCTTCATCAATAATGACGACCACGTCTTGATTAGCACGAATAATCTTTTCAAGCTCATCAAGCGATTTATAAATGCCAGTTGGCGCATTAGGATTGGTGATGATAATTCCTCCATTGTCAGCAATGTAATCACTAGAGTCAATCTCAAACTGCTCATTCAATGGAATTTCATGGTAATTGACATGATACAAATCCGCCCAAACCTTGTAAAATCCATAAGTTAAATCAGGAAACAAAACCGGATCATCACTATTAAAAAATGCTAGAAATGCCATGGATAAAATATCATCTGAACCATTACCAACGATAATCTGATCAGGTTCAAGACCGTGTTGCTTAGCAAGCGCAATGCGTAGTGATTTTTGATCCAAGGTCGAATATTTTCGCAATTGATGGACATCAAACTGTGAAAAAACTTCTGCTACTTTTGGACTTGGTCCATAAGCATTTTCATTTGTATTTAGTTTAATTAAATTTTCACCGCTTGGTTGGCTTCCGGCAACGTAAGGTTCAATTTCTCTCAATCCTTTAATAGTTGTCATAATAAGATCCTTTCTATTTTCTGATATAAAAAAGACGCCCTCGCAAAAAAACTTTGCAAGGACGTTAACAACGTGGTTCCACCTTTGATTCAACAGCAAGTCACCTTAACTGCTCTCATGAAGTACTAGACTTCTAATCCGTAACGTGGATCCATCCGTCGTGCACTACTAGCTAGAAGCATTCGCACACGCACTCAAGAATGTGTCGCCTAAGGATTGCATGCTTTTCTCACCACCAAGCACTCTCTGTCTGTTGTCTTAGGCTTTTTCTATCATCGCTTTTTTATATTAAAGCTATTTTACAAGAAAATTCTGAAAATATCAAGCTAAATTTTTAGAATCTTTATATTTATACCCAAAATTTTAAGTCAACTTAACCCAAAATAGAATAAAAGTATCAAAAAAGGCTTAGAAAGTTTCTAAACCTTTTTTTCTTATATGACATATCATCTTAGAAACGAATTTGTTCACGTGTTTTTTCATATGATGATACGAAACGATCAGTTACACCTGGTTCAACTGTTTCAAGTGCATATGAGATTTCGTCAAATGACGCTTGATAATTGTTATCTACTTCAAAGAGATGCAAAGCATGTTCGAAACTGCTTTGAACACTTGGCTCGAAGCTACGGTAACGGTTAGAGTATTGTAACAACTGTTCAGTCAATGTTGCATTTTGAACAACTTGGTAAGTTGCTTCTTCAAGATTAGCAATTGCTGCAGTTGCAACATCAGTTAAACGAGAAACTGCTTCAATATCAATGCGACCGCGGCTAAGCTCATCAATCAAAACTTCCAATTGTTTGCTTGTTGTGAAGAATGCGCTCAAGAAATCTTGAGGAATTCCTGGTAAGTTACGTTTTTCCATGTAACGTTTGATTGAGTGCAAACGATTAATGTATTGATCTAAGCTTTGACGAGCAACGCTTTCGATTTGTTCAATGTTTTTGACATGTTCGAAGACTTGCATTTGACCTTCTTCAATCGCATCAAGAGTTTTCAATGTGCGATCAAAAATCAATTGAAGTTCAGAGAATGGTTTATCTTGATTATCGAAAACTTCAACGATTGGCAATGTTTCTTGTTCGATTTCTTCCAAATTTTTAGTGAATGAACGAAGACTTAAGTTTTCGTTATCATTCAAGATATACTTGTGAGATAAGCGTTTGATTTCGTGTTCCAATTTTTCGTTATTGGCTTTAGCGTGTGCCAAATAGTCTGGAATGATTTTACTGTCTTTAAGCGCAGCTTTGTGAGCAGCAATTTCACGTTCAAACAATTCATATAATGAATCGATTTTTTCTTGGATGTGTTCATTTTCATCACGAGCACGATCAAGATTCAAAGTCACAAGTTCTGATGAATTAGCACGGATTGCATCACGCACTTCTTGGAAACGAGCTTCAATGTCTTTTTCAGCGAAGTGGTAATTTTGTTCAAGCAGACGACGGTAACCTTGTTCCAAATCATCCAATTGATCTGGAAAATCATCTTCCAATTTAGCAACGATTGCTGGAATTTGTTCTGAAATTTGACCAAGTGCAATAGTATGTTCTTCAGCACGATCAAGTACTTCAGAGGCTTCAACTGGGTCACCTGTTGAGTTAAGTGTTACAAATTGTGAGAACTCAGCCTCGATGTTTTTCAATTGTTTTTCAATCTCGGGCATTGTTGAACCAAAATTGTCTTCTTTTTCTGAAATAGAAGCTTGAAGAGTTTCATATAAGTCCAAAGCATGCTTCACACGTGCACTGTTCTTTTCTTCTTGTTCTTTCAAAACAGCAAGTGCTTCACGAATTGCATTGATATCTTCTTCAACCAAGTTCAATTGGCTTTCAACATTGTCAATTTCATGTTTCGCACTGATAAACTTGAAGCTGTCGTTAAGATCTTCAGCTTCAAAAATATGATTTTCAATATCTGAGAAAGAATTTAATGAAAGATCAACCCATTTTTGGTTCCATTCACGAAATGTTGTTTGACTTTGTCCGATAAGATGAAGATTTTTAACAGCTTCGACTTCTTCATTGACTGGTAATCCAAATAACGATTGCTTTCTTTCTTCCAAACTTGCAATCAATGAATCATTTCGTTTGCGTACGATAACGCCAACTAGATAAGCAATAATGACTAAAACAACTATTGCTACAAGCAGTAAAATAATTCCGCTCGACATTTAAAACTCCTTATAAATTGTCTTTTTTATCGTAAAAAATAGCTATAACATTACGATTATAACATACTTAGAGATTGTGTGCAGTATTTTTATGTTAATATTCGATTAAATATCAAGCGTACTGTAAACCGCATTTTCTTCAATGAACTCACGACGTGGTTCAACCTTATCTCCCATAAGCATATCAAAAATCTTATCTGCTTCGGCAGCATCATCAACAGATACACGCGCCATTAAGCGATTTTCTGGATCCATTGTTGTTGCCCAGAGTTGGTGGTCATCCATTTCACCAAGACCTTTGTAACGTTGAACAGATGGTTTTGAACGACCATTGCTGTAGCGCTCAATTGCCGCTTGTAGTTCAACTTCCTGATTAGCACCAGGTTGGATGTATTCTTTAATTTCACTACCCACTTTAACACCGTAAATTGGTGGTTGTGCGATGTATACGTATCCTGCTTCCAATACAGGACGCATGAAGCGATAAATCAATGTCAGAAGCAAAGTACGAATGTGTGCTCCATCGACATCGGCATCGGTCATGATAACTAGTTTGTGGTAACGAGCTTTGGTCACATCAAAATCAGCTCCAAAACCTGTTCCCATTGCTGTAAACAAGCTACGAATTTCTTCGTTAGCAAGGATTTTATCCATACTTGCTTTTTCAACGTTCAAGATTTTACCACGAATTGGTAGAATTGCTTGGTGCTCGCGGTCACGTCCTGATTTTGCAGAACCACCCGCAGAATCCCCTTCGACGATGAACAATTCGTTCATTGTTGCGTCGTTTGAAGAACAGTCTGCCAATTTACCAGGCAAGTTTGAAATTTCAAGACCTGATTTTTTACGTGTTACCTCACGTGCACGTTTCGCAGCAATACGTGCTTTAGAAGCAAGAATTCCTTTTTCAACGATTTTCTTAGCAATTTGAGGATTTTCTAACAAGAAACGTCCAAATGCATCGCTAAATAAACGGTTAGTAATTTTGACAACTTCTGAGTTTCCAAGTTTTGTTTTGGTTTGACCTTCAAATTGTGGGTTTGGATGTTTAACAGAGATAACTGCTGTCAAACCTTCACGAACATCGTCGCCAGTTAGATTATCGTCTTTTTCTTTAAGCAATTTATTTTGACGAGCATAATCGTTAATCACACGTGTCAAAGCTGTACGGAAACCTTGTTCGTGTGTACCACCTTCATGTGTGTGAATGTTATTGGCAAAGCTCATCACTGTCTCGTGGTAACCAGTTGTATATTGCATGGCAACTTCAACTGAAATACCATCCATTTCACCATCAGTATAAATAGGTTTATCAAAGATAACATCTTTGTTTTCGTTGATAAATTCAACGTAACTTGAGATACCACCTTCGTAGTGATAATGTTGTTCTTGTTCAATACCTTCACGTTTGTCAGTGATTGAAATACGCAAACCGCGGTTCAAGAAAGCAAGTTCCTGAATACGTTTAGCTAATTTATCAAAATCAAATACTATTGTTTCTGTAAAGATTTCGCCATCTGGAGTGAAGTGAACAGTTGTACCGTGACGGTCTGTGTCACCAATAACTTTCAAATCGTCAACAACATGACCACGGCGATATTCTTGATAATGGATTTTTCCATCACGATAAACAGACACATCCAATTGTGTTGATAGAGCGTTAACAACAGATGAACCTACCCCGTGGAGACCACCTGATACTTTATAACCGCCACCGCCGAATTTACCACCGGCGTGCAATACTGTAAAGACCGTTTCAACGGCTGGACGACCTGTTTTTTCTTGAATATCGATAGGAATACCACGCCCATCATCGACAACTGTAATCGAATTATCTTTCTCGATGAAAACCTCAATATGCGTGGCAAATCCTGCCAAAGCTTCATCGATTGAGTTATCGACAATTTCCCAGACCAAGTGGTGCAATCCTTCTTTTGAGGTTGAACCGATATACATCCCTGGGCGCATACGTACAGCTTCAAGTCCCTCTAGGACCTGAATCTGACTGGCGTCGTACTCTTTCGCTAATTCTGCTAAATTTTTATTTTCTTCCGTCATTTACTTCACTATCTCCAATAAGGATTTTTTCCCATCAACTAACAAGGTATCAAAGCCAGCAGCTTGACCAGCTTCTTTATCAATTTCACGATCTCCAATAACCAAAGCATTTTCAATCTTATACTTTTCTTTGAGGTATAACATTGATTCTGGATTTGGCTTACGAGCAAAGCCGCTTTCTGATGTCACGACTTCTGTGAAATAGGGAAGTACCTTTGTTTTTTCTAAAATATCAAGGACTTGTTTATTTCGATGAGAAACCAAGAAATTTCTCCCACCGCTAGCCACAATTGCCTGTAAAACCTCGCTGGCGCCTGTAAAAAGAACCGGTGTTTTCAAATAATCGGCTTCTAATGCTTTATATGCTTTCAAAAATTGTGGTTGGTTTGGGATAAATTTTTTAACAGCGGCATCTGTTGATTCTTTTAGCTTTTCATAAACGTCATCATGCGATGCTTGACAACCGAAATTAGCTAAAGTTTTCACAAAAGCCTGAGTGGACATTTCATAATTATCGAGTAAAGTGCCACCCAAATCCCAGATATAATCATGGTAATTCATAAGCAATATTATATCACAATTTTGCATTTTTTTATAGTCTCTACTCAATCAATTTCCCACATAGTCAAACAGGATTTTCAAAAGATTTTTGTGATAACAAAATTGCTTTTTAGCCAAAAAAAGGCTCGGGAGAATTTTCCCAAACCTCTTTTAATAACGTTCACTTCGTCTGAAATGCTCTTCAACTTCTTGCTCATGGTGCAAATTATTTTGATAACTCATTGATAGAATCAAACCAACACAAATCAAGTTAGTAATCAATGATGAACCACCTTGTGAGATGAATGGCAATGGAATACCAGTCAAAGGTAGAATACCAATCGCAGCACCAACATTTTCAAAAATGTGGAACAAAATCATCATGATAAATCCAGTTGAAATGTAAGTGTAGAATCGGTTGTTTGACTCAAAAGTCACACGAATCATGCGATAAATCAAAACAAGATACAAAGTCATAACAACCGCACAGCCAAGAAAACCGAAGTCCTCAGCAATAACTGTGAAAATCATGTCACTTTCACGAACTGGAACAGCAAGGTCAATAACATTGAAACCTTTACCACCAAGCCCACCGCTACCAATTGAAATCATACCTTGAGTTTGTTGGTAAGCAATTGATTTAGCGTATGAAAATGGATCTAGCCAAGCTGAAATACGATTAATTTGATAGGTATCCATCCCCAAACCATAGAAAATATCTTTGCCATGTGGTGATAGAAAAAGAGCTAGAAAGCCTCCAATAATCACCGTTACCGCAATCACAACAGGCAAGATAATCCACCAAGATATTCCTGACAATAAAATCAAACCTGCTAGAATAGCAGAGAACACCATGGCCGTCCCAAGGTCTTTTTGCAAACCTAATAACACCATGACCGGCAAGGTAATCAAAGCAAAGATTCCAAGAAGCTTCCAATCGTTTTTTAAATTATCTTCTGGCACTTTGTGTCTAAACCAAATCGATGCTCGAGCTAGCATCAAAATGTAAGAGACCTTCATGAATTCGGAAGGTTGAAATAAGGTTACTGACCCAATGGTTACCCAGTTTTTGGCACCGGTTGATTCGACCAATTCTGGACTATAAAAAATCAAAGGTAAAATCATCAAAGCCAAACCCAAGCCATACAAATAAGGGGTGACTTTCCATAAAAATTCAGTACTAAAGAGCATAACAACAAAGGCAACTACACACCCTAAAAAGATCCAAACACCTTGTTGTGTCATTACTTTTGCAATTGTTCCAGGATAGTCATTTGACGTTGCAATATAAACGGCTACCAAACCAATTAGCAAAAGAAAAAAAACAGGTAAAATTACAGAATAGTCAATTCGACTATCAATAGAATATTTTTTTCTTGCCATGTTACTTCCTTCGTTTCTAGTCAAAAAATATTATATCATTTTTTAATTAGATTTGAGGAAAAAAGCTGGTGAAAATACGGGAATTTTTCAGAAAAAATCAAGGCATGGTTTTCAGGAATTTTCGTGTACATTTTCAAAAAAATAAAGCCATTAACTAAGGATAATTCTGATATAATAATCTTTTTTGGACAATTTTAGGTCAAGTGTATTTGATAACGAAAAAAGACCTTGAAATCAAGGACTTTTATGCCTACTTATATCTCCCCTGCCGGAATCGAACCAGCAACTACTCCTTAGGAGGGAGTTGTTATATCCATTGAACTAAGGGGAGCTATGAAAAAATCTGTCACAAGGACAGATTTTTTCAATCGAAAAGTTATCGCCAAAATTAACGACGGATTTCTTTAATACGAGCAGCTTTACCTTGCAATGCACGCAAGTAGTAAAGTTTAGCACGACGTACTTTACCGTGACGAACAACTTCGATTTTTTCTACACGTGGAGTGTGAACTGGGAATGTACGTTCAACACCGATACCACTTGAAATTTTACGAACTGTGTACATTTCTGAGATCCCTTGACCTTTACGTGAAATTACCACACCTTCGAAAACTTGGATACGTTCGCGGCTTCCTTCGACAACTTTTGCGTGAACACGAACAGTATCACCAGGTTGGAATGCAGGGATGTCAGTACGTAGTTGACCTTCAGTCAAACTTTGAATTAATGGATTCATTTATTTATTCTCCTATCTTACTAATCATTAGGTGCTTGTCCCAGCGGATTAGCCGTATTATTAGTGCGTCCATTACACACTCTTCTTATTTTACCAAAAATCACCATATCTGTAAAGCAAAATAGCTGACTTTTTTGAGTGTTTTTTCTAGAATGTCAAAACCTCTTGTCCTGTGTAAATAGAGTGTTTTCGATTAAGGCTGTAAGCAAAAATCATAATTAAAGCAAAATATGGCAAATTAGCAAAACCAAAGACTTCTCCTCCGATAAAAATCGGAGCTAAAAGTGTATTTGTGGCACTACCAAAGACGCTGATGTAACCTGCCGCTGCAACAAATTCAACTGGCAAACCAAAAACATTTGCTAAAACAACACCGAGTGATGCACCGATAGCAAAGAGCGGTGTGACCTCACCACCTTGAAAACCGATTGCTAAAGTTGCCACAGTCAAGACTAGTTTCAATAACCAATCATAAAAGTAAATGTCTTTCCCAGAAAAACTAGCATCAATCAGATTAGTTCCAAGACCTGAATAACGTCCATGATACAACATCAAGAAAAGAAGACTAAGCACAATCCCACCAAATAAAATACGATAGTAGGGATTATACATGACCTCTTTGGCTTTTTGTTTAGCATAGGCAAGTAAAGCAGCAAAGGCATTGCCGACTAGTCCAAAAATAAGTCCTAGCAAAGCAAGTTTGCAAAACAACAAAGCATTAAAAGTTAGTGAAACATTGACAAAGTGAGCAAATTTCTCTAATCCTAAAACATGTGATGTTGCACTCGCCACAAATGAAGCAATTGTCATTGGTAAAAGAGCTGGTAATTGTAATTTGCCAAGAACCAATATCTCAAGTCCAAAAAAGACAGCCGCCAATGGCGTTTGAAACAAACCGGCAAACCCAGCTGCCATACCCGTTACAAGAAACAAGCGAGAGCTATTTTCAAAAGAGAAAAACTTGCTAAAAGCATGTGAAATCGTCGCCCCAAGCTGGACAGCAACACCTTCACGACCAGCACTTCCTCCAAAAAGATGAGTTAGCCAAGTTGCTACAGTTACCAAAGGTAACATGACCAACGGAATTTCTTTTTCAGCTTCTTGACTAACCGCAAAAAGTAGCCCCATTCCTTTGCTAGCTCGAGCATCCGCTTTTTGATAAAGAAAAACAATAACCATCCCAATCAACCCCAAAAAAGGAATCACATAATTGAAATGACTAGTTCGAAAGTCACTAAGTATGAGTAAGACGCGACCGAATACAGTATCAACACAACCTATCAGAAATCCAATAAGAAGACTTACGCCGATTACTTTTACAAGAACATTGTAAGAATAATCTTGATTATCTTTTAAGTTTTTAATCATGAGAGCTACCTTCTTAATCTAAATCAGCCTTTAATTGTTTAGCTTGATAATCGCGAGAATTTTTCATGATATCTGCAAAAGTATTGACCAGCGTCGTTTCAAAATCCTTATTTTGAACGCGACTAGCAACTTTATTTAAGACTACTTTTTCACGACTAGTATCTAAAATAGCTTTTCCAGTAGCTCTCTTATAAGCTGCTACTTGAGTCACTAGAGCTATACGTTTTTCCAGAAGGGCTACTAACTCTTGGTCTACTTGATCGATTTCTTGACGGATAATATTCAAATCTTTTACTGACATTTTTCCATATCCTTATCTTTTTTATTTCTACTATAAAGATGACTTATTCTTTTTTCGTTTAAAATAAGTTCCTATTAAACTGATGGCAATAAAAATAACAAGCAGTACAATAATCAGTCTTAAATTTCCCGCAACAACCGCATCTCCACCTAAAGCATACAATAAACTACTCGGTGCTACTCCGATTGTAACGTAGAGAAACCATCTGCGCCAAGGCAATTTGATTTTTGCCACGTGATAATTGATGAGTAGGGTTGGAATCACAGGAATCATGTAACCTAGCATAATACCCAGTTCTTGATTTTCAACAGCATCGATGACATTTTTGAATCCTGCAAAATATTTTTTCAACTTGATATCATTGTCCTTTAAATCAATCATTTTCAGAATTCTAACAAAGATAAAATTGCCAAGGATATTTGCTGAGAGATTCATCAAAAAGCCAATAGCAGGGCCATAAATCAAGCCATTAAAGATAGCAAAAATCGCATTCGACATAAAAGGAATGGCTGCTGTTAAAGCTGTCAAAAATAGCAAAATAGTGATATTCATCAGATTTTTTGTTCGCAACTGCATCAAAAACTGTGTTAGAGTTGTTTTTGAACTAGATTGCCAAAAAGCGGCAATCAGTTGCCAGTGCCTGATGACATAAATCATAAAATAGCCACAAATACTAAGCAAACCAAGAATCACTAATAACTTGCGTAGCTGACCATATTTGTACTCATGTTTTTTCATATTACTTCCATTATAAAGAAAAGTTTATCTCTTGACAAGAAGACTCAAGAGATAAAAAGATTATTTCTAGAATTTTCAAATATTTACCCGATAGAATCTTCCATACTCATAGTAATCAAACTATTCATTTCGACGGCATATTCCATTGGAAGTTCTTTGGTGATTGGTTCCATAAAGCCATTAACAATCATAGCTGTTGCTTCTTCTTCAGAAATTCCTCGGCTCATCATGTAGTAAAGTTGTTCTTCAGAAACTTTTGAAACCTTAGCTTCATGTTCCAAAGACACATTTGAATTATGAATTTCATTAAATGGAATAGTATCTGAGCTTGATAAGTCATCCATTAAAATCGTATCACATTCAATGTGTGATTTTGAGCCTTCACTATGCTTGCCAAAGTAAACTGAACCACGATAGTCAGTCTTTCCACCATCCTTAGCCACTGATTTTGAAATCAAGGTTGATGAGGTATGTGGAGCATTGTGATAAACTTTACAGCCAGCATCTAGATGTTGACCATAATTGGCAAATGCCATGGAAAGCACTGACGTTTTGGCGTGTGGACCATCTAAAATCGAACAAGGGTATTTCATATTGACCTTACTTCCGAGGTTACCATCAATCCAATCTAACATGCCGTTTTCTTCGACCTTACCACGTTCAGTTACCAGATTATAAACATTGTCAGACCAATTCTGCATAGTCGTGTAACGAAAACTAGCATCACGTTTGACAATAATTTCTACCGTTGCTGCGTGAAGGCTATTGGTTGTGTAATTGGGAGCAGTACAACCTTCAATATATTGAATTGAAGCTCCTTCATCGACAATAATCAAACTACGTTCAAATTGCCCTGCATTTTCACCATTAATGCGGAAATAAGTCTGTACTGGAATATCACATTGCACGCCCTTTGGCACGTAAATAAAAGTTCCACCTGACCAAACAGCACCATTTAAAGCGGCAAATTTATGCTCACTATTTGAGACAATTTTTCCAAAATACTCCTTAAATAAGTCTGGAAATTCTTGCAAAGCTGTGTCAGTATCGGTAAAGATAATTCCTTGTTTTTGGAACTCTTCTTTCATATTATGATAAACCACTTCAGACTCGTACTGAGCTACAGCACCAGAAAGGTAATCACGTTCAGCTTGTGGAATCCCCAAACGCTCAAAAGTTTCTTTAATCTTATCAGGAACATCATCCCAGTCATTAACCTTCTTATTCGCTAGCTTTTGGAAATAAATGACATCATCAAAGTCAATTCCAGACAAATCAGGTCCAAAATCTGGCATGGGAAGTTTATAAAACAACTCCAAGCTCTTCAAACGATAATCAAGCATCCATTTGGGTTCATGCTTGTAAGCAGATATGTTTCGCACGATTTCTTCTGTTAGACCCTTACCCGTCGAATAAGTCGGGGTAAGATCATCGTGAAAACCATAATCGTAATCTCTATTTTTGGTCATAATGACACCTCACTTTATAAAACATTCTTTATGAAAGGAAGAGAAAAAAGAGATTGGAGCACACTCCAACCTCAGTTTCTTATTTAGTTTACTTTTTCAGAAATAGTTTCTGCGAAAGCTTCTAGATTTGCAATATCTTCATCTTCTGCAGATAAGTCAACTTTAACTGAATCCGTACCTTTTGTTGCACCAGTCAAGGCAAATTGTGCTTCAAATTCGTCAACTGCTTTACAGAAGTAATCGTAGAAAGTATCACCAGATCCGACAACACCGAAGATTTTATCTGTCAAATCAACATCTGCAAGATCTTCGTAAAAATCAACGATTTCATCTGGCAATTCGCCATCTCCGTATGTGTATGATGCAACAATCGCAACATCAGCATCTTCAAAATCAGCTGCGTCAACTGTTGTACATTCGTCTACTTCGACAGTGTGTCCAAGTTCTTCGAACTTATTTCCAACAATGTCAGCAATTTCTTCAGTATTTCCTGTCATGCTGGCATAGACAATCTTAACTAAAGCCATAGTTCCCTCCAAACATAAATTACCACTATTGTAGCATAATTTTACAGAAATGTTTTATATAAATTGTCAATTTTCGATAATAAATCAGCTTTTTGAGCTTCTGTTGTAAACGATGCTTGAATAGCATTTTTATTAAATGTTAGGAAATCATCAACTCCAACACCAAAATATTTAGCAAAGAGCGCGTATTCTCTTGTTAGGCTGGTGTCAGAAACCGTACGGTTATCAGTGTTAATGGTAATCTTAGCGCCAGCATTTTTCAAAACAAGAAAAGGAAACTCAGCTAAAGATTTCGCAGCTTTGGTTTGGAGATTGCTTGTCAAGCATAGCTCAGCTGTTACCCCTTTTTTGACAAATTCTTGAATCAATTCAGGTTGATCATAAATGGCCGTGGTATGTCCGATACGCTTGATACCAAGAGCAATGGTATCCGCAATGTAATGAGCGCAACCACATTCACCAGCGTGAAATGTCAAAGGAAGCCCTAACTCCTGAGTATGCTTAATGATAGCCTCTAATTCTGCAGGTGGAAAATCTAGTTCATTTCCTGCAAAATCAAAACCAGCTAATCCTTTATCAGCTAACTGGACGACATGGTCAAAAATATCACGTGTCACATGTGCAGGTGATTGTTTCATGCCACAGACAAGAACCTTAGCCGCAATGCCAAAATCTGCTTCTGCCTGCTTAAGACCTGACAGAACTGCTTCAACGGTCTCAGAAGCTGTCAATCCTTCATCCATTGAAAATTCAGGTGCAAAGCGAATTTCAGTATAAATGACATTTTCCTGCGCAGCTTGTCTAGCAACATCATAAGCAGCCAAATGTAGAGCTTCTTTCGTCTGCAAAAGCGGACGGACAAAATCAAACGCTTTTAAATAATCCATCAAGCTTTCTGCCTCAGCAGGTGCGGTAACTAAGTCCTTTAAATCTTCATCTGCTGCTGGAACAGCAATATCTGCCATATCTGCTAATTGACGAATTGTCTCTAGTGAGATGGAACCATCCAAGTGACAATGAAGTTCTGTTTTTGCCAATTCTTTTAATGTTGTTGTATCCAAGTTAGCCTCCCTAATTAAATTTTTTTAGCTACTATCTTAACACATTCTTTTTACTTTGCAAAGAAATTTTTCTTAAAAAAATAAGTCACAGGATTTTTCCTGCAACTTATCCAAGTTTTAGCTTAAAATAGCTGTTTGTAAAGAGCGATTGTTTCTTCCAATTTATCTTAGGTATGAAGTCCTAGTCCTTTAGCCACATCACGGAAAGTTGCTAGAACATGTTTGACATTTTCGCGTTCGACAATTGGCAAAGTCATCGCACAACAAACACAATGTAGTAAATGATAAACGGCACCATGTTGGTGTGCCATAGCATGCACATAACCAAGACCTGCATTATTAAAAGCCATACCACCCAAGAAAATAGCATTAACCATGGCTTCTCGCGCTTCAAGGTCATGACCATCGGCAACTGCGCGCGGCAAGTATTCTTTGATTAACTCAATCGCCCCAACCGAAAGTTTTTTCGTTGCGGCGTAAGCACCTGGTGTTACCAATGCTTCGATAGCGTGAGTTAAAGCATCCAGACTAGTTGCGGTTGTTAATGACTTAGGCATTGAAAACATTAATTCTGGGTCATTGACTGACATCAAAACTAGGCTATTTTTATCAACCATAACCATTTTGACTTTGCGTTCTTCATCAGTGATAACATAATTAATGGTAATTTCAGCTGAAGTTCCTGTCGTTGTACTAATGGCAATTACTGGTAAGCCTGTTTTTTCTGATTTATGAACGACTTCGTAATCCAGAGGTCGACCACCATTAGTAGCTAGGATAGATATACTGCTGACAGCATCCTGAGGTGAACCATCTCCAAGAGAAATGATGAAATCACAACCATTTTCTTTTAGGGCTGCTAATCCTTCTTCAACGTTTTTAACGGTTGGGTTAGGATCAACATCACTATAGACAACATAGTCAATGTTTTCAGCATCAAGCGGTGCCGTTACTTTAGGTAAAATACCACTCTTAGCAATAAAATGGTCAGTTACCAAAAGAGCTTTCTTATAACCATATCCCTTGATGTAACTACCGATTTCCTTAACAACACCACGTCCAATAAGATTAACAGCTGGAGCATAAAATACTGACATGAGCATATCCCCCTTATGATTTTTTTATTTTTAGAAAACGTTTAGATTTATTGTTTTAGCACTTTACTTCTAAAAATTAAAAATAAAACCTTAGATTTATTTCAAAAATCCTCATTACCACCTCGCAGTCATTTCATGCTATAATAGGGTAAATCTCTAGCTTACAAAGGAATTTAGATATGAATACATTTGAAGAAATTTTCGAAAAGATAAAAGCTTACGATACCATTATCATTCACCGTCATCAACGTCCTGATCCTGATGCACTAGGTAGCCAAGCTGGTTTGCGTGAACTCATCAAGCACAATTTTCCAACTAAAAAAGTTTTAGCAACTGGTTTTGATGAGCCAACTCTTGCATGGATTACAACAATGGATGAAGTCTCTGACAGCGACTATGATGGGGCTTTGGTCATTGTCACTGACACAGCAAACACTCCACGTATCGACGATGAGCGCTACACAAAAGGCGATTGCCTCATTAAGATTGACCACCACCCTAACGAAGATGTTTATGGTGACCTCTTGTATGTCAATACTAACGCCTCAAGTGCCAGCGAAATCATCTCTGACTTTGCTTTCTCTACTGGCTTAGCCCTTTCTAGCGAATCTGCCCGCTTGCTTTACTCAGGTATTGTCGGAGACACCGGACGTTTCTTATACCCAGCTACAAGCAGCAAAACATTCATGATTGCAAGTAAACTTCGTGAATATGACTTTGATTTTTCAAGTCTAGCTCGCCAAATGGACTCTATTTCATTTAAAATTGCGAAACTTCAAGGCTTTGTCTATGATAACTTAGAAGTTGATGATAATGGGGCTGCGCGTGTGGTGTTGACGCAAGAAACTATGAAAAAATACAATGTCACTGAAGCTGAAACTTCTGCTATTGTTGGAGCTCCAGGTCGTATCGATTGTGTTCAATCTTGGGCAATTTTCGTTGAACAAGCTGACGGTAACTACCGTGTTCGCTTGCGTAGTAAAACACAAGTCATCAACGAGATTGCTAAACGTCACAACGGAGGAGGTCACCCACTTGCCAGCGGAGCCAATTCTTACAGCCTTGAGGAAAACGAGCAAATCTATCAAGAAATCAAAGATTTACTAGCCTCAAAAAACTAAGCTCAGGCCTGCTGTAGAGCGTTTTTTAACAATTATATTTCAATTCAATTATTTTGCACAAAAGTCTTGTCAAATATCGCATTATTTGATAAACTATAGAAGTTAAAATAACTATGGTGCATAAGAAATCATCATGGCAGAAAGGAAATCTTTTAACAATGAAACAAAATATCCACCCAGAATACCGTCCAGTAGTATTCATGGACACAACTACTGGTTACAAATTCCTTAGCGGTTCTACAAAAGCTTCTAACGAAACTGTAGAATTTGAAGGCGCTACTTACCCACTTGTACGTGTGGAAATCTCATCAGATTCTCACCCATTCTACACTGGTCGCCAAAAATTCACTCAAGCAGATGGTCGTGTGGATCGCTTCAACAAAAAATACGGTTTCACAAAATAAGAAATCGCATTTACTACAAGAAGTCATTTCGAGCAATCGAGATGGCTTTTTTGTTTTTCCGTAAATAGGGCAACAAAAAAAGAGCTTACGCTCTTTTTATCTAATATAAGCTAACCAAGCTTCGTCTTCTGCTAGAATGTCTGAACTAGTGTATGAACCGCGGTGTTTGTTCCAAACGTAGTTCGGATTAACGGTTTTAGTAGGTTGATTATTTTGTTGAGTTTGGTTATCTTGTTCGGTAGTTTCTTGAACTTCATCGGTTACCAACGGCTCATCATAGCTTGTTAAACCATACTGCTCAATTAAGGCATTTAACTTATCTGCGTAAGCAGTATCTGTGGCATAACGACCAGTTAGAGCTGCTGTAGCATCTTGATAAGAAGAGGTATTTGACTTCCAAGTATCCGCATAAAGATTCCAACTTAGTAAATTAGCATAGTCATTAAGTGAGTCTGCTAAGCTGTTGTATGAACGAAAGGCTTGGTCAATCTCATAAGTGTTTCCACTACCATCGTCTTCCCAAGTCTGCATGACGACTGAATTACCATTATAAGCCCCTTTTATCCCAAAGAAATTATAATAAGGTTCTTGGCTAAGTGCTGATTGGCCACTACTTGATTCTAAAACAGCTTGAGCAATCATCACTGAAGCATAAAGATTTCTTTCTTGACCAATCTGTCGAGCTGTCTCACCGATACTTGTAATAAAATCAGCTGTCGCTGTTGGGGAAACTTGTCCTGATTCAGCAATAACAGCGTGAGCCGCATGTCTGAAAGTGAGGTTAATTCCCAATGTTATACAAGTAACTAAGGTCGAACAAGCTAAAAAGAATTTTGTCACTTGCTTGTCTTTCACGTGGCCTCCTAAAATGTAAGTGCTATCTTAACCCATTATAGCAAAGTTTTCATAAGCTGGCAACGCGATGTCCTGCTCTCAAAAATCAACTTTTTCTACCACTTCTCTTAAAAAAGAAAAGGCTTGAATCACTTGATTCAAGCCTTTAATTATTTTAGTGAGCAACAAGGTGTTGGGCAATTTCTTGACCAGATTCTTTAGCTGGGAAGTAAGTTGGCCAGTGTTCCATTTCTTTTAGAATTTCATCTTGGCTACTGTTACCCCAGAAAAGATGGAAGTGTTCAACATCTGTTGATGTGATATTGTGGTCGCTAAATTGAATGTATTTGAATTCGCCAGCGTCTTTGTCATCTGTTTCAAAAAGATAACGAACACCACGGTTACCTTTTTCGTATTTCAAAATTTTGTAACCAACGTATTTGTAAGTGTAGGTATGTTTTTCACCATTTTGAACAAAAGTAACTTTATTTTTCTTACCATCAATGATGATTTGTTCAACATCAGTTTGGTAGCCTTTTGTGTAATAGTCTTTAACTTCTTGAGCAGTTTGTTCACCTTTTGAAGCTTTGGCTTTATAAGCCCAGACAGGATCAAGTGTACCATCAAGAAGGTATGGGTAAGCAGATTGCCATTTTCCTGTCCAGTCACTTAATTTACGATCAGTAACGTCTTTATCTTTGAAATAGCCGTGCTGAACAGTTTTGGTATCATCTGTTTCAGCTTTGATTTCTTTACCTTTAACGTCAGTTGTCAATTTCAAAGCTTTCAGATTTTCTTTCATGACTGAGAAGTAATCTTCGCCAGCTTTGATTTGTTTGTTAGTTAAGCTTTCTAGCGGATTTAAAACTTTTGTTTTTACACCAGCTTCATCTGCTAACGTTGCGGCAACTTTACTTGACGCATTTTCTTCAAAGTAAATGTATTTGATATCGTATTTTTTAACGTATTTTGTAAGGCTTGCAATACGTTTTGCTGATGGTTCTACTTCTGGGGAAATTCCAGCAATTGAGATTTGGTTCAAACCATAATCAAGTGCTAAATAACCAAAAGCAGCATGCTGAGTGACGAAGCTTTTTTGTTTAGCATTCGAAAGTCCATCTGTGTAGGCTTTATCTAAGTCATTGAGTTTTTCAATGTAAGCTGCGCTATTAGCTTTAAAAGTGTCAGCTTTATCAGGGTATTTAGCAACAAAAGCATCTCGGATATTTTCAACCAAGGTAACTGCGCGTTTTGGTGACAACCAAACGTGTGGATCATATTCATGACTATGTCCTTCATGCTCGTCATGGTCTTCACCTTCTTCTTCAGCTGTACCAGCCATGAGAAGCATATCACCGCTTGCTCGAACGATAGTTAGGTTATCAGAATTAATTGATTTTTTGACTTTTTTAACCCATGTTTCCATGCTATCATCCATGTAGACAAACATATCAGCATCTGAAATGGTAGCTACATTTTTGGTAGATGGTTCAAAATCATGTGGTTCAGTCCCTGCTTTAATCAGCATTGATACATTTGCTGTATCTCCCATAACAGCTTTGGTAAATTCATAGACAGGATAAAAAGTTGTTACAACTTTAATCTTGTCATCTGCTGCAACCTGCTTAATGTGGCTAACTTGCCAAACAAGCAAAAGCGCAAGTACATTTATCAATAAAAGAAATTTCTTCTTCATGATGGCTCCTTTTCTTAACTAGTTAATAGTTTACCAGTAAAGTATATCCAAACTTTCAACTTTTTGCAAGCTTTTTTTGTAAATTTTTTCGCCCCGCGTTGTAAAATGAGGTGCAACAAAAAAAGACATGCTCGTCTGATATACTAGAATTCCCCAACTCAGTATAGAAAGCAGATGAACATGTCCACTAATCATTCTACCAAAAAATCGTTATACTCACACCTTTCAGCATCTGAACGCGGAGAAATCAGCGCCTATCTCAAGATGGGAAAGACCCCATCTGAGATTGCTCGTCTGCTTGGGTATCATCGCTCAACCATCAGTCGTGAAATCAAACGAGGAAGTGTTTCTCAGGTTCAAGACAAGAACGGGAAATGAATCTACTCAACGATTTACTTTCCAGATAGTGGTCAACGTGTTTATGAAACCAATCGTCAAAAAAGTGCCTATTATAAACTATCGTACTGCTCCCGGACCTTCTTCAAGAAACTTGAGAAAGTCCTGAAAACGAAGCCTCGTTGTCACAGTGTCGATAGCTTTGTTCAAACTTACCGAGAAAAACATCCACTGGAAGTTATCCCTTCCACCTAGACAGTGTATCGTTACATCAAAGACGGACTGTTGAGGGTTAAACCGATTGATTTACCTAAGATGGTGAGTATCCGAAAACGGTCTAAAGTAACGCCTAAGGCCACGAAGAAAATCTTAGGAAAATCCATTGAAAAACGTCCGGAGTGTATCAATGACCGTTCTGAATTTGGACATTGGGAAATTGATCTCATGCTTGGCAAGAAGACCAAGGGGGAAGCTGTTGTCATGACACTAGTAGAGTGTCAAACGCGATTTGCCATCACTGTAAAACTGGCTAATAAACAAGCAGAAACCATCAATAGGGCTGTTAAGAGCTTACTATCACAGTACCCTATTCGCTCTATCACATCGGACAATGGCTCAGAGTTCAGTAGCTTGTCAGACCTAAAGGTGTGGAAGTCTATTTTTCCCATCCTTATGCTTCTCATGAAAGAGGAACAAATGAAAATTTCAATGGTCTCTTGAGAGAGTTTCTCCCAAAAGGTGTCTCTCTTAACTCACTAACGACAGAAGAACTCAATCACTACATCTCTGCTATCAATGACAGACATAGACAAATTCACAGGTATAAAACCGCAAATATTTTGTTTGGGCTAGCCCAAACAGCTTAACCTCTGGAACTCTAGTTATCAATGAACTTGTTGCACTTGAATTGACAAGTGGGGGTAAATTTTTTCGCTTTCAAAAAAATCCTCTGAAAAATTTCAGAGGATTCATTATTAGTCGCTTACTGAGAAGCGGTTTGTCATAAGATTGCTTGCATCAAAGAGGATTTTATTCAATAGTTTTTGTGTTTCTTCTTGGATGTAATCACTCATCGCTTGGTTTTCAACATCAAAATCAACGTTTTCTCCGTTAGCTAAAGCGGCATCAACACGTTTGATACGGGCATGTCCTGCTGCCATTGTTTTTTCCACATAAGCTTCAATATCACCTTCGTGTTGGTGGAAGTGTGGGTCAGCAATCGCTGCAATCAAACGATTTACCCAATAGAATGAGTCTGTTGAGACATTTTCGCCAGTATTTGCAAAATAAGCTGGTGTAGTTGAAATTTGAGTAAAGAATGGCACTATTGTTCCAAATGGCATTGAACCGTATGCCAACCATTGGATACCTGTTGTGTCGTGTGGTTGGTCAGGTCGCAATTGAAGAATAGCTGTTTGACTTGTGCGGTTGATACCAATTGTACGGAATGTGCGTTGTGTCACAGCATTTCCTTCTGGACCATATGGGTCAAATTCAGTGTCTTGATAGTGGTTGCTCAAAACGTATTTGACATCTTCGATAGTGACTTTACGATAAGGTTTTTGAGCCCATGGAATAAAGAAACTACGTGGGTCTTGCTCGATTTCTGGATTCAAGAAACGTTGCATTGCCCAAGCACGTGGTGTATTGTAGTGGCGGTCCTTATCACGTTGGCTACCAAAAGCATAGCGTGGATTGAAGTGTTCATTTGAGTATGTCAAATCCAAGTTATTATCTTCGATGAATTCACGCAAGTCACTTGAGTACATGTAATCATCAGGATTGTTAAATTCAAAATGGTCAATACCAAGTTGGTTTGGATTTGTCACATAACAATCATCTGGCACACGACGAGCAATCCAGCGGTGTCCACCGACAGTTTCTAACCACCAAATTTCATCAACGTCTGAAATAGCCACACCATTTGATTCATATGTTCCGTATTCTTCTAGGATAGCACCGAGGCGTTCTACCCCTTCACGCGCTGTACGGACATATGGAAGCACCAATGTTAGCATATCTTCTTCACCAATACCAGATTCAACGAGCGGGTCAGCTCCCAAAACACGCGCATTTGTCGTGATAGTTTCTGTCTCACTCATGGCAACATTGGCTTCGTTGATACCAGCTTCTCCCCAGATACCATCTTTACGCAAAGCATCTGGTACTGATGTATAGCGCATTGGGTTGTCTGGCAAATCAATCTCAAATGAAGACAAGACTGATTTGTAATGACGTGGTTGGTCTTCTGGGTTAACCACGATAAATTGTTTCGGTGTGAAGTCACCACTTTGTGAATCTTCAGTTCGAGCAATGATGGTTGAACCATCATATGACGCTTTTTTACCTACTAATATAGTTGTGCATGAATCAGAACTTTTTACCATGTATATTTTCTCCCTTATTTGTTTTGATACTATTATATCAAATAAACCCGCAAAAGTAATAAAGACGGTCATCAGACCGCCTTTTATTTTAAGCTTGTAATTTCATTTCAAGAGCTTCAGTAAGAACTTGTGAGAAGTTGACATTATTTTCTTCTGCGAGTTCGTTTAACCATTCTGGGATAGTTACATTTTTGCGAACTTTGTTTGCGTGATATTTTTTCATATACGCTAGCATATCAATTTGAATCAATGCAATATAACTATCAGGAAATTGCTCTTTCAAATCTGATGGCGAAGTTGGTTTTGGGTATTCTTTGTAATCTTCAAGCGCAAACCCTAGAACCTCTGTAGCCATTTCAAAAGCTTCTTGAATATCTTTTCCTTGAGTGATAGCCTCAGGGATGTCTGGAAAAGTTACAAGAATATAATCGCCATCTTGAGTAAATAAAGCTGGATAAACTAACATACAATAATCCTCCTTTTAATTGTTGCAGTGAGATAAGATTGCTATTCAGCAAGCAGATTATTTTAAACCTGCTTGTTTTAAAATAGCATCTTCAAGACCTTTACCAAGGTCTTTATTGTGCAGTGGCACAATTGTTTGATGTCCTTTGTCATCTCGGAATTTCTTGTGACTTCCACGTTGACCGACTTCGTAAAACCCGTTCTTTTTAAGCAACTTTATCATCTGCTTAGGGGTCATTGGCATATTACTTACCTCACTTTCTATACTTATATTATACACATTTTATGCGCATGAGTCAACGATTTTTCTTCATTTTTTTAGTCCGCTTTAGCGGACTTTTCTTATTTTTGTGCTTATAACGAAAACAAAAAAAGGACTAGCTCACGCTAGTCCTGAAAAGAAGTCCTGCTGTGTTTAGTTTAACGTGCGCTTATCAGCCCACTATCGCCAGATATGTAAGACCTCTCAATTCCTTACATTATCTATTGTAGCAAAAAAATCCCTAGTCAGCAAAGACTAGGGAATGTTAGGAAGATTTTTATCCGAGTAAATCGTTTTTATCCCATGTAGACAACCACGCTTCTCCACCTTCTGCAAAAGTAAAGTTTCTCCAATAGTAGCCACCAGTACCGTAGGCTCCACCGTTATCTGACAGAATCTTGTTAGGGTTAAATACAAAGTAAGACCCCACTCTACATTCCTGGTCAGCGATAAGATTTCCGTTCTTATCAACAATATCAATATCGCCAACACAAATTCCATTGTCGTTCCAATTGAACTCAACGGGGCATAGATAATCACATTTCACTTGCCAAATACCATTAACAAACTCCATTGTATTAACTTGGTAAACTTTTCTACCACTTGGTTTTGGTTCTTGGTTGATAGCATCAGCATTCTCACGGAAAACTGTTTCACGAGGGCGCCCATTGATTTGCCATAGATAGTTATAGTCATTAACCGTGATACCATCTGAACCATAGTTGCAGTGAATAACATTTGAACCATCCATAAAAATCAGAACATGACCAAATGCACCAAGCGAGCTTGACCTATCACGAGGACCCCAAATAACAACATCCCCACGAACAGCATCAAACGAACCATCTACACCATCATAAAAACAATTATACCCGATTTTAGGCAAGTTGCTCTTAAGTGACTCTGTGTTATTGCTCAAACTAATCCCTAGAGCTTTACTAACTGCTGATGAACAATCATACTCAATCAATCCATCTCGGTCAGCATCGTTCCCATAACGGTCACCCATATCATAATGTACAGGAATACGTTGTAAGTTATACATTTCAGCAATGCTAGTTTCAATTCTACTCATTTCTTTTCTCCTTTCCAGTTATTATTCATCTCTTTGACTGCTGCTTCGATAAACATTTCTAGCTGACTATCCGTTAAGTAAATATTGTATTGCTCTAACGCTTTCTTGACTTTCGTCTTAGCAGCATTTAATTTTTGTTCGCCTTTAGTGTCCTCATTTGCAATCTGCTCCACTGCGTTAACAGCATTTTTTGCCACGATTTCAACAATACGCAAAGCTTTTTCTCCACCCTCTTTAAAGAGGTAGTCCTTTACTGTTTTCACGATAAAACCAGCAAAGCCAGTTAAAATAAGCATAATACCTTGTAAAATTACATCATTCATTTTCTTACTCCTTTAAAACATCTGTGTATTTCTAACAACATCTTCTAAATCGTCCACTTTCTCTTGCAAAACTGATATGTCTTTGCGAGTTTCTAGTGAGAGATTATTAACAGCTTCTGTCAATCTAGCCATTTGCTGTTGGTTTTCAGTAGCAATCCGATTATTGGAAGCTAACAGTTCCTTATTCGTCTCCTGAAAGCCAGTCACTAACTTCTTGATGACCCAAATCATACCGCTGATTAAAAGCAAGATGACTAAGATAATAGCTATAGCTAAAACTCCGCCAACTTTATCAATCGTCCAAGTTGCTCTCATGGCTTCATGAATAATATCTTGTCCCACCATAAGTCCCTCTACTTTCTAAGCTTATTCAGCAACATCTTCTTTCGTCAGCTCTTCTAACAGCTCATCATCTTCGACCATGAGAGCGATTTGCGCTTTGACTTTTGGTTTAAGCACTTTTGGGATTTTGGTATATTGGTAATTTCCTGAGATAACGTTAATTGCATAAAGTTTAATCATCATATCTATTCCTCTTCCTATTTTGTCTTTAATTTTCTTCAATAATTTCATCAGTCAGCACTCCTTTATCATAAAGCTGAGTGACAACATCTAACAAAGTAGCTTGCGCTATTTCAGAGCTTTCTTTCTGTTTCGCAAGGCCTGCTTGCATTTCAGCAAACTTCTCATTTTCGTACTTATCACGGAAATTCTCTTGATAAATAACATCTTTAGCCAAATTTTCCAGCTCTGCGTTAGATAAGCTGATTTTATCAGCTGGTAACATGACAGGGTAAATTGCACCCTCGTCATTCGTCAAGATTACTTTCGTGCCTGTCACTGTGCCGTCAACCGCAAATTCTTGCGATTTTGAACCAAATTTTAATTTCATGTTTTCTCCTTTCTAACTTGGGAATGGGTCTGTCGTTATCCACGTAATAGACCCCATCATACCCAATGGTTGGGCTTTGGTTATAATCGTAAAATTGATACCGCCATCTGTTTCGTAATGTAAATCTGCAAAACTATCAGTCCAGTTCTGTGTACCCGTTCCACCACCAGCATGTCCTGTAAGTGTAATAATTTGAGCGGTTGTTGGTCTCCAACCGACTGGGATAGTTTCAGCAGCTTTACCGCTAACTTTATGAGCTTTCGTATATACCAGATTAATTGACAGGTTAACAATATTACCACAGCGAGTCGCTTTAGCATCTAAACCATAAGGTCCTTTAATAGCAGCAGAATAAACCTTAGTCTGGTTAACGGCAGTGAACTGGGCTACTTTATTTTGAACAGCATAGTACTGCCAATCTTGCCAACTACCACCTTTCTTGACACGATAAGCGGACACTACTCCATTAAAGTCAATAGCCTCTTGTAAGCACCAAACGGCGTTAGTATCAAAACGTTGAACTCTGAAATATGTGTGTGATTGTATACCTGACCCAGTTGGTCTATTCAGTAATTCTTCACCGCAATAGAAACCAGTTTCTACAATCGTATTCATGTCAGTATTTCTAGCAACTTGAATTATCTGTCCGTTGTTGTTAGTTAGCTTGTGGTGTTGAATGTCTTTGTTTTTGTATTTAAACACCCAATCGCTGTCAACAGCATTTGCATTTTCTGGGTATTTTCCAAAACTTACAGCTGTTTCAGCCATTCCCATCACCATTTTTTCTGGTGAAACAGGTGGCGCTTTAACTGTACCTGAACTTGTCAAGGCATCTTCAAGCACGCCATAAACTTCATAAGATTTTCCAATGTCAAACGTTCCACTAAGTGTTGCTTTTGAATTCGTTAACGTATTAGTGACTTTATCGTTAACGCCTGCGCCAGTATCAGCCGTATAAGTAGTTGAGCCAAATGGCGCTGTCTTAAAACTAAGTTTAAAGCTATTCTTTTGCACGTTGCCAATTCTAAGTGGCGCTATCTTAGCCGTTCGACTAACGACAATCTTATCTGATGATTGATTGGTGTCGCCACGAATTGCCGTGAATGTCAGCGTTGGCAAGAAATACTCTAATACCGTTATGCTTGTCGTAACAGCGTTGCTAGAACGTCCACGACTATCAACCACCCACGCCTTGACCTGTGCTGAACCATTCCACTTCATCACACCTAAATTGCCATTGTTGGCGTTGGTAGATTGATTCTTGTTAACAATTTCAGCGTGATAGCCTGTGATGGTAGAACCCTGTACGCCAGTAGCGCTGTTAAACGCTACTTTAATATCTGACACGATTTCAGCGAATGTATTAGCTGTATTTAGCAGATTTTTAACTGCTGCGTTGCTATCCGTCAGCGTAATGCTACCAAGCGTTGGTTTGACACTGTCTGGCACGTTCAAAGTAAGACGACACGTCGCTGAACCAATCTTACTAGAGCCACTATAAGTCTCTACAGTAATATTGCCCCAATCGCTTGTTTTGTTTGGCATAGCTGTAGCGAGATTAAGCGGTGGTGTCCAGCTAACAGACGTGTCAACATTTGTTGCAATTGTTCCAGACAAAGCACCAAAATTATATTTGACTGTATGCTTGAAAGCGCTGTTCTTGCGATTGATATTAATCGTCATTGCACTTCCAAGCGTGCCAGTCATATCACTGACCGAGCTAGCTCGCGGGATATCTGGTAACCGATAATCAAAAGCGACCATAGCTGAACCGTATCCGCCTGTATTTAGACCGACTGATAACTTGACCCCGACCGTCTTAGTCCCATCATTATTATGACCAACGTTGTAAGTATGGTCCCAGATTTTTTGTGCTGAATTGGTACCAATATTGATACCGGGGTGCTCGATAGCACTTCCGCCGTTGATTGTAATTGTAGCGTCAGCGCTCACACCCCACATACTTGCATAGCCATTTGTATGTAAGTAAGCGGTGACGTGTACAGAACTGTAGTTCCCTGCAATATTTTGACCTGTAAGCTCTGCTTTTAATTCAAGCGACATATTACGTCCGTATTGTCCACTAAAAGTAGCTGTTGCCATAAGTCCTCCTTTCGTTATTTAACAAAGTATGTCGCATTGACATACTCGTTCTTTGGATGAGCACGAGTGATATAATGTCCCAATTGCAAAGACATTGTAAATACACCGTTATCGATATGGAGCATTCTTTGACTGATGTAAGCTACTTCTGAACCACCACTTTGAAATGAAATTCGGTCTGGTGTGACAACGACTTTAGTCGTACTCTCATTCGCACCAATAACCATTCCGCCATTGCCTTGCGTGATGTACGTGTCCATGAACTTCAACTTTTGAGAGTATTCCATAATTGGTTCAATGTCTTTGACACGTTCTTCAATGGCTTTTGTTATCTCAATAATCTTCTGACGACCATCTAAATCTTCTTTTTTTAAATTATTGATAAACGTTTCAAGCTCTGATACTTGTTGCAGAGTAGCTAGTGCTTTCATCTCTGTTTCCATCTGCAATCGTTTAGCTTCTAACGCATTCAATTGTTCTTGCGTGAGCGTCTGGTCTGCTTTGCTGTCGATTTGCTCCTGCGCGTCTTCGGGGGCTAAGCTGTGAGAAAGAGGTATAGTACCTTCATTCAACATCATGTCATAAATATAGATTTCGTCGTCAGCCCTCAGATACCAGAAAAACGGTCTAAAATAGCTATTTGATGTAGCCTTAAACGTACACCAAACTTTTGTCCACGTATTCGCTTTTATAGTATTTGTACTATAAACAGGTGTTGTGTGTTGGTGTAAATTATCATTGCCAACTTTATCGCTATTATTGTTAACAGCTTGGATATGACCTAGACTGCCACTGCTGTAGGTCTTATCTTTGTTAGTTAAAACCCAGAAACTAAATGTATAACTACGGTCTTTGACAAGATTATAATAATCGCTATTGCCGTTGAAAAAAGCGCCTGCATTGCTAGACCCAGAAACTACTAATTTGTATACTTGGTGCCCGTCCTTCTCAACAACACTAACAGTCGTATTTGATTTGCCAAAAAGTTTTAAGTTATCACCATTCACCGCAGTGTTTCGCAATAAGTTAGATGACCCCATTTCCGTCGGAATTTTACCCTCAACCGCTGACACTGCATTGGTAATTTGTCCAGGCACTGCTTCAACTTTCGTCTGCAAACTGCTAATATTGCCATTCGCTGTTTGTAGATTGCTTTGCAAGTTAGCTACTGCTTTATCATTGCTCGCTTGATAGTTAGCAAGATTGGTTTTAGTCGTATTGGCTGTTGTGGTCGTTGCTGTTAAGTCAGCTTTAACACCATTCAACCCAGTTTCTAAAGTAGCTGTTTTTTGACTGGTACTGTCCGCAGTGGTCTTAACTTGTGATAGGGTTGTCTTCGTGCTCGTCAAATCATCTTCAACCGTTTTAGTTCGTGCAGTAACACTTGTAATATTTTTAGTATTACTATCTACCGTCTTACTTAATTCGCTAACAGTCGTTTTTGTACCATTTGCAGTTTCTTCAACTGTTGAGACACGTTTGGTTAGTTCAGACTGTGCGCTAGCTTGTGCAGTCAACTGACTAGCTTGTGCTTGCAAGTCCTGCTTCGCTGTGCTCAAGTCATTAGCTACTGCGGTGAGTTGTTGTTTAGCTTCACTTGCTGACGTCTTAGCACTGTTAGCAGTATTTGACACTGTGGTTAAATCAGTTTGCACTTTGGCTAAATCGGATTTTAAACTGTTGGCAGCTGTATTCGCTTGTTCCGCTACTCCTGCTGTTGCTTGATTGATTTCATCAGCGTATGCCTTAGCGTTTGATTCTGCCTGTGTTTTAGCTGTGTCAATCTGTGTTTTAATTTCAGCTTTTGATGTAGCGAGTTTTTCTGTAATAGTCGCTTCGAATTCTTCACGATTTGGAACGTCTTTTAGTTCATCAGCAATCTGTTCTTTGAATGCTTCAACATCATTAACGATGGGGAGCTTTTCCCAATCTGCTCCAGTCCAGTAATACATTTTCGTTGTGTCGCCGACTGTCAAATAAAGTGAGTCACCTTTATGTAATGTACCTTTTGGCTCATCTTTTGGAAATTCATTACCAAAATAAACAGTACTTTTACCATCTGCAGAAACTAGCGCTTTATTAGCCATTTCTACAGCTTTACCGACTGAATCTGACGCATTTTGAGCTTGTTCTTTAGTTAAGTTGTAACTTGCTGATAATTTCTTGACTACACCAATGTCATTACAAGTCACTTCATGTTTAACCAACTGACCAGATACATCATATTCACTAGTAAATGAAACAATCCTAATTTTTTCTTGAAAATCTAATGTTTCATTGATAGCCATGATGTAATCACCTGCTCTAGGTTGAGTATAATCATAACCAGCACGAGTTAAATCTTCCATGTCAAGAGTAATCGAGATGCTGTAAGAATTATCAACGTTAGCTTTTAATGCAGCAATCATGTTGTCTGCTTGTGTATAACGTTCATCAACTAAAGGTTCAGCTTCAAGTTTTCCGTATACGCTAGCCAATGGACTAGTGTATTCAGTAACTAAACGCCCCTTTGAGTGGTCATTCTCATCAATCCACGCACCAAAACCTTTTTGGTAAGTGACAAAATCACCAATATGCTTTTCAATGCCGAGCTCATTCATGTTGAAATTCTTACGAACGACTGTAGATAAGTCTGTTCCTGTTTTTTCTAGGATTCTGACAACTTTGCCATTTACTTGAAATTCAACACCTGATGAAGTGATGATATCGTTAAATAATTTTAGACGGCTCTTATAACCAAATGATTGTTTTTCAAAAGCATAGACCTTCAATAGAGGGTCAATTGTATACGTGTAATCACTGCCAGTGAATATGAAATCAAGGTAAGTCAAGAACGTATGCGAACCATCATTTAATTGTTCATGCACTGATGACTTATCAAAGTCCCAAAAAAATTGATGAACAGCGTCAAAAGTAACATGCGTACCTTTACCATCATCAATTGGCTTTGCGTAAGTTACTACATAAAACTCATCATCAAAACGTAAACGCCAGCCACGTTCGATATTTGTTAGGACATAATCGCCTGATTCAATTTCACCAGTCAGTGAGCGTTCACCGTTAACAGCATTTGTAACTTTAATAGTGGCAAGTGCACCATGCTCAACATCTCTTTCATCTAAAAATGTAATCAAACTATCACCTCCTATTTATATAGTTCTTTAAAGTTTAAAATTTTTATTGTGCCCTTAAAGTCAGTTTTGTAACTAACCTTTTTTGTTGGACTAGGTTTAATAACAAAGTACGCATAATTAGTACGTGCATTAACATTTTCTAAATTCTTTGTTGTTTCAATGCCAGAAATTTTAAAAATATCACCTGCAGAAATATTGCCTGATTGTGAGTAAGTAAAACGATTATCTCCAATTTCGAGATAAAAGTTTGATTGATTACCTGTTGCTGTTAATTCAACAACAAACGGAACTTCCAATTGTGATAACTTAGCAGTTCCAGCATAAGCAATTTGATTGTTAGCTAGCGTTACTGTCTTCGGCGTTGTTTCACCATATGGCAATTCAGCAGTAATAAAACCAATTGAAAAATCATATTTTAATCCTTGACCATAATTGCCAACAAAAGTGAAATCAGCTTCGCCTTCTGCAGTGACTTTCCAACGATAATACCAAGCCGTGTGTGGTTGATTTACAAAATCTAAATCCCCAGCCGTTTGACCAGGGATTTGAAAATTATAAAAATCAGTATTGATTGGGTACATTTTAGTGATATAAAAAGGCTCGTCATCTAGTAACAAGCCAAATACATCATCTTTTAAACTTAAGAACTCTTGGACATTCGTAACAGCTACACGTCCAGTCACTTTAATGACTTTAGCAGTAAATGTTGCACCACCAAATACTGTACCGTTACGACCAGTGACAGAACGCTTATCAAGAGAGATTCCAGGTGCGCTGTCGTCAATATTAATATTATAAAAGCCGTAGTCAGACAGCTTGACTGATGCCGTTCCTTTCGTAATTAATAAATCCATGTTTCACCTTTCTAATAATTAAAATAATCATTTTTAGCATCTTCTCTCGCTTCACGTTCTTTCACAGTTGTATAAATCTTGTCGCCAACCAATTCGTTGTGTACTTCAAAGACCGGTTGTGACAATTCACTGTTTTTCACTTCGTCTGACAAGCTATCAAGTGAAGATGATAGACCAGATGTGCTAACGCTACCAGCAATTGCCATAGTGCCGTTGACACCCCAGCTTTGGTCTGTAACAGCTAACGCATACTCTTTGCTGATGTCGTTGATTCTACCTATCCAGTCAGACATGCCAATAGCGAAGCCTTCGCCAGTATAGCCACCGAGTGATTTCATCACACGAGATGGTGAGTGAATATCTAATGCTCTACGAATTGTTGCTGTTACTCGTGCTGCGATTCCAGCTGCAACAGCATAGATATAGCCTGCTGAGCCTGCAAGACCACTTGCAAAACCAGCACCAGCATAATAACCAGCCGATTGCATACCACCAGCCGTGCTATACATGATTGATACCATGTGACTACCTGCGCTACTTGCTACTGCAACAGCTCCATTCATGCCGCTTTGAACAGCTGAACGAACACCGTTCATACCAGATTGTGCAGCACTTTTCGCTTTATTAAACGAATTAGTAAATGTAGAATTCATCTTATTTCCGGAAGATTGAACACTGCTAGTCACTTTGTTCATACCACTTTTAACTGCATTTGCAATGCCATTCATTGATGATGTTGCAGATGACTTAGCCTTATTGAAGTTGTTAGTGATGTTTGACGCCATTTGTGATGATGCTGAGTTAGCAGATGAAGCGGCTGAATTAAGCTCAGATGTGATATTGCTTGATAATCCACTAGCTGAACCACTTGCGTTAGCTTGCATTGATGCCATGTTCGCACTAACACCGCTATTCATAACAGCTGCTGAATTGTTTGCATTTGCTTGTGCATTTTGCATATTACTTGATACACCAGCTGATAAATTCAATGCTTGATTGACAGCACCAAGGTTCATGCTTGATGCTGCTGTATTAACACCGTTTGCCATAGCTTGCGCTTGAGTGGTAGCATTAACATTTGCTGTTGTCATTCCAGTAGCAACACCATTGGCCATATTATTGACATCATTGATTGTCTGGAAGCTCATTTCACCACTCATGCGATTAACTTCGCTCTTCATTGTTTGAGCTTTTGTCGTTGCATTTAGATTAGCGTTAGCCATTCCCATATTGATGCCGTTAGCCATGTTGTTCACATCATTAATGGTTTGGAAACTCATTTCACCGCTACGTTGTGTCACACCGTCTTTCATGGCTTGTGCTTGAGTCGTTGCATTTAAACTTGTAAGCCCCATACCAAGATTAATACCATTTGCCATGCTATTAATGTCATTCACTGTTTGGAAGGACATCTCACCACTTCGTTTAGTGACTTCGTTCTTCATGTTTTCAGCATTAGCTGCAGCATTAGCGCTTGCTTGCGCTGTACCAGTATTAATGTTGTTAGCCATAGCAATCGAATCATTAAGCGCTTGAACACTCATGATACCAGTCTGCGCATTGACGTTTGACGCCATTTGAGTTGCGTTGCTAGTCGCATTCAAATTGGCAAGACCAGTATTTTGACTAATACTGTTAAGCGTTGCCATTGTGTCAGCGCTAGTCTGTGCACTCATTTGGCCTGTTCCTGCAGCAATTGCATTAGTCATTTGAGTGACATCGCTGCTAACTTTCGCAGTAGTTTCAGAACTTTTACCAGTGATTGTGTCCCACAACGAACCAAAGCCGTTTTTAATACCGTCCCAAACACCTTTCAAAGCGTTAGGGATAGCTTCAAGCATTGCTTGACCAAGCCCCATGATTAATTGAGCACCTGCTGCAAGAATCTGTGGAATATTTTGGATAATTGTTACTGCTAATTGACCAACAAGTTGAATGCCTGCAGCAATAATTTGCGGTAAGTTTTGTGTAATCCCTTGAATCAACGATTGAATGATTTGAACCGCAGACTGTACAATTTGTGGTAAGTTCTGAAGAATACCTTGAACCAACATTACAATGATTTGAATACCACCTTGTAAAATTTGTGGTAAATAACTAGCTAAGCCTGTGATGAATCCAGTAATAACCTGCGTAGCGATTGAAATGATTGTTGGCAAATTCTGGATAATTCCTTGAACTAAGTTAGTGATAATCTCAATACCTTTAGAAATGATGTTTGGCATGTTAGCAGATAAACTTTGACCAAAATTATCAACAATCTGTTGCGCATATTGTAAAAGCAAAGGTAAATTTTGAACCAAACCATTGACGACATTTGCAATAAAGTCCATACCTACAGACAATAGTTGTGGTAATGCACTAGCAATCGAACTAACAAATGTACCAATCACTTGAATAGCAGACGCAATCAAGCTACCAGCATTAGCTCCCACGCCTTGAACAAGGCTAGAGATTAATTGAACACCTGCTTGCACCAAAACTGGGAACATCACAGTAAATGCATTAGCAAATTTAGCAATTAATTCTGTACCTGATGCAATCAAAAGTGGAATTTCACCTGTAATACCATTGACCAGATTCATGATGATTTGTGGTCCCTTGGTTGTAACTGTAGCTAATAATTGATCAATCTGTGCACCAAATTGACTATTAATCAAACCAAGACCAGCAACAACTAATCCGAGAATTGCTGCAGGACCAATAACCGCTAACGCCATACTAGCAACTGATGTAATACCATTCGCCATAGTAGACATAGCAGATAAACCTGTACTTGCCGCGCCACTGAATGCACTAGCCATTCCAGAACTGCCAGCGCTTAATTTAGCCATACCAGCTGAAGCAACACCAAAGGCATTGCCAATAACAGAACCAGAAGTTTGAGCTTTAACAGCAAGACCGCCCATAACCTTACCAAGGTTACCTAAATGTTTCATAGCAGGGCCGAATGCAAACGAACCGACTAAGCCTGCGATTGCTGGCATTGCATTCATTGCTGCTGCTTTAAGACGTTCAATTGGTTCAATTTTAGTTTCTAGTTTCTTAGCGTCAGCATCTGCACCAGAAAACATTTCATCAATTTTCTTTTTAGTCTCATCTGCACCGAATGCAATTTGATAAAGTGCAAGTGAGACGTCTTGAACTTTCTTGACGAATTGGTCAACAACCTTACTTTTACTAAAACTGTCAATCATTCTATCAAGAATCTTAACCACACCTTGCAAACCAGGAAGCATTGCACTACCGATTTGGATTTGCAAGGTTTCAAACGAACCACTTAAATATTCAACAGCACCTTTTAAGTTGTTAAGTTTTTGAATAGCCACATCTGCTGCAGTAACTTTACTGATTGCTTCCTGCATGGCATCTGCTCCAGCAGCACCCTCTTTCATAGCAATGTTAGCAGCTCGAATGGCGTCAGTACCAAACATTGTCTTAAGAGCGTTCTGTTGTTGCTCAGCAGTCAAACCTTTCAAGCTATCTTGTAATATTTGTGAGATTTCACTAAATGACTTAAGCTTACCTTCTGCTGTATAGAATTGATTGGCTCCATCAGCAGTAATAATGCCCAATTGTTGCATTTGAGCTGCTGCTTTATCGGTTTGTGGCGACAAATTCAAAAGCATTGTTTTAAGAGATGTACCTGCATCAGAACCTTTAAGGCCGTTTTGAGCAAATACGGCAAGAGCGTTAGTTGTGTCATTAAATGACATACCAACACCAGACGCAACCGCTGCAACGGCAGAAAGTCCGTATTTCAATTCGTGGACATCTGTTGCTGATGCATTCGCTGCACCTGCTAATTGGTTAGCTGCATCCGCTACACTTAAATTATCTGATTTAAAAGCATTTAAAGCTGTAGATGCGACTTCAGCTGCCTCTGTCAAGCTAAGTTCACCTGCAGTAGCCAAGTTCAAAGCACCAGTTAAACCACCGTTTAGAATAGCTGATGTATCAACCCCTGCTTTACTCAATTCAGCAATAGCATCCGCTGCTTCACTTGCTGAGAATGCTGTATCTGCACCAGCTTTTTGAGCCGCTGCGTTGAATTGTTTCATTGTTTCAGCACTAGCACCAGTCAAAGCCTTGATGTTACTCATCTTTTCTTCAAAGTCTGCTGCTTTTTGAACTGAACCAATTACTGCTGATTTAAATCCATGGAAGACTGCAAATGCGGCACCTAATGCAGCGACTTTAGTTGTCGTGCTAGTGATTTTGCTACCTAAATCAGCTATTTTAGTACTAATACCAGTCAAAGAATTAACTGCCTTAGTAGATAAGTTTGCAAAGCCAGCACCTAATGTGCTTGCCATACGTGTTGATACATTAGTAACACTGTTCAAGACCTTACCAGCAAATGAATTACTGATTGCATTGGCCACACTGTCAGCTTTTGCTTTGATAGCATTAAACGGAGCAGTTGCTTTTGATGCTAAACCGCTGAACATGCTGCCCCAGCTTGCGCTAATTTGCGATGTTGCTGTGCTACCAAGTGATGTAGCTAAACCGTTAAAAGCATTTCTAACTTTATCTCTAGCACTAACAGCACCCATGGCAATCGCATTAAAACCAGCTCTGAACGGTGCAGGCAAGCGTGTCGCAAATGTTAGTGTTGAATTAGCTAGGTTTTCAAATGTGCGTGCGATATTTTGGCCAGTTCGTGATGCCATACTAGATAACTCATAAAGAGCTTTAGATGGTGATTGAATGGCCTTTGAAACATCAAAATTAAAAGCTTTTTTAATTGAGCTATTGATACTAGTTAATGCTTTGTTAAAGCCGTTCTTTATAGGTTGGGGTATCTTTTCGCCGATTGACGCTGCTATACGTTGGATTTCACCAATGGACAGTTTTAAACCTGTACTGAATGCAGTTCCTAGACGTTTACCAAGTGATTCACCGTTGTTTGCTAATTGTGCCATGATTTGGCCAATACGTTGAACCATACGGTTAGAACTGTTAGCAGCTGCATCTTGTGCTTTTTGAAAAGCACGCTGAGTGCTTGATTGAATCTTGTTCATTGCTGCTTGATAATCAGAAATATCAGCACCAACAGTAGCAAAAATAGAACCGTCAAATTGTGCCATAATACCCTCCTTTCTTATCTGTTCATGAAGTAATTGTTAAGTCTTTGCAATCGTTTAGCCAACTCAGCCTCTTCAGCTTGTTGACGTTGTTTTTCTTCAGCGTGGAAAGCTTGTTTGACTTTAGACCTGTCTTTCTTCTTACTTAGCTTACTTGCCTGAACTTTCTTGGCATTCATTGTGTAGCGCATTTCAAGTGCTAATTCTGCCAAGTTCTCACGTTCATCGATTTGCTTGTAATATAGACCTTCTAAAATCGCATCAAGTTCCCATTTAGTGCATGAGTAAATTGTTTCTAGGTCAGTTAGACCTAGACGAGCACATTCGGTTAAGAGAGTGCGTTTTGCATCTCTGAAATCATATCCTTGACGGCTTGAACTTCGATTGGGTCCACGTCGTCTTTGGCTGTCAAGTAATCCAAGGCTTTTTGCATCCCTTTGATATATTTCAAAATTTTCCCTTTGAAAAAACCAGATTCAATCATTTCTTCTTTGATTTCCTCAAATAGTTTTTCAGTATCTTCTGCATCATTGTCTTCAAGCCATTTTTCGATAGCCACAATAGCATCATCCTCAGTAAGTGCTTTACCAAGTGATGTTTTACCAGCGACTGTAATCAAATCAATAAGACCTTGTTCATTGTGGTTCAAAATGTTGTTAAACAATGTACCAACACCGTCATTATTGCTTGCGCCAGTATCTTTGTTTTTAGTAGCAAGTTGTTTGTTGATCATAAACATTGTTCGGAAGTCGAATTTGATTTTAATTACTTTGTTGTTTTTTGTTTTGAATTCCATGAATTTCTCCTAAACTTAAAAAATAAAAGGGTAGCTAAGCCACCCCTTGTTCAAAATTACGCCCCAGCTGATGCTGATGTTTGGATATTATCATAATCACCAGTTGTTTCACCTGGGTTTTGATAGTTATAAACCTCATCAAGCAAAGCAATTTCTTCGGCAGTCAATGGAAATTTACCATTTTTCAGCTTACCGACAATACTTGCTGTGTAGCTAGTTTCGATAATATCTTCAATACCTTCATTATATTCAATATCACCAATCTTAGCATAGCCAAATTTGGCAGGATAAAAATCTTTTTTAGGGTCACCATCTTGTGTTTTCAATGTTTCATCGACAAGCACACGCCAAATTTTGACTGATTCACCAGTGTCATTTGCTTGTTCAAGTACATCAACTGATGGGTCCTTCGGTGCAAATTTAGTCGTCAACTCAATTTCGTGGCTGGTACTTGTTTTATCAAGTAAAAGCCCTTGTTGTGTTTGTTCGTCTGAATATTCAGCACCAAGTGTCAAACTGCCGTCTGTACGATAAGCTGGTAAGATAGCATTGCTGCCAAGTGCAGCATGAATAGACTGAATGAAATAAAAGACTTTTTTACCTGCTAACGGCTTAGCAGTCGTTACTGTAATTTGTCCTGTCATGTAGTAACTTCTCCTTTAATTAATAAATAGTATCAGATACAGTAATAGAGACGTGGTATACTTCACGTCCTATGCTGTTATCTGGAATAATGTTAGCTGTTGCGTTTCTACGCCCTAACGCTCTTAAAACCTTAGATTTAATTTCTTCTGCATCAGTCCTACTTGAGCCATCTAAAAAGATGTCAATATTTACCGTAATATCTTCAATAACAGCCCCTGTTTGCGCTGTTCGTGAAGTATCCGATGAATTTGACCCAATCACGATAAAAGGCTCTAAAACGTCTGAATTGGGCAATTTAAAATAGATTGGAATAGCTAACACTTCCAATCTATCGTGTAGTTCTTTTAAAAATAAAGTTGATGGTGAATAAGTCGTCATATATCACCTATCTTTCGTATAATTTGCGTAAATTGCTGATTAATTTTGGTCGTTCAGCATCAAGTGCTGGTTTCAAGTACGGTTGTGCTCGCATTTTACGGGTTCCTTTTTCCACATATATTGCATAATGTTGCGGTGCAGTAACTTTATAAGTTAGATTGCCTGCTTTTGCTGAAAAAATTGTATTTTTCAGTGCACCAGTATCAACTGGCGCTTTTACCTTAGCCATGCGTTCAATACGCTTACTAGATAAATCTAATTCACGGTTAGTAGCTATACGCGCCTTTTTGCCTTTATTAGCAATCAATCTAACCATCTGGTCAACACCACGAACTTTGAATTTAATGCTCAAATGTATATTACCGTCGAATTTTTGTGATGTTTTTTACCCTGTATTTTGCGTTTTTTACCATCATAGATAATTTCAGAAAAACCATCATAGTGTCCTTGCAAGTGCAATTTAAAGCTATCAAGATTGTATTTCCCGAAGATGCCCATCTGTTCTGCATTGGTCAAATTATCTTCCTGGCAAGGGATTGGTTCAGACTGCTTCTTAACGACTTTATCACCTAAAAAATCAGCTTCAGTCGCTTCAGTGATTAAAATAACACGTTTGTTATAAATCATATAAACCTAGTAATCCCTTTCGCTTGATAATTTCGACCAACTGCAGCACTTTTTAATGTAGTTTCGTATTCATCTAAATACTTATCCCAGTTAAATGAACGACCTTCTTCGCTATCAGCACTAGCGCCCTCTGAATTCAAACGATTGTAGCGTTTAATAGCTACATCTCGAATGATGAAAGTTAAACGATTTGGAACTTCTGTTAACTCGCCTTCGCTAAATTCATTGAGCTTAGCCAGAACACGGTCAACACTTTCATTAATTGCTAGTTCAATCAACTTATCCTGCGTTGTATCTTTATCAGAAATTCCTTTAAATAATTTAACTTCCTCTAAAATCAACGCTTTGTCCATAATCTAGGTTATCCTCCTACCGATGGTGTCGAAACAGCTGGTACCTCGATTGTAGCCTCAATAACACCTTTAGGGATTTCAGCGAATAATTTAAGAGCACCGAAGAATACTGACTCATATGTAAGGTTATTAAGACTACGGTCACGACCTGAAGCAATCAAACCAGTTTCGTCAGTGTAGTCAGCAAACATTCCACCAAGGTCAGAACTGTTCACATCAAGGTAAGCAAGTACAAGGTTTTCAACTGCAGTTGAGTAAACTTTCCCTTGTGGCACGTTTGGCAACACAATGACGTTTTGCATGCCTAAAAAGTTCTTAAGTAATGTCATCCCAAAGACGTTAGAACCGTCTGCACCGACCGCTTTATCGCCAAGATAGTCAGCTACGTCAAGTGAGCTTACGAATGATACAATTGGGGCACCGTCAAATTCTGAAAATGTTTGTAGTTTACCCCAAGATTGAGCTAATGCACCTTGAAGGCCTGTTCCTTTAACTTTCGTGGGTTCTGTTTTAAGGAAAGTAAAGAAATCAGTTTTGATATTGTTTTGAATTTCGCGCATAACACGTTGGTCCGCTTGGTCAATTGCCAAAGATGCGCCATGTCGTGCAATGGCTTCAGCAGAAACAGCACGACGTTTTTTAAACCATTCAACTTGATATTCTTTATCTAGTGCACGAGTCACTTTAGAAAGTGGAATGGTTTCACCTTCACCAACATTAGTATTGTTGATGTCTGTTTCCCATTTGTACGTACGAATTTTCATGTCAGCTGACAACGGTTCTTTACGTGTCACACCGAGAAGTTTCAAAAGTTCAGAGATGTTAGTACTAAATTTGTTAACGAAATCAATTGATTTAATTTCGCCCAAATCATTCATAACGGTTAATTTTTCTTCAGCCATAAATTAGCCCTTTCTAAATAATTCTAAGTTTTCTGCAATGAGTTTCTGACGTTCATTTACGTCTTTAACAGCCATAATTTCAGCTTTACTCATTGCGCCTGCTGTTGCCCCACGACGTGGTTTATCTTGCGTTAGACGCTCATTCACGCGCTTTTCAACAGCTTCATCAAATACCTTTCGAACACTTGCAATGTTGTCTTTAACAGCTTCTGCAGTATCTGCCATGACCACATCAAGGAATTCAATTGGTAAGCCTTCATCTGCCAAAAGACTTTGTGTTTCAATACGCAATTCTTTGACTGCGATTGCTTTTTCACGAGCTTCAAGGTCTGCTAAGCGCTTAGCCTCTTCCTCTTTAGCACGTTCATCTTTTGTCAGTTTTGCTAAACGTTCACCTTCAGATTGTGCTTGTTTAATTTTGTCTTCAGCGTCTTTTTGTGCTTTGGCCACTGCACGTTTGACGCGTTCTTGAACAATATGATCAAGCTCGTCTTGAGTGAATGTTTTATTCGCCTCAGTAGTTCCAGTATTGTCGACTCCTTCTGTTTCAACTACTTCAGTGTTTGTTTCTTCTTCCATGTTGGCTACCTCCGTTTTAAGTCTGTAGTTAGACTGATTACCTTGCACCTTTTAATGTCATAAGCAGTTTTGGACAAAATAAAAAGCCGTATTCCTACGACTTTTTGATATATTTTGCGATTGTATCAAACAATGCAACAAAAAACATTCCAATAATGAACAGCAACCAACCTGCTGCCATCATGCCAATTAAAAAGGCAACAAATTGCCAAACTAATAAAACCATGTATTTCTCCTTATTTAAACACAAAAAAAGCGCCTAGATTAACTCTAAGCGCAAATAGTAATAAGATAGGCGGGACTGTCGAGGCTCCCGCATTTCTGGCCCGCTAGCTAAGCGGCGTGTTGGTGACAGATTCTCAACCTCTATCTTTTCTCACCTATATTATACTATTCTTTGCTTTTTTCGTAAAGTATTACGTTGTTTTTCCTATTTTTCTTCTCTTGTCTAATACCTACTTTATTAAAGTGAATCATCATCATTGCATCACGAGGAACAATAACTGCTTCCATCACTAAACGATCTTTATTAGGGATTTTAGCATAAAGAAGAAGTGAACCTTCCACCCTCGAAGAATTATCAAGAGCTAAATAAGGTTTTTTAATTACATCTTCAATCAATTTAAATTCATCTAAAGTATACTGTTGACCATGAGACTTCAATGATGAGGATAAACTATTTGCGTCTATATAAACATTATTAAATGCCGTATATTGACTAATTTTAGGCGATAAAGTACCTATGTCATACCTATCTTCCAGCCTATTTCTTATTTGATCTCTATCTACCACGCCTTGAGAAACTTCATCCCAAATTTTAGATACATCTTCAAATAAGTTATCTACATTTGCTTTTCCGATATTTTTTAACGATTGTTCATCTAATTCCTCTTCATCAGGAATAACAGCAGAACGGCAATTATAGTGGAAAGGCGGTGCAGTGACACCAGTTTCAAACTCATCAATTCTGTAACGCTTATCTTCACTGTGGATTCTCTTACAAATCTGTGATGTCCTATTATCCATCTGTACAGAAATGCGATAGAATTCCAAACCAGACTCTTCATAACGTTTAATAGCTGAACGATTAACAATAGCTGTTCCATCCGTCCTGATAAGTGTTTGTGCTCGTGAACGTGCCACATTATACTTCTTAGCAAGCTCACCAGCCATACTACGAACATCATCACCACGAATAAAACCACGTTTAAGAACATCTCTAAAATCTCTAGCTAAGTCGTCTGTGTTACCCCAAACTTGCTGCGAATAGTTACGACCATTGAACGGTGTATTGATAAGTTCTTTCAACGCTGGTTCGTTTAAAGCACCACTATTACCACCCATAGCTTTCTTATAAGCATACTTAGCAGTTGACTTCAAATAGTTTTCAAACGACTTCTCAATAATACCTTGCATAACACCAACTTTGTATGTCATTTCAAGATTCAACGCGTCTAACCGTGTCACCTTTGAACCAGCATATTGTTCATTAAGTCGTTTTAGCAAATCTGGGTTATTTTTGGCCTGCTCACGGTACTTCTTAGCGTTCGCTTGATAATCTGATAGGTCAACATCTCTAAGCCGTTGTAGGGCATCAGAATAGCTCATCTTGTTATCATCGGCATACTTAGTCACAAATGCAAACAAATCACGTTGGATTTGTGCTGATTCTGATGCGTAAATCTTTTGCAATTCAGCAAACATATCAACGTCTGTGCTATCTACGTAGCGCATGATGTCATTACTACGCTGTTGCCAGTAATCATTGTGCTTCTTCTTGGTCATCAGCGGTCACCTCACCAATTCGTGGTTCTGGTTCTTGTGGTTCTTCGGCTTTCAGACGTTTCATTTCATCTTCTGCATCAATACCAGTTACTTGCTCTAGTAACTCGTAAACCGTCTGGTCACTTACCACACCAAACAATGATTTAGCGATGTTAGCTAATTCAGTGTCATTTTGTGGCAAGTTTGGACTAAAGATGACTTCTGTTTGATTGATAGCTTGGTAATTCGTTGCTTCATTACCTTTAACTTTCCAGATATTCACCGCTAAACGCAACCGTCGCATAAGCCCTTTTTTGAACAAGCGCTCTTGTTTGCTGCGGTAATTATCAGACGCCATGAGCTTGTATTTCATGGATTCGCCAGATTGAATGCCACTAAAATTATTATCAAGAATATCAGGTGTAAATGTAAAACGTAAAATATCGTTAACTAAACGTTGCTTATACGCTTCAGCACCAGCTGAGTCATATTGCTTAACTAAGTATTTAGCATCTGGTTGTGAACCACCAGGATTAGGATTATCGTCAAGCACAGCAATTTGTGCTTTCTTAAAACCAAGCGCTACACCCAGACGTCCATTAGGATTAACACGACCATCTTCAAGATAATCGTTATCATCTGAACCAGTATAAGGATTCCCAGTGATTACCAAGATAGCATCATTACTATTTTGTTGAAAATTAGCCAGCTCAGATTGTGATAAATCGTAAGCGTCAATGTCATCAAGAACTGATTCATAAGCGCCTGTGCGGTCCTCGTTATTCTTAAATTCGTTGATTGGAACACCTTTAAGATAATGTTGTACTGGTTCATCAACTAAACGAAGACCTAACTCGTTTTGATTATCGTCAACATACGTGTAAATCATGTTGTCTGAATAGACACGCACTACCATTTTGCGGTTACCGCTACCATAATCAACTTCATAATAATTAACACCTAATAATGATTTTTGTTGGTAGGTATCATCATAAATAACAAACGTCTGTTCTGGTGCTAAATGATACAGCTTTAAAACGACATTACCGTTTTCATCCTCTTCAGGATTTAGCAGTTCATAAGCGCGTCCATAAATAGACAAGTCAGTCTTAATCAAGATATTGTGATAGGCTTCGTTTGTTTGTTCAGAAAACGTATCAATCAATTCTTGCAATGTTTTATCTTCGTTCGTGTACTTAACAGGATTGCCAAGCATATAACCTTGTTCAAACACTGTGATGTATTTTGCAAAATCGCTTGAAATGCGATTATCGGCCGCAAACTCATCTGTTTTATCAGGACGGTATTTGATGTTATTATCGCCTAAATAGTAGCGTTTCAATTCTTTCAACCGCGCAATTTGTAGTTTATGCCTGTTTATGTATTGTTTTAGCTGCTCAACCCATTTCACTGACGCAAAATCAATGCTTTCATAATCTTCAGTCAGCATTATGATTTGGTCATTACTGTGTGGATTAAACCTGGTCTTAGATAGGAATTTTACCATGTGTCACCTCAAAATAAATAACTTGCTTTCTTAGTTTTTTCTCTTGTGTTGCTGTTTGCTCTCATGTCATCAGCAAACGCATATCTTGTTGCGTCAATCGTGTGGTTATCCTTATCTTCCAATCTTGGTTTTGGATTGCCGTCACGGTCGACTTGATAGTCAATATTTTCAAATTCTCGTGCAATGTTCGGTGTGCGCTTTGGGTCAATGCAAATGAAATCTAAATCATCAAGCCAACGTTCACCAAATTCAACCGAGTCAGGACCTTTCTTGACACCATATACGTTTGGCAAATTAAAATCACCATGCAGTTCTGCAATAGACTTAGGTTCAGCACTGTCTGCGCCGATTCGGTCTGATTGATAGCCTCGCGACTTAATCCAGTTAGCTGCTTGGCGATTGCTGATTTTCTGGCCGTAGAATTCATCAATTGCATAAATGCCATTATGTTTCTTGTCATAATGCCAACGCACGAAGGCCAGTGGGTCAGTTGCATAACCAAAGTCAAGACCGTTTCGGATATTGTCAAAGTTGGCTATCAAATCATCTGGTATTGTTTCAAAACGTAAGTTATCAAATGGAACGACACCAGAACCAATAGCCTCACCAAGATATTCCCAACGATATCGCCGCTCATCCCTAGCTTTTGTAGCTTCAGCCTCTTCGATGAATTCCTTAGCGATGTATGGATTATCAAGATAAGTCGAATGGTGAACGAACGTATTTGCTGGTTGAAACTGTGTACCGTATTTCTTGTTAACCCATGACTGTTTTCGTTTCGGCGGGTTGTATGTATAGAAAAACTTATAAAAAAGACCACTACCAAGCTCACCACGTAGTAGTGAATTAGTAATAGTCTTGACTTCATCTTCAGTTTTAAACTCAGCTAATTCTTCAATCCACCCAATCGCAAATGGAAATTGACTATCTTTCAGTGACTTAATACGTTCTGGATACTGTGCACCACGAAAGACAATATAATTCCCTCGTGGCAAGTATGTAATCCGCAGTGGTGATTTGTTGAATTTAAACAAATGCGTCACTTGCTGCTCACTGATTGCCCACTTAAGTTGTTCATAGACTGACTGCTCAAGCGTGTTATCTGTCTTACGAATACACACGGCGTTGACAGCATAGCGCATAATCAGCTGGATGATGATATGTGCTACATCTGATGACTTACCAGAACCACGTCCACCTTCACACACAACGTGCAAAATGTTTTGATTGAGACTAGCACGCCACACGCTATGAAATTTAGGCGGTATCAAACTTGAAAGCTTAACTGATGTCATCTTCAAACACCACCTGCTCAACAGTCGCGTCTAACTCAACCTTATCAGTAAACAACCTATAACGCTTACCAAGTAACTCAGCAGCCTTAGTTCGTGCTTGTACTGGTGGAACAGCATTAACAACTTTCTGTGTACCCTCACCGTCTAAAACAAGCAATGGTTCAGTCTTTTCACCACGCATAACAGCCGTTAAATATTCCATAACTTCTTGTTGATCAGCTACTTTTTGAGATTGCAACTCTGCTAGTTTTTCATCAATGTAAGATTTGATTGTAGTATTTTGTAGTAATTTGCTTGCGTTTGTATTTGCATATTTTTTACTATAACCTGCTTTAACAGCTGCATCCGTTGCATTCCCAGAGATGATGTACTCATCTGCAAAACGTTGTTGTTTTAAAGTTATTTTAGTGATTTTCCATCACCTCCAATCTAAAATAAAAAGCCACACAAACGTGTGACTGTTAGAGGAATAGCGGGAGCTGCACCCGCATCTCTAGAGTAAAAATCTAGTGCACTATCTATTTGTGCTATATTCCAACAGTTTGCCCAAAAGGCTGTACAGGCAAACACCGATACACTCAACCTGGATTGTATACCGTTTTTCAGCTATCCGCTCACGAGATATTTTTCACTTCCACTTATTTTTCAATGACAGCCGACGTGGCTCAGCTCATTGCAGGACTGGATTGTTGATGCAGTAAGTAGGTGCCTCCCCTACCAAAGCATTATATAGCGCTACTTTATCTTTGTCCTATAGATTATCAGTCTATTGCTAATTACTGCCCTTTTACAGTGCTGCTAGCTTTCGCATCACGGCAAGCTCCTGTAAAAAATGAGACACAATAAGTTTTTAACACAGGCAACAATGTTGCGCCTCATACTATTTTGTTGTTTTTATCAATAAAAGGCAAGATCTGATGTCTTACCTTTAAATCTTGATGATACCATAATAGCGCTTTTTTCGTGCGACAAATAGCACCAAAAGTCGCAAATTTAACAAAAGCCATAAAAATCAGCAAAAATTTCCAGAATTCGTTGACGTCTGCGGTAAATCGTGCTTCGGTCATATGCCATTTTATCAGCGATTTCTTCCCACGTATTGACACTGCCACGGGACCAACGTAGCCAAAAGATTTTGGTCATGTCTTCATCTAACGTGCTTAACGTGCTCTCAACAGCGTGTTTTTGAGCATACAGGCTATTTAACCGCTGGTCGCTATCCCATTTAGCAACTAAGTTTTCAGTTGGTTTAGATACGATGTTTGTACGTCCACCACCTACGTTTTCATCTGTATTTGGAACGTCACTAATTTCTAGCTTACGTACTGCAATTTTATGGTCGATGCTCACATAATCAAACAACAACTCATCAAGTGCTTTTAATTGTGAATTGCTCAATTTTCCCACCCTACACAGCTCCTTTTTATGATATAATATAAGTATCATTCATATATCTTAGGTCCTTGCGTGTGCAGGGGCTTTTTTGTGTTTCCACAAGACGGGCAGGCGCACGACCCAAACATTGAATTAGCATAAGAAAAGTAGCGCCTTGCATAATCACAGCCGACTGATAAGCTGTTTTAAAATGAGTTTAACCAACAAAAGAAGTCCTCGTTTCTTTCTTTATTTCAGCCTATTTGACAGTTAACCACCCGAAAAGCTAACTAATCGTACTAATTTTTGAATGGTAGTTCAAAGCGTGTAAGAAGGAGTGCTTTAACCACCTCCAATATGAAAAATTATTTTCGGGTTATACCCATGGTCGGAGTCGAACCGACCTGATACCGTTATGGGTTACCACCGTAGCTATCAGCGTAATACACAATCACTTGATTTTCTTCCAAGAGTTTAATTTGCGCCTTAGCTTGTCTAAGCTCTGTTTTTAACTCTGTCATTTCGGACTTGCCTTCACGTTTACCAATGTCATAGCCAACAGCAATACACATAAACGCCGCAAGCATGACAATTAATCCAATCACTAAAACATCATTTTTCATCTCTCAACCTTTCTCACTTTAAAGCTGTATAAGCGTTTGGTACGATACTGCCATTTGAGATTATTCACTTTTTCAAGTGCTTCTTTGTAGGTGTCAAAGCGGTACGTCTCATCAACCATATTGTCAAAATACAACACTACTTCATACATGACTTACTCCTTTCGCTTGCTTATCTAACCATTCCCAGATAAGCTGAAACTGACCATTTACTAATTCATCATTGCCGTATTTTTCGCAAATTGCCACAATGGATTGATTCGCCCATTCCCAGTAAGCATAGGTCCCAAAACCAAGTTCTTGTGATTTTTGATTACTAGCTTTCATCCAAGCTGTGACTTCATTTTGAAAGAAATCAATATAATCAATTTTCATGACTCATGACCTCCTTCATTCTTTGAACTATATTTTTATCTTCTGGTAAGACTTCTCTGTGCAGCAATCGATTTGCTTTGTTTGGAGAAACGTTCAACATCTTACCAATCTCAATATAGTTCTTGAGATGTTTCTTGTGAGTCCATTCGATAAAATCATCTAACACTTCCAAAGCATTTTCTGTGTGACGTTCATAAAATCCAACACAATGCTTTGCTTTTAACTTATTTCCACCCTTGCTACTCATAAGCTTTCTAACCTCACATAAATTCCTACTGTGTCAGCCCAAAATTTCTCAATCACTTCACTAGCCACGCGCGAATCATTCACATAGAATCCTGTTCTTTCCATGCAATCTTTTAACAATTTCACCAGGTTATCCGTGTCGGGTTTCGTATGCTTGTACTGACCGTTAATTGTTCCTTTTATTTTTGGAAACAACCATTTAGTAGTTAACCTCAACGGACCATCCAACGGTTCTTTTGGTGCATATGGTGCTAATTTTTCCATAAACATTGTCCGCGTTTCCTTTAGCTCCTCTGGCTCATAGAATTGTGGCTTACCACGAATGACACGGACCTTTTTTTGCTGGTGAGTAACTGTTGGAATTTTTTTCATTGGGATAAAAAATTCAATCATTCTTCCACTCCGCTTCATAACCACGCACTGTTAATTTAATTTTCAAACGTACAGGAACATCATCAACGTCAAAATCAATATTGATAGTATCTGCATTACTATCTGCCATTATTTTAAAAACTTCTGCAAGTGTTGTTTGTGTTGTAATTATTTTTACACCTCATTTTTCCATTTTGATTTACAGTTGTTTTTCACGCGCCTTTGTCAAAGATGAGACAAAGGATAAAGGGGCAGAGCTTACAGCCCCTTTTCCTTTTCTCTTTGACTTTTGACGAAGGAAAAACACTTTTAATAACTCTGGAAGAGTTATAACTTGTTTTCTTCCGGAAAATAACATGTTTTTTTCTCGTTTTTTCCTAGTAAGAAATTTTTGAAAAAAACGTTATTTTTCGTACCAAGAAACGAAAATAACATACTCTTTCACGTTGTTTTCAACATGTTTTTTTCTTTCTTTCATAAAATGCAGTTTTTGAAAAAAACGTTATTTTTCGTTTTTTTCTACCTTAGCAACTTGATAAATTATTCCTTTTTGAGCAATAAACCCTTCATGTTCTTTTACATAATTCAGCACAGTTCTCTCTGTAGTGTCCAAATACTCAGCTAATTCTTTTTGAGTTACTGGAGTCGAACCATCAGATAATACACTATAAGCCGTTTCTAATTTTTCTTGTCGCTCTTTGAGTTTTTCTTTTTTAGACTTTCTACTATCCTTAGCTTTTTGCCATGCAGGCTTACTATCTTCCAACTGAATATCTGCAAGCATGCCTGTTGTATCCACACTGTGAACTGGATAGCTGAACCACATATTGACTGGTGGGAATTTTGCAAATTCACGAAGTGTCCCTTCAACACGCCATGCTGTTGCAATATTGATTGAATGTTCAACTTGCTGAATCTCATGTAGATATGGTTTTCTAACCATGATATCGTCTAACGCTTTATCAAAATGTTTGCTCATTTCTGCAACGCTATGCATATCATCAAGCGTGATTTCGTGCTGGTAGTAATCCAAGTTACGTTCTTTGATAGCACGTTTGAACACTTCACATTTTGCCTCATCAGTACGTTGTTTGATGATAGTTTCAGTCAAATCAAGTTCTACCAAGTCAATAAGTGCATCAGGGTCACGAGCAAACACTCCTGAACCACTCGCACGGTCCATTGATTTCTTGCCACCTTGTGCCCCTTTACTGTGGTGGTGACAGTAGATGACTGAACAGCCTAATTCAGTAGCGACTTTATCGAACTGGTTGGTAAAGTGTGCCATTTGATCCGCGCTGTTTTCATCACCAGTCAACACTTTATAGATAGGGTCAATGATGACCGCTTGATAGTTCTTTTTAAGCGACCGTCTGATCAGTTTAGGCGCTAACTTGTCCATTGGGACAGTCTTACCACGCAAGTTCCAAACATCAATATTTTGAAGATTGTTTGCTGGAATTCCCATAGCTGCGTACACATCTTTGAAACGGTGCAGCGCTGATGGTCTATCTAATTCCAGATTGACATATAAGACACGTCCTTGTTCACATTGCCAACCAAGCCATTTAGCACCTTCAGCGATGGCAATGGATAGTTCAATCAATGCAAACGACTTACCAGCCTTAGATGGACCAGCGATTAGCATCTTGTGGCCCTGGCGCAAAATCCCATGAATAAGCTCAGGTGCTAGTTCTGGCATGTCGTCCCAGCTGTCTAACAGTCCTTCAGGGTCTGGTAAGTCATCGTTTAAGTCTTCAACCCATTGATACCACTCTTCGTAATTTGCCTTACCAATGTTAGTATCAATCAAAAACTGTTTACGTCCGTTACGTGTGACACCAGGCATGCGTGATAGACGGCTAGGATTGCGGTTCTGCGTATCAATATCAAGCCCATTCTTCTTACAGATTTGATAGATGTAATCAACACGTTTCCTGTACTCTTGATAATCACGCGCATCTACTTTCACGACTGCGTGCAATGATTTCTTACCAGAATGGACAAGCGTTGCAATTGGTAACTCTAACTCTTTAAACAGTGCATATTGTTTGCCAATATCGAGCGTATCAGATTCAACTAAAGCATAACGATATTCAGTGACATTGTCATTTTTTACACCTTTACCGTCTAACGGATTGAATCGAATCCATGCACCTGCTTCTTCGTTGTAATCCCCAAAGACAGCACCAATGTCATCAGGCGTCTTTTGCAGCAACTGGATAAGTTCACCAGCTGTCCTGTCAAAATTTCCTTGTGTTGGCTTATAAATCGTGCCATTGTCCGTCTCAATTGGATAAGTTGCTGTTACGTAGCCAACTAAATCCGTTGAATCAAACAGCGTTTCAAGATACTTGATTAAATCTTGTGCAGGTTGCCAATTTAATGGTTCTCTGATTTCCTTGGATTCGATCCAGTTTTTATCTACGATTTGATAATCACGATCAATCGTATCTTCCCAATCTAATTCGTGAGAATCACCACGTCCATTTGAAGCAGGTTGCCAGCCATTATCTTTTGCTAATTGTGTGATTGTGGCTCCTGTTACAACACTACCTGCTTCTTCGTTGAAGGTTGTCCATTTCTTGAAGCATTCACCTTTTTTGTAACGTGTATCAGCTTGTGACCAATTATCCCAGTCCATTGCCGTATAGCCTTCGTGCTTTAAGGCCATACCGATTTGACACCATGTACTGTAATCCACCATGGCAGGATTGATATAATCCAGCAATGGTAGCAGGTCAAAATCTCTCTCTGCCATGTTTATCCTTTCTTATTCTGGTTTAAATTCCGCTGGTCGAATACCACGAGGAACACGCCAACCATTAGCTGCAATGCGATTGATTAGATTACTTGCGCCGTCAAATGTCCACATACCAACATTCTTAAAACCGTAGCGTTCTAATAATCGAATTTGTTTAGGTGTTGTAAGTCCTTCTGTTTGACGTTTCTTAAGTCGGTCTAACAACTTGCTAGCCTTACCAAAGTTACCAATGTCATCCGTAAAGATACCAAACTTCTCTAATGCTTTTAACTGCTTGTCTGTTGGTGGTGTCATCTCAATTCCAAAGGCTGGCACGTAGTCTGCTAAGTCTTCAGCTTGGATAGACATTTCAAATTGCAACGGGTCAACTAGTCGACGTTTGCGCTTACGCATTTCTAACAACTGCTTAGCAAGTGCTTCTTCACGTTCAGCCACAACGTCCTTGCTTGCTGTTTCTTCAGCTTCCAGTAGTTCAAATTGTTGGTTAGTCTGCTCAGCCATGTTTTCGACCATCTTCTTAGCCACTTCAGGACTATCTGTGATTAAATGCGCGGGCCTACATAGCTCGTGACGTTCGGTGTGCCAAAGAAAATCTAAAATCAATAAATTATCTTTTCCTTCAGCTAAACGCGTTCCACGTCCAACCATTTGACTGTACAGCGCCCTGACTTTAGTCGGCCTTAATACCACCACACAGTCAACACTTGGGCAGTCCCAGCCTTCAGTTAGTAGCATGGAATTGCAAAGAACATTGTATTTGCCTTTATCAAAATCTTCTAAGACCTCTGCACGGTCTTCTGACTCACCATTAACTTCAGCAGCTTTAAATCCTTTCTTGTTTAAGATGTCACGGAATTTCTTAGACGTTTTAACAAGTGGTAAAAACACAACTGTTTTACGGTCTGCACATTGTTTAACCATCTCATCTGCGATTTGTTCTAGATATGGGTCTAACGCTGTTCCAACTTCACTAGCCTTAAAATCACCAGCTTGTTGACTGACACTTGATAAGTCCAATGTCAGCGGTATAGTAACTGCTGTAATCTTTGATAAATAACCAGATTTGATTGCATCTACAATTGAATATTCATAAGCGAGGCTGTCAAAGAATTTACCTAAATTCTTTTTGTCTCCCCTGTCTGGCGTTGCTGTAACGCCTAACACATTAGCATCTTCAAAATGTTGCAATACTCGTTGGTAACCATCTGATATAGCGTGATGTGCTTCATCAATCACAATCGTGTCAAAATAATCTGGTGGGAATTGGCTAAGCCGTTTCTCACGTTGCATTGTTTGGACCGAACCAACAACAACACGGAACCATGAACCAATTGATGTGCTCTCTGCTTTCTCTAGTGCTGTTCCTAAGCCTGTAGCGGTTTTTAATTTATCGCTAGCTTGTTCTAAGAGTTCTGACCTATGTGCCAGGACGAGCACCCGCTCGCCCTTTCTCACACGGTCTTCGATAATCTTAGAAAATACGATAGTCTTACCACAACCCGTAGGAAGAACGAGCAATGTGCGTTTTCTGCCCTCTTCCCACTCTTGCTGAACAGCTTCGCGGGCTTCTTCTTGATATTTTCTAAGTTTCATTAGCTACCTCTTAAAATTGCCCAGCTTGGAATCCTGCAGCTTGTTGAGGCGCTTGTGGTTGTTGTGGGTATTGTTGAGGTGCTGTTGGTTGCATTGGTTGTTGATATGTAGGTTGTTGTGGTTGATCTTGCACGTTCGCGTTCAATACTTTAGTCCAATCAACTTCATCTGCGTAAATCATTGCTTTAACGTTGTCATATTCACGGTCAGCATATTGCCCAGCACCTTTACGTTTGTTAACTCGACAAACACCTTTAGCACCAACCACGTTGTTCCAATTCATGCGAAGTGGCTCACCGTGTTTCTTTTGACCAATAGAACCAAAGAATGCTGACAACATACCTTCAGTTGATGTATGCAAGAATAGGTTGTGTGTCAATTGTGCAATACCTTCTGCTGTTTCGATTTGAAGGGTAAGTGTAGCTTTGTTACAAGCTGGCAATTTCCCTGGTTTTTGAGGATTTGGCGTGTGGCGTCCACGTTCAAGGTTAGTTACTGTGAATTGATAGTCACCAGGTGTGAGCTGTACGAATTCTTTTGCGTCTGTTACGATTTCATCATCCCATCCAAGTTCGTGATCAAAGTTATTGTTAAATTGTGTCATGTTAATGTTCCTCTTTCTGTTAATTATTAAAATGGTAAAATACGATTGTCTTTAATCATGCTAAAGACTTGTTCCCAAGCACCAATAAGCACGCCGTCGATAAATCCAGGGTCATACATCACTACTGGTGTATTTTCTGGATAGTAACCTTTTTGAGCCACTGCCTTTTGAACTTCAAGCTCTGTGACTTTGTTTTGAATCATCAAATCACGCAAAGCTTGTGGTAAAGCCAAGTTAGGTTCTTGGTAAGGCTGACGTTCTGGCGCAGGCTGTGTCAAGTTTTCAGGCACTTCTGGTTGAGCTTGTGGCGCTGGTTCAGCAGTTGCTGTCTGTTCCTGTGCTGTTACCTGTGGAGCAGGTTCGGGCGCTGTCTGTTGTGGTTGAGATGCAGGCTGTGTTTGTGCAGGCGCAGGTACTTGATTAAAGATGTGTGCAATGCCTGCATAATCAAATGGCATTTCTTCTGGCAAACCATGACGATTTTTAGCGTCCCAAGCTGGGTGATGTTGCGTGTATAGAACACGTTGCCCACCAGTTGCTTTTTTCTTTTTGTTATCAGCAGTCATTACGACTGTTTTATAATTTGCAAACAAAACCATATCAGCCCATTCTTTAACGAGTGGTGCAGTTTGTGAGCTTGTTTTTTTACCAAGCTTAAGTTCCCAACGGTCATAAGATCCCATCTCGTCAGGCTGTTCAAACTTACGAATTTGGGCATGTGCAGTTAACACAATATTGATACCTAAATCTACAAGTTCTGATAAACTGTTCAAAAAACGTCCTAATTCTTCTTTAACGTAAACATAACCGTTACCATAGCCAAAATCTTCAATACCTTTTTTCTGATGCAGTGCGCAGATATCATCTGCTATTAAGCTTTCTGCCCAGTCGATTGTGTCAATAATAAGTGTCTTGCAGCAAGTAGGATTAGCTTTGACCCATGCAATTTCATTTTTTAGCATGGTATAGCTTGACGGTTTATTCAAGCGTGAAACGTCCATATTGTCAGTTGATCCTTCAGTATCAATGAATACTGCTTCTGGGAATTGTGACGCAAAGGTTGACTTACCAATACCTTCTGGACCATAGATGACTACTTTTTGGGCTCGTGCGCGTTTTCCTTTTGTGATTTGCATTAATCGTCACCCCCAAAAATATCATCAAGCGCATCAAATAGCATTTTAGCCTTACTTTGATTGTCAACCTTAATTTCTTCTGGTTCTTCACCGTCTAATGTTGTGAGCGTGTATTCTGCTTCAACTTTAAACGGTTCTGCTTCAAATGCTTGTAACAAGCCTTCGTATTTTTCCTTATCTTCTTTGAAATTCTCTTCAGGAATAGAAAGCGCTGATTTAATTTCTTTGGTATAGTTAGCTGTAAATGCTAGAGCATTTTCATTGTTTTTATACGCGCTTAGAAAATAACCTTTTTCTTTGCTGCGAAATACGATAAATGTTTCAGTTTGTTTCATTGTTTTTCTCCTTTTTAAAATGTTCCTGCTGTAAATGTTGGTTTTGTAACTGGTGCTTGATGCGTTTCGTTGACGACTGAATAGCCATCTTCGATAATGACAGCACACTCTTCACCAGTTGATACGCGAGTGGCAATAGCTTGTAAGCCTTCTTGTTCTAACCAAGCACCGAACTGTTCGAGTGTGATTTGGTCCATTTGTTCCAACTTGTCAATCAGAACAAAGCCACATTCTGGCTTAAGCTTACGAACAATCGCAGTAGCCACCATAAGCTGTTGACTGCCAGACATGTTATCCCATTCTTGCCCTTGGTAAAGTAGTTTACCGTCGTTAACTGATAACCCTTCAAGCGGCAAGTCTGCGTTAGTTAGCAAGTCTGCTTTCTGTTGACGAACAGCTTCGATTTCATTAGTCAATTGATTGTACTGTTCGCGTTGTTGCTTAGCATCTTCTTCTGCTTTATCTTTGTCCAGGTTAGCGCGAACACGTCTGTTAGTTTCGTCAATACGTGCAATGTTCTCTTCAATTTCAGCTGTTGATTCATCATGCAAATCCATTGCATCTGTTTGTGCAATTTGCAAATCTTCTGTTAACTGGTCCAATTGCTGCTCAGCTACTCTCAATTTCTTTTTGAGTTCATCAACTTCTTGTTGCTTGAAGCTGTAGTTTTGTTGAATAACTGTCACATTTTGACGTTTACGATCGTTCTCGCCATTTTTAGCTAAAATGGCTTGTTGCTGTTGGATGAGGTCAGAAATACTAACCAGTTCTTTCGGTGCGTCTGGGTAGTATGGTTGTTCTTTTGCAAACTTCTCCTTTTGGTCAGCAATCACACCAATTGCATGACGCTGGTTGTAAATTTCCTTTTCTTTCAGCTCCAATTCAGCTAACTGGTCACCAACACCAATGATTTGTAAAAGCGTGTTAGCCTTGTCTTTTGGCGTGCTGTCCACGAATTTAGGAAGATTGATAGCCAATTCTTCTACAAAGCTGTCAAGTAACTGTTGCCCTGCTTTTTGGCCATTTGGGTCAACTACTTTAAGCACACTATTCTTACCTTTGCGTTCCACAATCAGCCCATTTGATAATGTCACTTTCAGCGTAGGCGGTACCATTGACCCTTCACGCTCTGCTTTACTTGGCTTGTATTTGTTACCACCAAGAGCCCAAGCAATACTATCCAGAACACTTGTTTTACCTTGGTTATTATTCCCACCAATTACAGTTAAACCAGTTACAGATGGTTCAATTTTAACTGCTTTGATGCGCTTGACGTTTTCGATTTCAAGTTTATTGATTGTCACCATTTGCCATTGCCTTTCTAATTTCTAGCTGGTCAATTTCATCAAGTTGATTAATACATTTTTCAAGGGTCGATTGTAAAATGTAACCCTCTTCGATAATGATGTCTAATAAATTTGCTTTTGCTACAGTCGCAAAGTAATGTTTAGTCAGTTCATTATTTAGACGTCTGTTTTCATCTCTCAAAAATGTGTTTTCATTAATGATTTCCTGCATCATGTGCTTGACTCCATTTTCGGCTATTGCTACATGCTCGTTCTGTGAAGATGTGGTTTTTGTAATCTTCACTACGATAATAGCGAATGTCTTCATTGCGTCGTTTAAGTAATGTTAATGTAAGTACTTCAGTTAATCCTAAAATCGCTACTGCTACGATTAAATATGTCATGTTAAAACTCCTGTTTCTAATTTCATGTTCTTAAGCATTTCAGCTAATGTTTCTTTTTTTGATAAATATCTGTTACGTGATTTCCACTTTACGAACAGTGCAAAACCTTCATAATTGATGAAAACAATTTTATGCGTCGGATTGTCAATGTACCTGTTGAAATCTGGATGATCACGCATTTCAGCTGCCCATTGCTTAGCGACCGGCTTACTTAAGCCTTCCCAACGTTGCATGAGATGGTCATAATCGCCCCATTCAGCATCTTCGTTAACACCGACAGCCTTGTAAGTTATTTCGACCTTTGGCATAGCGCGCTCCTTTTAAATATGCTATAATTTAGATAAGTTTATTTCTGTTAGCGACTGATTGCCGTCAGTCGCTTTTTTTGTATCCAAAATAGATACACCGTCCTTTCTAAATTTCTTTATCATATGACGTTGAAATTTCAAGCTCAATTGCATTAAGTCGTTGAATTGCTTTTTGTAATTCTTCGGCTTTTTTTAGCACTACTTCTGTTGCTGTTATAAACTCAGCTAGATTTGTAATTTCTACGTTAAGTTTCATGTGTTATCCTTTCTGAATTCGTCTAAACTGACTTCTAAAACGTCAGCGATTTTGACCATATTTCGAAATGAGATTTTACTATTCCGAATGTTTTGGATTGTGTTTTTACTAATTCCTGCTTTTTCCGCAAGTTCTTTTTTTTGTCATTCCTTTTTCAATCAAAATATGATTTAATTTTTTCCACATATCTTCACCAAACCACAATATGTTGTATCTGTTTTTAATTTTACTCACTACATCTTATGATTAATTCTACTTTCTGCTATAATATAGATATGACAATCAGGTAAAAAACTTTAACTACCAAACCAAGCGATTTCCTGAGAGTTAAGTTTTACAGAAAGGAGGCAACGGCGTGTCTGAACAAGTTCATGTTAATATCGACACCTCTAACTTTGAGGTAGATTTTAATGAAATCAAAAAGGAAATTATCGATTTTCGCCCTGGATACTCCAAAATTAAAACAACTTATCCAAACGGATTTTGGTTTGTTGCAGAGCTAGATAGCGGAACTGCAAGTATTGAGATTAATCCAGAATGGCTCTTGATTAAAAAATCTGATGGGACTCTAGTGCCCCAGAAAAAGTAATCTTTTTCGCAGTGATTTTAACCATGTTAGAACCAATTTTTAACTTAGCAATCTCTTCATGAGGTTGCTTTTTCTTTCCGCTATACGGATAACGTTTTGGTTTCATGTTTGCTCCTTTCTTTTGTGTTCTACTGCTCTCAACTAGCAGTTATAGCTCTAGCAAGTCTCTGTGATAATGTCATGTATTTTTGGAGGAAATACATATCTGATAGATATTTATATAGGAGACCATGAATAAATTAATAACTGCTTAAACGTGTAAATATTAAAATAAAGAGAATACTGACTTGCTGGAGCTATAACTACTAGCTGAGAGAGAATAATACTAATTTTCTTCGAATTCTTCCCAGGACTCTCGAATGCCAAGTTTTTTTGATACTAGCAATTTAAAACTATCGCTGCCATAGCCTTCTTTCAAAAGTCTTGTAATCATTGCTGGTGAAACACCACACACTTGTGCTAAATCACTTTTTGACCAACCTTTTTGTGTCATTTTTTCTTGAACTAGCGTCAGCCATTTTTGGTGTTGTAAGCTCATATTTACTCCTTTCTTTCAAAGTCTTGCAAATAAAGAGTTAAAAAGTTAGTAAAAAAATATAATTTTTCATTGACATTTTTAAATAAATAATTTAAAATCAAATCATAGTAAAAACACTTGATAAAACGTTATTAAATCAATCTTTTACGCTCGCCAAAGCTGTATTGAATTTTGATAAGTTTTAACAAGTTATTTTACTAACTCTTTAACTTACGAATATTATTTTAAATTATATGTTTAATTTTGTCAACACTTTTAAATAAATAATTTAAAATATTTTTTCGTATGTTTAGAAAGGTTGTATTATCAATGCTTTTAACATTCGAAAGAGTCAAAGAACTTGCTAAAAAACAAGGTCTTTCGTTAAACGCTTTAGAAGAAAAACTAGGTTATAGTAAAAATTCGCTTTATTCATTAAAAAAGCAAAATGTCAGTATCGATAGATTAGAAGAAATAGCTAACTTCTTTCAAGTTTCACTTGATTACTTAAAAGGTCGCACCGACAACCCCAAAATTGCTTCTGATGAAGCTACTGGATATACTACTGAAGATTTACGCAAAATGGCAAAAAATGCCAAAACATTTGACGGTAAACCACTTACTGACGAAGACGTTGACGCAATTACAAATATCATTGAAATTTACTTAAAAGGTAGAAACTAAAAATAATTGAGCAAAGGAAGATAGTCTATGACTATTGAAGAACTTGTTGAATCGTATGGCGTGGCACTAGCTTATTTTGACAATGAATTGTGGCCACGTCCGGGAATCTATATTGATGAAATAAACGTCATTTTTATCAATAAATCACTTTCAGAAAAAGCTATGAAGAAGGTTGTTTATCATGAACTTGGACATCTTGAACACGATTCTAACCAATATCAAAGACGTCATGAACAATTTGAATTGCAAGCTAATCGTCACATGATCCGTCTCTTGTTAGAAGAAGAGTTGAGAGAATCAGATTATGAATTCAACTACGTCAATTTCATGCAACGCCACCAATTGAATACTGTGGCAGATGAGTGTATGGTTATTGATGAATATTATAATTTAATGGATATCGTTTAAAACTATGTGCAATCACTGAACCACACTAAAAGCTGAGAATGGAGAATTATTAATGAAGAAAATTGGTTTATTAGGATTAACTTTATTATCTGTTGCAACACTTAGCGCGTGTTCTTCATCAAAGACAGACAATAAAAATGCTTCTTCAAGTTCATCTGTAGAACAGACTACTTCTTCAACAACAGAAACTGCTACTTCATCTTCATCAGTCGATGAAACTAAAAAAGCAGTTAGAGCTGTGTATGATTCTGTAGTTGTTGGAGATTTAATGAATAATGGTGAAGGCGGAACAACAAAAGATACTGTTTTAAACGCTTATGGAAATCCAGCTTCTACTTCCACAACATCAATAAATGGCATGAATGTAGAACAAATCACTTGGATTGGTAATGGCAATGCCACTGGTATTACTGTATCGATTCAATTCATTAACAATAACGCAACTAGTAAAATGATTTCAGGTTTCCAATTCTCTCGTGATTCTAAAATTGGTTTAACTGAATTCAATAATTTAACAAATGGGACTTCTTATGCTGATGTGGTGAACACACTAGGTGAACCTGATACAACAAGCGAAAGTTTAATTTCTGGTTCAAAATCTGTGACAGCAAATTGGATTACTGGTATCAAAGGTAATGTTGGTGCAAACTTTGTTTTGCAATTTACTAATGATAGCTTAACAAGTAAATCACAGTCTGGCTTGACTGACTAAAAGGGGAACTATGAAAAGGGATTTAAAAGAGCTTATCCAGGAATTACTGGAACATATTGATGAAAATCCATTATCCGATGAACAATTAGAAAAAATCGAAAAATGGATTGAAGACAACAAAAAATAACTGCACTCACCATCGCCAAATTTTGAGTACAGTTATTAGTTGAATGTATAGTAAAAACCTGCATGCTGTAGGCCTCTTTACTATACCCATTTTATCAAAAAAGTGAGGTAAAAACAAATGTGGCCAGAAAATCATAAAAGCGGAAAAATAAATTTTGTTGAAAGGTACAGACACCCTTACACTGGCAAGTGGGCAAAAGTTTCAACATTAATGGACCGTGACACGCCTAGATCTAGAAAAGAAGCTCAAAGAATACTTGAGAGAAAAATTAAAGAAAAACTAGCCAAGTTAACTACCACTGAAGCTAAACTTAATGATGTCATGATTGAATGGTGGGAACATCACAAAAAAAGCCTTAAGCCAACTTCTCAAAAAACAATGCAATATAAAATAAATGGTTTAACTAAAATTATTGATAAGGATATCTTGCTTTCAAAAGTAACTACTAAATTTCTCCAAAGCCTTATTGACGACATTCAAGGTAGTTATGAAAACAAAAAACGGATACGGCAAATTCTGAAACAAACTTTTGATTACGCTATTAGTCTTGGATATATTTCAGAAAATCCTGCAACTACAGTAAAACTTGCAAAACCACCTAAAACTATCGAAGACTTTGAAAATGTAACTCAAAAATATCTTGAAAGAGATGAATTATATAGATTATTAAAAGAATTATATAGACGTAACTCTTCAAAAAAGATTGCACTGCTCGCAGAATTTATGGCCTTCAATGGATGCCGATTTGGTGAAGCAATAGCATTACGACCTGAAAATATTAAAGACACTTTTATCGAAATCCATGGCACGCTAGATTATATGACTAGCGGCTACGAAAATTCTGAAAAGCAAACTCCAAAGACATATTCAAGTTGGCGTGAAACACTTCTAACCAAAAGGGAAAAAGAAATTCTAGATGAAATTCAACTTCTAAATAAATTAGAAGAGGATACCAGTCAAAACTATAAGAAAACAGGTTATTTATTCGTTAGCCGAAACGGGATTCCTATTCAAGACAATTCATTTAACAAATCAATTCGTGCTGCCAATAACAGACTTTCAGAACCTATCCCTAAACATTTAACTAGTCATATTTTTAGGCACACTCTTGTTAGTTTTTTGGCTGAAAAAGGTGTACCACTAAAAGCAATCATGGATAGAGTTGGACACTCGGATTCAAAAACAACTATTCAAATTTATACCCACATTACTAAAAATATGAGGTCTGAAGTTGTCGATATACTTAACTTGTTGTAATCCATGCCCCAAAAATGCCCCAAAACACATAAAAAAGCCTATCACACAAGCCGCAAAGCTTGATACGATAGTCTTTTTAAATTATTTATCAAGAACTTTTTGAGTTTTAGCATAGTTGGCTTCAACTGCTTCTTTTTCAGCTTTCCACCAATCTTGGTTATCTGTGTACCATTTGATTGTTGCTTCAAGTCCTTCTTCAAAATTATTGTATTGTGGTTCCCAACCAAGTTCTTCACGAAGTTTAGTTGAATCGATTGCGTAACGAAGGTCGTGACCAGCACGGTCTGTTACGTGATCGTAAGCATCTTTTGGTTGACCCATTTTTTCAAGGATAAGTTCAAGAACTTCTTTGTTGTTCTTTTCACCATCAGCACCGATAAGGTAAGTTTCACCGATACGTCCTTTTGTCAAGATTGCCCAAACACCTGTTGAGTGGTCGTTTGTGTGAATCCAGTCACGAACGTTTTTACCATCACCGTAAAGTTTTGGTTTAATTCCTGACAAGATATTTGTGATTTGACGAGGAATGAATTTTTCGATGTGTTGGTATGGTCCGTAGTTATTTGAACAGTTAGAGATTGTTGCTTTAACGCCAAATGAACGTACCCAAGCTTTTACGATCAAATCTGATGCAGCTTTTGTTGATGAATATGGTGAACTTGGGTTATATTTTGTTTCGACAGTGAATTTTTCACCTGGGCCTTCACCATGTCCTGGAAGATCTTCGCGAAGTGGAAGATCTCCGTAAACTTCGTCAGTTGATACGTGGTGGAAACGGATATCGTATTTACGAGCAGCTTCCAAAAGTGTGTAAGTACCAACAAAGTTTGTTTGGATGAATGGGCTTGGGTCTTTTAGTGAGTTATCGTTGTGGCTTTCTGCAGCGTAGTGAACGATAGCATCAGCTTTTGCTGCCAATTTGTCAACCAATTCTGCATCTGCGATATCACCAACAACCAATTCAACACGGTCACCAAGGATTTCTTCCAAGTTTGCACGGTTACCTGCGTATGTTAATTTATCAAGAACAGTAACGTGTACATCTGGGTGGTTGTTGTAAACATAGTGTACGAAGTTTGAACCGATGAAACCTGCACCACCGGTTACAATAATATTTTTGTATTCAGACATAATTAAGATACAAAGGGACGTTTCGCTCGCGAAAAATCTCGTAGAAAAATAGGAAATCTGACGCAGACGACAAGTGTCTAGGAAGATTTTTCTTTTTTCTCAGAGATTTAGTCCCGTGTTCAGTTTCTTAAAACTGAACACTCCTTTCTGATTATTTTTTTATTTTTATTACAAATCTTCTTTACGTAATGGTTTTACATCTTTAAGCAATGGGTGATTTTTATCTGCTTCAGAAACCTCTGCTTCTTCCAAGTTTTCCCATTTGATACCAAGAGTTGGGTCAGCATAGTTTACAAAAGCGTATTTTGGTTTAAGTTCAAGTGCCCAATAGTCATTAACCAAGTAACTGTATGATACTTTATCAGACAATACTTGGAAACCGTTAGCGACACCACGTGGGACAAAGATACCTTTTGAAGCGTCGATAACTGTTTGGTAAACATGACCAAAGCTGTCACCTTCACGTAAATCAACCCATGAACCTAGAACTTTACCTTCGTCGGCAACTGAGATGTATTTGTCCCAAGGTTCTGCATGAAGTCCACGCAAAACGTTTTTATGTGAAAAGCTAACGTTATTTTGTAATTTTCCTTCTGCAAAGAATGATTCTGGGAAACCAAGAGGAAGCATTTTTTCTTTTTGGAAATTTTCTTTAAACCATCCGCGGTTGTCACCGTGAACAGGAATATCAAATTCAATCATTCCTGGGATAGCTTCGATTTTACGTGCTGCTAATTCTTTACCAAAAAACTGTTCTGTCATTATTCTTCTCCAATCAAACGGAGCAAGTATTTTCCGTATTCGTTTTTCTTAAGTGGTTGTGCAAGGTTGTAAACATCTTCTTTTGTGATGTAACCCATGCGGTATGCAATTTCTTCCAAGTTTGCCACTTGAAGGTTTTGCATACGTTGCACTGTTTCAATGTACTGAGCTGCTTCCAGAAGGCTTTCGTGTGTTCCTGTATCAAGCCATGCAAAGCCACGTCCCATAACTTCCACAGAAAGGTCGCCACGTTCTAGATAGGCTTTATTAACATCTGTGATTTCAAGTTCACCACGTGCACTTGGTTTGATGTTTTTAGCAATTTCCACAACGTCGTTATCGTAGAAGTAAAGACCTGTTACAGCGTAGTGTGATTTTGGATGTTCTGGCTTTTCTTCGATTGAAAGAGCGTTGAAATCTTCGTCGAATTCAACAACACCAAAACGTTCTGGGTCTTTTACTTGGTAACCAAAGACAGTAGCACCTTTTTCTTTGCTTGCTGCTTTTTGAAGCATTTTACTTAGACCTGCTCCATGGTAAATGTTATCTCCCAAAACAAGAGCAACATTGTCATCTCCGATAAATTCTTCACCGATGATAAAGGCTTGTGCCAATCCATCTGGACTTGGTTGAACAGCGTAAGAAAGTGAAATACCAAATTCTGAACCGTCGCCAAGTAGTTCTTCAAAACGATGAATATCAGTTGGTGTTGAGATAATCAAGATATCTCGGATACCTGCTAACATCAATGTTGATAGTGGATAATAAATCATTGGTTTATCATACACTGGCATAAGTTGTTTTGAAGCCGCACGAGTCAAAGGATACAGACGTGTTCCTGAACCTCCTGCAAGAATAATACCTTTCATAGTTAGGTCTCCCTCTTTATTAATAAATTATCAATTATCAGAACTATTCTATCATTTTTTGCAAATGCTGTCACTAAATTTCCTAATTTTACAAGCTTTTAACAATAATTACTGACAAATGTCAGTAATTATTTATAAATGATAAAACGGATTTGTTTCTGCCTCACTGGCAATGAAATCTACTGACCAATGATTGTCATTTTTCCAGGCATTAAATTTCTCAAGTAATTTATCAACCATGAGCACTTCAATATGATGCCCAGGGTCAATAGCAAGCATGCCATTTGTAATCATTTCTTGAGCAGTATGGTAATGAATATCACCAGTGATGTAGACTTGCGTCCCTTTTGCCATTGCTTCACGGTAAAAACTTTGACCACTACCACCACAAATAGCTACGCGATTAATGAGCTTATCTTGGTTTCCATATGCGACCAAACGAACACTATCTAAGTTGAATTTTTCTTTAACCTTAAGAGCAAATTCCGAAAAAGGTTGCTCCTCAATCGTTCCAACTCGACCAATCCCGTAACCATCAGCCGTAGGACTTAAAATCTCTGTATCGGTAATGTCTAACAGCTCACAGAACCAATCATTTAAACCATCTGGCACAATATCGATATTTGTGTGACTCACGTATACAGCGATATCATGTTTTACCAAGTCAAGGTAAATCTGATTTTGGGGAGTCGCCACAAGGTCTTTTAGCGGACGAAAAATGGGAGCGTGCTTAACGATAATCAAGTCAACATTTTTCTCGATTGCTTCTGCCACTGTCGTTTCACGCACATCAAGAGCGATCATGACACGATTAACTTCTTTATCAAGAGTTCCAATTTGGAGACCAGAAATATCTCCTTCCATAGAAAGCTCACGTGGACAGTATGCTTCGTAGCGTTCAATGATTTCACTTGCTTTCATTGATAGCCTCCTTGATAGCTGTCATTTTTTGTGAAATAGCAGCGCGGTCATCGACACGATTTTCTGGCACATGTGGCAAAGCAATTTCTAATTTTTTCAATTCTCGTTGCCAACGTGCTTTGAAGACAGCTGATTTTTCTTGGTTCAAGAAAGGACCAAAGCGTAAGTCTGTCTCTGACAAAGTCATTTGTCCGTGTTCAACAACCATGATTTCATAAAATTTATCATTTTCTGTCATGATTTCTTCAGTGACAAGTTTGAAGCCATTGTTCATCAACCAAGCACGAAGCTCATCTTCACGATTATTAGGTTGTAAGATAAGACGGTCTACACTTGCTAATTTTTCAACTCCTGCCGCCAAAATATCAGCAATCAAGCCGCCGCCCATACCACAAATCGTAATCGTTGTTACTTTGTCTGATGCTTCAAAGGCTGCCAAACCATCTGCCAAACGCACAACGATTTTATCTGCCAAACCAGCGCCAGCAACATTATGAACCGCTGATTCATATGGACCTTTGACAACTTCACCAGCAATAGCAAAATCAATTTTTCCCTCTTCCATCAAGGCAATCGGTAAGTACGCATGGTCACTTCCGACATCCAGTAAGCGTGCTCCTTGCGGTACAAATTCTGCTACGGCAGCTAAACGCTTAGATAATACTGTTTGCATAATTCTTCCTTCTAAAATATCATTCTTTTTAATTATATCAAAAACAACTTCTCCTTACAAAAGCATAACAAAAGCAACTCAAGTGAGCTGCTTAGTTAGTTTTCACATTGTCTTTATAGTATTTGCAATAGGCTTGAACTGGACAAATATCACATTTAGGCTTTTTAGCTAAACAATGATAACGTCCAAAGAAAATCAAGCGATGATGCGTCAAAATCCAATCTTTCTTTGGAATTTTTTTCATCAAATCTTTTTCGATTTCTTTAACATCAGCATCTGGCGCAGAAATATTGAGGCGCTTAGCAATGCGTGACACATGCGTATCCACAGCAATTGATGGAATACCGTAAACTTCTGCTAACACAACATTAGCTGTTTTTCGTCCAACTCCTGGCAAGGTTTCTAACTCTTTATGTGTCTTAGGAACTTGCCCGTCAAAATCTTGCAAAATCGCTCTTGCTGTCTTAATAATGTTTCGAGCTTTGTTCTTATAAAGTCCGATAGTTCGCAAACACTCCTCAACATCAGCCAAATTTGCCTTAGCCAAGTCCTCAATTTCTGGGTAATGTTTCCAAAGATTTGGAGTCACCTTATTTACTGCTTTATCCGTCGTTTGAGCAGACAAGATCACCGCGATAAGCAGTTGAAATGGTGTCTCCCATTCCAACTCGCCACGCGCTTCTGGATACATGTCACCAATAATAGCTAAGATTTTCTTTAAACGCTCACGTCCAACTCTCATTAGTCACTCCACAAATCCATCGCAGCCAAAAAGTCATCTGACACATTGACTTTACCTACTTTTGAATTTTCATACTCTTTACGACGTTCCTCAACTTGGCGCATTGTTGTAATGCCTTCACGACGCCAATTTCGCAAAATGGCATTGATGTAATTCCAGTTTGTCTTGCCGTTAAACACAGCCTCACGAAGCGCTGCGCGCACTAGGTCTGGATCCGTTTTATCCTCACGAATAGTTTTTTGCAAATCTTCCAATTCAAATGGACTTAGCATACGACCTAGCTCACGTTCAAACTCTTCGACAAGTTCTTTCACAGGATTTACGTCTTGTTTTTCAGGAACTTGTTTTGGTTCAGAAACTAATTTATCCAATAGTGCCAAAACAGGACACGCATCAAAAACCACTTCGATTTCACTACCAAGCTCAATAGTTTTCATATCAAGCAAACCTTGAGCAGTCAAATCAGAAATCGAGCGGTTAACTTCTGCCACTGTTTTATTCAGCGCGCTAGCAATTTGACTAGGTGCCAAATCATCCATCTTAGTCGTGTTTTGGAGATAAATAAACTGCCAAATCAAAAAATCATCTGCACGTTTAAAAATATCTTTGTAATGAAAGAGAAGAGCACTCGGCAATACAAGATTGCCTGATTTAAAATTTTCCAAATAACTCATAATATATTCCTAAAAAATCATCACCTCTAAAACCGAACCTGACAAAGATAAAGCAAGATTTGATCGACAATCACCTCATCACAAGTAACCGTAAAAAGATGGTTCTTTTTCCAATTGTTCCAGTTGATAAGGCGTCTCTTGGTAAACAGCATAATTAATCCAATTACTAAAGAAAGTTGTTGCCGCTAAATTCCACTTCATCGGAACGTCTTGCTCAGGATCATCGTTGACATAATAATGTGCAGGCACATTAGGATTCTTGCCAACTTTAACATCACGCTTGTACTCGAGATCCAAAGTTTCACGGTCGTATTCCAAATGTCCAAGGCTATAAACCTCGCGCAAATCTTTACTAGCTACGATAGACAAACCAACTGTGGGACCTTCAGCAATTACTTCTAATCGATCAACCTTAGTAACATCTTCATGACGAACTTCTGTATACCTAGAATGCGGCGCCATAAAGCAGTCGTCAAACCCACGGACAATCGGATTAGAAGGTTGTTTGACATTTTGAGAAAAGATGCCTGATAATTTTTCCTCTAGCAAAACCTTCTTAATACCATATTTGTAATAGAGCCCAGCTTGCGCTCCCCAACACAAGTGCAAGGTTGAATAGACATGAGATTTTCCCCAATCAAAGATTTGGCACAATTCATCCCAATAATCCACTTCCTCATAAGCCAAGGTTTCAACTGGAGCACCCGTGATAATCAACCCATCATAATACTTATGTTTAACATCCGCAAAAGTTTTATAGAAGGTTTCTAAATGCTCAGCCGTTGTATTTTTTGACTTGTGACTAGTCATATAGAGGAATTCAACATTAATCTGCAAAGGCGTATTGGCTAGCAAACGCAAGAGTTGTGTCTCTGTCACTTCTTTTGTTGGCATCAAGTTAACGATGAGAAAATCCATCGGTCTAATATCTTGATGCTTTGCTCGTTTATTATCCATGATGAAGACATTCTCTTTGCGCAAAATGTCTAAGGCCGGTAATTCTTTATCAAGTTTTATTGGCATGAAAATATCTCCACTCTATAATATTATATTTAAGTAATATTATAAAAGATGGAGATATAGTTTTCAATTATATAATTTCTTTAGGTAGTTATAGTTTTTAGCTATAATTATCCTGGGAAATTCATTAAGACTTTCGTATCATAACCTTCAAGTGCTTTACGTCCGTTCAATCCATCCAATTCAACAAGGAAAGCACATCCAGCAACGATACCACCAAGGCGTTCTACCATTTCGATAGTAGCTTTCACAGTACCACCTGTTGCCAAAAGGTCATCAACGATAAGGACACGTTGTCCAGGTTTGATAGCATCAGCATGCATACATAGTGTATCAATGCCGTACTCTTTTTCGTAATCAGCTGAGATTACTTCACGTGGTAATTTACCAGGTTTACGAACTGGTGCGAAACCAATTCCAAGTTCAAATGCAACTGGGCATCCGACGATAAATCCGCGTGCCTCTGGGCCAACAATCATGTCGATCTTCTTGTCAGTAGCATACTGTACAATTTCGCGAACAGCATAGCTATAAGCATTTCCATCTGCCATCAAAGGAGAAATATCACGGAAAGTGACCCCTTCTTTAGGATAGTTTTCAATTGTAGCGATATAATTTTTTAAATCCATTTTCTTCTTTCTATGGGCTTTTTGCCAAAAAATGTTTTACATTTCATTATAGCATATTTTTCGAAAAAAAGCAGAGGATTTAGGTAATAAATTTTCAAGACCTTAATTTTGATAATTCACTTGCCAATCTTTAATCAATGGATAAGTAACTAACTTGTTATTATCCAAATTTTCCTTATGCATATCGACAGCTGTAATCTGTGAATTATCGTAAGTTGTGTAGTAATAAATACCTTTTTCTGTGTTGATACATGAACTGTAAATGGTGTATTCGTATTTGCCGCTTTCATCCACGTAACATAACCCTTTTTGTTGTTCAACGGATTTCAAAATATGGAAGAACTGGTTAACACTAGATACTTCTGTATCTTCTGCTACTGAATTTAATTTAGTAAAGGCTGCCTTAACATAGCGTGACATTGATGATAAATCCCCAGGCAAACCAAGGCCTCCCATTCCTCGGCTATAAGTGTCTAAGGTAATTTCTGTAGAAAAGAGATTGTCAGAAACTTTTGGAGAAACATGACGATAATTGTTCAAATTGAATAATTGTTTATCAAAAGTTGGGTTATTTGTCAAAACACCTGTTGGGTTATCATAAACCTTAAGACCACTAGCCACAGATTCCAACACAATAGCTTCATTGCGGTCTGCAATCAACCAGTGCAAAGGACTTGGTTGAAAATCATCACTAAATGCTTCATTTGTGACGTTAAGATTTTGGCAAAGTTTCTTAACTTCAGCAACAGATTGGCATTGTGATAAGAACCATGGAATCAATTCAAAAGATGCAAGATTGTCTTTCCCTTCTGCTACTTCTTTATAGTCGGCATTTTCAGGGAAATTCAAACCTGCCATTCCTAAACCTTTTTCATTAACTGCTTCGTAATAAAGTGGGTAATCAGCCACTACCGTTGCCATACCAATCATGGCAAAATGGCTGTTATTTTCTCCTTGGTGTCTAAACGAAAAAGGATAATTTCGAGGACAAATCGTTACCGTTTCATTGTAAGAAAAGTCCAAATCAAGATTTCGACCAAAGTAATTATCTTTAGTTGTATAAGTAATTGCAGTACACATAAAAAACTCCTTTAAAAAATACTTTAAAAGTCATCTACAACTTTGTAGTCTCATTATAGTTCCAATTAAAAAAGTTTTCAATTAAAAAAATTTTCAATTTTTAAGTAAACGTTTTCTATGACAAAAAGCTAAAAAAGCTACGCTGAGCTAAGCAACGTAACTTTTTAGTCTAGTTCATCAACCAGTCATAAATTTCTTGTGGCGTTCCAAGTGCCATGAGCTCTTGAAATTTCACTTCTTGCTTAAGATTTTGATAAATTTTACTATCAGAAATACTGCGTTTCTCAGCACCTTTATTGACGACCATCACTCCATCTGTGATGGTTACAAAATCCAATTCATCAAAAATTTGAATCATTTTGACCAAAAGAATATCAGGAATATTAAGATAATGACTCAATTCTTTCAGCTTGTAACGAACATCAAATTCAGGGAATTGATAAATCGTTTTATACAACTTAGCAAATTGTTCGCGAGTTCCATAGCCAGTCAAATAATAAGCTCGTTTGATGTGATTTTTAAAGTAAACGGCATCAAATTGTCGACCGACAAAAAGGGATTTGAGTTCTTCAGCCTTATCAGGAATATCTAGTACAACCACTTCACTGGCACTGGTGTCTTCACTCAAAACAGGAACACGTTCAGGAAGACTGGCATTTTTGGAACGAATATCAATCAACTGAACGCCGTCAACACGCGCGTCTTCAAGCATCAACTGAACTGTGGTTTGCCCGTTCCATTTGTTGATTGACAAAGTAACGGCAAGGCACAGGTTCTGCGCTTGCTGGAATTCTTGTACCAAATGACCTTGGTTAAAGGCAACAAGGTCAACCGCCGTACTTCCTTGAGCAATTTTTAATTTCAAGTGAGTGCCATTTTGCCCCATGGTACGTGCGTGTTTAACGGTAAGGTCTTTGATTTCAAAGACTGGCTTAGCATTATCCATCCCAAAAGGTGCGATCTTCTCAAGACTTTTAACAGTGTCCAAATCAATTTCTGACAAGTCCAGCACTTCATCAATGATCAAAGTCTTTTTCTGAGCTAAATTAATATCATTTTCAGCAATGTAATCACATAAAACTTGTGACAATTGCTCTAAGTTATCAACTGGCAAGGTCATTCCTGCAGCACCAGCATGTCCACCAAAAGCTTCAAATAAATCACGGTGGTCATCAAGTGCATGGAAGATATTGATTGCCTCAATACTTCTAGCAGAGCCTTTTGCCATACCGTCTTCAATGTTTAAGACAATAACTGGCTGAGCAATGTGCTCCAAAATACGACCAGCGACAATTCCTAGAACACCTGGATGCCAGCCTTCTTTTGCCAACACCTGCACAGGCTTGTCAAGATCAACCATGCCCATGGCTTCATCGTAAATTTTTTGAACAATTTCTTTACGTTCTTCATTCTTGGCATTAATCATTTGCGCAATACTTAGCGCTTCTTCATCATCAAAACCAGTCAATAATTCAATAGCTCGATTTGGATCATCTAGATGACCAAGAGCATTTAGCTGCGGTGCAATTTTAAACCCAACAGTTTCCTCATTAACATCTGACATGTCAATATCAGATACTTTCATAAGCTCCATGAGACCAATGCGTTCGGTCTGCTTGAGCATTTCAAGCCCAACCTTGACCATGATACGATTTTCATCTGTTAGACTAACCATATCGGCAATCGTTCCGATAGCAACTAAGTCTAACATTTCGGTTGGGATGGATTCTAATAGGGCACAAGCCACTTTGAAGGCTACACCACATCCTGCTAAATATCTAAAAGGATAGTCAGCTTCTGGATACTCTGGATGTACAATGGCAAATGCGTCTGGAAGCTCTGCTGGTAAGCCATGGTGGTCAGTAACAATGACATCTACTCCTTGACTTTGTGCATAGCTAATAGCTTCATGTCCAGCTACGCCATTATCCACCGTAATAATCAAAGAAACCTGTTGTTGCTCGATGAAATACTTATAAACCGATTCATTTGGTCCATAACCATCAACAAATCGGTTAGGAAGATAGACTTGAACCTCAGCCCCAAGCATTTCCAACGCTTCTTTCATGATACTAGCGCTGGTCATCCCGTCGGCATCATAGTCACCATAAACCAAGATTTGTTCATAATTTTCAATAGCTTGACGAATGCGGGCAACTGCCTTGTCCATATCGTGCAAAAGATATGGATCGTGAAGTTGTGACAAATCATTCGATAAAAATTGAGCTAGTTTTTCGTCGTTGTCAACGCCACGACTGTATAGGATTTTGCTGGCTAATGCCGTTATATTTTCTTTTTTTGTCACTTCAAAAAAGCCATCATCTGGCTCTTTTTCAATATTTTTCCAATTGTATTTACTTGTTATCATTCACTTCTCACTTCTTATGTAGAATTGAAAGGAGGTTATTTATAATTAAAAACTTTGCGTGCTAAAAAATCAGCAATCTTTGGGAAAAGAGTATAGAATTTGTGTGCTGCAGCTATTGACCAAGGCATGTTCACTTCACGCTTGTTCTTACCTAAAATGGCAACCGTACGTCTAGCAACTTCTTCTGGTTGCAAAACAAAACGTCCAACACTCTTTAAGTATTCTCCAGATGGATCTGCCTTGTCAAAAAAGCTTGTTGCAATCGGTCCAGGATTAATCGTTGTCACATAAACATTGCTATCAGCTAATTCCAAACGTAGAGCATTTGAAAAACCAATCACAGCAAATTTTGTTGCAGAATAAACAGATGATTTTGCTGACGCAATCAAACCAGCGATGCTGGCAATATTGACAATATGGCCGTACCCAGCTTTCTTCATCCTATGCCCAACCAAACGTGAGAAAGTCATCGTCGCAAAGGTGTTGATATCAAACATGTCACGAATTTCAGCGGTTGTATAAGCATCAAACTCACTAAAATCACCATAACCAGCGTTATTGATAAAGACATCGATGTAACCATGTTCAGCATATAGTTTTTCAACCATTGCCCCAATCGCTTCATCACTTGACATATCAAGTTCGTAGCAAACTGTGTTAGGACGTTCAACATAACAGGCTTCAAGTTTTTTTACATTACGTCCTAAGGCAATCACAAAGTCATCAGATGGTAACTGTTTGACAATTTCTTTGGCAAGTCCACCTGTTGCTCCTGTAATAGCAATTATTCTCATAAGCTAATTTCTTCCAAATCTTTAACCAAGTGTGTATTTTCAAAAATTTCTTGAGCATCGTTTTCGATTTGTTTGCATTCGCGTCCCAAGAAACGTGCACTGATGTGATTAAGCAATAAGCATTTAGCTGATGCTTCTTTAGCAATTTGAGCAGCTTGAGTACCTGTTGAGTGCCCATGATTACGAGCAATTTTTTCATCACCCTTACCATATGTAGATTCGTGAACCAAAATATCGGCTCCCAAACCAAGGCGCACGCTAGCATCAGTCTTACGTGTATCGCCTAAAACAGTGATAATTTTTCCTTTTTTCGGTGCTGAGATGTAATCTTTGGCAATGATTTTTGTCCCATCTTCTAAGACAACATCTTGACCACTCTTGATTTTTCCAAATAATGGACCAAATGGCACACCTGCAGCTTTCAACGCTTCAGCATCAAGTGTTCCTTCCAAATCTTTTTGCATCACACGGTAACCAATACAGAAAATAGTGTGGTCCAATTTCTCAGCATACACCACAAATTTATCTGTTTCCATGATTTTTCCAAGACTGTTTTCGTCAAATTCATGAAAATGAATACGGTATGGCAAACGTGCACCAGACAAGCGCAAACTGTTCAAAACGTATGAACGAATACCAACAGGACCATAAATATCAAGGTCAGTTTGTTCTTCATTTGCTTGGAAAGCACGACTTGCCAAAAAGCCAGGAAGACCAAAAATGTGGTCCCCGTGCAAGTGCGTGATAAAAATGCGTTTCACTTTACGAGGACGGATCGTTGTTTCTAAAATCTGACGCTGTGTTCCTTCACCACAGTCAAACATCCACACCTCATTAATCTCGTCAAGTAACTTTAACACTAAGCTTGACACATTACGTGACTTTGAGGGCTGACCCGCTCCTGTTCCCAAAAATTGTAATTCCATATATACCTATAAAAACCGAAGTTTTTACTTATCCTTCCTATTACGATACTTTTACATAAGCGATAAATTCACGTTGATCAAACGTATAATAAACTTGCCCTTGATAGTGAGCTAGCAAGTCTGACAATTCATCGCGATTAAAACTTTTTAGCTTAACCATATTTCCTTTTAATTTTGAAACATGACTGAGCAAACTACTTTCTGGTGTGAGGTCTTCAAGTTCTTGGTCATCAAAAGTGATTTTTGACATTTTGATCTTGCCATCTTCAACATAAATTTTATATTGAGGAAAGACTTGAGCCAATTCAAACAAGACATCTTTTGTCAAAGCTTCATCTTTTTCAGAAAAGATACGAGCAACCTCTTTATCATTTTCATAAGTGAAACCATATGATTTTCCTGATAAATTCAAACGAATAAAAGGCTTATGTTCATCAAAAGATGGCTTATCATTTAAAAGCTGCAATTCTTTTGATAGTTCAAAATAATAATCTGTTGCGGCTTGCGGAGATTGTTTTTGATACATTTCTGCAAAATAAGCATTGATAACACTTGGAGGTGGTGTGATGAAACTCAATTTTTGCTCATCTGTTAAATCCTCCAAAACATTTTGCAAGTATACTTTATCTAGTGACGTAAAGCCACCGTATTTTAAAGCTAAACTTATATAATCAGTCATAGAATTCTTCTAGTCTCCATCTATTTTTTGGATTAATGTAACCAGTGATGGTTTCGTATCCTTCTGCAAAATCATAACGATCAAGCAGCGCGATTTTATTTAAATCGTATAGCTTATAGGCTTGATTTGGGTGAACACGAATGCTAAATGGTTCAAAAATCTCACGAATTTCATTGATAATCAAACGGCGCAAAAGTGAACGAGCATCTTTATCACGCGCAGAAATACGCACATTTGGAAAAGCTGTCGCTGCAAAATGCTCTGCCACATCCATCTTATTATAAACAGCTAAACGTGGAATATCCAACATATCTAGATTTTTTAACAGATTCAGAACAACTTTTTCGTGTTCAGCATGATTTGGGTCGCTGGCATCAATCACGTGTAGCAGCAAATCAACATGACGGCTTTCTTCCAAGGTTGACTTAAAGGCTGCCACCAATTCTGTCGGTAAATTTTGAATAAATCCAACCGTATCCGTGAGAGTCACTTGAAATTGATTTTGCAAATAAATTTGCTTTGTCGTCGCATCCAAAGTCGCAAACAATTCATCAGCTTCATACTGCTTATCATTTGTCAAAACGTTCATAATCGTTGATTTACCAGCATTTGTGTAACCAATCAAACCAATTTTAAAGACTTGTGACTCAGTGCGTTTTTCTCGACCAGTTTCACGATTCTTCTCAACGATTTTCAGTTGACGTTCAATATCTGAAATTTGATTGCGAATCGAACGACGGTTAAGCTCTAACTGACTTTCACCAGGTCCACGACTACCAATTCCACCTGCTTGTCGGCTAAGCATAACCCCCTGACCAACAAGACGTGGCAACATGTATTTGAGTTGAGCCAGATGAACTTGCAATTTACCTTCGTGACTACGGGCACGCATGGCAAAAATATCTAGAATCAACTGCATACGGTCAATAACTTTAACGCCAAGTTCTGCTTCCAAATTAACATTTTGACGTGGCGTTAAGCGGTCGTTGACAATCACAGTATCGATCGCATCAGCGTCAACAATCGCTTTGATTTCAGCTAATTTCCCTGAACCAATCAAAGATTTGCTATCATATTTCTCACGTTTTTGACGATAAGATGAGACCACCTCAGCACCTGCTGTTTCAGCGAGTGACGCCAATTCTTCCATTGACATTTCAAAGTTTTCTGTGTCAGGCAACTCAACTCCTAGCAAAATCACTCGTTCTTGGTGCTTGCTTGTTTCAATCATCTTGTACTCACCCCTTTACTTGATTAATCCGTAAATATCATTATAACATAAAATATTCTCACGCTCTACTACGCGCTTTCTAGCACTCGTCCCCGCCTATTCCCCGCCTTAAGCTTTTATGGACAAGGCTTTTTTATTGCACTAAAAAACACCCGAAAAAATCGGGTGTAACTTGTAAGATAAAAAAAGTACCTCAAAAGAGGTACTTATAGTATAACATATATTTTTAGATAAGTTCAAGTGCAAGTTTTTCGAGTTCTGGTTCAAGTTCTGGCAAACTAGTATTGAGACCTGCGATGTCGTTTGCCCAAATCATATTGCATATTGTGGCAAGAGTTTTCTTGAAGTTTTTTAGAAAAATCCGTTAAAATGCTAGCAACTTCGAACGTTAAATTTTCCATTTTTAATTATTTCTTTTTTATCTTTATTTATTTTACATACTTATTATACATTATTGTATATATCGTCAACACTTTTTTTAATTTTTTTAGTCCGTTAAAGCGGACTTTTCTTATTCTTGTGGTTATAACAGTAATAAAAAAGGACTAGCTCACGCTAGTCCTGAAAAGAAGTCCTGCTGTGTTTAGTTTAACGTGTGCTCGCCAGCCCACACATGCCTATCTAGTAAGACCTTTACACTCTTACAGCAACTATTATACCATA